>Ga0316197_10000017_pt1 | contig 210024 bp, 183 predicted proteins | sample OudBiesiAoxic_MG_FD_204939 | JGI IMG/M metagenome (GOLD analysis project Ga0316197, IMG submission 204939) | Coastal sediment microbial communities from Oude Bieten Haven, Netherlands - site A oxic | ecosystem: Environmental > Aquatic > Marine > Coastal > Sediment | place: Netherlands...
CTATGAGATCATGGTAAGGTTTTATTATGAAAAAGAAGATTTAGAGGGATTGAAACAAATATATTCTGAATATAAAAATATAAAAACAAATGATAATCAATCAAAGATAGTAGAAAATATAATTAAAATTTGTGGAATAATGGGGTGATTTTATGAAAAGACAAATGATCTGCATGATAGCAGAAGGAAGTTATCCCTATGTAGTTGGAGGAGTTTCTAGTTGGATTCAGCAGATAATAAAGGGACATCCAGAAAAAGATTTTAAAATTTTATCTATACTACCTAGTAAATCTGATGGATATAAAATAAAATATGAACTTCCTGAAAATTTAATAGAAGTTAAAACAATCTATCTTGCAGATGTTTATTCCCATAAGATAGATAAAAAAATTTTTATGAAATATGAACCACATGAACTTGAGATAATATCTAAATTTATTAATATGGAGTTATCTGAAGATACTGAGAAAGGTCTAAAAATTTTAGGAGATAAGGAAAGAAGTAGTGTATTTGATTTTACTACCAGTAAATTCTTTTGGGAAAAGATATCCAGCAAATATGAGGAAAACTATAAAGACGAAGAGTTTAATAATTTTTATTGGTCATATAAATCAGTTTTTATGTTTTTAATGAATATCCTACAAAATGAAATTCCAGAAGCAGATCTATATCATGCAGTTTCTACTGGATATGCAGGGGTAATAGGATCCTTAGCAAAATTAAGATATAATAAACCATACTATTTAACGGAACATGGAATATATGCAAGGGAAAGGGAGGAAGATATATTAAAATCTGATTGGGTAAAGAGTGAATTTAAAAAGATATGGATAGATTATTTTTATTTTTTATCAAAGATTACATATAAGTATGCTGATAAAATAATTTCACTTTTTAGATATAACAGTGAGTTGCAGATCTCTTTGGGAGCTAAACCTGAGCGTACTATGGTTATATCTAACGGAATAGATGTAGATCTATTATCTAATATAAAAAAAGAAGAGACAAAAGATTTTATTTTAGGATCGATACTTAGAATAGTTCCTATAAAGGATCTTAAGATGATGATAAAGGCTTTTAAGGTAGCTAAAAAAGAGATATCTAATCTTAAGTTATACCTCATAGGACCCTATGAGGAAGACTTAGAATATTATGAAGAATGTATGGAACTTGTAAAAGATCTAAAATTAAAGGAAGAGATAATATTTACAGGGATGGTAGATATTAGAGATTATTTAGGAAAGATAGATATATTTCTACTTTCCTCTATATCAGAGGGGCAGCCCCTTTCTATACTAGAAGCTATGTCTGCTAGACTACCTATAATAACTACTGATGTAGGTGATTGTCGGGATATCCTTACCAGTTATAAGGATATAGGACATGCTGGAATAATAGTGCCACCTACATCTTATACTAAGATGGCTATAGAAATAGTAGCTTTATATAATAATCCTAAAAGACTTAAACTTTTAGGGGAAAATGGCTATAAAATAGTGAATACCTATTATAGAAAGGATACGTTTTTAAAATCATATACTAAATTATACCAAGAGGGATGGGATTAAGATGGCAGGAATAGGATTTGAACTCAGAAAATTATTTGAAGAAGAAGATTCTTTTTCAGGTTATATAAAGGCAGTTACATTTTCAACTTTTATTTCTGTAGGGCCTTTTATAGCTACGGTACTAGCGATAAATGGAATGATTCTTATATCTAAGGTGGTATTTAATAATAGCCATGAGCAATTACTTTTTATTTCTACCATAGTATATGCTTTTATATTTTCTCAACTAGTAAGTTTTCCATTTCAATTTTTTATAACTAGATATATTTCTGATAGATTTTTTAAAAAAGAATATGGGATGGTAAGACCATCTTTTGTAGGAGTCAGCAAAATAATTATAGTATTATCTACCATTACAGCATTATTATTTTTATGGAATAAAGATCTACCACTATATTATAAATATTTATCTCTAGGGATTTTTGTTACCTTGTCACTTCTATGGACAATTACTACTTATATAAGTATATTAAAGGATTATAAATATATCTCTAAAATTTATTTTATCTCCAACCTATTATCGGTATTAGTATTTTTAATTACTATTAAATACCCAATTAAGTTTGGGGAATATAGGATAGCAGGAAATATGTTATTTTCATTTTTTATGGGGATATTATTTTGTTTTTATATGTTAACCAGTTATTTTTTAAGTATCTTTAAGGTAAGGATTGGAGGAGAATATGAATTTTTGAGTTACTTTAAAAATTATAGTATTCTTTTTTATACAGGGATATTTTATATTTTGGGAACTTGGACCCATATAATTATAACTTGGTTTTCTCCGTGGGCTATAAATATTGGACATGGGTTTAGAGTAACTTTACACTATGAAAATGCAATATTTTATTCTTTTTTATTAACTATTCCAAGTATTGTATTCTTTGTAGTCTTTATAGAAACAAGATTTTTTGATATCTATCAAAAATATTATGCACTTACCTTGAGAAATGGTACTTTAAAAGAGATAGACAGGGAAAGAAAAAATATGAGGAGGAGGTTATATAAGGAGATCTATTACGCTCTTCAAGTTCAAGTGTTTATTACAATAACAACATTATTGTTTGCTAGGTATTTTGTTATCTATTATGAGTTACCAGTTGAATTGCTGAATATATTTAAGGTAGTGTCCCTAGGAGCAATAGCAAATGTATATATAATAATAATTATATCTATATTTTTTTATTTTAATGAATTAAAGAGAGCACTCAAGGTAACGGGATTATTTTTTTCTTTAAATACAACATTTACTTTGATATTTTTAAATAAAGGAAAGGAATATTTAGGATTTGGATTCTTTTTAGGTTCTATGATCTCCCTCTTATATGCTCTTCATTTATTTGATAAGATTATAGATGATTTAAATTATGTTACTTTTTATTCACAGAATTTTGCATTAAAAGAAAAAGGAAAGTTAACTGCTAAAATAATAAAAAAAATGAACAATGGTATCACTTTAAATTGGAAGGACTTTTATTTGAAAATAGGATTGATCATATCTATCCTATTATTGGCAATCTTTAGTTATAACTTTATAAAATAATTTTTGGAAGTGTGGTCTTATGAAATATATATGGATAGTTATAATAATAATCTTTATGGGTGGATGTACCAGTTATAATGAGAAAGGATTTAATAAAACAACTTATCGTAACTGGCATTCTATGAGTTATACAGATTCAGAGGGTTATCTTTATGATGGGTATAGCGTAGAGGGTTACGATAAAGAGGGATACGATAAATATGGATTTGATAGAGAAAACTATGATCGTGATGGGTTTAATGACTATGGATATAATCGTGATGGCTATGACAGGGAAGGTTATCAAAAAAATGGCTGGAATGATGATGGCTGGAATAGAGAGGGGATAAATAAAGAAACCAATAGTTATTTTGATAAATATAATTGGTCTAAAAATTATATCAATAAAAAAACAAAAACAATCTATGATGAATATGGATGGTCATATTTTGGAATAAATAAGATTACTCAAACAAAGTACAATGAAAAAGGATTTGATATAGAGGGGATCAACAAAGATACAAAAACCATTTATAATAAAAACGGTTGGTCGGTAGATGGGATCAATAAAAACACAGGAACTTTCTATGATCTAGATGGTTACAACATCGATGGATATACAATAGATGGGTACGATAAGTATGGTTATAGTATTGATGGATACACAATAGAAGGCTATAATAAATATGGGTATAGTAGAACAGGATATGATAGGGAAGGATACAAAGATGGATACGATGAGGAAGGTTATAATAGACAAGGGTATAATAGAAAAGGTTACAATAGATATGGATATGATAGTGAAAATTATGATGACGCATATATAGATGGATATGATGAAGATGGATATGATCCTCAAGGCTATGACCGACAAGGATTTAATCGTCAAGGGTTAGACAAGGAAGGATTTAATAGAAAAAAATTATATATGGGGGAGATAATAGAAGAAAAAGAATAAATTATATATGACCTGTAAATTAGAGATCGATAAAAGAACTTCTAATTTACAGGTTTTTTAAATATCCCCTCTAATTTGCCTTTTAAGCATCCCCTAAAATCTTCCCCTTGTGTTTATACATCTAGGCTAGATCTACCCCCTAGAATAAAGCCTTGAAACCATTGGTATTACTGGGACTGAGAGGCGAAAAAACAAAAAACCTCTAAAGTAGCCTTAGGGGTATCAGGAATAGCCTTAAGGGGGTCAGAAAGAGCCTTATTTTACCCTGAAATTACAGTAAATTAGGATCTGTTAATGCAGATACACTGAGGATGTTGAGATTCACGAAATTTTTTGACGCAGACTAGAATTTAACTTTTTAAAAATTTATTTTTTTGTTTATTTTCTACTCATATAAATTAGTGTAATTAGTGGCTAGTTTTTAAATCATATTTTCTATTTGCTTGCATTTGTAAGTATATTAAAATATAATCTTAATGTATATAAGAGGTTGATTAGAATTAAAAGTAAAAAAATAAAATTAAAAAGGAGAAAATAAGTGAGCAATTTTAATTATGTAAGTTTTTTATGGAATATAGCAGAAAGTTTGAGGGGAACATATAAGGCAGAAGACTATGGAAAGGTAATGTTACCTATGATAGTACTTAGAAGATTTGACTGTATATTAGATGCACATGATAGGGATCAAATTAAAGAAATATATCATGAAACTAATTATGTAAGTGGTAACGAAAGAGATGAGATGGTTATAGCAGAAGCAGAAGAAATATATAATCAAAAGAATATAAGTTTTTTTAATATTTCTGACTATAATTTTCAAAGTTTATTAGATGACAGTGAAAATATCGCAGAGAATCTAAAGGAATATATAAATGGATTTTCAGAAAATATAAGAAAGATAATGGATAACTTTAAATTTACAACTCAGATAGATCATCTAAATAAAAAAAATAAACTATATGCAATAATTCAAAAGTTTTCTGAAGTAGACCTACATATGGATAAAGTTCCCAACGAAGAGATGGGTAAAATATATGAGGAGATGATTAGAAAATTTTATGAAAATACAGATGCAGGGGAACACTATACTCCTCGTGAAGTAGTAGAACTATGTATGGAGATGTTATTTTATACAAAGGAAGAATTTATAGAAGAGAAAGGAAAATTAATAGATATAGCAGATTTTTGTGTAGGAACTGGTGGAATGTTATCTGAAGCTAGAAGATATGTGGAAAAATATAATAAAGATGCTGAAGTACAATTATACGGACAAGAATTAATGGATGAATCTTTTGCTATCTGTCAGGCTGATATGATAATGAAAGGTGAAAGTCCTGAAAATATTAGACTTGGAAATACTCTCAGTGAGGATAAATTTAGAGGAGATCATTTTAGATTTTTAATATCTAATCCTCCATATGGAGTTACTTGGAAAGATGAGGAAAAAGCTATAAAACAAGAAGCAGAATTAGGATTTGATGGAAGGTTTGGTGCTGGGACTCCTAGAGTAAGTGATGGATCATTATTATTTTTACAAAATATGATTAATAAGATGAAGACAGATAAAGATGGATCAAGAATAGCTATAATCTTAAATGGATCACCATTATTTACAGGAGATGCAGGAAGTGGTGAAAGTAATATAAGAAGATGGATAATAGAATCTGATATGTTAGAAGGGATAATAGCTTTACCTACAGATATGTTTTATAATACAGGAATTTCAACATATATCTGGGTATTAACAAATAAGAAAATTTCTAAGAGAAAAGGAAAGATTCAACTAGTAGATGGATCTAATTTTTATAAGCCAATGAGAAAATCCCTTGGAAATAAAAGAAAGAAAATATCTAGAGATCAAATAAAAGAAATAAAAAAAATCTATTCTAAATTTGAAGAAACAGAACTTTCTAAAATATTTGATAATGAAGATTTTGGATTTAGAAAGATAACAGTAGATAGACCATTAAAATTAAAATTTGAAATAAATAAAGAAACTTTAGAACTATTTAAAAATAACAGTCAATATATAAACTTAGCTGTGTCTAAAAAGAAAAAAGAGGAACTAAAAAATATAGAGGAAGTAGAAGGAAGAAAAAAACAAGAACAATTAATAGAATCATTATCTAAAATAACTAAAATTTATTTAGACAGAGAAGAGTTCTTAAAAGATTTAAAAAATCAATTTAAAGTTGATAAAATAGATTTTATAAAGGGTGCATTATTAAAATCTATATGGAGCAGTATTGGTATAAGAGATGAAGATGCAGTAGTATGTAAAAACAGTAAAGGAATATTTGAACCAGATACAAGTCTAAGAGACTCTGAAACTATTCCATTAAAGGAAGATATAGAAGAATATTTTAAAAGAGAAGTCTTACCTCATGTTCCAGATGCCGAGATAGATGAATCTACTTTGGGTAAGATTGGATATGAAATTCCATTTACACGACACTTTTATAAATATGAAAAACTAAGAGGCTTTGAAGAGATTATGGCAGAGATATCTACCCTTGAAGCAGAGATACAAGAAGGAATAAAGAAGGTGCTTAGTTAATGACTAAACTAATGGAAAAAAAAGAGATCCTTAGTAGTAAAGATAATTTAAATGAGAAGATCATCCTTATCGTAGAAGAAGGTAAGAGTAAAGTCATACAAGCTATAAACAACTCTTTAATTGAAACATACTGGAATATAGGTAGGGAAATTTATCTAAATGAACAAGATGGAAAAGATAGGGCTGATTATGGAAAGCAAGTTTTTAATAATTTATCTAAGATTCTGACAGAAAAATATGGAAAGGGATTTAGTGCTAGTAATTTAAGAAGAATGAGACAATTTTACACTTTATTTGATAACAAAGAGATTTACGCAACACTGTTGCGTAAATTCAGTTGGTCACATATTTTAGAAATTATTAAGATAGAAGATGATATTAAAAGAGAGTTTTATATAACCATGTGTAATAATGAAGGTTGGTCAGTTAGAGAATTTAAAGATAGAGTAAAGTCTATGCTCTTTGAAAGAACTGCTATCTCTAATAAACCTAGTGAAACTATAAAAAATGATTTAAAATTATTAAAAAATAAAAAACAGATGTCAGAAAATTTATTTATTAGAGATCCATATATATTAGATTTCTTAGAACTAAATGACACTTATTCTGAAAAAGATCTAGAGTCATCTATTTTAAAAGATCTAGAAAGATTTATCTTAGAGTTTGGAAGTGATTTTGCTTTTTTATCCAGACAAAAAAGAATACAAATAGGAAATAAAGATTATTATTTAGATCTTCTTTTTTATCACAGAAAGATGAGAAGATTAGTTCTGATAGAATTAAAATTAGGAGAGTTTGAACCTCAATATAAGGGACAGGTAGAACTATATTTAAATTGGTTAAAGAAAAATGAAAAACAAGACTATGAAGAAGATCCAATAGCTCTTATCCTTTGTGCTAGTAAGGAAGATGAAGAGATAGAATTAATGGGACTTGATAATGGAAATATAAGAGTATCTGAATATTGGTTAAATCTACCACCAAAGGAAGTCTTAGAAGCAAAATTACATAAAGCTATAGAAAATGCAAAGAGAAGATCTTTAACAGAAGTAGGTGAAGAATGATGAAATACAGATACAGAGAACCACATGAGATGAAGGATAGTAAAGTAGAGTGGCTTGGGATGATTCCGAAAGAATGGGATACAAGTCTTTTAAAATATATAACAAGTACCATTAAAGGGTATGCGTTTAAATCAGATATTTTTAAAGAAAAAGGAAGATTAATTGTAAAAGCAAGTGATATTAAGAATAATACAATTTTAAAAGGCGATAATTTTATAGAAGAAAGTCTTAATGGAGAGTTTGAAAAAGTAAAATTAAAGTATAAAGATATAGTTATGAGTACCGTTGGGAGTAGTCCTGATGTTATCAATTCAGCAGTGGGTCAATTAGGAAGAGTTCCTAAGGAAGTAGAAGGAAGTCTGCTTAATCAAAATACTGTAATTTTAAGATTTAATAAAAAAACTGTTTATAATGATTTTATGTTTTATTTATTATCAGGAAATAAATTTAGAAAATTTTTAGATTTATATGCTCATGGGACAGCAAATCAAGCAAGTTTAACTTTAAAAGAAATATTACAATTTCCATTTATTTATACTTCATTGGAAAAACAAATTATAATAACTAATTTTTTAGATAAAAAAACTGCTGAGTTTGATTTAGTAATTGAAAAAAAAGAAAAATTAATTAAAAAATTGGAAGAAGCTAAAAAAAGTTTGATTTCTGAAGTTGTAACAGGAAAGAAAGAAGTAATAAGTAATAAGTCATATAAAATAGGTAATAACGGGCAAGAGCAAGAAGTTTTTGAATATAGCCTAAGAAATAGAGAACCACACGAGATGAAAGATACTGGAGTAGAGTGGTTAGGAATGATTCCAGAGGAGTGGGAACCTATTAAGGTTAAACATACATTTAAGTTTTTTAGAGGCTTACCAATAACTAAAGCAGATTTAAAAGATGAAGGTGTTCAATGTTTAAACTATGGAGAAATTCATTCTAAATATCCTTGTTTTATAGATACTAAAAATAATAATTTAAAAAATGTTTCTGAAGAATATTTAAAAACAAATTCTAATTCTTTATTAAAAAATGGAGATTTAGTTTTTGCTGATACCTCAGAAGATTTAAAAGGTTCAGGAAACTTTACTTATATTGGAGGAAATGAAAATATTTTTGCTGGATACCATACAGTAACAATAAGATCAAATGAAAATAAGCCAAATAAATATTTAGCATATTTATTTGATTCAATGGATATTAGAAAACAAATTCAATTTAAAGTAAAAGGAGTTAAAGTTTATAGTATTACACAAAGTATTTTAAAAGATATATTTATATTAAAATCTAAAGAAGAAGAAAAAATAGCTGATTTTTTAGATCAAAAGACCACTAAATTTGATTCTATTATTCAAAAAAATAAAGATCAAATTAAAAAGATAAAAGAAGCAAAGCAAAGTTTGATAAGTGAAGCTGTGACTGGCAAGATAGAGGTAATAGATTAATTATTATAAAAATGGGGGAGAGTATGAAAATTTACATTAAAATAGACCATAATGAAATCATAAGAATAGAAGAAACAAAAATTGATGAAACCTATTTTGAATACATTGTAAAAAATTTAGATGAATTTTATCAAAAAATTAAAGATTTTGAGGCTCTAGATGATGAATTAGAAGAACAGTTAAAAAATTTATTTGAGAAAAGTGACGAAACAAATCAAAGCTTAAATCAATATAATATAAAACATTGGGTAAGTAATCGTTCTTTTGGTGAGTTAATAGATATGTATGAAAATGATGAAATCATAAAACCAGATATGCAAAGAAATTTTGTTTGGGACTCTCTAAAATGCTCTAGGCTTATAGAATCAATAATAATGGGACTACCAATTCCACCTTTATTTTTACTAGAGATTGATAATAATAAATACGAAATTATTGATGGATTTCAAAGGCTATCAGCTTTATATAATTTCATTAATGGAAACCCTTGGAATTCCGAACCACATTGCAAAAAAAGAATAACTTCAAAGTTATCAAGTAAAGTATCTGAAGAAATAAAAGGAAAAACTTTTAAAGATTTAAGTGCAGAATATAAGAGAATTTTAAAAAGAAGTACAATCCCTTTAATAGAATTTAAGCAATTAACACCTAATAATTCTGCATCTAAATATTTAATTTTTGAAAGAATAAACACTGGCTCAGAAAAACTTAGCCCTATGCAAATAAGGAAATCTTTAGCATATGGGGAGTTTATAAAATCTTTATATTCAAAATCAGAGACAAATAATGATTTTTCAAAATTATTTTCTAAAGTCAATCGAAATAAAGATGGGCATACTGAAGCATTTTTAAGAATTTTTGTTATGAATGCTGTTTATTCTAAAAAATATATTATAAAAAGAGAAGGAATTAAAAATATTTTAAATGAATATTGTGAAGAAAATAAAAATGAAATTATAAATGAAGATTATTTAGAAAAATTTACAAAAGCTGTAGAAAAATGTTTCGAAATTTTTATTGACTCCAAAGATATGTTTAAAAGAGTAGAAAAAGTTGGAGAAAACTATATATTTTTAGGAAATAGAAATATTGGGATAATGGAATCACTAATTACTGTTCTTATAAATGAAAATATAATTATTTCCTCAGAAAAAATATTAAAAAATTATAAACAAACAATATCTAGATTAATTTCAGATGCTATAGAAGGTGAAAAAACTAATCCATTTTCGATAAGTACAGGAACTCTTAAATCGATAGAAAATAGATTTAAAGTTTGTAAAAAAATATTAGAGGTTTAATTTATGATTTATGCATTTGATTCAAGGGATAGACTTAAGGATATAAAATTACACTATGACCAAGTTAAAGAATTAAGAAATAGTTTTTCAGAAAAGAGATCAAAATATCGAACAGTAGCGAATATTTTAAAGTTTAATTTTAGAAGTTTAGAAAGGAGTTATAAAGAGTTTGAAAAATCGTTATTAATTAATTGCTATACATTTATGGAACAATTAATTAAAAGTTATATTTATCATTTGTTAGAAAAAGGAACTAATGAAAATTCTTATATCAATAATTTTATAGAAAATAAAATTAATTCTGATAAATTTTCACCTAATGTAAAATTAGAAACTATAAAAAAAATATTAACAGAAGAGTTGGGTGTAAGGCTAGAATTTTTAATTGTAATTGAAAATTCTAAAATAGAGAAATATGATGAACTTATTAAATCTAGACATAAGTATGCTCATAGTGGAAATTATTATTTTGATTTTTATAATTTTAAAGAAGTCATAGAAGTCATAGAGTACTTAAGATTTGAAATATATTCTGATATTGAATGTAAAGGTGAATACAAAAAATTTAAAATATTAATAACAAAAATAAGAAAACAAATTGACATATTCAATAAAAATACAAATCAATCAAAACAATATCTAAAAAGAATAGTAGTAGAAATAAGGAAAGACTTATCAGAGACAATTTCATTATCTAAATACTTAGGAGTCAATAATATTGCATTATTAAAAAAAATTCCAGAAGACTTAGATAAAATAAAAAACATAGATTTAAGAAATTATAATAAATCACTAGATATAATTAATAATATTTCATTATAATTAAACTGGAGGTAAAACATATGTCACTACCCAAGGAAAAGGATCTACAATTTAAAACAATAACTAACCATCTTCTAAGTATTGGCTATGAAGAGGGGTATAATAAAGAGTTTGATTTTAAATATAATATCTTTAAAAATGATATGATTAGATTTCTTACTCATACTCAGGAAGATCTATTAGATGAATATAAAAAATCTAAAGGTGGAAATTGGGAAGATGAACTTTTTTCTCTTATAGATATGAGTATTAGAAAAAAAGGATTGATAAAGGTATTAAGGGAAGGAATAAGTGATTATAGTCTATCTAATAATATAAAATTGATGTATTTTGTTCCTAACTCAAATAAAAATAAAACTCTTGTAGATAAATATAAAGAAAATATCTTTAAAGTAACCAATGAATTTTATTATTCTGAAAAACTTATTTATTCTACAGAAAAACAAAATAGAATAGATATTGCTATCTCTATAAATGGTATCCCTCTTATTTTCATCGAATTAAAAAATAGCCTTACAAACCAAAATTATAACGATGCTATAAAACAATGGAAAAATGATAGAGATTCTAAGGAAAAAATATTCTCTGAAAGGGCACTTGTATTTTTTGCAGTAGATGATAATGAAGTACATATGACTACTAAATTAAATGGTAGATCAACTTTCTTTCTACCTTTTAATAAAGGAAACAATAAGGGAAAAGGAAATCCAGTAGATCCTACAAAACATAAAACACACTATCTTTGGGATGATATTTTAACTAAAAATACACTTTCAGATATTATTAATAGATTTTATTATATTCAAAAAGAAGTAGACCCAAAATCTAAAAAAGTTAAACAAAAACAAATATTTCCTCGGTATCATCAACTAGATGTAGTTAGAAAAATCGTAAGAGATATTTTAGATAAAGGATGTGGACAAAATTATCTGATTCAACATAGTGCTGGATCTGGAAAGACAAACTCCATCTCTTGGTTAGCTCATAGACTATCGAGTCTTCATAATAGAGATGATTGTGCTATCTTTAATAGTGTAATAGTTATTACCGATAGAAAAGTGCTAGACAAACAGTTGCAAGATGCTATCTATCAAATAGAACATAAACACGGAGTAGTCGAGAGAATAGATGAAAATAAAAGTTCTAAAGATCTAGCTCAAGCTATAGAAAATAATAAAAAAATAATTATAACAACAATTCAAAAATTTCCATATGCACTGGAAAAAATAGAAAATCTTAGTGGTAAAAACTATGCTGTAATTATAGATGAAGCTCATTCCTCTACTGCTGGGGAAAGTATGGGAGCACTAAAGATGACTCTAGCTGGAAAAACTTTAGAGGAGATAGAAAAAGAAGATATAACAGCTGATGATATAATGGCTGAATATATTGGAAAAAGAAGTAAGTTAGATAATCTTAGTTTTTTTGCATTTACAGCTACTCCAAAAGCTAAGACCTTTGAAATATTTGGAACTGTGAAAGAGGATAAAAAGCCCCATGAATTTCATCTTTATTCTATGAAACAAGCCATAGAGGAAGGATTTATCATAGACATATTAAAAAACTACGTGACCTATGAAAGATATTATAAGATAGCTAAAACCATAGAAGATGATCCTGATTTTGACAAAGGAAAAGCTACTCATGCTATAAGAAAATTTGTAGAATTAAATGAATACAATATCAGACAAAAAGTAGAAATAATAGTAGAAGATTTTAAAAATAATCGTGAGATGTGGTTAGGCGATAGATCTAAAGGAATGATAGTTACAGAAAGTCGTTTATCTGCTGTAAAATATAAGATAGCCATAGATAAATATATAAAAGAGATGGGATATTCTATGAAAACTTTAGTTGCTTTCTCTGGAAAAGTAGAAGAAAATGAAATAGAATATACAGAGGAAAAATTAAATGATGGAATAAAAGATATTCCAAATGAGTTTGATAAAGATAGTCAAAAATTATTAATAGTAGCTGAAAAATATCAGACTGGATTTGATCAACCAAAGCTATGTGCTATGTATGTAGATAAAAGCTTAGGGGGAGTAAAATGTGTTCAAACTCTATCACGATTAAATAGAATCTACAAAGATAAGCAAACTTTTATATTAGATTTTGTAAATAAAGTAGAGGATATCCAAGAATCTTTTAAACCCTATTATGAAGATACAGAGATAAAAAGTATAACTGATCCCAATAGTATATTTGATAAATTTTATGAAATCAAAGAGTTTTCCATCTATAATGAGGAAAAAATAAATGAGTTTGCAGTCCTTTATTTTAAGAAAAAAAGAACTGAGAAGCAAGATGCTAAATTAAACAGCTTATTAGATGAAGGGGTAGAAATATTTTTAACTTTTAATGATGAAGTTAAAGATGAATTTAAGGGGAAGGCTCGTGAATATATAAATCTTTATAAATTTTTATTACAGATATATCCAATAAAAAAATTAGATCTGTTAAAATTATATGTTTATTTAATAGGTCTATATAAAAAATTTCCAACAGATATAATCACCAATGTCGATCTTGATGAGATTTTATTATTAGATTATTATAAACTTTCTAAAATATCTGATGGAAATATATCTATAAGTAAGGGAGAAGGAGATCTTACTGGAGTAGGTAATGGTCGAGGTGGAAAAGAAGAACATCTAGAAGGTATAGATGAGATAATAGCTAGGATAAATGATATATATGGAATTGGGTTAACTGAAGAAAACAAAGTAATGTTAGAAAATATAAAACAGATATTTATAGCAAATACTAAATTACAACAAATAGCAAAGGTAAATTCTCAAGAAGATTTTACTAAGATGTTTAAAAACTCTTATTTTAAAAGAGGTTTAATCAGACAAAAAAAAGATTTTTCTGAAATTATCAAAAGTATATTAAGTAATAAAGGATTGTCTAACTATCTTATAAATATCATAGCTGAAAAAGTCTATGAGGAGATGCAACAATAATAGAAAATCAAAAACTTAACAGATTAAAAAATAATAAAAAAAGATATACAAAAATTATAATTGTATATCTTTTTTTATTAAATTTTAATTATCCCCTCTAATTTGCCTTCTAAGCATCCCCTAAAATCTTCCCCTTGTGTTTATACATCTAGGCTAGGTCTACCCCCTAGGATAAAGCCTTGAAACCATTGGTATTGCTGGGACTGAGAGGCGAAAAAACAAAAAGCCTCTAAAGTAGCCTTAGGGGTATCAGGAATAGCCTTAAGGGGGTCAGAAAGAGCCTTATTTTGCCCTAAAATTACAGTAATCTATACCTTTAAATACTATACATAGCTAATAACTTATTTAGAGGAAGAACCTTTTGGGATATAATTTATAGATAGTTTTTTTGTATAGGGGTTTGTAGATAGATATACATCTACACCAAATATATTTTTAAAATTTTCTTTGGATAAAACCTCAGTAGGAGTACCAATAGCAACGATATTTCCCTCTTCTAAAAGGATGAGTTTATCACAATATGTAGCTGCGATATTCATATCATGGATTGCAGAAAACATAGTTATATCCAGTGATTTCATAATATCCATTATCTCTAATTGATACCTGATATCTAGATGATTTGTAGGCTCATCTAAGATGAAAAAATCATTTTCACCTGCAATAGCTCTGGCAATCATAACTCTTTGTTGTTCTCCACCAGAAAGGCTGAGAAAACTTCTATTTTTAAAATGAGATAAACCAACTTTTTCTAAAGATCTTTCGGCTATCTCTAGATCTTTTTTTGATGTAGAAGAAAACATAGAGGAGTGGGCATATCTTCCCATAAGAACAATATCAATAATGGAAAAATCAAAATCTCCACCTGAATGTTGTGTAAGGGTAGATATTTTTTTTGCTAACTCCTTGGAAGAAAGATCATCGATAGAGATGTTATCGATAAAAACATTACCAATAGTAGGAGTTAATATATTATATATATTTTTTAATAGAGTGGACTTACCGCAACCATTGGGGCCTATAATTCCAACGAATTCTCCTTTTTTTATCTCAAAGTTTATATTGTTTAAAATTTTTGTAGAATCTATTTCAAAACTTAAGTTTTCAATTTTTAGTTTCAAGTTTATTCTCCTTTTTTATTTTTTAATATTTTTATTATAAATTACACCAATCTTCAATAATTTTTTATGTTGCTTATTTATTAAAGTTATAAATACTTTTTTTCATAATCCACAAAAAGAATGGTGCTCCTAAAAATGAAGTTACAATTCCAACTGGAAGTTCGTTAGGAGCCATCACTACTCTAGAGAAAGTATCGGCTAGTGTAAGGAAAAAGCCTCCTAAAAATATTGAAACTGGGATAAGAATTTTGTGTTTAGAACTGGTTAGTTTTCTAGAGATATGGGGAATAATAAGACCAATAAATCCTATAACTCCACTTACAGAAACTAATACTCCTGTAAGTAGTGTAGATGTAAGGATAATTATAATCCTTATCTTATTGGTATTTACTCCTAAAATTTTTGAACTCTCCTCTCCTAAAAGTAAGATATCTAACTCACGGTTAAAAAACATAGTTATTCCAAAGACAAATAAAAGTAAACCAGTCAATGGATAGATAGAGGACCATTTAGCTCCACTCAAACTACCAACAATCCAAAATAATGCTGTATATAGATCACCATTTTGGGCAGAGAAAGTTATAAAAGTAGTTATAGATGAAAACATAGAGGAGATAGCAATTCCTGTAAGAACTAATTTAGTAGAACTATAGTTCCCACCAATATTAGCAATCTTAAAAACTAATATTGCTGCTATAACTGCTCCTAAAAATGCCATAAATGGAGTTCCGAAACCACCGATATTAATACCTATGATAAGAGATAAAACTGCCCCTGTAGAAGCACCACTTGAAACTCCTAAGATATAGGGATCTGCAAGGGAGTTTTTTGTAAGTGCTTGCATAAGTACTCCAACTAGTGAGAGACCTCCACCAACTAAGAAAGCTAAAAATATACGAGGTAATCGAAGTTGGAGTAAAATTATTTCTAGATTTTGGTTCCAAGTGATCTCAAAAAAATTATAATTAACAATAGAATTAGTAAGAATTTTAAGTGTAACTAATGGATTTATCTTTATGACCCCAACTGACAGAGAAAAAATTGTAGCTAAAATTCCTAATAGTAGGAAGATAAGAAAAGTTTTTAATTTCATGAAAGGTGCTCCTTTTTTATAATATTATATTAATTCTAAGATAGTTTCTTAAAAATGTCTAGATTTTCTTTTTACTAAAACTTTATTTTGATTAAGATTTGATATTTAAATCCTAGTAAAATTTTATTTTTTTATTTTTGATTCTTTATTTATCAATAATTTTTTAGTGATATACATTAGGATTGAAACAATATATATATAAGAAAAACTTTAATTTAATTAATGGAGGGCTGATAGCTTGACATTTCTGAATAGTTTTTGTAAACTAAGGACGAAGAGAAATATAATAGGAAAACTAGTGCGATTCTAGTACAGCCTTCACTACTGTAGAAGTGGACGAAACCATCATTAACCACTGAGGTAAAACCTTGGGAAGGGATGGAAGTAGGAAGAAACTAAGTCAGGATACCTAATCTGGAAAAGGGGAGAGAGAGATGATAAAGAGAGCCGGGGTTTTAGCCCTTATTTTAGCATGCACAGTTTATGCTAGCGATGTAAATGAGTTAGGAGAAAATGAGTTTTTTGAGGAAAGTAAAGTAATCAGGTTAGAGGAAACAACAATATCTGGAGATGGATTTGAAAACACAATAAGAGATACACCTAAAAATATTACTATAGTTACCGCAAAAGATATCAAAGAAAGTGGAGCTAAAAATGTAGTGGAAGCTGTAAAATCAGTACCTGGAGTAAAAGTAAGTGATGGGATGAGTAATACAGGAGTAATTGATATTCGTGGACAGGGAGCAAACTATAATAGAAATACAGCTATCATCGTTGATGGCGTAAAGATGAACCCCATAGATAGTTCTAGTTTTAATCTGTATAGTATACCTATCGAGACAATAGAAAAGATAGAGATAATTCCAAGTGGAGCCTCTGTAGTTTACGGAGATAATACTGTAGGAGGAGCTATAAATATTATAACTAAAAATGGTAAGGGTAAAGATAGTTTAACCCTTCAAACAGAAGCAGGATCATACGATCAATTAAATTCAAGTATAGGATTTAATTCTACAGTAGGAAAGTTTAAAATTTTTGGAAATGTTGCTAGAAAAAATACAGATGGTTATAGAGATAATGCATTTTTAAAATCAGATGATATAATGGCAGGAACAAGATATCAAATAAATAAAGCAAATGCCTTAACTTTAAAATATGACTATCATAAAGATCACATGGGATTCCCCGGATCATTGTACTTAGATGGATCGGACAAAGATAAAGATCATACGACAACAAAATCTCCAGATGACTGGGGTAAGAATGAAAATCATAGATTTAATTTGGGGTATAACTATAAGAAAGATAACTTAGAATTAATAAATAATACGACTTATGACAATAAAAATTATAAATCTTATATGACATATGGATATACAAATTATTTAAGTGAAACAGATAGAGATACGACTAATTTATCCAATGATTTTAAGATGAAATATAATACAGATAAAAATAAATTCATAGCTGGATTTGATATTTTAGAGGGGAAAATTGAGAGTGAAGATGTATGGGCTAAAAAACAGAGTATTGGTGGATTTATATCAGATACTTATAGCCTTACAGATAACTTAGATTTCACAGGGGGAATCAGACAACAATATACAAAATTTGACTATTCTACAGATGAGGATAAAATATATAATAATACAGTCTATGATTTAGCATTGAACTATAAATACTCGGATACCGGGTCGGCTTTTATCAGTTATGGAACTGATTTTAGAACTCCTACAACGAATGACTTAATGCATTCTAATGGAAATCTTATGAGTGATTTAAAACCTCAAACCGGAGAAAATATAGAATTAGGATTAAAAGATTATATTGCAGATACCTTTGTAAGTGCATCTGTATTCCATAAGATAGTAAAAGATGAAATTTATTGGGATAGAAATGCATTTAATGGAGGGACTGACCCAGACCCAAAGAATAATAAAGGTAGAAATGCTAACTATGATGAAGATAATAAAAAAATAGGTTTTGAGTTATTAGCTGAAAGAAAATTAATGAAAAAATTAACTTTAACAGGTTCTTATTCATATTTGCAATCTGAGATCGATGGGGGAGAAGATAAGGGAAATAAAACTCCGGGAGTACCTGAGAATAAGTTTTCTTTAGGAGCTAAATATGATTTCACAGAGAAGTTGAAATCTAATATATTATTAAATTATGTGGGATCATCTTATGCATTTGGAGATCAAAGTAATAATTCTGAGAAAGTGGATTCTTATACAACTCTAGATCTTAATGTATCATACAAAGTAAATGATTCTTTTGATGTTTACGGAGGAATCAAAAACTTAATAGATGAAGAATACTATGAATATGTAGGTGGAACTGGAGTATATAGATATTACTATCCAGCACCAGAAAGAAGATTCTATATAGGATTTAGATATACAATGTAATTAAAAAATAAAAAAGTTTGACAAAGAGGTACAATAGGAGTATTATTATATCAAATAAAATTAAAGGAGGTAGATCAGATGGTAATGAAGGGCTTTAGATATTGTTATGAATTGAAAAGCAACCAAATTTCATAACCAACAGGTTTATTAAACTTTAAGACAATTTGTAAAAATAGATTTTTTAATTGTAGACCTATATTTTAAATATAGGTCTTTTTGTTAGAAAAATTGTAAACCTGTTCTATATAGAACAGGTTTTTTATTTTATAAAATAATAAAAATATAGATATAACAGGAGGGAAAAAAATGATAATTAAATTAACTAAAGGAACAACAAATGAACAAGTAATACACATTGTAAAAGTATTTGAAAATTTAGGGATGGAAGTAAAGGATGCTTCAGGAAAAGAATATGGAGTTTTAGGGATAATAGGAGATACATCAAAATTAAGTATAAGAGATATTGAAGCAATAGAAGGGGTAGAAAAGGTGACAAGAATACAAGAACCATTTAAGAAAGCCAATAGAAAGATGCAAGAGGAATGCACAATAATAGATATAAATGGAATAAAAATAGGTGATGGAAATTTTACTATTATGTCTGGACCTTGTTCTGTAGAATCAAGAGATCAAATTTTAGAAGTAGCTAGATCAGTAAAAAAATCAGGTGCTCAAATTTTACGTGGTGGAGCATATAAACCAAGAACCTCTCCATATGCTTTTCAAGGGATGGAATTAGAGGGATTGGAGTTATTGAAGGAAGCTAGAAAAGAAACAGGGATGCCAATAGTAACAGAGATCATGTCGGTAGATCTAGTAGAAAAATTTGCTAAAGAGGTAGATATAATCCAAGTAGGAGCTAGAAATATGCAAAACTTTGATCTATTAAAAGCTCTGGGTAAGATAGATAAACCAATTTTATTAAAAAGAGGTTTATCTGCTACAATAGAAGAATGGTTGATGTCTGCTGAATATATTATGGCAGGGGGAAATGAAAAGGTTATCTTATGTGAAAGAGGAATCAGAACATATGAAAAATATACAAGAAATACACTTGATCTAAGTGCAGTATTAGCAGTAAAAAAATTAAGTCACTTACCAGTAATTGTAGATCCTAGTCATGCTACAGGAAAGAGGTGGATGGTAAAAAAATTAGCTATGGCAGCAGCAGCAGTAGGAGCTGATGGACTTATGATCGAGGTACACAATGATCCTGAAAATGCTTTATGTGATGGAGCACAATCTCTTAGACCAGAACAATTTGAAGATTTGGTAGTAGATGTAAAGAAAATATTAGAGGTAGTAGGTAAAAAAATGTAATAAAGAAAGGGGGATGAGATGAAAAAAATAAAAAAAACATTAAGTATAGTAGGACTAGGACTTATAGGTGGATGTTATGCAAAAACATTGAGGGATGAATTTGATGTGATCTATGGGATAGATTTAGATGAAAAGGCTCTGTCTTACTCGGAATCACAAGGTATAATAGACAAGGGATTTGTAGATCCTAAAATTCCTCTATCGAAAAGTGATCTAATAGTAATTTGTCTCTATCCCAATCTAGTTGAGGAATTTATAGAAAAAAATAAAGATAATTTTAAATCTAATTCTGTTATTACAGATGCAGTAGGTGTCAAGGGAGATATGATAGATAGAGTTATAGAAAAACTTCCATCAAATATAGATTTTGTAGGAGCACATCCTATGGCAGGAAGGGAGGTCCAAGGAGTATGGAACTCTAGTAAAGAAATATTTATGGATGCTAATTTTATAATAACTCCCCACCCCTCTAACCACCTTAAAAATTTAGATCTAATAGAAAGATTAGCATATAAGATGGGATTTAAGATGGTTACTAAAATAACTCCTAAAAAACATGACGAGATAATATCTTTTACCAGTCAACTAAGCCATGCAATAGCAGTAGCCTTGGTTAACTCCGATGAAAAAAATTTTGATACCAATGTATTTATTGGGGATTCATTTAGAGACCTTACTCGTATAGCTATGATAAATGAAGATCTATGGGATGATTTATTTATGGGTAACAGAAAAAATCTCATAAAAAAGATAGAAAAATTTGAAGAAAGTTTAGATATAATAAAAGATGCTTTAAAAAAAGAAGACAGTAAATCTTTAAAAGAAGAATTTAAAAGATCTACTGTAAGAAGAAAGGAGATATCTTAAAGATGGAGAAATTACATATAAATTTAGAGGATAAATCCTATGATATCTTTATAGGAAGAAAATTATTTTCAGAAGTTGGAAAATATATATCAAAGGTCTACAAGAAGAAAAAAATTGTTGTAGTTACCGATACAAATGTAGATAAACTCTATGGAGATAAGTTATTAAAAAATTTAGAAGATGCAGGTTACACAACTTCAAAAGTAGTTTTTAACGCAGGGGAAGAAAATAAAAATTTTGATACTCTCACAGAGGTATATGAAAAAATTATCGATTCAGGGATAAAAAGAGGAGACCTACTCATAGCTTTTGGTGGTGGTGTTGTAGGAGATCTAGCTGGATTTGCAGCCTCTACAATATATAGAGGGATGGATTTCATCCAAATTCCGACTACATTATTAGCCCAAGTAGATAGTAGTGTAGGAGGAAAAGTAGCTGTAGATACAAGTAGAGGTAAAAATTTAGTTGGAAGTTTCTATCAACCAAAGATGGTAATTATCGATCCAGAACTCCTTAAAACATTAGATGAAAGAGAAGTTAGAAGTGGGATGGCAGAAGTAATAAAATATGGTGCTATCTATGACAATGGATTTTTTAATTTTCTATTAGATAAAAAAGATATAAAAGATTCTATGAAGGATATTGAAAAAATTATTAAACGATGTTGTGAGATCAAAGCAAAAATAGTAGAGATAGATGAGATGGATATGGGACTACGTATGATCTTAAATTTTGGACATACCCTAGGACACGCCATTGAAAAACATTATAATTATACTAAATATACCCACGGGGAAGCAATATCTATAGGGATGTATGAGATCACAAAGTTAGGTGAAAAGTTAAAAATAACAAAGGCAGGAGAATCAGAAAAAATAAAAGAAATTTTACAAAACTATAATCTTCCTATAGAAGATAAAGTAAGATTAGAAGATCTTGTAGAGATTATTAAAACTGATAAAAAAAACATATCAGGGATCTTAAACTTTATATTTTTATCTGAGATAGGTAGGGTAGAGGTAAAAAAAGTAGGGGAAAAAGAGATAACCAATAGATTGCTCAATTAAAAAAATAAAAGTTAGAAGAACTTAGGTTATTATTAATTTTATGCGACATTAAGTTACTTTTTATAAATAGTATTTGTGTAGGGTAGGAGGAAAGAGATGAAGGTAAAAATAATTCCAAAAAAGTTAAAAGGAGATGTGGTGATACCACCATCTAAAAGTCTAGCACACCGAGCTATAATTGCAGGTTCATTAGCTCATGGAAAGAGTATAATAACAAACCTTAATTTTTCAAATGATATAATAGTAACAACTCAGGCTATGAAAGACTTAGGAGTAGATATAAAACAATTTGAAGACTACGAAGTTATTACAGGATCTAAAGATCTAAAGAGGATAAATAGTACAATAAATTGTGGGGAATCAGGATCTACAATTAGATTTATGATCCCTATATCTTTATTAGCAGATGGTAAAGTAACTTTTAGAGGTGAGGGAAGATTAACTACTAGACCACTCAATGTATTTCATGAGATTTTTGACAAACAAAATATAAAATATAGTCATGGTGTAGAGGAACTTCCACTAACTATTCATGGGAAGTTAAAAGCAGGAAGGTTTGAGGTAAGGGGAGATATAAGTTCTCAATTTATAACAGGGTTACTTTATACACTACCAAAATTAGATGGGGATTCTGAGATAGTAATAACTACTAACTTAGAATCTAAAGGATATATAGATCTAACTTTGGATATCTTAGATAGGTTTGGTATTAAGATAATCAATGAAAATTATAAAAGATTTATTGTTCGTGGAAATCAAGAGTATAAAGCACATGATTATAGGGTTGAGGGAGATTTTTCCCAAGTAGCTTTTTGGTTAGTAGCTGGATTTTTAAATGATGGTATCAATTGTTTTGGAATGAATCCTAATTCACTCCAAGGTGATAGGGAGATAATAAAAATATTAAAAGATATGGGTGGAGATCTAACAATAGATAAAGATATAATAAATATAAAAGGGAAAGAATCTATTGGAGCAACAGTTGATCTAAGTCAATGCCCAGATCTAGGGCCTATAGTAACAGTCTTAGCTAGTCTCAGTAAGGGAACTACTAAAATAATTAATGCTGGAAGACTCAGGATAAAAGAATCTGATAGGATAACTTCTATGACAACTGAACTAAGTAAATTAGGAGCTCAGATAGTAGAGACTGAAGATGGAATGATCATAGAAGGGGTAAAAAATTTAAAGGGTGGGGTAGAAGTAGATGCTTGGAACGATCATAGAGTTGCCATGGCATTAGCAGTAGCTAGTAGTAGGTGTGATAAACCAATTATTTTGACTGGTGCCGATTCAGTAAAGAAATCTTATCCTAATTTTTGGAAAGATTTCGAAAAATTAAATGGAAAGATAGAGATAATAGAAAGATAAAAACTGTGAAGGGAAAGGTGAAATAATGGGATCAACTTGGGGAAAAAATATAAAGTTATCATTGTTTGGAGAATCCCATGGTGTTGGGATAGGAATAACTATTGATGGACTACCAGCAGGAGTAAAATTAGATCTAGATCTAATAAAATTTGAGATGCAAAGACGTGCTACAGGTAAAAATGAACTTACAACTGCTAGAAAAGAAACCGATACCTTTGAGATATTGAGTGGATATTTTAATGGTTTCACTACAGGGTCACCTCTTAGTATATTAATTAGAAATAGAGATCAACAATCAAAAGATTATAGTAAGATAAAAGATATTGCTAGGCCAGCTCATGCAGACTATACTGGATACAAAAAGTATGATGGATACAATGATTATCGTGGTGGGGGACATTTTTCTGGTAGATTGACAGCTCCCATTGTATTTGCAGGAGCAGTAGCAAAACAAATATTAAGGGATAGGAAGATCTATATAGGTACCCATATAAAAAGTATAAAAGATCTTGAGGACAGAGATTTTTGTGAAAAAGATCTAAATGCAGAAAATTTTAAAAGATTATCTGAAAAACAACTTCCATTTTTAGATGAAAGTTTAGAGGATCTTAGTAGAAAAAAAATATTAGCAGCAAAAAACAAGCAAGATTCCTTAGGTGGGGTAATCGAGTGTTCTATCATAGGGATGGAGCCTGGGATAGGAGATCCGTTTTTTAATTCTATTGAGAGTAAACTATCTGGACTTATGTATTCTATCCCAGGTGTAAAAGGTGTAGAATTTGGTGCAGGATTTAAAATAACAGATCTATTTGGAAGTGAAGCTAACGACGATATCTATATAGATAATGATAAGGTAAAAACTAAAACTAACAATAACGGTGGGATCTTAGGAGGTATAACCAATGGAATGCCTATAAACTTTAGAGTAGCCATAAAACCAACTCCTTCTATATCAAGATCTCAAGAAACCATAGATATGAAAAACAATACAGAAATAGAATTTAAAATTATAGGAAGACACGACCCCTGTATAGTTCCTAGAGCTTTAGTGGTAGTAGAAGCAATGGCAGCTATAGGGGTCTTGGATTTTTTAGTAGTGTCTTAAGGTGGTGGAGATGAAAAAATTAGATCAGTTAAGGATTGAGATAAATAAGATAGATGAAGAGATGGCCAAATTATTTATAAAAAGAATGAAAGTTGTGGAAAAAATAGCAAGATATAAACAAGATATAGGGATGGAAGTCTTAGATAAAGCTAGGGAAAAAATAGTTATAGAAAATAATTCTAAAAGAGTTACAGATGAAAAATTAAAAAAATATTATATTAAGTTTTTAGAAAAAAATATGGAAATTTCAAGAGATTATCAAAAATCTATTTTAGGTTTAGATGAAATAGTTGGATACCAAGGGATTCCAGGATCATTTAGTTATCTAGCTCTAAAAACTAAATATACAGATGAACCTTTAAACTCCTACCAAAATTTTGAAGATGTGTTTATAGCGTTGAAAAATAAAAAAATAAAAAGAGGTGTCCTTCCCCTTGAAAACTCCTATACAGGAGATATTACAGATAATTTTGATCTTATGAAAAAATATAATGTCTATATAATAGATATTATAGAACTAAAAATAGACCATAATCTACTGGGAGTAAAAAATTCTAAATTAGATGATATAAAGGAGATCTATTCCCATATTCAAGGGTTTAAACAATCTCAAACTTTTTTAAAGGGAAGGGGCTATAAGGAGATCCCATATTATAATACTGCTATAAGTGCAAAATATATAAGTGAAACAAACGATAAAACTAAAGGTGCCATAGGAAGTGCTGAAACAGCAAGGATCTATAATTTAGATATCTTAGTAAAAAATATAAATACCCATGAAGATAATACAACTAGATTTATGGTTATAGGGAATAAATTAATTGTAAAAAAAGAACATAACAGAATTATGGTAGTATTTTCTACATATAATAGATCTGGAGATCTATCTAGTGTTTTGGGGAAATTTAGTAAATATAATATCAATATGTTAAGTATAAAATCACGACCTCTCAAAGATTCTCCTTGGGAATATATTTTTTTTGTAGAATTAGAAGGTAACTATGATCTTTTAAAATCTGCGATAGAAGAGATAGAGAAAAAAACTAACTATTTTGAGGTGATTGGAAGTTATGAAAAATAAGTATGCTTTAATTGGAAAAAAATTAGGACATAGCTTCTCTCCAATAATTCATCATATGATCTTTAAAAATTTTAATATAGATGGTGAGTATTCATTGTTAGAGTTATCTCGTGATAATTTAATAGAAGTCGTTAGAAAATTAAGGGAAAAAGAGTTATTGGGAATCAATATAACTATTCCATATAAGACAGATATTATAGAGTATTTAGATGAAGTTTCTAAAGAAGCCAAAGAGATAGGAGCAGTAAATACCGTCATCTCCAAAGATGGAAAGTTAATTGGATATAATACTGATTATTATGGGTTTAAGATGATAATAACTAAATTAAAATTGAATATTAAAAATAAAAAAAACTTTATCTGTGGTGCTGGAGGATCTGCTAAAGCTGTGATTAAATGTTTAGAAGATCTAGGTGGAAAAAATTATTTAGTTACTAGAAATATAGAAAAAGCTATGATAAATTTTCAGAACTTTAAAAATTTAAATATTATCTCATACAATGAATTACAACTTATACCTGAAAAAAACTTAATAGTTAATTGCACTCCTTGTGGAATGTATCCAAATATAGGATCTAGTATAATAAAAAAAGAGGAAAAAAAAGATTATAAAGCTGGTATAGATCTTATATATAATCCCGAAAAAACTCAATTCTTAGAAGATTTTAAAGTATGCGAAAATGGTTTACTTATGCTTGTAGGACAAGCTATAAAAGCAGAGGAGATATGGCAGGAAATAAAGATATCAGAAGATGAAACTTTAAAAATTTATGAAGAAATAAAAGAATTAATTTATAAGAAATAGAAAAAGGAGGAGAGGATGGGAATATTAGCCAAAAGATCAAAAGACAAAAATGTAGTAGATACTGTGTTTACTATGGTAAAAAAAGCTCAGGATGCAAAAGTTAAGTATGGAGAGGAAAATGTAATAGATGTAACCTTAGGAGCACTTTGTGGAGAAGATGGCAAATTAACTATTTTTGATTCTGTAAGTGAGGTGTATAAAAATCTTAGTAATATGGATATAGCTTTATATGCAGAATCATTTATTGGGGATAGGGATTTTTTAAAAGAGATGAGATCCTGGGTACTAGGGGAACATAAAGATAAATTTAATGTAGGAGCTTTAGCAACTCCTGGTGGGTCTGGATCTGTGAGTTCTACATTTAAAAATATATTAGATCCAGGCCAAACGGTACTTATTCCAAATATTGGTTGGGTATCTTATAAGATAATGGCAATGGAACACGATCTAAAATTCGAAACCTATGAATTATTTGATAAAAATAAAGGATTTAATATTAAAGATTTTAAAGAAAAAGCAACTAAAATAATGAAATCTCAAGGAAAGGTTTTAGCAGTTATAAACGATCCATGCCATAATCCTACAGGATATTCTATGAATAATTCCGAATGGAAAGATATTGTAGATCTTATGAATAATCTGTCAAAAGATGGAAATTTTATCCTCTTAAATGATATAGCTTATATCGATTATTCTGTAAGAGGATACAGTGAAAGTCGTAAATATATGGAAAACTTTGTAGATCTTTCCCCTGAAAATTTAGTTATCTTTTCATTTAGTTGTTCTAAAACACTTACGAAATATGGCCTTCGTGTAGGAGGAAGTGTATTTATTTCAAAGGATAAAAAAAATATAGATGGATATATGACAGCTAATGAATTTACATGTAGGGGGATATGGTCAAATATTCCTAAAGGCGGGATGAAATTATTTTCAAAGATTCAATCTGATAAAATTTTAAGGGATAATCTAATAAAGGAAAGAGATAGTTATATAAAATTATTAGAGAAAAGATCTAAAATCTTTTTAGAGGAAGCTAGGGAAGTTGGTTTAGAAGTTTATCCATATAAAGAAGGGTTCTTTATTACTTTAAAGATGGAGGATGAAAAGATCAAAGATAATTTAGAAAGACTAAATAAGGAAAATATATACCCAATCGAGGTAGCTCATGGAATTAGAATTGCAATCTGTGGAACTTCCATTAAAAAATTAAAAGGTTTAGCTAAAAAAATAAAAAAAATTATAAAATAAAAAAATAAGTTCTCTACGTCTATATCCATGTAGAGAACTTATTTTATCTAAAATTCTATTTAATTTTATTTAATGTAATCTTACCTTTCTCCATCTTTTCCACAATAGCAAGTGACTCTAAATGAAACCCTTCTTCTAAAAGATTTTTTCTCCCCTCTTTAAAACCTTTTTCAATAACGATTCCAACTCCTACAACAGTTGCACCACCTTGATTCACTATATCCCTAAGACCAAGGATTGCATTTCCTGCAGATAAAAAATCATCGATTAAAAGGATATTTTCTCCTTTTTTTATAAATTCTTTTGAGACTGTTAAATTGTAGTTTGTTTCCTTAGTAAATGAATATACTGTAGTTGAATAAAACTTATCCATTGTGATAGGCTTATGTTTTTTAGCAAAGACCATAGGAACTCCTAGTTCTAAAGCAGTGATCATAGCAGGGGCTATCCCAGAAGCTTCGATAGTTAAAACTTTATCTATCTTCTTACCTTGAAATCTTTTAACAAACTCTTTTCCTACTAAGTTCATAAGTTTAGGATCTATTTGATGATTAATGAATGAATCGACCTTTAAGATTGAGTCTGATAATGCTAATCCATCTCTTAATATAGTATCATGTAATATTTTCATAATTAATTAAACCTCCAAAAATGTTTTAAACACCTCATACTTGAGTGAAATTACTAAGAAAATTTTTTTTCTTTAAATTACACTCATAGTTAGCTATTTACGGTAGCTAGTAGAAACTTTCTTCCTTATCAAGAAAATATATGAGAATTGATTTCATCTATACTACCATAAGATTTATAAAAACACAAGAAAAGGCAATTTAATTAATAGATCTTTCTTATATTTTTTGTAGGGTGGTTTTCGTATTTGATTACTTTACCTTCCCAAGTTCTGATCATAACATAATCAGTTCCACGTGATAACATATATTGAGGCATCAAAGGTGTTTTACCTTGACCCTTTGGTGCATTAACAATATAAGTTGGGATAGCCATCCCAGAGGTAAATCCTCTTAGGTATTCCATGATTTCCAATCCATCATCTACAGATGTATTAAAATGCTCTGTTCCTTGAACATGTTTTGCATGGAAGATATAGTATGGTCTACATCTTATTTTTAACAACTCTTGATTTAAAAGTCTCATTATAAATTTATCGTTGTTGATACCATTTAATAAAACTGCTTGGTTTCCTACAGGTATTCCATTATTAGCTAATTTTTCACACGCCGCCTTAGCTTCAGGAGTTATTTCTTTCGGATGGTTAAAATGTGTATTTAAGTAGATTGGATGATACTTCTTTATCATATTAACTAGATCATCTGTGATCCTTTGAGGCAAAGTAACAGGTGTTCTACTACCTAATCTAATTATCTCTACATGGGGTATAGTTCTAAGTTCAGCTAAGATCCATTCTAATCTAGAATCAGAAAGGGCTAAGACATCACCTCCAGTAAGTAAAACATCTCTAATCTCAGAGTTATTTCTGATATAATCGATAGATGCTAAAAGATCTTTATCATGGGTAGAACTATCACTTTCACCTATATTTCTCCTTCTTTGACAATGTCTGCAATACATTGCACATTCATTAGTTGTATTTATAATAAGTCTATCTGGATATCTTCTAGTAATAGTTCCAGCGGGATTAGTATATTCCTCTCCCATGGGATCAGGATCTCCAGAGTTATTATCTAATTCGATAGATGCAGGAATACCAAGTAATCTAATGGGATCATATCTATCCTTTGGGTCGAGTAAACAAGCATAATAAGGGGAGACGGCCCATCTATATTTATCTCCTACACTTTGAATCTCCTTTTTTTCTTTATCACTTAAGTCTAATATTAAACTTAAAGTTTTAACATCTGTTATTCTATTTGAAAGTTGCCATTTAAAATCATTCCAATCCTTTTCTGTAGCCTCAAAATGCTTTAAAAGGATGGTTTTTGAAATCTCAAATTGTTTTCTCACATCTTGGCTCATACCAGTCGGAATGAGATCTTTTGTGATTAAATAATCATCTATTGTACCTTTAAGTTCTTTGGCCCTGTTTAGGGCAATTTCTCTACTTGTCAAAATATCTACCTCCTATAATTATTAAATATATGTAAATAATATATTATAATTATATAGAGGGGGATATAATATGTCAAATTTTAATAAATAAAATAAATGATTCATTCTTTTAAAATTGATATTTTATATAGTCTATAACTTATTAAAGGTTAAACTTTCAACCTCTATTAAAAAAATTGTACTTTATATAAATTAATTTTATTCTAACTTTTGTAATTATCTTTAGGTGAAAAGCAAAAAATTTGTAGTAAGATTAAAATTTAAGGTATAATTAATTTAAATCAATTTTAAAATATTATAAATAATAGGGAGGGACCACAAGATGAGCAATGAATATTTAATAGAAGTAATGGAAGTTTATAAAAATATAAAACCAACAATTGAAGCTAGGATAGATGGATATAAACAAATTTGGTTTAACGGAAGCAGTGAGGACGTTCATAAAGAACTTGCTTTTTGTATTTTGACACCTCAGTCTAAAGCTAGGGGAGCAGAAAAAGCAATAGATGGGATGGTAGAGGCTGGGGTATTTTGGACTGGGCTAGAAGATGATCTATTACCATATCTAAATACAGTAAGGTTTAAAAATACTAAAGCAAAAAATTTAGTTGCCCTTCGTGAATTTATGAAAGATGAAGGGGGAAGGATAATAACTAAAGTATTGATAGATAAAATAGGAGATGTCTTTGAAAAAAGAATTTGGTTGGTTAAAAATATAAAGGGAATAGGGTATAAGGAAGCTAGTCATTTTCTTAGAAACATAGGATTCGGAGATGAGATAGCAATCTTAGATAGACATATATTAAAAAATATAATGAGACTAGGAGTGATAGAAGAAATTCCTAAAACTATAACCCCTAAAAAATATTTAGAAATTGAAAAAAAAATTGAAAGATATTGTAGGGAGATAAAAATTCCAATGGATCATTTTGATCTCTTATTATGGTATTTAGAAGCAGGAGAAGTATTTAAGTAATCCTATCGAAAAACTAAGGATTATGTTACAATAAATAGGATTAAATTTTATGTATAAAAGATATTGGATGGAGGAAATAAATGAGTAAGAAAAAAGCCACAATAGTAACATATGGTTGTCAAATGAATGTAAATGAGACTGCGAAGATGAAAAAATTATTAGAAGAAAATGGATATGAGATGACTGATGATATCCATGATTCGGATGCAGTATTTTTAAATACATGTACTGTAAGAGCTGGAGCAGCTGGAAGAATAGAGGGGAAGTTAGGAAATTTAAAAACTATAAAAAATGCTAGAAAGACTAAGATGATAATAGGTGTAACAGGTTGTGTAGCTCAGGAAGAAAAAGAATATATCTTAGAAAGAGCTCCCCATGTAGATATAGTTATTGGAAATCAAAATATATCACAACTACCAGAAATTATGGAAAAAATACTAGCTGGAGAAATAGAACACGTAGTATTAACAGATAAAGAAGATGAACTACCTCCTAGGATAGATGCTAATTTTGGAGAGGGAATTTTAGCTTCTGTAGTTATAAATTATGGTTGTAATAATTTTTGTACTTATTGTATTGTTCCATATGTAAGGGGACGTGAAAGATCTGTTCCTATGGAAGACATAGTGGAAGATGTAAGAAGATATATAAAAAAAGGATATAAAGAGATATTACTATTAGGACAAAATGTAAACTCTTATGGAAAAGATTTTGATAATAGTCATGAGGTTAATTTTGCAAGGTTACTCGATGAAATATGTCAAATTGAAGGAGATTATTGGGTTAGATATGTATCACCTCATCCAAAAGATCTAACTTTAGATGTGCTAGAGGTAGCAGCTAAATATCCAGAAAAAATAGCTGGAAATCTTCACCTACCTGCACAATCAGGTTCAACTAATATGTTGAAAGCCATGAATAGAAAGTATACTAGAGAAGATTATCTAACTCTAATTGAAAAGATAAGAAAAATACTTCCAAATATATCGTTGACTACAGATATTATAGTTGGATTTCCAGGGGAGACAGAGGAAGATTTCTTAGAAACTATGGACTTGATTAGAAAGGTTAAGTATGAAAACTCCTATATGTTTATGTATTCAATTAGAGAGGGAACACCAGCAGCAACAATGGAAAATCAAGTTTCAGAAGAGGTTAAAAAATCTAGATTACAAAGGCTTATAGAAGTTCAAAATGAAAATGCAAAGGAATATAGTTTAAGTTATATAGGTAAGACTGTAAAAGTTTTAGTAGAGGGAACTAGCCATAGAAATAAAGAAAAAATGACAGGAAGAATAAGTGCGAATAAAGTAGTTATTTTTGAAGGTGATAGTTCATTAAAGGGAACTTTTGTAGATGTTAAAATTACAACGGCAAAAACATGGACTCTGTATGGGGAGTTAGCATAAAATAGAGGTGAGAAGATGTACAACATATTAATCTTTGTGGTACTTGCAGGATTTATAATAGTAGTTGGGAAAAAATTAAGTTTATATGGAGATGCTATAGGAGACTTAATGGGGATAGAAAAATCCTGGATTGGGGTAGTGATGTTAGCTGCTGTAACCTCCCTCCCAGAGATGGTTACAAGTGTTAGTTCTACTCTTATGGGAAATCCTCAGATGGCAGTATCAAATATATTTGGAAGTAATTTATTTAATATATTTGTGGTGTTTATAATTGATATCTTTGTATTAAAATCTACCTCTTTTTCTTCTAAAGTAAGTAGTGAAAATTTTATGGCTGGTTTCTGGTCTATGATTTTAACTTTAATATTTTTATTAGGGTTTTTATTTCCAACAGAGGGGATAATGAACATTAGTTTATTTTCCTTAATAATTTTAGGTGTTTATTTTATAGCAATGAAATCAATCTATACCTATGAACATCAAAAAAATAATAAACTTAGCGAAAAATTAGAGGAAGAGATAAATGAATTTCATGAGGTAGAAGAGGGCGGTATAAGTCTGTTACAAGCAAAAAAAGGGTTTGCTATAAGTTCATTTTTAGTAGTTATTTTAGGAACTGGACTTAGTTTTATAGGGGATAAGATTGCTAATACACCATTTTTTGGAATTGAACTGGGAGAATCTTTTGTAGGACTTATATTGATAGCTTTGGCAACATCTTTACCGGAATTAACTGTGAGTATCGAAGCTATTAAATTAAAATCATATAATATGGCTGCTGGAAATTTACTTGGAAGTAATTTATTTAATATAATGATTTTATTTATTTCAGATCTCTTTTTAAGGGATCAATATATATATGAATCATTAAATGGATTTCATAAGTTAACAGCTATATTTTCTATGCTAATACTTTTAGTGTTTATGATGGGAGTTATGTTTAAAAATAAAAAAAGAAGATATGATACATATATTATTGGAATAGTTTACTTTGTAGCAATGTATGTATTATATATAAAAAGGTGATGATGAGGGTGACAGATTTAAGTGGATTACTCCTTTTAGAATTAAGGGAGATAGCTAAAGAATTAAATATAGATAAATCCTATGACTATAAAAAATTAGAATTGATTGAAAAAATAGGAGAGTATATAAGGAAAAGTGACGGCCATACCATAGCTTGGGGTAAGATTGAGGTATTTAGTGATGGATATGGTTTTCTCCGTGAGACCAATGTGGAAAAGGATGTATATATATCTTCCACACAGATAAAAAAATTTAAAGTTAGAAATGGTGATATAGTTCTCGGTGAAGCGAGGGTACCAGTGGGAACAGAAAAAAATTATGCCATGAGAAAAATTCTTTTGATAAATGGTGAAAATTTGGAAAAAGCAGAAAATCGTGTACCCTTTGATGAATTAATACCTGCATATCCAGATGAAAAAATTCTTTTAGGAGGAAGTGGGGATATTTCAGGGAGAGTTATTGATCTGATTGCACCTTTAGGAAAAGGTCAGAGAGGTCTTATTGTAGCACCTCCCAAAGCTGGGAAGACTATGCTTATAAGTAGTATTGCAAATAGTATTATAGAAAATAACAAGGGATTAGAAGTGTGGATATTACTTATAGATGAAAGGCCTGAAGAAGTTACAGATATAAAAGAAACAGTTCATGGAGCACAAGTATTTTCATCTACTTTTGATGAAGATCCTAAAAATCATATTAAGGTAACTGAGATGGTTTTAGATAAGGCAAAAAAAATGTTAGAGGATGGAAAAGATATTGTAATACTAATGGATTCTATAACAAGACTTGCAAGAGCCTATAATATTGTGATACCATCTAGTGGTAAACTTATATCTGGTGGTATAGATCCAACAGCTCTATACTATCCGAAAAAATTCTTTGGATCAGCAAGAAATATTCGTGGTGGTGGAAGTTTAACTATCTTAGCCACAGCTCTTATAGATACTGGAAGCCGAATGGATGATGTTATTTTTGAAGAGTTTAAGGGTACTGGAAATATGGATATTCATCTAGATAGAACTTTAGCTGAATTAAGAATATACCCAGCTATAGATATAAAAAAATCAGGTACAAGAAAAGAGGAGTTATTGATTGAGGAAGATAAACTCTCAATAATCTGGAAAATTCGTAGATATCTTAATAAATTTAGTGCTGCTGAAAGTTCTAAACAACTGATTGATACTATAAAAAAGACAAAAAATAATGAAGAGTTACTAAATTATTATTCGAAAGGAGAAGCAAAAAATTGAAGAAAAAAATAAAAATGCTTCTCATAATTTTATTGATTTTTAATATGTTTTTAGCATATGATACTATTAAAAAATTTGAAAAAGAAGTTGTTAATTTGAATGATTTTACAGATTACTATACTGAATCAGAGGCAGATAATGGTGGTTATCAACTATTAAGTTCGGACTTTAAAGTATATGAAAAACAATATATTATTGTAAGTGAAAAAATACAAAAAGAATCAACAGAAAGATTAGAAGTTATATATTATAAGGTAAAATCAGGGGATACATTAGGTGGGATTTCCAACAAATTTGGGCAGTCACAGACAGTCTTAAAATATAACAATCCTAATATAGAAAAATATTTGAAAATTGGAGAGAAACTTAAAATAACCAGAGGGAATTCCATATCCTATAAGGTGCTTAGGGGAGATTCACTTTCAAAGATAGCTTCAAAATTTGAGAAAACTATAGAAGAATTAAAAACTACTAATAATTTAACATCGAGTAAGATTCGTTTAAATCAAATGTTAGTAATAAATAATCCAAAGGTAGATCTATCTACAATTACTAAGGCTAAGAAAGGATTTAATGTATATTGGCCAGTAGCGTGGAAAGGTGTAACGAGTCCCTATGGAAGAAGATTTCACCCTGTATTAAAAAGATGGATAGGGCATATGGGTGTGGATTTAAGAGCTCATTATGTCTCTGTAAAATCTGCTGAAAGTGGCTCAGTTAAATATGCAGGATGGATGAGTGGATATGGAAAGATAGTTATTGTTAGACACTCTAAAGGATATGAAACTAGATATGCACATCTAAATAAAATAAAAGTTAATAAAGGACAGAGGATAGTTCGAGGACAGCTTATTGGAGAGAGTGGAAAAACTGGACGAGTGACAGGTCCACATCTTCACTATGAAATAAGAAAGAATGGAACGCCTATAAATCCAATGAAATTTTTTAAATAATTGTTGCCTATAAGGGTAGCATTTCGCCGCCTTAGCTCACTAGGTAGAGCAGTACCATGGTAAGGTAGAGGTAGCCGGTTCGACTCCGGCAGGTGGCACCATAAATAAATAGTTGAGGGCGACCCATAAGTAGATTTTCTACTTGAGTCCCCCTCTTTTTATTTTTTAATCTTTTGGACCACAACTTGTAATTTTTATTTCATCTGAAGGGGTAACTTCTTTGATAGAGATCTCTTCTTTTATTAATTTATTTCCACTTTTTTTATCAAAGAGATAAAATCCTAGAAATGATATCACTAAAGTGGCAAAACTAACAACTATTCCTTGACCTTCACTAGCACCAAATCTATCGGCGATTATATAACTAATAACCATTAAAAATACAGGTAAGATATAAACTAAAAGGGCTAAGTTTAAGATAAATTTATTATTAATCTCAAATGTTATGAGGTCTTCTACTTTTATTTTTATATCCTGATCAAGTTCATAGTGATATAATTCAGCTATAGTTTTATCTTTTTGTCCACACCCAGAACAGTGAGCACAAGAACTATCCCTAAATAATTCTATATATAAGTTTTTTCCTTCTATTTTTCTTACGATTCCCTTATTTTCCATACAAATTCCTCCTAAGTATATTATAATTTTATTATATCATATTTTCAAAAATATGTAATTTAGTATATAATATAACGAAAGGATATAACTTATTATCATATATTATTTCCCTCTCAAAGTAGAAGAAAATAATTGTTCAATTAAAAAACTAAGGGGGAGGAAAAATTATGGGATATATCCTTGTATTATTAGCTGCAACATTTTGGGGATCTTTAGGAGTAATAGTAACCTATCTAAAAGATATAGGATTTAATTCCTATGAGATATCTTTTTTTAGAATGTTTTTTGCAGCTGTTTTGATGTATATATATATTTTTTTCAAAGATAAGAAAAAATTTAGAATAAGTGGAAAAAAATTAATATTTTGTTTATTAGTTGGAGTAATAAGTCAGGGATTGTTTAATTTATTTTATTTTGGTTCTATAGTTAGAGTAGGTATTACTACTGGTGTTATTTTACTTTATACGGCTCCTATTTTTACTATGATCTTTGCTAGGATATTTAACGGTATTTTACTTACAAAAATAAATATTGTCTCTATAATCTTATGTTTTATAGGCTGTTTTTTTATAGTTACTAATGGTTCTATAGATAATTTTGTTGGAGATATTGTTGGAATTATTTTAGGAATACTAGCTGGGATGTCCTATGGAATTCTGCCAATTTTTAATAAGAATCTTCCTAAAGAAATAGATTCATATACCCTTATGTTTTATAGTTTTCTAGCTGGAGTTTTTGTAATATCGACTCAAATAAATCCATTAGAAAGTTTAGAAACTTTATGCCAAGATAGGTCATTGATAATTTTAGGATTGGGGTTTGGATTAATTCCTACAATTTTGTCTCATTTATTTTTTTTAAAGGCAATTAAATATTTAGATCCTATAAGGGTAAGTATAGTAGCAAATTTTGAAGTTATGGTAGCTAGCTATGTAGGATTTCTAATCTATGGAGAGAAATTAGGTATTATAAAGATAATCGGTATGTTACTTATTATCATAGCATCTATACTTCCAAGTATAAAGAAGTTAAGAAAACGAAAATTAAATGTAATATCAAGAAAAGTAAAAAATTATGCCTTTAGGAACAAGAAAATTTAGTTATCTATTATAATATACTATGTTATAATAATTACTATAAAAGAGGTGAAAAACATGAAAAAATATAAGAAAGTATATATAGAAATAACCAATATGTGTAATTTAAAGTGTAGTTTTTGCCCCCAAGGAAATAGAGTTCATAAACTTATGACTATAGATGAATTTAGTTATATTTTAGATGAGGTAAAACCATATAGTGACTATATCTATCTCCATGTAAAGGGAGAACCTTTATCACATCCAAAAATAAATGAATTGTTAGATATTGCAGAGGAAAAAAATATAAAAGTAAATATAACTACCAATGGAACTTTAATAGGAAAAGTAGAAGAAAAGATTATAGAAAAAAAAGCATTTAGACAGATTAATTTTTCCCTTCATTCGTTTGATGGTAATATAGATAAGATCGATGAAGATGATTATCTAAAAAAAATATTAGATTTTACAAAGAGATCTCTTGCTCTAGAAACTACATATATATCCCTTAGACTATGGAACTTTCATCCAGAAAACAAAAATAAAATTCAAATGGAAGGTAATAGAAAGATTATAGATAAGATAGAAAAATATTTTAATTTAGACTATAAGATCGAAGATAAATTAATCCCAGGTCGTGGATTAAAAATAAAAAATAGATTATATCTTAATACAGATCTAGAATTTAAATGGCCTGAACTTTCTGATAGATATGAAAATGAAGATGGATTTTGTTATGGACTTAGAACACAAATAGGAATATTAGTAGATGGGACTGTAGTTCCATGTTGCCTTGATGGTGAAGGAATAATAGATCTTGGTAATATTTTCAAAACATCGTTTAAAAAAATTATAGAGGGGAAAAGGGCTAGTGCTATCTACGAGGGATTTAGTAATAAAAAAGCTGTAGAGGACCTTTGTAAAAAATGTACTTTTAAAGAAAAATTTTAAAATAATAGGAGAAAGCTCTATGTATGAAAAATTAAAAAAAATAATAGATGAAAGTAATAATATTGTATTCTTTGGAGGAGCAGGTGTTTCTACAGAAAGTGGCATCCCTGATTTTAGAAGTGCTACTGGTTTATATTCTCACAGTCCTGAATACCTAGTAAGTAGAACATATTTTAATAAAAATAAAGATGGATTTTTTGAATTTTATAAAAAACATCTAGTATATCCAGATGTTAAACCAAATGATGCTCACAAGGTATTGGCTTACCTTGAAAAAATTGATAAATTAAAGGCAGTGATCACACAAAATATAGATGGTCTACATCAAATGGCAGGAAGTAAAAATGTTTTAGAACTTCATGGTAGTATATATAGAAATTATTGTATGGATTGTGGAACTTTTTATACTTTAGAAGAAGTAATAAATAGAAAAGGTGTACCTCATTGCTCTAAGTGTAATGGAATAATAAAACCAGATGTTACCTTATATGAAGAAGTTCCAAATATGGAAACTTATGATAAAGCCATGGATTATATCTCTAATGCAGATGTTTTAATTATAGGGGGAACTTCCCTCGTAGTCTACCCAGCTTCTTCCTTAGTAGATCTTTATGGTGGAAATAAATTAATTTTGATAAATAAAGATTCTACAAGTTACAATGAAAAAGCAGATCTAGTTATTTCAGATAAGATTGGTAAAGTTTTAAAATCAATTATATAAAATAAAGTAATAGGAGGCAGATATGTTAGATTTAAATGAATGTGTAGAAAAATTAAATGAATATTTAGAAGATTTGTTACCTGAGATAGATGGTGAGATAGAGATTGATATGAGTGAGGAAAAAGATAATTACTATTGGAATTTTGATTATGACAAAAGAAGTTATATGTTCACATGTAATAAGGAATCAGGAAAAATTTTAGGAGAAAGTTGGAGAGAGGGAACCAAAGCACAGTATAAAAAACATTAAAAAATTTGGAAAGATGAAAAATTATATTAAAATTTAAAATATATAAAAAATTAGTTGTAATTTTTGAGTATTCTGATACAATAAAGTAGAAATAAATATTGCAGGAGCTTTTGCTGAGAGGAGATGTTATAGTCTCGACTGTTAACCTGATCTAGATAATGCTAGCGTAGGATGAATTTTTATATGGTATGAATAGTATATTTATATTTAATAAGACTTCCTTCGGGAGGTCTTTTTTTTAGATAGGAAATATTATTTTGTAAAAAATTATAAAAATAAAAAAATTAATTTAAACAGGAGGAATAAAATGAAAAAAAGTATTTTATGGATTTTAATGGTATTATTAGGAGTCACAAGTTTTTCAAAGGAGAAAGTGGTGGTTTATGTTCCTGGTTCTATGACATTTTTACAGGAAGAAGTAGGACAAGACTTTTTTGATAAAACAGGGATAGAAGTAGAAATAATAGGAATAAAAGGAATTCCTGCTAGATTAAAATTAGAAAAAAGAAGACCAAAAGCCGATATAGTTTTAGGTTTATCAGAAATAAATGTAATCCAAGCTAAAAAAGATGGAACTATAGCTAGTTATAAACCTAAAACATCTAATAAAATAATGAAAAAAGAATATATGATAGACGATGAATGGTATACAACTCCATTTGATTTTGGATCACTTGCTATAAATGCAAATAAAGATGGATTAAAAAATATGCCAAAATCTTTTGAAGACTTAAAAAAATTAAATAAACAGCTAATAATTTTAGATCCAAATTCATTTACAGGGCAAGAATTTATGATGTGGACAGTCGCAGTTTATGGGGAGAATTGGCTTGAATTTTGGGAAGAGTTAAAACCCGCTATTAAAACAACAGCTCCAGGATGGAGTGAAGGATGGGCAAAATTTACAACTAATGAAGCACCTCTTATGGTAGGTTATGCTACAAGTGATCTTTACTTTGATGAAAAGAGTTCATATAAAAGTTTTATTCCTAGTGAAGGCGGGTATATCTATGTTCAAGGAGCTTCTATCGTAGCAAAAAAAAATATAAAAGATGGAGCTAAACTATTTATGGATTATATCTTAGAGGATAAATTTCAAAAAGCCATGGCAGATAAAAACTATATGTTACCTGTCACAGATATAAAGCTAGGGGAAGAGTATAAAAGAGTTCCTACATCAGCTAAAGTAGTCAGAGTAAAACCTAGTGATCTAGAAAGAATTGAGGAATATAAAAAAGAATTAATTAAATTATTAAAAAAATAGTAACTGAAAAAAAGGGAGTAAAAAATGAAAAAAGCTAGTATTTTAAATATAGGATATCTAATAATATGGATATTTCCTATATATATTTTTGGAAGAGATTTTTTTGATTTTAAAGATTTAATGAAAATAATAGACAGAGATACACTAGATCTTATTATTATATCTTTTAAGCAGGGGATCTTATCTTCAGTACTAGCTTTTATTGTAGCTATTATTCCTGCATATTATGTTACTTATAAAAAAAGTTTTCTTAGTACACTTATAGAAGGGACTATATTTATTCCCTTCTTTTTTCCTGTAATATCTACAGTAATAACATTTTCACTGGTATTTAATCTACCTTTTTTAAAAGATCTAGGGATCCTTTATAGTTTAAAAGCTATACTAATTGCAAATGTATTTTATAATGCACCTTTATTTATAAAATATCTATCTTTAGGAATGAAGAGAATACCTAATGAACTATTAGAAGCAGGCTTAGAATGTGGAGCTAATAAGTGGATAATTTTTACAAAAATAAAATTACCTCTAATTTTACCACAGATTTTTAGAGGTTTTTTCTTGGTATTTACCTATTCCTTTACCTCTTTTGGAATAGTATTATCTTTAGGGGGATTAAAATTTTCTACACTAGAAGTTGAAATAGTAAATTCCCTCATGGGTAATGCAAATTTTTCTAGGATGTTTGCTTTAGGAATAGTGCAATTTATAATTTTAACAGGAGTTAATATTATTGGTGAAAAAATTGTTGAATATGAGTTAGAAGAAAATGAAAAAAATGAAGATGTATCTTTATTTACAGTTATTTATAGTTATCTGTTTATTTTTTTTGAATTTGGTATTATAGGAATAAACTTAATTTTTTCCTTCTATAATTATTATGATAAAAAGTTTTCCTTAAGAGCTTTTATAAATCTATTTTCTCCAAAATTTAATGAGAAATATCCAGTTCTAGAGTCCATTATAAATTCAGGTTTAATAGCTATGGTAACAGCTTTTATAGTAGTGATATTTACTTATCTATTATTAAAATCAACCAGTAAGTTTAGCACTTATATAATATTTTCTACACTTGGAATATCTAGTGGTTTTTTGGGAATAACTTTAGTATATACAAATATAATATATGAAATTCCCCATATAGTTCTACTCATAGGTGGATTTTTTCTTACAACAGTTCCCTTAGCCTATTCATTTATGTATCAATATATAAAAAAGTTTCCTTTAAATATATTAGAAGCTAGTAGTATAGATGGAGCAAATAAACTACAAACTTTTCTTTATATAGAATTACCAATGCTAAAGGAAATTTTGATTGGAACTTATCTACAAATTTTTGCTGTAATCTATGCAGAGTTTACTATAACCTATACTATGCAATTAGGAAGATATCTTCCACTCTCCTCAGTTGTAAACTATAACTTGTATACCAATAAATTATTTTTAGAGAGTGCCGCTATGAGTAGTTTAAATATATTTATTATAGGAATATTATTTATGGTGCCTTATATAAGAAGGGGAAAAAATCTGAATTGACAAAAATCAAAAAAAATGATATTATTTATAGATAAATTTAGAGGGAGGAACATATTTATGGAAAGAGTAGAAGTCAAAGTTAATCACATTTTAATCAAATTGGTATAGGTGATAGCTATGGTTTTAAATTTTTATAACCCTTGAATAATATAAAGAGATTAAAGTAGCTATTTTTTAATAAGATAGCTACTATTTTTTTGTAAAATAAACTTAGGAGGTCAATTATGACGGAATTAGACAAGATATATTCTCCATCAGAGATAGAAAGTAAATGGTACAAAACATGGGAAGAAAATAAATATTTTAGAGCAACAATGGATGATGAAAAACCTAACTATACGATAGTTATGCCGCCACCAAATGTTACAGGTGTACTACATATGGGACATGTTTTAAATAATAGTATTCAAGATACCATTATTAGATGGAAAAGAATGAGTGGATATAACACTCTTTGGATGCCAGGAACAGATCATGCAGGAATAGCTACTCAAAATAGAGTAGAAAGAAATTTAGCAGAGGACAATCTAACAAGGGATGATCTTGGTAGAGACAAGTTCATAGAAAAAGTTTGGGAATGGAAAAATGAATATGGTGGAATAATAACGACTCAACTTAGAAGATTAGGAGCATCTCTAGATTGGGAAAAAGAAAGATTTACAATGGATGAAGGTTGTTCTGATTCTGTAAAAGATATATTTGTAAAATTATATAACGATGGATTGATCTATCAAGGTGAATATATGGTAAATTGGTGTCCACAATGTGGAACTGCCTTAGCAGATGATGAAGTAGAACATAGTGAACACAAGGGTCATATGTGGCATATAAAATATCCTGTTAAAGATTCAGATATAGAATTTGTAGTAGCTACTACTAGACCAGAAACAATGATAGGAGATACTGGAGTGGCAGTTAATCCTAGTGATAATAGATATAAAGGCTTAATAGGTAAGATGGTAATACTTCCCCTTACAGGAAGAGAAGTTCCTATTATTGCTGATGATTATGTGGATATGGAATTTGGAACTGGTGTAGTAAAGATGACTCCAGCTCATGACCCCAATGACTTTGAGATTGGAAAAAGACATAACTTAGAGATCATGAATATATTTACTCCAGAGGCTAAGATGAATGCCCTTACTGGAAAATATGAAGGGATGACCCGTGAAGAAGCAAGAGTTGCTGTGGTTGCTGACCTAGAAGAGCAAGGATTTATGGAAAAAATAGAAAATTATGACAATAAAGTCGGTGGATGTTATAGATGTAATACAAATGTAGAATCTAGAATATCTAATCAATGGTTTGTTAAGATGGAGTCACTAGCAAAAGACGCATTAGAAGTGGTTTACAACGGTGATGTTAAGATAATGCCAAAGAGATGGGAAAAAGTTTATTATAACTGGCTAGAAAATATAAGAGATTGGTGTATATCTAGACAAATCTGGTGGGGACATAGAATACCTGCATATTATGGACCTGACAATCATTTATTCGTAGCAAAATCAGATGAAGATGCAGCTGCTCAAGCTCTTGCATTCTACGGAAAAAAAGTTGACTTAGTTCAAGAAACAGATGTTTTAGATACATGGTTTTCATCTGCTCTATGGCCTTTTTCAACATTAGGATTACCAGAGAGTAAAGAATTAGAAAGATTTTATCCAACTAATACATTGGTTACAGGAGCAGATATATTATTTTTCTGGGTAGCTAGAATGGTAATGGTAGGGATGTATGAGATGAAGGAAATACCATTTGAACATGTATTCTTACATGGAATTGTTAGAGATGAACAAGGAAGAAAGATGTCTAAATCACTTGGAAATTCTCCTGATACTTTAGAATTAATAGATAGATATGGTGCAGATGCCATTAGATTTACTATGATCTATAACACATCTAAGGGACAAGATGTACATTTTTCTGAAAAATTACTTGAGATGGGAAGAAACTTTTCAAATAAAATTTGGAATGTATCTAGATTTGTACTTATGAACTTAGAAGGTTTTGATATTAACAGTGTAAACAAAGATGAATTAGAGTTAGAATTAGTAGATAGATGGATCTTTTCTAAATTAAATAAAGCTTCTAAAAAAGTAAATGAAAACTTAGAAAGTTTTACATTAGATGAGGCTGCTAAGGGAGCATATGAATTCTTAAGAGGAGACTTCTGTGACTGGTATGTTGAGATGGCTAAGACTAGACTTTATAACAGTGAAGATGAAAAATCTAAAAAAACTGCTCAATATGTATTATGGACAGTATTAGAGGAAGGACTTAGATTATTACATCCATTTATGCCATTTATTTCCGAGGAAATTTGGCAAAAATTAAAAGCTCAAGGTGAAACAATTATGCTTGAAACATTCCCTACTTGTGATGAAACTTTAGTCGATGAAGAAGTAGAAGGATCTTTTGAATATTTACAATCAGTAGTTTCTGCTCTTAGAAATATAAGAGCTGAGATAAATATATCTCCTGCAAAGGAAGTAAAAGCAATCTTAAAAACTACCAATGAATCAGAATTAAAAACTTTAGAAAATAACAAAACATTCCTAACTAAATTAGCTAAACTAGAAACTTTAGAATTTGGAGATGTAGAAAAACCTACAGGTGCAGGATTTAGAGTAGTCAAAGATTCTGAGCTATATGTACCATTAGCAGGATTATTAGATCCTGAAGTTGAGATTAAAAAAATAGAGGCACAGATGATTAAGATAGAAAAGGATCTAGCTAAAGTAAATGGTAAATTATCTAATGAAAAATTTACTTCTAAAGCTCCTGAACATATCTTAGAAAGAGAAAGAAAGATACAAAAAGAATATCAAGATAAGTTAGATAAATTAGTTGAAAATTTAAAAGCATTTAAATAAAACTCAGGGAATCCATTTGGGTTCCTTGTTTTTATAAAAAAAATATTTAAAGTAAAGATCTATAGGAGGAAATATTTTGATAAGATTAATTGCAGTAGATATGGACGGTACTTTATTAGATGATGATCATAAAATAAATCCTGAATTTTGGGAAATTTTTAAAAAACTTAAAGCAAAAAATATTAATTTTGCTTGTGCTAGTGGAAGACAATATTATAGTTTGATTAAAACTTTTGACAGTATAAAAGATGATATTTATTTTATTGCAGAAAATGGAGGATTTGTAGCTTCTCAAGATAAAATTTTACATATAAATACTTTGGAAAGGAAGAAAACTTTTGAATTAATAGAGGTTGCAAGAAAAATAGATGATGTAAATATTGTATTATGTGGAAAAAATAGTGCCTACGTAGAATCAAACGATTCTAAATTTTTAGATCAAGTTAAACCATATTATGAAAAACTCGAGATAGTAAATTCTTTAGAAGAAGTGGAAGATGATTTTTTAAAAATTGCACTATGTGATTTTAAAAATTCAGAAGAAAATAGTTATAAATTTTTTAAAGAATTTGAAGATGAATATAAGGTTACTGTCTCTGGTAAACTATGGTTAGACATCTCGAGCTTAGATACAAATAAGGGAAATGCTATGAAAAAATTACAAGAAATATTAGGCATAACTTATAAAGAAACTTTAGTTTTTGGAGACTATTTAAATGATATAGAACTATTAGAAAGTGGTTATCATAGTTATGCTATGGAAAATGCCCATCCTAAACTCAAAGAAGTAGCTAGAAATATAGCAAAAAGTAATAAAGAAAATGGAGTCGTTGAAAAAATAAAAGAATTATTTGAATTTTAAATCTTTTTGAAATATATTAATTATTTTTTAGAAAAAAATTTATTTTTCTTGAAAACTTTATAAAGTTATAGTATTATTTTAAATGAAAGAAAATTAATTTATTGGAGGGAAATAAATGAATTATAAATTAGTACATGCATGTATTAGAGTGATGGATTTAGAAAAATCATTAAAGTTTTATAAAGAAGCACTCTCTTTAAAGGAAACAAGGAGAAAAGATTATCCTGATCATAAATTCACTTTGGTATATCTAAGTGATGAAGATGAAAATTTTGAAATAGAGTTAACTTATAATTATAATCCTGAAGAGCCTTATGAGATTGGAAATGGATTTAGTCATTTTGCATTAACTGCTATGGATTTAGAAAAATCTCATGAATTTCATAAAAATATGGGACTCGAAGTAACTGATTTAAAAGGACTTCCAGGACAAAAACCTAGATATTATTTCGTTACCGATCCCGATGGATATAAGATGGAAATTATTAGAGGATAGATATTAAGAGAGGGATTCCTAAATGGAATCCCTCGTTTTTATAAATTAGTTATCTTCTTTGTGTCACATCTAAATTATGATTAAGATATCTGGTTTAAAGCTATCTTTTAACTCTTTCCATCATAATATTAATATCCTCTAAAATTGCCTGTAAATCTTCTTCATGTTCTGTTTCTTGCTCTAATATTTTAAGTGCTATATTGTAAGTTATCATATCTTTATCTTTTGTAAAATCCATTAAATGTTTATATGCATTGATAGCACATTGTTCTCCACTTATGTTTTGTTTTAATATTTCTTCTACATAGGGATCTGATGGTGTTAAATATCCACAACAAGTTTCCTTTAACAAAGCTTCTGGTGAAAGTAATGGTTCTCCTCCAAGTTGGATTATTCTGTCACAAAGCCACTGTGCATGTGTAAGTTCTTCAGTAGCATGCTGTAAAAGTTCTGCAACTGTGCCTTCTCTCATAGGTCCTTTTACAACCTGAGCTCCTATCCAATATTGATAGTATGCAAGCCATTCATCTGCAAATGCATTATTTAATAACTTTATTAGCTCATTTACATCTAAATCTACAATTTCTCTACCTCTTGTTCCCATTTAATTTACCTCCTTTTATCTATAACATAATAAGTTTTTACAGACTTTAATATATACTTGATTAGTCTAATGTTTCCTTGTCTAATCTAAAATATCTTATCAACTTTCTCAATATCATGAGTCCCATAGGTTATGGCCATAGTTTAAACTGTAGTATAGGATCGATATCTTTGTCATTACTATCCCTCCTAATAAAAAAAACATACTTATAAATATATTAGCTAAAAACAAAAAAATCCTTTTAATTTTATGGAATTAAAAATTTTAATAAATTTTTTATAAAAAAATGAGAAATATAAAATTCCTCATTTTTAAATAAGACCTTTTTCCATTAATTTTTCTCTGAGCTCTTTGTGATCTGGAAGATGAATTCCAGTAATTCCATATTTCTCAGCTTTCTCTATATTAACTAGTGTATCATCTATAAAAACAGTTTCTTCAGGGAGGAGGTTATACTTATTTAATAAGATATCATATATCCTTGAATCAGGTTTTATAACATTTACTCCCTTTTCATATGAAATAACTCCTCCATCAAAATTTCTAAAAAATTCATATTTTTTAAATAGAATTTCAAATGGAATTTTTGGAAAATTAGAAAGGATATATAATTTATAGCCATTATCCTTTACTTTTTTAACAAGGGGGCTATTAAGATTAAGTTCAGTAAAAAAATGTATCCTTTCATCTAATACTTTTCTTACTTCCTCTTCTCTTATCCTTCCTTTAGAAACAATTTTCTCTATTGCTTGTTCCTCATTTATTATCCCTCTATCTAGATCTAACCATTCACTTCCTTTAAATATATCATCTAAATAAATTTTTCTCTCTTCAATATTTAATCCAAGTTCTTTTAAATAAGTTTCTGGATCAAAGTTAATGAGTACTCTCCCTAGATCAAATATCACATTTTTTATCATTATTTAAAACTCCTCCTATTTATAAATTTTATAAAAGATAAGATAATAGGTGGGCATTCTTAAAAAAATGCTCCACCATATTAATTTGATATATATTATATTTAACAAAGATACAACATTATACTTTTAAATATTAAGCTTACTTCCTCTAGAAAAAAACTTAAATAAAAGAATCGAAACAATAGATATAATTGTTAGAATAGTTGAAAGAGCAGCAGCATTTCCAAAACTATCTCTAACAACTTCTGTATAGATTGCAACAGCAATGGTTCCTGTTTTTCCAGTATATAATATAATACTTGAACTGAGTTCATTGATAGTTGAGATCCAACTAAGGATCAAACCAGAAAATATACCAGGGCCCATCATAAGGGCAGTAACTTTAAAGAATGTCTTCATAGGTGAGACCCCTAAATTAATAGAAGCTTCTTCTATACTAGGATCGATCTGATGTAATATAGCGGTTCCTGATCTAACGGTATATGCTAATTTTCTAACTACATAAGATACTATAAGTATAAATCCTGTTCCACTAAGTAACAATGGTCTTTTATTAAAACATACTAATAATCCAATTCCTAGAACTGATCCTGGAATAACATATGGAAACATAATTAAAATATCAAGTATAGGTGCTAGTCTATTTTTCTTTTTAAAAATAATATAAGAAAGTACGAGTCCTAAAAGTAACATGATCAATATTGATATAATAGAATATAAAAATGTATTATAGATATTAGAAGAAAGTTTGTTCATAATATTAGAATAACTATCTAGACTAAATCCTGAAATAAATAATGGTCCCCTAGTTTTAAGAAATGAAGTATAGATAACAACTATTTGAGGTAAAAAAGCTATAAATGATACAACTCCTACAAATATAGTAGCTAAAATTCTTCCCTTAGTTTTAAGTATAGAAGTCTTAGGTGGTCTAAGAGCATTCATCTTATAACTTTTTCTTGAGATAAAATATTTTTGAATAAAAAGAACCATGGTAGAACAAGCTACAACTACAACACTCAGGGTACTTGCAACAGTGGCATCTCCTCCCATTTCACTCATAAATTCATCGTAGATCATAACAGGTAAAACTTTATATCCTTCACCTATTAACATAGGAGTCCCAAAGTCAGCTAGAGAAGTCATAAATACCATAAGAGCTCCAGCAGTGATAGAAGGCATAACCAATGGAAAAGTTACTGTAAATAATCTTTGAATTCTATTCATCCCTAAATTTTCAGAGGCTTCCTCTAAAGAAGCATCAATACTATTTAAAGCTCCTGAAGTATAGATATATACATATGGAAAAAATTTCAAAGTAAATACAATTACTATCCCTGTAAAACCATATATCGTTGGCATAATTATTCCAAAAGGACTTAGAAGATTGGTAATCCATCCATTTCTTCCTAAAAGTAATATCCAAGAATATGCTCCGATAAATGGTGGAGATAAAAGTGAAATCATAATCACTAAATCTAAAAATCCTTTAAAGTATATATTGGTTCTACTCATAAAATAAGCTATAGGAACACCAATTAAAGTAGCAAAAAAAGTTGTAGCAAAGCATACTGCTAAACTATGTTTTAATGAATTAAAATAATAAGGGAGAGAAAAAAAATCTATATAATTTTCCAAAGTTAACTTCCCAGTTGTAGAGCTTATAAAACTCTGACTCACCAGTGAAAAGGAAGGATAGATTAAAAATAAAAATAAAAGTGCCAAAGATATTAAGGAAACTATATTCCAGAAGTTCAAATGTTTTTTTGTCTTCATTAATATTCCTCACTTTTATTGAAAAATTTAATTTTATCTTCAGGAAAAAGAACTCCAATTTTCTGTCCGAATTTTTTTATCTCAATATTTTTAGAAAATACTTTTATCTCTATATTTTCTTTATTTTCTAATTCAACTTCATAGGAAACACTTTCCCCTAAAAATGTAGTCAAAGTTATCTTTCCATCTATCGTTCCATGACCAGCTTCTACAATTACAATATCCTCAGGTCTTATTGAAAGAATCTTTGTAAGATCTTTTGTAAGTTTAGTATCGTAGATAAAGTTAGAAGTCCCTATAAAGTTAGCAACAAATGCATTAGTTGGGAAAGAATAGATCTCTTCTGGTGTTCCAATCTGTTGAACTGATCCCTTATACATAACTGCAATTCTATCTGAAACTGCAAGGGCTTCCTCTTGATCATGTGTTACATAAACAGTTGTGATGTCTAATGATGATTGTAATTTTTTAATAGTAGCTCTCATCTTAACTCTAAGTTTAGCGTCTAAGTTTGAAAGTGGCTCATCCATCAAAAGAATTTCAGGATGGATAACTATAGATCTAGCAAGAGCCACCCTTTGTTGTTGCCCTCCAGATAGTTCTGAAGGTTCTTTTGTTGCTTGGTCTCTCATTTCAACCATATCAAGAGCATGCAAAACTTTTTCCTTTATATCTGCTTTAGATATTTTTCTAGCTTTTAAACCATAAGCTACATTGTCGAAGACACTCATATGAGGAAATATTGCATAGTTTTGAAAAACCATACCTATATTTCTTTTATGAGCAGGAGTATCATTTATTTTATTTCCACCTACAAAGATCTCCCCTGAGGTAATCTCATTGAATCCTGCAATCATTCGCAGGAGAGTAGTTTTCCCACATCCAGAAGGGCCTAAAAGTGTAAAAAATTCTCCTTTTTGTATGTCTAAATTAGCTTTATTTACAGCTATGAAATCATCATATTTTTTTGTTATAGCTTTAATATTAACACCCATTTTTTTATTTTACTCCTTTCCAGAAACTATATTTTTCCATCTTGTTACTATTTCTTTTTTATTGTCTGAAGCCCAACCAAAATCATAGTCAACTAATTTAATATCAGAAATATCGACTAAACCTTCTGGAGCAGCAATATCACTTCTAACAGCTCTAATTTTAAAGTCTGTAGCTAAAGTTGTTTGAACTTCCTCACTTACGATATAATCTAAGAATAATTTAGCATTTTCTTCATTTACAGCACCTTTTATTAAGGCAGCAGCATCAGGAACAGCAGAAGTTCCCTCAGCAGGATAGACCATATTAATATTCCCACCAGCGTTTTTATATTTAATAGCATTTTTTTCTAAAGTTAATCCAATAGAGTATTCTTTATCTACAACACCTTTAGGAACACCTGAAGAACTTCCTAAAATTTTACCATCTAAGTTTGCTACAAATTTTTTAATAAAATCATAACCAGCTTCTGTATCTTTTCCAAAAGCAGTTAAAAGAGTAGCAGTAATCGTATAAGAAGATCCCGATTTAACAGGAGAAGCCATAGCTATCTTTCCTTTCCACTTAGGATCAGTTATATCAGCCCAAGAAGTAGGGATATCATCACCAGTTACAAGGTCAGTATTATAGATTATAACCATTGGGAGTAATGCAAAACCAAACCATTTATCTTCAGTATCTCTAAATAAAGGATCTATCTTATCGTGACTTGAAGTTTTATATGGTGCAAAATATTCTTTAAATGAATTGAGAGATTCAGCTCCTCCACCCCAGACAACATCACCTAAAGGGTTTTCACTTTCAGCTTGAACTCTTTTAAGGATCTCTCCAGTCCCAGCTCCAACAATATTAACTTTGATTCCTGTTTTTTCAGTAAAATTATTTGTAACAGTGGTTAAAAGTTCAGATGGATGTGATGAATATACAGTTACCTCACTACTTTTAACAGTTGTTTCGGCAGTTGTAGCTTCTTTTTTTCCACAAGCTACAACTAATAGAAGTGAAAGTACCAACAACATCTTTAAAACATTTTTTAAATTTTTCATAAAATTCCTCCTTAATTATGTATTATAATAAATTTAATAGTAAAAATAATAAACTATTATATCAAAATAATAACAAATTTAATTATCAATTGCAATTTAATTTGTTATTTTATTATTTTTAAAACTATATTAAATACAATGAAAAATGAGTTCTGAAAAAAAAATTATTTTTATGCTATACTTTTTTTATAGTTTATAAAATAAAAAAATTATAGAATTAAGGTAAAGGAGAATAAAGATGAAAAAAAGACCGACATTAGTTATTATGGCAGCAGGTATGGGAAGCAGGTATGGAGGGTTAAAGCAAATTGATCCAGTGGGTTTAAATGGCGAGATTATAATGGATTATTCCATCTATGATGCTAGATTAGCAGGTTTTGGAAAAATAGTATTTGTTATAAAAAAAGAATTTTATAATATTTTTAAGGAAAAGATAGGTGATAGGATATCAAGATTAGAAGATATAGAAGTAAATTATGTATTCCAAGATTTAAGATCTATACCTAAAAAATATAACTTTCCAAAAAATAGGATAAAACCTTGGGGGACTGGTCATGCTATATTATCTTGTAAAGATATAATAGATGAACCTTTTGCAGTTATAAACGCTGATGATTTTTATGGCTCTACAACTTTTAAATTGATCTATGATGAACTTATAAATCAAACAGATAGATGTGGATATTCTATGATAGGGTTTCAATTAGGTAAAACTATCAGTAAAAATGGAAGTGTAGCAAGGGGGATCTGTACCCTAGATAAGGAAAATTATTTGGTTAAAGTAGAGGAAAAAATAAAGATAGAAGAGGTTTCGAAAATTATTTATTCCTTTGAAGATAGATATAATAAAATAAAAGGAAAAACAGAATCTGTAAAGATAAAATTAGAAAGAAATACCCTTGTCTCTATGAATATTTGGGGGTTTATGCCTTCTATTTTTAAAGAATTAGAATCTGGTTTCGAAAAATTTTTAGATGAAAATATAGATAATCTAAAGGCTGAATTTTATATTCCTAGTCTTGTAGATTATCTAATAAAATCAAAGAAAGCTTTTGTAAAAGTTATAAAGACCAAGGAAAAATGGTATGGAGTGACCTACCAAGAGGATAAAAAAGATATTTCTAAAGCCTTAAAAGATATGACACCTAGTATATATCCTGATAGATATATTAATAGTTAAAAGAATTAAACGATAGTTTATTTAAATAAAATAAAAAAATTAATTAAAATAAAGGATAAGGTGAAATAAATAGTATATATGGATTATGCAACCTAATAAAATAAAAAGGAGGAATAATATGGAAAAATGGATGTGTATACCTTGTGGTTATATTTATGACCCTGAAATAGGTGATGATGCTGGTGATATAAAGCCAGGTGTTAAATTTGAAGATCTACCTGAAGATTGGGTATGTCCTTTATGTGGGGCAGAGAAATCAGATTTTGAAAAGGTAAAATAATTACAGTTTTTAATTTATTATGACTTTTAAAAGAGCAGTTCTAATATTGAAGTAAATTCAATATTTAGGACTGTTCTTTTATTTCTTTATAATTCTTTAACGCTAACCTAATATAAATTGGAGTTAATTTAAAAATTGTATTATAATATATTAAATAAAGTAGCTCTTATGGAGGAAAAGATGTATAGAATATTAAAAGGAAAAACTTTAGAAAAATCTATGGAAAATTTAAAAAAATTAAATCCAGATATTTTAATAGAATCAAAAGATATTGTATTTATAATCTTAGTTGGGAAAAAAATTATAGGATATGCCATCCTAGGAATAAATCAAATTTTAAAAGATATATTTATTGAAAAAGATCAAAGGTATAATTCTTTTGGAACTAGATTAATAAAATTTATTAAGAATTATCTATCTACCAAGGGGATCGATGAGATTTATTTGGAGAAGTATTTAAAAAATCCAGTATTTTTTAAAAAAGTAGGTTTTAAAGAGTGGTCTGAAAATCTTTACAAGATTGAGGGGCTGACGGCTAGGGAAAAAAGAAAAAAAGATGGAGTAAGAAGTACTATAATATCTATTGCAATAAATATATTTTTAGCAGGGATAAAGATATTTTTTGGAATAGTTGGAAAGAGTAAGGCTTTGGTAGCTGATGGTTTTCATTCAGTTTCAGATATAGTTGGATCTATTGTGGTCTTAGTAGGAATATATTTAGGAAATAAACCGGCAGATGAGGAACACCCCTATGGACATGGGAAGTTAGAAAGTATAGCAGGAAATATAATCGGTGTAATACTAGTAATAACTGCTTATAGTTTGATTGTAGAAAATGCATTAGATTATTATAGAGAAACAGTACGTTTCATTCCAGAGAAGATAACTCTGGTTATTGTATTGATCTCCATAGTTGTTAAATATATATTATATAGATATAAATATAATATAGGGATAAGGATAAAAAACGACGCTGTCTTAGCTGATGCAAGGGAGCATAAGAGTGATGTACTATCTTCTGTAGGAGTTTTAGTAGGGATACTTTTATCGATCTATGTAAATCCAATATTTGATCTCTTACTAAGTATAGTAGTAGGTTTGATAATTGGAAAGGAAGGTTTACATATAATTTTTCAAACCTCTAATAATTTAATGGATCTACAGGATAAAGATTTAATAGAAAATGTAGATAAATATGTTAATTCATTTGGATATATAGAAAATTCCCATGATATAAAGATGAAAACATCAGGGAACATGGTGTATATTACATTGCATATAAGATTAGATGGAAAGATGACTATTCATGAGGGGCATGAACTATCTGATGATATAAAATATTCTATATTAAATAAATTTGAAGATATAGAAGATGTAACAATTCATATAGATTGTAAAATATAAAAAATTGATTTAAGTATATCAATTTAATGTCTAATTTATGATAAATTGAAATAGAAAAAGAGATATGATATACTTTAAAGGAATGTAAAAAAGAGTGTAGGGTGTGAGTTGTGAGTATATTAAATGGATTAAATAGTGAACAAAGAAAAGCAGCGGAAAAAATAGAGGGACCACTACTAATCTTAGCAGGAGCAGGAAGTGGAAAAACAAGAACAGTCACATATAGAATAGCTTATATGGTACTAGAAAAAAAAATTAGTCCATATAAAATATTAGCTGTAACATTTACAAATAAAGCAGCTAAAGAGATGAGGGAAAGGGTAGAAGATTTAATTGGTATAGAGGCTAAAAAAGTTATGGTTTCTACATTTCATTCATTTGGAGTTAGATTACTCAGAGTATATGCCACAAAATTAGGCTATGATTCTAACTTTAATATTTATGATGCTGATGATCAAAAAAAATTAGTTGGCAGATTGATGAAAGAATTGGTAATAACAAATAAACAATTAACCCCAGCCTCTGTAGTTTCTAAAATATCTAAATATAAGGAAGATGGAGATGAACCATCAGATATAACTAAGGAAGTTTATAACGCTGATACAAGAGTTGTGGCAGCTGTATATGAAAAATATGCAGAGGAGCTCATAAAAAATAATGCTATGGACTTCGCGGATCTACTTATAAATACAAATAAGCTACTAGATGATCCAGAAGTTTTAGAAAAGATACAAGATAGATATGAATATGTAATGGTAGACGAATATCAAGATACTAACAATATTCAGTATCAGATAATAACTAAGATAGCTAGAAAACATAAAAATATATGCGTTGTTGGAGATGAAGACCAAAGTATATATGGGTTTAGAGGAGCAAATATAAGAAATATCTTAGATTTTGAAAAAGAATATAAAGACGCTATGGTAGTAAAATTAGAGCAAAATTATAGATCTACTCAAAATATACTGGGAGCTGCAAATAGTATTATCAAATTAAATGCAACTTCTAGGGGTAAAAATCTTTGGACTGAAAAGGAAAAAGGTAACTTAATCGAGATATTTTCTGCATCAGATGGAAGATCAGAGGCAGATTATATATTGCAAGAAGTGATAAAGGGTAAAAATAATGGTAGATCTTATAAAGATTATACTATTTTATATAGAACTAATGCTCAGTCAAGGGTCTTTGAGGAAGCTTTTTTAAGACACAGGATCAACTATAAAATATTTGGTGGGATGCAGTTCTATCAAAGGGTAGAAGTAAAAGATATACTTTCTTATATGAGGGTAATAAATAATCCTAAAGATACAGTTAGTTTATTTAGAATAATTAATGTCCCTAAAAGAAAAATCGGAGCAAAAACTATTGAAAAAATTAAAGATTTTGCAGATGAAAATGAGATAATATTTTTTGAAGCCATGGGTCGTATAGAGGAAACTAAACTTGGGTCTGCTATAAAAGTAACTATTTTTAGATTATATGAGATGTTAAAAAAAATAATAGAAGAAAGTCAATTTTTAACTGCTTCAGAGATATACGATATGATCTTAGAAAAAACTAATTATATGAATTATTTGACTACCTATGACGATAAATTTGAAGCTAGAATAGATAACGTAAAAGAACTTCGAACTTCTATACAAGAGATGGAAGATTCTGAAGAGTATGAAGGATTTATAAATATAGGAGAGTTCTTAGAGCGAACAGCATTAGTTGCTGCTACAGATGACTTAGAAGAAGATACAGATTATGTAAAATTGATGACGATTCATAACTCTAAAGGTCTAGAATTTCCAGTAGTGTTTTTAGTAGGGATGGAGGACGAGTTATTTCCAAGTGCTAAAGCTGATTTTTCAGATGATGATCTAGAGGAAGAGAGAAGACTCTGTTATGTAGCTATTACCCGTGCCGAAGAAAAATTACACATCTCCCATGCATCTGAAAGAATGGTATATGGAAGAATTTCATATATGAGAGATCCATCTAGGTTTTTAAAAGAGATAGATGAAAAATATATTGACTATATAAATAAATCAAAGGTTGTTCCTAAAAATAAGGAAAATAAATTAGGAGGACTAAATTTAATAACAAAAGCAGACTTTAAAGTAGACGAAAAATCACCATTTAAAATTGGGGAGAAAGTTGTTCATAAAAAATTCGGGACAGGAATTATAAAGGATGTAGAAGTAGGAAAAAGACTTGTAATTAGGTTTAGAGATGGGGATAAAAAATTACCACTTATCCTTGCAGAAAAGTTTTTAGTAAAAGAATAAAAAATTAAAATGAAGAGATATTGTAGGGAGAAAACAATGAGAAGAAAAACTATTGCAAAAGAGATAACCTATGAAGGAATAGGTCTTCATAAGGGAGAACTCATAAAGATAAAATTAATACCTGCTACAAAAGAAACTGGTATTATATTTAAAAGGATAGACCTAAAAGAGAGTGAAAATGAGGTAAGAATGATTCTAGAAAATACCTTTGATCTAACTCGTGGAACAAATTTAAAAAATAAATACGATGCAAAAATTCATACTATAGAACATTTCTTATCGGTTCTATCTATATTTGAGATAACAGATCTAATAATAGAAATAGATGGGAATGAATTGCCTATTGGAGATGGAAGTGCCAAGATATTTGGTGAACTTATAAAAAATATAGGAACTTGTGATTTAAATTCTGATATAGAAGAATTAATAATAACAAAACCAATATATTTGACTAAAGGTGATAAACATATTGTAGCATTACCATATGACGGTTTTAAGATAACTTATACAATCAAATTTGATCATACATTTTTAAAAACACAGATGTTAGAAATAGATCTAAACAAAGAAAATTATTTAAAAGAGATAGCACCAGCAAGAACTTTTGGATTTGATTATGAGGTTGAGTATTTAAAACAAAATAATTTAGCTCTAGGAGGAACTTTAGACAATGCCATAGTAATTAATAAAAACGGTATAGATAATCCTAGTGGTCTTAGATTTGAAGATGAATTTGTAAGACATAAAATTTTGGATATAATAGGTGATTTAAAAGTAATTAATAGACCTATTAAAGGTCATATAATTGCTATAAAAGCAGGACATGCATTGGATATAGAATTTGCGAAATTATTAATGAAATAGGAGTGATTAAAAATGATGAAAATAGCTGAGATAAAAAAAAGAATACCACATAGATACCCATTTTTATTGGTAGATAGAGTTACAAAAATGACTGAAAATACTTTGGAAGCATATAAAAATGTAAGTGTCAACGAGGAATTTTTCAATGGACATTTCCCTGATTATCCAATTATGCCAGGAGTATTAATAGTAGAAGGAATGGCACAAGCTCTTGGACTGTTAGTTAATGCAGATGACGAACCTATTACACCTCTTTTTGCCTCTATTGAAAGTGCAAAATTTAAAAAACCTGTAGTGCCTGGTGATAGATTAGTTTATGAAGTTGAAGTTATAAAAGCTAGAAGATCAATAGTAAAAGGTAGAGGAGTAGCAAAAGTAGATGGAGAGATAGTAGCCACAGCAGATCTTATGTTTGCTATTTTGAAAAAGTAGGGAGGAAATTCATGGCTAACATACACAAGACCGCAATCATTGGGGAGGGGGCTGTACTTGGTAAAAATGTAATAATAGGTCCTTATAGTATCATTGGTAGCGAAGTAGTAATCGGAGACAATACTATAATTGAATCACATGTTGTGATAGATGGAGTTACTATAATAGGTAAGAATAATAAGATATATTCATATGCTTCTATAGGAAAAGAACCACAAGATCTTAAATATAAAGGAGAAGTTACTAGAACTATAATAGGTGACAACAATAAAATAAGAGAATTTGTAACCATCCATAGAGGAACCGATGATAAGTGGGAAACAGTAATAGGTAGTAATAACCTACTTATGGTATATGTACATGTAGCTCATGATGTAATTATAGGTGATAACTGTATTTTAGCTAACAATGTAACTTTAGCAGGACATGTAACTGTAGGTGATTTTGCAATCATAGGTGGACTAACACCAGTACACCAATTTTGTAATATAGGAACTCATAGTATGACTGGAGGAGGTTCCCTAATAGTTCAAGATGTTCCACCATATATCTTAGCAGAAGGATCACGTGCAATTGCTCGTGGATTAAATAGTGTAGGTCTTTCAAGGAGAGGATTTTCAAAGGAAGATCTATCCATATTAAAGAAAGTATATAGACTAGTATTTAGATCTAAGATGTTACTTAAGGAAGCTCTAGCTGAGATAGAAGAAACATGTGGTGAGAATGAACGGGTAAAAATATTTTTAGAGTTTGTTAAAAATAGTAGTAGGGGGATTATTAAATAATGGAAAAGATAGCTATTATTGTAGGCAACGGAGATCTTCCTGTAAAATTTTTAGAATCTGCTAAAGAATATGGAATAGATCCTTATCCAATTGGGCTATTTAATACAGTATCAAATAATATCAAATCACACCATAATTATGTAGAGATGAATATAGGAGAGATGAAAAGAATTCTTCTATATCTATTGACTAATAATATAAAAAAAATAGTTATGCTAGGAAAAGTTGAAAAAAAATTATTATTTAATGATCTTTGTTTAGATGAAGTAGGAAAACAACTTTTAAAAAAGATGCCAGATAAAAAAGATGAAACTCTATTATTTGGTATAATCTCTTTATTTAGATTAAATGGGATAAAAGTATTACCCCAAAACTATCTTATGAAAGATATTCTTTTCTCTGAAAAAGTATATACAAAAACTGTCCCTAGTGATAATGAAAATAAAACTATCAAAATAGGAATAGAAGGGGCCAAAGCTTTGACTGTTATAGATGCAGGTCAATGTGTTGTCTGCAAAGATAATTCTATAGTTACTCTAGAGGGAATAGAGGGAACTGATAAAACTATTGAAAGAGCCTATGAGTATGCAGGGAAAGATTGTATCTTAGTTAAGATGGCTAGGCCACAACAGGATATGAGAGTAGATATCCCAGCAATTGGAGTAGATACTATAAGAAAAATAATATCTATTGGTGGAAGGGGTATAGTTGCAGAGGCTAATAGGATGTTATTTATAGATAAGGAAGAATCTATAAAATTAGCAAATGATAATAATATTTTCATTATAGGTGTGAAGATATAGAGGAGTGAGAGTATGAAGTATTTTGTTTCTGCAGGTGAAATTTCAGGGGATCTCCATCTATCATATCTTGTTAGTGCAATGAATAAAATTGATAATAATACCAGTTTTTTTGGAGTAGCAGGTAAACATTCCAAAGAAGCTGGTGTTACTGTTATACAAGATATAGATGAACTAGCTATAATGGGTTTTTGGGAAGCTCTTAAAAAGTATAAATTTTTAAAAAATAAAGTTTATGAGTATATAGAATTTATAAAGAAAGAAAAGATAAAAAAAGTGCTTTTAGTAGATTATGGAGGATTTAATCTCAAATTTATGGAACTTCTCCAAAAACATGTAGAGGGTGTAGAGATATATTATTATATTCCTCCTAAAGTTTGGATTTGGGGAGAAAAACGTATTGAAAAATTAAGACGTGTAGATCATATAGTGGTTATCTTTCCATGGGAAGTAGAGTTTTATAAAAAACATGGAATAGATGTAATATATTATGGAAATCCATTTTTGGATATTTATAAACGAATAAGTAAAAGAGGAGAGAAGATCCTTTTACTTCCTGGAAGTAGAAAAAAAGAGGTACAGAATCTTCTGCCTATAATGTTAGAAGTTGTAGAAAAATCTGTCAATGAAATTTTTATATTAAAATTAGCTAAAAAAGACCACCTAAAGTGGATAAACTTAGATATAAGTAAGTACAAAAATCTAGAAGTTATAGATAATTTATCTCTTCAAGATGTAGTTAAACAGTCTAAATATAGTATAGCAGCTTCAGGGACAGTAATATTAGAACTTGCACTTTTGGGATTACCAGGGGTTGTGATCTATAAGATTGATAGATTAACTGGGCTTATAGGAAAATATATATTAAAATTAAAATATGTATCTCTACCTAATTTAGCTTTGGATAGGGAAGTCTATAGAGAGCTTCTTCAAGGAGACTGTAAAAGAGACAATATCTTAGAAGCAATACAAAATATAGATAAAAATAGAGAGTATTTTGAAGATCAGATAAGTGAGATAATAAAAAAATTAGGTGGAAATAATATAATAGAAAAGTATGCTAAATTCTTTTTGGAAGGAAAATAATATGAAAAAAATTAAATTAAAAGTTCAAAAAACATCTTTAAAGAAGATGTTTGACTATGGAATGAATTATAAATATAGGTTTATATTGATAGTTATATTATCTTTAATAGTATCCCTAACGAAAGCATTACCAGCTTGGTTATCAAAATCTTTGATGGATGATGTACTTATAGCAAAAGACATGAAGATGTTAATACTAGTATCTGGTGGTTTGGTAATTGCAACTATTGTAAAGGGCTTTTCCATGTATTATAAGGAAATTTTTTCTTCTTATACAACAAGATTAGTAGTTAGAGATATCCAACAAGATATATATAGACATCTTCACAAACTAAGTCATTCTTACTTTGATAGAACTCCTCAAGGGGAGATAATGGCAAGGATAAGTGGAGATGCAGGTAATTTAGGTAAGATTGGATTTATGATCTTTCAGATCTTACCAGAATTTTTGACTGTAACAGTTCTTCTTATAGGATTATTTAGAATTGATGTGGTACTGGCTATAATGACTTTAATTATGATGCCTGGAATGATGATGGTTTTAAAAAAAATTCTGAAAAAAATAAAAAAAACTGCTAGAAAAAGACAAGATCAACGGGGAGAACTAAACTCTCTTATACAGGAATCTCTGTCTGGAATAAGAGTTGTAAAAGCATTTGCTACTGAGCAAGATGAGATTGAGAAATATGAAGAAAAAAATATGGAAGTGTTGAGTACTGAGTATAGAAATAAAAAGGTAGAAGCTAGAATATCTCCTATAAATGAAGTTGTAACAACTATTTTAACTGTAGGAGTTCTTCTCTATGGTGGAAATAAAGTTATCGTTGATGCTAATTTTACAGCTGGAGATCTTGTTTCATTTTTAACTTCACTAGGTCTTATGTTTGAACCACTAAAAAAAATGATTAAAAGAGGCAGTGATTTGATGTCGATCATGCCTTCAGCTGACAGAGTAATGGAGTTACTAGATGAAGTACCAGAAGTAGTGGAGAAAAAAAATGCTAAAGATTATGGAGATCTTTCACCTAAGGTTAGATTTAAAGATTTAAAATTTAAATATGGTAAAGATTTAGATTACGCTATAAATAATATTAATTTTGAAATAAATGCCGGTGAGGTTATAGCATTAGTAGGTCGAAGTGGTAGTGGAAAAACGACCTTAGTAAATTTAATTCCTAGATTTTATGAGGTTGAAGATGGTTCTATAACTATAGATGGTGTAGATATAAGAGATCTTAAAATAAAAGAATTGAGAGATCATATAGGGATAGTTCCCCAAGAAACTTTTTTATTTAGCGGTAGTATCTATTCTAATATTCTCTATGGTGCAGAAAATAATGTAACAAAAGAAGAGGTTATAAATGCTGCCAAGATGGCTAATGCTCATAATTTTATAATTGAATTTGAAAATGGATATGACCAAGAGGTAGGAGAACGGGGAACATTGATGTCTGGAGGACAAAAACAAAGGATAGCCATAGCAAGGGCGCTCTTAAAAAATCCAGAGATTATGATCTTAGATGAAGCTACATCTGCTTTAGATACAGAATCTGAAAGATTGGTTCAAGATGCACTTGAAAAATTAATGATAGGAAGGACAACTTTTGTAATAGCCCATAGATTATCTACAATAGTTAATGCTGACAAGATAATAGTTATGGATAGGGGAAAAATAGCAGAAATAGGAAGTCATCAGGAGTTATTATCCTCTGGTGGAATCTATAAAAAATTATATGAAACGCAATTTGGTGAAGAATAAAAGGAGAAAGAAAAAATGAGTATTTTGAGAGATGATAAAAGAAAAAATGATAGTTTAAGAGGTGTTAAACTAATAACAGGATTTACAATTCATGCTGAAGGATCAGTACTTATAGAGATGGGGCATACTAAAGTAATTTGTACTGCATCTATAAGTGAAAGTGTTCCTAGATTTTTAAAAAAAACAGGGAAAGGATGGCTTACAGCTGAATACTCTATGTTACCTAGAGCCACAGAAGATAGAAATAGAAGGGAAGCTTCAATGGGTAAGCTAGGTGGAAGAACCATGGAGATACAAAGATTGATCGGTAGATCACTAAGAGCCTGTATAGATCTTAAAAAATTAGGAGAAAGAAGTATTACCATTGATTGTGATGTAATCCAAGCTGACGGTGGAACAAGAACAGCATCTATAACTGGTGGATATGTAGCACTGGTGCTAGCAATAAATAAATTAATTGTAGAAGAAAAATTAGAAGAATCTCCTATAATTGGAAATATTGCTGCTATAAGTGTAGGAATAGTAGGTGGGGTTCCAATGTTAGATCTTAAATATACTGAGGATGCAGGGGCAGATGTAGATATGAATGTAATAATGAACTCTAAAATGGAATTTGTAGAAGTACAAGGAACAGGAGAGGAAACTACATTTACAAGAAAAGAATTAAATGGTTTATTAGATCTTGCTGAAAAAGGAATAAAGGAATTATTTGAAATGCAAAACGAGGCAATAGAAAAAGTATAGAACCTAAAAATAAAACGACTCTTTGCTTTTTTTAATTAGGAGCTCTTTTTATTTGAGCCCTTGTTAATTTCAATAAAAAATGATGAAATATAAAAAAAGGAGAAAAAATTATGAAAAAATTATTTTTAGCTACAGGAAATAAAAAAAAAATAAATGAAATATCTGAGATCTTAGAGGGATATGAAATTCTTTCTATAAATGATGGATATATAATTCCAGATGTGGTAGAGGATAAAAATACCTTTGAAGAAAATAGTCAAAAAAAAGCTTTAGAGATAGCCAAAGTTGTAGGTATGCCAGTTATTGCTGATGATAGTGGATTATGTGTAGAGGTTTTAGGAGGAGCTCCAGGGATATACTCAGCTAGATATTCAGGAGAAAATGCTACTGATGAGGCAAATAATATTAAATTAATTCAGGAATTAAAAGGAAAAGAAAATAAAAAAGCTAAATTTGTGTGTGTTATAACTCTTGCAAAACCTAATGGTGAATATCATAGTTTTAGGGGAGAGGTAGAAGGGATAATAGTAGATATTCCAAGGGGAACAGATGGATTTGGATATGATCCTCATTTCTATATTGAAAAATATGGTAAAACTTTTACTGAGATTCCAGAAATAAAGAAAGAGATCAGTCATAGAGCTAAGGCACTAAAAAAATTGCAGGCAGAGATTGACAGATATTTATAGAAAAGATACTAAAATTTAGAGGTGATTTCTATATTCTATAGAAATCATCTTTTTTACATCTTATTATCTTTTATACCTCTATATTGTATAGGATATAAATACAAGGGAAAGGTTTAGAAAAGTACCTTAGAGATAAAATAAGAAGTTAAATAATTGACAGTGCATAATTTATAAATTACAAGGAAGAAAAAATAAAATCTTAAAGAATTATTAAATATTAAAAAAAGTAAAAGTTAATATTAAAGATTAGTAGAAGGAGATCTATATTTAAATTCGTAGACTATATAGATAAATCTATATTTAAGGAGGTCAATATATGGGAAGAATTATCCTGATGGGAGGTATTTTTATAATATTATTTATATTGGAAAGGATTATTCCTCAAGTAGATAAAAATATTGTGGAAAAAAGCCACGACATAAATAATATTGGTCTTGGTGTAATTAATTTATTTATTGGAAGATATTTTGCACTATTTACAGTTTATGCTCTTGCTAAATATATTGAAAGTGTGAAATTTGGAGCAATAAATATGACCTCTTTAGATTATAAATTTAAACTTATCTTGGGAATTATTTTTTTAGATTGTATAAACTATTGGTGGCACCGATTTCTTCATAGAGTTTCTTTTCTAACGCGTTTTCATAGTATTCATCATACAGATAAATTGCTTAATGTTTCTTCTGCCCTTAGATTTCATTTTTTAGAAGTACTCATGGGGCATCTTTTTAAACTCCCCTTTATTTTTTTAATAGGAATACCTGTAGAAGCTCTTTTGCTTTACGATGTCATATTCAATACTAATGTATATTTCCATCACAGTAATATAAAAATAAACAAAAAGTTAGATCTCTTTATTTCTAAGATTATTGTGACTCCTTATGTCCATAGAATCCATCATTCTCTAAAATACAAGGAATCAAATTCTAATTTTTCATCTTTTTTAATTATTTGGGATAAAATTTTTGGAACTTTTTCCCCCCAAGGAGAAGTATCTACACCTAAGTATGGAATACCTGGATATAAGGAAAACAAATACCAACACTTTTCATATATGGTAAGACAACCCTTTATGAAAAAATAACTACCTATAAAATTTAGATCTAAACTTAGTATTGTTGGATCTAAATTTTATTTTATCAATATTAAGTGAAGGAGGTAATAAAGTGAAATTAAAAGTTTTAGTAGATAACAATACATATATTGACGAGTATTATTGTGGAGAACCTGCCGTTTCCTATTATATTGAAGATGAAGGTACTAGTTTACTATTAGATGTAGGCTATTCTGATTTATTTTTAAAAAATTCTACTGCATTAGGTATAGATTTAGAAGATATAAGTACTATTGTTATTTCTCATGGTCACGATGACCATACAAGAGGGTTAAAATACTATTTTGAAAAAGAACATAAAAAGAATATTTCTATTGTTGCTCATCCAGATGCATTTAATGAAAAAAAATTTGAGGATTTAAAAATTTGTTCTCCTATTTTAGAAGAGGAGTTAAAAGAAAAATGTAATCTAATTCTTTCAAAAGAACCAATTAAAGTCAGTAAAAATATAATATTTCTAGGGGAAATACCTCAAATGAATAATTTTGAAAATAGAAAAGCTATTGGTAAACAAATTATTGATGGAAACTCAGTAGATGATTATGTAATGGACGATACAGCCCTTGTGTATAAAAATAAAAAAGGTATCTATATTATTACAGGATGTTCCCACAGTGGGATATGTAATATAATAGAATATGCAAAAAAAGTATGTGAAGATGATAGGATATTAGGAGTTATAGGAGGATTTCATTTATTTGAAGTCGATGAACAAGTTCATAAAACGATTGATTATCTAAAACAAAATAATTTAAAGGCATTATATCCTTGCCATTGTACTTCATTTGTTGTTAGAGCAGAAATAAATAAAGTTTTATCTGTAAAAGAAGTTGGAGTAGGTTTAGAAATAAATTGGTAAAGAATATATTCTATGATTATTATAGATATTTCAAGATTTTTCTAACAACGTTTTAAATAACTAGATAAAAAAACTGTATAGGACCTAACAAATTTAATTGTATAAAGTCTAGTTAAATAACTTAATATTTATTTTATATCTATATAGGATAAAATTCAAAAAAAAAGAGATTGACTCACAAATAGATTTTCTATTTGAGTCATCCTCCTGATTTTTTTTAATAAATAGAATACAATTTATCTGTATCTATTTCTTATATGAAAGATTTAAGGATTTCTACTTTCCCTTCTATTTTTACTTTTAATCTAGCTGGAATAAAATAAGTATCTCCCTTAACTGCATCATATCTATTTCCAGAGGATAGGATAGCTCCGCTTCCGTCTAGTATAGAGTATACTTTAAAGTTAGCATTAATTTCATCTGTAAAAACTCCATCGACTAATAATTTATCGATATGGAAATATTTACCTCTTATTATTTCCTGCTTAGAAGCCCCTACTAATTTAATAGAAATTCTAGAGTTATCACTTGTAATAACAGGTTTTTCATCAAAATTGATTACGTCTGCTGCTTTATCGAGATGAAGTTCTCTTAATTTTCCATTAACTTTTCTATCAAAATCATAGATTCTATATGTAGTATCTGAATTTTGTTGAGTTTCGCATATAAGTACAGAACCTTCTAAACTTGCATGCACTAGACCTGGATTTATATTAATGCAATCACCTTTTTTAACAGATATGATATTAAATAAACTATCAAATTCATTGTTTTTAGATTTTGTTAAAAATTCTTCCTTGGTTACTCCATCTTTAGTTCCCATAATAAGTTTTGCATCATCGCTAGCTTCTATGATATACCATGCTTCAGATTTACCAAATTCATTTTCTACTCTCAGGGCATATTCATCATTAGGGTGTACTTGTACAGATAGTCTGTCATTTACATCTAGATATTTTATTAAAACTGGAAATTTACCGTTAAATCTCTCAATAACTTCCTCTCCTAATATATCAGAACCAAATTCTTTTATTAGCTCCTCTAAACTTTTTCCTGCAAATTTTCCTGATTTTACATATGACATTCCGTTTGAATGAGAACTCACTTCCCATGATTCTCCGTAAAGAGAGGTGGTAGGGAGGTTCATATTTAGAACCTCCTCAAAGGCTCTTCCACCCCATATTTTTTCTATAAAACATTTTTTAAATTTTAGCGGATACATATCATCAACTCCTAATTCATAAGTTTTTCCTATATAATTTTAAATTTTCAATATCTAATAATTTATCTGACATATATTTTTCATCTGTAATTAAACTAGACTCAATATTAGATTAATTATTATTTAGAGATGTCTATCCAAGTTCCAGAGGTTATTTCTTCAAGATAATTTACATCGATCTTTACAGCAGAGTTAGGAGAACCACCTGCTGGATACACCGTAGTAAATTCCTTTAAAGATATATCTAAATATATATCTAATTTTTGAGGGAGACCAAAGGGGCAAACACCTCCAATAGGATGGCTAGTAACTTTTTCTACATTTTCAAATTTAACAAATGTAGGTTTTTCTTTAAAATAATTTTTAAATTTTCTATTGTCTGTTTTAGCTCTGCCTTTAGTTAAAATTAAAATTTCTTTTTCTTTCAACTTAAAAGCTAAAGTTTTAGCGATCATATCAGGTTCTATACTTAAAGCTTCGGCTGCTTTTTCTACGGTAGAAGTATCTTTATTGGTTTCAATGATCTTTAAAGGAATATTATTATCTTTAAAATATTGTTTAACAGTCTGAATACTCATGTTTTTCCCCCTGTTTATAAATTCATTTAAGTAACTTTTAATCTAAAAATATTTTTCTATTTTTTTATAATATCATATAACAATTTGTTTCTCAATAAAACTTAAGTTAAATTTTATTTCACAATAAAAATTTTTGCAAGTAATTTTTATAAAGTAAATTTTTTAATCTTTATTTTAGAGTAAAAAAAACCTATGAATTAATCACATTCTTTCTAGTGTCTAACTCACAGGTTATGGTATATTTAGAATTTTTTATTTTAGATATTTTTTTTCTTCCCATGAAACGTTCTTCATAGTTTTAGCAATTTTTATAAGGTCTATATCAGGATGGATAGTTCCTTCGTAAGAAATAGTAATTATAGACATAACCATAGAAAATTTTACAATGTCCTCAATCTTCATATTATTCATATATCCAAATCCTAAACCAGCTACAAATGAATCTCCTGCACCTGTTACATTTTTAATAGTTACACCACAGGCTTTTACTTTACCACTAGATATTCCGTCTGTATAGTATACTCCGTCAGCATCTAAACTAATAAATATTTTTTTTACACCTAAACTTAAAAAATACTTTCCAGCTTTTTTTAGATCTTCATCTGTATTTATACAAAAACCAGCTAAGATCTCAGCTTCATTTTTATTTGGTTTTATTGTATGAAAATAGCCGATTAGATGTTTTATCTTACTAGCCTTCTCAGAAGATACTGGATCTAATATAAATCTAGTTTTACTGGCAAATTTTTTTAAGAGATATTCTAAATTTTTAGGATCATCTGCATCTAAAAATGTATATTGTGCATCTTCAATTAAATGAGATTTAGAATCGATAAAATTAGTGTTCATAGCACTGATACTTTCCATATCTGCCACTGCTGAAACCATCTCCCCAAATTGATCTAGTATAGCTAAATAGCTTGGTGTTCTTCCCCCTTTTAAGATAAGAGAATCCTTCATATCATATCCAATCAATTCTGAATGATCTAGCATAGCTCGACCTTTTTCATCGTCTCCTAAGATAGAAATAAATTTAGTATTTAAACCAATTCTAGCCATATTTTCTGCAATGTTTCTAGACACACCACCAAAGGCCATCCTAACTTTTCCAGGATTAGAGTCTTTTACTCTATATTCTATACCATTATTACAAATTCCAAAAATATCTACAACTGAGGCTCCAAATACTAATATATATGGTTTATCTTTTTTATACATAAATTACTCCCTCTTTTTTATTTAAAAAAATACTATATATTTTATCATAATTTCAAAATAATTTAAAGGTATATAGTATATTGAAGACCTGTAATAAAAAACAGGTCTTCAAATTTATCTTATTTTTAATTAATTTTTTAAAAAATAGGTTTTATTTCTTCTTCTTCATCGAATCTTAGATCAACTAGATTAATTTTATCTTTTTTTTCTTCATTCTCTTCATCCCAAGAAAATGAAGTTTCTTTTGGTATAGAAAGATAGATATTCTCTGCTGGATTCAATAATTTTGCATCTTTTAGGTAGATAGCCCCACTTATAAAATCTAATACTCTTTGGAACATTTTTTTATCTGCTGAAGTTAAATTAATATGTAAAATTTTATCTTCTACAATATAATTTACTATTTTTTTAGAATCTTCAAAACTTTTAGGTTTTATAAAGATAATATCGCTCATATTGTCACTTCCTCTTTAATTTAATATTGGGATAATTTCCTCCAATACCTTTATTTTTTCTTTCTTCTCTATATACATCTCATCGGTGACTATAGATTCTTTATTACTTATTTTTTCACGGAGATATTTTAATTCATCTTCACTTTGTTTTATATATGCTAGATTTTCCTTACTTCCCCTTGGAATGACACTGAATAGCTTTTGGCTTACCAAGGCCATCTCTGGTGCTAATTCGTGATTAAATCCTGCAATAGTAGCATATTTTACACCTTGATGTACAGCTATATCTATACCTGCCTTAGATATTCCATTATTTAATTGATCAGAGTTTCCACTTATTGCCCCACTTATAGTATCTAGTGCTGAGCTAATACCAAAATATTTTATAGCTACTCTAATGGGCTTTACCCATACTAATTTTTCAAAATTATAGAGTAAAAAAGTTGCCTTGACAGATCTATTGTGGTAATAAGGAAAGGTCATAAAATGTAACTCATCTAAATCTGTGTAGAGGAGACCGTCCACACCTAAAATCTCAGATAATTCAATAGGTCTTAAAAATCTTAATTGTCCCCCATCTGTTATTCCCGCTTTATTTAAAAGTTCATCTGTTTTTTTTAGATTTTGAACATTATATCCATGATTATTCTGTTCAAAATTATTATAAACTACTTTTCGAAAAATAAATCCACCAGCCACATCATTTGTATTATTATTAATAGGTAAAATTGCTAGTTTAGCTGGTGAAATTGAGGGAGTGGCTTTCAACACAAAATTTGATTTAGGTGTACAACCTATAAATATTAAGAGAATAAATAATAAAATTAACTTATACTTATTCACCTTCATATTATTTCATCAACTTTACTACGCCAGGAATGATAAAAGCTTCCCCTTTGTATTCTAGGACAGCAGCATCTTCACCAAGATAACTAACTACGGTTGCTTCTCCTAGTTTATTTTCTTCAAACCCTAAGAATTTCCCATTGAATTCGATCTTTTCTCCCTGTTTATAGACGCTCAATTTTGTACCTATTTCCACATTACTTTTTTTACCTGCATTGATATAAAGTTTATTTCCAGATACTTTGGCTATATTTGCCATCCAAGGTGTTTTATCCATAGTTTTTATAATGTCATCCATAACATCTATAGCAGCGGCTCTAAAAGCTTCTTGTTCTAAGCCTTCATCATATCCGCCTATACTTCCAATACCTAAGGTAGTTCCATATTCGACGTTTGATACACCTTCACCTTGATCAGAAAGAACTACTTCTCCAGTCCTTACATCTATCATCTTCATATCAAATGAGATCTCAGCTCTTTGAGTTTTACTACTAGAGATGATACCTTTATTCCCAGTTGTATTTACAGAATATTTAGTGATTGAACCTGTTATAACATAGTCTGCATCCTGAAATTTTCTCTCAGATGCTAATTGACCCTGTCCTAGAGTATTAGAAAAATTTATCTCTTGCATTACTTTGGCTAGATCTTCTCGTTCTAAAACAATAAATCTATTACTTTGTACTAATTCTGTAGTGATAATATCGCTTAAATTATTCCCTAATCTTCTATTACCAAATCTAGTTTGATTTTTAAATTCAGCTATAACAACTTTTCTTTTGGGAGATATTTCCCCTTGTACAGAATCATAATCTCTCATACTTTTTATTTTATTATCTTTTCTCACATTTGATATGTTGTCATTTGAACAAGCACCTAATGTCAATGTTAGTAGAGTAACTATTAATAGTTTCTTCTTCATTATTGGCCCCCTAAACTCATATTTTTAATTACTATATCTAATATTTCATTTGTAGTTTTATCGGTTTTGAATCCAGCAGCTTTAATATGACCCCCACCATCAAAAAGACCTGCTAAGGCATTGACATCCACATCATATTTAGATCTAAAGCTTCCTTTGATATTTCCGTTATCTTCTTTAAGAAAAAGGGATACACTCGCATCTTCATAGGATAAAAGAAGTTCAACTAAACCACTAGTATCATCTTTGCTAGCTCCTAGTTCATTTAGTTCTGCTTCACGGATATAATAATAAACTAGTTTTTGATCATCTAAAAATTTAAAATTAGATAAAACTCGTCCTGTTAATTTTAATTTTTCCATAGATTTATTATTAAAAAAGTTCTTAATGACTTCATTTGGTTTTACCTTATATTCTAATAATTCAGAAGCTATTTCAAAAACTTTTTTAGTTGTATTTGAATGTTTAAAATTACCGGTATCATTGACTATGCCAGTATATAGAGATTCTGCTATACTATGATCCAACTCTATCTTTGCCTCTTTAATAAAATCAAATAAAATTTCTGCAGTAGATGAAAGATCTCCTATATAATTATAATCTCCAAACCTATCATTGCTTATATGGTGATCGATATTTATAACCTTGGTATCTTCTGTTTTTAATTGTCCTACCTTTCCAACTCTATTAAAATTTCCACTATCTAGACAGATCATAAGATCAAATTGATACTTTGAATTATAGTTTTCAAATTCCTCTATTAAGAGAGAATGTGTTAAAAATTTTAAATTTTTAGGAGTCTCATCCTCTAAAATAAATCTTAAAGTTTTATCTATATAGATAATATTTTTTTCTTCAGCTTCTTTTTTTAAAGTTTCATTTAATTTATTTAAAGCTAAAAGCATAGCTAAACCACTTCCGATAGAATCTCCGTCAGGGCTAGTATGTCCTGTAATAAGTATTCTGTTGCTCTTTTTTATAATTTCTAATATCTCACTAAACTTATTGTTCATCTTTATTCACCTCAATTATATCTATTCCATTTAATAGGAGTAGGTCTGTTGTTATTCCATTTCCAGAAATAATATTTTTTTTAAAAGTTCCATCATATATAGTATCTATTCCACAAGACGGACTTTTTCCTTTTAACAGTGCAAGTTTTATATTATTATCATAAGTTTTTTTTAGAGCTATATCGGCTCCTAATTTAAATTCAATGGTAACATCTATACCCTGATTATTTATCACCCTATCACCAATTCTCTCAGATTGTAGACGAGGGATACTAAGACCACCCTCTACTTCAGGACAGGTTTCTATAAATTTAAATTTATCTTTTAGGAGTTTAGTAATAATATAATTATCATTAGCTGTACCCTTATAAGAAGTTTTTTTTCCAGTGAGACAACTACTAATCAGAAGGGTTTCTTTTTTTTCTAACCTAACACTTTTATCACTATAATCTATGATAGATCTGATATAACTTTTATCTCTAATAACATCTAAAAGTGGAATTAATACAAAGTTTCTCTCTTTAAATCTAGGATGAGGAATAACCAAATCCTTAGTATTAAGATTAAGATTACCATAAGATATAATATCTATATCTAAAGTTCTAGGACCCCATCTAAATTTTCGTATTCTTTTAAATTTTAATTCTATCCTTTGAAGTTCCCTCAAGAGTTCATAGGGAAGTAGTTGGGTTTTAATTTCTATAACACAGTTTAAAAATTTATCTTGATCTAAATATCCTACTGGATCTGTTGTATAAAATTTTGAAAGGGAAGTAACTTTAGTTTTTTTTAACTTTGATATAGCAAATATACCTCCTAAAAGATAATAATATTTATTTCCTATATTAGATCCCATACTGAGATAAACTCTAGTCCATCTCATAATCTTTAACCTCTCTAGTTATTTCTACTCCTACATAATCAAAATTACCATTAATAGGAGCACCGGGTTTTCTTATCTTCACTTTTACTTTTTTTATATTATACTTTACTAGCAAAGTATGAGCGATCATCTCGGCTAAAGCTTCAATTAATTTAAATTTTTTGTTTTTTATGATGTCTTCAACATCGTAATATACATCTACATAACTTATACTTTTGTTTAGATCATCTGTGAGGCCAGCCCTTTGTAATGATTTATATAGCATTACATCAGCATAAAAGTTTTGTCCTAAGATATTTTCTTCAGTTAAAGCACCATGGTATCCATATGCCTTTATATTTTTTACTATTATTTTGTCCAATGTTTTCCTCCATTATAAGAGTTTTTTATAAATATATTCTTAATTATTGTTTAATTCAATGGTTTAAATCCTTCACCTAAGACTTGGTGGACCTCTGATATTATTACAAATGCATTGGGATCTGCTCGTTTTATAAGAGCTTGAAGATCTCTAATTTCTTTGTTCTTTAAGACTGTCATAATCATTGATTTATTATTGTCTGTATAAAGTCCCTTTGCTGATATAGCTGTTCCACCTTTTTTTATATCGCTTAATATTATATTCTTTATGAGTTCAAATTCATCGCTTATAATATAAACCATCTTAGTGTATCCTGCACCCTCAAAGATCTTATTGATAACTACATTAGTTGTAAACATAGCAATTATTGCATATAATCCTTTTTCTATTCCAAAGATAGCTATTCCACTAACTATGATAATGGTATCGTTGATCATCATACAATAACCTAAAGGTATTTTAGTAATTTTATTAACCATTTGAGCTATTATATCTGTTCCACCTGTACTACCACCAAATTTTAAAACAAGTCCTAACCCTATTCCTAGTAGAATACCTCCGAAAAGTGGTGCTAATAAAAAATTACTACCCTTAGTAAAATCAATCACGTTATCTATACCTATAAGTTTTATAAAAATATCTATGTAAAATGATAACATTATGATTCCAAATAATGTTTTAGCACCATATTCCTTACCAAAAGTTTTAACTCCCACTAAAAATAGTGGAATATTGATAAATAACATACTTGTTCCAACAGAAAGGTTAAACGTATAATATAGTATAGTAGCTATTCCTGTAACTCCTCCACTTACTATTTTTGCAGGGACTATAAATACCCCTATTCCTATTGCTGCTATAATAAGTCCTAGATTAATTACAAAATAGTCTATTATCAATGTTTTAGCCTTTCTTTTCATTTCTTTTGTTCCTCCTAATAATTATGTTTTATATAAAGTCTTTATGTCTTATCTTTCCTTTGTATGCCTTTTCAGAATCATAACCATATTTAATTGCTATTAAGTTCATAATAGTTGTCTCTACCATGGTAGCAGCATTTCTTCCAGAACTTATATGAAGTTCTGCATGAACTACATGATGACCTAGAACTTCTACTTTAACACCTTTAGAATTAGTTTTAGTTAAATAATCATCATTTTTCAACTCTTTTAATTCGATAATTGCATCTAATCTTTTTTCTTTCCTTACAGATCCTAGTCCATAAAGTGCTTTGATATCTATAATTCCTATACCTCTAAGCTCCATAAAATAAGGTATTTTGTTAGCTTTCCCTACCACCATTCCACTAGGATCTTCATGAAAAGTGACCTTATCATCTGTAATTAGTCTATGACCTCTATGGATTAGTTCTAAAGCTGTTTCACTCTTACCAATTCCACTTCTCCCTGTAAGTAGGACACCAAATCCAAACATTTCAATGAATACTCCATGCATAGTTATTTTAGGTGCAAACTTTTTTTCTAAAAATTGATTTAAATCTGCCGTTAATTGAGTAGAAGTTTTATCAGAATATAACATTATCTTATTTTTTTTCTTAGATAGTTCAATAAAATATGGTTCGATCTCATCTGCATCTGCTATGATCACAGCTGGGAAGTCAAAATTAAAAAAATTATTTAAATTTTCATATTTAATACCATCATCAAGATTCTTTAAAAAATTTAGTTCCCCTTGAGAAAATAATTGTAAACTTTTAGATCCAACTTGATAAAATACTTCATAAAATCCGGAAAGTGCTAGAGCGGGATTGTGAAGTGCTGTTTTAGTTATATAAGTGGTTTCTAAAAATTCTTCACCTGTAATAACTTTTAAATTGAATTCATCGACTATTCTTTTAACTGTCAAAGTATTTTTATTCACCTTATCCCCTTTCCTATTTTTTTTGTTAAAAGCAATCAATTTTGCAGTTTCTTCTAGAAAATATTCAGAAGAATTCATTCCAGTTTGTTTTAATCTTTCATTTATAGCTGCAGTTTCAATTATTACAGCTAGATTTCTTCCTTTTCGTACAGGAAGACTTAACTTAGGGATCATAATTCCTAGGATCTCTTCAAATTTTTTATCGATTCCTAATCTGTCATAGAATTTTTTTTCGTCCCATTTTTCTAGATTAATATATATATTTATTTCCTTGGTTCTCCGAGTTGCAATAATCCCGTAATTATTGGTTATATCTATATTTCCACTATCGGTTCCTAAATAAAAATGTGTTTTAACGTTACTCTTATCAAAGCCATTTTCTCCCAATAAAATATTTGCTCCAATTTTTTTAATAATTAAATTTTCATCGGTTATATATTTGTGACCTCTTTCTATTAATTCAAGGGTAGAACCGATTTTAGCGTCCTCATAACCACCTATCAAGACACCTATTCCTAGGATTTCAATTAAAACATGATCCTCTAACCTTATTTCAGGTGCTAATTTTCGTTGAAGATAATATTTTAATTTTCTTATAACAACTGCAGTTTTGTTTTTAGTAGTTAAAAGAGGTTTATTATGTTTTATAGCATATTCTATAAAATCAGGATGGATCTCTTTATCACAGGCTACGATAATGCAAGGAAAATTATAGGAAAAGTATTTTTTTAATCTACTTTTTCTTACTTCTGAAGAGAGAGAATCGATATATCTCATCTCCTCTGTTCCTAAAATATGTAATTGTTTATTGAGTTCATCTCCTTCAATTAAAAAACCAGTTAATTCTGCTCCTACTCTATGTACGGTAGGAAGTAAAATCTTTCTTTCAAGATTATCTAGTCCTTTATAGATTACATTAAAATCAAAAGCTCTTACTAGTTTTGTTAACTTTACGAATTTATTAATCATAATGCCCCCTATTTTTTATTGGTATCATTTTAATTGATTTTATCTTTCTTTTTTTTATAAAAATCATCTGGTCGGATACTTAATTCTATCTCTTTTTCAATTATTTTATCATCGTCTATATTATTTTCTAATTTTTTTATTATCTGATATATATTTTTTTTCTTAACTCCTAAAAAATTGAGAGCTATAAAATATATTCCAAAAATAATAATAAAGATTAAGCTAAATCTCCAGAATATAACTTTCTTTTTTGTCATTATTCTACCTCATTTAAATAGATTTTTTAAATTTAGATAACAAATAAAATGAGCCACAAACAACAATAATTTTTTTCGTTTCTTTAGCTAGACTAAAAGCTTTTATAAGATCATCCTCTACCCTTTGATCTCTAAAGTTATCTACTAAATTTATTAATTTATTTCCAGAAGTTCCCCTATGATAATCTTCTAAGGATGTAAATATTATTTCATCGCTAAATTTTGAAATTTCTTTTAGAATTCCGTATCGATCTTTGTCTTCTAAAATAGATACCAGAGTAACTACTTCATCCTTTTTAAATTTAGATAAAATATTTTCTTTTAATTTAGAAGCAGCATCTACATTATGAGCACCATCTAATATTATAAGGGGTTCTTCTTTAGAATAAACTTCAAATCTTCCAGGCCAGTATATTTTTGAGACAGAATTTTGTATATTTTTGTCTGATATCCCTATTTTTTTTAAGGTTTCATAGGCTCCCAAAAAATTATTTACTTGATACTTTCCATAAAGGGAAAGATTAAACTTTATATTACCTATATAAATTATGGTTTTAAAATCTTTTGTTAATTCAAACTTTACATTATTATATTTTTTTATAACATCAATATAATTTTTAGTTTTTTGCTCAACGGCAGTTATTAATTCAAGTTTAGAATCAGCAATTACTACAGGGGTATCTTTGATAATACCACATTTTTCAAGGGCTATATCTGTGAGGTTGTTTCCTAAAATATTGGTATGGTCCATAGATATATTTGTGATTATAGAAATTTCAGGACGACAAACATTGGTTGCGTCAAATCGTCCCCCTAGTCCTGTTTCTAATACTACATATTCACAGCCACAATCTTTGAAATAATCAAACATCATTGCAGTGGTTATCTCAAAAAAAGTTGGATAGAGGTTGTTAACTTCAATTAAATTTCTTATTTTTTTGTAGTAGAAACATATTTCTTCATCAGATATTTGTTTTTTATTTATAACAATTCGTTCATTAAATTTTTCAATATGAGGAGAGGTATATTTTCCTACTTTATATCCAGTTTCTAACAAAGCAGCTTCTAGAATACTTGCTGTAGAGCCCTTACCATTAGTTCCTGCAATGTGTAAAATTTTATAGCTATCTTGAGGATTACCCATGATTTTTAAGATGTTTTTTATATTATCTAGTCCCAACTTTATGCCCATATTGGTAAGGGAATAAAGTTCTTCTAAAGTTTTATCTATATTCATAATTAAACTTCCTTTTTTTTATTATAAATTAAATTTTCTACCCTTAAACTTTATCTTAATTATAGAATATAAAGATAAGTTTTTTTATATTCTTTTCATCATCTCTACAATTAAATTTTTAGAATTTTTAGCTGCTAACTTTACAAATTCTTGAAAGTCTGTTTTAGCATTACCGTTGGCTTTATCAGATATAGATCTTATAATTACAAATGGAATTTTAAATAAGTGACAGACATGAGCTACTGCTGCTCCTTCCATCTCTGTACATTCACTGTTGAAAGTTTCCCTTAACCAATTAATTTTTTGAGATTCAGCGACAAAAACATCTCCACTTACAATTCTTCCTGTATAGATATTTTTTTTATTAAATAATTCTAAAGAACTTGTCTCTGCTATCTTAATTAAATTTTTATCTGCTTTAAAAATAGAGGTATCCATTCGTGGAATCTCACCGTGCTTCATCCCAAAAGCTGTACAGTCAAAGTCATGCTCTATAAGTTCAGTTGAAATAACTATATCTCCAACTTCTATATTAGGATTAGTTCCACCTGCTACTCCCGTAAAAATAAGTTGGTCTATTTTAAATCTATCAATTAGTAGAGTCGTGCACACAGATGAATTTACCTTCCCTATTCCTCCCTCTACCAACACGATGTTTTTTCCTTTTAATGTACCTTTAAAGAAGGTAATGTCTAATATTTTCACCTCTTCTAAATCTAAAATCATATTTTTTAACTCTATTATTTCCTCGTGCATAGCACCAATTATTCCTATCATTTTTTTATAACCTCCTAAATTATTTATTATATAAAATTATATCAAATTAAATTGAAAATACACAATTTTTTTTAATTTTAATAGGAATTTACTTAATATATATGTATAATGAAAGTAAAAATAATATAAATTAGGAGGCATTATTATGAATATAAAAAAATCTATTTTAATTTTAACTATTTTAACTGCAACAGCATTTGGAGGTTGTACTGCTAAGGAGACAAAACCTGAATTAGGAAGTAATGTAAATTATGAAAAGGTAGAAGAATATCCTAAATGGATAATTCAGCCTACTTATGATAATGGAATAGCTGGTATAGGATCAGCTCAAATAACAGACCTTGGATTTGATTTTGCTAGAAAGGAAGCTATGGCTAGTGCGAGGATTGATTTAGGAGGACAAATTAAAGCCAAAGTTGATGGATTGTTTAAGTCATATACTAGTAAGATAGGTATAGGAGAATCAACTAGTATAGATATTCTTTCAGAAAATGTGATAAAAGAATTAATTAGTGTAGATCTAAAAGGAGCTTCTCTAAAGGAGACTTGGATATCTCCTGAAAATGAATTATTTATTTTAATGACAGTAGATAATGAAAGATTAATTGAAAGTACAACAAAGGCTATAGATGATTCAAATAATTATACAGATAAAAATTTAAAATTAAAAATTAAAGCTGAATCCTCCCAAGCTGAACTAGAAAAAGAGTTAAATACTTATTTTGGTAGTTCTATCAATAAAGAAATTTCAGATATAGAGCGAGATATAAAAGATTTAGAAGAAAATAAAGATAACGAAATTATAGAAATAAATTAGGGGGTAATTAATGAAAAAATTAATGATATTATTTTTAGGAATTCTTATGAGTATCTCGAGTTTTTCTAAAACTTTAGAGGGTGTAGGAAGGGGTGATAGTGAGGTCACAGCAAAAAAAGAAGCTTTGGCTGATCTATCAAACCAAATTCAAGTGACCATTAAAAGTAATTTTATGAGCAGTAATAGTCTGACTAATGGTCAGTCAAATAAAGAGGTTTTATCTGGTATATCTACCATTTCAGAAACAAATATTTTAGGTGTAGATTTTAAAGTTAAGAAGAAATGGTTTAGATCAAAGTATATTGTGACTGCTATCTTAGATGGATCTAAAAGATCTATATATGAAAAAAAAGCTGATGAACTTAGAAATGTAATAAATAGTAACTATAACCAGGTTTCTCAAACAAAAGATTTTAACCTTAAAAAGAACTACTTAGCTAGTGCTTTAAAAAGTTATGAGGAATTTGATTCCTATAGAAATATAGCTATTATATTGGGAAGTACTAAAATTTATAATTTACCCTATACAAAGACTCAGATAAAAAATGATTTTGAGTCTGTAGTTAATAAAATTAATAGTGATAGTCTTTATAGTGGTGTAAATATTTTATATGTTAAGAGTAGTGGAAAATTCAATAAAAATTCCAAGGAATATTTTGATAATTATTTTTACACTATGTTAGCTTCAATATCTCATGAAAATAATGATAAGATAGCTATAAGTAATGAAAATAATTCTATAGTTAATACCTTGGTAAAAGTTGTATTAAATAGTAATTATACTTCTATCAATCCAGCAGTTTTTTATAATAAAAAAATAATTGTTCCAGAATCTTTTATAACAACGTTAAATATAACAGTAGAACTATATAACAAGAAAAAGATTGAAAATTTACTTACTATAAGTGCTACTGGAGAGGGAATAGATGAAAATTCAGGGGATAGGGCTTATGAAAAAGCAGTAAAAGATGGATTTGAACAGATAAAGGTAAAATTAAAAGAATCACTAATAAAATAAATTATAGTTGAGTTTCTATTATTTCTCACTTATATGATCTCTTTTTAAATTTGGTTAATTATTTGATATACTTATACTAAAAAAACGTGTATAATAAAAAACACTAAAGAAATTGTATTAATACTAATATTATACAACTATCAATATAAATAATAACTTCTAAGAAGGGAGAACTAATATGGATATAAGACAATTAAAATATTTTTTAGCTATTGCAGAGGAAAAAAATATAACTAAGGCAGCAAAAAAATTATATATTTCCCAACCTCCATTGAGTCAACAGTTAAAATTATTAGAGGAAGAATTAGGGGTAACACTTCTAGAAAGAAGTACTCGTAAAATGAAACTTACTGAGGCTGGTAAATTACTACAGCATCGGGCTAAACAAATTATTGAACTTTTGGAAACTTCTACAAAAGAGATTAAAAATTTAAATTTAGGAGTTAAAGGTATACTTTCCATTGGATTTGTTTCTTCTGCAGGAGCTATGCTTCTCCCAGAACAAATTCATAATTTCTACAAGGAATATCCCGAGATTAATTTTCAAATGAAGGAAGGAAATACATATAAAATTTTAGATCTATTAAATAATGGGATGATTGAGATTGGGATAGTTAGAACTCCCTTTAATACAGAGAATTTTAATCTTATATATATGCCTAAAGAACCCATGGTTGCAGTAGCTAGGGAGGATCTATTTTTTTCTCCCTCTTTAAAATCTATATCTTTAGAAGAACTAAAGAATAAACCCATAATTTTGGATAAAAGATTTGAAAATCTATTTACTTCCAGTTGTCATCAAGTAGGATTTCAACCTAATATTATTTGTGAAGGAGAGGATAGTAAATCAATACTTTTATGGACATATACTGGAATGGGAATAGGAATAGTTCCTAAAAGTGCCGCTAAACTTATGCCTAATAAAAATTTAAGATCGATTATAATAGAGGAAAGTGAACTAGAAACTCAAACTGTTATTGTTTGGGTAAAAAATCGTCCTTTATCTCCAGTAGCAGAAACATTTTTATTAAATTTCAAATAAAAAAAATAGAGGTTAGATCTTTTTAGATCAACCTCTATTTCCATATAAATAGTTTATTAAATAAATAATTCTGGTTTACGAGTCTCTATTGTGGATAAAATTTTACTTTTCTCAATTAAAGATTTAACAGTACAGACCTTTGCATTTACTGGACAAATTTTTCCACAGGCACCACAAAGTATACATAGATTTGGGCTAGATTTAAAATTTATATCAATAGCATCTACTGGACAAACTACAATACACTTACCACATTTAATACAAGTATCAATGGTATCAGGGGAAACAGGTAGGTTAGGCATCCCCTCTTTATAAGGCCTATTACCTTTTGGTTCTACACTTGATAAATTTTCATTAGTAATTTTTTTTTCAATATCTTTACCAAATTTTTTAGCTATAATGAGATCATCAGAGTCTGGTCTATTTTGTGCGATATTAAAATCAGTAATGTGTGTAAATGAATGTTCTCCTATAAATGCTCCATTACCAATAACGTTAAAACCATTATTAGTTGCTATATCATATAGTTCTATTAGAGCATCATCAAAATCTCTATTGCCATATACACATATACATATTGCATTTCCATCTCCTTTTATCCTCTTTAATTGAGCTATAGTATCTGCTTGAATTCTTCCAGCATAAACAGGTCCCGCAAAAACAACAGTAGTATCTTTATCAACTAATATATCTCCCTCAGTTCTAGAATGGAGATTTGTAAAATCAATACTGCTTACCTCCTCAGCTTTAAACCCAGTTGCAAATGCTTCTACTACTTTTTTTGTTGTATCTGTGGCAGAAAAATATGCCAACAATAATTTACTCATAGTTTTACCATCCTTTTTTTTTTTTTAACTTTATAAATAAATTTAAATTATAACTTCATTGGATTCATCGGTTGTTTTTTATATCTGATCTCGTAGTGAAGATGTGGACCAGTAACCCTTCCAGTCTTTCCAGACTTAGCTATAACATTACCCTTATTTACTCTCTGTCCTTTTTTAACTAAAATTCTATTTAAGTGTGCAAATCTTGTTTCATAGTTACTTCCATTATCTATAATAATGATTTTTCCATATCCATTCATCCAACCAGCATAGATTACTATCCCACTATAAGGGGAATATATAGGGGTATTCATAGAAGCTTTTAGATCTACTCCTGTGTGGAGTATTTGTCTGCCTAAAACAGGATGAACTCTATATCCATAGGGACTATTTACTTTAATTTTCTTCAGTGGTTGCCCAAATTTTTTTAAAATAGAATCACTATATGTTATGGTGGAAGTTGAACGATAATCTAGATTTTTTTTATTTACTACTTTTCCAAGATATATTTTATTATTTTTATAGAGAGTATTAGTTTTTAAATCATTTATTTTTTTTAAATGTTTAATATTAACATTATATTTTTTTGAAATTGAATAGAGTGTATCACCTGATCTTACTATATGATAACTACCTTTATAATTTTTAGAAGGTTTAATATATATTTTTTGATCTAAGTATAACAAATTATTTTTCAATTTGTTTATATCTTTTAATTTTGAAACTGAAACATCAGTTTTTTTTGAAATTGAATAGAGTGTATCGCCTTTTTTTACTGTATAATATTTATTGTTGGAACAGGAAATTAAGATAAGTGAAGCTATTATTATAAAAACTTTTTTTTGTATGGATTTCATAAGTTCTCCTAGAGTTAAATTTTTCTATTATTGAAAAAATAGTTATTAAAATTATACTCTATTTCATTAGGTTATGTAAACCGATGAAATAGAGAGAATTAAATAAATATATTTGAAATTCAATTTTATGAAGAAAGAGTAATTAAAAAAAGCTAATGGAATTTCCACTAGCTTTTATATACAATACATTTTTTTATAAAAAATGTCGTACATCGACCTTCGAAAACACCTCAACCACACGGTAATCTATTAAATAACTCAAATAAAGCTACCCCATAACACCCAAAATAACTAACTTAGTGCTGCTTCCTTCCGGATCTGACACGGTTCATTAGTATTTTGCCGCATAGGACTCTACTCTCAACATTTTTTAACAGAACCAGCTATGACAAAACGATCCTCATGGTCGACATCACCTCTACTAAAGCGGATTGTAGATTACAAGGCACCGCTAGCTCCCCAGTTAGTACGACAAAATGAGTATATCATGGTTTTTGTATTAATGCAAATTAATTTGTATCTATTTCTTTTGAATTTTTATAGTTCCATTGGATGTTCCTAGAATTAAATATTTTTTGATTTTTAACTGCAAAAATTCGTTTTGTATACGGATTAGATCTCCAAAAATAGAAAAATTAAAATTATGATCTTCAGGTATTTTAATAGTGAGGTTATGATTTGATGTAATTATTTTCGAGTTAGATACAACATTTTGGAATTCAGCTGAAATAGGAGCATTAGATGTTGAAATATCTCCTATTTTATCAGCGTTTCTTATATTTATCTCTTTAGAATTAGTCTGGATACTAAGAGTGCCTAGAGTATTTATAGTTGTTACTTGACTAAGATAACTTTTAACAAAAATATCTCCTATGATATTAGATAAATTAATATCTTTATTTGAATTAATAAGAGATAGATCTCCTACTAGATTATCTATATTAATTTCTCCTTTAGTGTTATTTATAGAAACTTCTCCGTGTATTTTATTTATAGAGATCGAACTATTAGTAGTTTTTATAAGGTATTCGAAATGAGTATTTTTAGGGATCAAAAGATTAAATTTGGTTTTGATTTTAAAAAAACTATTTTTTCTCTCGTTGTTTAAATTATATTGTAAAGTATCTCTAATTATATTAGTTTTTATTATAAGCTTTTTTTTATTTGTAATTTGATTTAAAACTATATTTTTACCGTCATAAGATGAGATGGTAAGATCGATATATTGGCCTTTAATATCAATAACATTAATATTTTTGATATTAAAGGCCATTAACTCATTGGAAAATATGTTGATGTTTATTAAAAAAAATAAAAAAAATAAAAATATTGATTTTTTCATAAGGTCTCCTTTTAAATAATTTTTAATAAATTATATCATTTTATTAAAAAAAATGTAGAAAAAATTAAAAGAAAAAAATATATTCAGGGGAATTTTAGCAGAAGTCTTATATTATTAAAATTAGTTATTGAATAAGGTTATGAATGTGTAGTATACTGGAAATATAACTAAATTATTGAGGTGGGGAAATTGGATTTACATTATCTAAGAATATTTTATGAAGTTGCCAAAGAGTGTAGTTTTACAAAAGCAGCACACAATCTATATATAAATCAATCGGCGGTTTCTATACAAGTAAAAAAGTTTGAAGAGCTTTTAGGGACTAAGTTGTTTGATAGGAGCTCAAAAAAGATAAAATTAACTTATTCAGGAGAAGTCCTATATAAGATGAGTGAGGATATCTTTCAAAAAGTTAAAAGAGTAGAGAAAGAGATGGCTAGAATAGTAGAAATAGACAGGGCAAGGATAAGTATTGGTGCTACAACTATCATAGGAGAGCCACTGCTACCAAAATTAATGAAGGAATTTTCTAAGGTATATCAAGAGATAGAATATGATATCTTGATAGCCTCAAAAAAAGAAATATTAGAAAAATTAAGAGATGGAGATATAGATGTAGCTATTATAGATGAAACTCATATAACCGATGTAAATTTGGAAATTATAGATTTAAAAAAATATCCAATGTGTTTAGTCAGCTCAAGAGATTATAGAGATATTAAGGAAGTAATAGAGACACCACTTATTGTACGAAAAAAGATATTAAAACATAATGAAGCAGTGACAGCTATAGAAAATAATCATGGGATAGAATTTAAGACTAAGATTCCAATTGACGGAAGTTTAAGTGTAATTAAGTCATTTGTCAGAAAAGGATTAGGAAATGTAGTATTATCTTATTATGCAGTTCATGAAGAAATTAAATCTGGAGAATTTAAGATTATTGAAAAAATAAACGAGGTAACAGATGGATATCAAATAGCTATCACAAAGGATAAAAGAAGTTTACTAGAAATAATTAAATTTATAAACTTCACAAAAAATTTTAAAATAATGTAAGACTAAGGAGATAGAGATGAACTTAATGGAATCATATGAAATAGGATTAAACCTACTAAAAAATTTTATAGAGAAAGAAGAAAAAGAAAAATTAACAGAGAAGGTAGCTAAAAAATTAGCAGAAGTCTTCGAAAATAAAAATAAGGTACTTATCTGTGGAAATGGTGGAAGTAATTGTGATGCTCTTCATTTTGCAGAGGAATTTACAGGAAGATTTAGAGGAAATAGAAGAGCACTGCCTGCTATTTCAATTTCAGATTCATCTCATATAACTTGTGTAGGAAATGATTTTGGCTTTGATGAAATATTTGCAAGAGGTGTGGAAGCTTATGGTAAAGAGGGAGATTTTTTTATTGGACTATCCACTAGTGGTAACTCTGCTAACGTAATAAGAGCAATTGAAGAAGCTAAAAAATTAGGGATGACTACCTGCGTACTATTAGGAAAAGATGGAGGGAAGTTAAGAGGAATGTGTGATTATGAATTTATTATTCCAGGAAAAACTTCAGATAGGATACAGGAAATTCATATGATGATATTACATATCATCATAGAGGGTGTAGAAAGAATAATGTTTCCTGAGCAATATTAGATCTTAAAATAATTTTTTAGATAAAAAATTAATACTTGTATAAAACTAATATAGAGATTAAATTTTTAAACCTTTAAGAGGCTCTAAGAAAACTATTGACATCATAGTGATCTTGTAGTACTATTTAATTAACAAGAATCCTTACCTATTAGCGTCTATACTTGATGTTTTGGGCCTAATGTCGTCGCCGGAGTTGGCGCTGTATATGATAAATCAGACAAATCACGAGGGTATAACGAACCCCTACGGATACTGTATGTTATATATATCTGACTACCACTTTTTTAAAACAGGCGACCAAAACTATACAGAAGGCTGTAGGTCAGGACTTGTTTTAAAGACTTCTATGAGGTCTTTTTTTTATACCTATTAAATTGAGGCTTATTTTGTTAATATATAAGTATAAAAGTGTTTGAGGTGAGATAATGGAAATATTAATTATAACAGGAATGAGTGGAGCTGGAAAATCTACAGCACTTAACTATTTTGAGGACCGAGGATATATGACAATAGATAATATGCCGTGTGTTTTTATAGATGGATTTAAGCTGTCTGTATATAAAGAGAGGATAAAAAAAATTGCCATAGGTATGGATATCAGATCATTTGAAAGAATAGATGAATTTTTAGAACTTTTAGAGAGCCTAAAAAGAGAAGAGATTTCTTATAGGATTATTTATTTAGATGCAAAGGATGAAATAATCTTAAATAGATATAACTTGACTAGAAGATCTCATCCTTTGGAAAAATTTAATTCTATAATTGAAAATATCTCTTTAGAGCGAAAGATGTTATCTGAAATAAGGGAATTAGCAGATATAATAATAGATACTAGTGATTTTACACCGAAAAAAATGGTTGAAAATCTAAAGATGAAATTAGAAGATGAAAAGATAAGAGATTTAGTATTAACTTTAACTACATTTGGGTTTAAGTATGGAGTACCTATAGATTTGGATATGATGTTTGATACTAGATCACTTATAAATCCATATTATATAGATGAACTACGACCTAAAAATGGAAATGACGAAAAAGTTCAAGAATATGTAATGAGTGGAGATGGTAGTGAGGAGTATTTGAAAAAAATTGAAGAGATGTTGGAATTTTTACTTCCTTACTTTATAAAGGAGGGTAAAACTCATCTAACTGTAGGAATAGGTTGTAGTGGTGGAAAACATAGATCGGTCACTATAGCGAATAAACTTTATGAATATTTTAGTGGAAAAAAGAATATTAAATTATTATTAAATCATAGGGAGCAAGAGAGATGGATTCTTTAATATATAGGTATGAGATTCCAGATCTTCCTGGAGTTTATTTGATGAAAGATAAAAAAAAAATAATTTATATAGGTAAAGCTAAAAATTTAAAAAAAAGAGTTTCCTCATATTTTAAGAAAATTCATACGGATAAAAAAACTATGGAACTAGTAGATCATATAAAAGACCTTGAATTTATAGTTTGTAAAAGTGAATTAGATGCACTTATTTTAGAAAATAATTTAATAAAAAAATATCTACCAAAATATAATATCCTTTTGAAGGATCAAAAAACTTATCCCTATATCAAAATATCTATAGAAAAATTTCCTAGAATTTCTATTATAAGGAGGACTAAAGATATAGATATTAAAAGTGGAGATTATTTTGGACCCTACCCAAATGGAAGTGGATTTCTATTAAAGACCCTTGTAAAGATATTTAAAATAAGGGACTGTAAGAGGGATATGAAAAAAAAATATCCTAAACCTTGTTTAAAATATTATATGAATAGGTGTATGGGACCTTGTGTTTATAAAGATATAGAAATAATGTATAAAGAGAGTATTGAAAATGCAAAATATTTTTTAAGAGGTAGGGGAGATAGATTATTAAAACAATTAAAAGAGGAGATGGATAGATCTAGTGGTTCTATGGAATTTGAAAGAGCTATAAAATATAGGGAACAAATTATAGCCATTAAAAATTCATTGAAAACTCAAGTGACAGAAGTTTTAAAAGATATAGATGAAGATGTTTTTGTATGTAAGCAAGATGGAAATATATTATTTTTGACTGTGTTAAAAATTAGAGATGGTAAGATAATTGGAATAAACAACTTAAAGGTCCATATTCCTATAGAGGAAGATATATTAGTAGAAAGTTTTTTAAGATATTATTCCAATGAAAAAATGCCTAAAAACATAATACTAGACTTCTCGTATATAGAAAAAAAAGAAATTTTAGAAGGGTGGGGAAAAAGTTATCTTAATATAAATTTAAAACTTTTTTTTCCTGTGGTGAAAAGTCGAAGAAAAAAACTTTTAGATATGGCATATCTCAATCTAGACGAAGAGATCAAAAAATATCACAATCAAAAAAATGTGTTGGAAGAAGGAATGAAAAATCTTTATAAAACTTTAAATTTGAATAAAATTCCTCGAAAAATAGAATGTTTTGATATATCTAATATTTCTGGAAAAGATGCAGTAGGAGCAATGAGTGTTGCGATAGAAGGAAGATTAGCTAAGAACTATTATAGAAAATTTAAGATAAAAACTAAGGATACTCCTGATGACTACCACATGATGGGGGAAGTTATAGAGAGAAGGTATTCTAAATTAGCCCAGATAGAACTGCCAGATTTAATCCTTATAGATGGAGGTTTAGGTCAGTTAAACGCAGTAGAAGAAGTTTTTTTAAAATTAAAAAAGAATGGTTTAGTAGATATAATCAGTATAGCTAAGAGGGAAGAAGAAATATTTAAAGCAGGGGAAAATAGTTCCTATATTTTTTCTAGAAATTCAGAATCTCTAAAAATTCTTCAAAGATTAAGGGATGAGGCTCATAGATTTGGAATAACTTATCATAGAAGTTTACGTAAAAAAAGAGTTATATCTAGTGAGTTAGATGAGATATACGGGATAGGTCCAAAAAGAAAAAAAGATCTTTTAAAAAGGTTTAAATCAGTTAAAAGAATAAAAAGTGCAACTTTAGAGGAATTATTAGAAGTAGTGCCAGAAAAAATAGCATGGGAGATAAAGAAACTTTAAATTAATTTTATTTATGTAGTTGCAAAATTATTAAAGTCAATAGGAGGGAGAGGGATGAAAAAAGTATTAATTATAGATGATGAGCTCAGTATTAGATTACTTTTGAGAGAGATAATTGAAGATATAGATATGGAAGTCTTTGAAGCAGAAACGGCTATAGTTGGTTTAAATATGTTAGAAAAAGAAAAATTTGATCTTATTATAATGGATATTCAAATGCCACAGATGAATGGACTTGATGCTATGAGAAAATTAAGAGAGATAACTGATACACCAGTCTTTTTTTTAACTGCATTTAGTCATCTAGAAGGAGTTGTGGAAAATTTAGAAGTAGAGATCCAAGAGTTTATAGAAAAACCCTTTGATATAGATCAATTAGTTGAGAAAATAAAGAAACAAGTAGAATAACTCTTGCTAGCCTTATCGATCAGCCTCATATGGTGACACCATAATAACTTATAGAATCCATAGAGTGAGGTAAGTAATTAAGAAAGGAGGAAAATAGTGTATAGATATATATTGCTTTTAGTGTTAGCCTTAAGTACGACTTCTTGTAGAGGAGTGTCAAAAATAAAAGAAAGACATCATAGAGCACCATTTGAAAAGGAAATTAAAAAAGGAGACTATGAGTTGACTTTTTATAGTATAAATTATCCTATAAAATATGAAGAAAAAATAAAGTTCTATAATGATTTTTATATCCTTCTAGAAAAATTATTAGTTTCTGATTCGGCTATAAATATTATTTGTTCCAAGGAACTTAAAGATGATATTACCCAGCTGGAGCTTAGTTATATTCTTCCAGAAGAGCTAGTGTTTTTAAAGTCTGCATCAGAACTATCAAAGGCAGACAGAGACAGTATAGATGAAAAAGTAAAGGTAAAATTGAAAGGTGAAATTGGAAGGACTCAGTATTATTTAAATAAACAGATTTATTTTTTGGAGAAAATAATTGGAAGTAATAAACTTTTTAATAGCGAGATAAACTATACAGAGTTAGATAAAGAAAGACTTGTTTTAAAGGTAAAAGAAAAAAGAAAAAAAATATTTAAAATATTAAAGCAGGGAGAATTAAATTTAATCCTAGGGATAGAGCAACCCTATTTGGATAGAGAAAAAAAATATTGGGAAAAAAAAGATGTTTATATAGATAGAAGTACAAACTTACTACCTGAACTTTTAAAAGAAAATAGAGATCTATATCTAAGTGGAGTCGAAGATATAGATACAAAAAAAATAATAGCAGGTCAATTAAAATTTAATTCAAAAATTATAGTAGTAGAAAATAGTTTATATAATGGTTATATAATTTCAGATGATAAGTATATCTTTTTTTATGGTGGAGAAAATGAGATGAACTATTATGACGGTTATAATTTAAAGATAAAAGTGCAAAACATATCTTTAAAAGACTTATTGGTTATAGATGAAAATTATTTAAAAAATAATTTTTTAAATCCAAAATTTTATAAAGAGAGGCAGGGAAAATAATGGAATATGTTTTAATTGTTTTTATAGTAGGAGTGTTATCGTTGATCTTGTTAAAAAAAAATGAAAGAAAAAATATAGATGAGATGCATACGCTTATAGAAAAAATAGGTAAGAGGGAAGATTATATAGAAATAATGGATGAACTTAAAGAATCCTATAGAGAAACAGTAAAAACTATAAGATTTCAAGAGGCACAGTTGAATAATTCAGTTAAAGAGTTAAAGGAATTTAAAGAAGAACTGAATGTTACCTATGATTCTCTTTTAAAAAAATCAGCTCAATTAGAATATTCCAATGAGGAATTAGAAAAAAAAGTAGCTAATTTATCTAATATAAATGCAGTAGCAAGAACTGTTTTATCAACTTTGGAATTAGATAAGATCATAGGTGTTATTTTAGATGCCTATTTTGTTTTGACAGGAGTAAAAAAAATAGCGATATATCTGTGGAAAAATGGAGAGTTAGAACTAAAACAAACTAAAGGTAAATTTATAAATACAGGGACTATAAATTTTTCATTGGAAGAATTAGCCAAATATAGTAGGAGTGACTATAAAAATATTTATTCTGAAATATCTAAGTCTATAGAAGCTACAGAGGATGAAAGTATAGTAATTTCTTCTTTGGTGGTAAAAGGGAAGGAATTAGGTGTAATCTATATAGTTGAAGATAAAAATAAGTTAAGTTATAGTGATGAAGCTACGATTTCAGCCCTAGCTATCCAGGTAGCCATTGCGATAAATAATGCGTTAATATATTCAGAACTAATAATAAAAGAACGTCTAGATAACGAACTCCAAGTTGCTTCAAATATTCAAAAAAAATTATTACCTCAATCACTGGGAGATATAAATGGTGTTGAGATAGCTCAATACTTTAATCCAGCAAAGGAAGTAGGAGGAGATTATTACGATTATTCTCTTTCAGGAGAAAATAAACTTTGGATAACTATAGGAGATGTAAGTGGGAAAGGAGTTCCAGCAGCATTTTTGATGGCTTTAATAAGATCGGTTTTAAAGACATTGGAATATAAAGATTCATATCCACTTGAAGTTTTAACAGATCTGAACGATATTATCTATCCAGATATAAGTGAAGATATGTTTGTAACTATCTTTCATAGTCAGTATGATTTTTTAACTAAAACACTTTATTATTCCAATGCAGGACACAATCCACTTATCTTATATAAAGCTAAAACAGGAGAAGTCTTAGAGGAAAATGTTAAAGGAGTAGCCATAGGATTTTTAGAATTTTATGAATATAAGATGGGAAAGGTAAAACTAGATAAAGGGGATGTTCTTTTATATTATACTGATGGATTGACAGAAGCTGAAAATCCTAGGAAGGAACTTTATGGAACTGAAAGATTGAAAGAAGTTATTGGAAAGACATATCATTTAAGTGCGGAAGGAATAAAAGGTGAACTTCTTGCATCACTTAATCATTTTGTTGAAGAAAAGGAACAAATAGATGATATGACATTTGTAATTTTAAAAATAGGATTATAAAAAGGACTTATGTCCTTTTTGTTTTTATTTTTAAACAGTACTATTTGTTTAGAAAGAGTACTTATTTTTATTATTGGATATTTATAGCACTCTATAATTACTTACTAGGTGGAATAGCTTTGACTTGCTCTTTAAATTTTAGTATAATATAAAAACTATGTCGTAGGAGGTTTTTAGATGGCAATTAATTGGATTGAATGGTTTGGGTACTTAGCTTCCTTGGTAGTATTGGTTTCTTTAACGATGAGTTCTATTATAAAACTTAGATGGATTAACTTTGCAGGATGTGTATTATTTGCAACATTTGGATTTTTAATTCACTCTATGCCTACAGCTCTTATGAATATAGGAATAGCATTTATAAATTTATATTTTATATATAATATTTATAATACCAAGGAGGAATTTCAACTTATAGAAGCTGAAACAGACTCTGAATACTTTAATTATTTTTTAAAGGTGAACATGCAAGGGATAGAAAAGCAAATATCAAAAAATAAATTAAAATCTCAAAATAAAGGATTATATATGTTAAGAAATAATAATATAGCTGGTATTTTATTGGGTGAAAAGAATGAAGAAGGTATATTTTTTATAAAGGTAGATTATGTAATTCCTCAATATAGAGATTATAAATTAGGAAAATATTTTTTTGATCAACATACAGAATATTTTAAAAAGAATGGGATTAATAAATTAATGACAGAAGGTATAGAGGATTCTCATAGACAGTATTTAAAAAGAATTGGATTTATTGAAAGTACTAAAAATTTATATATAAAAAAAATTTAAATGGAGGAAAAATTCATGTATAATAAAGTAATTGAAACTACAAATTTTTTAAAAGAAAGAATAAAAAATAGACCTAAAATAGCAATAATATTAGGTTCTGGATTAGGAAACTTGGTAGATTTTATAGATGAAAAGGTGGAAATAGATTATAGTGATATTCCAAATTTTCCTGAATCAACTGTAGTAGGACACGATGGTAAATTAGTATTTGGAAAAATTGGTGGGGTAGAAGTAATAGCTATGAAGGGGAGGTTCCATTTTTACGAGGGATATGAAATGAAAAAATTAACTTATCCTGTCTATGTAATGAAACAATTTGGAATTGAAAAAATTATAGTTAGTAATGCTGCTGGTGGTAGTAATAAAAATTATTATCCAGGAACATTGATGCTTATAACAGATCACATCAATGCATTTGGAACTAATCCACTTATTGGAAAAAATGATGATAGATTTGGACCTAGATTTCCAGATATGACAGAAGCTTATAAGATATACCTTAGAGATTTGGCCAAGGAAGTTGCAGATAATTTGGGTATAGCTTATAGGGAAGGTGTATATTTAGGGACAACTGGACCTACATATGAAACTAAAGCAGAAGTAAGAGCATTTACTGTGATGGGAGCAGATGCTATAGGAATGTCAACAGTACCAGAAGTATCTGTAGCAAATTATTTAGGGATAGATGTCCTAGGAATATCTTGTATTACAAATATGGCTACAGGAATAGCAAAAAAAGCACATTCCCATGAAGATGTAGTAGAAGTAGCAAAAAAAGCTGGAGAAAATTTTTGTAACTGGGTAGTAAATATAGTAAAAAAAATAGGTTAAATAAAAGAAAGAGTAAAAACATAAAGGATTCTAGGAGGATCAAAGTGGCAAACTATATTTTAGAAATGAGAAATATAAGAAAAACTTTTTTAGGTGGAAAAGTAGTAGCAAATGATGATATTACTTTAAACATAGTTAAAGGTGAAAAACATGCTATTGTAGGAGAAAACGGTGCAGGGAAATCTACACTGATGAAAATATTGAATGGGTTGTATACTCCTACATCGGGAAGTATATCTTTAAATGGAAAGGTTGTAGATATAAAAGGTCCTGGAGAAGCAGCTAAATTAGGGATAGGAATGGTATATCAGCATTTTATGTTAGTGCCAACATTGACAGTTGCAGAAAATATGATCTTAGGTGTAGAGCCAACTAAGGGAATGAATTTGGATATAAAAAAAGCTCGTGAGGATGTGAGAAAAGTATCAGAAAAATATGGTTTAGCTATAGATCCTGATGCTATAATATCAGATCTTTCAGTTGGTATTCAGCAAAGGGTAGAGATCTTGAAAATATTATTTAAAGGAGCTAATCTACTTATATTTGATGAGCCAACAGCGGTACTTATTCCTCAAGAAGTAAAGGAACTCTATAAAATAATGGATAATCTTATTGAAGAGGGGAAAACTATTATATTTATTTCTCATAAACTTCAAGAAGTACTTGATATTTCAGATAATATTACAGTAATCAGAAGGGGAAAAGATGTAGCAGACTTTGAAACTAAAGATGCAACAAAACAGAAAATTGCTAATGCTATGGTAGGTAGACCAGTATTATTTACTACGGAAAAACCAGTGGTTACTATTGGGGAAAAAATAGTAGATATAAAAGATTTAGAAGTAAAAAATAATAAAGGGCTGCCAGCAGTAAAAAAAGTGACTTTTGATATAAGAGCAGGGGAAGTATTTGGAATCGCAGGGGTAGAAGGATCTGGTCAATCAGAATTAGTAGAAGCTATGACTGGATTAAGAAAGATAGAATCAGGAGCTTTTATCTTAAATGGTGAAAATTTAACTGGTAAAAGTCCTAGGCATATTACACTAGCAGGATTAGCTCATGTACCAGAAGATAGACATGCAAGAGCAGCAATATCAGAATTTTCAGTTAGAGATACATTTGCTTTTGGAGTACATAGAGAAAAATTTATAAAAAATAAGATACTACTCAATGTGGAAAAATTAGAAAAAGAAGCTAATTTTTTTATGGAAGATCACGATATAAGACCTAGAGGGACAAAGACAGCTTTTGGAAAATTATCAGGTGGAAATCAACAAAAGGTAATTGTAGCTAGGGAATTGGAAAAAAAACATGACTTTATTATAGCTTCACAGCCTACAAGAGGTGTTGATATTGGAGCTATTGAAGCTATCCATAAGTTAATTTTAGGAGAAAAAAAGACTGGAAAGGCAGTTATGGTAGTATCAGCAGAATTATCTGAAATTTTAAATTTAAGTGATAGAATAGCAGTTATGTGTGGTGGAGAGATTATGGGAATTCTGGATCGAAAAGATGCGACAGAAGAAAAGATCGGAATTTTGATGGCTGGAGGGAAGTTATAATGAATAAAAAATTACAAGGATTTCTAGTTCCTATCTTAGCAGTATTTATTGCATTACTTTTAGGTGCAGGAATAATAGCTTATCTAGGGGAAAATCCATTAACAGCATACTACTATCTATTCACAGGGGCTTTTGACGGTAGGAGAGCTATTGCAAGAACCCTACTTGAAGCGACTCCCATGATATTTACAGGTTTATCTGTATTGGTTGCTTTTAAAACAGGATTATTTAATATTGGAGCTCAAGGTCAAGTTATAATGGGTGGATTAGCAGCAGCAGCAGTTGGAGCTTTTGTACATAATATTGGTATAAATAATGTGTTTGTAGTCTTGATTATAGCAGCAGCAGCAGGTTTTGCTTGGTCAGGAATAGCAGGATGGCTAAAAGCAAAATTAGGAGTGCATGAGGTAATATCTACTATAATGCTAAATTACGTTGCTTTAAACTTTGAACAATATGGACTAAACTATCCATTAAAAGCTGGTGGGCCTATGGGACCAAGTCCACAAACACCCCCAGTATTTGAAAGTAGTAGATTAGCTATGTTGATGCCAGATACAAAAGTAGCACTTAATGTAGGATTTATTGTTGCAGTAATAGCAGTAATACTTATCTGGTTTATGTTTGAAAAGACTATTACTGGATATGAGATAAAAGCAGTAGGACTTAATCCTACTGCTTCTGAAAATGCAGGGATAAATGTAAAATGGAGAATATTATTTGCTATGGGTATAGCAGGATCATTGTCTGGATTAGCAGGTGCTGAAAGAATCCTTGGTGGAGTAGGACAATATACCTACAGACAGGGAATTATGGGAAGTTATGGTTTTGATGGTATCGCAGTAGCACTACTTGGTAAAAATTCACCTGTAGGAGCACTATTTGCAGCTATACTATTTGCAGCACTTAGAACTGGAGGTAGATCTATGCAGTTTAACACATCTATTCCGAGTCAAATTATCATAATTATTCAAGCTATCATAATATTACTTATTGCAGCAGAAAATATGTTCCATTCAATATTGGATAAAAAAAAGAAGGTGAGTAATTAATGTCTATTTTTATAAGTTTAATCTTAGCTACAATCAGGCAGGCAGCACCTATACTAATTACAGCAATTGGAGGAATGTTTTCTGAACTTACAGGTGTTGTAAATATAGGATTAGAAGGGATGATGCTCATGGGTGCGTTTTCAGCAGCAGTAGTTTCATACTATACAGGAAATCCGTATATTGGAATTCTTGGAGGAATGTTAGCTGGAGGAATTATGGCATTACTTCATGCAATCCTCAGTATTAAATATAAGGGAAACCAAGTAGTCTCAGGGGTAGCAATTAATTTATTTGCATCTGGATTTACAGTATTTATGCTTAGAGTATTATTTAATCAATCTGGAAATACTCCTACAGTACCTAAAACACAAACATTTTTGGGGATATCTATAATAGTATTTATCATCTATATTATAGCTATAGCATCTCATTGGTTTATTTATAAAACAGTATGGGGGCTCAGGATGAGAGCTGTTGGGGAACATCCATTAGCAGCCGATACAGTTGGAATTAATGTATTAAAAGTAAGATATTTTGGTGTAATCATGTCAGGACTATTAGCTGGTCTTGGAGGAGCTTATTTATCTATTGGTGCATTATCACAATTTACTAAAGAGATGTCAGCAGGAAGAGGTTTTATAGCATTGGCAGCTTTAGTATTTGGTAAATGGACTCCAGGAGGAGTATTAGGAGCAAGTTTACTTTTTGGCTTTGCAGATGCAGGACAGACTTTAATTCAACAATACGTAACTGGAGTACCACCTCAATTTATCCAAATGTTACCATATATCCTTACATTATTAGCCTTAGCAGGGGTAGTTGGGAAAGCAGTTGCACCAGCTAGTTCTGGGAAGCCATATGATAAGAGTGATGATTAGATAATTTTTAACTTTTCTCAAGGGTACTAAAAAAAAATTTAAAAGATAAAAGGATGATTCTTATATTTTTTAGGAATCATCTTTTTTATAATTAAAAAAAGACCCATAATTGGACCTTTAATAATTTAACTAAAAATTTTTATGAAGCATTTCACCTGTTTTATAGTTAAAACATTCTATTTTTAAATCAGGGTATTTTTCTAAAAGAATATCGTAAGCTTTTAATGCGAGTTCTTCTTTATTAACAACTCTTTTTTCTGTTATAAAAGTTCCTTCTTCGGTTATTTTATTTATTACTCTAATTATATAACCATTATTATTCTTTCTAGAATTATTCATGACAACACTCTCCCTTGTATAAAAATATTATATCACAGATGTCATAATATTGAAATGAATATTTACTAATAATTTGAATTAAATGAAATTATAAATGAAGTTTTTATATAATGATATTATTATCTTTTACTATTTTTCTAACTTTTTCTAAATCTTCCTGGGTATCTACTCCTACTATTTTATAGGGGGTTTCTAAAACTTTTATTTTATATCCATTTTCTAAAACCCTAAGTTGTTCAAGTGATTCAGAAATTTCTAAAGATGTTGGAGTCATCTGTGAATATTTAATAACGAAATTTCTTGTATAGCCATATATTCCTATATGTTTAAAATAGTTTTTTATATTTAACTCTCTTGGATAGGGAATAGGAGATCTAGAAAAATAGATTGCATAGTCATCTTTAGTTGTTATTACCTTTACATTATTTGGATTTTCTACTTCTTCTATCTTATCTATTTTATGTTTTAAAGTAGCCATATTTAGATTAGGCTCCTCTAAAAATGAATTGATTAGAGAATTGATCATATTTTTTTCTATAAGGGGTTCATCCCCTTGGATATTTATAATAACATCAAAATCACTATAGATCTTAGCAATTTCAGCTATTCTAGAAGTTCCATTGGGATGATCTTTAGAGGTCATAACAACTTCACCTCCAAAGGATTTTACTTTGTCATATATAAGTTGATCATCAGTAGCTACAACAATCATATCTAGATTAGATAATAAGGCACGCTTATAGACCCATTCAATCATAGAATGACCACATATATTAGATAATGGTTTTCCTTCTAATCTCGTTGAAGCATATCGTGCTGGAATAACTCCTAAAAATTTCATATTTTCCTCCAATTATAGTTTTTTATTAATTATACAATATAAATGCTAAAAAAAAAAGGGAGTTAATCTTATTTTGAGTTTAATAATTCATAATATTTTATTAAAAAAATTAAATTAACTATTGCTTTATTATAGTTAAGTTCTTATAATAAAATAGATAAAAATATTTTAGTTAAATATATATATAATAGGATGGTGAAAAAATGAATAAAAATATATCTGAAGATATAGCTTTTTTTAATTTATTAAAGGGATTAATTGCACCTACATTAGAAAATGAAACCTTAGATTATAGTGTATCTGTGAAAGACCTTGCTGATAAGATGGAAATAGATATTAAAATAATTTCTAAATTTTTAAAAAAATTAAAGGAAGATGGATTAGTCGATGTTTTAAATGGAAAAAATGGGAATGTTAACCTTCATTTTGAAAAAACACACGATAAGTTATTAGAAATTATCTCTATTGATGAAGTAGAGGAAAAAATTTCTAATATGAGTGATTTTATAAATAAAAAAATATCATACTTTAAAATAAGTGATACAAGTGAATATATTTTGCGGTATGCAACTGAAATCAAGAACTTAATGGATGAAAAGGGAAAAAATGCAGATATAAATGAAATTATCTCTAGAGGTATAAAAGAAATATTAGGTGAAGATAAAAATAGAACTTTATTAAATAAAATTGTATTTGAAATTGCTAAGGAGGCTGATGAAGATGATTTGAAAAGATTAGAAGAAATTATTTATTATAAGTTAAATTTGCCAATAGAAGAAAATCCATTTCATGTAACTTTATTTTTAACGGCTATATCTTATAAGATCCAATATTTATAAGAGTTCCAAGGAGCGAGCAAAAATAACTTGTCGCTCTTTTTTGTTTAGAATTTTTTGAAGATTCTCAGTTATAAGAAATGTTTCATCATCATTCCAGATACAGACCATAAATTTTTGTTAGACGAAATGGATCTGTATCTAAAAAGAATACAAACCCTACTAGCTGTTTTGATGATGGAAAGTTGTAAAAGTTTTATTTAACATTTTGTTCCTCCTGGGATATCAATTATAATAGCATCTTTGTTCTTTTTTTGTATCTTTTTATTTTATTTTATGGAATTCTTTTTTTCTTTGAGAAAACGTAGTGACATATTCAAATCCTGCACTTTTTAAAAATTCCAAAGCTGTTTTATAGTGAGTGAGTACTCTTTCAGCTATATGGGAATCACTTCCTATAGTAACTATTGTTCCTCCCATCTCCTTATAAAGTTTGAGTATATCAAGGGTGGGATTGATGCTAGCAGAATTATAAAAAAGTCCACCTGTATTTACCTCTATTCCTTTTCCCTCTTTTATTATATGGGTAAAAAGTTCTTTTAATGCCTCTCTAGATTTTTTCAATTCATGATCTTGTGCCCCTATAAAATATCTTCTTATTAGATCAATATGACCTACTACATCGTAATCATTAAAATTCTCAAAGATATTTAACATCTCGTTGAAATATCTTGTAAAAAGATCATCTAAATTATTTATTTTAAGATCTATACCATAGAGTCCTTTACCTTCTAAACAATGTGCAGAAGCTAGAATAAAATCAAATTTATGATCTTTTGTATACTCTATGATTTCTTGTATATTTTTTTTTCCTGTTTGTATTCCTATTTCAACTCCCATATAAATTTCTATGTTTTTTCCATAGGTAGATTTTATTTTTTCAAATTCTTTTTTATACTTATCGTAATCTAAATTAAATTTAATATTTTTGTCGGGATAGTTAAATTCTTTATGCTCTGTAAAACATATTTTTTTCCCACCTTTTTTTATAGCCTCTTCTAAGATATTTTTCATTTGTTCTGTTGAATCATCGGAAAACTCCGAGTGAATATGATAATCAAACATTTTATCCCTCCTATTGAGATCTATTTATATTAATTAAAATAATAACATAAAATGTTATAAAAAACTTGATATATTTAAATAATTTTCAGACTTATTTAGGATAAAACAAATCTTTAAGGAATGGATAACTTTCTATTATATTACCTTTAAACATCAATAGTATTAAAGGCTCTAAGGTGCTTTCATTTGCTAAATTTTGATTATAGGAGTACAATTATAAAGAAAGTAAGAAAAAAATAAAGGTATTATATATGATAAATCTAAAACTTTAAAAATTACTGTAAAATTTACATAAAATAAGGGTATTTCTAATACCCTTAAGGCTCATCAGTGGCCTTATTAGATACCCTTCTTATCATTCCAATAGTATCAATGGTATTAAAGTTTGTCATATCTCGCGACTATGGAGGTGTAAAAACACAAGGGGAACTTTTTAGGGATATTTTAAAAGGGGAATTTAAGGTTCTAATAGAATTAATATATACGAATACTAAAAAAATAAGGAGAAGATCATATGAAAAAAATAATATTTATATATTTAATAATAAGTTTATGGGGCTATTGCTATGATTATCCATATAAAGACCCATATTTAGCAACAGTCTTAGCAACACCTTCTAAATATATGCCTACATTTAAAGATACAAATTTTAAAGAGATAAGGCTAGATTTAAAAGAAGATAATGTTCCACCTAATTTATGGTATTTAGATGGATTTCGATTTGGATTGATGGCTCAAGACTATGAAGCTCCTGCGATATTCTTACTAGCGGGAACAGGATCTAAATACAATTCCCAAAAGATGATAACTATGAGTAGGATCTTATACCAAAATGGTTTTAGTGTTATCATGCTTCCTACTAGTTTTGACTATAACTATATAATTTCAGCTTCTAAAACTCATGCTCCTGGATTTTTAAAAAAAGATAGCAATGAGATATATAATATAATGAAATTAGCAATGGATAAAGTAAAGGATGATATTAAGTATAAAGAAATTTATATTACAGGGTATAGTCTAGGAGGGACAGTTGCACTTTCAATTGGGGAGATAGATAGTCAAGAAAAATATTTTAATTTTAAAAGAATAGTAGCTATTAATCCAACGGTTAATTTATATGATTCTGCAAAAATTTTAGATAATCTACTAGATGATAATATAAAAGACGAAGAGGAGTTAGAACAATTACTTCAAAGTATAATTTTAGGTATAATGCAGTATAGTCAGAAGAATAAAAATATGAAGATAGATGAAACAGCAGTATATTCACTTTTTAAACAATTAAATATGGATAAAGAAAAATTAAAAATTCTTATTGGTGTTGCATTTAGGTTTATAGCTATAGATATTAACTATATTAGTGATATTATGACTAAAAGTGGAGTATACACAGATCCTAATGAAAAAATAACTAAATTTCAAAGTATGAGTGAATATTATAGTATTATTAATTATAGTAATTTTCAAAATTATGTAGAAAGAATTGGATTTAAAACATATAAAAAATTAGATGAAAACTTAACTATGGAGGATATGATAGAAAATAGTAGTTTGAAATCGATAGAGGGTTATTTAAAAAAAGCTGAAAATGTTGCTGTTTTTACCAATGAAGATGAATTAATATTAACTCCAGAGAATCTTAAATATTTAAAGGAAGTAATGAAGGGAAAGATAAAAATATATCCATACGGAGGGCATTGTGGAAATATGTTTTATAGAGATAATATAGTTTCAATGGTTTATTATCTTAAAAGAGGTGAGCTTAGATGAAAAAAATAATTATTTTAATGACTTTAGTTTTTATAGGATGTAGCAATGTAAAGGAAAAAAACTCTTTAGAGAAAATAGAAAAAATAAATACAACACAGAATTTTAAACTTCATCTAAATAATGGAAAATCTAATCTTATGGATGCATATGATCCTTTTGAACCATTGAATAGAAGAATATACTATTTTAACTATCAATTTGACAATTGGGTGGCTTTACCTCTATCTAATTCATATAAATTTTTCTTACCACAAACGATTCGAACAGGTGTAGGGAATTTTTTTAGTAATCTATATGAACCTATAAGTGCAATTAATGGGATATTAATTTTAGATTATAAAACTATCTTTGCAGGGGTAAGTAGGTTTTTAATAAATACTACAATAGGTATTGTAGGTCTATTTGATGTGGCTACTTATATAAATATACCTGAACATAAGGTTACTTTAAATGATACTTTTTCTCTTTATGGAATAAAAGATGGTCCATATCTAGTTCTTCCATTTTTAGGACCTAGTGATCTTAGAAATGCAAGTTCTTTGTTGACAACTTTTATTTTAAGAGTACCTCTTGATCCTATTAATATTTATAGTGATTCAGGGTACCTTTTAAAAGACTACGCTATTAAAGGGTTAGAGGTTATAGATACGAGAAGTGAAATTGATTTTCGATATTATAGTTTGGGAACGCCTTTTGAATATGAGTATGTTAGACTTCTTTATCTAAAGTCCATAAAAATAAGAAAAAAGAATATTAAAAAAAATTAATTTAAAATTGACACTGACCTATAGGAAGATTATAATAATAAGACTAAAGAATTATAGTTTGATTATAAAAACTAAAAGTATATATAGGAGGAGATAAAATTGAAAAAAAAAATAATTTTAATTACTATGTTATTTGTCATAAATATTTGCATTTATGCTAAAGAAGTTGTAAATATTGCTGTACTATACAGTCAAAATAGTAGTGACAGTATGAAAAACTCTCAGAGCATAATTGAAAAAGAATTTACAGAAGTTTTAGAAGGAAATTATAATGTGGTTTTTCCAAAGAAATATCAAATTATATCAGAAAGTGGAACAGATGAAATTGGCAAAAAATTTAATGAATTAGTAGCAAGCAAAGATGTAGATGTAATAGTTGGGGGAGACCATATAGTATCTAATGTAATTGTGGGTAAAAAAGAGATAAAAAAATTAAGCATAATGCCTTTTGCTCAATATATCTATCATAATAATACTAGCGGGATAGAAAATCTTACCTATAGTGTTCAAGAGATTGGATTAGAAAAAATATTAGAGCTTCTAAAGAGTGTAGATAATAATTTTTCAGAGATTACACTTATAGCACCAGCAAAACTATTAAGTGAGGATGAAAGAATAATCCCTTTTGTTGAAAAGCAAATAAAGGAAAATGGAATATCTAAAATTAAATGGATTTCTTTTGATGGGGATTATAAAAAATTAGCCATAGAGACTAAAGGACAGAAAGTAGCTCTTTTAGGGGGATTTACAGACAAAAAAGAATTTATTAAAATTATAGATGTTTTAAATGATGAAAAAATAATAACCTATGCAGATGGATATGGAACGGGAATAAGTGATCGAGCATATCTTTCCTTTGAAGTAGATACAAATATCCAAAGAAGACTTCGAAAATCAGCTATCTCTCTTTTAGAAATATTAGATGGTAGTAAGGCTAAAAATCAAAAAGTTTATATGGTTGAAAGGGAACTAAGGCCAGTTATAAATCAATCTGCAGCGGAAAAAATAGGTAAATGGCCCAATTGGAGAACAACAGTATCAGCTAAAATAGTAGGTAAGGAAAATTTAGGTGAAAGTCTAACACTTTACTCCTCTATAAGAAAAGGTTTAGAAAATAATCTTCAATTAATAATGAATAAAAAAGATTTAAACATCCAAGAATATCAAATTGATAGTGCTAAATCATCTAGATTACCACAGGTAGTAGTTTCAGGTGGTTATAAAAATGTAGGTCGAGTTCAAGCAGATGCTCCTAATACTCTAAAAAAAGATAATACTTATATGGAAGTGGGGTTGAAACAAGTAATATGGAATGATAAATTAAACTCAGCAGTATCTATAGAAAAAAATATTTTTAATGCAGAGAAAGAAAGATATAAACAAAGTGAATTAGATACGATACTAAATGTTTCCACAGCTTATTTCAATGTATTAAAATTAAAGGCTTCTGAAAGTATTCAACATAGTAACTTAGAATTGACTAAAAAGAACTTGGAATTAGCTAGAGTTAGGGAGAAGATAGGTTATTCTAGGAAATCAGATGTATATAGATGGGAAAGTAAAATGGCTACAGATATCAGTAAGTTAACAGATTCTCAAGCTAAACTTAAAAATTCAAAAGAAAATCTGATGAAAATTTTAAATAATGATTTGGATAAGAACTTTCAAGTTGTAGATATTTTGCATACAAAAGAATTTTTGGGTATGGCGGGCTTAGAGTTAACTAAAAAAAATATAATGGATGATACTTTAAAAAAATTAATAAAACTAGGTATTGAAAATTCCACTGAAATCAAAGAAATTAAAAATTATATAAGAGTCGCAGAAAGAAGATTAAAAGAAGTCAATAGAAGTTTTTATAGTCCTGAAGTAGCTTTGACTGCTGACTATAACTATTATATCGATAGAAGTGGTAGTGGGAATTTATATTCTGATTCTGCAACTTCAAATCCGAGGAAAGAATCATGGACTGTAGGAATACAAGTAAGCATTCCATTGTCAGAAGGGGGGAATAGGATAACTAAAAGAAATATAGCGATTGAACAAATTAAAAAATTGACTATCCAAAAAGAAGATATTGAGAATAATATAAAACAAAATATAAGAGCTTCTTTAACAAATTTAATAGCAGCTAAAATAAATGTAGAAACTTCAAAAGATGCTAGGGTAGCAGCAGATAAAACACTTGCATTAGTTATTGATTCATACTCAAGGGGAGAAGTTTCTATAACTGAATTATTAGATTCTCAGAACGTTGCAATCCAAGCAAAGGAAGCTGAGAGTGCTTCTAAATATGATTATTATACTAAGTTGATGATAACAGAAAGAGCTGTAGGAGTTTCTCATCTATTAGATCCAGAAGCATATTTGGAATTACAGAGTAAAATTAATTTAAAGGTACAATAATCAAAAATGAGGAGGAAGCAAATGTCATTATATAAAAAGATATTAATTTTAGGATCTCTTATGGTAGTTTTTATAAGTTGTGGAAAAAAAGAAGAAGAAAAAGAGAAAAAAATTAAATTAAGAACTGTTAGACACGAAACAATAGAATTGAAAAGTCAGGTAGAGACTCTTAGTTTTACAGGAGATATCAAATCTGCTTTTGAACCTGAGGTAAGTTTTAGAGTTTCTGGAAACATTGAAAAAATGAACTTTAAATTAGGTCAGGCTGTAAAAAAAGGAGAAATATTAGCTGTTTTAGATAAAATAGATTATGAAATTCAATTGAGAAAGGCAGAGAGTTCTTATGAAACTGCAAAAGCATCACAAATAGAGGCCCAATCAAGCTATAATAGGATAAAAGAATTATATCAAAATGATAGTGTTTCTAAGAGTGAATTCGATAGTGCTAAAGCTAGAATGGATTCAAATTCTGCATCTCTAAGAGTTGCTTTAGAAGAGATAAAATATGCCAAACGTCAATTGAAATATACAGAATTAAAGTCTCCTATAGATGCGACAGTAGCTGTAAAAGTCTCAGAAGTTAATGAAAATGTAGCTGCAGGTCAGCCTGTATATATTTTAAATACTGATACAGATTTAGAAGCAATATCATTTGTTCCAGAAAGTGCTATAGGAGATATAAATATTGGATCACAGGTCAATATCTATGCAAGTGCATTGAAAAAAAATTATTTAGGAGAGGTAGTAGAGGTAGGGACATCATCTCTACAATATGGATCTACATATCCTGTAAAAGTAAGTATATTAGGTACAGATAAAAGTTTGAGAAGTGGGATGTCAGTTATAGTAGACTTTAATAAAGATATATTAGATAAAAAAAATACGATATTTATACCTTTAAATGTAGTCTTAAAGGAGGCTAATTCTAATTATGTCTTTATTGTAGAAAAAGATGGAGAAGATTTAGGAATTATCAAAAAAATTGAAGTCAAAACAGGAATGATTACCAACAAAGGTTTAGAAATTTTAGAAGGATTATCAGAGGGAGATGAATTAGTTACTGCTGGAATGGCCAAGTTAAAGGATGGTCAACGGGTAAGTTTAAAATAGGGAGGAATTTACATGAATTTAACAGAAATGGCAATTAAAAAAAAAGTAGTAACATTTACTTTTATATTGCTTTTAGTATTAGCTGGAGTTTCTACCTACTTTAAATTATCCAAGGCAGAAGATCCAGGCTATGTAGTGAGAACTGCTACTGTGGTTACTATCTATCCAGGAGCTAGTCCTAGTAGGGTAGAAAATTTGGTGACAGATAAGATTGAGCAGAGAATTCAAGAGATGCCAGAAGTAGACTATATAAGCAGTGAGAGTAGGGAAGGGTTCTCATATATTATTGTACAATTTAAAGATGAATATAAAATAATGAGACCAATTTTTGATAAGTTGAGAAGAAAAGTAACTGATGCTACTAGTGATCTCCCAAGTGGATCAATAGCACCATTTGTAAATGATGATTTTGGTGATGTATATGGTACAATGATTGCTATAACAGCTGATGGATATTCTCCAGAGGGTCTAAGGAAAATAGCTAAATTTACAATGGAAGAACTATTAACTATGAAAAATGTTGGAAAGATAGTAAAATATGGAGTTAGACCAGAAAATGTATTTATAGATTATGATAATGCTAAATTATCACAGTTTGGGATATCTCCAGGATATCTAAAACAAGCTTTGGAAAGTACAAATATATTATCTACTGGAGGGCAAATACTTTTAGGAAAAGAAAGGTTAAGTTTTGAACCCAGTGGAAATTTTGATTCTGTTGATGACATAAGAAATACAGTAATTAGGCTTCCTAAGGGAAATTTAGTAAGAGTAGAAGATATTGCTAAAGTAAGAAGAGCATATCAAGAACCTATCTCTACAAGGGAAAAGTTTAATGGAAAAGATACTATTTTTCTTGCAATATCTTTAAAGGAAGGGGGAAATATTTTAGACCTTCAAAAAGAGATAGATGAAAAAGCTATAGCGATAGAATCTAGTTACCCTATAGGAGTAGATTTTACATATTTAACACAAGAAGCTGCTAGAGTAGATAAGAGTGTTCAAAGTTTTCTATCTAATGTAGCTCAATCTATCCTTACAGTAATGGTAGTATTAATAATATTTTTAGGTCTTAGAATTGGAGCTATCGTAGCATCACTTATACCTATAGTAATGGCATCATCCATGGTATTTTTAAATTATTTTGGACTTAGTCTAAACCAGGTTTCTCTAGCTGCTTTAATAATTGTATTGGGAATGTTAGTAGATAATGGGATAGTAATTTCTGAGGCAATAATGGTAAATATGGAAAAGGGAATGGACAAGATAGAGGCTGCTTTAGAAGCTGTGAGAACTCTAAAAGGACCTCTGATGATTTCATCCATGGTTACTATATCAGCATTTTTACCAATTGCATTAGCAGATGGAACTATGGGGGAATATACAGGACCTATAACTTATGTAGTAGCTATATGTTTAGGATTATCATGGATATTAGGAATAACTCTTATACCTTTACTCTGTGTGTTATTTTTAAAGATCGAAAAACAGGAAGCTAATTATAATAGTAAATTTTATAAATTATATAGAAGTTTTCTCTTAAGAGCATTGAAGAATAAATTTATGGCAGGAATAATAATTCTTGGAATATTTTTTATATCTTTATTCGGATTTAAAAACTTTGTTAAAGTAAAATTTATGCCAGATAAAGATGTACCAATTTTAACTGTAGAAGCAGAACTTCCTTTTGGAACTTCTATTGAAACTACAAGTGAGATGATATTAGCTGCAGAAAAATATATCCAAAAAGAATATTTTTTAGAAAATCCAAAAAAAGTAAAACCACCATTTTTTGCTAATATATTAGCAGGTGGAACTTTAGTAAGGTATGAAAAAGAAGGAATATTAAGTATAGGAACATTTATAGGAGAGAGTGCTCCAAGATATATATTATCTCATACTCCTAAGATGAGTCAGCCAAATTTAGCTTTTTCAATAATCAATACCACTAGTTTTAATATTATAAAATCTGAGATACAGCCTAAACTTATAAACTGGTTTGAAGAAAATTATCCAGATGCTAATATTAAGATAGATACTCTACAAAATGGAGCTCCAAGTGACCGTCCAATAGAGATCCGAGTAAAAGGTAGAGATACAACAAAATTATATGAATATATTGGTGAAGTAGAAAAAATAGTTAAAGAAAATATTATAGGTTTAGCTGATGTAAAAACTGACTGGGGTGTGAAAAATAGAAAATTTACAGTAGATATAGATCAACAAAGAGCACTTAGAGCTGGGCTTACAAGTCAAGATATAGCAATATCTTTAAATAGTATTTTAAGTGGAATTAAGCTAACCGATTATAGAGAAAAAGATAAATTGATTCCAGTAATGCTAAGATCTCAAGGAACTTCAAGGGAGGATATAGAAGTCTTAAAAAATACACCTATATACAATCAAACTACAGGAAAATCAGTAGCATTAGGACAGGTAGCAGATATAAAAATAGTATGGGAAACACCTAAAATTGTCAGAAGAGATAAGATCAAAGCTATCTTATATCAAATAGGATTAAAAGATACTAAAACAGCTATGGAGCAAACATTAAAAATAAAACCGTTATTAGATAAAGCTTCATCTAAATGGGATTATGGATATAGTTATGAGCTTAATGGAGAATATTACAATAGTAATAAAGCAAATAGTGCATTATCAGCAAAGTTTCCTGTGGCGGGAATACTTATACTATTATTACTTATAATTCAATTTAATTCATATATAATATTAATTACAATATTAGCAGCATTGCCACTTATCATATCAGGAATAACATTTGGACTTGGATTAACTAGACTTCCATTTGGATTTATGCCAATTTTAGGTGCATTATCTTTAGTTGGGATTATGATAAATAATGCCATAGTATTAATAGATAGGATAAATATTGAGAGAAATGAAGAAGGAAGGGAACTACCAGGAGCAATAATACATGCAGCACAGGCTAGATTTAGACCAATAGTTCTTACTACAGCTACAACAGTATGTGGACTTATTCCACTATGGTTAGGTGGAGGAGTTATGTTTGAAGGAATGGCAGTAACTATGATCTTTGGATTAATATTCTGTTTAGGTATAACACTAGGCATAATACCAATTTTATTTGCAATTTTTCATAGAGTTTGTTATAAGAAATATAAGTATGGGAATGAAGATGAAGAAAAATTTATAGAGGAATAAAAAATTGAATAGAGTTTATTTAAACTTAGATAAACTCTATTTTTATAAAAAAAAATTAATTTTTAGGAGGTATTAATATGGGAAATATTACAATGAAACATTCATTGAGTGACAATAAATTCTTAGCTATGGACGGTGAGATTCAAGCAGGGTATTTATCATACAGTTTAAAAGAAAAAAATATGTATATCCTTACAATATTCGTAGATCCTAATTATAGAAATCAATCTTTAGCTAAGAAATTATTAGAACATTGTGTAGAGTATGTAAGAAAAGAAAAATTTAAAACTATACCTATATGTTCATATGCAAAAAGAGTATTTGAGAAGTCAAATAAATATGATGATATAAAAGTTATTTAGATAAGATAAGTGATCTCTGATAATATAGAAAAATCTATTTTAGTGTTTAAAAATTGTAATAATTATATGGAATATTCCTAAAAAAATTGTATTTTTTTAAGATGAAAAAAATTATAATGCTTGAAAAAATAGAAAATAGATTATATACTAATAAGAGTAAACTAAAAAAATAATAAAAAATTAAAAAAAAAAGGGGTGTTTTAAATGTTACAGGATAAAATATTAGATTATAAAGATGATGTAGTAAAGTCTATACAAGAGGCAATTAGAATTAAGAGTGTAGAGGAAGCTCCATTACCTGGGATGCCATTTGGAGAAGGTCCTGCAAAAGCTTTGGTTCATTTCTTGGAATTGGGAGAAAAATTAGGATTTAAATCAACTAACTTTGATAACTATGCAGGACATATTGACTTTGGAGATGGTGAAGAAACACTAGCGATCCTTGGACATGTAGATGTAGTTCCTGAAGGGGAAGGATGGGACTATGATCCATATGGTGGAATCATTGCTGATGGAAAAATATATGGAAGGGGAACTTTAGATGATAAAGGACCTATGATTATGTGTATGTATGCTATGAAAGCATTAAAGGATTCTGGTGTAAAGTTAGATAAGAAGATCAGAATGATATTAGGAGCTAATGAAGAAACAAACTGGGGATGTATGGATCATTACTTCGGAACTTTAAAGATGCCACAACCTACTCTAGCATTTACTCCTGATTCAAGTTTTCCAGTTACATTTGCAGAAAAGGGAATTATGCAGGTTACTATGACTAAAAGTATTGATACTAAAAATATAACTATCAATGGTGGAAAAGCCTTTAACTCAGTAGCAGAAAGTTGTGAAATGATATTCCCAACTGAACTTTTAAATATTTTACAAGTTAAAGTAAACGAATATAATGAAAAAAATAAATATAAGATGGAGATTGAAGATGGAAAACTAATATCTTATGGAAAGTCATCTCATGGAGCTAGACCACAAAGTGGATATAATGCTATCTCTGCATTGATGGGAATCTTAGAAGGGATTGATTTAGGAGAGATCTCTGAATTTATAACTTTCTATAACTCTAAGATAGGGACAGAATACAATGGTGTTTCTATGGGGATTGGATTTGAAGATGTAGACTCTGGAAAATTAAGTTTAAATATTGGAAAACTATCCATTTGTGATGGTAAAATTGAGTTAAGTATCGATATGAGATATCCTGTAACAACTAAAAAAGAAGATGTTTTAGAAGGTTTAGAAAAAATTGCTTCAGAAAATAATTTTGTATTGACTGTAAAGAGTCAATCAGATGCACTTTATTTTCCAAAAGATACTGTCTTAGTAAAAACACTTATGGATGTATATAAGGAGATTACTGGAGATATAGATGCTGAACCTGTAGCAATAGGTGGAGGAACATATGCAAGAGCAGTAGATAATGGTGTAGCATTTGGAGCTTTATTGCATGACCAAGAGGATAATATGCACCAAAAGAATGAATATTTAGAAATTAATAAGTTAGATACATTATTAAAAATATATGTAGAAGCTATTTACAGATTGGCTAAATAAAGTTTAAAAAAAGCTAACCATGGAAATTTTCCATGGTTAGCTTTTTTTAAACTTGCATATTTTAATCTTCCTGATCAATTACAGGAGGAGTATAATTTTTATATTCTTCTAAAGCCTCATCTAAATATTCGGCTAATTCCTCTCTACCTTTATGGGATAGAGCAGAATAAAATAATACATCACTATTTTTAAATTCTATCTTTTTTCTGATATCCTTTAACTGCTTAAATTTTTCATTATTAGACATCTTATCGACCTTAGTAAAGATAATTTTGAATGGGACATTATAATAATCTAACCATTGCAACATATCAATATCTTCTCCACTAGGAACTCTTCTAATATCTAGTAGTACAAAGACTAATTTATTTCTTTTAGAAGCTAAGTACCTCTCCATAGTATTTCCCCAAGCTTGTTTTACAGCTTTTGGAACTTTGGCAAATCCATATCCAGGTAGATCTACTAAATATATTTCATTATTTATAATAAAGTAGTTTATTAATTGAGTTCTTCCTGGTGTCTTTGATGTTCTAGCTATTTTTTTTCTATTTGTTAGACTATTAATCAAAGATGATTTTCCTACATTAGATCTACCTACAAAGGCAAATTCTAAATTATTTATTGGTTCTGGATAATCAGCTTCAAAAACGGCTGATTTTACAAAATCTGATCTTTTTATTTCCATTTTTTTATTCTCCTCTACTCAACACAGTTATTGCCCTATATCGAAATATTTAATCCTAAAATTATTTAATATAATTTACTGTATTTTCTTTTCTTGGATGGGGTTTTGGATTTCCCTCCAATGAAGAATACCCTAAAGTTATAGCATATTGAACTTCATATCCCTCAGGAATTCCTATTTCCTTATTTTTCATTTCTTGTTTTTCACCTTTAAAATACTCTATTACCAAACCTATCCAGCAACTTGAAATTCCTAATGATTCAGAGGCTAAAAGCATATTTTGTGTAGCAGCACCTAAGTCTGTTTCCATAGAATAAGTTTTTTCTTTTTTACCTGATACAATTATTACTGTAGGGGCATTATATAATATATGAAAACTTTCATTCCTTGCCATCCTTCTAAATATAGGTATTTCACAATCTTTTAATGCTTCCTTTGTACCTAAACTTATTTGATCTATTATTTTTTTATTTTGTAATACAGTAAAATGCCATGGCTGAGCATTATGTCCACTGGGAGCATAGAGCCCAGCTTCAATAATAGCTTTAATTTTTTCTTGTTCTAATTGGATATTTTTATATTTTCTAATAGATCTACGTTTTTTTATATTTTCTAAAACTGTGTTCATATTTCTCCTTTTTACTTTTCAAATGCTATTTTTTTTACATCTTCATAGGTTTTTGCAAAATGAATAGTCATATCTTTTTTCACTTCTTTAGGTAGCTCTTCTACATCAGATTCATTGTCCACTGGTAATATTACCTCGTGGATTCCGATCCTATGTGCTCCAATAATCTTTTCTTTTATTCCTCCCACTGCTAATACTTCTCCAGTGATCGTAATTTCTCCAGTCATAGCTATATCTTGTCTGATTTTTTTATTTGTTAATATTGAAATTATAGCTGTAGTAATAGTTACACCTGCTGATGGACCATCTTTTGGTACAGCTCCCTCTGGAAAATGAAGATGAATGTCTTTAGTTTCATTAAATTTTTCTTCTATTTTTAAGTCATCAGCAATTGATCTTACATAGGAGTAAGCAACATGTGCTGATTCTTTCATGACATCTCCTAGTTTACCAGTTAATAGAATTTTACCCTTACCTTTCATTGAAACAGCTTGTACTTCAAGGGTAGTTCCTCCTATACTTGTCCATGCTAGACCTGTAACCACACCTATTTTAGGTTCTTTTTCCTTGATCTTGTCAGGTCTATATTTTACCTTTCCAAGATATGTTTCTAAATTTTTAACTGTAACAGTTATTTTTTTTCTATTTTTTTCTATAACTAATTTAGCTAATTTTCTATATAAACTATGAATCTCTCTTTTTAAATTTCTTACACCTGCTTCCCTAGTGTATTCATTTATTATTCTAAGAATTGATTCGTCAGAGATCTTTATATCTATCTCTGATAATCCATTATCTTTTTTAGCTTCATCTACCAGGTATTTTTTAGCTATATGCATCTTTTCAAATTCAGTATATGAATTTAGATAGATAATTTCCATTCTATCTCTAAGTGGTCCTGGAATACCTCTCAAGTCATTAGCAGTAGCGATAAAGAAAACATCTGAAAGATCGAATGGTATATCTAGATAGTGATCTTCAAAGTGCTTGTTTTGTTCAGGGTCAAGGACCTCTAACATTGCAGAACTAGGATCACCTTTGGCATCGTTAGACATTTTGTCAATCTCATCTAATAAAATTAATGGGTTTTTAGTTTTAGCTTGTTTCATTGCTTTTATTAATTTTCCTGGCATAGAACCAATATATGTTCTTCTATGACCTCTGATCTCTGATTCATCTCTTACTCCACCTAAAGAGATTCTAGAAAAATTTCTACCCATAGCATCTGCTACAGATTTAGCTAGGGAAGTTTTACCTACACCTGGAGGTCCTACTAAACAGAGAATAGTACCTTTCATATTGGGGTTTAATTTTTTTACTGCTAGATATTCTAAGATCCTTTCTTTTATATCTTTTAGTCCATAGTGATCTTCCTCTAACTTATCGTGAGCTTTTTTGATATCTAAGATATCTTTTGTTTTATTATTCCAAGGTAGGTCTAATACTGTCTCTACATAGTTACGTACCACACTGGCTTCAGAAGAAAATGCTGGCATCTTAGATAGTTTAGAAATTTCTTTTTCAACTTTTTTCTTTACTTCTTTTGGAAGTTTCTTAGTTTTTATTAGTTTTTTTAATTCTAAGATATCATCGTCATCAGATTCATTTTCACCTAATTCTTCCTTTATAGCATTTAATTTTTCTTTCAAAAAATAAGCTCTTTGAGCTGAATTCATCTTTTCTTTTACCTTATTTTCTATTTTTTTCTCCAAAGTTAGGATCTCTAGCTCTTTTTTTAAGATCTCTATTAATTTATATCCTCTATTTTCTAAGTTAAATATCTCTAAAAGTTTTTGCTTTTCCTCAGAGGGAATATTTAAAGTTCCACTTATTAAATCAAATTTTTTATCTATGTCTTTCATAGATTTTATATTTACTAGTAGATCTGGTAAGATCTTTCCACTTAATTTAGCATATCTTTCAAAGGATTTTAAAACCTTTCTAGAGACAGCTTCACCAATATTTTCATCTAACTTTTCAATCTCAACAGGGGTTGATTCTGCATAGGTTATTCCATCCTTTTCTTCTACATTTCCTAGAATGATTCTATGGGAAGCTTCTATCAATACTTTTATAGTATTATTTGGCATTTTAACTGTTTGAAGGATAGTAGCTTCTACTCCAATTTTATGTATATCGTCTGTATAATTAGGTTCTTCAACCAAAAAATCTTTTTGAAGACATAAAATTAATTTACTGTCTTCTGTTATTGATTTTTCCAGTGTATTAATACTTTTTTCTCTTCCTATATAAAGAGGCATTATAGCTCCCGGAAAAACCACTAGATCTCTAGTAGGTATAAATGTGATTTTTGTCATCTTTTTGCCTCCTAAAACGGCTTTTAGCCGAATTTATAATTTTAACTATTTGTAATCTTTTTAATTTTTTCAATTATAAGAGCTTTACTATTATCCATAACAGATTCTTCTGTTATCCTCACTTTGTCTACAGCAGGGTTAGATGGGATTTCATACATCAAGTCCAACATTGCACTTTCCATAAGTGCACGTAATCCTCTAGCTCCTATTTTTCTTTTAAGAGCTAACTCTGCCATCTTCTTAAGAGCTTTTTCTTCAAATTCTAACTCTACATTTTCTAATTCAAAGAACTTTTTATATTGTTTTACCAGTGCATTTTTAGGTTCAGTCAAAATTTTTATTAAAGCTTCTTCATCTAAATTTGTCAAAGAAGTTATTACTGGAAATCTTCCTATAAGTTCTGGGATTATTCCTTGTTTTATTAGATCTTCTGGTAAAACTCTCATGAAAGCTTCCCCCTCAGATTCATTTGTTTTATTTACTATAGCAGATCCAAAGCCCATAACTTTCTTGTTAGATCTAGTTTTGATAACCTTATCGAGTCCTTCAAAAGCTCCTCCTACAATAAATAAAATATTTTTTGTATTAATCTTTATTAGTTCTTGATTTGGATGTTTTCTTCCACCTTGAGGAGGTACCTGTGCTTCGGTTCCCTCGACTATTTTAAGGAGTGCTTGTTGTACTCCTTCTCCTGAAACATCTCGAGTTATAGACATATTCTCTGACTTTCTAGCTACCTTGTCTAATTCATCGATATAAATTATTCCCCTTTCTGCTGCTGCTACATCGTAGTCAGCTGCCTGTAATAATTTTACAAGAACATTTTCTACATCATCTCCTACATATCCTGCTTCTGTAAGGGTTGTTGCATCTGCTATAGCAAATGGTACATGGAGAGTTCTAGCTAAAGTTTCAGCTAAAAGTGTCTTACCAGTTCCTGTAGGACCAATAAGAAGTACATTAGATTTTTGTAATTCTACATCACCAGTTTTTCCCTTGTGTCTAATTCTTTTATAGTGATTATAAACAGATACAGCCAACACTTTTTTAGCCGCTTCTTGACCTATTACATAGTCATCTAATTTTGCTTTGATCTCTTTGGGAGTCATAAGATTAATTTCATCAAAACTGTTATCTCCTATAGATTCTCCCAACTCTATCTCCATATCCTCTATTAGCATCCCACAAGCTTCTATACACTCATCACATATATTTGCTTCTGGACCAGTTATTAATTTTGCAACTTGATCTTCTGATTTCCCACAGAATGAACATTTTTGTATATCTTTTTCCATTTTATCTCTCCCCTTCCACGAATACTCTATCGATTAAGCCATATTCCATAGCTTCTTTAGCTGTCATAAAGTTATCTCTTTCAGTATCTTTTTTAACTTGTTTAATAGTTTTTCCAGTTGTTTCAGATATTATTTTAGATGTTAATTCTTTCATTCTAAGGATCTCTTTAGCTTGGATTTCAATATCTGTAGCTTGACCTTGAGTTCCTCCTAATGGTTGGTGGATCATTACTCGAGCATTTGGTAGAGCAAATCTTTTCCCCTTTGCACCTGCTGTTAACAATAATGCTCCCATAGATGCAGCCTGTCCTATACATACAGTTTGTACATCAGGTTTGATATATTTCATAGTGTCATATATTGCCATCCCTGAAGTTATTACTCCTCCTGGGCTATTAATATACATGATTATATCTTTTTCTGGGGCGTCTGCCTCTAAAAATAATAGTTGTGCTACTATTGAGTTAGCCACTAGGTCGTTTATTTCTGTCCCTAAAAAGATTATTCTATCCTTTAATAATCTTGAATATATATCGTAAGCTCTCTCACCTTTTCCATTATTTTCAATAACCGTTGGATTATACATAAATTTTTACCTCCAAATTTTATTTATTAAAAAAATAATCAATTTTATTAATTATTTTTTTAATAATTTAATTTTTAAAACTATCAATTTATTACTATTTCTTAAAAATGAAGGTGCATATATAGCTTAAGGGACAAATAAAATTTGTCCCAAAAGTATAGATACTTAATTTAATTATTTAGCTTGTGCTTGAATAAACTCAACCGTTTTTTGCATAGTAGCATCTGTTCTTAAATTCATTTTGAAGTTATCTAAGTTATTTGCCTTAGTTAATTCTTCCTTTAATTTATCTGAATCCATCTTGTACATAGCTGCAACTTCAGCTAATTTAGTTTCTAACTCTTCATCACTTAATTCGATCTTTTCAATTTTTGAGATCTCATCTAAGATAAGGTCTAATTTGATTTTTTCGATAGCCATAGGTTTAATTTGTTCATTTAGTTGATCCATTGTAGATCCTGACATTTGTAAGTACATCTCTAAGTTCATCCCTTGAGATTTTAATTGATTTTCCATCTCAGCGATTCTTCCTTTGATCTCTCTAGCAACCATAGATAAAGGTAAAGTCATCTCAGTATTAGCTAAAATTTGGTTTAATAAATTTTGTCTATACTCTCCCTCTACTCTAGCTTCCTCTCTATTTTTGATCTCTTCAGTTTTCTTAGCTTTTAAATCTTCTACAGATTCAAATCCTGATTCTACTGCAAACTCATCATTTAATTCAGGAGTAACAGCTACTTTAATTGCATTTACTTTAACTTTGAAAGTTGCTTCCTTTCCAGCTAAATTTTCTGCATTGTACTCAGCAGGGAAATTTACTACGATCTCTCCCTCTTGACCTTTTTCATATCCTACTAATTGATCTTCAAATGTATCGATAAAAGATTTAGTTCCTAATTTTAACATGTGTGATTCAGATTTTCCACCTTCAAAGGCTACTCCATCAACAAATCCTTCAAATGCAAGATCTAAAGTATCGTTTAATTGAGCTTTATGACCTTCAGAAGCATCTTCTAAGTTAGACTTAGATGATACCATCATTTCAATCTCTTTATTTACAATTTCATCATTTATTTCAAAAGTTTCTTTTGTAGCTTCTAAACCTTTATATTCACCTAATTTAATCTCAGGGAATACATCTACCGTAAATGTAACAGCAAATTTATCTCCGTTTAATTCTACTTTAGTTGTTTTTATATAATCTACAGGATTAATTTGTCCATCTTTTAAGATAGCCTCATAGTGTGCTTTTAAGATAGCGTCAGTGATTTCTTCTTTGATTACACCTTCATAGTGAGATTCAATAGCTGATTCTGGTGCATGTCCTTTTCTAAATCCTGGAATTTCAGCATCTTTAGCTATTTTTTTTATAGCATTTTTCTTAGCAGTTGATACTTCTGTACCTTCCACCTTTAATGTGATTTCAACTACCGAATTTTCTAATTTTTTAACTTCATAATTCATGTTATTTGTTCCTCCTTGTATATGTTTATATATTTAAATGCTTGAAGCACTTATTAGTTTGTATAGATAATTCATGAATTATCTCTAATGACTATTCTTTAATTCTTATATCTTTTATTTTAATTTGAATAATTTTATTATTATTATAGCAGATCTTTTCTGGGTAATATACTATTTCAAATTTTTTATCTATATAATTATCTTCATCTATCTTATGGGAAAGATTAAATCCTACAGCAGAATAAATTTTTTCATTTTTTTCTAAAAAAGTTTTAAAATGTTTATCTTCAACACCAAATTTTTTCATTCGAATAAATTTAAGATCACTATCTACAAACAATGGATGGGGATTGGCTGTTCCAAAGGGAGCCATTTTAGCAAGCTCACCTATAAAATTATCATCGACCATCTCAAGGGGATAGTTATAATCGATCTTTATTATATCTTTTTTATATTTTTTTGTAGATTCATTAATACCTTTAGCTATAGCTTTTTCAACTATTTCTAATTGTTCTTTAGAAACTATAAATCCAGCTGCTAAATCATGTCCTCCAAATCTAACCAAGGTATCAGATATATTATTTAATATATTAAATATATTTATTCCTGCTACACTTCTGCAAGATGCCTTTCCAAAATTATTTTGTAATGAGATAAGGATAACTGGAATATTATATCTAACAGAAAGTCTGCTTGCTACAACTCCAATAACTCCAGGATGCCAATCACAAGATTTTAAAAATAGATATTTTAAGCTACTTTTATCCTCTATTTTTTTAATTTCATCATCAATTTCATTAAAAATTTCTCTCTCTAGAACTCGTCTTTTATTATTAGATTTTTTCATATCTTCTATTATAGAATAAAGTTCATTGTCATCCTCTTCTAAAAAAAAATCTGCTCCTGTTCTAGATTTTCCAATCCTTCCTAAAGCATTTAATAGTGGAGATACAAAAAAACTAATATCTGTGGTACTGATATCATTAGGTGATAGTTTTAAATATTTAAGAAGGAAACTGAGTCCTTTTATCTTAGTCTTTTTTAAAGCTACCAATCCATTCTTTACTATAATTCTATTTTCATCAGTTAAAGGCATCACATCTGCAATAGTTCCTATCATTACGATATCTAAATATTCATATAGATATTTTGAATCGATACCTAATTTTTCATAAACAGCACAGGCTACTTTAAAAGCTACTCCAGCACCTGATAGATATTTAAATCTATAATTTCTGCTTAACTTAGGATTAATCTCTAGGAGTTTATCTTTTTTATCTTTTATTATTTTATGATGATCGGTAATTATAACATCGATACCTAAAGTTTTTGCATATTCAAAATCTTCTACTGAATTAATTCCTGTATCTACTGTTATAATTACTTTTCCATTTCTTTCATTGACATAATCTATTGCCTGTCTATTTAGTCCATACCCTTCATCCATACGATTTGGGATATAATATGAGGTTTCAATTCCAATAAGTTTAAAAACAATAGTTAGATAAACAGAGGCAGTTATCCCATCTACATCGTAATCCCCATAGATGAATACCTTGTTCTTACAATCTTTAGCTCTGATTATCTTCTCTACAACATCTTCCATCCTTTCAAAATTAAATGGATCTTCTAGATCTTTCACACTTGCATTTAAAAATTTTTGGATATCATCATCGGAACTGATCTCCCTCGATAGTAGGAGTTTTACCACTTCGGTGGATAGGTTATGTTTCTCAACTTTTTTTTTCACCTGGGATTCATCATATGTATTATATTTCCAATACATATTATATCCTCCTAATTGTTAACTTTATCAATTAAGTTAGATATTTTTATTGCTCTAGCTACTGTATCATCTAAAAACACTCTGATCTCTGGAACATATCTAAGGTTGGTCTCTTCAGATACTCTTTTTCTTAAATATTTTTTAATCTCGTTTAATCCCTCTAATACTATAAGTTCATCTACTTTATTTTCTCCTACTGAGAGGACACTAAAATATGCATCTGCATATCGTAGATCTTCTGTGACTACCATCTTAGTTACTGATACCATCCCTTGGATTTTTGGATTTTTTACTTCCATAAATAAAGCTGTAGATATTATTCTTGTCATTTGTTTTTCAATACCTAATAATCTTTGTTTTCTCATAATTATTTCACATCTTTTAGTGTTCTTTGAATTTCATCGATTCTGTATGCTTCTACAGTATCTCCCTCTTTAATATTATTAAAGTTTTTAATGTTTAATCCACACTCTTGACCTACGATAACTTCTTTAGCATCGTCTTGATATCTTTTCAATGAAGCTAGTTCACCGTCGTATATCATCACACCATTTCTAAGAATTCTAATCTTTGAATCAGCATAGATCTTTCCATCTTCCACATAACAACCAGCTATATTTCCAATTTTAGATACTTTAAATACTTTTTTAATCTCTATTCTTCCTAAATAAACTTCTTTATATTCAGGATCTAACATTCCTGATAAAGCTTGTTCTATATCCTCTACAATTTGATAGATGATACTAGAAGTTCTAATCTCTACTCCTGCTTTATCTGCATCTCTCATAGCTTTAGTAGTTGGTCTTACATTAAATCCAAGGATGATTGCATTTGATGCTTCTGCTAATCTAATATCACTTTCAGAGATTGCCCCAGATGTAGCTTGTATAATATTTACTGCTACCTCTGATGTAGATAATTTATTTAATGATTCCTTTAGAGCTTGAACAGAACCTTTTGAGTCGGCTCTTATAATAAGATTTAACTCCTTTAAGTTGATATCATCCATATGTTGGGATAAAACTTCTAATGAGATAAGTTTTTTATTATTTTGATTGTTTAATTTTCTATCTTTTTCTACTTCTGAGACGATTCTTCTAGCATGTTGTTCATTTTGAACTACATACATTACGTCTCCAGCTTCTGGAACTATATTAAATCCTATAACTTCAGCTGGTTGAGATAGGGAAGCAAATTCTATTTTATCGCCCTTATCATTGATCAATGCTCTTACTTTACCATAAGATTCTCCGGCTACGATAATATCTCCAACTTTAAGGGTCCCCTCTTGAACTAAAATGTCAGCAATTGGTCCTACTTTTGGATCTAATCTAGATTCCATAACTACACCTTTAGCTCTTTTCTTAGGATTACCTTTTAATTCTAACATCTCTGCCGTAATTAAGATAGTATCTAAGATACCCTCTAAGTTTTGTTTGAATTTAGCAGAAATTTCAATAAACTCTACATCTCCACCCCACTCAACTGGAACTAATCCATGTTCCATAAGTTCATTTTTAACTCTAGATGGATCTGCTCCCTCTTTATCTATTTTGTTTACTGCAATTATGATAGGTACATTTGCTGATTTTGCATGGGCTACAGCTTCTACAGTTTGTGGCATTACACCATCATCTGCTGCTACTACTAAGATAGCTATATCAGTAACTTGTGCTCCCCTTGCTCTCATCTCTGTAAAGGCCTCATGTCCTGGAGTGTCTACAAAAGATATTTGCTTTCCATTTTTTACAATTTGGTAAGCACCAATTTTTTGAGTGATCCCACCAGCTTCTCCATCTGCTACATTAGCTTCTCTAATAGCATCTAGTAGTGAAGTTTTCCCGTGGTCAACGTGTCCCATGATAGTAATAATAGGAGCTCTCTCTATAAGATCAGATTCTTTATCTTCTACTTCTAAATTAAATTTGTCTCCAAAAGCCATCTCTTCTACCTCTTCTTGCTCCACCATAGCGTCATAATCATCAGCTAATTCTTCAGCCAATTCCATATCTATAACACTGTTGATAGTTAACATTTGTCCCTTTAAGAATAATTTTTTTATAATTTCAGAAACATTTACTCCTAATTTATCTGCGAAGTTACCTAGTGTAATTTCCCCTCTAACTTTTATTAATTTTACTCCATCTTCTTCGATTACTTCATCTTTTATCTCTTCTATTTTATTCATAGTAAATTCATTTCTCTTACCTTTTTTCTTTTTACCTTTTTTTTCTTTTGTAACTTTTTCTTTCTTTTCTTTCAACTTAGTTGCTTTCTTTTTTTTCTTTTTTTTATCTGTTTTATCATTGGTATTTTCATTTTCAAGATGTTCTGTAACCATTTTTACTTGTGAATCTGTAAGGCCAGAAAGATGTGAACTTACCTCTAATCCTAATTCATGTAATATATCTAAGAATTCCTTATTTGTTCTATCATATTTTTTTGCCAATTCATGTACTCTTATTTTCATATATACCTCCTAGTATCTATTCCGTCATACCACGAGCCACCTTCTTACTTTTTATACCTATTAGATTTACTTCAGGCTTGTCAAAAATAGCACCTAACTGTATTTTTGACCCGTAATGAATGTATTTTACCTTGTGTTCTCGTGCTAATCTCATAATTCTTTTATCATTTTTTTCGCTGATATCTTCAGCAATTATTAAAAAATGTATTCTTTTAATATCCTCTGTAACCATGTTGATTCCAAAACTTAAAAATTCAGAACGTTTCATAGTCTCTAATAAACTTAAATAATCTTTTTTAGATTTTTTCACTGTTGATGCCATCTTATATAGATCTTCGTTGGAGAGATTTATTTTTTTATTCTTAGATAGCCTCTTTATACACTCATGGGTTTTACATACATAGGTACCCCTTGCTTGCATTATTTGCTTTTCATCAAACATATATTGACCATCTATCTCTACAATCCTAAAAAAATTAGCTTTTTCTTTTTTTTCCTTGCATACAAGACAAGTTCTAGTAGGAGTACTATTCATTTTCTCCCTCAATTGTTTTTTCTATTTCATTTCTATCTAAGGTAAATGATTCAGATGCTTTTGCTTTTTCTTCAGCGATCATTACATCTTCAAGAGTTTTAATATCGACTCTCATACCTGTTAATTTGGCTGCTAATCTTGCATTTTGACCTGCTTTACCTATTGCAAGAGATAGTTGGCTTTTTTCAACTATTACTCTAGCTGTTTCATTATCATCTAATATCTCTACAGATTCTACTTTAGCTGGACTAAGTGCCGCTTTAACAAATTCTTTTTTATCTTCCTTCCACTCAATAATATCTATTTTTTCACCATTAAGTTCAGTAACTATATTCTTTATTCTAAGACCTCTTTGACCAATACAAGCTCCTACAGTATCTATATCTGTATTCTCAGAATATACAGCTACCTTGGCTCTTGATCCAGCTTCCCTTACTACTGCTTTTAATATTATTATTCCCTCTTCAATCTCAGGAACTTCTAGTTCAAATAATTTTCTTAAGAAATCATCATTTTTTCTAGATATAATAATTTTAGGATATTTATTTGTTTTTTCAACTTCAGATACATAGACCTTTAGTCTATCTCCTACCCTATATAGGTCTGCAGGTGATTGCTCTTGTATAGATAAAACAGCTTCTTTCATATCAAATTCAACATGGATATTTCTTCTTTCATCTATCCTTCTAATAATACCATTTAACATCTTATGCTCATTTTCTTTAAAGTTATCATATAGATGTTGTCTTTCTGCTTCCCTTACTTTTTGAATAACGATTTGTTTTCCATTTTGGATAGCATTTCTTTTAAATTCTTCACAGTTTTCTTCAATCTCTATTATATCACCAATCTTTGCTCTTTTCTTTCCTGGTAACATTTGAGCTTCAGAGAGCTCTATTTCTAACTCATCATCTTGAACACTTTCTACTACTGTCTTTGGAACAAAAATAATTATTTTTGCTTTTTTCTCATCTATTCTTACTGATAAATTATCGTATTCACCATAATTTTTTTTATATGCTGCAAGGATAGCTAGCTCTATTGTCTCTATTAAATCTTCTTTATCAATTCCTTTTTCCTTTTCTAACTCATCTAAAGCTTCTAAGAAAATTTTAAAATCTTTTTTTGTCACCTTTTGACCTCCTAATTATCTCTAATTGTCTTTAAATTCAAAAACTATATTGGCTTTTTTAATTTCCTCAAAAGGAATTTCTAAAATTTGTTTTTCATTATTTAAATAGACTATAGACCCCTCATATTTTTCCAATATTCCTGTCCAGTTTCTTGAGTTTTCAATTTTATGTTTCAATATAACTTTGATTTTTTCCCCTACAAATCTCAAAAAATCTTTCTCTTTTTTGAGTGATCTCTCTAAACCTGGGGAAGATACCTCTAAGAAAAACTTGTCTTCTATAATTTTATCTACATCTTCAGAGATATTATTACTTACCTTAGCACATTCATCTAAAGTAATTTCACCATTGATTTTTTCAAGATATATCCTTAAAAACCAATAAGCTCCATCTTGAATGTATTCTATATCTACTGTCTCTAATTCCATTGGTTCTAATATTGGAATAAGTAGTTTTTCTATCTTACTCAATATTTTTTCTTCAACTTTGTTTACCATATTTTTCACCTCTCTTTTCCAACAAATAGGGAGAGAACCTTAAAGTCCTCTCCCTCCTTATATTATTTATTTAAATTCTTTACTAGATTATAACATAAATAAAAGAAGATAGCAAGATATCTTCTTTTACCTTCAAGTAGAACTAGATAAGGATAAAGAAACTATAATAACTTTAAAATTTTAATTTAATTTAATTTAAATTAAATTAAAATTTTAAAGTTATTTTTTTATCCATTCAAACCTAAAAAAACTGTGTTTTTAACGCACTTTTTTAACAATTTCTGATCATGTGAAAAAAAGAGTTATTTATTTAGTATTGACATATTGAAATTATAGTATATACTTTTAATATAAGAGAGGTCTATTCTACTTGTTTTTTGAATAAGTATATAAAATTTATGAGTGAAGTATAGGAAAAAATATAATAAAATAATTGTGATTTTATTATAAAAAAAAAATTAAGGATGTGATATTTATGAGTAAAGAAGAGAAGAGAGGACAGTGGGGATCCCGTTCAGGATTTATCCTCGCTGCTATAGGTTCAGCAGTTGGATTAGGAAATATTTGGAGATTTCCCTATGTAGCTGCAAGTAATGGTGGGGGAGCATTCTTAATTCCTTATTTAGTAGCGTTATTTACAGCAGGAATCCCGTTATTAATTTTAGAATTTGCCATGGGACATAAGATTCGTTCTAGTGCTCCAGGAGTTTTTGCAAAGTTAGATAGGAAATATGAAGCTATTGGTTGGTTTCAAACACTTATTGCATTTACTATAGCAACATATTATGTTGTTATTATAGGTTGGTCGTTTAGTTATTTATTCTTTGCGTTTACAAGTGCATGGGGAGCAGATCCAAAGGCATTTTTATTTGGGGAATATTTACAGTTAGGAGAAGCTCCTAGTACACTTAGTAATTTAGGAACAAGTTTAGGAGGATTGAATCTTAAAGTTGCAATTCCACTACTATTAGTTTGGGCTATAAACTATAGTGTACTTAGAATGGGTGTAAAAAATGGATTGGAAAAAGCAAACAAGATTTTTATGCCACTTTTGGTTATTTCATTATTAGTTATAGTAATTAGAGGAGTTACCCTTCCTGGAGCAATGGATGGTTTAAATTATTTCTTCAGTCCTGATTTTTCTAAACTAACAGATCCTAAAGTATGGTTGGCTGCTTATGGACAAATCTTTTTCTCCCTTAGTATTTGTTTTGCAATTATGTATGCTTATGCAAGTTATTTGCCTAAAAAATCAGATATTGTCAATAACGCTTTTATGACTGGACTAGGAAACTGTAGTTTTAGTTTAATCTCTGGTATTGGTGTGTTCTCTATCTTAGGATTTATGGCTCAAGCTCAAGGTGTTAGTGTAGCTGAAGTTTCTACTGCTGGTGTAGGACTAGCATTTATAGTATTCCCAGAAGCTATAAACCAATTACCAGGGATGAATGGATTGATTGGTGGAATATTCTTTGTTACACTTATTTTTGCAGGATTATCATCATCACTTTCTATTATGGAAGCAGTGGTAGCAGCTATTTCAGATAAATTTAAATTAACTAGATCGCAAGGTTTAAATAGATTTACAATTACTTCTGGACTTTTATCATTACTTATTGCAACTAATGGTGGATTATATGTGTTAGATATTGTAGACTATGCGACTAATCAGTATGGAATAGTTATTGCAGGTATTTTAGAATTAGTTATCTTAGGTTGGTTTTTTAATCTTGAGAGTGTTAGAACCTATGTCAATGAACTATCGGATTTTAAAGTTGGTAGATGGTGGATTTTGGCAATTAAAGGAACTTCAATTTTATTAATAATTATCTTAGCACTAAAAATAAAGGGAGAGATTACTTCTCCATATGAAGGTTATTCTTGGACTGCACTTGGAGTTTATGGTCTAGGAGCTATTACCCTTATCACAGTTGGATCATTTATTTTAGCAAAGAAAAAAGGATCTAAAGAATTTGAAGGAAAAATATATGAAAAGCCTTTAAATAACAAACTTGAATTAGATTTAGATTTAAATAACTAAAATTTTCAAATAAATAATTAGGAGGTATTTTATGAGTACTGGTGCTACTATCGTTGCAGTTTGCAGTTTGACACTTCTTTGGGGAGGATTTGCTATTTGTCTTAGAATAGCAATGAAAGATGAAAATAAATAAAATTAAGAAGAGTTTATAAGATAAATTATAGCCTGTAAATTTACCACAGAAAAGTGGCAAAATTTATAGGCTTTTTATTTACTTAAAGTTTTTTTATCCATAATTTCATATGTCCATAAGATGTTATTTTTTCAATGTTATATATAAAATAATAGACATTTATACTATTAAAAATCTCTTTTCTATATGGATGTTTAAAAAATAGTATTGACATATCAAAAAAATAGTATATAATATAACGATAATTTCGTAAAAGGTTTACTTTATTATTAAAAAAATTAGGGATGTGATATTTATGAGTAAAGAAGAAAATAGAGGCCAGTGGGGTTCTCGTTCTGGGTTTATACTTGCTACGATAGGTTCGGCAATTGGATTAGGTAATATCTGGAGGTTTCCATATGTAGCAGCAAGTAATGGTGGTGGAGCATTTTTAATTCCTTATTTAGTGGCGTTATTTACAGCAGGTATACCAATATTAATTCTAGAATTTGCTATGGGACATAAGATTCGTTCTAGTGTACCTGGAGTTTTTGCAAAATTAAATAGAAAATATGAAGCTCTTGGATGGTTCCAAACACTTATTTCATTTTTCATTGCGACATATTATGTAATTATTATCGGATGGTCATTTAGTTATCTTTTCTTTGCATTTAAAGGTTCATGGGGACTTGATACAAAAGGATTTTTATTTGGAGAATATTTACAACTAACAGATTCTCCTATGAATTTAGGAGGACTAAATCTTAAAGTTACAATTCCATTAATAATAGTATGGGGAATAAATTATAGTGTACTTAGAATGGGTGTAAAAAATGGATTGGAAAAAGCAAATAAGATCTTTATGCCGCTTTTAGTTGTGGCATTGTTAGTTATAGTAGTTAGAGGAGTTACCCTTCCTGGGGCTATGGATGGTTTAAATTATTTCTTTACTCCTGATTTTTCTAAATTAACAGATCCTAAGGTATGGTTAGCTGCATATGGACAGATCTTTTATTCATTAAGTATTTGTTTTTCTATAATTATTGCATATGCAAGTTACTTGCCTAGAAAATCAGATATAATCAATAATGCCTTTATGACTGGACTTGGAAACTGTAGTTTTAGTTTGATCTCTGGTATTGGAGTATTCTCTATATTAGGATTTATGGCTCAAGCTCAAGGTGTTAGTGTAGCAGATGTTTCTGCGGCAGGTGTAGGACTAGCATTTATTGTATTCCCAGAAGCTATAAATCAATTACCTGGTATGAATGGATTAATTGGTGCAGTATTCTTCTGTACACTTATCTTTGCTGGATTATCATCATCGATGTCTATCATGGAAGCAGTTATAGCAGCTATATCTGATAAATTCAAAGTAACTAGAAGACAAGCATTAAATAGATTTACATTAATTTCTGGAGTAGCATCTTTAATTTTTGCAACTAATGGTGGATTATATGTATTAGATATTGTAGACTATGCTACCAACCAATATGGAATAGTTATAGCTGGGATATTAGAGCTAGTTATCTTAGGTTGGATCTTTAATCTTGAAAGTGTTAGAGTTTATGCCAATGAATTATCTGATTTTACTGTTGGAAAATGGTGGGTTTGGGCAATCAAAGGAACTTCTCTTATCTTAGTTATTATGCTTGTTCTTAAAGTAAAAGGTGAAATTCTTGCTCCATATGGTGGTTATTCTTTATTGGCGCTAGGAGTTTATGGTTTAGGTGTTATGATTATTATGACAGTGGGAGCATTTGTTTTAACAAAGAAAAAAGGTTCTCAACAATTCAATGATAAAATATACAATGAACATTTAGATAATAAACTTGAATTAGAAGTAGAATAAAATTTAGGAGGTGTTTACCATGAGTACTAGTGCTATTGTTGTTGCTGTTTGCAGCATGATTCTTCTTTGGGGCGGATTCGCTCTTTGTCTTAGAATTGCAATGAAAAGTGATAACAAATAATTAAAAAGAGGAAATCCAAAGCGGATTTCCTCTTTTTAGTTTTATATCTACTAAATTTAAATTATATAATTTTCGTAGTCCAGTCCTCAACATTCCATACATCTGTTACTATATCCATATAAAATTCAGGTTCATGACTAACTATAAAGATAGTTCCTTTAAATTCTTTCAAAGCTCTTTTTAATTCATCCTTTGCATCTATATCCAAATGATTAGTTGGTTCATCTAAAACTAAAAAATTAATCTCACGATTCATTATTTTAGCTAACCTTACTTTAGCATTTTCTCCTCCAGATAGAGCCCTCATCTTTGTACCAATATGATCTTTAGTCAAACCACATTTAGCTAAAGCAGATCTTACCTCTCCATTGGTTAATGATGGGAATTCATCCCAAAATTCATCTAATGCAGTCTTTCCACTACTATCTTCCTCTTGCTTAAAGTATCCTACCTCTAAAAACTGACCATGTTCTATCTCTCCTGATATAGCTTTTATCCTTCTTAAAATTGTATTTATCAAAGTAGATTTTCCTAATCCATTTACCCCTCTGATTGCAATTTTTTGATTTCTTTCTATAGTAAAGTTAAGCTTTCTTGTCAATGGTTCATCGTAACCAATTATTAGATCTTTTACTGTAACAACTTCCCTTGATGGAGTCCTTGCAGTTTTAAAATAAAATTGTGGTTTTGGTTTATCTCTCTCTATAGTTATTACATCCATTTTATCTAATTTTTTTTGTCTACTTTTAGCCATATTAGTAGTTGCTATCCGAGCTTTATTACGTGCTACAAAATCTTCTAGATGTGCTATCTCTTTTTGTTGCTTCTTATAAGCTTGTTCTATTTGACGTTTTTTTAATTCATGCATCTCTAAAAATTGAGAGTATCCCCCTGTATATCTAGTCAATTCTGCTTTTTCAATATGATAGATTACATTGGTTACATCACTTAAAAATGGAATATCATGGGATACCAAGATAAATGCATTTTCATAATTTTGTAAAAAATTCTTTAACCATATAATATGATCCTCATCTAAAAAGTTAGTTGGCTCATCTAAGATCAAGATCATAGGATTTTCAAGTAAAACTTTTGCCAGTAAGATCTTAGCTCTCTGTCCACCAGATAACTCTGATACATCTTTTTCGAGTCCTATTTCCATGAGTCCTAGTCCAGATGCATAGGATTCTATCTTTGAATCTAAATTATAAAATTCTGAGCTGTCTAAGATACTTTGGATATCTCCTACCTCTTCTAAGATCATCTCCATCTCAGTATCATTACAAGTTCCCATCTTTTCATAGAGTTCCATTATTTCTTTTTCTAGTTCAAACATAGGAGCAAAGGCTGACTTTAAGATATCTCTGATAGTTCTACCCTTTTCAAGGCTACTATACTGATCTAAATATCCTGTAGTGATATGGTTACACCAGCTTATATCTCCCTCATCAGGCATAAGTTTTCCTGTTATTATATTTAAAAAAGTTGATTTTCCCTCTCCATTGGCTCCAATTAATCCTACGTGTTCTCCCTTTAACAATCTAAAAGAAGCATCTTCTAAAATTGTCCTTGCTCCATATCCGTGACTTACCCTACTTACATCTAAAATACTCATAAATTTTTATCTCTCCTTACTCACAGAATACCTCTTACTTTTTTAGGTAGAGGATGAATATGAGTAGCATCAAGTAGATGCTTATTTTTTTAAAAATTAATTTGCTTCCCAACAACAAAAAAGTTATGCTAATATACGTACATTTAAAATCGAATATATAGAGTTGAGACAAATAATCTGTTGTCTCATAAAATATTCGCAGTATGCGAACTTAATGATAAGAGCGAAAACCAAGCATTGATGATCATTAAGATATATGATATTCTTTGACCTTTTCAATCATGAAAATGGTGACATGGAACATTGAAAAAAAAAAACAATGATAAAATCATATAAATCAGGATGGGGCACATCCGTTGAGCTTGATTAATTTTCTAACATTAGTTGGAATTACCCAAGAAGCCCCCTCCTCTAGCCATTATGCTAGGTGGGGGAGTACGTCATCTCCTATATATTAATTTTCTCTATAATTACACAATAAAATATCCTCAGACATTTAGATTAATTTTATCATGAATCTCCTATAAAATCTAGAGCAAAGGACTCTTACTAACTCTTTAACTTTTTATCTAGGTCACTATCTTAAAAACAACTAAACCTATTGTTAGGGATACTATAATTAATAAAGCTATAAACCAGTAACTAGAAAAAAATCCTCTGCCACCTATCATTAGGCCTAAGACACCTATTATCAGACCTATAATAGTTCCAAAAATTTCAGCACTAAGAATTTTAAAAAACATATTTCCACCTCAAATTTTTTTATAAATCCATATTATTTAATATTTTTTTTAATTCTATCAATTCTTCCATGGAAAGGGTTATCCCCTTTCCCATCTTCTCATGGGTTTCATCCCACTCTCTGATGTCAGCCTTAGCTTTCCTATTATTCCATGAAACTATATTTATTTCCTTGGTCCACCCCTTTCTTTCACTTAGTAATCCTAGTTTTTTTTTTATCTCAAAAGTTATTCCTGCCATCTTATCCCTCCCTTTAATTTATTTCTATTTCTAAATTTTCATATTTAAATCCTAATTTTTCCTTGATCATATCTATAGTCTTATGTAGATTCATTGATTTTTCATAGGTCATAGTTTCATTTTCAGTTTTTTTATTAAGGATAGTTTCTACAAAGGAATCCATCTCATATCCTAGCCACTTATCCCCAGGAATTTCAAAAATTTTATCTTCTTCTCCTAATTTTTTTAAAATAATTTTTTTGGCTACAGTCCAGTTTTCAGGGATCTCGATCATTCCATCTAAACCTATTATCTTAGCACTACTTCCAGAGATAGAATCCATAGTGGCATAGAAAGATCCAGTAATACCATCATTATATTGAAGTAGTCCTGTGACACTTCCCTCTACATTCCATTTATTTTTTCTTGCTTTTACCTCTATATCATTAGGTATTCCCAATAGGTCTGTCAGTAAAAATATATTATAAATTCCTATATCATAGAGAGCTCCCCCAGCTTGTTTAGGATTATGTTTATGAACCTTGGTACTCTTACTACCAAAAGACGATTCTACATATACTACAGTTCCTATCTCACCTTTTTTTATAATCTCTTTAATCTGTTTATAGAGGGGATTGAATCCAACTACCATGGCTTCCATAAATAAAAGATTTTTTTCTTTAGCTAACTTTATTACCTCTTCTAATTCCTCTTTTTTTAATACAGCTGGTTTTTCACATAACACATGCTTTCCTGCATTTAAAGCTTTTATAGTATATGCAAAATGTGTCGGATGCATAGTGGCAATATAGATAGCATCTATATCTTTATCTTTTAACATCTCACCACTATTTTTATAGGGTTTATCTATATTATATTGTTTGGCTGTCTCTATTGTTTTATCAAAATTTCTAGCACAAATCCCAACTATATTTAGTTTTTCATTTTTCTTTGTTTCATCGAGAAATTGCTTAGCTATCCTACCAGTTCCAATAATTCCAAAATTTATTTTTTTCATCTTTTCCTCCTTGTTAATGAAATAGAGCTATAAAATAACTATTTCTAGTTGATTTAAATTTGCCCCAACATATCTATCTTTAGTTTTTTGTCTATGGCTCTATCTCCCAACCAAATTCCAAATAGTGCCTCTTTAAAATCTTTTCCCTCTGTGGTTAAAACATGTTTCTTATTCTTATATGTCTCTATCTTTCCATCGATATAGTTAAAGGTAAATATATCACCTCTTTTAACTTTCTCATCTTGAAATATACTGACAAATTTTTTCAGTCTATCTTTAATTTTATTTAGTTTTTCAGTTTCTACAGTGGCGAATCCCTCCTCTAATGCTTCTTTTATCTTTGTACTGGTAATAAATGTAGATACAATATCTAGTTTAATAGTCATATTTTCATCTCCATCTACAATAGCTCTAGGATCTATATTTTTCTTCGGTAGATATAGTGATCCCACGTAGAGTTTAAAAAATAATTTTTTTCTAACTCCTGAACCATTTAACACCATTTTTTTATTTGTAATAACAAAATTTTCTTTTATATCTACACCTGCTATATCAATTGCCATGGTAAAGATACTCATTAAAATTAAAAGTATTACAACTGTTAAAATTCTTTTCATCTTCCACTCCTAATCTTTTAAACCTTAAATTAATTATTCAAATAATCCTAGTATATCATCCTTTGTTAATTTTTCTATCTTTCCATCACCATCAACCATAGAACTTATAAGTTTGGATTTATTTTCTTGAATTTCAATTATTTTTTCCTCGATAGTTCCTTCTGTTATGAACTTTATAACTTGAACTACCTTATCCTGTCCTATCCTGTGGGCTCGATCTGTTGCCTGTGCTTCCACTGCAGGATTCCACCATGGGTCAAAATGGATAACAACGTCTGCACCAGTTAGATTTAAACCTGATCCTCCAGCTTTTAAAGAGATTAAAAAAATATCTTTCTCGCCACTATTAAAATCATCACACATAATCAATCTTTTTTTAGCTTTAGTCGATCCGTCTATTTGAAAATATGTTATTTTTTTTAAATCAAGTTGTTTTTTTATGATCTCAAAAGTTTTAACAAATTGCGAGAATACTAAGACTCTATGGTTACTAGATTTTAATTCTTCTAGTAACTCTATAAGAGCCTCTACCTTTGTACTCTTTCCCTTATAATCTCCTATAAATAACTCTGGAGTACAGCAAATTTGACGTAATCTTGTAAGGAGAGCAAGGATCTTTATCCTATTTCTATTAAAACCATCTCCCTCTAGACACTCCTCTAACTCTCCTTTAAACTGTGAAAGATATGAGTAGTAATATTTTTTCTGTATAGTATCCATCCCTAAGATCATATTTGTTTCTATTTTTTCAGGTAGTTCCTTTAAAACCTCTGATTTTGAACGCCTTAAAATAAATGGCTTTATCATCTTCTTTAGATTTACCAAGCTATTTTCATTCATCTCTTGATCTATTTTTTTACCATATTTCTTTTTAAACTTTTCTTTGTTATGTAAGTAAGTTGGAATTATAAAATCAAATATTGACCATAGTTCAAATATAGAATTTTCAATGGGAGTTCCTGTAAGTGCAAATTTTGAGGAACTTTTAATTTTTTTTACTGCTTTTTTAATTAAAGTTCCACTATTTTTTATATGTTGGGCTTCATCTAATATTGCAGTTAAAAATTCTATATTCTCATAGATCCCTATATCTTTTTTAAAGGAACCATAGGAGGTCAAGATAACTCCATCTTCAAAATTATAGAGTAGCTCTTTTCTATTTTTGGGTGTCCCTTCCATAATTATAGCCTTTAAAGTAGGAGAAAATTTCTTGATCTCCTTTAGCCAGTTATGAGTAAGGGATGTAGGAGCAATAACAATACTGATACCTTTATCTTTATGAATTTCAGTCAATAAAGTTATTGCTTGAAGAGTTTTTCCTAACCCCATATTATCAGCTAGGATCCCTCCTAATTGACTGTCGTGTAATTTTTTCATCCAGTCGTATCCTTCTTTTTGATAACTTCTAAGATCGGCCTTTATATTTTTTGGTATGATCTCTATTTTATTTGTTTGCAAACTTTTTAAAAGTTTTTCAATCTTTAGATCTCCTATATTTTTTAACTTTAAATTTGGGGAGATTAAATTTAATTTACTCACTGTAAATTCAGATATCTCCTGGGTCTCTAGACCATTATCTAACTCTACTAAGATATCTTCTAACTCCCTTATCTTTTTATCTGCTAGATTTATTATTCCATCATCGGATAATTTAATATATTTTTTCTTATAAAACATCCCCAATTCAATAGACTTTAGATCCTCTTTATTAAAACCATCAGCGTTAAAAGCTATCTCTAGTAAGTTTCCTTTTCTAACTATACTTGGATCTATAGATACTTTTTTTGGTTTAATTTTATTTAAATTTTGATCTATTTGTATATTATATTTTTTGTTTAATTTAGGTAGTTTGTCTATAAAGAATTCTAAAACTTCCTGTTCCCCATATAAACTTATATTAAAATCATTTTTTGGATCTATATCTGTTATCTCTTTAAATATTTTCAAAGTTTTCTCTATATCTTCCTTTAATAAATATTTTTTTCCATCTATGAATCTTTCTTTTTCATAACTGATACGAATATCTATAGCTAAGATCTCACCATGATCTTTATTTTCATCGATAAATATTATAGGTTCACCTGTTTTTTCTAAGATTTCTATTACTCCTAGATCTGCTTTTGTTATTAATGTTTTTAATTTTTTTCCTAACTCTGTTTCTAATGGTATAACACCATTATATAGTAGGGAAGTCTCGTATAATATTTTGATTAATTTTCTATCTTGTTTTGCTATTAGATATATTTTTGTTTTGGTAGCGATATATTTCCCATGTTCTGTCAATAAATAGTATGGTTCTACATCGATATATTTATTGTCGAAACTGATAAATTGTCCTTTATCAAAAGATCCAAGAACCATCTTAGAAGAGTTTAAGTTTATATCTTCCTTTCCACTTGTATTATCTAATAATACTTTAAACCATTCATTGGATAGATTAATTTTTGTTTTATTTACATAGGGATTGTAATATCCATTATGTTTAAATAAATATTCATTTGTAATCTTACACATTTGAGAAATTTTATTTAATAATTTATAGTCATAGTCAGTTAATCTATATTTTTCTGGGAGGAATTTAAATTCTTTTCCAAATTTTAATGGTTTATTTTCTTTATATGAATCCATAAATTTAATAATATCTTTCATTATATATTTTCTTTTCCCACTGGTTCCTATTTTTATCTTTAAAATATGATCATAACTATACACTTCTTCTTTTTCAATATTATATTCTATATCTAAGTCTAATTTTTCTAGATCTTTTACCTCTGTTTTTTCTAGATCTTTCATATAGTTTTTAAGTTTATTAAGTAATTTTTCCTCTTTTAACTCTCTTGTAGAATTATTAAAAGCAAACTCTTCATCTTCAAAGGTCATAATTTCTTCTAAATATTCAGGATTTAAATATTCATCTTCTATATCAATTATCTCTATATCATCAATTTCTGAGAGTTGGTCATGACCTTGTTTTGCTAAAAGGTGTTTTTCCAGTCCCATTAAATATCCACCTTTATTAATTAGTGAAAGTCCTCCTATAACATGTTTACACGCTCTATCATACTTAGAAAAAGCTGGGCAGTCACAGTTATAATCTATTATTTTTAGATCGTTAGCTTGTCCATCAACATCTAAATTTATTGTAATATTAAAATTATATGTTTTTGTTCCATAGGCAACGCCATCAAATTTAATATTTAGTTTATCTATCTCATATATTACATCTTGGATCTTACATAGATTATCTCTAAAACATTGAAAACCACGGTTATAATTACCTATATCTCCTGCAACTTCTTTTATTTTATCCTTTGAAATTTTCATTGAAACTCCTTTCATCTATTTTGTATAATCAATTATAGCATATAAAGAAGCCATATAAAATATTAGGAGTGGTTTTCACCACTCCTAATATTTTTCTCTCCCACACCTCTATCTCTTTAAAAAAACTTTTTTTCCAATTCATCGGAACCAATTTATTTAGAAACTATAAAAGTTATATAATCTACAACCTCCTCCATAGGATAATTTTCTCCTGAATTTCCCCTCCTCAAAATTTCTACCTTTGGATTAGCTACCATCAACTTACTGTATTCCAAAAGTACCATAATAGGTCCATATCCACATATACTCAGATTATATTCCTTCACTGTCTTTTCCATACCCTGACTATCAAGTTCCATTATTCTGTCTATAGCTAACTGATCTAATTTGTATCCCAATTCTTTCTTTACATAGTGGGAAAAATCAGAAGATGCTATCACTAATATTTTTTTCCTTTGATCTTTAGCAGTTTCATATATTTTTTTAGCCAGATATTTAGCATTTTTATAATTTTGAATCTTCATTGTAATAGGAACTATTTTAAATTCACCCTCTATAAAATATTTTAAAAAAGGTAGGATAACCTCTCCAGAATGCTCATATTTATGTGCATCTTCCGAATATGATAGATTTAAATTTTTTTGAAAATCAAGGTCTATCTCTATATCTCCCATAGGAGATCCCCAGATTTCATTCGTATCTAAACTTATATCTCCTCCATACCCTGTATGACTTGGATTTATTATAATCACAGTCTCTATCTCTTTTCCCCTTAATGTATTAAAAAAATAAACTGCAGAAGATCCTGAAAATTCATAACCTGCATGGGGAACTATACCTCCTAATATGTCACCATCTATTTTTTTAGGAGATTCTATTTTTAAAAAATTTTCGAACATCTCTTCTATATCTTTTTTTTCAGTAGGGTAAAATTTACCCTTTACAAACTCCTTTCTTTTTTTCATAATAGCCTCCTACATCTCCACTACCTTTTCTCCACATTTTTTACAACAACCATCTTCGTTCAATCCTATTATCTCTATATTCCATCCCTTTCTTTTAATAAGTTTATTTCCACAATTGCAGACTGTATTCATGTCTATCCCTGCATTTCCTATATATACATAGTTCAAATATTGTTTAGCCAATTTATGAAATTCTAAAAGGAGTTCTTTTTCTGTGGCTGGAACCTTCATCTTATAAGAAGGGTAATAACCATTTATATGTAAAACAATATTTGTTCCGAGTTTATCCCTTATCCATTTAACCATCTCTATAAAAATTTCCTTGTCATCATTTAACTCAGGGACCAATAAAAATTCTATCTCTAGATGTTTTTTTCTTTGTACTATTAGTTTTAAAGTATCTTTAACACCTTTTAGAGTCCCACCTAATTTAGAATAAACTTCCTCTGTAAATCCTTTTAAATCTACACTAAACCCATCAATATATGAAGTTAGCTCAAGTAAAGGTTCCTTCTCTATAAATCCATTGGTTATTATCATAGTTTTTTTTGAAGAGTATCTAGCTAATTTTGCCACATCAACCATAAATTCATACCAAACGGTAGGTTCATTATAGGTAAATGCCACTCCAAACCCTTTAAAATTTCTGAGTATATCCTCATATGTATATTCTTTGGTCGGTGTCTTTTTAAATTCTTTGGCTATTTCATAATTTTGACAATAGGGACAATTCATATTGCATCCTATACTTCCAATAGATAAAACCTTTTTTCCAGGATAAAAATGATAAAAAGGTTTTTTTTCAATGGGGTCTAAATTAAGAGCTGAGATCCTCCCATAATTTTTTGTTATTAAAATCCCACCTACATTTTGTCTCACTCCACATCTACCGGTATGACCCTCCTCTAAAATACACCTATGAGGACATAACTCACACTCTACTTTTTTATTTTTTAATCTCTTATAAAACATAGCTTCTTCCATTTTTTCACCTATACCTTTTTACAGTAAATTTTTTTATTTTCAGCTCTTTTTTATCTCTTATCCCAGCCTTACTCATAGCTATATCTATCTGCTGTTTCACACTATCTATTCCCTCTAAATCTGGCAAAAGAACCCCTTGGGATATCCCATCACTGACTAAAACACCATATTTTTTCGGATCTAATTCATTTTCATTTACTACATCCTCCAGCGGTGAAAGGACATCTACAGAAATTTCTATTTCTTCTAATTCATCTTTTTTCAAGGGCTCAAACCGAGGATCATTGAAGGCAGCTGAGATGGCATTTCCCCTTATCTCATTTAATAAATTTTCTCGGTATGGAATTAGAGTTCCTATACATCCCCTTAAGGAGTTTCCCTTATGTAATGTAACAAAACAAGATTTTTTAACCATCAATTCTTTTGTCTCTTGATATTTTTCTTCTTTTTCTACACTATCTATATCTAAACTTAATTTAGATACGATAGTTTCTAAAGCTACTTCTACATATATACTCTTTGGTTTATACATAAAACCTCCTCCTATAAAAATATTTATTCCTAATTCTTTATTTTATAAACTTTATAAAATTCCTCTTTTATTGAAATTTATATTTTTTTTAATTTTAAATTATCCCCTCTTATTTGCCTTTTAAGGCCCTCCTAAGATCTTCCCCTTGTATTTATACATTGTGAAGATATCTACCCCCTAGAATAAAGCCTTCTAACCCTTGGTACTACTGGGATCTAGAGGGAAAATTAGTAAAAGTCTCTAAAGTAGCCTTAGGGGTATCAGAAATAGCCTTAATGGTAGCGTAAGTAGCCTTATTTTGCCCTTAAATTACAGTAATTACACTAGAGGATATTAATTTATATATAGTGAATTTTTTTCCATCTAAAAGGATATCGTAACTAGGATTAAGATCTCTATCTATTGAATGTCCACTATATTGACATAAGACCAAAAAATGGTATAATTAAAATAAAGAAAAATTTAAAACATTTGAGATATAAAATAAAAATAGGAGGGATAAGTTATGAAGAGAATATTAGTTGTATTGATATTTACTGTCATGTCGTTAAATGCTCTAGCTTTGGATTTATGGGTAAAAGGTGGAACTATTCAGGGAACAGGGAGTAAAGAAACAGAAGAGTTAGGATATAATGCTGGACTCGAGCTTAGTCAAGGTTTTTTAGGCTTTGTAGACCTAGGAGCAGGTGTTGCATATAATGGAAATTTAAAATATGAGACGACATCTAATCAAAAGAACATAGGATATGATATGGTTCCTGTATATGCTTTTGCAAAGTTTAATATTATTCCTATAGCAGTAAAACCATATGTTGTAGCTAGATTAGGGAAAAGTTTTGTGGTAAATGACGGTACTGATTATATGAATGTCTCAAAAGCCGATGGAGGAGCCTATGGAGCTTTTGGAGTAGGTGTTGAATTCTTAGATTCGTTACAAGGAGAACTTCTTTATTCAATCACAGATGTTAAAAATAATCCCAGTGGAAAAGACAATGTCGAGCTTATATCATTAACTTTAGGATATAATTTTTTCTAAAAGATTCTCTACTTGAGTGATGTCTGATAGTTATAAGGAAATAAAAATAGTAATTTTTTTCATTTCTTTCTTTCCTTAAAAAAAATATAAAAATAAAGATCTCCTAGCTGCGTGACTATTACAGCTAGGAGATCTTTATTTTTTAGTATCACTTAGTTCTCTATTTTTCTTTTATTATAAATTGTATATCTTAAATTATCATCTCTTATTTGCCTTCTAAGGCCCTCCTAAGATCTTCCCCTCATCGTTTCGATTATTCAAATCTATACCCTAGAGATACATAGACTATATCTTCTTCTTCTGTCTCCTTTGAGTTGTTAACATTATTAGATCCTTCAAATTCTGTAACTTTATAACCCAGTTCTAAATTTATATTATGATATTCTATTCCAGTACTTATAGCGGCAGCCCACTTCCCTTCAATTTTTCCTTCAGCACTATTATTTTTAAAAGTAGCATCTCCATATACTAAACCACCTTTTGCTGAGATATAAGGTTTGAATTCCGGATTAATATCAAAATTATATCTGACAATACCCATTAAACCAAGTAGATTTAAAGTATCATCATAATCATCGAAAGCTAATGCATAGTCACTACTCAAATCAACATCATATGGAGTCCATGATATATTTACCCCCATCTCTAAATTATTTGTGACACCATAAAAAATATCAGCTTCTAGTCCCATAATATCTTTGCTATTAAGCTCTGCGTTATCTTTTTCTCCTATTGAAACTTTAGTTTCTCCTATTGAAATTTTAGGAATAAAACTAAGGGATCCTTCCTCTGCTTTTACAGTTGTTGAGATTGCCCCTAAAATCATTGCGAACATTATTACTTTTTTCATTTTCTCTCCTCCTTTCAAAATTTAATGCTATTTTTAGTATACTTTAATTTTATAAAATTGCAAAGTAATTTGCTTCAAACCTTTTAAAATCAACACAGATAAAAAAAAGGTACTAATGAGAATACAAATGGATTATTGAGAAGGTTTTTCTCAAAAGGAGTAGATTTTCTAAAGTTAATAAAAGAAAAAGTAAATATAGCGGTACAAAAAATAAATAATGGACCAAGGAAATGCTTAGGATGGAAAACTCTCCAAGAAGAATTCTGAAGAGAACCAAATGTTGTATTTAATTTGACAATTTAGGTTTTATTAAAAAGTTTACTAATGTACTCATGCATGTCCATACGGAAACTTATTTGAAAATAGAAATAGTCATATTCTTAATAAAACCATTCACCATATCTATAAAACCTAAATTTTTTAAAGGTTTATTATTTTACCCTCTCATTTGCCTTCTAAGGCCCTCCTAAGATCTTCCCCTTGTATTTACACATTATGAAGATATCTACCCCCTAGAATAAAGCCTTCTAACCATTGGTACTACTGGGGTTTAGAGGAAAAAATAGTAAAAGGCTCTAAAGTAGCCTTAGGGGTATCAGAAATAGCCTTAAAGGGTTACTGGTGACCCTTATTTTGCACTTAAATTATAGTAATTTTACTAATAATAAAAAAAGATGATCTCTATATTTTATAGAAATCATCTTTTTATTTTAATCTTTATAATTATTTATTTTCTTTAAAAGTACTCTCTAATAAAAGTTCTTTTAATTGTGTTGTATCTACATTTCCTGGGGCCTCTGTCATCAAACATTGACCTTTATTAGTTACTGGAAATGGAATTACGTCTCTGATAGAAGCTTGGTTTAACATAACCATCAACCATCTATCTACTCCAAACGCTAATCCACCATGGGGAGGAGCACCATATTTAAATGCTTCTACGAAGAAACCAAATTTTTCTTTGATCTCTGCCTCAGTTAATCCAAGTTGTTCAAATACTTTTTCTTGTACCTCTGGATTATGGATCCTAGTAGAACCTCCTCCAATTTCAAAACCATTTAATACAATATCATAAGAATTTGTCCTTACTTTATCCATCTGGTCTCCAGCTAAGAACATCTCCATATCTTCCTTCTTTATAGATGTAAATGGATGATGTTGTGCCTTATATCTTTCTTCCTCTTCACTCCACTCATACATTGGGAAATCTACTACCCATAGGAATTTAAAATCATCTTCATTGATAAGTCCTAATTCTTTACCAAATTTAAGTCTAAGAGCTCCCAGTCCACCGTAAACTACTTTAGCTTTGTCAGCTAAAATTAATATTACGTCTCCAACTTTTGCTTCTGTAGTAGAAAGTAGAGTAGCGATCTCTTCCTCTGAGAAAAATTTAGCTATTGGAGAGTTGATCCCCTCTTCAGTTACTTTTACCCAAGCTAATCCTTTAGCATTAAAATAAGTTTTAACATAAGTTTCTAGGTCTCCTAAAACTTTTCTAGAAAAGTTAGTAGCTTGTCCTGGAGCAACTATTGCATTTACTATTCCACCTGAGTTAGCGACACCAGAGAATGCTTTAAATCCACATTCTTTCATCATAGGAGTTAGATCTTTTAATTCTAAACCAAATCTAACATCTGGTTTATCCGATCCAAATCTACTCATAGCTTCATGGTATGGCATCTTTTCAAAACTATAGTTAGCTTTTTTTCCAGTTACCTTTGTAAATACAGTTTTAGCTAGTCCCTCTACATATTCCATAACATCATCCATAGTTACAAATGACATCTCGATATCAAGTTGTAAGAACTCTAATTGTCTATCTGCTCTTAAGTCTTCATCTCTAAAACATTTAGCCAATTGATAATATCTTTCTATCCCACCAATCATAAGAAGTTGTTTGAATAGTTGTGGAGATTGAGGTAACGCATAAAATTTACCTTCGTTCATCCTACTTGGTACCAAGAAATCTCTAGCTCCTTCAGGAGTTGATTTAGTAAGGATTGGAGTATCTACTTCTACAAATGTATTTGTATCCATATAGTTTCTGATAGCCATCATCATATCGTGTCTTTTTCTGATATTATTCATCATAGATGGTCTTCTGATATCTAGATATCTATATTTTAATCTAAGGTTTTCATTTACATTGGTATCATCTGAGATCTCAAATGGTAATATTTCAGATTTATTTAATATTTCGATTGAAGTTATAAATACTTCTATATCTCCAGTAGGTATCTTATTATTTTTAGAAAATCTTTCCTTTACTTCTCCAGTTACCTTGATCACATATTCACTTCTAATCTTGGAGATTGTTTCCTTCATCTCTTCTGTAGCATCTTGAGGAACTACTATTTGAGTTACGCCCTCTCTATCTCTAAGGTCGATAAAAGTTAATCCACCTAAGTCTCTCTTAGTTGCTACCCAACCAGATAAAGTTACAACTTCACCAATATTTTCTGCTCTTAAATCTCCCAACTTATGGGTTCTGTAAATATTCATTCCTTACACCTCTATTTTATTTATTATTTGATTTTTTTTAACATCTCATCAAAATTAATTATCTCTATATCTCTACTACTTAGTTCTTTTAATCCAAAAGTTTTATTGGCTTTAGATTCTGAGTCTATCATTATCTCCCTTTTAGCTCCTAATTTAAATGCTTTTTTTCTATGGGCATTAGCTGACTTTGGTGCATATTCAATATATACTTTAACATTATTATCTCTAAGTGTGTTAGCTACTAAGAATGCATAATCTATATTTTCTTCCTCTAACCAACTTATATATACATCAGGTGTATTTAAAATTTGGTCTTCAGCTAAAAGCATCATCAATCTGTCTACTCCTGCACCAAACCCTACTGCTGGAACTTCTTTATCACCAATTTGTTTTATTAAGTTATCGTATCTTCCCCCACCTAATACTGTTCCTTGAGATCCTAATTTTTCAGTTATAACCTCAAATACTGTACTTGAATAATAATCTAGTCCCCTTACTAATCTTGGGTTTTCAACATACTTAATGTTAAACATATCTAAATATTTTTTTACAGTCTCATAGTGTTCTTTTTCTTGGTCATCTAGGTTATCAGGTAACATTGGAGCACCTACTGTCAAATCTTGACATCCTTGATTTTTACAATCTAAAACTCTAAGTGGATTAGCTTCATATCTGTTTTGACAGTCAGAACATAGCTCATCTTTTTTAGGAGTAAGATAATCTACCAAAAGTTTTCTGTATTTGGCTCTTGTTTCATTTCCACCTACAGAGTTTATGTTAACCTTTAGATCTTCTATCCCTAATTTTTCCATCAATCTATATCCTACAGATATTACTTCAGCATCTGCCATAGGTGATGCATTTCCCAAGATCTCTACACCAACTTGATAAAACTCCCTATATCTACCTGCTTGAGGTCTCTCATATCTAAACATATTGTTGATATAGTAATATTTAGTAAGATCTTCCTTGGCATAGGTTTTATTTTCTAGATATGACCTTACTACTGGAGCTGTCCCTTCAGGTCTTAGGGTAATACTTCTATCTCCACGATCAGAAAATGTATACATCTCTTTATCGACAATATCAGTTCCCTCTCCTATCCCTCTTTTAAATAAGTCAGTAGATTCAAATGTAGGAGTTATAATCCTTCCAAAACCATAATTTTCTAATAATTCCTTTGCTGTATCCTCTATAAAATTAAATTTTTGAGCTTCTACATCATAGATATCTCTAGTTCCCCTCATTGCTTTTATCAATTTCATTTTTTCACCTCACAAAAATTTTCTAAAATACTTTCCAACCCTTTAATCTATTATCAATGATTTCACCTAAACCAATAAATTTTTTATCGACATAGATCTTATATCTATCATTTGATTTTTTACATACTATTGTATTTCCATTTAAAAATAATTTTATTTGTTTCTCATCTGTTATCTCTATCTTTTCAAAGTCAAAACTATCTTCTACACTAGTTATAAAAGAAAGATCATCTTTTTCCCCCATCTCTTCTATCTGTTCAATGGTAAATCCATCTTCTACAAGATATTCTCCAACCTTTGTTCTTCTCAGGCCATTCATATGAGCATAGGTTTTTAATTCCTCACCTATATCAAATATAAGTGATCTTATATAAGTTCCCTTAGATACATCACAGTAAAGTTTTCCTGTCTGTGTTTTTTCATCAAATTCCAGAAGTTCTAACTTTGAGATCGTTACATCTCTACTTTTTCTTTCGATTACTATCCCTTCACGGGCTAGTTCATAGAGCCTTTTTCCATCTACTTTTAATGCAGAATACATAGGAGGAACTTGTTTAATCTCACCTCTAAATTTTGATAATATATTTTTTACATCTTCAAAGGTTACCTTTATATCACTCTTTTCTATAACTTTTCCCTCTGTATCATAGGTATCTGTCTTAGATCCTAAAACAAAGTCAGCTATATATGTTTTTTCCTTTGCTTCAATTACATTTGCTAACTTAGTAGCTCTTCCAAGACAGATCACAAGTACTCCTGTTGCCAGGGGATCTAAAGTCCCAGTATGTCCTATTTTTTTCATATTTAATATTTTTTTTAATCTTCTAATAACATCAAAGGAAGTATATCCTTTAGGTTTATCTACATTAATTAATCCATTCAATTTTATCCACCCTATTTTATTTATTTTCATAACAGTATATCATATTTATTGGCCTTAAACAATGAGAGAAATCTTACCAAGGCCACTGAGACTATGAATTTATATAAATTAAATTCATCTTTAACACCTCTATCTACTTAGTTTTTATTTTTATCTTTTTTTATTTTAGAGAGGTAATCCTTTGGATCGTACCTTACTTCAATTAACTTACTACTGCCTATCTCAGATTCTATCTCAACTATTCCAAATCCTTTGGCAAAATAGATATAATATTCAGCCTCATCTTTCCTGTACCTTAATTTTATGCTCTCTATCTTTTTTCCCATAATTTTTATTTTTTCATCTACAGACAAGATCTTATATGTAGACTTATCATCATTTATCCAAGAGACACCTTTTTTTATTGGGGATCTCAGGAGGGTCAAATCAATGTTTGATTTTTTATCTATATAGTTATCCTCTAGTGTATCACCTTCCCCTTTCAAATATACCAATCTATAACCATCTTTATTTACCTGGTAAACAGCTATCCCTATGGTAGCAGTATCAAGAGTTTTCTTCTGATAAAATTCATTTTTTATATGATCTATTATCTCTACACTACCAGCTTTTTCAAATCCTCCATCAAATATTTTAACCATAGGTTTACTAGGCATATAATCTTCCACATTTAATTCCTTAGGTTGCCTTGAACTTATCACATTAAATATTAAAAATACTACAGCTAATAAAATTATTATCCTTATAGTTTTTTTTTCTAGCTTTTTTTTCATTGTTTTCCTCCGTTATTTCTTATGGTATTTTTTATATTATACTATAACTCTTCTAAAAGTTTCAACGATATAGTATCCCAATTTTTAGGAGTTAGATATATATAGTCTAAGTTATATTTTTTATATAATTTTCTTAACTTTTTATTATCTATATCTATAGGTGTTGTATGAAGGAGTACTCCTTTCTTGCCAATATCTAGATCTAATTTATCTAGATAGTTGTGAGGAGATATAAATTCTTTATAGGTATTTTCAAAAACTATCATAATAACCTTATCACTTAAAAATTTACCGTAGTTATCATCTATATATCCTGCATTGGTGACGATTATCTGATCTCCTATATAGCCATAATAATCCTGATACTTTTTTATTAATTTTTCACAGTTGTCATTACAACTACCCATCCCTTCATCTAAAAATATCCCATCTATATCCCACTGGTTTTTCCAAAGATCTATATCATCTTTTACTTTTTTTATATCTCTATCTCCATAGTCAGTGGATACATAACCAATAACTTTTCCACCGTTACCTTGGATCTGTTTTACTTTATATTCTAACTTTTCAAAATAATATTTATTTTCTTTTCTACTTATAGGTCCATTATTTGGATTTATGATTGTTATCACATTATTTTCTTTTGAAAAATTAGCTATCTCATCAAAATCCTTATGAAACCTCTCTCCTAAGGGTATATATGCAGGGATTATATAGTTATATTTTTTAGGTTTTAACTTAACTATTAAAAATATCCCAACTATTAATATTATCGTAGCTATAATTATATTTTTCATCTTTACCTCCCTCTCTTATATAAAAATAAATATCCTCCTCTACTCACTTATAGTATACCTTATAATCTTACCAATATATTTTCTAAATCTATCCTAGAATTATTTGATCTTCTGGCTTTTCTAGATAGCACCTTGTAATTACTTGTTATAAATGATAAAATTAAGAGCAAAAAACATTGTAATATTATATTGAATTGGAGATAAACTTAACTTATTAAAAATATTTATAAATTTATAGTAATAAAAAGAAATTTAGGAGGCAAAGTAAAGATGATTGGAATAGGAATCGTTGGACTACCAAATGTAGGTAAATCAACATTATTTAATGCAATAACAAAGGCAGGAGCGGCAGAAGCAGCAAATTATCCTTTTTGTACCATAGAACCAAATGTAGGAATGGTAACAGTACCAGACAGTAGATTAGATGAACTATCTAAGATAATAAATCCACAAAGAGTACAACATGCCACTGTAGAATTTACAGATATTGCTGGATTAGTAAAAGGTGCAGCTAGTGGTGAGGGGTTAGGAAATAAATTTTTAACAAATATAAAAAATACCCAGGCAATATGCCAAGTTGTAAGATGTTTTGAGGATGAAAATGTAATCCATGTAGATGGATCTGTAGATCCAATAAGGGATATCGAAGTAATAAATGCAGAACTTATCTTAGCAGATTTAGAATCTGTAGAGAGAGGTCTTGAAAAACAAGCTAAATTACTTAGAGCAAAAAATAAGGAAGCTATGGCTTTAGTTCCTGTTTTAGAAAAATGTAAATTACATTTAGAAGATTCTAAATTATTAAATACGTTAAAGTTAACAGTAGAAGAATTAGAAACTATAAAGGGATATCAGTTATTAACAGTAAAGCCTATGATGTTTGCTGCCAATGTAGCTGACAGTGATCTAGCTACAGGAAATGTATATGTAGAGCAAGTAATTGAACATGTAAAAGATCTCAATGCAGAAGTTGTAATAGTATCGGCTCAAGTTGAGTCTGAATTACAGGAGATGGAAGAGGAAGATAGAGAGATGTTTTTAGAGGAACTAGGAGTAACTGAACCTGGATTAAACAGACTTATCCGTGGTGGATATAGATTATTAGGACTTCAAACTTATTTTACAGCAGGTGTGAAAGAAGTTAGAGCATGGACTATAAAGGTTGGAGATACTGCTCCTAAAGCTGCAGGGGAGATCCATACTGATTTTGAAAAAGGATTTATTAGAGCTAAAGTAGTAGCATATGATGAATTTGTTAAAAATAATGGATGGAAAGGTTCTCAAGAAGCAGGTTCTCTTAGACTCGAAGGAAAAGATTATATTGTAAAAGATGGAGACTTGATGGAATTCTTATTTAATGTATAAAAAAAAAGGCCCTTAGGGTCTTTTTTTTTTTTAGATAACTGTTGTAATATTTAATTTAAATAAAAAGAGGAAAAATTTTTATTTGGAATACAATATTACTAAGGGCAATTAAATTTATTTATTTAATAATAAAAGTGGAGGAGATCAATTTGAAAAAGATGCAAGTAGAAATTCATGGTGATATGTTAAAGATAGATAATATCTTAATTTTTGGTGTGAATAATTTCGAGATTGGTGCTGATTATATACTTATAAAAAAAGATGATAATAATTTAATTCATTTTATCGATCATGAAAATACATCAAATCCTTATTTTACTATAATTAGAATAAAAGATGGGATGAGATTGGTCCATAACTATAAATACTCTAACTTTAATCCTGTAGAGATAATGGAAGGTTATGATCAAAAAACTTTATAAACTGTTTTATAGTATATATACAGCTCAAGCCAAATCTTCTCCTATAAAAAAAAATAGCCCAGTTTTTTATAGGAGAAGGTTCTTATATTTATAGATCTTATCTTTTAATTCTGAAACTCTAAAAAACCTACCTTCCCTATAGACTTCCCTTCCCATAACAAACATGATGATAGTTGGGGCACTAAATACACTATATCTACCTGTAACTCCTGGAATATCTTCAATATAGATATCAATAAACTCTATTTTTTCTGTTTTTGAAACTTCTTGAACTTTAGGTAAAAGTTCGGTACAGACACTACAACTTTTGCTTTTGACATATAAAATAACAATTTTTTTATCTTTTATAATTTTACTAAGGTTTTCTAAATTCATATAAAGCCTCCTTATATATTATTAATATTATTATACTCTATTATTATTTTTTATGCATATTTATTATAAAAAAAAACATCCATATAGATGTTTTTTTCTATTATTATTTTTTAAAATTTTCTAAACTTTTAATTTTCTTTATTAATTCTGGAAGTTTTTTTAAACTGGCTTTTATCTTTAAGTGTTCTTTGACATTTACTGGTGGATTTCCAGAAAGAACTTGATTGGAAGCAATATTCCCTGTTATTCCAGATTTAGCTCCTAAGGTTACATTATCTCCGATCTTAATATGACCTGCTACCCCTACCTGTCCTGCTAAGGTACAATTATCTCCAACTTCTGTACTCCCAGCAATCCCAACTTGAGAGATGATAAAACAATTTTCCCCTACTATTACATTGTGACCTAATTGCACTAAATTATCTATCTTAGTATATTTTTTTACAACTGTATCTCCGATAGCTCCTCTATCTATAGTGGTATTAGCACCAATCTCTACATAATCTTCTAAGATTACCCTTCCTATCTGTTCTATCTTTATATTATTTTTATCTACCTTTGTATATCCAAATCCATCGGATCCGATTATTACACCAGGTTGTAGGATACAATTTTTTCCTAGGATACAAAATTCTCTGATAACAGAGTTAGGATAGAGGATAGATCCATCTCCAATCTCGACATCTTGACCTATATAAACATTTGGATAAATTGTCACATCATTACCTACCTTTGCTCTATGACCTATATATACATTGGGAGCTATTTTTACCCTCTCTCCAATTACTGCACTATCTTCTATTGCTTTTATAGGAAACATAACTTCTTTTTTAAAGAACTTTAATAATATTGGCATAAGTTCCCTGGGATTTTTCTCAACAACTATATATGTTTTATTGGGTAGATATTCCTTTAATTTAGGGACAACCAATACCGTTGCATTAGTTTCACTTAATTTTGTTAAAAATTTATCCTCTGCTGCAAATGTAACCTCTCCCTTCTTGGCTTGAAAAAAGGGAGCAAGTCCAGTAATTTTCTGGACTTTATCCCCCTTAATTTTTCCACCAAGAAGAGTTGATAATTTTTCTAAATTATACATAAACTCCTCCTAATATCATTATAATTTTATTTTTTTTGAGTTTTCCAATGCTTCCAATACTTCTGCAGTTATATCTTTCCCGCCATATTGTACAGCTCCCTCTTCAATAACAATCTCATATTTATTTTTTCTAGCTACTTGACTGATAGTTGATTTTATCTCAGTTTGTATAGGCATCATCTCTTCATATTCCATTTTTCCTAATCTTTGTTGAAGTGCTTGACGTTCTTTCATAAAATCTAACTCTTGTTTTTTAAACTTATCACTTTCAGCAAGGGTTACTTTATCACCTTTAGCGTTTAGTTCATTTCTTCTTTTTTCTAAGCTTTTAAATTTAACTCCTAGTTGACCCTCTAATCTTGTTTTTTCATCTTCTAATTTTGTTCTAACAACTTGTGCTTTTGAATAACCTTGAAATATTTTTTGTGTACTTATGGTAGCTATCTTAGTTGCAAAGATCGATGCCGACATACTTATTGCCATTATTAATGTTAATATTTTTTTCATTGTATTCACTCCTATTTATTTTAATATTTTATTTAAAACATTTGTCCCATGTTGAAGAAGAATTGCATTCCTCTTTCTTCAGAATCTCCTACTGGGAATCCAAAATCTAATCTAATAGGTCCTATTGGTGTTTTTATTCTAAGTCCTACACCTGCAGACTGTTTCATATCATTTATAAAGTTTTCTTGAGAACGATTTAAAACATCATCATTACTATTTCCATGGTACCAAGATCTACCAATATCATAGAAAAAGACTAGACCCAAAACTTCGTTTATCTTTGTCCTATTTTCAATATTAAAAATTAGTTGATCTTCTCCTCTTACCCAACCATAGTCATACCCTCTAATGGAATTAGATCCACCAGAAGCATATAATTGTTGGTACTTTAATGAGTCTGTACCCATTCCAGCTACCATCCTATAAGCCATGGTATTTCCTTTAAATAATCCTTGATGATATTTTCTAAGTTCTACTGTAGCTTTCATAAAAGATTCATCTTTTCCATTTATTTCAATATGATTTTTATAGTCGTCTCCTACCTCAGTTCCAAAGTACTGTCCTAGTTCTAGACTGAATTTACCGTAGTTACCAGATGTAGGGTCTAGGTAGTTGTTTCTACTATCATATACAATTGCTGGTGTTGCACTTACATAGTTGTAAGTTTGTGATTTTTTATCATCTTCATTTTTTTCTGCAACATTTTCTAATTTAAGTCCTAATTCAAATCTTAAATTTCTATTGAGACCTTTTCCTATTGAGATGGATCCGCCGTGGATAGTAGTAGAATAATGATCGAAGGTATCACTGTCTTCATCTTCTTGTCTATATATATTCCATCCCCAAGACACAAAATCTGTACCTTTTATCCAAGGATCTCTAAAAGATAAACTTGCACTGGTATAGTCCTCTGAAGATTTTTCAAAAGTAAGTCCAATATCTTGTCCCCTACCTTTGTAGTTGGTATCTTTTATACTAAGACTTCCTACCAGTCCAACAGATGATCCATAAGATATGGCCCCTTGAAGCATAGCAGTTCTATCTTCATCGATAAGCATTACAACTTTTATCCCATCTGGATCTCCTGGGATATTTTTATATTCAGGTTGAATATTTTTAAAAGCACCACTTCTCATTAAGTTTCTCACTGTTTGATCGTAGTCTTTTTGATTAAATACCTCTCCCTCTTTTATCTCTAATTCCCTTTCGATCAGAAAATTTTCTGTTTTTAAAAGGGTATTGTTAGGTTGTCTACGAGCACCTTTTTGTTTAGTTACCATTTTTTTATATTCAACTTTACGAATAATTCCCTCTGAAAGGGTCATCACTAATTCCATACTACTGTTGATATTTATATTTATAATTTTTGCTAGAGTAAAACCATCTTCATGATATTTTTTAATGATTTTATCTTTATCATCTCTCAGTGTATTTATATTATATGCTTTTCCAGGTTCAGTTTTTATTAATTTAATGAGTTCATCGGTTGAATACTTAGTATTTCCTTGAATTTTTATACCTGTTATTACTTGATTTTCTTCAAGGTTATATTGTAATGAAACCCCATCTCCATCCTTATATACCTCTGGATTGACACCTCTAAAATAACCGGTATTAATAAGGTTTGTTTGCCCCTCTAAAATTTTTGTCTTAGAAAAGAATGAACCTACTTTAATTGGTATCTGTTCTAAAATTTCCTCCCTAGAGATATGTAAGTTTCCAAAAATTTCTATTGAGTTTACAATTAAAGACTTATCTACTTTACCCCTCTCAGACATAGGTAAGATCTCTTCTTTCCTTAATAGATTTACTACATCTTTATTTTCTTTAACTTCAATAATAAGTTTTATATTATTATTTTCTAATTTAGGAGATATAACTAGATCATCGATATATGATAAATTTTTTATATTTGTATAGTCAGTTATCATATTATTTGTAGAATATTTATCCCCTGTTTTAGACTTTAAATTTCCTTTTATAACTTCCATTGGTACTTCCCGATTTCCTTTAATATCTATATTAGATATCTCGTAATCCAGGGAAAAACTTACCAATGAGATTAAAAATGTTAATAAAATTATTAATTGTTTTCTCATCATTCTCCTCCAAGTAAAAATATGCTAAGTATTATTTGCTCTAAATTTTTATATTTTTTTCTCCAATTTAAATCGATGTGGTAGTTAACGAGGGTATCTCCTTCTCTTACCCTTCCTTCAGGAACTTTACCAACTCCTATACCCCAAGATAAATATTTTGTTATTCTATGTTCTAAAGCAAAGTCGTACTCAGTGACATTGTCATAATATTGAGATGCACCCCATCTAGCTTTAGCTTTCCAATATAATTTATCTTTATATATTGGATCTTCTGCATCTATCGATGCACCTAGAGCTAAAGTTCCTGTATCTTTATAAATCCCACCTTCATATTCATAGGCTACTAAATTAGATGAAATTTGAAATTTTTCTATCTTTAATACACTAGCAATCTCTGAAGATATAGGGGAAAAAAATTTATTACTTATCTCCCTGTCTAACACATCTTTTACAACTACATTTGTATTTTTTTCACTACTTATATTATGAAAAGTAAGTAACGATCCAATCTCATCTTCATTTAATCCTGAGCCTGAACTCATTTGAATCTCTAGATTTGGATATTCACCATTTATATTTATATATACCTCTTCATTAGCTATAGTAGAGTTTGCATTTAAAACTAATATTGGACGAAAATTTATAGATTCTTCTTCAGTTTTTATAAATTTAGCTGTAGCAGTACCTAGATAAAATAAATTGTTGTTAAGTACAATAGAACCTTTATCAATACTGACAATTCCATTATAACTTATCTCTTTATTTTTTAACTTTAAATTTCCATTTATATTTAAGTCTCCATACAAATTTTCAACTATAGAGGTAGAGGTTAATTTAGAAATCTTTAAATCTATTGGATTTTTGGTTTTTAAATTTATATCTATATCAATACTAGGTCCACTATCTTGAATTGTTTTTATCTCAAAATCCCTACCTAATTCTTTAGATCCTTTGATAACCTCCCTCTCTTTAATCTGGGAAGTGATCTTAGAGTCTTTTACACTTTGGATATTTGGAATCCCTATAAAGTTACCACTATTAATTATAAGATCACCAGTAACTTTATTCTTAGTAAAAACTGCATCGGAACTCAACACTAAGTTGATCTTATCTTGATAGGAATAGTCGATATTGTCTAAGATTAGATTAAATCTATAGTCTAATTTAGATACTTTATCTTCTATCCCATCTAAAGCAGGAACTTTTAGATAACCTTTTATCTTAATATCTCCATTATTTACTTTTCCCTTTAGATGGTCGATCTTTATAAAATTTTTATCTAAAACTATTTGTGTATTGACCTTATCTATAGTAACTCCATATTTTGGAACTATACCTGAAAGATCCCTGACTTTAAATTCACCATAATTATTTTTAGGACTTATCGCTACATCTATAGTTGCGATCCCCTTAATTTGATTTATATATTCAGAAAAAGAAAATATATTTAAAAAAGAAAGATCTATCTCATTAGATTTGATATCTAAATTATAGTCAAAATTCTTAAAATTAAAATTTCCTTGAGAGAAAAGTTTATTACCATGGTAGTTTAGACTTAATTCTTTTAATATCAACTCTTTTAAATCTCCATAAAAGTTAGTTTTTAAGTTTTCAAATTTATTTCCATCGATAGAGATAACCTTACCATCTATCTTGAGATTATATTTTAGATCATTAAATAAGCCATCTATACTGATATCAGTATTTAACTTACCACTTATATCTTGAATTATGGAATATTCTTTTAAATTTTCGATATCTAAAATATCTTTAATCTTAAAGGAAAGTTTGTTTTCACTAAGATTTATCCATCCATTTCCACTTAGAAGATCATCTTTATTATTAGAAAAAACTGTAATATCATTAATATCTATAAGACCGCTTTTATTTAGGTTCTTTAAGTTTCCTCCTTTATAAGTAGAGATCAGTCTTATATTTGGTAATTTTATTCCTCGAAGATAGATATTATCTGCAAAAGTATTAAAAACTCCATTGATACTATCTGGTTTCCCCCAGAGAACAACTTCTCCTGTAAGACGATATTTTAAATTTATATCTCCATAATATTCTGCTAAATTATTTTCTAGTAGATTTATCTTGAACTTAAATTCATTTGAAGAAATATTATAGTATCCATTAAGATTATTCTCACCAACTTTGAATTCATTAAAATAAATATTTTGATTATAAAATTGGATCTTTCCCTTTAAATATATTTTTGGTAAATTATTATATTGAACCCATGTACTTGTGGAAGAAAAATTAATTTTAAAATCTTTCACCAGACCTTTTAGGTTTCCATCGACCTCCTCTAGATTTATTTTGATCCCATATTTTTCTAGTAGTTCTAACTTATTTTCCTTTATACCCCTTATATTATAATCGAAGTCCAGAGTTTGATTAATTATATTATAGTCACCTTTAATTGTCAAAAGATTATTTCTTACTTCTAACACCTTAAAAATTCCATCTTTATAATTTAATGCTACTTTAAAATCTTTAAATTTGATCTTATCATAGGAGAGTTCTCCTAAATAACCATTGAAGTCTGCAGTAAGTTTTTCGTTATTAACCACCATCAGTCTTCCATGAATATCTTTATAAGAACCATAATATTTACCTTTACTACTATTTAAATTGGATATCAAGGAAAATTGTTGTTTTTTTCCTATGAGGGTACCATCAAAATCTACTTTTGTTTCTAGATTGTCAATAGCGATAAAATTTTCAACACTTAAATTTTTTCCTGTATAGTTAAGGTTATAGGAGAGATCATCTATATTTAGATAACCATTAGCAGATAACTTTAGATCGTTGTAAAATAAATCAATCTTATTAAAGGAGATCTTATTACCATTGTTGGTAAAATTTAAAGTTAAAGATTTTAAGGTATCTTTTTTCCTTATATCTACCTTGCCCTGTCCTAAGATCAAATTTTTATTGTGATAGTCATAGATAACTTTAATATTGTTTTTAGCAGAATAATATTCATCTTTATATTCTATCTCAACATCTTCGGTACCTATACTTGAGATCTCAAATATTTTTTTACTGAGATCAACGTTTCCTCCTATATTTAATATATCTGAATAAAGTTTATAATCAATTTTTTCAGTATCTAAATTATATTTTAGATCCCCACTTAATTTTTTTAACTTTAATGGACTCTTTTTATTTAGAATATTTAGGTTTAGATCTAAAATACTATTTTCATAATCTCCATTTAATAAGATGTATCCTTCACTCTCATTTTTTTTCAGAAAAAATCTCAGATCTTTTAACTTAACATAGTTATTGGATAAAATTATATTTCCTTTAAGATCTTTTATCTCTATTCCATTACTATTTAAGGTATCTAGTCTCAAATAGGTATCTAAAGTGAGGTTAAAATTTTCATCGAAATTAAAGTTTAACTTTAAATTTGAAATATTAAAGTCTCCTAGTCCATCAATTTTTTCTTTGAGATTATCGTCTAATAGGGTTACATTATTTATATTTTCTTTATTGAGGTTACTAGTTGTTATATCCATCTCTAAACCACTGGGATTATATTCCAAGGAGAAAGTAAGATCTTTTTTTTCCATCTTACCATCTAATTTTAATTTTATTCTACGACCTAAAAAATCTACCTTCCCATGGATATCTCTAGCTACTCCATCATATGCACTGGTGTGAAAACTAGCTTTTGATAGATAAGCTTCTCCCCATAAACCATCACTGTCGATAGTTAGGTCTAGGTCTGCTTTTCCTCCTAGATAATCTGTATACTCACCTACATAAGCATATTGCATAAGTTCTTGATTGATATTTCCATCTTTTAATTTAATGGTCATAGAATATCTTTTTTTGTAGTTAGAAAAAGAGTAATCTACCATCTCCTTTCCCTTGGTGTTATAAAAGTTAAGGTCGATCCCACGGGTACTATCAAAACTAACATATCCATCTACATTATCAACAAATTTATTTATAGGTTTTTCATAATAGTTATCCTGAAATAATAACTTAGCATTGGTTACAGTAATAATATCTATGGGAACTTTTGTTCCTGCTTTCTTAGAGTTTGTAGAGTTCTTACTACCTTCAGGAGTTTTACTAGAAAAAATATCTACTATATTTATATCTCTATCTTTATCTACTGCAATATATAGATAAGGATCTTTAGCAGAGATCTCTGTAATTCTACCTCTCAAAAGATCTTTGATTGAGTAGCGTAGAAGAAGTTTAGGAGCATAGAGTACAGTAACTCCACTATCATCTTTTAAAACTGCATCATCTATTTCAATCAAACCAAATGTAGAAAAGTTTGAGGTTGTATGGGAGATATCGGCTAAAAAATACTTTAAAGAGATATCAACTACTTCATCAAAGTTATCTTTGAGAGTAATATATAGTGGTGCAGTTATTAATAATAGTACTAGTAGTGAGGAAGCAATGAAGCTTTTTCGATATTTTATGATAAGTTTTTTCATAGCCTCCTCCTTTTTTATTTATAGGGGTCTTTTTAAAGGTATCCCTGCTCTTCTTGGATATTTTTTGTCGGTCTTAGATATTTTTTTTATCTCAAATATATATCTGGGGTCCTTACAAAATGGAAGTTCTAATTTATCCACTTTTACAATTTCACTATTTAATATTTTAAATGCATTTTCAGAATATTTTAATTCCTCTTGATAGTCCATCTTTTGAGCTAAGAATAAAGCATCTACTTTTAAAAAAGGGATCATATATTCTAAGATCACATTAAATTTTGAAACACCTCTGCACAGTCCTAGGTCATAGGTCTCCCTCTTACCCTCTAACTTTATATAATCTTCAGCTCTCATATTCACAACTTCTACATTGGATAGATTTAATTTTTCTGCTACCATCTCTAAAAATTTTGTTTTTTTACTCACTGAATCCATTAGGGTAAAGTTTATATTAGGGTTGGTAATAGCTAATACCATCCCAGGGAAACCTGCTCCTGTACCTATATCCATAGCTTTTTTTACACCACAAGGTATTTTGTTTTGAAGTAACAAAGAGTCTAAAAAATGTTTTTCATACATGGTTTTTTCATCTCTGATAGCTGTCAAATTTGTATGTTTATTGGTTTCTAATAGTAAGTTACCATATTCTAATAACATATCAATGGTAGTTTCCTCTAATTTTAAATTTATTTTTCTAAGGCCTTGGTTAAAAAAATCTTTCATATCTATCTGTCACCTCTTATTTTTAAGGTCATGAGTAATACTGATATATCTGCTGGAGATACCCCAGAGATCCTAGAAGCTTGTCCTATGTTTAAAGGTTTTTTTTGTTTTAATTTTTCCTTAGCTTCCCCAGTTATCCCGCTTACTGTATTATAGTCAAAATCTTTAGGAATTAACCTTTGCTCTAAAGTTTTATGTTTTTCTATCATCTTTAATGATTTTTTTATATATCCATCATATTTAACCTGAACTTCTACTTGATACTCAGTATCTTCAGGATACTCTCCTAACTCAAACCCATCTATAATTTCAGAGATATATTTAATATCTTTATAGTCTAGTCTAGGTCTTTTTAATAGTTCTAACAAGGTAGTCCCTGATTTAAGATCTCCACTATTTTTTTTAATAAGTACCTCTTCAATCCTTTTATTGCTAGAACCTACACTTAGAGATAGTTTTTCTATGATCTCTAGAACATCACTTTTTTTCTTCTCAACTAAGTTATAAGTTAGTTCATCTAACAATCCAGCTTCATAACCTATCTTAGATAGTCTAAGATCTGCATTATCTTCCCTAAGGAGGAGTCTATATTCACTTCTAGCTGTAAACATCCTATAAGGTTCGTTAGTTCCTTTAGTTACTAGATCATCTACTAAAGTTCCAAGGTATGAGTCGGCTCTATCTAATATAATAGGATCTTTTTCTTGTAGTTTTCTAACTGCGTTCATCCCAGCTAAAAGACCTTGTCCAGCAGCTTCCTCATAACCAGAAGTTCCGTTGATCTGTCCTGCTAAAAATAAATTTTCTATTTTTTTAGTTTCTAAACTATATTGTAATTCTTCCGGTAATACATAGTCATATTCTATGGCATAGGCATATCTCATGATCTTTGCATCTTCTAATCCATAGATATTCTTTACCATTTTTTCTTGAACCTCTGCAGGAAGGGAAGTTGAAAATCCACTTACATATACTTCATTGGTTCCATATCCCTCTTTTTCTAAAAATAGATGATGTCTTTCCTTATCTTTATATCTAAATACTTTATCTTCAATAGATGGACAATATCTTGGCCCTGTTCCCTCGATGGCTCCATTAAATAATGGTGATTTAGATTTATTTTGAGTTATTAAATTATGTACCTCTGGATTTGTATATGTTATATAACATGGAATTTGTTTTCTTCCCTCTACATCTTTATCTAAAGTTCTGCTAGAAAATTTAAGAAGTTGCTTTGTATCTCCTGGTTGTTCCTCTAGCCTATCAAAATTCATACTTCTAAAGTCAATTCTTGGGGGAGTTCCTGTCTTAAATCTTCCTAGTTTTAATCCTATTTTTTTAAGAGATACAGGTAGATCATTTGAAGGAAGTTCTCCCATCCTTCCACCTTGAAACTTTTTATCTCCAATATGGATAAGACCCCTCATAAAAGTTCCTGTTGCTATGATTACAGTTTTAGAAAAATAAGTTACACCTTCTTGAGTTTTTATCCCTACAACTTTATTTTTTTCTACTATAACCTCTGTTACCATCCCTTGGATAGAAGCTAAGTTTTCTGTATTCTCTATAGTTTTTTTCATCTCCATATGGTAATTTTGTTTGTCAGCCTGAGCTCTAAGAGATCTTACAGCAGGTCCTTTTTTAGTGTTTAAGACCCTTATTTGTATAAAAGTTTTGTCTATATTTCTTCCCATCTCTCCTCCGAGAGCGTCTATTTCTTTTACCAAGTGAGATTTAGCAGGTCCTCCGAGAGAGGGATTACATGACATTACTCCTATATTATCTAGGGTTATACTAAATATTGCTGTTTTCATTCCCATCCTTGCAGATGCTAAGGCTGCTTCACACCCTGCATGTCCTGCACCTACTACTATTACATCAAATTTTTCCATTATCTTCTCCTTTTCTACTTTAAATTTTCTAATTCTCTGGCTGTTTTAGAATTGGTGATAACTAAGAGTGTATCTCCTTTTTCGATTACACTGATTGCTCGAGGACTTGAATTTAATTCACCGTCACTTTTTTTTATACCAACTATATTTATATTATATAGATCTCTTACACCTAACTCCATTAAATTTTTTCCTAAAAATGATGGGGGAGCTTTAAATTCAACTAATAAAAAATCTTTTGAGAATCTAAGATGCTCGATCATATTAGGTTCCATAGCTAGCATGGCTATCCTATTTCCCATATACTCCTCTGGATATATCACCTCATCGGCACCTATTTTTTTTAAGACTTTTCCATGACTCTTGGTAACTGCTTTTGCTATAATTTTTTTTACACCTATCTCTTTTAAATTTAGGGTAGTCATTATACTTGCTTGAATATTACTTCCAATCCCTATAAATGCTATGTCAAAATTACTAGCACCTATCTCCTTTAAGGCATTTTCATCGGTGGCATCAAGGATTATTGCATTATCTACTATATTATTATTTATAGCTTCTTGAACTAACTCTTCATCTGTATCTATTGCTAGAACCTCGCTATCTGCTTCATAAAGTGTCTTTGCTATACTAGTTCCAAACCTACCTAAGCCTATAACTAAATAGTTTTTCATATCTATTTTCAACTCCTAAATTTATTTCTAAATTAAATTATCCTATGAGTATATTTTCCTCTGGATATTTATAAGATCTTACCTTAAGTTTTTCACTGAATGCCAACATAAATGTAAGGGGTCCAACTCTTCCTACAAGCATAGTTAGGATTATTAGAGTTCTTCCAAATATATTTAGATCTGCCGTTATCCCTTGAGATACTCCTACTGTAGCAAATGCTGACATCACTTCAAAGACAACTTTGTCCAAAGTTAAACTACTCGTTTGAACCACACTACCTCCATGGAGAGTACCTTGTAAAATTGAATCTGCTATGCCTATTAAAGATGTCGATTCAATCTTATTGGTTATCAATATTAAAAATACTACCATAGTAATATATAGTATAGATATTACTAAGATTGCCATGGCTCTATGCAATACCTCCCAAGAAACACGCCTATTAGATATAATAAGATTTTTTTCATTTCGAAGTATTACCATAACATAAAATATTATTATTCCAAAAGTTGTTGTTTTTAATCCACCACCTGTGGAACCAGGAGAAGCACCAATAAACATTAAAATTAAGAATAAAAATAATGTTGAAGGTCTTATATTTTCCATTGGAATAGAGTTAAAACCAGCTGTTCTAACAGTCACACTTTGAAAAAAAGAATTATTTAAGGCATCTATTATTCCCATATTTCCAAGGGTTCCGGGATTACTTCTTTCAAAGATGAAAAACATTATAGCTCCACCAAAGGTCAAAAAGAAACTGATATAAAGTGCTAATTTAGAAGTTAAATTATATCTTTTTTTTCCAGTTTTATAGTAACTTATAGTTGAATTAATTACAGCAAATCCAATTCCCCCTAGAGATATCAAAATTGAAATAGTAAGGGTTACAGTTAAATTGCTAGAATATCTAACAACACTATCGGAAAAAAGTGAGAACCCAGCATTACAAAATGCAGAGACCGAATGAAATATCCCATAGATTATTGCTTTTTTCAATGGCATAGTACTTGAGAATCCTAGGATTAAAAAAACTGCTCCGATTACCTCTATACCTATTACTATCAAAACTATTCGTTTTAAAAACTTTATAACCCCCCCAACTGAAAAAGAGTTGAGGTCCTCCTTTAATATTTTTCTCTCGTGGTAGCCTATCTGTTTTCCTATAAGGGTGAATACCAATGTTGAAAAAGTCATTATTCCAAGTCCACCAAGTTGAATCAATATTAATATTACACTCTTACCAAAAGGACTAAATACCTTACTTACATCTACTAATGTAAGTCCTGTTACTGAAACTGCAGATGTTGCAGTAAAAAGTGCAGTCAAGATACTAATATTTTGCCCTTTATTTACTGCAAAAGGTAACGATAAAAAAAATGTACCTATGAGTATTATAACTATAAACGACATCACTAAAATTTTGGATGGTAGTATCTTTCTGAAAGATATTTTTTTCATCTGTTCCTCCTAACTTATTATTCTAAACCTAGTTATTCTTTGTTTATAATTTCCTTTACTCTAACTTAACTATTATACCTAATTTCTCCCCTCCTTTCAAGAAATACTATTATTTAAGGTATACCTTTTAATTATAAAAAAAAAGAATCCCTAAATAAGGAATTCTTTAGATAGTTATTTGATATAATTATTTCTCTATCTTTTACCGATATTTTCACTTATCTTTACAATTACTTTTACAGCTTGTTCCATAGACGACACAGGAATATATTCATACTGACCGTGAAAATTATGTCCCCCTGTAAATATATTAGGACAAGGTAGTCCCATATAAGATAATCTGGCTCCATCTGTTCCACCTCTAACAGGTTTTATAATAGGTTCTATTCCTAATTCAATCATAGAATCTCGAGCTATATCAAAGACTTCCATTTTTTCCTCTATTTTTTCCTTCATATTGTAATAACTATCTTTAAGTTCTAACTCAATGGCGTTATTATATTTTTTATTCAAGAGTTCTACAGCTTGAACTATAAATTCTTTTTTCTCTATAAATTTTTTCATATTATGGTCTCTGATAATATAATCTAATTTTGCATGTGATATATCTCCACTTATCTCACATAGCATATAAAATCCTTCATACCCTTGGGTAAATTCAGGACGTTGGTTTACTGGTAATAAATTATGAAGTTCTATCCCTATTTGAAGAGCATTAACTAATTGATCTTTAGCTGTTCCTGGATGTACACTTCTACCTGTTATCTCTATCTTAGCACTTGCAGCATTGAAGTTTTCGTATTCTACCTCACCTAATCTTCCCCCATCGATAGTATAGGCAAATTCAGCACCAAATTTTTCTACATCGAATAGATCAGCACCTTTTCCTATCTCCTCATCAGGAGTAAATCCTATCCTGATCTTTCCATGTTTTATCTCAGGATTATCTATCAAATATTCCATAGCTGTCAATATTTCAGCAATGCCAGCTTTATCATCTGCTCCTAAAAGTGTAGTTCCGTCAGTTGTAATAAGGGTTTCTCCTATATATAAATCTAACTCCTTAAAATCTTTAGGAGAGAGAACTATATTTTTTTCTTTATTTAATATAATATCTCCTCCATTATAATCTACAAATTTAGGTTTCACATCTTTTCCTGAAAATGAAGGTGCAGTATCCATATGTGCTATAAATCCAAAAGTTGGAATATCTTTATCACTATTACTAGGAAGAGTTCCCATTAGATATCCATTCTCATCTAAGGTAACATCTTCTAATCCAATATCTACCATCTCATCCTTTAAAAAGGCAGCTAACTTTAATTGTTTTTCTGTACTGGGGCATGTAGCAGAGTTTTCATCTGATTTTGTATCAAACTTTACATAACTTATAAATCTTTCTACTAATTTTGACATCTTTTAATCCTCCATTTTCCTGTTTTTTTTTATAATTTAACTATAGTATCTATAAAATATACCATATTTAGATAAAATTTATATCTAAATAGATAAGAAAATATCATTTCTAAGTTACAATACTAAAAATAAACTTTAAATCTAATAATTTCACCTTTTCCATTAAAATAAAACATATCAACCTTTAATTTTAATATCAATGGATAAAAGTTTAAAAGAATGAATAAATAAAGCTAAAGTTGGAAATAAAAAAACTTGACTTATTAAAAAAACTTTAGTATCATACTTTAAATCCACTGGTAGTGGACAACAGTTTTAAAAAATGGACAAAGGAGAGTGAAATTATGTTTACAAAAATTATAACCATATCCACTATAATTATGACCTAAGTTTGCTTTCTATCTAAAAATAGAAGCAGACCTCTTTTACTTATTCAATGAGAGATGTTTCTAAATATTGAACTTTTATGAGTCTATTTAGAATTATATCTAAATAGACTTTTTTTATAAATTAGGAGGGGAAAGATGAAGTATTTTCAGAAAGGATCAAAGTATAGAAAATAAATTAAATTTATAGGGAGTTGCTGATAATATTAAGAAAGGGAACAGCGACAAATACTATTCAAACTGTAGAATTATTAATTGCTGGAGATAAAGGGAGAAAATTATGAGGATAGGTGTTATTGGTCTAGGAACAGTTGGGAAGAGTGTATTAAATATTTTATCTACGGAAAAAAATAGATTAAATAAAAAGATAGGAGATATAGAGATTGTCAAAATTTGTGATCTTAAAGATAATAATATTAAAGGTTACGATTTCACAGATGATTATAAAGAAATCATTAACGATCCGACGATTGATACAGTGGTTGAGTTAATAGGGGGAGTAAGTGTAGCATATGAGATCTCTAAGATTGTTTTAAATTCTAAAAAAAATCTAGTGACAGCAAATAAACATCTTTTGGCTCTCTATGGAAAAGAATTATTTTTATTAGCAGAAAAAAATTGTGTGAGATTAGAGTATGAAGCCTCTATAGGAGGGGGAATACCAGTTGTTGGACCTATAAAAGAAAACTTATTTTTAAATGATTTTAAAAATATTCGTGGAATTTTAAATGGGACGTGTAACTATATCTTAACAAAGATGGAGGAGGGGATGAGTTATTTAGATGCCTTGGAAGATGCTCAAAACAAAGGGTATGCTGAAGCTGATCCGACATTTGATGTAAAGGGAATAGATACAGCTCATAAAATAAACCTTTTAGCTCACCTAGCTTGGGGAAATCTAAAAGAATTTTCTGAAATATCTATTGCTGGGATAGATACATTAACTAAAGAAGATATTGAAGTAGCTAAATCTCAAGGATTGAGATATAAATTGTTAGGGGAAGCAAGTTTTAATGGGAAAGAACTAAATGTACAGGTTGCTCCTATAGCTATAAAAAAAGATGAGTTATTATATGGTGTAAATGGTGTTTATAATGCTGTAGAGTTAGAGGGAAATTATACAGGAAAAACTATTTTTTATGGGGAGGGTGCTGGTGGAGATGCAACTGCTACAGCAGTTATTTCTGATATTTATAAGATCAAATTGGGAGGATAATATATTATGATAGTCGTTCAAAAATTTGGTGGAACAAGTGTGAAAGGAACTAAGCGACTTTCTGAGATAGCTAAATGGATAGTTAAAAACAAAAAAAAAGGTAATAAGATGATAGTTGTTGTCTCAGCTCCTGGGGGGATGACAGATTCCCTTATAGGAAAAGCTAGGGAGGTAAGTTCTAATCCTAGGGGAAGGGAGTTAGATATGCTTCTTTCAGTAGGTGAACAAATTTCTGCAGCATTGCTTGCTATGAGAATCGAGGAATTAGGAGAAAAGGCTATCTCATTTAATGGTTCTCAGCTAGACATAAAAACAAATAATGATTATAATAATGCTAAGATCTTAAATATTTCCCCTAAAAAAATATTGGATAAGTTAGATGATGGTTATATAGTTATTATCACTGGATTTCAAGGGATAGATAGTGAAGGAAATACAACTACTTTAGGAAGAGGTGGAAGTGACACCAGTGCTGTGGCTATTGGAGCTGCTGTTAATGCTGATAAAATTGAGATATACACAGATGTAGATGGTGTATATACTTCAGATCCTCGGATTGTAAAAAAATCTAAAAAAATTAAAGATATTTCCTATGACGAGATGATTGAAATGGCCGATAAAGGAGCTAAAGTTTTACACTGTAGAAGTATAGAACTAGCTTCTAAATATGAGATCCCTGTTCACTTGCGTTCAGCTTTTACATGGGAAGAGGGAACTTGGATAAAAAAGGAGAATACTATGGAAAGTTCAGTTGTGAGGGGAATCTCAAATATAAGTAATCTAGCAAATTTAAGGATAAGTTTAAAAGATATGAATGAACTTGTAGAACATCTAGAAGAAAATCATATTGAAGTAAAATTATTTCAACAGTTAGAAAATTCTAAATTTTCAATTTTAATAGAGAAGGAAGATGCTCTAAGATTTTTTAAATTTTTAAAAGATAGGGGTTATACCCCAGAAATAACTGATCATCTAAGTATGATATCTGTTATTGGATTAGGGATTGCATCAAATAATATACCTAGAAAATTAACTAAAATTTTAAATTTAAATGAGATAGAGATAAACTCTATCTCCTCAAATCAAACAAGTGTTTCTTATGTTATATCTCAGAACAGATTAAAGAATGCTAATACTATTTTTCATCGTGAATTATTTGAATAGGAGAACTCATGGCTGTATATACTAAATTAACTACTGAACATAAAGAAAGTATAAAAAAACTATATAACTTAGATAAAAATACTGATTTTGTTGAAATTTCAGAGGGGATACTTAATACAAATTATCTAGTTAAAGAAAAAAATAAAAAACATGTATTTAGAATTTTAGAAGGAGATCGAGATATTCATGAGGAATTAAAAGAGCTAGAACTCTTAAGTTTTTTAAATGAAAATGATATCTCATGTCCCCAGGCCACTGTAAATAATCTAGGTAAAAATCATATGTTTGTCCAAGAAAAAATGGGATGTTTATTTAACTTTATTCCTGGTGAAAAGGTAATTAATATTGATTGTGATGTTTTAAAAAAAATTGGTTCTACACTGGGAAGGTTACACAATCTTTCTAAGGAAAGGACTATTAAAAGAACTAGAAAGATAGACTTAGATTTTTTTCATGAGAAACTATTAAAAGTTGATCTAAAAGATATTTTAAAAGAAGATCATGATTTGATAATGGAAAGATATAAAGAGGTAAAAAAAGTAGATTTTTCAGATCTTCCAAGGGGAATCGTTCATAACGACATATTTCCAGATAATGTTTTTATGGGAGATAAATTATCTTTAATAGATTTTAATGATTGTGTAAAGGGTCCCCTTGTTATCGATCTAGCTATTGTAATAAATTTTTGGATTAAAATCAAAGAATTTAGTAGGGATAAAGAAGATAGACTTATAAAAACATTTTTAGACTCATATGAAAAGGAACGAAAACTGCTACCTGAAGAAAAAAAAATGTTAAAAAAAATGGTTTTAAAGATGGCTCTTACTTTTATTTTTTTAAGGATAAATAAATTCTATATAGAGGATAATAGGGGAACAAATATGGAGATTAAGTCCTATAAAGATCTTATGGTCTTACTAAAGGAGGAAACCAATGAAATATATTAGTACCCGTGGAGATGAGGGGGAGTATACAGCTTCCCAAGCCATTGAAAAAGGAATTTGTAGTGATAGAGGTCTTTTTGTTCCTAAGAAAATTCCAAAAATTTCATTGAAAGAGATTGAAGAGATGAAAGAAAGTGACTATAAAGAGGTAGCTTTAAATATATTAAAAAAATATCTTACAGATTATAGTGAAGAAGAATTGAAACAGTCTATAACTGTCTATGATGAAACTTTTTTCCATCCAGAAAAAACTCCTGTAGTAAAATTAAAAGATAATGTCTACATCTTAGAACTTTGGCATGGGCCTACCCTGGCCTTTAAAGATATGGCACTTCAAATTATGCCCCGACTATTTGCCCAGGCTAGAAAAAAAAATAATACTAAAAAAGATAGTTTAATTTTAGTTGCTACATCTGGGGATACAGGAAAAGCTGCACTGGAAGGATTCAAAGACTTAGAAGGTATAAAGGTAGTTGTATTTTATCCAATCGATGGTGTAAGTGATATACAGAAACTTCAGATGCAGACTGCTTCTGGTAAAAATGTAGAGGTAATAGGTGTAGATGGAAATTTTGATGATTGTCAAACTGCCGTTAAAAATATATTTTTGGATAAGGAATTAAATCAATATTTAGACAAATTTAAACTTTCTTCTGCTAATTCAATTAATCTCGGTAGACTTATCCCTCAAATAATCTATTATTTTAAAGGTTATCTTCAACTATTAAAAGAAGATGAAATTACCCTAGGAGAAACAGTAGACTTTTCTGTTCCAACTGGAAACTTTGGAGATATTTTAGCTGGATATTATGCCAAACAAATGGGGCTTCCTGTAGGTAAACTAATCTGTGCTTCAAATAAAAATAATGTATTATATGATTTTTTTAAAACAGGTATCTATAATAAACAAAGAAATTTTTTTAAAACTATGAGTCCATCTATGGATATTTTAGTTTCTTCTAATTTGGAGAGGTTATTACACCATATTTTAGAAGATAGTCAGATATTAAATAAACTCTATAAAATATTTGAAGAGACAGGAAAATTTGAATTAGATAAAAGATCTTTAGAAAAGATTCAAGAAACTATAGTTGGAGATCATTCCTCTGAAGAGGATTGTTTAGAAACTATCTATGATACATTTGATAAAAATAACTATATGGTAGATCCACACACTGCTATTGCTATGAATGCAGCCTTAAAAAATAAAACAAGAAAAATAATTGTTCTCTCTACTGCTAATATCTATAAATTTTCTTCCAATATATTGATGGCATTTGATCTAGAAAAAAATGATGAATTTAAAAATATAGAAGCTTTAAATAAAATATCTAAAGAGGAAGTTCCACTAAATATAAAAAAATTAAAATCCCTTGAGATATTACATACTAAAGTAATTGAAAAAGATAGGTTAAAAGATATTTTGAAAACTTTATAGCTTACAGGATCTGCACAGAAGAGTTAATTATTTGTAAGAAAATTGACATAATTAAAATAAATTGCTATAATCCTAAATAATAATAAAATCGGACGAAGGTATGGGGAGAGAGCTTAGGATATAAGCCACCGAAGAAGTAAAACTTTCAGGTATCTGTTAAAAACAGATAAGGACCCTTACTGGACGAGCCTCTGGAGAGACCCGAAATGGGCACCGAAGGAGCAAAACTAGTTTATAATATAAACTGGACAAAACTCTCAGGTAAAAAGGACAGAGGAAGGAAAACATATGCGTGCATATGTTTTATTTGCCTTCTAAAAATTCTTATGGATTGTATCCATTTCAGAGGTTATGCTGCAGATTGCAGTCATAACCTCTTTTTATTTTATTTTAAATTTTTTAGAGATAACAGGAGGAAAATAATGGAGAAAAAAAGTTTTGCAAGTGATAACTATAGTGGTGTAGATCCAAAGATAATCAAAGCTCTTACAGAGTGTAATGTTGGTCATGCAAAGGCTTATGGGGAAGATAGATATACACAAAAAGCAATAGAAAAATTTAAAGAGATATTTGGAAATGATATCTATGTGGATTTTTTATATAATGGAACTGGAGCTAATACAGTAGCTTTAGATGCTATGACCGAATCATTTCAATCTGTAATCTGTCCAGAGCAAGCACATATAAACACTTACGAGGTAGGAGCACCTACAAAATTTACTGGATGTTCTTTGATAGGGATAAAAGCATGTGATGTAGGAGGTAAACTAAAAGTTGAAAGGGTAAGAGATTATTTAAAAAATTCTATGGGGAGTATCCACCACTCACAACCTAAAGTTATCTCTATAACTCAACCTACAGAGATAGGAGCAGTATATACATTAAAAGAGATAGAAGAAATTGCAAATTTTGCCCATGAAAATAAATTACTTCTTCATATGGATGGAGCAAGGATATTTAATGCAGCTGATAGTTTAGGTGTTGGTTTTAAAGAGATGACAAAGGACCTTGGAGTAGATGTATTATCATTTGGTGGGACAAAAAATGGGATGATGTTTGGAGAAGCTGTTATATTTTTTAAGACAGAATTAGCTAAAAATATCACCTACCGTAAGAAACAATGTACACAGCTAAACTCTAAGATGCGTTATATAGCAGTACAATTTATAGCACTTTTAGAGGATGGACTGGGATTGAAAAATGCAAGACAATCTAATAATATGGCAAAACTTTTAGCTGAGAGTGTATGTGATATCCCAGGTGTAAAACTGACAAATAAAGTGGAAGCTAATACTGTATATGCAATCCTCCCAAAAGAGGTAATACCGTACCTTCAAGAGAAATATTTTTTCTATATATGGGATGTAGTTTGTTCAGAAGTTAGATGGGTTACATCTTTTGATATAACAGAAAAAGATGTAATTGATTTTGTACAACAAATGAGATATATATTGGCTAAAATTAAAAAAGTAGCTTAAAATTTGTGATTTTTTTTAGAACTATCCTAATTAATTGGATATTGGTACTGAATATATTTTTCTCCTTTGATAGTTGTGTAATATGTGGTATGATATGATTTATACGTCATTATGTTAAGGAGGTGTAAATCCATGGAAAAATATAACAAAGGTTTAAAGTTGAAAATATTTCAAATAAAAAAACATGAGGTATTGATTCATAAGACTTTTGGCTCTATAAAGTTAATCTATAGCATATTTCTTGACAAGAGAATTAAAATATATGAAATAAAAAAAGAATTATTATCTGTTATACTCAAGCCAAAAAACTGTTTTTATTAAAAAAAGTTATCCATCTTTAAAAACTTATTTATCAATGATATCTATTAAAAAGGATTTTTTTAGAAGTATTGGTATATAAATAAGTATTACAAAAGAGAGGATGAGATTAATAATAATGGGAGGTAAAGTTTGTGTTAAAAGAAAAATTAGAAAAAAAAATTTTTGATATTGTTCCTCAACTTTCATTTTTTGGTGGAATTTCACATGAGGAGATAGGTAATATATTAAAATATATCCATGAGGAAAAAGTCGAGGCTGGAAACTATGTATATAAAGAGGGCGATTCTCCTAAGAACATCTATATTCTTTTAGAGGGAGAGATGGAGTTTTTTATTTTTGATGAAAAGATAGCTAGTGGGGAAGTAGGACTTTTATTTGGAACTTCAGCTACTATAGGTATTCAAAAACAATTGGTATCTGCCATGGCTAAGACAGATATAAAATTAGCTGTAATTTCTAAAACTTTTTTAATAGAGATGAATGAAAAAAATCCAGAACTTTTTATAAAAGTAATATTAAATGTAGCTAGAGATCTAGCTAGAGATCTAACTTTTTTAAAAAAATATGTAAAAAAACAAAGATGTAATTAAGGATACAATGTTTTTTTAGAATAAAAACCCTAGATAGAAGAGGAAGGTTTAAATATGAAGATAAAAATAATTATTACCTTAATTTTTATGATTTTATTATCTGCTTGTGGAGGTATAAAAAAAGAAAATAAGACAGATGTTAAAATTTTAGGTCTAAAGGGGAAGGTTAAATCAATCAAATACTCTAGTTATGATGCAGAATTAAAATTTGGAGAAATTAAAAAGGGTATTAGGAGTAGTTCTAAAGAGGAGAATAGATATTACTATTTCAATGAAAAAGGAGTTAAAATTGAAGATGGAGAAACTGATCTCTATGGTGTAATTCAAAAAAAAAGGTTATATAAATACAATGATAAAGAAAGATTAATTCAAAGTAGTGATTTTAACTCTAAAGATCAGTTTATAGGTAAGACAATATACACTAGAGACAATACAGGTAATCTAACTGAAGCCAGTAATTTTAATTCTAAAGATAAATTTGTGGGCAAAATATTATATATTAGGGATGAGAAGGGCGATCCTATTGAAACAAATATTTATGATTCAACTGGTATTTTAAAATCTAAATCTAAATTCGAATATGATAAAAAAGGTAGGATACTTGAATCTACACACTATGGACCTAAAGGTGAATTGCAAGAGGAGAAATACATTAAATATGATGGGAAAGGTAGGATTATTGAGGAAAAACTGAAAATAGGAACAACAATTTTTGTAAAAGATTTTAGATACGAGGATAAAGAAAAAAATGATGTAACTTTAATTATTAAATCTAAAGATTTTTCAATTATGTCGGAAACAAAATATATATATATATACGATAAGAATGGTAATTGGATTGAAAAAACTAGTATCGAGGATGGAAAACCTAAAATGATTAAAGAAAGAAAAATTGAATATCATATGTAAAAAATGGCTCAAGTTCCAAAGAACTAGGGCCATTTTTTTAGTAAAGTTCCAACTTATATATATCTAGATAGGTCAAGTATATCCTTAGATCTAATTCTATCTGTCCGCAATTATCTTCCATAGATTGACATAGTTTATAGAAAGCTTTATCATGATTTTTTTCCTTTAGATGAGCTAATTCATGAACTACTATATGTTCTAAAAACTCTAAGGGCATCTTTTTAAACTTAGAAGCTATTTTTATTTCATTTTTTACCTTTGTTTTCTTACCTTGTTTCCTAGGTATATATGAATGAAGACCTAAAGCTTGATTTTCTAGGATTATCTTACCATCATAAACTACCTTTGATAAAGGCTGACTCTTCTTTAAAAAATTATTCTTTATCTTTATCGTGTATTCATATAGTTGTTTATCTGTATCGATTCTATGAGCTTTAGGATATTTATTTTTTATATAATCTCCTAATTTGTTATTTTTTATCAATTGTTGTATTTGTTGTAGGATATTTTCTGAATATCCATTTAAATATTTAAATTCCATTTTCTCCCTCTCTAGATTTTTTTATAACTTATTAGTTTATTATTTCCCTAATCATAACTATACTTATCCCTAAAAGAACTTCAAAATCTGCTATATTAAATACAGGCCAGCCCTTGATATTAAAATAAACAAAATCAATTACATAACCTTTTTGTATCCTACAAATAAAATTTCCTAATCCTCCTGCTAAGATCAAAGAGTAACCTAGATAATTGTTTATATCTGTATAAAGGAGGTAACTGAGATAGCTAAATAAAAATAAATTTATAATCAAGATTAGATTTTTTTTCCCTGATAATCTATTGAATGCTATCCCATAGTTTCTTATATAGATTAATTCTATCTTACCACCAAAGAGGTATCTAGAAAGATTTAGATTTTTTTCAGCCCATCTTTTAGTTCTAAGATCCAAGGTTAAAAAAAATATTATCACCCCTAAGATAAAGAACCATTCCCTATTCAAACTCATACCTATCATATTTATATAACTCATTATGTTCAATGGTAGCTAAAAGTCTATTTATATAGATCTCTTCCATCTCACTATATTTATCTAATTTGGGAACCAATATCTTATAGTCATTTGTTAACTGAAGTTTATTACGGAATTCACTATAGGCTCTATGTCTGGCCAAAAGTTTCATATAATCAGCCATAGATTCCTTTAATGTTGGATATTTTCTCAAATATACCTGTTTATTTACCCTGGCTTCTCCAGCTTTTATCCTTGATTCAGTAGGATCTACCGACCATACACCAAATATATTATTTGCTTTTTCAAAAAACCTAGAGGTTCCCCAACCACTCTCTAAGATAGCTTGAGAAAGTAGGATCGATACAGGGACAGGTTTTAATTTAAGGTATAAAACTTCTATATCTTTTTCCTTTACCCTATATTTAGTATACATCTTTGAAAGGTACTCTTCATCTCTCTCTTTTTTTCCTTCTATAATCAATTTTAAATTATTTCTGGTTTCTTCGATCTCCTCTATTACAATCATTGCTGTAGGGACCATGATTTCAAAAAATTTTTGTTTTTTATCAGGGATATTCAAATCTCTCAAAGATACTTTGTCCATACTATAAATTACTCTAGGGACAAATTTTTCCCCTAAAATTGGTTGAACATCAGATAGATGGTATAGATCTATCTCTTTATACTTAACTTTTATCCCTTCTTTTACCTCTAATTTAATCTTAACATCCTGTTCTACTAACAACTCTTCATTATTTTCATGACTTTCGGATTGTTTTTCTACCTTAATATCTTCTACATGGGAAAAATTAATAGCTACAACAATTAGATAAAGCAAAAACAATTTAAATCTCATATCTACCTCCTTTGAAAAATTATAATATTTTTATAATTATGTTTTATGATATTTAAGTCATATTTCCTGCTTATTATATCAAAAGTTTTTTTATTATAAAATACAACATGGGTAGGATCTTGAATATACCACCATCTTTTAAACTCCTCATGGGTATTAGGAGAGAACCCAGTCATTAATATCAATCTACCATTTTTATTTAAGATAGATAATAATGTTTCAAAAGTTTCTCTAGGTTCATATATGTGTTCAAAGACCTCTGTAGAGATTATTACATCGTACTTTTTATCTAGATATTCTTTTTTATTATAAAAAAATTTGTCATAGATATCTACTTTATATCCATTTTCTTTCATAACATCTGCTAAGACTGGCTGAGGTCCTGAACCATAGTCTAAGATAGTGCTATCTTTATCTAGATTATCTTCTATATAGTCTATAAATTTTTTAAAATAAGATCTATATGATAGATCTGAGATCTCGTTGTTATGGATCTCATATCTTTTACCTTCATCTTCATAGGATAGAATATGAACCTTATCTATAAAGATAAACTCACACTCTTTACATCTATAGTATTTTTTTAATTTCGATTTATTTTTTACCTCAATAGGAAGAAGTTCTTTATTTCCACATATATTACATCTCATAGATTTAAAATACTCCTTTGTGCAAGTTGTAAGGTACATACTCTCCTATTCCTGTTTGAATACTTTCCAATACTTTTTTCATCTCAAAGGCTGACTCTAAGACAAAGTCTAACCTTACTTCGGCTAACCCTAAGTCCTTTAATTTATCGATCCTAGAGATAACATTCATAGGTTTTTCTAAAAACACTTGAGTATTTCCTAACTTGTTGGTGTGAAGTTTAAAGTTATCACCATTTTCATTGGTTATCTCTTTAGAACCTATATTAAGATCTTCTATATACATCCCTGTAAGGTGACCATAGACCATCATCCCACACTTACTAAGTTCTAGTGTACTTAAATAGTCTAGATCAAACTCAGGAGATAGATAGATAACTCCTGTATTTTTCATCTTTGAATATTCTTCTATGGACCTACTATTAGCTATATTAAAGTTATAATCTACAGATACTGTATCATTTTTATTTTGTATCAATTGATATAGGTTAGAGGCTAATCTAGATTTTGTATCGATCTTATCTAAATTAGATTCTTTAGCTACCTCTGGTCCTCTATAATATATTTTTTTTATTCCAAATTCTTTCGCTACTTTAAATTGATCTTTGTTTACAACAGATACTGCAACTGTAGTCTTATAATCATTTTCATTTATTGTTGGAGTGAAACCAACAATTTTATGATTCTCTAAAGTTCTCCTAGTAGTAGCTAAATATTCATTTTCAAATTTTTCAATAACTTGCCTTTTGATATCTTTTAAAGTTTTAAGGGAGACAAAGGCTTTTCCATCATAGTCGATATCTAGACTAGATAATTTTAGAGTAGAGTTACCCATCTCTCCTAATTTTTCAAAAATTGTTTCATTATCTAGTGGTCTTTTTTGAGCTTCCTCTAATATATGACCTATGATAGAAAAAGTTTTACCACTTGTATATATATCAAATCTTATAGGTTTTCCTACATGTGCAAAAAACTTTCCACCTATAGACATCCTTCCCTTTTCAGTTTTTAATTTAGATTCAATACTATCATTTAATCCCTTATCAAATGTTTTATAGATAAACTTAGTTCCTTTTGGAGGATAGATACTAATAAGATCTAATCTTTTAGCTTTATTTACTTTTTTCCCCATGATAATTATTTGGTTTAAATATTCTCCCTTTAAAATATTCATATCCTTATCTAAATAAGCTATACCATCTCCTAAAATAACTGTGGTATTTAATTTTAATATCCTTCCCCTTACATCTCCAATACTATACCCATAGTTAGAAGCATATTGACCATTCATTAATTTATCACTTTCATTTTTATAAAAATATCCCTTTGAGTAACCTCTGTTGAATATTTTTTCAGGGTGATGTTCTGTATTTTTTTTATTTAAGATATCACTATATTTTCCTACCATCTCATAGACATAGTTAGGAGATTTCATCCTTCCCTCTATTTTAATTGCATCTATCCCTGCATCTTTTAATTTATCGATCTCAACTTTATCTAACATCTGGTCTTTTGGACTAAGAAGGTATCCATCTTCATCTTTATTTGTTGTATATTTTTTTCTACAAATTTGAGCACACATCCCCCTATTACCACTTCTACTTCCAATAAAACTACTGATATAGCAATTTCCAGAATAAGATATACATAGAGCTCCAGATACAAATATTTCTAACTCTACCTTTGTTTTTTTTCTTATATTTTTTATCTCTTCAAAACTAAGTTCCCGAGATAAAACAACTCTTTTAAATCCTAAATTATAAAGGTAGTTAGCTTCAACATGATTAGCTACAGTCATCTGAGTACTTCCATGGATCTCTAACTCTTTAAAGTTATCTTTTAGATATCTAAATACACCTAGATCTTGTACGATTACAGCATCTAATCCATGTTCATATAATGCAGATAGATTCATATATAAAGAATCTAACTCGCTATCTTTCATAATCGTATTAAGTGTGAGTAATACCTTTACACCTCTTAGGTGTGCATAGTCGATAGCATCTTTTAATTCATTGATAGTAAAATTAATAGCTGATCTTCTGGCACCAAATCCTTTTAGCCCTAGATAAACTTCATCTGCACCACCTTTTATAGCTGCTTTCATCCTCTCTATATCTCCTGCAGGAGCAATTATTCTCATCTTTCCACCTCTAATTAAATTTTTTATTTACCTAATATAGTACTATATTTTACAGGTTTTATCAAGAATTAATACCTAGACACTTAAAAATAGTCCCCAATAACACTAATGGACACAAATCTTTATTTGTAATTTATTGAGCACAATGATGAACGGTGTATTTTTTATATTCCTAAAAAAATAATGTAATAAAACAAATGATGAGTTGTTCCCTTGGATATTGAAAATTAAATAGTGTGATAACATGTTATAAAACATACTTTATTATGCTATAATTGATATTAAAAATAAGTATAGAGGAGTAATTTTATGATTATAAGAAAAGTACTACTAGAAGATGCAGAAAAGTATCTTCAAATGCTTAAAACTTTAGATGAACAGACAAACTTTATGATGTTTGAACCTGGGGAAAGAAAAACAACATTAGAAGAGCAAAAAAATATTATTAAAAATAATAATGAAAATGGAAATCCGATGTTTTTAATGGAAGTAGAGGGTGAAATCGTTGGCTTTTTAGAAGGAGTAAGAGATAAATATAATAGAGTTAACCATAGCTTATATATTGCCTTAGGGATTTTAAAGAACTATAGAGGAAAAGGTAGAGGGAGAGCATTGATGAGTAAAATTGACGAATGGTCTCAAAATAATGATATCAAAAGAGTTGAATTAACTGTAATTTGTAGTAATGAAAAAGCAGTAAACCTATATAAATATGTTGGCTTTAAAATCGAAGGAATAAAAGAATCATCTTTAAAAATTAGAGATAAATTTGTTGATGAATACTATATGGCGAAAATATACTAAATAATAGAATTTTAAAGCAGACTAGTTTCTACTTATACCACTTTTCTAAACTAAAAATAGTCTAGGGAAAAGTGGTATAAAATTAAGGGAAGAGAAAAAATAGTGCATAATATGCAATTGATAACAGAAGGAAAATAAAAGTTTTAGTCATATGTTTTCATCAAGAAAAATAAATTTCCTTTCTCTCTTTATGCTATAATATTTTATAGCAATTAAACTTAAAATTTGAGAGGATGAAAAAAAATGAAAATAGGAAAATTAACAGCTTCACAACTAAAAGAAATAATCTTTAACAATATAAAGAAAAAAAGAAAGGAATTTTTAAATTCCCCAGGGATAGGAGATGACTGTGCTGCTATAGATCTAGGTGAAAAGGTATGTTATATCAGTAGTGATCCCATAACTGGAGCAGTATCTGAGATAGGAAAATTAGCAGTAAATATAACTTGTAATGATTTAGCTACTACAGGTGTAGAACCAATGGGTATCATGGTAACTATATTGGCTCCTCCAACTACAAGTGTAGAAGATCTAAAAAAGATCATGGTGGATATGGAGTCTGAATGTACTATATTAAATATAGATATCTTAGGGGGGCATACAGAGATTACCGATGCTGTAAATAAGATCATAGTTTCTGTAACAGGTTTAGGGTTTGGAACCAAAGCTCACTATGAAGATAAAAAAGAAATTTTAGAAGGAGACATAATACTCCTAACTAAAGGTACTGGGATAGAAGGAACTGCTATTATATCCTATGAAAAAGAGGAGGAACTAAAAGTTATACTATCTCAAGAGGAGATTGACAGGGGAAAATCTATGATGAACCTTACCAGTGTAGTTAAAGAAGGGATCTTATCGTCGGAACTTTCTAAAGGTATGCATGATGTAACAGAGGGGGGGTTATTAGGAGCTATTTGGGAAGTTGCAGAACTTTCTAAATTAGGAGTTACTATCTATGGTGACAAGCTCAATGTTTCTCAAGTTACCCATAAAATTTGTAATTATTATAAGATCGATCCATTAAAATTAATTTCTAGTGGATCTATGCTTATAGTTGTATCACCAAAAAATAAAGAAAAACTAATGGATAAATTAATTTTAAATGAGATTGCTACTTTTGAAATAGGTTATTTTACAAAAGATGTTCAAGAAAAATTTATATATAACTCCAAAGATCAAAGAGAAGATATATCTGAACCAGAAAGTGATGAACTCTACAAAGTAGTATAAAAATTTTAAAATGGTAAGATAAATTTTTATATTACAACCTGTGAATTAAAAACTCGAAAAAGAGTAGATAGTTCACAGGCTTTTTTTATAATTGATTAGATATTCCCTTTTATTGTTATCTAGGTTAAATATAAAAAAAAATAAAAAAAATTGATAAGTTATTTATTTCACTAAATTAAAGATAGAAGATTACTTTATACTACTTTAGTATTATTAAAAAAGACAATATTAAAAATAATTTATAAATTAATATAAGCTTTTTGCACTGGGTTATTTTAAATATAATTATAGCAATTATTTTAATAACACCTAAGTTATTAAAGTCTAAATAAAAAAAAACTTATAAACTAAAGTACCTCTTTTTAAACCTGTCTGAAATCCAAAATAGACAGATAAAAAAAAATACTAGAAATTTGCAATATAAAATAATAATATTATATTGATATAGTTTGTTTTTATATATTTGTATTGTTTTAAAACATACCAATATACAACTTCTAATTCATATTTTTTTTTATGATATTTATCTATTTGTATTTAAATAAAAAATTCACATAATTTTTAAAAGTAGTAAAAAAACGAACAAAATTTAAATTTTGTGTTCCATTTTCGCTTTGACATATACATAAAGTGGTGCTAAACTTTAATTGAGTGAATAAATAAAGTTTGAATTTATTGCTTAAATTACTATGGAGGTTATAATGGAAGTTTTAATTAATGGGTTAAATGGTATTATTTGGTCACCGGTACTTGTATATCTTTGTTTAGGGACAGGACTTTTTTTTACTTTAAAAACAAGTGGTGTTCAATTTACGATGATTAAGGAAATGATTAGATTATTATTAGGAAAAGATATTAAAGATGAAGAAAGGTCTAAAGATTCAATAAGTGGATTTGAAGCTATGTGTATGTCTGTTTCTGGAAGAGTAGGAACTGGTAATATCGCAGGAGTAGCAACAGCAATATCATTGGGAGGACCTGGATCAATATTTTGGTTATGGGTGATCTCACTGTTAGGAGCTGCATCATCATATATTGAATCTACACTAGGTCAATTATATAAAGAAAAATTTGAAGGTGGATATAGAGGGGGGCCTGCTTATTACTTTAAAAAAGGTTTATTAGGCGGAAAATCTTGGTATGGTAATTTATTTGCTTTGTCTACAGTACTAGCTATGTTAATATGTATGCCATCTGTTCAATCAAATGTAATTGCAGGAAGTTTAAAAACAGCAGTGGGTATTCCACAGTGGATTACAGGATTAATTATTGTAGGATTCCTATGTGTTATTATTTTTGGAGGAGCTAAGAGGATCGCCAAGTTTGCAGGAATAGTAGTTCCGTTTATGGCAGTAGCATATATAATTATCGCAGTGGCAGTGTTAGCAATTAATGCTGAGGAAATTATTCCATCATTGACTTTAATTGTTGAATCTGCATTCGGTAAAAAAGAAGCATTTGCTGGTGTTGCAGGAGCAGCAATATCTTGGGGAGTAAAAAGAGGTATTTATTCAAATGAAGCAGGGCAAGGAACGGGACCAGCTTCAGCAGCAGCAGCAGACGTATCACATCCTGCGAAACAAGGATTGATACAAGCATTCTCTATTTATATCGACTCAATATTTGTATGTACAGCAACAGCATTGATGATTATTATCACAGGAGCATATAAGGTTTTTGATGGTGTTACTGGTAAAGTAATCTATGAAGGAAAGGGTGCTATTTCTAATATGAATATTAACACAGTCGGAGCAGCGAATACATCTGCAGCTTTAGATATTGGTTTAGGGTATGGTGCATATATAGTTGCAGTAGCTATTATATTCTTTGCTTTTACTACACTACTATCATTTTTCTGGAACGGAGATACAGCATTAGTTTATCTAACTAATGATAATAAACAAGGAGGAAAAATTAGATTTATTTTAAAACTAGTATTTCTTGCGTTTACATTCTCAGGTTCAATAGTAGCAGGAGGAATGGCTTGGACCCTTGGAGATATAGGAATTGGGATAATGGCTTGGATAAATATTGTAGGGATATTAATTATGTATAAACCTGCTATCGCTTGTCTAAAAGATTATAAGTTAAGGATGGAAGAACAAAGAGAAGATGATTGGGACTTTAATCCAAACAAAATTGGAATTAAAGGTGACTTTGATGTTTGGGATGAATTGAGAAAAGAAGGAAGGGAAAAAGAGGTAATATATAAAGAAGGTTTCGTAGAACTAAAAGTATAATGATTAAATATTTTCTTTTTTGTCATATTTTGAGAAATTGAAGACTGTCAGAATTTTTATAAACTGAGGAGCAATAATTAAAAAATTATTGCTCCTCAGTTTAATATATTTTAGATCTATGTAAGGATATCAAGGGGAAATTATTAATAGTGATAATTTGTAGACTTGATTAAAATGATCTAGTTATGATATTATTTTTTGAGGTGGTATAGGTGACAAGATCAGAGATATTATATATATTGGGGTTAGGAAAACTTATAGATACAAACTTTGAAAATTTTATGGATATTATAAAGATAAAAAAAGGAGATATAATTTATTATAGTCAAGATAAGAAGATGTCAGCTATATATGTATTAGAAGGAAAGGTTCAATATATAGTATATAGTCCAGAGGGAGGAGAATTTTATATAGATTATTTTTCAGGAGACTTAGCAGGGATAGGAGCTTCACTTTCATATCAACTTAAAAATAAAATGAAAAGAAGTTTTGAAGCTGACCTTATAGGAAAAGAAGATTCGATTATAATTACCCTTCCTTTGGAAAAGATATTTGATATGGAATTTAAAGGAAAGGAAGAGATCTTAAAAAAACTTATATTTTTATTTGCTGAAGAACATTTTCAAGTTTCAGAGTATTTTTTCCATAAATCTTTATATTCAGAGGAAAACTTCTTTATAAAGATCGTAGAAAAACATAGGGTTATAAATAAAGGAACAAAGGAACTTTCAGAGATGTTAAATATCAACCTTAGAACTCTTCAAAGAATAATTAAAAACCTTCAGAAAGCAGGTGTAATTATAAAGGAAGATAAAAAGATATCGATAGGAGAAAAAGGTAACGTAGAAAGATATAAGATGAAATTTAAAAGATAAAGAAAATATTATTTCTTTATTAATTTTAGAGAGATATTTTACGCCAAATGACGTTGGGAAAAAAAGTTAATAGATATATAATTAAGTTCTTAAATCAATTTTATTATTATATTTATTCAAGGAGGAAAAATGGCTAAAAACATAATTATTTGTAAGTGTAAAGGTGTAGATTATATAACAATAAGGAAAGCAATGATTGCTGGGGCTCGTACCTTAGATGAGATAAAGGAGATGACCGGTGCAGCAACTGGATGTGGTGGATGTGCAGAGGAGATAGAAAAGATCTTAAGATCGGTATGTGGATGTAACAACGTATCCCTTGAAGATGTTGTTGGAGCTGTAAAAAATGGTTCTGATACAGTTGAGAAAGTTGAAAAAGTTACTAGAGCAGGAAAAGGCTGTGAAAAATGTAAAGCTCTCGTGCAAAATGTAATAGATCTAGGAAGATAAGATTTAGAACTTGATATTAAAATTAAATTTTTTAAAAATAAAAGAGGGTGACTCAGTAAATTTTCAACTTGAGTGACCCTCTTTTTATTTTTGGACAATGGAGATCAATTTCTATTTAGTATTTTTCTATCCATATGTCTATCTCTTTTATTTTCTTATAGCTATTATGGTAGGTCAATATAAAAATTGTGTGAAGAATTTAAGAAAAATTAATAAAATCCTCTCTAATTTGCTTCCTAAGGTGGTTCTAAAAACTTCCCCTTGTATTTATACATCTAAAGGAGAACTACCCCCTAGAATAAAGCCTTCTAACTACTGGTACTACTAGGGTTGAGAGGGAGAAAAAGTAAAATGCCACAAAGTAGCCTTAGGGGTATCAGAAAAAGCCTTAGAGGTGTCAGAAAGAGCCTTATTTCCCTTAAAAATTACAGTATTTTTAGATACGATTAACATATAAACAATAAATCCAATATTAAATTAAATACAAGACTTGAGGCAATAAGTTAAATAAAATTTGATTGATTTATTTTCATTATATGGTATAATATAATCTAAATAATACGATTACGTACTTTATAGAGGTATGTTAATTAATTAATAAATTTAAGGAGTAAAAAAACATGAAGAGATATAAAGATGGTTTATTTAAAGGTATTGGGATTGGATATGCAGGAGAGATAGAAGTTCACGTTACAATTTTGGAAGGAAAAATTAAAAGCATAGAATTTATATCACACAATGAAACACCAGTAATTTCAGAACCTGCCTTTAATGAGATTCCTAATAAAATAATAAAAGAAAATACTATAATGGTACCCAATGTAAAGGGATGTTCTATGAGTTCTCGTGGGATAAAGGAAGCTGTAATGAATGCTCTTATCCTCTCTGGAGAGGATAAGACTAACTTATTAAATGAATTTAAAGATTCTGAAAATTTAGATAAGATTGTTGTGAATAAAAATAAATTTAAACCTATTGAAAATTTTGATATAGTAATTGTTGGTGGAGGTGGAGCAGGACTAAGTGCTGCAATTTCAGCATCAAACTTAGGGGCAAAAGTTGTTCTACTTGAAAAAATGGCAGCTGTTGGAGGAAACACATTGGTATCTATGGGTGGAATAAATATACCTGGAAGTGATGCTCAAAAGTCTAAAGAAATTGAAGATAACCCTGAACTTTACTATAAAGATGCTCTTACTGGAGGAGATGGTGAAAATAATAAAGAACTATTTAAAATCTTATCTGAAAATGCCTTGGATACATATAACTGGCTTAAAGAAGAGATCAAAGTAGAGTTTAAAAAAGATGAACTTATTCATTTTGGTGGACATACTGTGCCAAGGGCAGCAATATTTAAAGGCAAATATGCAGTGGAATTGATCTCTAAATTAAGAAAAAAAGCTGAAAACTTAGGAGTAGAAATCCGAACTGGAGTAGATGCCAAGGAGATAATAACAAGAAATAAAGAAGTTATTGGTATCAAGGCCATGACTGATGGAAAAACAGTAGAATTTTTTGGAAGTAGAGGAGTAATCTTTGCCACAGGAGGTTTTTCTGGAAATATAGAGATGAGAAAAAAGTATAATCCTCAGTTAGATGAAAGATATAAAACAACAAATCAAAGTGGAATAACTGGAGATGGGCACTTAATGTGCGAAAAGTTAGGAGTAGATTTTGTTCATATGTCATATATACAAACTTTTCCAATTGCTAATCCTTTGACAGGAGCGTTATCCCACGTAGGTGGATCTAGATTTGATGGAGCGATCTTAGTTAATAGATCAGGAGAAAGATTTGTTGAAGAGTTAGAGAGAAGAGATGTAGTATCACAAGCTATATTATCTCAGACAGATGGCGTAGGATATCTTGTATGGGGACAGGAGATTGAAGTTATTGCAAATAGAACAGTTGAAAATAAGTTAGAGGTGGAGAGTTTAAAGAGAGAGAATCTGTTTGTAGAAGGAACTATTGAGGAGTGTAGTAAAAAACTAGGGATAAACTTAGTTACACTAAAAAATACTATTGACACATATAATTCATATGTGGAAAAAGGTAAAGATGAAAAATTTAATAGAAGGGGAAGTCTTATAAAGATAGAAAATGGTCCTTTCTATATTCAAACTGTTGCACCAGCAGTTCATCATACTATGGGTGGAATAAAAATAAATAGTGACAACGAAGTTTTAGATATTGAAGGAAATGTAATAAAAGGTCTATATGCTGCCGGAGAAATTGTCGGTGGTATCCATGGAACAAATAGATTAGGTGGAAATGCAATAACTGATATTTTGGTTTTTGGAAAAAGAGCTGGAGAAAAAATAATGAGATAATCTATTCCTTTATAGAATCTAAATAAAAAATACCAAGAAACCTTTTTTTAGAAGGTTTACTTGGTATTTTTTAAAATTAGAAACTATAGTAGGAACTATTTTTTATTTTTTTAGTATTCTAATAGAATTGAATATTGCAAGGATAGCTACTCCTACATCTGCAAATATTGCTTCCCACATTGTAGCCTCTCCCATGAGTCCAAGTCCCATAACAATTAATTTTATTATAAGTACCAAAGCTATATTTTGTGTAACTATTTTTCTAGTAACCTTTGCAACAAGGATCCCATCGACAATCTTTGTAAGTTCATCGGTCATTATGACAACATCGGCAGCTTCTATTGCAGCGTCACTACCAATTCCCCCCATTGCTATCCCTATATCAGCACGAGCTAACACAGGAGCATCGTTTATCCCATCTCCCACAAAAATAACATTACCATCAATTTCAGATTGTATTTTTTCAAATATTTCTACCTTTTGATTTGGTAGTAGCCCAGAATAGACCCTATCTATATTTACTTTATTAGCAATATCATTTGCTACAGATTCATTGTCTCCAGTCAACATATATGTTTTTATTCCTAGATCTTTTAGGGATGAGATTGCTTTTTCTGAGTCTACCTTTAATTCATCTGAGATTACCAGGTAACCCTTAAATTTATTTTCAACAGCAAGATAAACTAAAGTCCCGATCTCTTTTCCTTGAGGACAATCTATATTATTTTCTTTCATCAACTTATGATTTCCGAGTAATATTTTTTTATCTTCTAAAATCAAACTTACCCCATATCCTTTAATTTCTTTATAGTTTTTTATTTTTTCCATCTGAATCTCTTTTCCATAAAATTTAACTATACTCTTAGCTATAGGATGGTTAGAGTATACCTCACCATAAGCTGAGATATATAGAAGTTCTTCCTTTGTAATTTCACTTGTGACTATTTTTGTAACTTCAAAACTACCCTTAGTAATTGTTCCTGTCTTATCAAAGACAACAGCTTGAACTTTATTGAGTGCTTCTAAATAATTTCCACCTTTAATCAAGATACCTTTTTTAGATGCTGTACCAATCCCACTGAAAAATCCAAGGGGGATAGAGATTACTAATGCACATGGACAAGAGATAACTAAAAATATCAATGCTCTATATAGCCATGTATTAAAATCTCCTCCAAATAATGGTGGGATTATAACTGTAATAGCTGCGATAGATACTACTGCAGGAGTATAGTATTTTGCAAATTTAGTTATAAATTTTTCAGTCTCTGCTTTTTTATTACTGGCATTTTCTACTAATTCGAGTATTTTACTGACTGTAGAATGATAAAAATCTTTCTCTACTTTAATTTCAATTACTCCATCTCTGTTTATACTACCACTTAGAACTCTATCTCCAGACTTAACGTCTAAAGGAAGGGATTCACCAGTTAATGCTGAGGTATCTAAGGCTGCATCTCCAGATACAATAACTCCATCTAATGGAATTTTTTCTCCAGGTTTAACGACAATTATTGTATCTACCTTTACACTTTCAGGTTTAACTTTTTTTAATATATTACCAATTTTTATATTTGCAAAGTCTGGCCTTATATCCATCAAACTTTCAATGGATTTTCTAGAGTTATTGACTGCTCTATCTTGGAAGTATTCTCCTATTTGATAAAAGAGCATAACTCCAACAGCTTCTGAATGTTCTCCTATAAAGAAAGCACCAAAAGTTGCAATGGTCATCAAGAAATTTTCATCAAAAATATTACCACGGGATATATTTTTAAAGGATCTTAAGACTACATTACCACCAGAAATTATATAGGCAAGGATAAGTGCAGCTAATTTAAATTTTCCATCTTCTATTCCAAAGGTACCTAGAAAAAATAAAAATAATGCAATACCTACTCTAATTTCCTCCCTATAGTTTTTACCTTTATTAGAAGTAATATTTTTTTTAACCTCTATATATTCATCATTAAGATCTTCTTCTACCTCAAAAATAGTCGTTCCTGGTTCGATCTTATCGGCTAATATTTGAATCTCTTTTAAAAACTTATCTGGATCTCCAGAAAATTCAACAACCAATGTCTTCTTCATAAAGTTTATTGTAGCTTCAATAACATTAGGAAGTTTATTTATTGCACTTTCAACTTTAGAAGCACAACCACCACAGTGTAGATCTCCTAAATCATAGGTAATTCTTGTATTTGTTTTAGATATAATTTCTTTTTTCATATTTAATCTCCTCTTAAATAAATGTTGTATGAGTGCTTATTCATATATTACCTCGAAAGTCATATGAATGTCAACTCATATATAAAAAAATAAAGGAATGGAACCCTTAAAAAAAAGATAGACACAACTATAAAAAATTATGTTTATCTTTTATTTTAATTAATTTTTGGGTAAAACCTCTATTCGGTTTCTTCCATTATTTTTAGCTTTATACAAAAGTTTGTCTGCTATATCTATTGCATCTTCTAATTTCTCATATGAATTTTTTAAGTTTATCTCAATAATTCCACCACTAAAACTAACTTTAAGCCTTTCATCTTTCCATACTAGTTCATTTACTATGGTCTTTACCTTTTGTATTATATTTAATGCCTCTTCTGATTTTGTATTTGGGAGTATAATTAAAAATTCTTCCCCACCATATCTGCCAATGTGGTCTCCATCTCTTAAATTTATCTTTAGAACGCTAGCTATATTTTTTAAAACTTCATCTCCCATAATATGTCCAAACATATCGTTTATTTTTTTAAAATGGTCGATATCAATCATTAAAATTGAAAGAGGGTGATTATTTTTTTCAAATTTCTCAACCTCTAACTGAAACAACTTAAAAATATATCTTCTATTATAAAGTTGAGTCAAACCATCTCTAATTGAAAGTTCCTTTAGATGTTTTTCTAAGCTTTTCCTTTTGGTAATATCTCTTAAGAAAGTGATCTGTATTTTATCCTTTGCGACCTCTAAAATCGAAGTATTGATCTCACCAACGAGTAAAGTCCCATTTTTTTTTGTAAATATTACTTCTCTATAACTATTTTTTTCGGTGTTGTCTTTTAAAATAAGAAGATCTGTATTTTCTATATTTTCTTTTTTTACTTCTAGATCAGCTAAAGATAGATCTAAAAATTCTTTTTTTGTATATCCTAGCATCTTATGGATATTTTCATTACAGTCTAATATTTGCCCACTTTCATTTTCTAAGGATATGCCGTCTATAGAAAGATTTAAAAGGGTCTTATAGACATTTTCTTCATATTTAATGATATTTTTTATTCTTTTCATAACACGTAGTTCAAGCAAAAATGCTAAACTTGCTAAAAAGAAAATTAGAAAACAAACTTCTACTATATGTTCTATAACTTTTTTTCTTAATCTTTCTTTTTGTAATTGTATGGTGTCATTTATATCATCTAAATAGACTCCTGTTCCTACCATCCAATTCCAACCAGGAACTGCTTTAACAAAAGCCATCTTATCTACTGGTTCATCTTTACTTGGTTTATACCATTTGTAATAGATGAATCCCCCATCTTTTTTTTGGGCAGCCTTTACCATCTCTTGGACAATTTTTAATCCATGGAAACCTTCTAATTCCCATTCGTTTGTACCTATTAAGTGGCTTTGTTTTTTGTCCCCTGTTGTTAAATTAAGACCGTTAAAATCAGACACAAAAATATAACCATCTTTTCCAAAATGTATCTTCTTGATTCTATCGAGGAGTTCCTGCTGTTGTTTATGTTGAAAATCCTCATAATATTCCCCAGTTCCTATCCAAATATTCAGTGGCTTTAATAATTTTAAGAAAGAAATTTTTCTATAATTATTTTGAGTATCATTTGGATGTTTCCATGTATATTCATAGAAACCTTCACCCTTTAAAGTTAAAATTTGTTGTATGTCTCTAAAGATGTATTCCCCATCAGAATTTTTATAATCTAGGATCTTATCTCCCTCAAATTTAGATTTGTTGTCGAATAAAAGTATACCATCTTTATTCCTTCCACCAAAAAAATATCCTCTACCCTTATTAAAGGTAACTCCTGAAAAGACATCTGCTATTATCTGTTCTATCTCTCTATCACTCTTGTTGTTTTTATTTGTTTCATATATATTCATGGCAATATCATATGCTTCATATCCTTTTTCTTGAAGGTTTTCTTTTAGTTTTTCCTTCATTATAGATCTATGGTGTTCTATATCATTAATAACTCTATCTACTTCATTTTGGATCAAATATTTTTGGGAAGCTATATATTCTTCCTTTAGTTGTTTAGATTCCTTATGAAAATTAGAGTAACTGGTATATATCCATAATCCACCCATCAATAGAATTGCGATAATGAGTATAGATAATATTGTGAAACGAAAATAGATCCCTATTTTTTTTAAATCTTCCATTAAAAATCTCCTAAAAATTTTAATATAATAATAATTTTTGTATATGGTTGAATCTAAATTATATTATTTTTAAACTAAAATAACAAGGATAATACTTAAAAACTTAATAATAGATCTAGTAATAAAATGGATTTTTAATAATCACAATTAGAAATTAAAATATAAAATTAAATCATTTCTAAAAGGAAAATTAAAAAAAAAGTATATAAGATAAGAATGAGGTTTTAATTTATCTATTGTGATCCATAAATTGAGAACACCATTTAATTCTGTAATAGGTTGTTCTGAAAATTTATCCTAGAGGAAGAAGAAAATAAAGAGATAGATATAATAGATAATAATTTTAAAGATGAAAAATAAATTAATTAATAAAAATACTTGCTTAAAATGAGGTGAATTAAATGGATATCTTCGAAGCATTTCATGTTTTTTTTAAGGATATTATTTTTACATTATGTGAAATAGTATTTCTTAGCTTGGTGTTTTCAACTATATATATTGTGATACGAACATTGTCTAGAAGTTTGGCTTCTCTATATTTTTTTAAAAAAAATATAGAATATTCTAAAATTATCTTAAAAAAAATAAAGTTATTTTTAATATATATATATATACTTCTCATTGTTACCTTACTAAGCTATAATGGTTATTTAATTTATAAAAATATAGACGTTTATGAAAATGCTATAGTTACATTGTCTAAGATTCCAAAGGAATTTTGGGTCGAGATCTTATTGGGAATCCTAAAAATTATAGTGGTGTCTATAGGGGCTCATTATTTTACAAAACTTAGTTCAAAAATATTAAATAAAGCACAGTTAAGATCAAAAGCATATAAAAATATTAAATCAAACAATGAGATTATAGATAACTTTTTTTTCAAACTGAAAAAAATTATAAAAAGTAGTATAATTTTATTAGTCTTAATATACTCAATGAATATTTTATTTTTTCCCAAAATATTTTTAAGTAGTATGTATATTATTTTAAAAATATATTTAATTACTTCAGGAGGAATTTTACTTACTCGAGCAGCTACAATAGTTGTAGATAGTTTTGAAGATTTGAGTAAAAGATATTGGTATCGTAAAGATTATGTAGGATGGTATAACAGGTTAAAAAGTTTGTTACCATTATTTAGACGTTGTTTAGAATATATTATTTATGTATGGATAACCTCCTTAGCAATGTTGCAGATTAGTTTTTTTGCTAAATATGTTCCCTTTGGAACAGCAATAATAAAGATAATAGGAATATTTTTTATAACCCGGGTAGTTGTAGAGTTTTTGAAACTTTTTGTAGATAAATATATGATGAAATCAAAAAATGATTCATTTAATCAGCAGAGAGATACACTTATCCCTATAACAAAATCTTTCTTGCAGATCATAGTATATTTTGTGGCTTTGGTTCTTGTACTGAGAGCTTTGAATATCAATCCTCTGTCTATACTTGCTGGTGCCGGAATTTTTGGTTTAATTATCGGTATGGGAGCACAGTCCCTTATCAATGATCTCGTTGCTGGAATTTTTATTCTTTTTGAGAGTATCTTTTTAGTGGGAGATTATATTGAGACAGGAACCTCCCATGGAATAGTCGAATCTATTTTACTTAGAACCACAAAGATAAGAGATCCCAATGGACAACTTCATATATTAAGAAATGGTCAGATAAATCAAGTAGAAAATTTTTCAAAAGGTTATACATTTGCAGTTGTTGAAGTTGGTGTGGCATATGATAGTGATCTTGAACATGTATTTAAGGTATTAGATGATGTTGGGGAAAAGATAAAGGAAAAAAATCCCAATGTATTAGAAAAACTTGTAGTCCAGGGAATAAAGGAATTTGGTGAATCGGAACTACTCATAAGAACCCTTACAAGGGTTAAACCAGGTTATCATCTCAAGGTAGTTTATGAACTTAGAAATATGATAAAAAATGAATTTGATCTAGAGGGAATAGAGATTCCTTTTGCAAGACGTGTAGTAATAATTAAAAATCAGAGTGATATAGATAAAGAAAATAATAGTTAGAAAAAAACTGAACTTCATATAAAAGACCATTTAAATCTAAAAGAATGCCAAAACTTAAATGAAGTAAAAAAACTATGAAAAATTTTACGAATTATTATAACAGCCATAGATACCAATGGAATCTAAAAAAGATGACTCCTGTACAATACAGAAATCATCTTTTATTAGTATCTTAATCATGCTTTCTTTTAAAGTTTCCTTGACAAAGGGTACGGTATAGTTTAAATTAGGCTTTTTCTAATAATTTAAAAGTAATCGTAGAAAGGAGTTCAACTATATTGATAAGATCTTTTTCTTGAAAGTCAAAACCTTGATGATGATGACTTTCTTTAATGTCACTTCCAAAAAGCATATATGAAGCTTCCCCTCCTTTTTTTTGAACCTTATCCATCAGATAAGAAAAATCTTCACTCCCTCCTAAATTAATAGATTTTTTTGAAACTTTAGTAAATAATTTTGTATCAAAAGCTATCTTCTCTATAATATCTACTAATTTCTTATTATTATGCCCAGCTTTTGCCTCTCCCATAACTTTTGTTTCTAAATTTACTTGATACATTTTAGCAGAGGATTCTAGTATATTTAATGCGTTATTTTTCATGTATTCATTTAGGTCCGAATTCTCTCCTCTAGTTTCTAATTGCATATAAGCATAACCTGGAATTACATTACGACCAGTACCAGCTTCTAATTTGCCTATATTTATTCTTGTAGCTCCTTGACTATTTCTAGGAATAGACGAAAGGTGTATAGATGAACTAGCTGCAGCCAATAGAGCATTTCTTCCTACTTCTGGGCTTACTCCTGCATGTGTAGAAATACCTTTAAAATGTGCATCAATCTTAGTTGTGGCCAAGAACCCTTCAAGATTACAATATAATTCTTTAGAAGTATCTTTTTTTATTCCTAAATGTCCTCCTAAAAGATAATCAACATTATTTAATATTTCAGAAGATGCAATAGACTTAGCACCCCTTACTCCCTCCTCAGCAGGTTGGAATATAAGTATAATTGTTCCATTTATTTGATCAGCTATCTTAGAGATTACTTCTGCTACTCCTAATCCAATTGCAGCATGACCATCGTGTCCACACGCATGCATAACCCCAGTATTTACTGAAGTAAAGTTATGAATATTTGGAAAATGATCTACTGAATTACTTTCAGATACATCGACGGCATCAATATCAAAGCGTAAAGCTATGGTTGGCCCTTCCCCTCTTTTTATAATACCAATAGCTCCAGTATATCCTCCTTCTAATTTTTTCATTATTTTAGGATTAGCTCCTTGATTTAAAGCTCTTTTATAATGAAAATCAAGCACATCTGAATCGGGAACTCCCATTCTATAAATATTTTTCATTATTTCTTTAGTGGTTATAATTTCATATCCTAATTTTTCTAATTTATCTATTATAGTAGATGTAGTAAAAAATTCTGTCCATCCTGATTCGGCATATTTATGAAATGTTCTTCTGTAATTTATAACTCTAGATTCAATATCTAGGGAAATTTTATGGATTTTTTTATTCAAAAAATTCCTCCTTTAAGCGGAAATATAATTATAAAGTTCTCTTTTTTATCATATAAAGTCTACCAGAGGAGGCTCTATATCTTAACTGATGTTTCGTAGTAAATATTTAATTTGGATAGACTTATTCTATGAAAAGTCATTTTTTTTTAATAAGATAACCTTTAGTCTTAACAAATAATATTTAGTTTTTTTTTATTCAGAAAAAAATTTATTGCAAAAAATTAGTTATTTAATAAAGATTTAACCGAAGTAATAAAAAATTTCACTCCTAATTTCATAATATTCTCATCGAAGTTAAAATTAGGATGATGCAATGGATAAGAGTTTCCATCTTTAGATCCTAAAAAAACAAGAGCTCCAGGCACTTTTTCAAGGTACCTTCCAAAATCTTCCCCTCCTAAGAAAGGACTTTCAAGTTCTTTAAAAAAATCTTTTCCTATATTTTTAATAATACTGTTTCTTAGTTCTTCAAAGACATCTTCATTTACAACTACAGGGGTATAACCATCTGTGTACTCTATCTCACATTTGGCTCCGTGTGCACTACAAATTCCTTGAACAACATCATATATTTTATTTTTTATTTTAGTTTTGGTTTTAGCATTTAGTGTTCTTACAGTTCCCTCAAGAATAGCTTCATCTGAAATCACATTATAAGCTTTTCCACTAGTAAATTTGCCTATTGTAATAACTCCACTTTCCAAAGGACCAATATTTCTGCTAATTATAGTCTGGAGATTATTTAAAACCTGAGCTCCTATAAGTGTAGAATCAATACCGTTTTCAGGTTCAGATGCATGGGAACTTACACCATATATCTTTATCTTTAGAGGGTCTGAAGATGCCATCTCAGCTCCTTTTTTAAAAAATATTTTATTTTTTTCAAGGGTGGGCCAAATATGTAGACCTAATATTCTGTCAACATCGTCAATAGCTCCATCTTCTATCATTGCTAACGCACCTCCTACAGGAGCTTTTTCTTCTGCTGGTTGAAATAAAAATCTTATTTCTCCTTGAAGTTCTTCCTTCTGTTTAGAAAGAAGTTTTGCTGCTCCAAGAAGGATAGCAGTATGACCATCATGACCACAAGCATGCATTTTTCCATTATTTTTAGAAGAGTATGAAATCTTATTTTTTTCTTGAATAGGAAGAGCATCAAAGTCAGCTCTTAGAGCTATAGTTTTTCCCCTCTTACCTCTATTTAGGTATCCTACAATACCATTTCCACCTATATTAGACTCAGTTTCAATTCCCATTTCTTTTAATAACTTTTCAATTTTTTTAGGTGTTTCTACTTCCTCATATCCAAGCTCAGGATACATATGTAAATTTCTTCTAATCTCTACAATTTCTTTATATATATTTATAATTTCTTTATTTATATCCAAATTTTTCTCCTTTTATTATAAAAATAATTCTCCGCCAGGTCCAAGAGGCAATCCAAGTATCATCCAAACTATAAGCAATAAAGGCCAAAATATAAAAAATCCTATTGTATAAGGTAAAGTTAATGAAATCAGAGTACCCATACCAGCCTCTTTTTTATATAAAATAGTATAAGTAAGAACCACAGGAACATATGTAAATAAAGGAGAAATAGGATTTGTTAATGAATCTCCAACTCTATATGCAACTTGAATTAAGGCAGGAGAATACCCCATAAGTGAAAACATTGGTATAAAAATAGGGGCAAGTAGTGCCCATTTTGCTGATCCACTTCCAATAAACAAATTAATAAATGATCCTAATATTAAGAACCCTATCATTAGAGGTATTCCAGTAATTCCAGTAGATGTAAGGAAAGAAGCTCCTTTTATTGCAAGGACTTTCCCCATATTAGTCCAGTTAAATATAGCAATAAACTGACTAACGACAAATATTAATACTATAAATCCTGACATTTTTTTAATAACATTATTTAATTTTTTAGGTACGTCATCTCCACCTTTGATACTTTTAGTTACAATTCCATAAACTCCTCCAATTAATATAAAATAGAAAAATAATATAGGAATAAGGCCTTTTAAAAAAGGAGAAGGAATAATTGTATTAGCTATAGGATCTCTTAAAATACCATTAGGAAAAAGACCTACTAAAATTATTCCCCAATATACTAAAGATGTGATCCCTACAAATTTAAGACCTTTTTTCTCAATTTTAGTTAATTTATCGAGTTTATTTATATCTTCGCCTGTGTATTTACCTAATCTTTTTTCTACAATATTTTTAGTTATATAGCCTCCAACAAGAGTTAAAAATATTGTTGATATAACCATAAAGTACCAGTTTGAAACAGGAGTAACTATAAAGTCAGTAACACCTTTTGCAGCTTCATTAGTAATCCCAGCAAGTAATGCATCTGTACCCGCAACCATTATATTAGCAGAAAATCCTCCTGCAGCTCCTGCAAAAGAAGCAACAATCCCAGCGACAGGATGTCTCCCTTTAGCCATAAATATTAGAGCTGCTAACGGGGGTAAAATTACAAAAGCGGCATCCGATGCAAGGTTCCCTACAATTCCAATAAAAACAATAGCATAAGGTAATATTGATTCAGGAACATTGGATACGGATTTTTTTAAAAAAGCCATTACAAAACCTGTTTCTTCTGCAAATCCGATTCCAACGGTCATAGCAAGAACAAGTCCAAAGGGTGCAAAGTTCATAAGGTTTTTTAAAAAAGATGAGAGTAACCAAAGAACTCCTGTAGGTGAAATAATGCTTCTAACTTCAATCATTTCTTTTGATACAGGATGTACTGCAGAAATTTTTAATAGAGATAATCCCATTGAAAAAATACTTATAATAACGATAAGATATAAAAACATCATAAATGGGTGAGGCAACTTGTTTCCAATAATCTCAACTTTTTTTAAAAATTTTTCTATTCTTGTTTCTTTTTCTAGTATTACTTTTTCCATAACTCAACTCCTATTTTTTAATTTAAATAAGATAAATTAAAATTGATCTTATTTAGTATTTACTATACAAATTTTTTAAATAATCCTTTTTAAAAATTAGACATAAATTTTTTCCCTTAATATTTTTAAAAAATATGCTGGAATAATATTTCTATACTTAATAGTTATTCCTACTGGCACAATAGATAAAACCTATAGATATTCGATAATTCACATCTTTTTTTATAATTTCAATATTTAGTATAGCTCAATAATTAAAAATTAACTAATTTTTAAAATAATAATATTCATTAATAACTCGACTTATATAAATTTCAAAAGATAATTTAATTGGATCTATTTGTTAATTTCATATTTTTGTAGCAGTTTAGTCTTAATTAAATATAAAAATTAAAATATTTTAATTTGACAACTTTTAATTTAAGTACTAAACTCAATTAAAAGGTACGTACCAATAAATGAGGTGGAGATATGATAAAGAAAATATCAAAGTATTGTAAATTAGCAGAAATTATAAAAAATAAGATCAATGATGGAGAATACAATTTAGGGGAAAGGATTCCTACAGAACAAAAATTAATGGAAAAATATAAGTTGAGTAGAGATACAGTTAGAAAAGCAATCAATCATTTAGTTAAAGAAAAATATTTATATAAATTACAGGGAAGTGGGACATTTGTTTCAGAAGAATTTTATAGTCAGTCACTATTAAAATTTTATAGTTTTACAGAGGAGATGATAAGAAGAGGAAAGGTTCCCAGTTCAGAAATAATCTCATTTGAATTAGTAGAAATTGATGAAAAAATTCAAAAAAAAATGTCTATCAATTCCATAAAGGTATACAAACTAATCAGATTAAGATTAGCGGATAAAAAACCTGTCATGTATGAAACTACTTACTTAAATCCAGATTTACTAAAAAATTTAAGTTTAAAAATTTTAACTGAGAAACCATTATACGATGTTATTCGAAAAGATTATAAGATAAATTTTGATAGAGCTGTGGAAAAATTTAAAGCAGTAATCCCTACAGAAGACATATTAGAAAAATTAAAAATGTCCAGTCTCAAAGCCTGTATGGAATTAGAGAGGTATACATATTCACAGAATGAAGTTTTAGAGTATACAAAATCAATTGCAAGAGGGGATAAATTAACATTTGAAATAGAACTTAAATAAATTCAAAAGGGGGAAAAATGAAGAAGATAGGTATTGGATTAATAGGTGCTTGGGGTTTCAGAGGAAAACTAGGAGCTTATGCATTAGAGGAAGAAAATGTAAAAATAATAGGTGCAGCAGATATTTATGAGGAATCATTAAAGAAATTTTCAGAATTTTATGAAAAAGAAAAAGATCTATTTTTAACTAAAGATTATAATGAGTTATTAGCAAGGGAAGATGTAGATGTAGTTTTTATTCTGTCACCAGATTATTGCCATGAGGAACATACCATTGCAGCACTAAAAGCTGGGAAAGATGTTTATTTAGAAAAACCTTTTGGGATTACCATCGAAGAGTGTGACAATATTTTAAAAACAGCTATGGAAGAAGGAAGAAAATTATTTTTAGGTCATAATATGAGATATTTTCCGGTTATATTAAAGATGAAAGAAGTTATTGATTCAGGAATAATTGGAAATATCCAAGCAGTTTGGTGCAGACACTTTATTTCATATGGAGGAGATGCATACTTTAAAGACTGGCATTCAGAAAGAAAAAATGTAAATGGGTTATTATTACAAAAAGGAGCTCACGATATGGATGTAATCCATTGGCTAGCAGGAGGATATTCAAAAGCAGTAGTTGGTATGGGGAAATTATCTGTCTATGATAAATGTAATAAAGAAAGAAGATCTGTAGATGAACACTATGAACAGGTAAATTTTGATGAAACTCATTGGCCGGCAGAAAATTTAAAAGGAGTATCCCATGTAGTAGATGTTGAAGATCATAATATGGTTATGATGCAGTTAGATAATGGAGTACAGGCTAGTTATGTTCAATGTCACTATACCCCAGATTCCTGCAGAAACTATACTTTTATAGGTACTAAAGGAAGAGTTGAAAATATTGGTGATACTGGAGACTGTAAGGTTGTGGTGTATACAGAACGATTTGATGGGCATGGAAAAAGTGATATAACCTATAATTTAAAGGCTAAAACAGGAACTCACGGAGGATCGGATCCAGAAATTATAAAAGCTTTTATAAGATATATAAGAGATGGAGAAAAACCTAACACATCACCTATAGCTGCACGTCAAGCTGTAGCAGCAGGTATTATGGCAACAGAATCCTTGAGAGGAAATGGAGAGTTAAAAGTTATTCCAGAGCTTTCAAAAGAAATCATAGAGTATTTTGAAAAATAAAAAAATTAAGGTGACATTACATACAGACAAGCAAAATCTAGATTTTTATAATCTTTTATTTATTCCATAAATTTTATAATTTCCTAGATTATAAAAAATTACAAATAATTTTTAAATTTGAAATACGTACGTATAAATTATTAAGAGGAGAAAAAAATGAAAAAAATATGGATATTATTGTTAACATTAAGTGTTTTATTTGTTGGTTGTGGTGATAAAAATAATAAAGAAGATAAAATTGTTATAAAATATGGTCTCTGGGATTCAGTCCAAGAACCTGTTTTTAGAGATTTAGCAGATCAATTTGAAAAAGAAAACCCAAACATAGAGATAGAAATAGAAAATACTCCTTATAGTCAATATTGGACTAAATTACAAGCTTCATCAACTGGAGGAGTAGCGCCAGACGTAATCTGGATGAATGGACCTAGTATAATGAAGTATACTGAGCATAAAATGTTATTACCATTGGATGAGATGGTAAAAAAAGATTCCATAGATTTAGGGAAGTATGTCAAAGGAATAAAAGAATTATATAACTATAAAGGAGTACAATATGGAATACCTAAAGACGTAGATAGTCAAGCTTTATGGTATAACAAAGATTTATTTGATAAAGCAGGGGTACCATACCCTAAAAATGATTGGACTTGGGATGATATGAAAAAAGCTGCTATAGAAATCCAATCAAAACTTGAAGGTGTATATGGAATAGCAATTCCTTTCTATGACGATCAAGGTTCTTTTTATAACATAATTCCACAAAATGATGGTTTTATAATTTCTGAAGGTAAAAAAACTTCTGGTTACGGAAATCCTGAAGCGATAAAAGCAATTCAAATGATGAGAGATTTAATTGATGAAAAAGCTTCACCTGATTATACAACAATTCTAGAAAATAAAGCCACAGAGATGTTTCAATCGGAGAAAGTAGCTATGACTTATCAAGGTTCTTGGAGAGCATCTCCACTAAATTCAGATGAAAAAATAAATACACATATTGGTGTCGTAAAAATGCCTAAGATAAAAAAATCTACAACAGTAGTTCATGGGATTGGATATGCAATAACTAAAGGAACTAAGCATCCTGAAGCTTCATGGGAGTTTATTAAATTCTTAGCAAGTAAGAAGGCAAATGATTTTATTGCAAAGTCAGGGATCACTATACCAGCTTATGTTGAATCACAAAACTTATGGGCTTCGAACTATAAGAATATAGATGTAACAGCTCATATAAATGCACTAAAAGATAATATTTCATATCCAGTATCTCTTGATACTGCTAAATGGAGTCATGTACAAAATGAATATCTAGCACAAGTATGGACTGGGACAATGTCAGCAGAGGAAGCTTGTAAAAAAATCAAAGTAGAAATGGATGAGATACTGAAAAAAGAAAAGTAATAAAATATAGGGAAGGAACTTAGAAATTAAATTCCTTTTCTATATTAAAATAAAATAAAAGAAGGTGAAAAATTGAAAAATAAAAAAACAGAACAAGCTTTTTGGGGGTATCTATTAATCATGCCAGTCTTTTTAGGATTAATGATATTCTATATAATTCCATTTTTTCAAAATTTTTATTTTAGTTTTACAGAAATAGGAATATTTGGTGGATCGACATGGGTAGGATTAGATAATTATAAAAAAATCTTTGTAGATAAAGAATTTTGGCAAAGTTTAAAAAATACCTTTAAATATGTTATTATAGCCGTTCCATTAGGAATAAGTATATCAACTGTTTTGGCAGTTTTACTCAATACAAAGATAAAATTTAAAGGACTATTTAGAACAATATATTTTTTACCAGTTATAGCTATGGCATCTGCAAGTGGTGCTGTTTGGAAATGGATCTATAATAAAGATTTTGGTATATTAAATTTTTGTTTAAGTTTCTTTGGATTTGAACATATTTCTTGGCTAAATAATCCAACAACATCACTATATGCTGTTGTTGTAGTTATGATTTGGATGAAAATTGGTTATAACATGATAATTTTATTAGCAGGACTGCAAAGTATTCCAAAATCTTTGTATGAAGCAGCCAAAATTGATGGTGCCAGTGAAATAAGACAGTTTTTTTTTATAACACTACCATTATTAACTCCAAGTTTATTTTTTGTAGGCATAATGACCCTTATTTCTACATTTCAAGTTTTTGATATTATATATATGATGGTAAATAAGTATAGTATAGCAATAAATGAATCTACTTCAGTTGTTTCCTTATTTTATAGATATGCATTTGAATTTAATGAAAAAGGTTATGCATCAGCATTAGCAGCAATACTATTTTTTATAATTATAATGATTACCTTATTACAATTTCATATTAAAAAGAAATGGGTACACGAATAAGAGGAGAAAAAGATGAATAAAAAAATAGGAAAATTTATGATATATTTTACTTTGATATGTGGAGGGATACTATCAACAACACCATTTGTTTGGATGTTAGTAACTTCTTTGAAGACAATGGGTGAATCTACTCAGATCCCACCAACTATGTTTCCAAGTAAAGTTATGTGGAATAATTATGTAGAAGTTTTTAAACTTCTACCCTTTGGAAAATACTTTATCAATACATTGTTATCAACTTTAATAATGGTTATAGGACAGTTAGTTTTCTGCTCTATGGCTGGATATGCTTTTGCAAGATTACAATTTTGGGGCAAAAAAAAGATCTTTTTAGTTTTTTTAACTATTCTAATGGTACCGGGTCAAATATATCTAATTCCTCAATATCTAATAATTCAAAAACTAGGGTTATTAAATTCATTAACAGCTTTGTTTTTGCCTGGATTATTTAGTGCCTTTGGAACTTTTCTTTTGAAACAGTTTTTTGAAACTATCCCAAGGGAATTAGAAGAAGCAGCTATTATAGATGGTTGTAATCCATTTCAAATATACTGGAGAGTTATGCTTCCACTCATAAAACCAGCATTGATTACATTAGCAATATTAACAGCTTTATATGGTTGGAACTCACTAATGTGGCCACTTATTGTAAATACATCTGCTTCAAAAATGACATTATCAGCAGGTTTGGCTTCTTTAGCTGGTCAAAGAACAACAAATATTCCTATAATGATGGCTGGTTCACTGGTAGCCATGGCACCAATGTTGATATTTTTTATTATATTTCAAAAAAATTTCATAGAAGGTATAGCTTCAACAGGAAGCAAAGGATAATTTTTTTAAATTAAAAATACATACGTATAAATTATTAAGAGGAGAAAAAATGAGAGTAGGATTAACAAGTAAAGGAAAGCAATTATTTTTAAATCAAAAAGAAATTCAAATTATATCTGGAGCAATTCACTACTTTAGAATAGTTCCTGAATACTGGCAGTTGAGATTAAAACAGTTAAAAGCTGGAGGTTTTAACTGTGTTGAACTTTATGTCCCATGGAATTTGCATGAACCAAAGGAAGGAAAATTTAATTTTGAAGGGATTGCAGATCTTGAAAGATTTTTAAATCTAGCTTTAGAGGAGGAGCTATATGTTATTTTTAGACCTTCTCCATATATCTGTGCAGAGTGGGAGTTTGGAGGTTTCCCTTATTGGTTAAATAAATACACTAATATTCAACTAAGATGTGATAATATTATTTTTCTGGAAAAAGTTAAAAACTATTATGATACTTTGATACCTATTTTTAAGCCCTATATGTTTGAAAATAATGGTAATATAATCGCTATACAAATTGAAAATGAATATGGAAGTTACGGTAATGATAAAGAGTATCTAAGGAAAATAAAACAAATGTTTATAGATCAAGGAATTGAAACTCTATATTTTACTTCTGATGGACCTACAGATATGATGTTGCAAGGTGGAACATTAGAGGATACATTAATGACAGTGAACTATGGATCAAAAACTGATGAAGCATTTGAAAAATTAAATGAATATCAAACCAATAAGCCTGAAATATGCATGGAATTTTGGATAGGATGGTTTGATCATTGGGGAAATAAAAGAATTACAAGAGATTATGAAGATATGATGTTTGATTTTAAAAAAATATTAGATAGAAATGCCTCTGTAAATTTTTATATGTTTAGTGGAGGAACAAATTTTGGTTTTTTTAACGGAGCAAACTATGAGAAGAAATTTCTACCGACTCAAACAAGTTATGATTATGATGCATTGATTGGTGAAGATGGAAATCCTACCAAAAAATATTATAAAGTAAGGGAAGAGATTTCAAAAAGATTTAATAGAACTTTGCCTACTATTCCTGAGGTTCCTAAGAAAATTAACTACGGAAAAGTAAAACTTAACAGCTATGTGAGCTTATTTAGCTCTTTAGATACTATAGGTAATAAATACACCACAACTACCCCTATGCCTATGGAAAAATTAGATCAAGATTATGGTTTTATAGCTTATAAAACCCATATAAGTGGTCCTAGAACTGAATCGTTGCTTACTATCGATAAATTACATGACAGGGCTTTGGTTTTTTTTAATGGCGAATATATAAAAACCTTGGAGCGGTTTGGAGACTTAGAACTTAAACTCACTATTCCAAATGGCGGAGGAGACCTATTAATTTTAGTTGAAAATATGGGAAGGATAAACTATGGTTATAAATTAGGAGAATTTAAAGGGATCACTAATACAGTTAGATTAGAGAGACAGATTCTCTTTCATTGGGAAACTTGGACACTACCTATGAATAACCTAAAAAACCTAAAATTTCAAAACTTGGTAGAAAATTTAAAAGATGAGCCTGCTTTTTACAAGGGAGAATTTGAAGTAAATGAGATCGGTGATACCTTTATCAATTTTGATAACTGGAAAAAAGGAGTTATATTTATAAATGGGTTTAACATAGGAAGATACTGGGAAGTTGGACCACAAAAAACGCTATATCTACCAGGTCCCTTATTAAAAAAAGGGAAAAATGAAATATTAATTTTTGAATTATATAAAAATGGAAAAGATATTTATTTGACAAATAATCAAAATTTAGGAGAGGTGTAATTATGAAGAATAGGGTTAAAATTTTAATATTATTATTGACTTTATTATCAATAATCGGTTGTGGGGGTAAAGAATCAAATGAAAATTATTTAAAAATAAGTACTTGGAAGGGTGGCGGTGAAGATTTTTTAAGTGAAATGACAGATTTATACCAAAAAGAAAATCCTGATGTTAAGATAGAGATAGAGGTTGTTGATGCAACACAATATGATAATAATATGAAAATAAGAAATACAGCTAATCAATTATCGGATATATTCACTACAAGAGTAACTACAATGGAAATGTATAAAGACAGTGTAATCAGTTTAGATGATATTGAAGCATCTTCTATAAATCCATATGCTGCTAAATTTAAAGTTAATGGAAAAATTCAAGGGATACCAATTTACGCTTTTAGGGAGTATGTTTATTACAACAAAAATATTTTTAATGAGTTAGGTCTACAAATACCGACTACATGGAATGAATTTATTTCTATTGTAAAGAAGATAAATGTCAACAATAAATATATTCCTCTGTCGTTAGGTGCTAAGGATTCGTGGGTTGTTTATCCATTTAATGAGTTTATGCCATTTTTAGAACCTAAAGGTAATGATATTTGGAGTGGAATGGCTGAGGATAACACTCCTTTTTCAAAAGGAAAACCTTTTTATGAAGCATACAAAAAAATTAATCAACTTTATTCATTAAAGCCGGCTGGAGATGATCCATTAGGTTATGGATGGAATCAAGGAAAAGACATGTTTTTAGGAAATAAAACTGCAATGCTTGCTGCCGGACAATGGTTTTGGGGTGAGCTAGGAGAAGAAGTTCCTCAAAATACTAAAGATAATATAGGTGTATTTTTGCTGCCGGTAAGGGATACTAAAGTTGATAAATTTAGAACTTTAACAATGGCAGAAACATTTTTATCTATTCCAAAAACAACAAAAAATAAGGAATTAGCAAAAGATTTTATAAATTTCATGGCTAAAAATTCTGACAAGGTAAAAAGTAATAAAGATACTATTCAACCTAATGGAGAATCAAAAGTAGGATCACTTTTTGCTACAGCTATTAAAAAAACTAAGGAAACTGGAGAATTAGTAGATGTTTTAAACCATGGTGGTGGGGATAAATTTTTAAAGATCTCTAATTCAATCCAATTTAATGTAAAAACTATGGGGCAGGAGATGTTAATGAATAAAGATTTTGAAAAATATATGGAAAAATACAATAAAAAATGGTCAGAATCAAGAAAAAAAATAAACTAGGAGATTTTATATGATATCAAAAGAAAAAAATGAAAAAAATATTTTATTAATAACATTTCTTTTTATTCCTACATTAATTTTATTATTATTTGTACTATATCCTGCATTCAAATTATTTATTCTAAGTTTTAGTGAATGGAATGGATACAGTTCTAGCACAAATTTTGTTGGATTAAATAATTATAAAAATATTTTTATAGATTCTCCAGAAGTTTGGAGTAGCTTAACAAATAATGGATTATACTTTTTTGCTCACCTTGCAATAATACCTTTAGAACTATATATAGCGGTACTATTAGACAGGTATATTAGAAAAAGTGAATTTTTTAAAAGTATTATCTTTTTACCTAATATCATAAATGGTGTTGCAGTAGCATATATGTTTTCATACCTCTACGGTTCACAGGGGGGGATATTAAATGCTATCTTAAGCAAAGTTGGTTTGGATTCAATAGGTTGGCTGAGTAATCCGGAGATTGTTAACTACTCGTTAGTTTCGATTTCTATATGGCAGTTTACTGGTGTTCATGTAATTTTATTTTTAGCCGGACTACAATCTATTTCAAAAGATATGTTAGAAGCAGCAGAAATAGATGGTGCAAACGTATACCACCAATTTACTAAAATAATATTACCAAATATGAAAACTGTTTTATCATTAATATTATTTTTAAATATCAGGGGTGCTTTAATGGTTTTTGAAATACCTTTTATAATTACAAGTGGTGGCCCAGGAATATCTAGTAGCACTTTTACACTGACCTCTATAAAGGCAGCGTTTGATTACCAAAATTTTGGAAAAGCAAGTGCAATGGCAATCATAATGATCTTTATGATACTGATTATAAATTTTGTACAAAAAAAAATATTTAAGATGGAGGAATAGTAAAGATGAATTATAAAACTAAAACACAATTAATATTTGATATATTTAATCATTTATTTTTTATAATAATAACTTTGCTAGTAATACTGCCGTTACTTATGGTGTTATTATCATCATTCAAAACTAGTATGGAATTAGCTGAATATGGTCCTTTAGCTTTTCCTAAATCTTTTTTTTATTTTGAAAATTTTAAAACATTTCTTGTTAAAGGAAATGCTTTAATAGGTTTTTTTAACTCTAGCATCTTAGTAATTGGTGGGATAATAATAAATACTCTATTGAGTAGTATGGTTGCTTATAGTCTAAGTAGATTTGAATTTAAATTAAAAAAAGTATATTTTTTTCTATTCGCTTTAGCAATGATGATTCCTGGATTTGTTACTGAGATCGCTCGTTTTGGTATAATTACTAAATTAGGGCTATACGATAGTTTAATAGCACCACTTATTATTTATGCTGGAACAGATATTATGCAGTTATATATATATAAACAATTTATAGATAGAATCCCTAAATCATTGGATGAAAGTGCTAGAATTGATGGTTGTTCTTATTTTCAAATTTATTGGAAAATAATTTTTCCGATAATTCTACCTGCTACAGCAACTTTAGCGATACTAAAAGGTATAACTATATTTAATGATATGTATATTCCTTATCTATATATGCCAACTCATAAAACTGTTACAACTATGCTTATGGAATTTGCAGGAAGGAGTGGAAACTGGACCACACTCAGTGCAGGAGTAATAATAACTATGCTGCCAACCTTCTTAATTTTCCTCATTTTAAAAAAGTATATTTTTGATGGAATTGTTGCTGGCGCAGTAAAAGAATAAATAGAGGTAATATATTAAAGGGGGATAACATGTATTATGTGGGTATAGATAGTGGGGGAACTAAAACAGCTTTTACCGTAATAGATAAAATTGGTAATGTAAAACTAGAATTTCAAAGAGGAACTGGACACTATATGCAAATAGGTTTTGATGGGTTTAAAATTTTATATGCTGAAGCTTTAGACTATATTTATAAAGAATTAAATATAGACAATGAATCTATAGCTCATATATTTATGGGAATTCCTGGATATGGAGAAGTAAAATCTGATGAAGAAATTTTGAAAAAAAATCTTTCCGATATTTTTAGTGGATTAAAATACACTATTGGGAATGATGTTGAATCAGGTTGGGCAGGTAGCTTAGCTTGTCAGCCTGGAATAAATATTGTCTGTGGGACAGGATCTATTGCTATTGGAGTAAATGAACAAAATCAAATCATTAGAAGTGGTGGCTGGGGAGAATTTGTAGGAGATGAAGCTTCTGCATATTGGATTGCTAAAAAAGCCATTGAAATTTTTTCTAAACAATCAGATCTTAGACTAGAAAGAACTATATTTTATAATATATTTAAAGAAGATTTAAATTTAAGCTATGATTTTGAATTAATTGATCTTTTACAAAACAAATATAAACTTTCAAGGAGTCGAGTCGCTGAAATTTCAAAAACAGTCTCAAAAATTGCATCTTTAGGTGACGAATATGCAATAGGTATATTTAAAGGTGCAGCTCATGAGATATATTTAATGATAAACTCAATAATTAAACAGTTAAAATTTAAAGATAATATAAAAATTTCTTATAACGGTGGAGTATTTAAGTCTAATGATTTGATATTAATACCATTAAAAGCAGAACTGAAAAAAAATAAAATAACCATCGAAATAATAAAACCTATATTAAGTCCAACTTTAGGATCCGCATTGTTTGCTTATAAATTAGATGGAAATAAGATAACAAAAGAAATTATAGAAAAATTAAAGAAAAATTAAAGAAATAGAACTATATGGAGGATCTAATGCAAAAAAAATTTAAAGAACTAATAACGGGAATAGAAATAAAACAACAACCAGAACTATGGAATCAAACATTAGAAATATTAGAAAGTAAATTAGATGAAGTAAAGAGTTTTATGAAAAAAATTAAAGATAAGAATGCAAGAGTAATATTTACAGGAGCTGGAACTTCTGAATTTGTTGGAAATAGTATTGTAGACTATTTAAATAAAAACTCAAATTTAAAAATAGAAAGTATAGCAACAACCGATATAGTTTCAAATCCAGAATTATATTTAAATTCTGATGAAAGCACACTTATAATTTCTTGTGCTAGATCTGGAAACAGTCCAGAAAGTATAGCTACAGTAAGATTAGGAGATCAAATAATAGATGATGTTTACCATATATTTTTAACTTGTAATTCAGAAGGTAAATTAGCTAAATATGCAGAGGGTAAAACTAATGTTTTATCAATATTGATGCCTTCTAAATCAAATGATAAAGGGTTTGCAATGACTGGAAGTTTCACTTGTATGTCGTTGGCAGGAATTACTATATTTGATCTTGAAAATTTTGAAGAAATAAAAAGTAATATTAAAACAATCAGTGAGACAGTAGATAGTAAGTTTGAAACAATATATGAGTTAGCTGATAAATTATCAGATTTAGAAACTGATCGTATAGTTGGATTAGGAGATGGAACTTTAAAAGGTCTAGCTCAAGAAGCTACATTAAAAATATTAGAGTTATCATCAGGAAAGATCTCTACCAATTTTGATTCATTTTTAGCATTTAGGCATGGACCTAAATCAATAGTTACTGATAATACATTAATTATTGCTTATATGTCAAACAATGACTATACAAGAAAATATGAATTAGATCTATTAAAAGAATTTAAAAATGAAAATAGTGGGAAAAAAGTTGTTGTTATAGATAATAGACTTGATAAAGAGATTAAAGAAAATTCAGATTTTTATTTCTCGTATAACAATAAAGTAATGGCAAGTGAAGCAGATGTATTTTCTAACTTTGGATATATTTATATCGCTCAGGTATATGCATTTTTAAAATCACTTAAATTTGAAATAAACCCTGATAATCCTTGTCCAAGTGGAGAGGTTAACAGAGTGGTTAAAGGTGTTATTTTACACGAATATAAAAAATTATAATTAGATAAATGTTTATAAATTAGGAGGAATAAAATATGTTGCTATCAACAAAACAAATGCTATTAGATGCCCAAAAAGGAGGATATGCAGTACCTGCATTTAATGTGCATAATTTAGAAACAATTCAAACAGTTGTAGAAGCGGCGGTAGAATTAAATTCACCGATTATTGTAGCCGCAACACCAGGGACATTGGCTTATGCAGGATCAGATTTTTTTATTAAAATTGTTGAGCATTGCGCAAATAAATATGATATACCTATCGCTATGCACCTTGACCACCATGAAAATACAGATGACATAAAATCAGCAATTCAAATAGGGACAAAATCAGTTATGATAGATGCTTCTCATTATGATTTTAATGAAAATATAAAAAAAGTAAAAGAAATTGTAGATTATGCCCATAAATACGATGTTACAGTTGAAGGTGAACTGGGGATTTTAGGAGGAATAGAGGATGATTTAGAAGTCGATGCAAAAGATGCTCTTTATACAAACCCAGATCAAGCCAGTGAATATGTAGAAAAAACAGGTATAGATTCTTTAGCTGTAGCCATAGGAACTGCTCATGGTGTCTATAAAGTTGAACCTAAATTAGATTTTGAAAGATTAGAAGAGATAAGAAATGTTGTAGATATACCATTAGTATTACATGGTGCTTCTGGAATTCCTGCAGATCAAATAAAAAGAGCTATTGAATTAGGAGTTTGTAAAGTTAATATAGCAACTGAATTAAAAATACCATTTGCTGAAAAAGTAAGGGGAATTTTAGTATCAAATCCTGACGAAAGTGATCCAAGAAAGTACCTATCTCCTGCAAAGAAAGTAATGAAAGAAATAGCTAAAACAAAGATTTTGATGTGCGGAAGTGATGGGGAAGGAAATTTACTATAATTAATAGTTTTACTAAAAAGGTGTTATTTTAATATATAAAGTATATTATGAGAGGTATTATTTATGAAAATTTTAACAGTCACTTTGAATCCAGCGGTAGACACAAGATATAAAATAGACACTTTGCAAACGAGAAGTGTAAACAGAGTAACTAATAAGGTAGAAACAGCTGGAGGAAAAGGTTTAAACGTCTCAAATGTTTTAAAAAAATTAGGAACAGATATTATAGCCACAGGATTTTTAGGTGGAAAAAATGGAATAAGCATAAAATCCAAACTCGATGAAAAAGGAATTTGTCATAATTTTCAAGAAGTAAAAGGTGAAACTAGAACTTGTATGGCTATAATTGATAAGGATAGAAAAATTACCGAAATATTAGAGAGTGGCAAAAAAATTACTGAAGAAGAAAAAAATAATTTTTTAAAAAAGTATGAAGAATTAATTTTAAATGTTGAGATAATAAGTATTTCAGGAAGCTTACCTTTGGGATTAGATAAAGATTTTTATAAATTTCTTATTCAAAAAGCATCTAAACTAGGAAAAAAAGTGATCTTAGATACCAGTGGCGAAACATTAAAAGAAGGAATTAAAGGAAATCCATATTTGATTAAGCCAAATATAGATGAAATTGAATATCTTTTAGGAAAGAAAGTTAAAAATACCTCTGAAGTAATAGAATATGCCAACAAAATTATAAAAGACGGTGTTTCAAATGTAATGGTTACTTTAGGCGGAGACGGTGGTTTGTTAATAAATAAAGACTATATATACAAAGGAACGGTTCCTAAAATAAAAATTAAAAATACTGTTGGTTCGGGAGATTCATCTGTGGCCGGATTTATTTTTGGGCTATTTCAAGAGTTAAATTTCGAAGAAATTTTTAAATATGCTTTAGCATGTGGAACATCAAATGCTATTTTGGAAAATACAGGTGATATAGATATAAAAGATGTGAAAAATTTTATGGATAAAATAAAAATAGAAAGAATAAAAAATACGTAAATTGGATAAATAACTACCCAAGGAAATTTTTTCAAAATTAACTGATTTAAAAACAGCATAATTTTTCATGGGTAAGTCCGTCTAAATAAAATATTTACCACGAAACATCAGTTATAATTGTATGTACAGGAGGATAAAAATGGCAGTAGTAAAATTACAAAAGGTAGAAAAAACATATCCAAATGGATTTAAGGCAGTTCATGGGGTAGATTTAAATATAAAAGATGGAGAGTTTATGGTATTTGTGGGTCCATCTGGTTGTGCAAAATCAACAACTCTTAGGATGATTGCCGGATTAGAGGATATTAC
>Ga0316197_10000018_pt1 | contig 209265 bp, 192 predicted proteins | sample OudBiesiAoxic_MG_FD_204939 | JGI IMG/M metagenome (GOLD analysis project Ga0316197, IMG submission 204939) | Coastal sediment microbial communities from Oude Bieten Haven, Netherlands - site A oxic | ecosystem: Environmental > Aquatic > Marine > Coastal > Sediment | place: Netherlands...
TTAGGATCAAAAAATCACAATCGATGAATATCGACGTGTAAGGTGAAAAGTATCAATCATGACTAGAATGTAAGAGCATGACAGAATCGATTGGTACTTATCCCGTCAAGTTCCCCCAGTAATGACAAGCTCCTCAATCCGCCCAGCCGAATTCGATGGCCGTAAAAAGCTTCCCTTCATCAATTAATGAAGCCCCTAAATATTAGCCGTAAAGGGGCCTGTTCAACACCTATCTAGGCTTTTAATATCTACGGTAGCCATTCGCTACTTTGTACTTGCAGCACAAGGCTAGTCACAGCAAGAGCTAGATAAATCACCACAGCCGCTATCCTGCGCTGTGCTTCCAATACCAAGATAAGTTTTGTCACTTAAGTAAAAGTTAACGAAACTTTCTTCAAAGCTATCATGAACAGTTTTTTCAGCAATACCTGTAGCCATTATGTTATCAGCCCAAATTTGTAAAAGTGGAAACCCTTCAAACAATTTAGTACCAGAATACTTCTGAACCAGCGCAGCACGGTGAAATAAAGGCAACCAAGCCATATCTATGTTACCTAGGATATCAGAGCAGAAGTATTGTGTTTTAGTGTGACCGTTGAGGAAGTTTTCAACCTTAGCAAACTGTTTACGCATGAATTCTTGGCGTTCTTCAAAAATTTGCTGGTTGCCACTTTGCATATGACTGCACTGTTTAAGGTAAAGCTTAGTGCCTTGATAAACCCAAGCTCTCTGTCGTGCTCGGCAAGCTGACTTGTTTATCTCTGGTCTAAGCAATAGGTATTCATCATCTAGATATTCAGCAATAGCATCCGACTCAGATAATGGAATATTATCTTCTGTGATCAGCAGTGGCACTTGAGCGTTAGGTGCAATATCGAGAAACCATTTCGGTTTATCCTTAAGGCTAATGTATTCGATGTCATAAGGAATCCCCTTTGCTTCAAGTAAACCCGTAATACGTTGGACAAATGGACAGATTACATAGCTAACTACTTTCAACATTTTTTAAGCCTTTTTATAGTGAATGCGTTTCCTATATAAGACGGAGGAGGAACGAAAAAGACGAAATTATTTAGCACTTTTTGCATTTCTTCGATTTTTGGTCAAAATCTATCAAGCTCCCATGCTGATCTAAACTGTAGTGGCAGCATCCTTCAAATAACCCTCTTAATGCTGTTCTTCCCTTTTTTACTCTGGATTTGAGCGTGGTGTAACTGAGTCCTAATTCTTGAGCATAGGCTTTTTGGGATTGTCCCTCTAAATCAATGGCGCGCAATAGATGCGCTATGTCATCAGGTAATGCTTTTAAAAATGGTTCAATGCAGGGAACAAGGTCAGCTTTGACATTTCCCTCTCTTTTTCCAAACCAAAGTTCTTCCGCCTCTAACTCTTTGGTACGACCTTTTTCTCTATAGAAATCAATCGTTGTTCTGTTTGCGATTTGAAACAGCCACGGTTGAATACTATCTCCCTTTTGAAGACTACCAAGGCTATTGTGCGTTTTAATTAATATTTCTTGGAGTAAATCTTCAACATCCGCTGAATTTGAAACTTTTGAGTGTAGAAATGCTTTCAATTGACTTCGATAAGCAGACCAAACGTCTTCAAGCTTCATCGGTGATCTCCTAAAATTTGCAAAGGCAGTCGGACAATGGTTTTGTTGTTTATAGCATTAACCAACACTAATTTGCTAGCAAGAGCCAGAACACTGGCAAGGTGCTGGGATACTGATTTTCAGCTACATCGACTAAATTTTTATCTTCTGGGCTGATGAGGGACTTTTGGTTATCGATTTTGATTGATGCAAGTGAAAAGAGTTTCATGGTGAGTTTCTCGAGTCGTCAATGGGTAAATTAATAGCTTTGACTATAAGACGAACAAAACTGGAAAAAGACGATAATTACTGCGACTTTATTTTATGTGCAAGATTATGAGAGCATCATCACCAAGCTGCAATAAAGTCTCATGAGTCATTATATATTTCTCATAAACAAACATAAGGCAGTGTTTTACACTTTCATGCTATCACTTACCACAACAATGTTAATTTTAAGTTAACCGGCAACACTACTGCTCCCTTAGATACTAAAGTATAATTTCACATGCATATTCACGTCTTCTTCGTGATCAATTCGTTAGGGCATGAATAAGTGTAGATTTTGTATAAGGAGTGAACACCAATCGGGAGCATAGTAAAAAAACCGATTAAAACAACAGTTCCATAAATCTCATTAGTACTAAACATTCTTCCACTTTGTAATGTGACAATGACGTCTTCTTTGAAAAAGAAACACAAAATATACTTAGCCATAATGGTAATGTAGATTATTGAAGGTAAGTATAAATACCCATAAGGTGGCTTTGTTTTCAAATGCACTTTATCTTTATAGCACCAGAATGTGAATGGGAGATAAAAGGTAAACACACATAAAAGCCAGCCCAAAAAATTAGTCAATGGCACCCCGAAATAGACTCCATTATCTGTCCAAAACCACAGTGATTTCACCAAAGAATTAACAGGATCCATAATTAGGTCCCATGAAGTCATAATAAATGACGCAACAATTGAAATAATAAAAACTTTGAACTTACTTTCTATTCCTTTAAACACCTGTTGTGACAGCACATTAGATATAAACCATGAAACATACCCTAAAGAAAAATAGGTAGGCATAATAGCTAATGGAACATCAAATAGTTTAACTCCTAACCTTTCAGAATAGTAATAATTACCAAAAGGAAATCCTGTTGAAACACTGACACCTTCATAAAATACACTGACAACAAAAACAAGGATAAAGAAATAAATTATTTTCTTTGTTCCACAGTAAATACCACCATGAATGAGGGCGAACGGTAATAATATCAATGGCGTTAATACACTTGATAGATTGTAATCTGTATAACCTCTAAAAAAGGAGTATGCAACATAAACCATTGTTATAAATAGCAAAAATAATGATACTTTATTCTTCATTACATATCACCAAAAAATTACATTTGATTGTTATAATGTGGGTTATTAACCTCAAAGTTAAGGAGATTCAATATATATTGAAACTCCCTCGTATTTTCAAGTGCGAGAATGAAAATAGTTTGTTGATGCTTGTATGTTGCCATCAATCTAACTTCAAGATTGTTATCGTCAACATCTTCACACATTAACACGGCAATAATGCATGCTTTTACATTATCATCATATATATCAAACTCCAGATCATCACATATTTTGATAAGCTTTCTTAATCGACATTGTCTTTTTAAAAATTCCACTTTATGTCCATACAAAAAATCACAATTAATAGTTACTGCGTCTTATACTCATAAAACATCTTGTTAAATAACATAAACAACTGAGCTGCTAACTTTAATTTTTTAAATAAATTTATAATTAACGTGATCATTTGTAAGAAGAATTAATTTCATAATCATACAAAAGAAGGAGCTTTTAACTTAAAATAAATAATTAGAGACTTTATTGCTAATACCATGATCTAATTTACTACTAAATGGCATTGTTATATTTTCACTTCCCGCTGATTTTAACGTTAACTCATTACCATCTTTAAGCTGAATTCTATATCCAGTTACAATAGTTTGAGTCATACCACTAACATCAAAGTAATCTTCAATTTTTTTAAACCCTGTAACTTGTTGTAACTGTAATCCATCGTTAAAGAAGAGGGAGATATTTAGTTGTTCTGATTTATTTTTTAGTATATCGCAAATGTAATGTGCAGAATCAATATTGAATACAATCACAGTGAAACCTTTTGTTAAGTCAATGAATTTATTTGTGAAATCTATCACAGTTTTATTATTTTCTGGTCTGATCTCCCACCTTCATTATGTAACTTTTTGTAACCCATAGTAACAAAAAGTAATATAGTGCATGGTTATACATATCCTTTAGCATTGAAATACATGCATTTTATTCACTTGAGCTATGTTACATTTATTATGTATCGGATCCACTTTGTTGCAATACGTAAAGCTTTTTTGTTCATCATTGCGCAACCATAAATCAAGCTAACCTTTATTTATCATCCGTAATGACTCAAATCCCTGAAGCGTTGACCACACGCATTTTCGTATTTTGAATCCACCAGTGGTGACAGTCAGCTTCGATACCATTATTGAGATATTTCACTTGCCACTGTTTGACATCCGCTCGAAATCACTCCTCTTTCTTCAAGCGAGCAATGATATTCACGTATGAGGAATGCTTGCCAGTGTTAAACATTTTAGGCTGACACTCTACGTCGGAATATATTAGACAACGTCTAATAACTAATAAGCGGCTGCGTTCTACTGGGATATTGATTTTCAGTTTTGCGGCTACATCGACTAAATTTTTATCTTCTGAGCTGATGAGGGACTTTTGATTATCGATTTTGATTGATGCTAGTGAAAGTCTACTTATAGCCATTCAGTGACGGGCAGTATCGTGGTTTTGTCCTTAAATAATGAGATGAAGGCCGACTTGTTGAATCAGCCAGTAATTCACGGAGATGAGCTTTGACATTTTTACTTTGGACACTAATGTGACATTTTACACTTGCGTTAACAACAGAATGTACAAATCAATCATGTGGAATATAACTACAGCAAGTGCAATAGCTCGGATATATACTCCTAAGGAATAACGTAAGATAAGATTAGCAGACCGAGTATGATCATCATTCCAAAATTTTGTTGCATTTGTGTTTTTATACAATAAGCAAATGGTATCATTGCTAAAAATATATCCATTCAGGTAAAAAAACACATGGGAACGTTTCGTCAAATATTGGATGCACATCCAAACCCTTGTGTCGTTCATATCAATTTCGTGCCAAAATATGCCAATGATGCATTCGCTGTTTTTAGTGGTCTTGAAACGGCCGAAGACGTATTGAATTTAGAAACGATTAAAGTCTTATTTGAAAAATCCCATTGGGCTGAAGCTGATCAGCGCTACCACAACGTTATTAAATTGGGTCTCCCTAGTCCGCGTCAAACCATTAATCACACCGATATGAACGGCAACCCAATGATCGCAGAAATTACAGACAACGTGATTGACTGGGAAGGTCAAAAGGCACTCTGCACGTTTATTAGTGTCGTCACAGATCGTATCCAGCGAGAAAAGCAGCTCATTAACCTCGCCGCTCGTGATGAATTAACCGGATTATTTAACCGTCGCTACTTCATTGAAACATACAATACTCTTATCAAATCTGGGAGTATTCATGAGTATTTAATGGCTATTGTTGATATTGATTTGTTCAAAAATGTTAACGACAGTTACGGTCATTTAGCGGGTGATAAAATGCTTATCCACATCGCAAATACTGTTTCAGAGTCTATGAATGAAGGTGAGCATATTGCACGATTAGGAGGAGAAGAGTTCGTACTATTACTAAAAGAAAGCTCTCATGTTAAATTAGTTTCTCGTCTTGAAACACTAAGAGATACGATTCAAAATCAAAAAGTATCCGTTTTATCAACACATAATGTCCCTTCTGAAATTTCATGTACCGTCTCCATTGGATTAACTAAAATAATGAAAAATACCACCTTTAAATCAAGTTATTTCAAAGCAGATCGTGCACTTTACCAAGCAAAAAGGAATGGTCGCAATCAAGTCATATTTGACCTGTGATGATTAAAACCATTCTATTTATGTGTAGAACAACAAGATTATTTAACTGCATAAAAACACGGTTAAACAATCTTTAGAGTAAAATAACCAACCATGTAATCGCGACGAAACACATTGATACAAATACCGCAGCAGATCCGATATCTTTTGCTCGCCCGCTCAATTCATGATGCTCAGAACCAATACGATCGACAACGGCTTCTATGGCAGAGTTAATTAGCTCGACTATCAACACAAGAAACATGCTTGCAATCATTGCCAGCTGCTCAAATTTAGTCACTGGAAGAAAGAAAGTGACTACTGTTAACACGACTAACAGCACTAACTCTTGACGAAATGCTGCTTCATTTATCCATGCTGCTTTCAATCCTTGAACAGAATAACCAGCAGCATCAATAACGCGTTTTATCCCTGTAGCGCCAGGTTTCATTATTACACTCTCTATTATGAATAATACCAATCTATAATGGTATAAATGCTCATTAAAACCAACGAGCATTTTTTGTTAACTATCAAATACGGTTCGATATATAATCATCGAACCGCGTAAATATATACCCACGTTACTTCGCCGACTGTTCGCATGTTGAAAATATATCGAGTTCAGGTTTATATTCTGCAGTCTTCACATCCATCATACCAAGAACAGAATGGAATAAATTATCTTGTGAATATCCTCCCACTTCAGCTTCTTTACTAAGACATTCGCTGTCGATATGTCGGTCTTGTTGGAACTGTGGCGATAACCACATAATCATAGGCACTGTGGTTTGTTCTTTAGGGGCGATATTATAGGGAAGACCATGCAAATACACACCCTCTTCACCAAGAGATTCACCATGATCAGCGAGATAGAACATGGCGGTATTATGGCTACTTTCGTCATTTTTTAAAATAGTAATAACGCTATTTAAAATATGGTCGGTGTAGAAAATCGAATTATCATAAGTATTTAATAATTCTTCTTTTGAGCAACCTTGTATTTCACTCGTATTACATGTGGGTTTGAAGACTTTAAATTCATCAGGATAACGATCATTATAGGTCGGTCCATGACTGCCAATTAAATGCAATACAACGACTGAATCTTGTTCTAAAGATCCGATATATTCTTTGAGTTGCTCAAGTAAAATGCCGTCATAACACGAACCTGAATGACATAAACTAGAGTCAATTTCGGCTGACATCTCGATGTGCTTTACACGATCACAAGCGCCTTTACACCCACCATCATTATCTTTCCACAATACATTGATGCCTGAATGCTGTAATACGTCCAATAACCCTTCTTGATGACGGGCAGTGGTGGCATTGTAAGTGGCCTTAGTCATATCAGAAAACATACATGGCAGTGAAACTGCCGTCGCAGTACCGCAAGAACTGACATTTTTAAAACTAATCACATCTTGTTGCGCTAATTGAGGGTTCGTTTGGCGGCTATAACCATTCAGGGAATAGTTCATTGAACGCGATGCTTCGCCAACAACTAATACTAAGACATTCTTTTTATCGTTCTTGTTGTGTTCATCAGCGGCATCATTGCCAATTTCAGTAAAGGGCATATCAGCTTCTACGAGTTGGTATTTACCATATCGAAAGCCAGATGTTAGATAATTGGTTGGATTGATTAGGGCTTTTATTTCACTATGATTCCTGACTAAAGAGGCATAGTCTTTATAGTAAATCATCGCGATAAAAACGATGACAATCAAAGACACTAAAATACTCGCAACCTTTACAGCCACTTCTTTTAAAGCAGATGATTGAAACACAACCCTAAAACGACTCAGCAAAAATATAGGTATAACGGCCAGTGTGATTACCCAAAGCAGCAATGTGACAGAGAAGTAACTGCCCGCCTCGCCAGAATTAGTTTCAAACACATTCACTATCATCCCATAGTTAAAATATGCCCCGTAGTTATACATTGCGTAAGTAGCAAAGGTCGATAATATAATGACTAAAGAAATAATCACACGATGCACATAAGGCCAAACTAGCAGGGTAAAAATAGCATTCATTATTGCTAAAACAACGATAGGAATTGAAATAACAAACCCAGTACTCGCTGCAGGTGTAATGGCAAATAAATCTTTAAGATGTACCCATAACGCTAGATTCTGTAATAGCGTAAAAAACACCGCAATAATCAATGTATAGATAATACTGTTAACGCGTAATTTCATATTTATTCCAATTTGACGGTTCTATACCCAAGCTACCTAAATCAGTTAATCATCACATACGAAACACAACTCATAACCTTTATGAATACTTTACAGTCCGGATTATGAACAGTGTGCAGTGGGATGGGAATCGATAAATATCAGAAATCACAATACATAAAAACAATCTTAGTTTACTAATGTAATAGCAATATGCATAAACACAAAAAAAACATGCATCAAAGCGAGTAAACCTACGGATATAGTATGTTGATTTATAAGTTTATTTTTTCTAAGCTCAATGAAGAACCAGTAATCTAATACCATGCTGTTGAAATTGGCACTATTTCTCGGCTCAATAACACATATCTATACATTCAGTATGGATATGCATACATTTCACTTTTACACTCCTGCTGTTACTTACCTTTTCACTCCTACAATTAGGAATACCCATGAAATGCTTCCCACGCTCATTGATCAGTTTGGGGATCATGACTTGTTGCGCAGCCAGCAATGCCATGCCTCTTTCCTCATCACAAACCGACAGTATTGCGGATCGCCTGCAATCATCTACCCCGTACTTCCAAGCTCAGTGCCACTTAACTGACACTAACAGTGTCATTCCAACCGATTGCCAATACACCCTTTTAAATCTGACTCATCTTAATCCTGCGGCAAGAAGTACGTACACGTTGACATTGTTGGGTATGGGAGTAGAAAGCCCCTATCTCTTAATTACTCGACCACACGTTCTTAATAAACGTGAAATTTATTTACTTGATGCTCCACTGAATAATAATGAATTGGCCGACAGTGAGCTGGATTATATTGAATCCCGAGTGATGAATGACCTCAGCAAAAATACGCGTGTACGTCGTTCCGCTACAGCAGGCAATGCACCAAAAATCATGGAATTTGTGATCCACCGTCGTTTCAATGTGGAACGCCAAGGTAAAGGTAACGTGACGCTAAAATACAAAGTCCGTTATTACAGTCACTCTCCTTTTTATGCAACATCCGGTGATAAAGACAAATATGTCGAGATCGTATTGGCTGAAGGATCGGGCGTTGATATGGGAATGGCTGACAGTTGGTCTGATATCTACCGTCGTTGGAACAGCAATAGCAACACCAGCTATGTATATAACGAGTACTTGGATACCATCGATGTCGATATTCAGATCAACGACAAAGCTAAGTTACAATTGGGACAAATTTATTTAAACGACTTGTACCCTAGAATGCAGGATCAAGTAGAATCAAAAATTGATAAAGAGACCAGCACTAGCATCAAAATTGGTCTGGGTGCAATATCGCCCAAATTTCCGATTAAAGATATTGAATACAGTTTCACCGACAAATACAGTATCAGCAATAAAAAGCAATTTGGTTTAGTGACTCAAACCCGCCCAGACGGTTACAACATCCGCTACGAAAACAATAAATATGGGTCACAACTCGATCCGGAAAATGGCTTTTGTAATCTTGGTACAGCAGACGGATGGTGTTGGGATTATGACGAACGCCGCGGCAATCCGTGGAATTTCGATAAGCTAAAAAACAATAACTCCTTAGCCTTGAGTGGTCTTCGCCCTGACTTTGTTGCCAAAATAGCGGCAAAACCATCAACATCAGGTATATCAACCATCGATCTAACAACCACAGTAAAAAGCTTGGCTTTATTTGGTCATAACCGCTTTTTTATTGGTCGTCGTTACAAATCTGGCAGCCAGCTCTATACATCCAATACTTCTGCAAACTCTAATTGGAAAGAAGACCGTAATTACGAGCAGCTAACGTACCGAGATAGCTTCCCAATCACCGTTGATTGGAACAGCCCATGGTTCCTCGGTGCCGATTCTGTCACGATTCAATCGACATATTTAAGCCAAGAGTCTCCGAAATGCCTTACCGTAGTGAATAACGCTGAAGAACAAAGCGATAGCCTCGCATTTACTGATTGTATAAAAGGAGCGAAGTCTCAATCTTTTGTATTTGATGCAGCACACCGTTATCGCAGCGTCGCCAACACTGAACAATGTTTAGATACAACAAACGGTGTGCTTACACTTAGCAACGACTGTTCAGCGTATTATGCGAAAAACACTCAGATATGGTCGTGGCAAGAACCTAATAATTTTGCCAATGATGTGCTGTTTACCATCAACAGTGATCGCACTATCAATGCTATCGACGCCTCGACGACTCCTCCGAGTATCCTGACGGTCAATGACAATGGCAACATGCCAGACAGTACGATTTATACCAGTCAATTTTCAGATTTCAGCCAAGTAAACCCATAACGATTCGATTCATTTCCACCATAAACCACCTCGACCATTCTTGAGTTCAGCGGGAATGGTCGTCTTTTATCATTACGTTCAACAGAAGCGGACAACTCTATGAAAAAAACACTCTTGTTATTCACCTTCTTTTTCTCTACGTTAGCCATGAGCGCCGATAATCAACCGCTCGACGCTCCTGTAATAGAGAATCTATCACCCAATATGCTCACTCCTGCCGCCATGACGGCAAAGCAAGGCTCACCAACTTATACTTACGTGCGTTGCTGGTATCGTCCCGATTATACCCATGACGATCCGTCTACGGATTGGGAATGGGCAAAGCAGCCGAATGGGGATTACTTTACTGTTCAAGGGTATTGGTACTCTTCTATTTCACTGAAAAACATGTTCTTCACAACCACCCCACAAACAGATATTGCAGAACGCTGTCAGGATACCCTAGGGGTAACGCATGATACGGCAGATATTACCTACTTCGCGTCAGACACTCGCTTCTCGTATAACCATTCAATTTGGACGCAAGATACAATCTCACCATCAACAGCCATCAATAAGATCATCAGTTTTGGAGACAGTATTTCCGACACTGGTAACTTATTTAATGGCTCACAATGGATTTTCCCTAACAGTAATTCGTGGTTTCTTGGGCACTTCAGCAACGGTTTTGTATGGACTGAATACCTCGCCAAAGCCAAACAACTCCCTCTATATACATGGGCTGTAGGCGGTGCTGCTGGTGACACCCAATATGTTGTGTTATCCGGTATTCATGACCAAGTAAACTCTTATCTCACGTATATGAAATACACCAAAAACTATCAGCCAAAAAGTAGCTTATTTACTATTGAGTTCGGTCTAAATGATTTTGTTAATTACGATCGTTCTGTTGCAGACGTCAGCGAAGATTTTCGCCGCGCGATGGAAACACTCACCAGCAACGGCGCTGAGAATATCTTGGTATTGAATTTACCTGATGCCACCAAAGCACCACAGTTTAAGTACAGCGATCCACAAGAAGCCGTGATCATAAAACAAAAGATTGAAGCGTTTAATCAATTTGTGGCTGAGCAAGTCGCTATGTATAAGCAGCAAGGTGTAAATATTGCGCTATATGACACGTTTGCCTTGTTTGATGCAATGACCAGTAAACCTGAACAATACGGATTCCGTAATGCATCTGATGCATGTTTAAACATCAACCGAAGTTCATCTAAAGACTATTTAATGAGCCATGCGCTCACTAACGATTGTGCGAGCTATGGCTCTGACAGTTATGTGTTCTGGGGAGTCACCCACCCTACCACGCAAACCCATAAAGTCATCGCAGAACAAATATTGAAAGGCACACTCGATATATTTTCTTTCCAATAACGTTATACGCCAATCTAGATAAGGAAATAACCAGAGACTTGTCTAGATTGGTATAAGCGAACCATCGAATAAATAAGATGCACAAAAAAAAGCCTGTGTCAACAGGCTTTTTCTTATTAGATATCAATCTAATACGTTAGATAAAAGCAAGTAATGGTGAAATGCATAGCAAGATACCCGTAATGATAATCATATTTGTTGCAGCACCTTTATACTTCGCCAAATGCGGTACTTTATAGACTAAATAAGCTGGAATTAAACAGCCAACCAAACCAAATACAGGGCTACAGATCGAAGTAAAAGACAAAATAGGTGCATTTATCGCGATAGCTCCCCATGCCAATAAGATAATGAATACTGTTACCAGTTTATTCACTAGCTCTTTATTTACCTGCGACTCTTTATATTTACGCAATAATATATTCATCGCCAAACCACGACATGCTTCTTGAAAAGCTAAGAACACGCCAAAGAATGAAGTAACAACAGCAAATATATTGATCACAATACCCGCAATAGTTGCCCAACTACCAGGGAAGTAATGTGCGATAATGGCTAAAGCTGAAATGTTTTTTTGCATTGCTTCAGCTGCCTGTTCTTGGCTAATTGCCAAGGTAAATGACACGGCAAAGAAAAACACAATGATAAATAAAATACTAAAGGCAATTTTCATTGCACGTGACGCTTTGTAACGTGCTACTTCAATGGATTTTTCATGAGAACGGTACGAAATAACCATTGGGCTTAAAGATTGAATAAAAAGGATAGAGGTTAACGTAAAAGGTAAAGTAATAATTGCATCTTTAAGCATGGTACCCCAAGTGCCCATTTGTGGAATATTCGCCATATCCCAACGAGCAATCAACAGCACACCCATTACCGCAACTAACGAAAGTACTGTTACCGCCATAAAACCGGATAACTTAAACAGTAACTTTTCACCCTTCGAACCGATAAACGCCAAGGTACAAATTAATGCTAGTCCGTAAAAAACATTATCGTTTAAATGACCATGTGTAACGCCAAAAGAGTGAAGATATGAAGAACTATCATTCGTTACCGCTAAAGAATACACCAGAACCCAAATGACCAACATGATGAAATAAAGTACACCTAATGCTATCCCCCAGTTTTTACCCAAGTAACCCGTAATAACACCAGGATAATCAGTACATTCTTTTGATTCTGCCAGTGTATTAATAAAGAGATTTTGAAATAAGTACATTGCTGGGTAGCCAATTACAGAAGATAATAGGAATACCCACAACCCCATAACGCCAACTTGTACAGGTAAGAAAACAATACCAGCACCAATTGCCATTCCTATACTCATAACAATCCAACCGACATCAACACTGTCGAATTTAATTGCTTTCTTCCATTCACTTTCTGTCATGTTTGCTTTTTCGTGTAAAGCAGATTGTCTTTTTATTGTTGCTGAATGCTCAGCACTGCTTATATCAGCCATTTTATAATTCCAATTTATTAACAGGGTTGATAAATTCATTTTTATTTATAAGTGAAGCATACGCTTCGAATTAGAGAAAAACATTTCAATCTGCCAATCACTAGTAGAAATAATTTCTTTCAGCTACCGCAATACACGAAAATAATCTTTCTTTTTGATTACAATCAAACCGGCATTATTGAGTAACCACAAAATATATGATGAAACTCTAACTTATCAATTTTATGTTCACTAAAAAATGACTTACAGAATATTAACATCAAGATTAGTGTCACATATTTCTCATTTAAATGAGAAAACTACTATTTTCATATACAAAATACGAAATAAAATAAGCTATAAATTATAGTCACAGTATTATTTCGCAAGATTATAAGGTGGGAGAATTTCAGTTATTAAATGACTTTTTTATCTAAGATATAAAAAAACCCGCAAAATGCGGGCTTGTTCGGCAGTTACCTGACTATTGCTCAAATAACACTCTATCGAGAGACAGCAATCACTTCAATTTCTACTTTTGCATCAAGCGGTAATCGTGCAACTTCTACACAACTACGCGCTGGGCAATTTTCACCGAAGAATGCGGCATACACTTCATTCACTGTACCAAAATCATTTAAGTCTTTTACAAATACCGTTGCTTTCACGATATCTGCTTTTGTTAAACCCGCTTCATTCACAATTGCTTCAACATTTGCCAATGATTGCTTTGTTTGTTCTGCTACATCTTCAGGCATTTTACCCGTTTCAGGGTTTAACGGTAATTGACCTGATGTGTATAGCATATTACCGAATTTCTTTGCTTGAACATAAGGACCAACAGCTGCTGGTGCGTTGTTTGTATTAATTGTTTCTACCATGATGTCCTACTTACCTTCTATACCATTTAAACGAGAATACATAACGTTAGAATCGCTATCTTACATATGCGTTGCTATTTTATTTGTTTACCATGATATCTAAAATCTGTACGTCAGTCTGAGTCATTGAGCCATTTGCTAACGCAGAAAGATTACGAATAGATGCATCGGCATTATCAGCAACAATGCCTTCATTTCCCGTAACATGAATGCCATCAAGTGCCATTAATGCAGATTTAACCGCTGAACCCGCTGAAGACGATACTTTCATTGCACAACTGGTTTTAGCACCATCACATATGATGCCTGCGATATCGCCAATCATGCTGCAAATAGCATTATTGATTTTGTTAAGATCGCCACCCAGTAACCAAGTCATTCCTGCAACTGCACCCATCGATGCGGTTGTCGCACCACATAAAGCCGATAACTTATTTTGATGGCTCTTGATATAAATAGCCGTTAAATGGGACAGCATTAGCGCACGAATGGTTTTTTCTTTATCTACTTTTAAGAAATCAGCCACAACAACCACAGGCATCGTAGCGGCAATTCCTTGGTTACCTGATCCAGAATTACTCATAGCGGGTTTCATTGCACCATCCATACGAGCATCAGATGCAGCTGCAGTTCGACGTAATACGTCTGTTAGCAAACCACCAGAAAGCAAACCACGGTCAACATTGCGTTGAAAAGTTGCGCCAATCTGCAAGCCGTATTTTCCCGTTAATCCTTCTTCAGATAATGCATCATTAAGTTCTGAAGCATGTTCAATAAAGCGAATGTCTTCAAGAGGCGCATTCAAGGCAAAATCATAAATATCTTCTAGTAACCCACCTTCAAACGGATTGGCTTTCTTCGCTGTCGTCACCATATTCGCGGGTTCGGCAATATAGGTTGTGATACCATTTTCTTCAATAGCCATTACATGGGTATGGCTATCTGCAATAGTCACGGTTATAAACTCATCCCCACTGGTAACAGTCACTTTAGCGTATAAAATGTTATTTACATCCGCCACACCAACATGAACATTGCCTGCATCGATCAATGTTTTGGCATGAGCAACATCTTCTGGAGTGATATTCTTTAACACTTCAAGTTGGGCTTTAGCCTCTCCAGCTATCGCACCAACAGCGGCAGCAATTGGCAGGCCAACCATTCCAGTACCCGGAACGCCTACGCCCATGCCATTTTTCATCAAATTAGGTGAAACCAATGCAGTAATCTTTTCTACCGTACCGTTAAGTTTTTCAACAGCAATTGCAGCAGCTAAAGCGACAGATACTGGCTCGGTACAACCTAAAGCCGGTACGACTTCACGTTTAACGACATCAATAAAACCATTCCATAAATTCGTTTTCATTCTATTCACCTTAATGCGCACGATACCAAGATAACTAACCAGCTGTTAACCACTCGCTTAATATGGGATTAGAATAAGCCTTCTTTCAGGGAAAAATTTCGCTTTAATTACTACTAAATAAAGAAAATAGAGAATATATTTCTCTAAATAAGATACTAAGTAGGATTTTTTCGGTTAGATCACACTTCTAAATTGGAAAGTAAACCCAAACACCTTCGCCCTACTTTCTAGATCGTCTATATTTTCATATGAATTCCTCTGTAGAGAAAAGAGCGATGAGTTTAACAATAACTAAATATGAACAAATATGGGTCGATGGTCTGAATCGGGGTGATGTATCTGGGGCAAATGAAGCGTTCGCAGCAAACTGTATTATCCACATGGCAGGCGCACCAGATCCAAACCTTTCAGTCTCAGAATTCAAAGAGTTGGTCAGTGGCTTATTAACTGCTTTTCCAGATTTACATTTCTCAGTGAATGATCAGATGGTTTCGGGTGACAAAGTCGCAACACGGTGGACTGCGATAGGCACCCATACAGGCCCTTTAGGTGATTCACCGCCATCAGGAAATAAAGCGAAATTCGAAGGGTTAATCTTAGATCGTGTCGTTGAAGGTCAAGTTGTTGAGCGCTGGGAGCAATGGGATCAAATGGGCATGCTGCAACAGATAGGCTTAGCCTAAAACTGATTTAATCAAAGCGTTAAAAAAAGATAATTCGTCCACTTTACACTTACTGTGAAACATGACGATGAATACTTATAACGAAATGAAAATACACACTATTTACTAAAAAAAATTGTAGATAGTGTGTATTTAAATTATCCCGAGATGAGGTTAAGTTAATAAAGTGCCTTTTCTATTTCATTCAAGCTTGATGGATCATCGATAGTCGATGGCACAACATATTGTTCTCCATCTGCAATTTGGCGAATAACACGACGCAGTATTTTACCCGAACGGGTTTTCGGTAAGCGATCGACAATTAACGCACGTTTAAAGCACGCCACTGCACCTATTTTTGCGCGAACTTGTTTCAATAGTTCTGCCTCAATAGCGCCATTTTCAGAGACATAACCGTCTTTTAATACCACCAAGCCTAATGGTAACTGTCCTTTAAGATCATCGTGTATACCAATAACAGCACACTCGGCAACAGCTTCATGAGCACCGACTACTTCTTCCATTTCTCCAGTCGATAAGCGGTGCCCAGCCACATTAATCACATCATCAATACGCCCCATCACAAAAAGATAGCCATCTTCATCAATATAGCCACCATCACCCGATACATAATAACCAGGAAACTGACTTAAATACCCTGATTCAAAGCGATCATGGTTACGCCATACGGTTGGTAAACAACTTGGCGGTAGCGGTCGTTTTATCGCGATATAGCCTTGCTCATTCTTAGCTTGTCGTTCGCCTAATTCATTAAGCACTTCAACTTGATAGCCCGGTATCGGTTTGGTCGCTGAACCCGATTTTAAATCGAATGTTTCTAGCCCCAAAGGATTGCCAGCAATTGCCCACCCCGTTTCAGTTTGCCACCAATGATCGACAACAGGGCGTTGGGTTTTGGTTTCTACCCATTCAAGGGTTGGTGGATCTAACCGCTCGCCAGCCATAAAAATAGTGCGCAGTTTTTTCATCGGAAATGCAGCCAGCAATGCACCAGTTGGATCTTCTTTCTTTATGGCACGAAATGCCGTTGGGGCAGAAAATAAGATACTCACGCCGTACTCTTCACACACTCGCCAAAATGCAGCAGGATCCGGTGTTTTTACAGGCTTCCCTTCATACATGATCGTGGTACAACCATGAATCAGTGGCGCATAAACAATGTAAGAGTGCCCAACAACCCACCCTATATCAGATGCCGCCCAATACACTTCACCCGGTTTTACATTGTAAATTGATTCCATGCTGTATTTCATTGCAACAGCATGTCCGCCGTTATCACGCACCACACCTTTGGGTTTTCCGGTTGTGCCTGATGTATATAAAATATACAGAGGATCTGTCGCTTTTACTGGCACGCAATCATGAGGTGCAGAACGGTTGAATAATGTTACCCAATCGATATCCCTGGCTTGATTTAAATCTGCAAGACATTCTTTTCGCTGAAAAACCACGACACTATCTGGTTTCCAACGGCTATCCATTACAGCCTGATCCACCAGCGGTTTATAAGGAATAACTTTACTGACTTCAACACCGCATGATGCTGTTAATACAATTTTCGGCTCAGCATCTTCGATACGGACGGCGAGTTCACTGGGTGCAAATCCGCCAAATACCACGGAATGAATCGCCCCTAATCGAGCACACGCTAACATTGCCATGGCCGCTTCAGGGATCATCGGCATATAGATTACAACTCGATTGCCTTTTTCAACCCCTAAACTTGCCAGCATACCGGCGGTTTTCGCGACTTGATCCCGTAATACACGGTAGCTGTAGCGTGCTTTTTTCCCCGTTACGGGTGAGTCATAGATAAGGGCGGTTTGATCACCCCGGCCATTATCGACATGATAGTCGAGCGCCAAATACGCAGTATTAAGTTCGCCATCGGCAAACCATCGCTCTATACCGTTCTCATCATTACTTAATATTGTTTCAGGAAATCGAAACCAAGAAATAGACTGTGCTTGTTGTTTCCAAAAGAGTTCTGGCTCGCTGGCGGCAAAATCAAATGCATCCTGATAGGCTGACATAGTGGTCTCCTTTCGCCTATTCAAGTGAGCTGGTAGGCGTAATATCTACATACCTACCAGCAGAGTTAAAACGCGTTAATTAATCACAAACAATTCCATGAATTCATTAACTGGCGTTGATTCCAACTTATTTTGGTCACTACACAGATCAAATATCTTCTGGCTTGTACCAACAGGGAAACGGGTTTGCAGATTACGCAGAAATTTATTTTCTAATACGGGAATACCTTCTTCACGGCGACGACGGTGACCAATAGGGTATTCCACAACAATATTGTCAGTTGACGACCCATCACTAAAGTACACTTGAATCGCATTCGCAATAGAACGCTTGTCGGCTTCTAAATATTCCGCGCTGTATCGAGGATCTTCTTTGATCACCATTTTGTCGCGTAATACATCAATACGTGCATCGCCTTTATGGAAATCATCTTCATAATGCTCTGCAATTAAATCACCATGTAAAAGCGGTACGGCAATCATATATTGTAAGCAATGATCACGATCGGCAGGGTTAGCAAGATTCCCCGACTTAGAAATAATACGAATAGCAGATTCATGCGTAGTAACAACAATGCGTTCAATATCATCAATTCGATCTTTCACCTGATCATGCAACGTTACTGCGCATTCAACCGCGGTTTGTGCATGGAATTCAGCAGGGAAAGAAATTTTAAACAGTACGTTTTCCATTACATAGCTATCAAACAGCTGATTGACTTTAAATTGCTCTCCATTAAACAGTACATCGTAATATCCCCACTGCGGAGCAGTCAGAACCGATGGTAGACCCATCTCACCTTTCATGGTGATCATCGCTAAGCGCACAGCACGCGATGTTGCATCACCCGCAGCCCATGATTTACGCGATCCGGCATTAGGTGCATGACGATAGGTGCGTAGCGAACAACCGTCTACCCACGCTTGTGATACCGCATCTATGATTTGATCGCGATTGCCACCCAGCATTTTAGTGACAACAGCCGTCGATGCGACCCGCACCAATAACACGTGATCGAGCCCAACGCGGTTATAACTATTCTCAAGCGCTAACACTCCTTGGATCTCGTGTGCTTTGATCATTGCCGTTAACACATCACGCATGGTGAGTGCTGGCTTACCTTGAGATACTGCCACACGGCTTAAGTAATCAGCGGTTGCCAAAATACCGCCAAGGTTATCGGAAGGGTGCCCCCACTCTGCAGCTAGCCAAGTATCATTAAAATCGAGCCAACGAATAATACAGCCAATATTAAATGCGGCCATAACCGGATCTAATTCGTGCGAAGTGCCCGGTACACGCGCACCATGCTGTACTGTAGTACCCGGCACAATAGGACCAAGATGTTTGGTACACTCTGGAAAGCGCAGTGCTAATAACCCACAACCTAAGGTATCGATTAAGCAGTTACGGGCAGTATTGTAGGCTTCTGCTGATTCAATCTGTGTATTGGCAACATAATCGGCAATCTGTACCAATAGCTCGTCTGGTGCTGGGCGTTCATTCAATTCTACGTTTGTGCTCATGGGTTTTTATCCTTTAATATTCATTAATCCGTTGGTATATCCAATCTAAATACGTTGTTCTATCGGTAACCAATCTTGATGTTCAGGGCCTTGATAATCGGCACTTGGGCGAATAATCCGGTTATTTTCACGCTGCTCGAAAACATGTGCAGCCCATCCTGTTACACGGCTCATTACGAAAATCGGTGTAAATAGTTTGGTAGGAATGCCCATGAAGTGATAAGCAGACGCATGGAAGAAATCAGCGTTAGGAAACAGTCCTTTTTCACGTTTCATTACCTGCTCAACCTTTTCTGACACCTCAAATAAGTGAGTATCATTAACGTCTTTAGATAACTTGCGCGACCACTCTTTAATCAAGGCATTACGGGGATCGGATTCACGGTAAATGGCATGGCCAAAACCCATAATTTTGTCTTTATTCGCGAGCATTTCCATTGTGCCAGCTTCCGCTTGTTCTGCGCTTTGCCATTGTTCGATCATTGCCATCGCCGCTTCGTTGGCTCCGCCATGCAACGGCCCTCGCAAACTACCGATTGCCGCCGTAATACAAGAATGCAAATCAGACAAAGTGGACGCACACACACGCGCTGTAAACGTCGAAGCATTAAATTCGTGCTCGGCATATAAAACCAACGAGCAATGCATCACCTTTTTATGTAATTCCGATGGCGCTTCGTCTGTCAGCATTTCTAAGAAGTAGCCGCCAATGCTGTCTTGCGTGCTATTTGCAGTATTAATTCGTACGCCATGGTGACTGTAGCGATACCAATAACAAATAATGGCGGGCAATAATGCTAATAAGGTGTCCGTTTTTTCACCTTGCTCTGAAAAGTCGAGTTCTTGATCAAGATTACCGAGCATTGAACAACCTGTTCGCATCACATCCATGGGGTGTGCACTGGCAGGAATCGCTTCTAATACTAAGCATAATGCAGGGGGTAAACCGCGAGCACTTTGTAATGCTTGTTTATAATTATCCAGTTCACTTTGTGTGGGTAGCTGACCTTTTAACAGCAGATAAGCCACTTCTTCAAATTCAGCATAATGAGCAAGATCGGTGATGTCATAACCCCGATAGGTTAAACCTGTGCCCGATTGGCCGACAGTACACAACGAGGTTGTACCTGCACTCTGGCCACGTAACCCAGCACCGTTCAGGGCTTTCTTATCCTTTTGACTATCAGTTACGGCTATTGCAGACATAACGGACTCCTTTATATTTCACATTATTGGATTAGGTTGTAATGTTTATTGGTTACTTTTTATTCGATGGCAATATAGAGATGCCAAAGCACAAAAAGAGTGTCGTAATAAATCACTACTTAATTCGTTATTGGTTTTATTTAATTATTATTTTATTTGTTCAGTTATTACTGTTTATTCTTTTTTAAACAGATGATCTAATTTTTGTTCGTAATCGTGATATCCCAAATAATGGTATAGCTGCTCACGCGTTTGCATTTGATCAACCACATTACGTTGATGACCATCTGATTTAAGATGCTGATAAACATTCAAAGCTGCCTGATTCATGGCACGAAAAGCAGACAGTGGATAAAGCACCATATCGACACCGCATTCCGCTAACTCTTCACCTGAAAATAAGGGCGTTTGTCCAAACTCTGTAATATTGGCTAAAATCGGGACATTCACAGCATCTGAAAATTGCTGGTATTGCTCAAGGGAATTAATCGCTTCGGGGAAAATCATATCAGCTCCCGCTTCGACACAGGCAATTGCGCGTTCAATGGCTGAATCCATCCCTTCGACAGCTAATGCATCTGTTCTCGCTATGATAACGAAATCGCTGTCTACCCGCGCATCGGCAGCAGCTTTAATTCGATCAACCATTTCGCTTTGGCTAACAATCGCTTTATTGGGACGATGCCCACAGCGCTTTTGTGCCACTTGATCTTCCATGTGAATAGCTGCAGCACCTGCGCGCTCCATCTCTTTCACTGTGCGCGCAATATTAAACGCGCCCCCAAAACCGGTATCAATATCAACCAATAATGGTAATTGAGTGGCGGCAGTTATACGACGAACATCTTCCAGTACATCATTTAACGTTGTGATCCCTAAATCAGGTAAGCCGTACGATGCATTGGCAATCCCCCCACCCGATAAATAAATGGCTTGATGACCAACTTGTTCAGCCATCATTGCGCAATAAGGGTTAATGGTGCCAACAATTTGCAATGGGTTATTTTGGGCCACCGCTTGGCGGAAGCGTTTTCCTGGGCTCATGGTGCTATCTCCTTGTGATTTTATTCCTATTCGATATCTCTCTTCCTGAATTCGTTTCTTCATTCGTTATATTGTGTTTCATCCCACACTAAAAAATCACTTGTTTATATCTTCTGTAAGCTGATTTTCAATCAGTTGGCGGCTGCGCATAATATGGCGGCGCATTAATAGTTCTGCGAGCTCACCATCTCGCTCTCTAATAGCAGCCAGGATGTGAATATGTTCACTCAATGCAGTAGTCGGCCTCGAATGCTTGCGTGGTGATTGAAAGCGGTACATGCGTAACAAATGGTAAAGCTCGTCACACAATAAACTGATTAACTTGGTGTTTCGGCTGGCTTTTATAATTCGGTAATGAAAGTCAAAGTCCCCTTGCTGGTGAAAATAAGAGGCACCGTCGACTTGTTCAATATGGCGTTGATGTTGTTCTAATAGATCTTGTAGGGCATCAATTTCTTTATCGGTAATATTAATACAGGCAAGCCTTGCTGCCATGCCTTCTAGTGCTTCACGTACCGCATAAATTTCGATGAGTTTTGCTTGGCTTAATTCAACAACCCGCGCACCAACATGCGGCACTCGCTCCACCAAACCCAAGGCTTCGACACGCATAATCGCTTCACGTAGTGGCCCACGGCTGACACTAAAGCTACGGGCTAATTCTGGCTCCGAAATTTTGCTACCAGCTTGGTATTCACCGCTGACGATAAGCTCAATCAACTGCTCGGTAAGGTTTTCAGATTTAGTCAGCTCTTTTACACCTGATTCACACTCTGCCTTGATAGGCATTAGCTGTATATCTTTCGAAGGCACCGAGGTAGTGTCGACAGCTTGTAGTGTTGCATCGTTCTTTTTCATTTACATTGTCAACAATTGGTCAGTTAATAATCAAAATTTAGCGTTAAAATCGCATAATTACAAGCCAATTGTTAACAATATGTATTAGACCTTAGTCTAGATTGTCGACAGATTGCTGTTTTAATGGCTTGAAAGTGAGGATTGATAAGAAAAATAATGGATAGCAGAACGAAACTGTAGACAATAAAAAGCCTGCCCCTTGAAGAATAAATCCAAGGACAGGCTTAGATAATCATCACTCTTTTCGGTATGTGATCATAACGATTACAGCATGATGAAGGGGAACGTTACTTTAAACTTACTTAAAGAAACCGCGGTAAAGCATGTACGTGTGTGCTGAACTCCATGAGAAGTTAGTTGCACCCTGTACTGCACCCGTTTCTGGATTGTAGTTCTCACGTATCGCACCAGTGCCTGTCATGCCTTCTGCATTATTAAACAAGTCATTGGCAATACGAATCGCATCATCTGTGCGACCATACTTATCTAGCGACGATACACCAAAGTAGAATTGATCTAGCCATACACGACCACGCCAGTAGATATTGGCTTCATAAGCAGGGTTATCCATCGATGCCGTTGGGAAACTAATACCCTTGGCTTGGTATTTAGTCGATGCATCAAACTTATCTGCGTCTAACATCACATCCATAACACGATCTGCATACTCTTGCGTTGCTGCGCCATTGAATAATGGGCTCCAACCGTCTGGCGCTTGACCACGTTCAACTAAAGGTTTACCCGCGCACATAATGCCGTTCTTTTCGTAAGCAGAATCTTGACCGTGCTTATCTACCATGCGGATGTCGTAGAAGAAATTAGTGCCTTCATCAAACATACACGTATTGATGTAATCCTTAATGAATGCCGCATGATCTGTGAAGCGTTTAACATCACCTTCCGCAGCGATACCTGGTGATACCAATTTTGCCATTTGTACAAGGTACGTATTATCTGAGTACATGTACGATGCCTGATCGACCGATTCCTGCAACATCGAGAAACCTAACAAAGTACCTGTTGGTGCATTATCGTTAGTACGGTTTTCAGCAAAACGCACTTCCCAGTCCAAACGTGCATCAAGCAGTTTCGCTAAGTTAGCGGCACTGCTATCAGTATAAGCGTATACCTCGCCATTTTGAGTCAAGGTATTATCGAAACTATAGTGCTCATTGGCGTAGCGACCCAGCTGATCCATTTCGGGATCACCCGAGCTATTAACACGAGAAAGGTCGTAAATTTCACCAAAGCGAGCGGCATGATCCATACCAGATTCCCACGATGTCGCAGTCTTCGCTCCGTTGCTCACAGCCCCAACATCAAAGCCTTCTTTGTTGTCTAACAGCGTGTTGTAGTTAGCCATCGAGATAATCTTGTAGCGAGACTGACCAGCAGCATTAGGGGCATCGGGTAAAAGCTCAACTTTAGACACATCAAAGCCGAAACTCGGATCGGTTAAATTACTCGCAGACCAAACACGGACATAAATTTCATTACCTTCAGCTTTGCTGGTGTTGTGGGCAGGATCAACGGCAGCACCGTACTCTGGAATAGAGTTACCATTATGGTCACGGTTGTTTAACCACCAATTATGGTAAGCCACCAGCTGAGGGTACATTTCGTCGATAAATGCTTGTGCATCATCTTTGCGATCGAATTCACTGATGAGGGCGTTATACACTTCCATCACCGCCCAAGATGCGAGTGATGGTTTTGTATTGCGTTCATTCCAGTTCTCTGATCCTGCACCACCACGACTTTCCGGCTTGGTGTAAGTCACGACATCAAGCAAGTAGCCTTCATCTTGCGGGCGAATTTCATCATCTGCTTGCACTTGGAATTGGAACACAGTACGAATATTATCCATCGCCACATCTGGATTAAAGTGTGCCATTGCATACGCTTGCTTCCATGTATCCCACGGCCAAGTCAAGTTACCCGAGAACCAGCGTGCTGTAACAGAAGGGGTCACTGTTGATTGCGTAATATCACCCGCAGCTGAACGCCAGTTACCATTCAAAGTCATCATGGCTTTTACACCGACACGTGCTTGCTCTGGTGTGGCTTCTGCATTCGTTAGACCTTTGGCTAAATACTCATCCCATCGAGCTTGAGATTTATTCATATAGCTTGAAGGGTTAGCTAAAATCGCTTGGACTTTTTGAGTTTCAGATTGTACTTCTTTTGCATTATGCAGGTTGGAATACGCGGTATAGAAAGTCATGCTTTCATGTTCGTCAATTTCAGCAGCAGTTACCGATTTAAATGTTAAACCACTTGCTGCGGTTATTGACGGAATCGAACGAGTAACACGGAATTCAGCGTCGCTATCATTTCGAATAGCCCAGTTGTCTTTCATGTCACTGAAGTTAATTTTAATTCCATTATCTGTCGCACTGATCGTGCGCTTATACTCTGGGTACATTTCAGCAATAGTTTGCGTCGTTACTCCACCATTATCATTAGGCTTTTCGTAAGCATTTTGCAGTAATTCACCATCCCAACTTAGTTCCAAATCTAAATCATTCGAAGTCAGGTTAGTGATTTTAGTTTCAACCAAAGATGTACGGTCAGTCACAAAGCGCAAGAACATCTGCACTTCAACTTGATCTGTTTTTAGAATTTGAACCAACGCGCCAGGGGTGCTGTAAATATTGGCTGTAGCATTGGCAAGATCAATCACATTACCCGATGTTTTATCAAGCAGGTGCAATTTATCGAATGTTTGCCCAGACATGAAGTTCGCATATTCTTGGGTAACTTGCATGATGCCACCAAAAGCACCATAACCATTAGTATCAGCAGGTAAAAGATGGCCATGCCACGCGCCATTATCGACAAAAGCATTGTATTTTAAATTGTCGTATTCGTCATAATCACGCAGTGCATCGGGGTTACCTGCCCGATCAATAATATTGGTGTAATCGCTCGTTGGTAGTGTTGTTGTTTTATCATCCACATCGTTACTGCTGCTATTACAACCCGCCAGTGCGGCTACTGAACCAATAAGGACTGCTAAAAGTGTCTTACGAAAAACCATCATTATTCCCCCGATTATTTATCTATACCTACATGCTGTCTTTGTTATAGCTCTGTAAGTTCTTGGCACTAAAAGTAAAAATCGGAAAGATAATAATTAGTAAAAAATTAAGTAAAATAGATCTAAATCACAAATCATTTTTTACTTAAATAAGCATCTTTTTCCCTATGTAACAAAAATATACTCAAAAAGCATAGTGGCATTTTCATAATTATAATAAATGACTAAAACTTACAGCCAAGCAATACAAACAGCACAGAATGATCAGTTAAGTTGGAGGGAATCACTAATGAAATGTCTTTATTCGTTACTAATAAGAATAAAAAATGGCAGTAAGGTCTCTATAGATTTTCTACTCTTTGCATAGAGGTCTAAATTACTAGCAAAAAATACGTCTGTATTAACGATTAAAATTTTAACTAAAACATAGTTAACCGTAGTGTAAGTTATGTAACGGAGGGGTAAGGATAACTAGATATTAAAAACCAAATAAAAAGACATTTATTTTTCACCAACGTTATTGACTGCTCAAAAAACACTCAAACATTCAATTGCTCGCACAACACCGGGTTCAACTTATGCGACAACAAATGTTCAAACTCTTTCGCGGTTACAGGTTTGCTGTATAGATAACCTTGCCCATATTCACAGTTAATGAATCTCAGATAATCCGCATTCCATTGTTCTTCTATTCCTTCAGCCACCACTTTTAAATTAAGTGCTTTTGCCATCGCGATAATCGCATTTACAAGCTCACGGTCAGCATCATTAGCATGCATGTTTCGCAAAAACGCTCGATCTATTTTCAGTTTATTAAACGGGAATTTCTGTAGATAGCTCAGCGATGAATAGCCCGTACCAAAGTCGTCAATGGTGAGCTGTGCCCCCATGGATTTCAATTTATTCAATAATGTAACGACCTCATCGCTGTGATCAATCAACAAACTTTCAGTTACTTCAATATCTAATTTATCAGCAGGTAAACCTGATTTGATTAACCCATTACATATTTGCTTAAATAGTTTATCGCAGTACCTAAACTGAACACTCGAAAAGTTAATTGATATTTGTAGCGGTGATATTTTTTGCCACTCTGCGGCTTGCATACAGGCTTTATTAATGGCTAATTCACCAAGCTGGTGTATTAGTCCATTTTTCTCGGCAAGAGGAATAAACTCTTCAGGCGAAACAAAACCAAACTTTGCGTCATTCCAACGCATAAGTGCTTCAGCCCCAATAATCTGGTTGGATTCTAATTCAATAATAGGCTGATAATAGAGTTCCAAACTGTCATTCGCAATCGCCTGTCGCAATCGTCCATCTAATTCTAATGTACGTTGCACATCCCTATTCATGTCTGTGCTATAGAAGCTAAATGCATTTCGGCCATCTTGCTTTACTCGATACATAGCAGTATCGGCACTCGCGAGTAACTGTTGAGCATTATCGCCATCTTGCGGAAATACCGATAAGCCAATACTGGCAGATACAAAAAACTCCTGTTTTTGCCAACTAAACGGTTTATTAAATAACGATACAATCGTTGTCGCTAATAGTTTGGCTGACTTCAGATCTTTCAGATCAGGAATAACTAATAAGAACTCATCGCCACCTAAGCGCGCCAGAGTATCAGAGTGACGCACAGACCCTAGCAACCTTGAAGTGCTTAATTTCAAGATTTGATCGCCCGCTAAGTGCCCCAAGGTGTCATTAATTTGTTTGAAATTATCAAGATCAATATACATGACTAATACGTTCTTCTTATTTCTTTTCGCTCTGAATAACTCTTGTTCTAATCGCTCATTACCATACTTTCGATTAGGTAAACCTGTTAATGCATCATGCGATGCTTGGTAAGCCAATTTTTCTTCAGATATTTTTCGTTTATCAATTTCTTCAGTCAAACGTCTATTTTTAATCGATAAAATAACTTGCTGTTTATTACTTTCTTCAAATTTAGTCCTCAAAATAATATTAGCGCTATTAATTTTAAAGATATAGAACAGTCCAAAAATAACAGGAAATGCAAGAAATGAAAGACTCGCGATAAACCACCCAGAAGTAAAAATATCTTTTTCATTTACTGGTTCAAACCAACTCCTTAACTTAAATGGCGTATTTTTAATCTGCATTTCAAAATAAAGGCTATTCGCGAGCGTTTTTCGCCCTTCTGCTTGTTGATTGATTGTTAATGAATCCCAAATGAAAATATTTCCGCTATCGGCGATTAAATCTACTTTACTTCGACTTTCTGCGTATTCCTGAGCTGTAAGCTGGTCGATGATAACTTGCTTATTGATATCAGCAACCAAAAAAGCAACCTGTTTACCCCCATATTTAACGGGCTTGATCAATTGAATACTAATATCGCCAGACTTTTTAACCGTACGGATTATCATATCTGGATCTTTGATATTTTTGTATTGAGTTATATCAAAAGAAATGTCTTGATGTGGCGTAGTGTTTGAAATGATGGACCCATCATAACCAATAAGTATAAAGCGCCGATAAACCGGTTTTTGATTTATTATAGTCGACTGTTTTAGCGTTATAAGATCTCTATCAAGATTGATCAAGCTCGCACCGAGACCGTATTTCATTGACATACCTGATGCCAAATTAGCGAAAAATGTCTGCATTTCTTTATCACTGGCGAGGTTTGTTATCTCATCATTAGTGACATAGAAGAAATACTCCAGCATGCTGGTGTAGCTTTGTACCTTGAGATTAAGCTCTCGGTACTGAGACTCTTTTAGCCGTGTCTGACCAAGATTAGTCACAGCCAAAATCAACACCAAATATGCAGCAAGCAATACCGCTGCAATAATGATTAAACGACTACTCGATAGTTTCTGCTTCCGTTTTTTCATAAATCCTTTTATTACTATCTTTATCAATTCTACTGATTACTTTCCTTAAAGTAATCACCATAGAAATAAAATACCGACGGATAATATTTTTCAACTAACTTTTGGTAAGTCCCGTCTTCTTTAATCGTAGCCAAATATTGATTAAATACCTTACGAAGTTCTGGAGAACTCTTTCTAAATGCCACTGCCATTCTTTGATCTTGTGAAATAGGACCTATCACTTTTATTTCACCAGGCCATTTTTCAAGTGCAATTAAGGTGTCAGCAACATCAAGCAATGTACTTTCTGCATCCTTGTTAAGGATTGCAGGTACCATCTCATTTAATTTGCGGCTACGCTCTGGCTCTATGATGTTTGCCCCTGTTTCATAGAGGTTGTATAAGTTAGGGTCTAAACAAGATTGCTCCATCGTCAGCACATCTCTTCCCTTAATGAGTTTTTTTACTTTTTCTATATCTTTATCAATCGAACCAGTTGGTTGAATGGGTTCCAAATCAGAGTCGCCACGCGCCACCAGCCATACCGCGGAAGGAAAATAATCGTCAGAAAAGTCAGCAAGTTCAGATCGCCAATCCAAAACTGTCACACCATTGGCGATAATATCGCCTTCAATTGGGCTTTTCTTGCCTAATACAATTTGGTTATTTTTAAATTGAGCATTTTGACCGATTAATTTACCTATAACGTTATTCCACTCTGCCGGAACATATTGATACTCAACCCCTATTGACTCAGAAAAACCTTTTACAATATCGACATCCAAGCCGCTTAGTAATTGAAAATCATCTCTATTAATATAAGAGATAAAGTTTGCGTAAGGTACACCAATATGGCGTAAGACACCTTTCTCTTTAATTTCGGCTAGATCAGTTGCCAAGGTATTTGGGCTGAAAATGATCGCAGCACCAACAAACACAATATGGCTTATCTTTTTTCTTAGTTTATTTACAGTCATCAACACACTCGATACATATTCTCTGTCATCAAGAAAGCGCTGTTATAGAGCGCTCAAACATCAACTCATATATTCATACAATTCCTGGATTGCATTGACTAACCCTTTCACATCCTCTTCATCATGAAAAAGGTGTGTAGAGATTCTTAGTGCATGTGTTTCGACGGTATCATCTTTGTATAATCTAAAATCAGTCGTACGAATAATATAACCATAGTCATTACGTAGCCGATCTCTAAACTCTGTAAGCAAGTCACCACTTTCAAATCCAAAAGGATTAAATGTAGTAAGGCCACTCGTTAACCCTTTCACATTCGGTGAGAAGAATTTCGCGTTTGGTAAAGCTTCTGCTAATAATAATTTACACAACGCGCCTAAATGTAATACGCGCTCTTCAATTCGATGCCTACCTATCTCATCCCACATCTTGCAGCTATCTGCCAATGCTTGTTTAGCAGGGTAATTATCATTACCGATATACTGCATTTGCAATTGAGTACCAAGATAGCCAGCATGAGACAACGAGGAGTTAATAAGCCAAAGTGGGTTAATACAGTCACTCCAATATTCATCTAAGCGTATTGCATTATCACGAACATATAAAATGCCCGTCGCACCAGGTCCACATTGCCATTTATGACCTGAACCAGCATAGAAATCACAATCAATGTCGTGAAAATCCAAATCAAACATACCCACAGTATGTGCACCATCCACAAGAGTGGGTACAGCATATTGATTTGCTAATGCACAAATACGCTTTGCAGGTAATGTTGTACCAGTTTTGTATGTGATATGAGAAAAGACGATCAGGCGAACATTGCTGTTTTCGTTAAGAGCAGCTGCAAACGCCTCAACATAATCATCTTCAGACACTGTTTCTGAGCCGGTATAGACAGGAAGTTGCACTTCAACAATGTTGACGCCAAAACGTTGTTTAACAACATTCATTGGGGATGTTGCTGCAACATGCTCATGATGAGTAGTAAGAATAACGTCGCCTTCTTCAAAATGAAGACCGTTAATTATAGAGCACATACCATCAGTGGTATTACGGCTAAGTATTATCTCATGGGAATCGGCCCCAAAGCCCAAAGCAATATCATTCACCATGTCTGATACATATGGCCAAGAACCAAACTTTCCGTCCATATCCCATGGGTATTTCGCAACCGTTTTATTATTATCATTAAATTCAGCGAGCACATGCTTTGGCATAGAACCTGTTGTGCCAACGTTCATGTATATTGTTCTTTTATCTAGAACAAATTGTTTTTGTACTTTCTGCCAAAACTTCTTGTCGTTTTTACTCCGACTAACCGCCTGCCAATCTGTCTGCAAAGTGGATGCATTTGCCGTATTTGCAAACATTGAAGTGCTGAGCCCTGCAACAGCAACACTTGCCGTTCCTTTTATAAATTGACGACGATCCACGTTTTTGAGCTGTTTGTCCGTGTTACTCATTTACTTTCATCCCTGTAAAAAACGTTATTATAAAATCCATTAATAACGATACTAGTAAACGAAATCCATCGTTACAACTGGAAGCATTAGCTTTTAAATGAATAACTTTTCTTATTTATGAAGGAATGACCTTCACCTCAATTATTGTTTAATAAACCTATTAATTAACTCAGAATTATTAATCAGAGAGATGTGCCAAATATTGTGATGTTAGTTCAGGGATTGTGCAAACATTGAATTAATAAACAATCAAACATTAGCTATCGTGTTTGGATTTATTACGACTTTCCAATAAAAAAGAAATGAATATCATGTATATTCCCGCTAAAAATATCTGAGTAATTCGAGTATAAAAACCAACATCAATTTCTTTGGATTCACTCGACAGTGCCGTTCCCAACACCACTAACAATGCTGTTAAAGCACCACTCCAGATAGGCGCTTTTAATGGGTTACTATAGATTTTATTTGCAAATGTACACGTAAATAACACAAGTAGTGCCACTAAAAATGGGAACCAGGGCACTGTTACCAAAAGCTCATAGGCAATAACAGCTAATATGCCTCCAATGCTGTTAGTCAGTAACAAGAAAGCACTGAGTTTCACACTTTTTTGTCCTGTTATTTGCAACGACAATATACCAATAAAGGCGAGTGTGAGCAGTGCACCGTTTATCTGAAAATAATAAAAGAAAGCAATAACAGGAAAACTGATCATCAACGCACGCAATGCCTCTTTCGTACGTTGTGAAGATGAGGGTAATACGGGCTTAAGTTTAGCTTTTACTGATTGTGGCGCTTTATCGGGAAATAAACAATGCATCAAAACAAACATGATGACGGCCCCAACACCCGAAATCATTAACCCTTTACCTAAAAATAATGCCGCGGCAGGATTAATAATACCCATATAAGGAATGAGTAAGGCTGAAATAATAAGAATAGTGGCAAATAAATTCCATTCAGGATCCATGAATAAATAATATGCCCCAAACATTAATAGACCAACGAGTAACAACAGCACTAATGGGTAATGGGTCACGCCATTACTAATGCTTAAACCAATTAATACTGTTGCAACCATAGCCAAAACCAATTCATCAAAGATCTGGCGAGTTAATACAGGCTTATCAACTAAAAATTTTGCCAAGAAAACGGGCATGACAAAAGACAACCCCCAATTTATGCCATAAGCAAGTGCTGCGGCAACGGTGACTCCCAGCACAAAACGGGTAATACGGCGATCAACCGAATGTTGTATTGTATTAACACTCACTAAAGACATCAAATTATCGGACATATGACATCCAACTCAGTAGTCGAATCCACACACGGCCAAATATGTTCATAATGGATTGTTCTTTGGTATACACCATCACATCAGCTTGTCCGCCTACACGTAATAACCCCTTAGCAGACTCATTATCAAAACGGATCATCACTGGAAAACGCTGAGTTTGACGCAACCAACCCGTTTGAACCCCAACAGAGGCAAGCTGACCAGCCTGACTGCTTTCTCCCCAATTAACTCCATAATCGATACTAATAACTTGTCCTTTAAACACATCACCAGGTGCATAATCTAAGGCAACCTCAACGTTATTACCGGCTTGCACATTACCTAAACTGTTTTCACGAAAATACGCTTCTAACCAAATATCTTCACCAGACACAAATGTTAATAATGGTTGCCCTTCTCGAGCATAATACCCTTCATCTAAGCGAAAATTAGACACACCACCAAATGCAGGTGCACGAACGACTGTACGCTCTACATTTAACTGCGCTTTTTGTAATGCTAATAATGCCGACTGTATATCGATATTATCGCTACCAGTTTGTCCTAACTGCTCTTTGGCTTGCTCTAAATTCGCTGAAGCCGATGCAACTTGCGCTTTAGCACTCGCCAGACTAGCTCGGGTTTTATCCGCATCCGCTTTAGTAACAATGCCTTTATCAACCATAGCCAAAACCCGCGATGCTTGGCTTCTCACATTTTCTTGATGGGCAAGTGCATCTGATAATTTAGCTTGAGCAACCGCAACTGAAGCCGTTTGCACACCAATCTGTTTTCCAGCTCGCTTTAAGCCTTGTTCTGCTTCTTTTAGCGCAATTTCATAATTACTCGGATCAATACGAATAAGTGCATCGCCAGCTTCTACAACATCATTGGGCTTAACTAATACATCAATAATTGAACCAGAGACTAATGGCGTAACAGGAATCACATGGCTGCGTACTCGCGCCATATCAGTATTAGGAATAAAGCGATCGGCGACTAAATAGAAAACAAATAGCCCAATACACAGGCATAAAACACTCTGCGTAATAGCTTGAATACTAAGTTGTTTTTTAGAGGACAGAGAACTAGATGCTAAAGGCTGCTCAGTTAACTGTGGGGCTTGTGGCTTTTCAGAATGAGACGATTGTTTATTTTGGTTCATGTCTATCCTCTTCGATTATTCTCGTAGTAAACAAAACAGAATTTTGATCTGCGTATGCAACGTAATAAATCGAACTAATGATTGAAATCATTCTAATACTAATCGTCATCTCTCTTCATTTGTTACCATTTAACGCCACCGAAGACATTTAGGAACAGCAGCAAGCCTTGGCGCTAAATGATCAAAAATACCCCCCTCAATTCGTAAACTTAATCTCGTTCAACAAGCACAAACCATAATAGTCAGAGCGAGAAATATTAATGAAAAGTATGTGGAATAAAGTAAAGCAGTTTCTTCTAACACCTTACGGTAAGGCATATCTCGTGCTAATTACGCTCACCAAGCTCTACCTTGTCTATAAATGGGCGCTAACCTATGTGAAAGAATTTGGTGGAGAAGCATTCAACATCGTAGGGGCATCGATTCAATCTGGTGAATATTTTAGTGCTGCAATATTTACAGTGATATGCGCTTACTTCACCATAAAAGCGATTATTAATATTTTTAAACCATCCCAAAAATCAGAGGCAACACCTCTTATAAAGAAAGCTGACATAGAGCATGTACAATCATAACCAAGCAACATTATTCCTGCTGCATGGAAGCAGCCGTTACCTTTCCCTTTTTTCTGAAGATAATCCCATCATTTTATTATTAACAAAACCTGTATAATGGAACTCATACCAATGACGGTAATAAGGATACTTCTCTATTATGGCAGCCAACCAGCTCACACCTCTAATCAAAACCGTGCATGCCGCCACATTGGTTGAATTGCTGACGCATTTCGAAAAAGATATTTACCCATTACTCAAGACTGCGGGATTACCTGAGGATATATTGCGTTCGAAAAGTGAATTTATGCCAGAAGAGCCCATTAAACACTTACTGGCGCTAATGGCAGAAAAAGCGGATCCAGAACATTATGGCAATTTATTACGCATAGTCATTCGGGAGTATTTCATCCCAAAATTATTGCACCATATCCATGCTCCAAAAAATCTTGAAGAGGCTTTTAATTCTCTTGCGACGGCCATTATTCACGATTCACCGTCAGCAAAAATCTCTATCGAGCATTTTAAAGGAACACCTTGGTTTTGCCGCTATAAAACGAAAGAAGATACCAAGGGATTTTTTTGGGCTGAAGTGTTTGCTATATTATTTACCATCGAATTTATCAACGTTATGACAAAGACTCACTGGTTACCCACCTCGGTTGCCGTTCAGTCTTCAAACATCGAACCTATGCTTGAAATCTTTAAAGGGCAATCTATTCAGTTTGTTTCAGATCGCAACGTAACAGCCATTGAGCTATCAGATTCTATTCTTAATACTCCCGTTATACTGCCTGCAAGCTTTAGAGAAAAAAAAGCCTCTAGCGCCCCAAAAAAACGAACATATATAGAAACCGTCTATCTCGCATTAACACCCTATCTTGGCCAGCCATCAATGAATGTCAGTGAAGCAGCTAAGGTATTGAATACCTCAGCGCGTACATTGCAACGCCGCTTGGCTAAAGAAAATACCACGTTCAAGATAATACGAGAGAACATCATGCTCGCGACATCTTGTCGATTAATGGAAGATGCTCGTTACTCCCTTACCGATATTTCAGCCAAGTTAGGTTATGCTGATATTGCTCATTTCTCGCGAGCTTTTAAAAAATTAACCGGATTCCCTCCGAAGGATTATCGAAATCGCTTTTTAGATCGATCTGCCTCATAATCGTTTTCACCCTTCAATTAGGCTCAAATACGCATCACCAAATAGATGAAAACTAAACCGACCACATTTTTTCTAATCGCTTAATGCTCCAGAGTTTTGCTTTGCCCATATTCGTACGCCGCCAAGCAATCACAATATCAACAGTCAAGCCTTTTCCTATTTGCTGTATCTCGCCATCTTCAATGACTTGTGCAACCATATGATAAGGCAACGTGCCAATGCCTAAACCCGATCTAATCGCATTACATTTATCTTTCATGCTACTGACTGTAAATACGGTTTGCTCGGAAAGAATATTACGGCTAGCTTTTGGTAATGTGCGTGCAGTATCTGATACCGCAATGATTCGATATTGACACCTTACATCATCTTTTAATGGGTCAGTTTCTTGAAATATAGGGTGACCAGGTGCCGCTATCCATACCATCTCAATCTGACCAATTTTTTTGATTTTCATATCAACGGGCACTACTTTAGGCATTGATGAAATAAGAATATCCGCACGCCCAGTAGATAATGCTTCCCACCCACCCGATAAAATTTCTTCTTTAAACGTTAATCGTGTTCGACTCTTTTCGGATAAATCCGTGACAAGTTGGAAAAACATAGCAGGATCAATAATACCTTCATAACAAAGCGATAAGTCTAATTCCCACCCATTGGCCGTATCACACACATCTTGAATGATCTCATCTGCTGCCAATAACAGTAGTCGTCCTTTTTCCAGTAATAGTCTGCCAGGTTGCGTAAATTCAGCTCTGTGTTTCGAGCGATCAAAGATTAATACATCCAAATCATCTTCTAGCTTTTGAATTTGATAACTTAGGGCTGAAGTTGAACGATTAAGTTGTTGCGAAGCGGCAGAAAAACTGCCTTTTGTGTCTATCGCATCGAGTATCATTAATGTGTCTAAAGACAGGGCTTTTCGCTGTTTAGCTTGTCGAAGTAAAGTCGTCATATTCCATCAATTTTTCGCTCCATGTCAGAGAGCACTGTATTTAAGCGGGCATGCAGGGGTAAGCGATAACTCACCGTCATAGTTTGAATGTTAACAGGCTTTGGTTTTTTACTTACCGATGTTTTGATTCAAATTGTTACGATTTGTTCATTTCATATTTTAAAACAAGATATCCTGATTATTCAGCCACTAGCAAGACTGAAAAATCAATACGCTTTACTACGAATACAGCATTACATGGCTACATATTTTCTCGCAAAAAATCTAAAAATACCCTCATCTTTGAAGAAACTAGGTTTCTATTTTGATAAATCGCATAGGTTGAACTTAAGTGGAGACACGGGCTAAATTGATGTTCTGGTAACACCTGAATTAACCGGCCAGAGTCCAGCTCATCTTTAACTGCCCAATAAGGGATAAGTGCAATACCACCACCATGAAGAATAAGTTGTTTTTGTCCATTAACGGAATCAACTGTCATGTAGTGTTTGATGGCTAATTTTTGAAAATTATTTTTAACCAAATACCAATCTTTCCAACCATGGTAGCCGTACACCACGCAATCATGATTGATCAACTGCTCAGGAGAATCCGGTAGCCCATTCTCGTTCATGTATTCAGGGCTTAAGCATAAAATAAAATGATTATCGACCAGCTTTCTCGCGATCAAACTAGAGTCGGGTAAACGACCACTGCGAATCGCGATATCAACATTCTCTTCGATTAGATCCACAATCCGTTCGGTCAGCTCAACTTCGATACGAATATCAGGATAAGCCTGCCGAAATTTAGGTAATAGGGGCAGAATGCGGCTTTCACCAAACCCCACTGTAGTGCTGATTTTGAGGTTACCTATTGGGCTAAGCTGCAGATCACCCACCGCACGTTTGGCTTCTTCAAGTTCAGAAATAATACGTTTTGAATAATCATAATACGTTTTGCCTGCTTCCGTTAAGCCTATATTTCGCGTCGTTCGCTCTAACAGGCGAATACCGAGTTCACTCTCTAATGACGCTAGTTGACGTGATATCGATGATGGCTGGACATCAAAAATTTTACTGGCTTTTGAAATGCTGCCCGTTTCTACAACGCAATTGAAGTAATGCAATTTATTAAATGTGGCCATATCTTTTGTCACCTCGTTACATGCCTCTCTATTATCTCACTATAACGCAGTCACTTTTGTCTTAAAAGCAAAGCTATCTTGTTTTTCAATGTATTGTTGTTTATCTAACAATGACTAAAATGGCCGTATAAACCAAACCGGAGCGTAAAAAAATGAAAGCAATGACAATTAGCAACATCGGCGGCTACGACGCATTTAACCTTACAGAGCAACCAATGCCTGAACTGCAATTAGGTCATATGATTGTTGAAGTGAAAGCCACGAGTGTTAATCCGTTAGATACCATGCTTCGCTCTGTACAGACGCCATGGTCTGAAAACCTACCAAGCATTCTTCATGGTGATGTAGCGGGTGTTGTAACAGCAGTTTGTGACTCTATCAGCAACTTCAAAGTCGGTGATGAAGTGTATGGCTGTGCTGGCGGCATTGCAGGCATTAACGGCGCTCTAGCTGATTATATGCTGGTCGATGCCAACTTAATGGCACACAAACCTACCTCGCTTACTATGAAGCAAGCAGCAGCACTACCGCTTGTCTCTATCACAGCATGGGAAGCACTGTGCGAAAAAATGGATGTTAAAGCGGGTGACAACCTACTTGTTCATGGTGCAACAGGCGGTGTTGGTCATATCGCGGTACAACTTGGTAAGCACCTTGGTGCGACGGTTACGACAACAACACGATCTAAAAATGAAGCCGTAGCCAAAACACTTAACGCCGACAACGTAGTTAATGTAGAAGAGCACACTGTTGCTGAGTATGTAGCCCAATACACTGATGGCCATGGATTCGACGCCATCTTCGATACGATTGCAGGCGAGAATATTCAACGCAGTTTTGAAGCTGTTAAGTTCAATGGTCGTGTAGCAACAACATTACCTATTGCTGATCCACTTCAGATCGCATTGAAAGGCCTCAGCTTCCACAGTGTATTAATGCTGATTCCTATGATTGAAAACATCAATCGTGCTCGCCATGGCAAGATTTTATCCGCAGTAGCAGAGTTAGTAGATCAAGGGAAAATCACCCCATTAATTGATGAGTCAGCATTCACTATCTGGCAAGTTGCTGAAGCGCATGCCCATCTAGAAGCAGGGAAAGCCGTAGGTAAAGTTGTACTTACGCACGATTAATGACAGATCAAAACAGTCGTCATTAATTCTGACTATTAACGCTGGCTATTAACCAGCATTTATTTTAAGCAGTGCTTACTATTTCGGACAGTAACCGGATGAGTAAGTGCTGCTTTTTTATTGTAACCACAGTCGCTTAGATGACAATGTAACCATAAATCTCGCCCTACCCGAGAAAACATTGCGAATGAGTGGCTGCTATCGTGCAATGCAAAAATCCAAGTCAGCTCTTTACTTTCCCCCGCATCACCTCTTTTTTACCAATATTATTTGTGACCCTAGTAGCAAACTTACACATCAATACCCCCCAATAAGCTTAGCGCTTACTCACTATCATCATTCTCTATTCCAGATAACAAGCTCAAAGCATGCTTTAGCTCAAGAATCGGTTCCCCTAACTCAACATATGTTTCATTGTGGAACATAAGTCCATCCAAAGAGTTCCATTTTGAAACACAATAACCGGAGTAACGCCTATTCTCTTATTGGCATACCATCAGTTTTGACATTACAGGTAAATTTATAAACATCGATGAATCAAAACCGCTGGGTTGTGCCTCCCTTAACTGGGAATTTAGATACCGTACTTACTGTGCAGCTCAAGAGCGATTTGCTACGACTTCCTTTTACCCCATAAATAAACTGCCCCAACGCAGAATAATAAGGATAGAACGATGAAAAAGATGATTAATCAGATTGATCAAGTGGTTAAAGAGCAACTTCAAGGTATTGCAAAGGCTCATTCTGACCTCGACGTACACCTAGATCCGATGTATATCGTGCGAAAAGAGCGAGAAAAAACCAAGGTTGCTCTTATCTCTGGGGGAGGAAGCGGTCATGAACCTATGCACGGTGGTTATGTAGGAAAAGGCATGCTTGATGGTGCTTGTCCTGGTGAAATGTTTACATCACCCACACCCGATCAAATGTATGAATGTGCACAGAAGGTCGACACTGGTGAAGGTATTCTCTTTCTTATTAAAAACTATACCGGCGATGTACTGAATTTTGAAACAGCCGTTGAGCTCCTTCACGGTGAGGGCGTAAAAGTACAAGCAACGCTGATTGATGATGATGTAGCAGTGAAAGATAGCCTATATACCGCAGGGCGACGGGGTGTTGCGACCACAGTGCTGGCAGAGAAAATCCTAGGGGCAGCTGCCGAAGAGGGCTACAACCTCGATAAAATAAGTGCTCTAGCTAAACATATTGCTAACCGTGGACGCTCATTTGGTGTTGCACTTTCTGCTTGTACTGTTCCTGCCGCTGGTAAGCCAAGTTTTGATTTAGCTGATAATGAAATTGAATTTGGTATCGGTATCCATGGGGAACCCGGTATCGAACGTCGCGCCTTTACTGATGGCGACACTATCACTACCGATATGATGAGTGAAATATTAGATAACACTCCCTATGAACGTATTGTTCGCCGCTGGGATAATAATCTAGGTGAATGGCAAGACGAATCTTGGATCACAGAACCTCTCAATTCTGGCGATAAGGTTATTGTGCTCGTGAACAACCTAGGGGCAACACCACAATCTGAGCTCTATATGGTATATCGGAAAGTTGCTGAAATACTGGAAAACCATGAGATACAAATTGAGCGAAACCTTATTGGTAGCTATTGCACGTCATTAGATATGCAAGGGATTTCTATCTCAGTGCTAAAAGTCGATGATGAAATGTTATCTCTGTACGATATGCCCGTTAACACACCAGCAATGCGCTGGGGCTGCTAAACGTTAAGGAACAACTGATGACAATTACCAAACAACAAATCGTTCAGTGGCTTGAAGATTCAGCTGACGTATTCCAAAACGAGCAAGATTTCTTAACTGAGTTAGACCGAGAAATTGGTGATGCCGATCATGGGCTCAACATGAACCGTGGTTTTCAAAAAGTAAAAGAGAAATTGCCAAGTGTTGCCGATAAAGACATTGGCACTATTTTGAAAACCACAGGAATGACACTGCTATCAAGCATAGGTGGAGCCAGTGGTCCATTATATGGCACTTTCTTTATACGCGCAGCAACCAGTGTAATGTCTAAAGAAGAACTCAACCTTGTTGAACTTACCAAAATGCTTCAAGACGGTATGGATGGGATTGTTCAACGCGGAAAAGCAGAGGTGGGTGATAAAACCATGATTGATACCTGGAACGGTATTATGACAAGCCTAAAGCAAGACCAAAACATCAGTGTTTATGATGCACTAAATACAGCCGTTGCCAACGCTGAAGTCGCAATGAAAAGCACAATTCCAATGCAAGCAAGAAAAGGACGGGCAAGCTATTTAGGGGAGCGTTCTATTGGTCATCAAGACCCAGGGGCGACATCTTCCTACCTACTTTTGACGGCGCTAAGTAACGCTTCAGCGCAATAGTATTCTCCCCCTTTTTTTCTGTTCGAGGTGGTATTACACCACCTCACTTTAAGGTCTAATTATGGTCAGTATTGTAATTGTTTCCCACAGCCCAGATTTAGCCAAAGGCGTTCATGCGCTGGCTGAACAGATGACACAAGGTAAAGTCCAAATCGCTGTCGCTGCTGGCGTCGATGATCCTGAAAATCCAATTGGTACCGATGCGATAGCCATCATGATGGCTATTGAAGAGGTATATTCACCCGACGGTGTTTTGGTTCTCGTGGATATGGGTAGCGCAATATTAAGTACTGACATGGCCTTAGAGCTTATAGGCGGCGAACAAGCTGCGAATGTGCACATCTGTGCTGCGCCGCTCATTGAAGGAGCAATGTCGGCAAGTGTTGCCGCCGCTGCTGGCATGTCTCTCGAAGACGTCACTAATGAAGCACACAATGCATTACTCGCAAAATATCAACTGTTGAACCAAAGCGCGAAGCTGCCGAATGGTATACCAGCAGATGTTTTACCAACTCCCGCTGACAGTGAAAACGAGACAGAGGTTGAATGGCTGGTACAAAACCCCCATGGCATTCATGCCAGACCGGCTTCTGCGATTGTAGGTGCTATCAGCCCATTTGATGCCCAAATATGGCTACGTTGCCATGACAGACGCGTTAGCGCCAAGAGCATTAACAGTATTGCGCTATTAGATGTAAAACAAGGCGACACCTTAGCGTGTATAGCCAGTGGCAAAGAAGCGCAACAAGCATTACAAGCATTCCAATTGCTCGCACATAACAATTTCAATGAATCGATAGATGAGCAAATCGATATCATTAATAAGCAAAATCGCGTTAATACAATTGCTCAAGTCACCGATATCATTGAAGATGAACATGGATGCTTAAGAGCCATAGGTATATCTGAAGGAATCGCTATCGCTCCAATCTGGCACTACCGCGCAACAATGCCTAAAGCACGAGATCGTCGCTATCTAAGTTATGAGCAGGAATGGACGTTATACACTCAAGCCAGTGATGCCGCTCAACAAGAACTCGCCCAATTGGCGGACCGAACTGCCCTCGCGGGCTCAAAATCAGAAAGTGATATTTTTACAGCTCATAGCGCTATGTTGGCAGATCCTGATCTCAGCAATCAAATTGCACGACAGCTCAGCAATCAAATCAATGTAGAAAAAGCTTGGTCATCAATTATTGAGCAGACAGCACAAGCTTACAAAGACGCTTCTAGCAAATATATGCAAGCACGTGCCAAGGATATTTACGATATTGGTCGTCGCGTAATGAGATTACTCATCGGGGAAGCTGAACAAAAAATCGTACTGACTGAGCCAGTAATTTTAGCTGCCGTTGACTTATCACCATCAGATACCGCACAACTTGATCCAGCGATGATCAAAGGGATTATCCTTGAGCAAGGAGGAAGTACATCACACTCTGCTATTCTTGCTCGGGCATTAGGTATTCCAGCGATTACAGGACTCAATAACTTGATGTCTCGTAGCCAAGAAGGCGATGTCGCAGTCATTAATGGGGGCAGCGGAGAAGTGTGGTTATCACCTACGCCGCTGCAACTAGAAAGTGCACAAAAAGAGCTTAAAAATCAGCAGTTACAGAAAGAACAAGCCCAAACAAAGGTGATGGAAAAAGCGTATACGCTAGACGGTGCATCAGTGGATGTTTTTGCTAACCTTGCCACTTTAGAAGATGTGGAACAAGCACTGAACGGCGGTGCCGAAGGTGTTGGGTTAGTCCGTAGCGAATTTCTTTTTATGGAACGCGATCAAGCACCGTCCGAACAAGACCAATATGAATTCTATTCCCAAATAGCTCACGCATTTGATAAAAAACCAGTGATCATACGCACACTCGATATTGGTGGCGATAAACCTTTAGCCTATTTGCAGCAAGGGCACGAAGATAACCCATTCCTGGGTTGCCGAGGTCTGCGATTATGTTTGCAAAATGAAGAATTATTCAAAGTACAGCTAAGTGCCTTGCTTCGAGCGAGAGCTAAGCATCCGAATTTGCATGTAATGTTTCCAATGGTTTCTACCCCAGAGGAATTACATCAAGCGAAATCTCTACTTAATGACTGCCATAACGCATTACAGTGTAACGGTGTATCAACTGCCATTCCCGACATTGGTATTATGATTGAAGTGCCAGCTGCGGTAGCCAATGCCAAGCAGTTAGCTAAAGAAGTCAATTTCTTCAGTATCGGTACAAATGATCTCACTCAGTATGTGATGGCTGCAGACAGAGGCAATAATGCGGTTTCGTATTTAGTCTCTGCCACTCAGCCTGCTGTGCTACGTATGATTGAACTCGCGGTTAAAGCTGCCCATGATGCTGGCATCACTATTGGGATATGCGGAGAAATGGCTGGTGATCCAACGCTAACAGAGATGCTGATAGGAATGGGAATTGATAAACTGAGTATGAGCCCAATCCGTATTGCAGCAGTTAAACAGGCGGTACGTGCAACCCACCACCAACAAGCAGAACAGAAAGCGAAAGAGATCCTGAATGCCGATACCTTACCGCAAATATTGGCCATGCTCTAAGTGTCCGTGAACTAAGTGGCCACTATCAACTAACACACCGCACATAATGCGCGGTGTTTATTTCTGATTATTTATAATCATTCACGTCAATATCGTAATTTTTGAGCTTGCGCCACAACGTCGTACGACCCACCTTTAAATCTTCACACATAGAACCTATTTTTCCGCGGCAATCTAAGGCTGAACGAATAATCGTCATCTTTTCTGAATCAGCCAAATTGTTTGAATGCAAAGGCTTATCACCTATTGAGCTACGATCTGTCGCGGCAATAATATTGTCAGGTAAGTCTTTAACTCTAATGACACTACCCTCCGAAAAATTGGCAGAACGCTCAATCACATTACGTAATTCCCGATGGTTTCCCGGCCAACGGTACCGCATTAAAAACGACAACGCTTCCTGACTAAGAGTCAGTGATGTTTTCTTTTCAGCTTCCAAATGAGTCAGTTTTCGTTCAACAAGAATAGGCACATCTTCAATTCGGTCACGAAGCGGAGATACGTGAATATCAAACGTTTGCAGCTCCAAAAGAAGCTGCCTACGAAAATGTTTTTCCACGACATACTGATCTAAGTCGACGTTCGATGTGGCAACAATACGCACATCCACAGAGACAATATTACCGTTCATACGATTGATTAGCCCTGTCTTGAGTAAGTGAAGCAAGGCTGCCTGTACCTCGGAAGACAAGCATTCCACTTGGTCGAGAAACAAAGTACCGCCATTAGCCAGTTCAAACTTCGACACAGAAGAGTGCTCACTCTCTAGTGCTGAACCTAAAAATTCACTCGCCATAAGCTCTTTGGGAATGGCTTGACAGTTTATGGCAATGAACGGCTGACCATGCCTATCACTGCCATTATGAATAGCTTGAGCAAGGTGACTTTTCCCGATGCCATCTTCACCATGAAGCAAAACAGGGCCTCGACCTTTTGCTGCATGGCGTGCTTGCCGAACTACCCGCAACATAGCATCCGAAAACCCAACAATATCGTCAAAGGTCAATCTTGCCCGATTGCCAACATGCTGATGCACTAAATCGCGAATATGCTTAATAGGGTAAAGCAGAGCAATATAGCAGTGAGTTGTATTTTGAGCATTTCTCACAATTTTTAGCGACATGACTAAAGAAATAAGCCGACCTTTGCTTTCAATGGTCGTATCAACCATATCGAGTCCAACCCCCTGTTTAAGAGCTTGATGAACACGCTGAGGCATAGTGAGTACCGAACTGATTTCTCTCCCTAATTCACTGGCCGTAAGCCCCAAAAGATCGCAACCTTTTTGATTCAAATAATGAATTTTCCCATTGGGATACCATGCAAGTACACCTTCCTCAACACCTTCAAGTAAAACATGTACCTCAGATAGATGCTGATTAGATTCGGTAAGCATACTCTCTGCCTGCATTTGGCTTGCAATATCACGGGAAGCTGAATGAATTAAGCCCAATGCAGAAACACTGGCTTTTTCGACAGGCAAAACCAACGCAACGCAGCCTAGCGCGGTTCCTGTATCACCAAATACTGGGGCTGCATATACCGCGAAACCATGTAGTGCTTCCTTGAAATGCTCAAAACCAGCCGTTTGGGTCGCTTTCGCTAAATGCATAGCACTTGAAATGGCATTATTACCCATAATGCCTTCTCGCCAGTAAACGCCCTCTTGAATACCAAGCGCATCAAGTTTTACTTTCATCGCACTGTCTGCACATAAATACAGAGTACAACCAGCTTCATCGCTAATTACAAAAGCACAGCTCTCGCTTTCTAGATATTCATAAATATCTTCAATAGCAGGTATGGCAATATTTAAAAACGGAGCTTTACTTTTCTGTATCGAGGCATAGGTTACCCCTTTGGCACGGTGAGGCATCGACCAATGATCATGACGTTGCTGTCGACGACATCTAGCCCAGACTTGCTGTAAGTGCGGTTCAATATTAGGAAGTTCAGCTTCTGCTGATGATTGGGATACAAAAGCGTTCCAAATCTCATTGGTTAATGCTTGGTTAGGTTGCATAAGAAACATAATTGCTTATTCGATTCAGCGGTTATCTTAACGTGTTAGATCAAAAAAAAATAATACCCAGATTGGAAAATTGAATTTTTGAAAAGGCTTTTATCAAAAAGCCTTTTCATAACAACACGACCATTATCGCGAAGTAGATAGTCAGGGATAACACCAGTATGTAGCAAGCCACTTTCGTGCAAGCGCTTCATCAATGCTGGCACTAAATCAAACAAGTCGCTTATTCATCTGCCTCTGAAATTTCATTTTGCAGTACTTCGAGCTGATCAAGAATGCGGATAAATTTATCGCCAAAAGGTGTCACTTCATATTCAACTCTTGGTGGTACTTCGTTAAATGTGACTCGATTTAAAATACCAAACTGCACATTTTTACGTAAACATTCGTTCAACACTTTCGTTGAAAGCCCTTCTACATTTCGCACCATTTCACCCGGTCGATTAATATCATTCGCAAGCAATTGATAAACAGTAAGTGACCATTTACAGCCATAAATGGTTTCGACCATACGCGCAGAACGTTCGGGTGCTGATTTTCTCGAAAATATTTTTTCCTGACTTTTCATAAAGATGTACCAATAAGTACTTACCTTACCGATTTGTACTTACTATTCAGATGGTTAGTAATGGCACTAACATTAGCACATCGCCAATACACAAGAGAGTATAAAAATGAACTTCAAACACACTGGTATCGCATTGATCGTAGGTGGCTCTAGCGGCATGGGCTTAGCGACGGCAAAACAATTAGCAATGAATAACCTTGATGTGGTTATCGTAGGAAACAATGCAGAAAAGCTAGATCGTGCAGTTAATGAAGTACAAGCAGTGACATCTGGTTCTAATCAGGTATATGGCTTACAAGCCAATCTTTACAAGGCTGATGATGTCCAGAAAATTGTCGATTTTATTCATCAGCCTTCAAATCAAATCAGCTATTTAGTTAACGCTGCAGGGTATTTTAACCCCAAAGCTTTTGTGAAACATACTGCCAGTGATTACGACATCTATATGGATTTAAACAAAGCGACCTTTACCCTATCGCAAGTGGTTGCTACCAATATGATTCAAAACGGTGGCGGGAACATTGTGAACATCGGCTCAATGTGGGGAAAACAAGCGATTAAAGCGACACCATCATCCGCCTATTCAATGGCAAAAGCGGGATTACATGCATTAACCCAACATATGGCAATGGAACTTGCAGACAGCGGAATTAGAGTAAACGCCGTTTCACCAGCAGTAGTGAAAACGCCCATTTATGAATCATTTATTGACCCCAAAGAGGTTGATGAAGCATTAGAAGGATTCAATGCTTTCCACCCTATTGGACGAGTTGGTACAGCCCAAGATATCGCTAATACCATCACCTTCTTATTATCAGACGAAACAAGTTGGGTGACAGGGGCTATTTGGGATATTGATGGCGGGGTAATTGCTGGCCGTAACTAAGATGCATTCGTTTATCAACCATGCACCATAAACCAAGCAGTAAACGTCAACTATGTCGTTTACTGTATAAAGATAACGACATAATTGAATACCGAGAGCGTAATGAGTTAATGAATAATCATCAACGACTCTCGATATTTTATTAACGAGCAAAGCTGATAGCTCCCCCTTAACAACGTTAGCGGTTTATCACATCCATATACATATCACGTGCAATATCGATAAGAGTAGGATCTTTTGAAATCTGCAATGTTGCAATTAAACCATTAAAAATAAGCTCTGCTCTCACCGCTTTTTCATGTGCATTTTCTACGTTATGCGTTTCAAGAAGATTACAAACCATACTGACACGTCGTTGTTTATAAAGCGTACATATGTCGGTAATATTTTCTTCTGCGTTGCAAAATTCACTGTAGGCAAGTTGAAAATAACAGCCATTAAAAGCATCCACAGCTAGAGATTGACGCAAGGTTTCAAAACGTTCACTTAGCTTTTCTTCTAAAGATAATGAATCATCATTCATCACCTCAGTTAAGTGCTCAATCGCACTCTTTCCGTAAGCATCAAGTGCTTGAGCAATCAGGTTTTCTTTAGATAAAAAATACTTATAAATCGTCGCTTTTGACAAGCCTGTTGCAGCAGTGATTTTATCCATACTCGTACCATGGAAGCCATACTGAGAGCACAACTCGACGGTCTTATTTATAGCATTTTGTTTTTTCTCTTCACATCGACTCATCCGTTATTCCTCACGACGGTTCAATACAATTACTTTAACAAACTAAACTGTTTAGTTCAAAAAAGATTGACAGACCTGTGATCATAGGTCTATTCTAAAAATGAACTAAACGGTTCAGTTTACAAAAAGCAGATTCAAATAACTAAACATAAAAGGAAGAACATAATGAAAACATCAATTGCCCTACTCAGCCTAGCCCTACTACTTCCAGCATTATCAGCAACGGCTGCTCAGAATGATCACGATGAAAGCCTATCAAGCATGCATGCTGAACAACTGCGAATTAGCGCATTAGATGCTTCGCCAAGTTCTGCACCTTCTATTGCTTATGCCGACCGTGATGAAAACACTGGCACCTTATACGCTGAATCGTTACGTCAAAAAGCACTCACACCCGTAACGCGCAATGTAGTCTCTTATACCGTGATTGATCACGATGAAAACATCTCTACCCGTTATGCCACGCAATTACGTATCGATGCATTAAATAAGAAAAGCTAAGTGAACTATATGCATTAAAAATACGTACCAAGACCCGATAACTTATTTCAAAAAGGAAATCAGCATGAAAACTTCAACAGCCCTATTCAGCTTAGCCTTACTACTTCCTGCATTATCAGCCACTGCGGCTCAGAATGACCACGATGAAAGCCTATCAAGCATGCACGCTGAACAACTGCGAATTAGTGCGTTAAGTGCTTCGCCAAGTTCTGCGCCTTCTATTACTTATGCAGACCGTGATGAAAACACAGGTACCTTATACGCTGAATCGCTACGTAAGAAATCACTCACACCCGTAACACGCAATGTGGTGTCTTATACAACACTAGATCGTGATGAGAATGTAGCATCGCACTATGCAACGCAATTACGTATCGATGCGTTAAATAAGAAAAGTTAATCACAAACTATATGTATTAAAAATACGTATCCATACCCATTAACTTATTTCAAAAGGAAATCACCATGAAAACATCAACTGCCCTATTCAGCTTAGCCTTACTACTTCCAGCATTATCAGCCACTGCGGCTCAGAATGACCACGATGAAAGCCTATCAAGCATGCACGCTGAACAACTGCGAATTAGTGCGTTAAGTGCTTCGCCAAGTTCTGCGCCTTCTATTACTTATGCCGACCGTGATGAAAACACAGGCACTTTATATGCTGAATCGTTACGTCAAAAAGCACTCACACCCGTAACGCGCGATGTGGTGTCTTATACAACGATAGATCGCGATGAGAATGTAGCATCACACTATGCAACCCAAGTACGTATCGAGGCACTGAACAAAAAGAGCTAATGAACCTAGGGCGGCTTATCGCCATACGGAAATGGTATAAGCCAATGTTCTCATCCAACGATATGTATCTCGAACAAACATACTGATTACAGAACTAAGGGGCTTTTATGATTCAACAACGAATAAAAAAGCCGATTCAACTTAAGGCTAAATCGGCTTTTATAATTTTGTATTCATCACCGCATATAAACAAATAGTCAGAGTTTTACAATAATCTCCATTCTATCTATTCGTTATGCCGTGATTAAGAACGGATCTGGCGAACACGGAAAGAGCGACCTTTCAACTTACCATCTTCTAATTTCTTCATTGCCGCACGTACTGATTCGCTTTTCACTGCCACATACGCAAAGTTATCAAAAATTTGAATTTTGCCAACTTGTGCGCCAGCAATACCGCTTTCACCTGTTAGAGCACCAAGAATATCACCAGGGCGAATCTTCTGACGCTTACCGCCATCAATTTGCAGTGTTGTCATTGCCGGGCGGAATGTTGGTTGATCAAGCAAATCCATTGAAGGTAATGCTTCACCACTGATTGCTCTATCAAGGTAATCTTCCAGCATGGCTACTTTGTAGTGCTCTTTATCACTAATAAGAGAGCATGCTACACCTTTACTACCCGCACGGCCTGTACGACCAATACGGTGAACGTGTACTTCTGTATCACGTGCAAGGTGGTAGTTAATCACTGCATCAAGTGAATCAATGTCTAGACCACGAGCCGCAACATCTGTTGCCACTAATACTGATGTACTTTTGTTAGCAAAACGAACCAATGCTTGGTCACGTTCACGTTGCTCCAAATCGCCGTGTAGGGCAATTGAGCTGAAACCATAATCCACTAAATCGTCTGATACTTCTTGCGCTTCACGTTTAGTGTTACAGAATACAACAGTCGATTCTGGACGGTGCTTTAACAGCAATAAGCGTAATGCCGTTAGACGCTGCTCGTTACCATCGACTTTGTAGAAGTGCTGCTGAATGCTGCTATCGTCGTGCGTTGATTCAACTTTCGCCATCACAGGCTTAAACATAATGCGGTCAGCAATAGACTTAATCTGAGGCGGGTATGTCGCACTGAATAGTAATGTTTGACGACGCTGAGGGGCTGCATCAATGATTTCATCTAATGAATCTTGGAAACCCATCTCTAACATACGATCAGCTTCATCTAGAATAAGTATTTCTAGATCATCAAGGTTCAACGTGCCTTTACGTACGTGCTCTTCAATACGACCCGGTGTACCCACAATAATGTGTGCGCCATGCTCTAGCGAACCAATTTGTGGACCAAACGGCATACCACCACATAACGTCAATACTTTGATGTTATGAATAGTACGTGCAAGTTTACGGATTTCTTTTGCTACTTGATCAGCAAGTTCACGCGTAGGACAAAGTACTAAAGACTGAACACGAAAACGCTTCACGTTCAGTTTCTCTAATAGACCAAGACCAAAGGCTGCTGTTTTGCCTGAGCCCGTTTTACCTTGAGCGATAACATCTTCGCCCGCCAAGATATGCGGTAAGCTCTGCGCTTGAATAGGAGTCATTGACTCGTAACCAAGAGAAGTCAGATTTTTTAGCAAATCCGCGTGCAAGTTTAGGGTAGAAAAAGCTGTTTGGCTCAAGGTGATAATCCTATTTATGATGCTGAATGACTATCGTAACCGACAGGCAGCAAAGTTTATTTAATGCGATGGAATGGTACAAGGGCAGCGACACTACCAGTTTATGCCAACCTAAACAATCTATGTGATGCTTTTACTGCTAGCTAACTATCTCTAGAACATGACAAACACAATATCTTAACATGAAAGCGGCTCTGCTCTCACACCTCTGCCTCAATCACCATGCTCATTATTAACATGTAAAATCAGTACGATAAGTGAAGTGAAAAGCCTTTGTTATTCATGTCGCAGGTAAGCACATAAACGCCCAGTTTATCGCGGCGAATAATGACGATAAAAAACTCTTCGAACTGTATATATAAAGATACGCCTGTAAAAATACATTAGCTGCTTATAAATTACATACAAAAATCAAAGCAAATGAACCGCAACTATTCATTCTAACAATAAATATTAATCACAGTTCAGTACAATACAGGGTATAAGTTATTGACTATAGGCATAAACGCCATTAAATTGACACGCAAATAGAGTAACAACTCAAAAATGAGAACAATAATGAGAAGAAATGGCTTTACCCTTATAGAGTTAGTTGTCGTTATTGTGCTTCTGGGTATCTTGGCCGTGACTGCCGCTCCCCGTTTTTTAAACCTGCAAAGCGATGCACGAAATGCTGCACTAGAAGGCTTAAAAGGCTCGATAGAATCAGGTTTGGGGATTGGTTACGGGAAAATGGCGATTGCTGGGGTGGAAAGCCTACCGCACATAATTAGCCATACAACAGACAGTGATTATGCCGATAAGATCGGTGCTATTCCCATTTCAGGCTGTGAAGCTAGTAATCACGATTCATGTTCTTTTCGCTTTGGCTACCCAGAATCAGATTTTTATACCATGACCACCTTGGTAGACGGCATCAACAAGCATTACGAGACAACTGAAGATTGGGGTATTACTCGTCAAGGAACTGAAGGGGATATCACAATCACCTCAGTAAAGAACCTTGATTATTCAACAAAACCACCAGTCTTAATTAATAACAACTGTTATCTAATATACCGTAGTCCTACATCGGCGGAATCATCTTATAACCTCGACGTTGAACCTTGCCTATAGCAATCATATCTGACACAAGGAGAATTCACGTATCAGCACAATTAGGCTAGGCAATACTTGCCAACTGATACGTGAGATTAAACGGAATAGCCACATCCAACAGTTTTGGTGTTGCCAGATTGCTATCCCTGTTTGATCGTATTTCGATGTATTGCTTTGCTGTCACCGACGTATTAATCATTACGTTGTCACTCTTCTGTGTCGAGAGCGATGAACAAAGTTCAGGCTCTTCATTTTCAGAGGGGTAGTCATGACACAAATACACATGCGTGTCTTCAGGCAGCTCAAAGAGACGTGAAATAGATCGATACAAGTCTTCAGCGCTTCCACCGGGGAAATCAGCTCTTCCAGTTCCGCGTTTGGGTGCAAATAACGTATCGCCAACAAAAATACTGTCGCCAATATGATAGGTCAGATCCGCTGGCGTATGACCCGGCGTTGATAATACTAACACCTTCATCCCCCCCAAACTGAGCTCATCGCCGTCATCCAGTAGCACATCAAATTGTGCTAACGGCTGACAATTCACTTTAGACGACCAAGTATCATACACATCCATGATCTTTCGGCTAATGGCTGTTTTACCACTAAGTGCATTCTTGACTGCCAGTGCCGCTGATAAATGGTCAGCGTGAATGTGTGTCTCAAGAATATATTTGAGGGTTAACTCCTGCCCTTTGACAGCGTTAATTACTTGCTGCAGTGACGTCGTCGCTACCTTGCCTTCATTATAATCAAGGACTGGGTCAATGATCACTGCCTCTCCCCTGTCCGATACGAGATACGTCAGTGTCCCTGTTGCACGATGAAAGAAGTGTTGTACGTTCATATTCAATTGTCCTAAAAACAGTTAGGTTCTGTCGAAAATAGGCTTTTTTAGCAAAAACAAAATCAATTCTCTACGTACAACGGTACGGTGAATTTGACCACCACGACTATCGCTACCCATCACACTGGTTATCACTTTCATACGGATGGGTATTTTCATAGTCACATATACAGGCTTGATAATTAAAGCTTCCACCGTTATCTAAACAGATATCGATCTTCGACTGCGTTTCAACAGAATTAAATAAAAGCCCACCAAGACCAATAATGACTACCAAACTCAGTAACAATAATAGTTTCCTCATTTTTCATTCCTCTTGGTCAACATATTTTTAGGTAAGAAGAGTAAAAATAGCCTTTTAAACTTAATGGTATTACCTCTTCTGCAATACCATTAAGCCTAGACAGGCTGTATATAATTACCACTCTAGCTTGTTCTAATACCTCTAACTGATGGCTAACACTAACCTCTAGCGGCTGATGAAAGATTTATTTTGAGAGAAAATTAGCACCTCATGTGTAAGTAACCATGCTTTGGTATCAATTCCACCAGCGTAACCCGTTAGCTTTCCACTTCGTCCAATCACACGGTGGCAAGGCACTATGATAGGCACAGGGTTGCGACCATTTGCCGCACCAACCGCGCGCACTGCTTTCGGGCTGCCCACACCAACCGCAATGTCGGTATATGAACAAGTTTGCCCAAACTCGACCTGTTCTAGCGCCCGCCACACTTGCTGCTGAAAATCCGTTCCTTGCATATCGAGTGATACTGAAAAGACTTTACGAACACTGGTAAAATACTCACTCAATTGCTCAAAACATTGTTGAGTCACAGTATTCATTTTTTGCGATGCTGCTTGGTCGGCATTAAATTCAATGGCAACCACACCTTTGTCGCTCGCTTTAATATTAAGCCAGCCTATTGGGGTATGTATTAACTGATTAAACATGACTGTTCTCCGTTATAACGCTGTTATTCACAATCGGCACTGTGGCTGAATCAAGATCAGCACTCCACAAATAAAGGGTTAAATAACTGCGCCATGGCGCTGCTGCATCGGGTGAAAACGCCTCATTCATCTTGACCAACGCTTTCTTAATGCCTAGATCACCAATCAAAAAAATATTTGGATCGCTTAACCCTCTCATTCGTAAATAATGCACCGTCCACGGTCCAATACCAGCAATGGCTAATAACGCTTTGCTATCATCTAATGGTTTATCACATGCGTAATCCGCAAATAATCGGATTGTTTCTTTGCGTTTTCCTGGCATTTTCAAATAAGAGAATTCATCGCCGATAAGCTGTTGCGGCAAAGGGAAATAACACCGTTCATCAGTATTAATAGGGTTATTGCCCACCACTTTAGTAACTAAATTTCTTGCTGCTTGTACAGAAACTTGCTGACCCAGTATCGCTCTAATTCCTGCTTCAAAAGGGCTCCACACACCCGGTAAACGCAAACCAGAAATCGCCAGAACCTCGGTATTTAATGCCCGCTTTAGCCGCGATTCAATATGTTCTATATCTGCATCTAAATCTAAACATCGTCGAATATTGCGAATAACACGATTAAGATAACGTAAATCAGACAGTTGGATTCGTACCGAGAATACCGATTCTTCAGGTATATGAAACGCGGTAAATTCACCAATACAATCGAAGGGGGTGTCACTATGGCTAATCCTTTCCCCTGTGCCTTGTACCGAATGAAAGCCATCTACAGAGTCATAGCTAAAAGTACGCCCGTAGCTATTTTCATCACACCACTCTAGCCCTTCTATAATACGTGCTGCATAAAACTGCTGGAGATACCGCCAATTATAGGGCGGCCGGTACGATAATGTTATGACGATGTCTTCAGCCTGAGCGTGTTTATTTTCTATGGCATTCTTTCGTACTTGAGTAGGCGTAAGTGAAAACAGTTTTTTAAAACAATCGTTAAATCGACGAACACTATTAAAACCACTGGCAAGCGCAATACTGGTGATATTTAATTGCGTATCATGCAATAATTTTTTAGCAAATAAACACTGTTGATAATGGGAATAAGCAATCGGTGACAAACCAAGTTCTTGTTGAAACAACATCCGTAAATAACGATCGCTAATACCTAATCGTTCGGCCAACTCAGCTAATGATTGTTGCTGTAATGCGCCATCATCAATCAAATGTATAGCGCGGTGCAACGTCGTATTTTTACCTTGCCACGCTGGTGAACCTGGCGCGCTATCAGGTCGGCAACGCAAGCAAGGGCGATATCCTGCATTCGCTGCAATCACTGCCGACTGAAAGTATTCAACATTCTTTTCTAATGGCGCGCGTGCTGGGCAAATAGAACGGCAGTAAATACCCGTCGTTTTTACCGCAATAAAGAACAGCCCATCATAACGAACATCACGGGATAACCGCGCTTCACGGCATTGCTCATCAGACAAGGCTAGCTTAATTAATGGGATGCTATCTGCTACCAATTCCGTGTTCATACAGCCAACTCAATATAATTATTCATTCCTTAGAACTAAGTCTAAAGACTATACCAAATTAAGCTAGCCAGATTCGGAAGTGACAGTACATCGCAATACATACCCTAATTACTCCCCCTCTCCGTAAGCATCATAAAATGTAGTTAATACGGGGTTGATCGGGCGGTTATGCTCTATCGTGTGCAATATCTTATGTCATCCATTTCGTGAGTGTTTGGAGTAATTGCTGTTTATTGATAGGTTTAACAAGGTGGTCATTCATTGTTTCACTGATAGCGCGTGTTATTTCTTCATTGTATTCACCGGAAAGTGCCACAATGGGAATGGCGTCAAACAAGTGTCTTATTTGATGGGTCGCTTCAATACCACTCATCCCTGGCATTTGGATATCCATTAAGACCAGATTGAAAGGTTCTTTTTTTACCTTCTCGATGGCTTCATCTCCTGATGAAGCTTGAACAACGGTAATGCCTTCGCTGGCGAGATATGCTTGAACTAACATCCGATTGACCTGCATATCATCAACAACCAAAACCGTTTTTCCAATTAAACTTCCGAGTTTTGCGAAAAGGTCATTATCAATCAAAGATTCTAGAGAATGCAGGAATGCTTGGTGGTCATAGATACCGTCAATTTGCCCTTGAAAAAAGGGGGAAAGTTCTATGCTCTTCAAATGTTCGCTATTCTCCGCGTCTCCATAAAGAAAAATTGGAATGGTTTGAGCTTGATGGGGATGAGTACCGGCACGTAGCGTTTTAATTGACCCCATTTCACGGTTCAGCAACATGTTATCCATTATAATAAAATCAACGGTTTGTTTACTTAAATGATGGAGCCCTGTTTCTACATCTGGTGACGTGCAGAGCTCGACGCCAAGTAATTTAAATTCAGAAGAAAGCCAGTTGCCAGCTTCTACGCTACCAAGTACAAGGCCGGACATTCCAGTCAAGTAGCTTTTGATTTTCTCCTTGGACATTTCACTGTGGATCTTCTCATCAATTGAAGGAAATGAGAGTATAAACTCAGTGTACTCTCCAAGTTCGGACTGGCAGGTGATGGTTCCACCAAATGATTCAATCACCCTTTTACAGTATGAGAGGCCTAAACCATTTCCTTGTACTTTTCCATTGGTATAGAACTCTTCTAGTATGTGCTTCTGGTGGTCAGGGGAAATTCCGGGACCAGTATCGACAACATGTACCTTATTATAATTGCGTTCTTTCTGAAAATAGATTCGTATCTGACTATTTGGGTAGGTATCGAAGTAATAAACGGCATTCTTAATAAGGTTGAACAGAACGAAACTATAAAGCGTATCGCTGCCATGGAAGAAGAAATCGCTTTGAGTGTCGATATTAATGCGGAGCTTATGCTCTTCACTATTGAAGCAGAAGTCGTTCAGGGCCTGATGTGTCAGTTTTGCAACGGAGTAGTTATCAAACAGAGTGGTGCCAATACTCTCGCCACGGAGTTCATCAAGAATAGCATCGATAAATCGCGATCCTAATTGTACTGCTTTTTGACCCTCAGAAAGTTCCTGATAGATTTTTTTCATTTCTTTTGAAGCAAATGGGCTTAAAGACGTATTTTCTATTCCGAACATATCAGCATCAATACGTTCAAAATGGTATTTTATTTTTGTTAACGGATTTCTAATTTCGTGAGCAATGGTCCCGACAAGCACTTGTGACTTGCGTATTTTATCTTCAGTGACAATAAAGCAGTTTGCTTTGTCAAATAACAGTTGCAGCCCCATTATCTCTTCGCTAGAAAAAAGCACATTCTCCTTCTCTTTGGACACCATGTATAACTGGGTAACTTCGTTTTTCTCATTGGTTATTGGTAAAACTAAAGACACCCCCATATTGACCATTTCCCGAGTGACGTTGCTCAGTTCCTTGGTGCTTTCTAGTTTTTCGTGCTTGAGCTGATATTCGATCTCTTCTTTGATAAGCACGGAACGATTACCATGAAAATAGGAGACAAAAATATTGTTTTCTGTATTGCCGCTAACTTTCTGAATTCGGCCTGATTTAGCATTCAGAACCTGATTTAGTTTTATAATAGCCTGATCGGTTGAGTAGCTAAATTCACCAATCAAGTTACAGATATTCTCTACCGGATCCCCTTTTTCCTTGAAAAGGAGTCTGTTAACTGAACGACGAATAATGGCAAGTGACTTATACCAACAAATACCCGTTGTCAGCGTCCATATAACTAACAATAAAGTACTATCTTGTGTACCCACAAAGCCAACGCTAGCAATAGGAATGATATAAATTGCAGCATTAATAACGAAGCTGAGGGTAATAAGTCCGATATAACGGATACTATAGAACCTATGATGTAAAAGGGCGTAACCGACAATTATAACTTCAATAATCGATAGCGCAGGCGGTAACCATGCTTTTGAGAAGTCATTTAAAAAAATCGGTATCAAAAAGTGCGCAAAAAATGTTGAGATGATAAAAGCCATCATGCCGAAGATCATGTAATTAGCTTTGATCTGTTTGAGCTTTAATTGACTTCTGCTGGATAGAATAAAATTGCCAAGAGTCAATATAAGAAGCAATAAGAGATTACCAAAAAAAACACCCACGGTGGGACCGAAATGGATGACAAAGCTCCCGATACCTTCGATATCAACTGACTTAACATTCAGGCCGGGTACACAGTTTGTGACTAAGATAATGATGCAAGTGAGACTAAACAGTACCCATTGCCATGTTTTTAACTGAAAATATGTACGTTCAGATACCAATCGACATGAAAATAGAAATGCATACGCAAAAGCTAACCCTGAAAAAATATTGGCCAGAAGAGCCATTATGATAGCGGTATCAGCACCAAAATAAACTAACAAATCAGACTGGAAATAAGCGTTAGATAATATCCATGCAGAAATAAATACACTGTAAAGCGTGTAAGGAAAATACACCTGCCGGGAACTCCCCGGCAGGTGTTTTGCCAGTATTCGAGCAAAGTACGTTGCCCAAATTACAACAACAAGAGCAATCGCGACCAGAAAGATCGCTACCATATTTGCTAATGTTGCTTGTATAAAATCATGCACGGGTAGATGTTTTCTTTTGTTTTCGCATCCTAATGATTCTCTTGTTGTAATCTCTAAAGCTGCATAGCTTGAAGATTTGACTCATTGGCCTAGTAAAAACGAGTCCTTGGTGCGTTGTAAGATCTGTCCCTTCAACTTTTTGTTCGCATAAAGATACATATGGTAGTGTTTTTATACTGTCATCATTAACCGAGCAGTAAAAATTCAAAATGGAAGGCTGTTCAACAATGGTATATGCCACCTCTAAACCTATGTCTGCAAGCTTAACTGTCAGATATTTAAGCGTTAAGTAAAGAATATAGTTCAGTTTTATCTGAGGCCCACTGATTGCCATTCTAATAATTTCGCAAACTGCATTTTTCTGTTTTATTGTTTTTAACAGGGAGTAATCAAATCTCTCAATTGATGTCGTATTTATTTTTGATGTCAGAACGTTGGAGAAAACACCAGATTTTTCAATTGTTTGGATTTTCTCATTTGATAACGTCAGTGTCCAATTTTCTGTTTGAAAAAAGTGTTCAAACGTGAGCCAGTTGTTATGTTGGCCCCAACGCTGGATAAGTGCAGACGAAAGTAAAAGGGGGGAATAGTCGCCTTGTTTTTGATACATGATGAAGTGCTCGCCGTTAGCGGACACATCAAGATAATAAAGCATCTCGTACCAATGCTGTTGTTTTACAAACGTTTCAAGATTTATCAGCACATTTGCCAATGGAAGTCTCATTGGTATATTCGAATAGCAGGTACTGAATAAACGGTGATCATCTTTGATATTATCAACTACCTCATATCCGTAGTCATCGCTTTCTTCACTATATTCATATGTATAGGAGTGTCCAGTATCGTGGGCAAGAAAATCACGTTCTGCCTTATCAGTAAGTTGATAAACTCTAAATTCCGCCCAGCAACTAAGAATGTCATCAAAGAAAAGAATTGCGGTTTTTTCTATAAGAAAAAACAATGAAGGAAGCGTTGGAAGAGGCGTTATACCGTTAATAGACTGTGCTGCTATACACGTAAATGTCGTGTATAAGTTTCCTTTCCTCGTTGTTATAGGGAGCATCGCGGTGATTTCATCGAAGCGATATGAAATGATTTTTTCAAACAAGTTAAAATGGTTACTTGTGAGCATGTATGTATTAACTAAATCTAAAAATAGGTGTTTATCTTGTTCTGTAGGGTAACTTGTACGTAGCTTTTTGATATCGCGTTTGAATTTTTTTTCAAAAGGGGAATTGTTGATATTAATGTTGTACATATATGATCCTCGACTTTGCTAAAATGCGTCGAGCTCAGTGTACAAATTTATAGGTGGCTTCTAGTTATACCAATTCCATTAATTATCTGACCATTCAGAACAGTACTGGGGGGCGAGTTTAAAATACTTTTATACTGCGTTAATAAATTTCAATTTAGAGCAACTAGATCCTCAATTTATCTCCTTGCCTAAGAGCATTTTAACTCTCGCTGAACTGAGCAGATAATTAATGGATTTGGTATTAAACATTGATTTTCAGCCATAAAACTGCACAAATAGGGTATACGTTCATTGCAGGAATAAAGCATGACAGCCTTTTCAGAATTTATTAAACATGTGGGGCGCGGTGAAAAAGGCCGTCGTTCACTTACACAAGAAGAAGCGCGCGAAGCGTTAAATATGTACCTTGATGGTAAAGCAGAGCTGCTTCAGCTTGCTGTATTGCTTATGCTGCAACGTGTTCGTTGTGAAACGGATGAGGAGGCTGCTGGATATATAGAAGCGTTACGCTCTCGTATTTCGCCGCAATGGCAATCCATTGATATCGATCTTGATTGGCCATGCTTCGCTGGTAAACGACGCCAACCGCCATGGCTATTATTAGCCGCAAAGATATTGGCCCAAAATGGCAAGCGCGTTTTCCTTCACGGTCATGCCGCCATTGATATGGTGAAATACCAAATAGAGACAGCCTGCCCGGCTTTAAATATTCGCCAAGCAAACACAGTCGAAGAAGCTGAAGCCATTTTAGCGCTTGATAATATCTGTTATGTGCCGCTTTCATCATATTGCTATCCATTAGTGGATTTATTAGCACTGCGCAGTCAAGTAGGGTTACGTACACCACTAAATACTGTCGCACGGGCGCTAAACCCAACAGCCGCCCCTTTTTCTATTCACGGTATATTCCACCAAGGTTATGAAAAACTGCATGCCGATGCTGCCGCACTGGTCGGTGATGACAATATGGTGGCTTTTAAAGGTGAAGGCGGTGAAAGCGAACGTAGCCCACGCATTGCATGCCGATTAGCGGGCGTTATTGATGGTGAGCGTTTTGACGAAGAATGGCCAACATTCCTTGAAGGTGCCTCTGGTAAACATGGAGAAATAAGCGGTGAGTACCTGCAGAAAGTGTGGCTAGGTGAAGAGGATAATAACTACGGTAGCCATGCGGTTATCTCTACATTAGCCATTACACTAAAATTAATGGGCCTGTGCGAAACACAAGAAGCAGCATTAGCATTGGCTGAGAAATGGTGGTTAGCACGTCACGATTTAAATCAACCTAACGAATAGCTCTATCAAATAAAAGGTCGAATCATAATACCAACACGGTAAATGAACTTTCATTTACCGTGATTTATACCGAATATTGAATACGCCACTAAAGTAAAACAGCGTCACCAATACACAGTATCCCGCTAGTATGTACCCACTAACTTAACGCAATCTCGCCCTGACGATTTGGCTTTATATAACGCTTTATCTGCCTGCGTTAACAGCGTATTCCATTGTTCATAAATCACATCGCTCTTAATACCACCAATGGCGCCAATCGAGACAGTAACAGTCAATTCATGGTTGGCACTCATTATCGGAGTCGACGAGATAGATTCACGTAAGCGATTTAGTACTAATTCTATATTCGAGCCGGGGGCTAGCGCTAAAACGAGTACAAACTCTTCCCCTCCCCAGCGAATAACTAAATCATTATGGCTACGTGCGTTATCTTTTAAACGGTGCGCAATCTCAGAGAGCACATTGTCACCAATATCATGACCATAGTTATCATTCACTTTTTTAAAATGATCCACATCGACAACAAGTACAACCAACTCGTAGGCATCTAATTGGCGGTTGTGCTCTGCGGTCTCTAACCACTGTTCTAAATACCGTCGGTTGTGAAGCCCAGTTAAAGGGTCTTCTAAAGATTGTGACGCTAACGTAGCATTTGAACGACGAAGGCTAAAGTTAGTTTTAGCAACAGACGTATAACGACGATAAAGAAGATAAATCACTAAACAAAAAATAAGAACAACCAGCATCCATAATTGATCTAAGGTTCGCTGCTCTGATAAACGGGCTGTCTTCAAATCATTTTCATATTTCAGTAATTCAATTTCAGTCTCTTTATTTTTAGCCTCATAGCTTTCTTGAAGGGCAAATAATTGCTTACGACGTTCATCAAATAAGTAATCTTTCCCTTCATCTGCATATTGCTTATAAAAAGCAAGAGCCTGTTTATAGTCTCCACTTTCTTCATGAATCGTTGAAATAAAATCTTTCAATAAAATGGCTTTTTTTCTATTATTCATTACTTCAAATTGCACTAAAACCTTTTCAGCCAATGCTAACGCTTCATCGTAACGTTGCTGTTTTAAATAGGTTTCAGCGACAGCTTCATGACAGTACACCGTCCCTACTTTATCTGATACGTCCTCAGCTAGTGATATACAACGTTGTGCACTTTCTATCGCTGTCTCTATTTCTCCTTCTTGGAGTAATAGTGTCACCAGATTGGAAAGCGCATATATCTGTGCATAACGAGAGCCTTTTTCAGTCGAAAGTTTAACTGCGGCATGAAGATGCTTCGCTTCTAATTCAGGTTTATTCAAATTTTTAGCAATGATTCCCGCATTAATGTGCAGCATTGCTTTTACGCCCGGATTATCAAAATTCACTTTATCAATTAACTTGAATGCACGACGGCTATATTTATCTGCCTTCTGCCATTCTTCTAAACGAAAGTAGACTGTTGAGATATTAGATAATACTCTTGCTTGTTGAATCTGATCTTTTTGTTTGGTGAAGGTTTCTAATGCAAAGCGATAATCATCCATCGCTTTAGGATAATCAGATGCATCCACATAAATATTGGCGCGCCATTTCATCGCCCGAGCCAATAGATGTTGATAATTTTCTTGCTTGGCGATTTCAATAACTAATGCAATATGCTGAAAAGCCAGTTCATAGTCACCAACCTCAACTAGTTCAATTGCCTGCTCTAATACTGCTTCGCCCATCATCCAATTTTGATCTAAACGCTCACCTAAAGACGTTAATTTTGCTATGTAGTCCTCTGCATATTTATGATCCGCCCATATTTCCGTTGAGCCAAGTGCGCCTTCTAAGCGAAATATAGTCAAATAATAAAGAGCTTGTCGAAGATCATCTGTTTTTTCGAGGCGCTTTAATGAAATTTTAGACAACTTCTTACGTGCGACTTCAGGCTCGATATCAGCTAATTGGTAGATTGAAAATAAAGCTCGATCTTGCGCTGTTAACTTATTTACAAGAAAAGGAGAAATAGGCGGTGGTTCTTCGGCCTGTACATTCAATGAAAAGACAAGTAACAGAGAAGATATCCAAAATTTTGAGTAACCAAATAACGCTTTGGGCATAAGAGGTTTGGGCATAATTTAAATAGTAGACAATAAGATATCAAGATCTTGATATCTTATTGTTTCATAGTCAATGTTTTATCCACATTAAAACTGGGATATCTGTAAACTCACAGGGTCGCTGTACATATTTTTTTACTCCATAGATAGGGTTGTTGCAAAAAATTCAGATCAAACATGGGAGCTACAGCGAGCTCCCAACATAATCAACAATTAACTCGCTGGCCACTTGTTTGTCGAAAAGCGATTTACTGTAATTTGAATTTACCAACAACAGATTTTAACTGACTGTTTGCAGCAGCCAAATTGATAGTCTCATTGGTTGTCGCTTCTCCATTAGAAGATAACTCCCCTACGATTTCACGAATAGCTGCCATGTTACGAGTGATTTCACCCGCAACAGAGCTTTGCTCTTCGGCTGCGGTAGCAATGTGGGTATTGAGATCATTAATGTGGGTAACTGAGTTAGCGATAGTATCAAGATCATTTTCTACCAAAGATGTACTTTCTGCTGTTTTTTCGCATGTTGATTTAGTCGCTTTCATTGCAGAAATTGCAGAGCTTGAACCGCTACGTAGTTTATTTAACTTTTGTTCAATTTCAGCTGTACTCGTCTGCGTTCTGGCTGCCAATGCCCTTACTTCATCAGCAACAACCGCAAAACCTCTGCCTTGCTCTCCGGCTCGGGCTGCTTCTATGGCTGCATTTAACGCAAGCAAGTTTGTTTGATCTGCTATTTCACCTATCACATTCAGCACATTGGTGATCTCCAAGGTGTCTTTTTCAATTTCAGCAATACTGATAGATGTATCTTCAACGTTCTGCACAAGTTGAGACACCGTTGTGGTAGCACTGATTACAACATTTTTAGAGTCTGTAACTTGCGAATTGGTTTGATGAGTAAATTGGGAGGCTTCTGATGCATTACTTGCAACATCATTCGCAGTGACACTCATCTCTTCAATAGCTGTAACAATTTGATCCGTCTCTGTTGCATGGGCAGTCAATACGTTGTTGTTAGCGTCTGCTTGATTTTTAAGCTGATCAACACTTCGAGAAATATGCTCAGAAGACTGCGAAACTTCTAACATCAAAGATTGTAGATTCTCGATAAAGATATTAACCCCTTCTGAAATTTGGCCCAGATCGTCACGACTAGTAACCGGTAAGCGTCGGGTGAGATCACCGTTTCCTTTTGATAAATCAAGTACCACATCTTTAAGAGTGAGTATTGGACGGTATAGCTGATTTAACACAACAATGACAATTAGGAGTGCAATGATCAGAATAACAGCAGATGTTGATAATGCTTTGATTAATGCGGCTTCAACATCGGCATAAACCACCGATTTATCAACGCCAACGTAGAGATACCATTTACTCCCATCAACCAATGGAATGTCGGAAAAATAAGCACGCTTATCAGCTCCAGCCCACTGATAATCAGCCGCACCAGAGCCTTGGGCTGCCATCTGCTGTTCCAATTTTGGAATACCAAAATAGCTCCCCAGTTCATCACTAGGATCTGAGGATGCCAGCTGAGAAAATTCTTCACTTAGAATTAAAATCACCGCGCCGGGGAAGTCAACATTGTTAATAACGTCAATAAGACTTTTCAATGATATATCACCGACCACGACCCCCTCGCTGTTAACTGGGGTCGCAATGCTCACCATCAAATCTCCGGTCGTATCATCGGTATAGATATCGGTCAATATGGTTTTATTTTTTCCCAATGCTTGCTGGTACCAATCACGGGTACGCGGATCATAATCACGAACATCAAAGACGCCATTGTTGCCACCGGAATCACCGAAAGCACGGCCATCACTGTAGCCAACGGTAAAGCTGGAATATCCACCCGCTTCGGTAACCAACTTTGCAACCTCAACATATTCGCTGTTTGAGTGATTGGTTCGGAAAAAAGCTTTGCTTGAGCTGAGTGCGTCAACTTTTGTCTGCATCGATAATTCGACTTCACGTTTTGCACTTTTTACAATTAATTGCGATTGTTTTTCAATCGATGCAATTTTGTCGTTTTTAAAATTATTATAAGACAGCCAGTTGGTAACCAACAGTGCCGCTGATACCAGTAAAGCAACAGTAAATATAATGCGTTGCTTAAAACCAACACGTCGAAATGAGAGGTCTTTCATATCTGCCTTCTTAGCTACTACTATAATAAATATATGATTTATCGGACGGATGCAGATTTTAATCTTAAATCGATGCACTGTAGAGGGCTGAGTTTAGCCATACTCTATCAGGTTGAAATGGCAATAGAATATTGTGAAAAAATGATATTTTTATCAGTATGACGGCACATGGCTATTTTTATCTATTTATACAATAAATTAGTCACAATAATTATTGGCTGAAATAAGCTAAAAGCAGATAATTTGTGAAAAGATAAACAATCTTATTGCATACAAAACTACATATTTTTGCATTCAAGTATTTATTATATTGTTGTGTTTTGTGATGTTCGACCGATTAGATAATCATTGGAGGCATGAAAAATAGCGTGATATCTCTCGCAAAGGTTTAGTCGCAAAGTTCTGCCGAAGCAAAAACATACTGATTTTCAAATATAATTAGGCTAATAGCGCGTAAAATTGATTCAATTTACCTTCAATCTGCAGTGGCTTTACTCATCTCTTTATTACTGGCTAGAACTTACACAGCGATCCCCATTTATCTGGAGGTCACCTTGGTAAACATATTAAAAAATCTATTGTTGCAGCAACATTGGCAACATGTGGTATTGCATCGGCTTATGCTGCTGAAAAACCCAATATTTTAGTTATCTTTGGCGATAAATATCCAAGTCTTTCAACAAGCAAAGACTACTGACATTTACACTGTAATTTCAACTCGGTTGCCTTCGGGATCCAATATCACACTTTCGTAGTAACCATCCCCCGTCCATCGTGGGCCATCTAGAACTTCGTAACCATCGGCGATAAATGTCTCTGTCATCTGATTCACTTTGTCTTCAGAGCCCACAGAAAATGCCATATGCGCGAGCCCTGTGAATTGAGCGTAAAGGTCTGATGGTAGTATTTGAAATGACGCCATACTCATCAGCTCAATACGTGCCCCTTCTGGAAGCGTCAAAAAGTAGGAAGAAAATTTCTTCGCTTTATTTTCATATTTGTCACTACTTTTAGCACCAAAATAGTGTTGATAAAAAGAACTCATACTTTCAAGGCTATTACACCAAATCGCGACATGCTCAATTTTCATTTTGACTCCTTTTTAGCCGTTGTATTCCAATCATAAAGTGGTAATAGTGAAGACATATAGACAGTCGCCTCTTCCTCTATCACATTTCGAGTAGTAGCCAATCGAGATCGATAATAATCAGTTAATATTGTGTTGCCAGCTCTCTGCTGAATGATTTGTTTGATCGCTTCTAACATAACCACACCCTCTGCTGCGTTAACAGATTTAATTATCAGCCAAAATAAGGAATACAAAAACAGAGAACAGAAACCGATTTACTTCCTATTTTTAGCCCTACCTCGCGTAACCTATACCGCTACAAGGCATTAATGGCTAAAATGAGGAACCAATAAATATAAACTGGTGCTCATTTTGTCTAAATCTAAAAGTAAACTGATCCTCTACTATCTACGTATAGCCAAGCTTGGGGTAAGAAAAGAAATTCTCATCACTCTGCATGACGTAGCGGAAGCCATGTTTACCAGCACCAGACACAGCCGCACCCTATTAAAGGAAATGCAAAGTGTTGGGTGGCTAGAGTGGGCTCCGAAGGTTGGTCGAAACCAGCGATCCATGCTTAACCTGAAATACAGACCGGATGAGTTGACGGCGGATCTCGCCCAAAAGATGATCTCTGAAGGAAAATATGAAAAAGCTTTAGCACTTATCGACAATGACCAAGCGCTATTTGGACTGCTACTACAAAATACCTCTGGCGCAACCCGACGTGAAGGACAGCTGCATGTTCAGCTAACCTATCGCCGTCCCTTTTCGCAACTACTGCCTCATATTCCACAGAGGAACAGTGAGCGCTTTCTGCTACGCCAAATATATTGCTGCCTAACCAAATGCGATGAGAATGGTATTGTCACTCCTCAGTTAGCACATCACTGGACTTATAATGAAGAGCTATACCACTGGCGCTTCTATTTACGCCCACAACTTTCGTTTCATGACGGAAGTGAAATCAGCGCAGAAGTGATAGCCGAATTATTCACTCAATTCAAAAATCTGCCGGGATATCAGAAAGAACTGGCACACATGGTAAGTACTTCTGTCATTAACCCTCACTGTGTGGAATTTCAGCTAAACCAGCCAGACCCAGGGTTTGCAGGTCTAATTGCAGATGTAAGATACGCAATCCAGCCTGTTTCACAGCTATTTACACCAACAGTGATTGTGGGCAGTGGCGCATTTCAAGTTCAAGAACACTCTGATAAACGATTACAGCTACAAGTATTCGACAACTATTACGGATGCCGTGCGCTCACCGATACTGTTACCGTCTGGCAGATATCGCCACAAAAAGACGATTCATTTTGTACGACGACACTGCAAGCTGATATCGCACAAGATAAACGTTCTGTTTGCTCGCACCACCTCTCGATCAACGGAGAGAACATAGAAGCTGACAATGGCCAGCAGACCAGGATCGAAGACGGGTGCTTGCTTATGCTATTCAACCATCAGGCTGATCTTCCAATATTGCAACGTAAGTATCTGAGTCAGATCCTAGCAACAGAAGAGATAATGGCGTATTTAAGCAATGCAAATAATCAGATAGAAGCAATCCCTGCGCACAACTTATTACCAATCTGGATAAAACCCTTTGGAATACCAATAACACAACAGCCATTACCAGAAAAACTAACCATTGCAGTGTTCAAACATCAGGCTCTGATGGATTGCTCTGAAGCTATAAAAGAAATACTGAATCACGCTGGTGTTAAATGCCAGATCAATCTCTATTCCTTTGACGACTTTCACGATAAAGCTGGTGCAAATAGCCTTAACGAAGATCTTATCCTGACGAGCTTAAACTTAGATGATAATCGCCCTACCTCTGCATTTCGCTGGTTGTTATCCAACCCAGCTCTACACCAGAGCCTAACGCCTGAAAACAGTAAATGGTTAAGTAAAGAGTTAATCAATATCCGACATAAAAGCCCTTTAACAGAATACCTACGTGAGCTGGAACCGATTGCAACCGCGATAATCTGTGAGAACTGGTTATTACCATTATTTCACCACAGGCAAACTCTGCATTTTGAAGGAATACTAAAAGGGGTATCCATTACAGCTTGGGGTTGGCCATCAATTCAAGAAGTTTGGTCAGAAGATTAAGGTATAGAAAATAGTGGGAAGGCAGAGCTCACTATTCATATTTGGTATTTCATATTTGGTATTAGCAACCAATCCGATAAACGAGCGACCTCTGCCGCTCCTGTATCGAAGGGCTATTTAAAGTAAACGTGCCCATAGTGGTCTTAATGACCATAACGTAAAGAACAGAGCAGACGGAGCATATTTCTTTTTGCGCCAAAAAAAACGCGACTGTTCTTTTAAAAAATCAGCGCCTAAAAATGAATCGGCAAGCAGTTCAGATTCTCGTGAATTAGTCACTTTGAGCTCTTCTAAAGGGCTTCCTGCTAAAAATTGACGCGGTTCATTATTTGCAACCCAATCTTGAGCAATGCGCTCTGCTTCTTCCATAAGCTGATGCTGAGGGACAACTTTTTGAACTAACCCAACGCCTAATGCTTCTTTGGCGTTGGGCTTCCAACCTTCACTGCCTAACATACGCTGAGCATTCTTTTCACCCAATAAACGAGGAAAATGAAAACTGGAGCAGCCCTCTGGAGTGAGACCTAGCGCAGAAAAGGGAGTGGAGAAAGTCGCATTATCAGATGCAATAATGCTATTTGCTAAAGTGGCAGATGTAACACTAGCACCTATTGCTGGGCCATTAACGGCAATAAGTAAAGGCTTGTTACAGTTAAGAAAAATATCGAATAACCTCAGGTTATTTTTTACGATCAAATTATGCAGCTTTTTCGGGGGCATAACTTTAAGTGACCCGCCTAAATTGACACCCGCAGAGTAGTATTTACCGGTACCCGATAAAATGATCGCTTTAACTGCATCGGTGGTATTTGCTATTGAAAACACTTCGGCAAGAGCATCCATCATTTCCATCGTCCACCCATTGAGTTTATTGGGGCGGTTCATGGTAATGGTAAGCACATTATCTTTAATATTAGTTAGTAGATGACTATCTGCAACGCTTGAGAGTGTGAGGTTATTCATGATGATGCTACTTCCTGTAAAATATCCCTTAAATTTAATGCAACTCTAGCCCATATAATGCGACCTTATATAAGGTTGCATTATACTTTTGAATAAGAAACACCTCACGAAATGAAAGTGTACTCATTGGCTATGAGTATTAGCTCTAATCAACTATAGGACAAATCTGATTTAAGTGATCATCCTAAGTCACTTATGGGCATCAATATCTGCGGCTTTTATTTCAGAACTATAAAATGCCATGTAAAAAACTATATGCCATCTACCCTGAACATAATTATTTACCCGCAAAAGTAGTTTTTTTTTGGACTTGATTATTGAAACTCACTCCACTCTCCCCTATTTGAGTATTTGGGGAGAGTGTTATATCGTGCTATGAGTTCTTTGCTTAGAAATACACACGATTATCGCGTCTAAGAATTTTAACTTGTTTTAAATAACCCCAGTTGTCCTACGATGTTGTCTGTAACTTCACTAAGGTAGTACCCTTGTTGTTCAAGTTCAGCACAATCATTAGCATTTGAGCTAGAAAGCGTTTTTAATGCTTCAATCTCTTTACTGATATCTCTAACCAGCTTGTGAACATAAAGAATATCAACACTATCACTTTCACTGTCTTGACCAATAAGCGGGAGGATTTCTTTAATATTTTCGCAGGCCGCTTCGAGCCCTGATTGGCTGGTTGTCGTGTAGTGAGACAATGATGTTATCGCTACAGACTGAGTTTTCATCTGTTCACCAGCGTCAAGAACCGCTTCAGATATCCCCGTTATTATCTGATTGATATCATCTAAACTTTCCTGAGTAGATTTCGCTAAGTTTCTCACTTCATCCGCCACTACAGCAAAACCTCTTCCATATTCTCCCGCTCTGGCAGCTTCTATCGCGGCGTTTAAAGCCAAAAGGTTCGTCTGATCAGCCAGGTTATTGATGACCGATACTACTTTTTCAATAGATTGTGTTTGCTTCGATAATTGGTGAAATTTGCTCTGTAGTGAGTCATTGTTTTGGATGTAAGTACCTATCTCTTTTACCATCACTCCCATTGTACTGTTTGAGGTAAGTAAATCATCTCGGGTCTGTTCGACTTTTGAGCGCGTTTCTTCTGCTTTGGATTGAAGAGTTATCGATGTCTGATCCAAAGTCTCAACTTGATTTGTTATAAAGTGGACTCGATTGTCTTGTTCCTGAATCCTTACTGAAATGTTTTGAGTTTTAAGCTTAAGTAGATCGGAGATTTCATCAGAGGTATTGGCCTGTTGTTGTATATCTACCAGCGCACATTTCACATTTTCTCTGAAGGTATTAATGACATTGAGCACATTACCCATTTCTTTGTTGTACTTACTGTTTATTTCGCAAGGCACAGAAAGATCTTTTCTTTCGAAATTCTTCATATAATTTGTGACATTTTCCAGAGAATCGACGCCCCAAAATTTTTCATCGATATCATGGATAATCAAAGAAACAACAACAACATATTGAATGATTTGTGAAAATAACACATCAGTAAAAAATGTAGCATTTACCAAAAGTGCAATCGCACCTAACCAGTGAATGAACCTCATTCGAATAAAAAGTGAACGCATATACTGTCCCATTATAAGTGATGTTTTTTACTGGGTAATTCGGCATCTCTACTGGCTTTTATCTATTGTTAAGCTTATATGCTTGTCCTTGATTATCAGTAAGTATTAAGATGTTAGCCGCTTCCCTATTGCGCAACATCCTATATAACATGCATATATAATACAAGTTATAGTTAACCCGAATCTTGGACGACAAAAAGAACGGTTGTGCTTCTTATATTATCCCTATCATTGCTCTACTTAACGCTTGGAACTTAGTTTCGTATAAAACTCGGTCTATTGGAGGGGGAATGACATTACGGCAGGGTTTGATCGATATCACTAACTTAACGGGGCATAAATACGCTAAAATAGCGCGCTATTATCTTAGCTCTGAGCCCTTTATATTAATGACTACTGCCACAACGCCAGCCAACTTTACAGAACTTGGCCTTATTTCACCTCTATTAGCTAGATTAACTGAGCTGGAATATCAACAGCCAACGCCTATTCAAGCGCAAGTGATCCCAAGTGTATTAGCAGGACGTGACTTAATTGCAGGGGCAAATACTGGTTCTGGTAAAACTGCTGCTTTTGCACTGCCTATATTGCAGCACCTTTTTCAGCAACAACACGCTAACAAACCATTAAGCAATAAAGGTAACTATGTTACTGGACTGATTTTGGTACCTACCCGAGAACTGGCTAAGCAAGTTGCTGACAGCATTAAATCTTATGCAGTGCATTTTAACGGTGCGATTAAAACGGTTGCTGTTTTTGGTGGCGTATCAGCGAATACTCAAATGCTCGCATTACGTGGCGGCACTGATATTTTGGTTGCAACACCTGGTCGATTACTCGATTTAATTTCAAGTAATGCCATTAAGCTCGATAGAGTTAAAACCCTAGTGCTTGATGAAGCCGATCGAATGTTAAGTCTAGGCTTTACTGACGAGCTATCTGCATTGTTGGGTTTATTGCCCAAGAATAAGCAAACGTTATTATTTTCAGCGACCTTTCCTGAGCAAGTACAGGCGTTAACTCAAGAATTGCTTAACGATCCTGTTGAAATTCAATTGCAAAGTGCAGATGCTAGCACTTTAGTTCAGCGTGTTTTTACCGTTAACAAAGGTGAGAAAACCGCCTTATTAGCGCATTTGATCAAGCAACATGAATGGCGACAAGCGCTTATTTTCGTTAATGCCAAAAACAGCTGTGAGCACTTGGCAGACAAGCTCTCTAAACGTGGTATTACCGCAGAAGTGTTCCATGGTGATAAAGGCCAAGGCGCTCGTACTCGCGTGCTTGAAGCGTTTAAATCAGGCGAGATTGAAGTGTTAATTGCTACTGATATTGCAGCCCGTGGTCTAGACATCGAAAAACTGCCAGTGGTGATCAATTTTGACTTACCAAGAAGCCCGTCAGACTACATGCACCGTATCGGTCGAAGTGGCCGTGCTGGTGAAGTGGGCTTAGCATTATCACTTATCGATCATGACGATTATCATCATTTCAAAGTCATCGAAAAGAAGAACAAGGTCCGACTTGAACGTGAGCAAGTAGAAGGCTTTGAAGCTGATGAGGTGAATGAAGCGTTTTTAATTGCAAATAAGCCGATGGCCAAACCTGAAGGCAGCGGTAAGAAAAAACGAAAAAATAAAGCATCTTTGAATGAAGATATCTGGCTGGACAATTTTTAACCAGATAAAAAATCAATCTAACAACAATCTGATTTTTAAATGGAAACCATTTAAAGGTTAATTTGTAACATGAACACCTCTCTGCAGGGCTAATCGATTTAATCATGTATTAGCTTGAAGGGGGGTGACATTACGGTTTTGTCGCAAACTGGGGCGGTAGGTTATGATCATCCTCAACATTCATCACTTCCAATATTATGACTATTAAATTCACAGGCCGTCATTTTCCTTCCGAGATCATACTGCAGTCCGTTAATTTAATGATCTATTTAGGTGTGGTAAAAATGAATGAATAGAAAGTTATCGGATTTAGTATTATTGCAGCGCTCGCTTCACCCCGGCAATATATTCAGGATACAGTGAAATATCGTTATGATCGGCTCCGCTGACTAGAACCGAGTCGATCAGTTGCTCTGTGAATTGAGCTTTTAACCGCTCGCTTCTTGCCCGCGGGATCACCCGATCGTTTTCCGCAATAAAGATATAAGTTTGTGCTGTAATGTTTTTCGCCCTGTTTATTGACTGGAACTTATCCTGAAGAAGCAGGGAGACCGGAAACATCCAGTAGATATTCTTGGCGACATTTACGATGCTATCAAAGGGAGTGACCAGTAGCAGTTTTTCCACCTGCCGGTTAACCGCCACATAGGTGGCAACACCTGAGCCAAGGCTTCTGCCCATCAAAGAGATCTGTTCATGGTTTACCTTTACCCGATCAAAAATATACAAGGCATCGTGATAGAGATATGCTTCGCTAGGCGTACCAGTACTGTTACCATACCCCCGATACGGAATTAAATATACGCTATAATTCGGCAATACCGCTTCAAAAAATGCAATGTTATTTTCAATACGTTCTGCATTGCCACCATAATAGATTAATGCTTTCGGCTGGCCCTCATTAACCACCCAGCCGCTCAACTGTACACCGTCGGTAGTAAAGCTGATTTCAGTTATTCCTCTCACCGCAGCTGACGGTTGCGGAAAATATATAAATTTACGTTGCAAAACGAACAGCAGCAGACAGAAAATAATATAGATTAGCAGTATTGTCGTTAAGGTACTTTTCATCCCCGTTTCCCGCCGTGCTTAGTCATACGCTTATAATAGACAAAACAATAAATACTGAGGTTAATTAGTAAAGCAAAGATGCCAAGCATGACCTGAATATTAGGGGTTAAATTATTCGGATAAATGATAGGAATTAGATAATGCTCGACAAATCCCTGCTCATAATCAGCCGAACCAGCAACTCGCCTCAAGTGATTTTCCAACGGAGTCAATGGACAAATCCAACCCTTAAAACTAATCAGCGCTGCCCAGATGACGGCAGGGAGATGCACAAAAATAAGAGAGCCGCGCAACATAAGCAATAGCCCGCCTAAGAGTACAAAAATGATAAATAGCAAATGCACTAGCACCAACAAATCTGCCAGTATTAGGTAAGTCATTATTTTCACCTTACATATTAGCCCATGCTTGGCATTATAAGTTATATACCCGTTACCTATCGAAATGCAAAAATCAGCATATCTATAGCAATTCCAGATATTGATAACGCCTATAAAAAGCTTTGTTGAAGCGATCTGATAATGCTCAATATTCCATTAACACTGAGTTCAGTTATCATAGCCAGCCCTTCATTTCGGTTAGCTGTTTAACACATGCCCTACAAACATAATGACGCCAAACGCCATCATTTTAAGAAGCATACCTACGCGATAACTATCGTGAGTACGACCAGGCTCTCAGGCAGCGCGGCTGGTTCGACATTTGGATATCTAAAGAGATCATCAACCATTGGTAACATGATGAACGCGTTTATGACGGTACCGACTCTTCCTAATAATCATCTTTACTAATCAGCGGAAAATATCAACAAAGCCACTATACTTACCAACTGGTACGATCTGTTAGTCTATTTATAGCCATTTCTGTTACCCCACAGAAGTTGGTTATCATAAAAGGAGGATACAAGCATGACGGAGTCAGTGGTACGGGAAAATCAACTGATAAAACGAACATTGGATGACCTACCCCAACCTAAAGGCTGGCCATTGTTGGGCAATTTCCTGCAGCTACAGTCTAAAAAACTGCATCAGGTGCTGGAGCAATGGTGTTTGGAATATGGTAATACATACAAAATCGATATTGCTGGCCTGTTGTTTGTGGTGATAGCAGACCCTGTGGTGGTCAAAGATATCCTGCGGCGGCGCCCAAAGTCTTTCAATCGTACCGCTAGTCTCGAGCGGGTATTCAAAGAACTCGGGATCCACGGTGTACTTTCAGCCAATGGCGAAAGCTGGAAGCGACAGCGCAGGCTAATCATGCCCGCATTCAGTAAAAAGAGCCTAGCTTCATTTTTTCCCCTGCTGGAACAAACCACTGAACGGCTTCGCCTTCGTCTCGTTAAGAAAAAAGGGCAAGATACTCTCGCCATCCATGATGATCTTCGCCGTTTTACCGTCGATATCACCACCTCTCTGGTGTTCGGGCATGACACCAGATTACTGGAACATGACGGAGATGGTCTGCAGAAACATCTAGAAGTGATCTTCCCGCAGTTAAACAGCCGCACCAGGATGCCTTTTCCCTACTGGCAATACATCAAATTCAAAAAGGATCGCAAATTAGATCAGGCACTGATTGAAGTTGAGAAATATGCGCTAAAGATAGTAGAACAAACTCGGGATGAACTGCAATTCAACCCGCAGCTGGCAGATGCCCCCGAGACCATACTACAGGCGATGGTCGCGGCTTCTGATGATGATAACCGCCTGACCAACGAAGAACTGTTTGCCAATATCCTGACATTACTGCTGGCAGGTGAAGACACAACCTCTAACCTGATCGCCTGGATGCTGTATTTTATCAGCCAGAGGCCGGATATTCAGTGCAAAATAAATGAAGAGGCGGAACAGATCCGATTGAAGCATAAGGGTCAGATCAACGTGCAGGGGCTAGATGAGCTGACTTATCTGGAGGCCGTCGCCCGTGAAACCTTGCGCCTAAAGTCCACAGCTCCCATGATATCAGCTGAAACCGTTGATCAGGTGACGCTACTGGATGGCACAGAGTTACCAGCTGGTACTGGTCTCTTTTTGATGACGCGGCTAGGCGGACTTAACCCAGAGCACTTTAAGGACGCAGAGCAATTCAGGCCTGAGCGCTGGCAGGAAGAAGCCGTGGCAGCAGAAGCTTGCCCGCACAAAGCAACCAGCCACTTTCCCTTTGGTGGTGGTGCACGCCACTGCCCCGGTGAAACTCTGGCTTTTATGGAAACAAAAATGGTCATAGCCATGCTATGCCAGCAATTTGACATCTCTCAGCCGGAGAGCCCGCCAGTAGTGGAAGAGTATGCCATTACCATGCGACCCAAGAACCTTCAGATCTGTTTGCAACTCAAAACTGTGGGCAAATAACCCGCCCACAATACTGCTGTCTAGTCCACCTCCATTGGAGGTGGTTTTCACGATAGCACCTCTTTAAAACATACTTAAAGAAAAGAGATAGCCACTACTTTAACGACACTTTCTTAGGATAAACATCTGATAGCCGAACTGACCAAGATAGTTGCTGTAAATGTCGATTTCTTTACTAATTTCTTTCAGTACCTGAGAGCCTTGCATTTCTGGTTGTACTTCTTCAATGCGCAACTTCAATGGTTCATAGTAGTTCTGCCATGCTTGGCGACTGAGCGTAAAGTTATTAATAACGTCATAACCAGCAATTTCCATCTGTTTGATACGTGTAGTAACCGTTTGAATATCAGGATATTCATGTTTCCAGAATTCGATAGCTTCCTCATTCGGCGTATCTGTCAACCAGACTAAGTCGCTTAGCATTAAAATACCGCCGTCATCAAGCAGAGGCTTCCATTGAGATAAAGCCTTGGTCACACCCATAATGTAAGCGCTTCCTTCTGCCCATAAAAGATCGAAACTCGCCTCACTAAAAGGCAGCGTCGTCATACTGGCACAAACTGTTGTGAGTCGAGATGCTAAGCCATCCGCTTCAAAACGGTCACTAAGTCTTGTTAATGCCGATTGTTCGTTATCCACTGCTGTAATAGATGCGGTCGTATTATTTGCCAGTACCGTCGTGGCCAGCCCTTTACCGCAGCCAATTTCAAGAATGACTTTCGGTTGCTCAGGTAAAAGCGACAACGCTTTGAGTGTTTCACTTTCACTTCCTGGCGCCCATCGGTCAAGTGCTTCAAAGACCGTCATAAATTCGGCCATATACTGTTCGTGTTCGTTCATGTCTTTTGATAACCATTTTAATCGCAGAGCTTCTTTTTCACTGAATCCCTGCTTCATTAACCAATCTAAATGCGCATCAGGCGCTAATTTATTTGTATTTTCATGCCACTCTTTGAGGTTTCCCTCACCAAGCATCGCCGCGAGAAGCTGTCGCGACTGTTGTTTTTGGGCAATTTCATCATCCAATTTATGTAATCGACGTTGTAAAAGTTTACGATCTACTTTTGCCTCTAAGCACGCTTTACACTCTTTGAGGGTTAATCCTCCAGCCTGAAGTTGCCGAATTAAACGGATGCGCTGAAGATCTCTCTCACTGTATACTCGATAACCGTTACTTAATCTTCGACCTTTTATAAGATCTTGTTTTTCATAATAAAGTACAGCCGTACGTGACAGCCCCACTTCAACCGCGAGTTCAGAAATTCGATACACCATTTAATTCGATTCCATTGTTTGAATAAGAGCACTTTAAACTATGAAGTTATAGACAGGTCAATAACAAGTTTAGAAATAGCTAATTATTTTCAACTTTTGACTAAGCTTCTTAGATAACAACTAGCTAGTTAGAGGCCGTAATGAAAAAGCAGTTGCAAGTTGTCGTAACGGGTGGTCCCGGTGGAGGCAAAACCACAGCACTGGATCTATTCCGTAGAGAGCTCGGTCATAAAATTGCCGTTGTACCCGAGGCTGCAACCTTGCTCTTTTCCGGAGGGATAACGCGATCAGATAATGATCAAACACTCAGAATGATTCAGAAAACTATTTTTCAGCTGCAGAAAAATCTGGAAGAAATCCATAAAAAACAATTTCCGGATAGGTTGCTGGTTTGCGATCGCGGGTCACTTGACGGCCTAGCTTACTGGCCTGGTACGGAAAGCGACTTTTTTAAAGATGTAAATTCAACCTTTGACCATGAAATCGCTCGCTATGATGCCGTAATTTTTTTTGAATCTGCAGCAGCCACCGGACATGATATCAGCAGTAACAATCCGGTAAGAAACGAGTCTTCTGAACAGGCCGTTCAATTAGATAAAAAACTGCAGAAGATTTGGTCTAGGCATCCTCACTTCTACTTCGTTGGCACTTCCGAGTCATTTGTCAGAAAAATTATGTTTGGAATAATGACCATAGAAAATGTGATAAACAGATACCATAGACAGTAACCCTTGTGTTAATTGTAGCTTTGGTGGTGTTCTAGTAGCTTGATTTCAGACTGCCCTTCAATAGAAGGCTAGACAAAATTGAGCTTAGATTAGAAGTAAGTTAATTGAATTCTAGTGAGGCTGTTAACCCAGATCATAGACTTGTTGAGTACTCTACCCTCAAGATTATTTTCATTTCCAACCTAGAATCCAACAGTCTTTATTTTTCAAATCGTGCCAGTTTATCGACTGTGTACGTTTAGATATAATGGCCTCTATTAGGCAATGTATTACTTCATTTTCTTCAAATTCAACTTCAGTGACTAAAAAATGTTTTTCCTTTTTAACAGGGTTAACGGCTGTCCATTTGCTATTAAGTAATTTCTTTGGATTAATTTTATTCATCAATGCCCCTTTTAGTCGCGCTATAACTTCATTTGAACAACTTACGCTTTCAGAAAAAAGCAGCTACTGAAAACATAAAGAGCCCTAGCGCACTATTCTAATCATATGATTAGAATAGTGCTAAAAGCATAAAGCGTCCCAAATCTAATCTTATTTATTCTGCTTAATAAAAAAACTTAGCCTCTAGAGTAGCTCCATCGCTACGCCACACCCGTACATACCCATTATTCAGTTTATCCGAATAATGATTTTATATTTTATGCAATTATCAATTTTATACTTATGAATATAATGGCAACCATTAACGGGAAAGTTGGAAATAATCATGTTAAAAGAAAAGCAAGCATTCGTAATCATTGGTGGAACTTCTGGTATTGGTGAAGCAGTCGCCAATAACTTTCTAGGTGATGACAACATCGTTCATGTTGCTAGCCGTAGCACTGGACTGGATGTTAGTGACGAGAAACAAGTCTGTGCTTACTTCGAGTCAATTGGTGCTTTTGATCATCTAATTATTACTGCTGGCTCATATGCTCCAGCAGGAAAAGTAATAGATGTTGATGTCGCTGACGCTAAAGCAGCGTTTGATACCAAGTTCTGGGGAACAATTAACGCAGCTAAACATGCAGCAAGATTCATTAAACCAACAGGTTCAATCACCATAACGACTGGCATGTTATCAAGAAAGGTTGTTGCAAACACTTACACCAAAACAGCAATTAATGCAGCCCTTGAAGCTGTCACAAAAGTGCTAGCTAAAGAGCTTTCCCCCGTTCGAGTTAACGCAGTTAGCCCAGGTCTAACGATGACATCTGCATACAAAGGGATGGATGCCGCTAATCGTGATGCAATGTTTACCAATGCAGCCTCTAATCTTCCAGTAGGTAAAGCTGGTGAAGCCTCTGAAATTGCGATGGCTTATTCGCTAGCCATTAGCAATAAGTATATGACAGGTTCAATCATTGATATTGATGGCGGCGCATTAGTTAACTAATAAATCCAAACAAGCTGCTGAGATAATTCTAATCAGCAGCCAATATCCTAGGAAAATAAAATGAAAAAAGAATCTATACCATTCCAGGTTTGGATATTAACACTCGCGGCATTTGCAATTGGTACAGCTGAGTTTGTTATTGCAGGTATTCTTCCTCAAATAGCTACATCATTAACAATTACCGAGGGCCAAGCAGGTTATCTAATCAGTGCCTATGCGTTAGCAATTGTAATTGGCGGTCCTATTCTTACTATTTATCTATCACGTTTTAATAAGAAGGCAGTTCTATCGGGTTTGATGATTATATTCATCATCGGTAATGTGCTTTCTGCTTATGCACCTAATTATAATTTTCTATTTATAAGTCGCATCATTACTGGTCTTGTTCAAGGTCCGTTCTATGGAATCGGTGCTGTTGTAGCAACTAACCTTGTATCTGAAAAAATGGCAGGTCGTGCCGTTGGTCAGATGTTCGCTGGCCTAACCTTGGCGAACGTTCTTGGTGTTCCAGGAGGTACTTGGATTGGTCTTACTTATGGCTGGCATTCAACGTTCCTCGTTGTTGCTGCATTAGGTGCTTTAGCAATGCTTTCTATTATTGCATTCATCAAATCAACGGGTCACGGTGAAGCTAAAGATGTTAAGTCTCAGCTACGCGCATTCAAAAACCCCGCCCTACTTATCAGCTTAGCTATCACAGTCTTTGCTTGGTCTGGATTCATGACGCTTTACGGTTACTTAGCACCTATTGCTATGCACGTAACAGGTTACGGTGAAAATGCTGTTACATGGATTCTTGTCATCGTGGGTGCAGGTCTAATCATAGGTAACACTCTTGGCGGTCGCTCTTCAGACAAAGATCTAAATAAAGCTTCAATGTTCTGGGCCATTGCGATGATCGTATCACTTGTTGTAGTTGGTCTGGTTGTTGATAACAAGCTCTTATTCGTAATCGCTGCATTCATCTTTGGTGTTGCATCATTCGCCAACGTGCCTGCTATGCAACTTCGAGTGATGAAGCATGGTGGTGATGGTCAAGAACTCGCGGCCACAGCTAACATCTCAGCGTTCAACTTGGCCAACGCATTTGGTGGGCTCCTTGGTGGAATGGTACTAGATAGCAACCTTGGCGCAGGAATGATCCCATACGCAGCAATTGTAGTGCCTATTATCGGTCTGTTCTTCATCGCTAAAGCAAACCGCAATGATGAAGCCGTAAATGGAAAACCAGCGACAATAGCCAACTAATCTAGTTAAGGCCCATCTACTGGGCCATTAATTAAAGGTGAATTAAATGAACACTTTTGATAAGTCATTACGACTACTAACCATCATTACTGCCGTTGTCACTATCTTCTTTTCAGTACACTCATTGCTAGAAAACGGGCTAAGTTCCTGGGTATTTATTTCAACGGGTGCATTTATAACGGTTCTTATTGCTTCACTCATTGAGACGTACAAAAAAGGTAACGTTGAATTTTTTGGGTTAATTGGCTCAATGCTTGGAGGGTTAACTCTTGGAAGACTGTTCTCAACAATGCACCTTGAAACGATAGATCTTTCAACGCTGTCATCACTTGACCCACTCATGGTGGCTGAAACGGGGCCTGGCATACAAAGCATTGAATTCACAAGTACATTACTTTTCGCTTTATTGGTCATTCAGATAGTAAGACTTCCTTGGTTAAAAAGGATGTCAGTTCAAAGTCGAACAATTGGAAATCCAAATGCTTACGAATGGGGAATGACGCTAGTAAGAATTTACGTTGGCATGATGTTCGTTGCTCACTTCACTGGTCACATCTTGGCTGGAGGCGCTCCATTTGCTGTCTTCACCGATTACTTCGGTGGCATTGGGCTTCCATTCCCTCAAGCATTTGTAGTGTTAGCGGGGGTTATCGAGCTGTCACTTGCGGTCATGCTTTCGTTTGGATTTATGACTCGATTAGCTGGTTTTGGTTCTGCGATGTATCTCTTCGTTTCGGTAGGTCTTGGTGGTCACTATGCTGCTGGTTATGTGTGGGTACTTCCTACTGGCGGTTGGGAATTCCCAGCAATGTGGATATTTGTTTCTGGCATATTCATGTTAGCGGGAGGCGGAAAATCATCAGCAGATAGTTGGCTAAAAGAAAGATATCGATATAAACCAAGCAAGCTTAAAACGTTAATCGCTTAATTCGACGAAATAACTAATAGGATTTAAATCATGAAACTATACATCTATGAACACTGCCCATTTTGCGCACGAGTACGTTACGTAGCAGGAATGCTAAACATCAATCCAGATATTGTTGTTGTTGGATATGATGATGAAAAAACGACTGTTGATATTATTGGTAAAAAACAAGTTCCAATCCTTGTTAAAGGTGATGGCGATGTCATATCAGAAAGCCTAGATATTATTGAGTACTTCCTTAACCTTTCTGATTCAACAAACAAAGGGACCCCTTCAGATTCAATTACGGAATGGCAAAAGCAATCATTCGGTGTCCTTCAAAAGATTGGGTATCCACGCTGGCATCAAATGGGTCTTGAAGAGTTTGGCTCTGATTCAGCTAAGGCACTATGGCGCGCAAAAAAAGAAACTGAAGAACTTAACTTTGACCAGCTAGTTGCTGACTCAGCTGAAATCGCTAAAGAAGCGGAAGCATTAATTGATAAAGCATGGTCTGTTCTTGATCTCGATTCTCACCATCAAATGAATGTTGTTGATGAAGCGGTAGTGTTTTCTATACTTCGCGGATTCTTCAGCATGAAAGAGATCAATTGGAATCCAGCAGTTAAAAACTGGATGGAATCTGTAAGTAAACAATCAAACGTAAAATTCATTAAGTAAGGTTTAGATATGAGCAAGTTATTCCAAAAGACAAACATGAAAGGTTTAGAGCTACAAAACCGTGTCGTCATGGCCCCAATGACACGTGCTCGCACAGACCAGCCTGGAAACATTCCAAATTCAATGATGGCCCAGTATTACAAGCAGCGCTCTACTGCTGGACTTATCATATCTGAAGCAACTCAAATTTCTGATGACTCGCAAGGCTATTCATTCACTCCTGGCGTATACACAAACAAACAAGTTGAAGGTTGGAAGGCTGTCACTAACGATGTTAAAGATAGCGGTGCTGCTATGTTTTGTCAGCTTTGGCATGTTGGTCGCGTATCACACCCTACATTTCAAAAAGGTGAACTTCCTATCGGTCCTTCAGCTTTAGCGCCTATCGAAACGAAGGTATGGATTTCTGACGATGAAGGTAATGGTGCTATGTATGACTGCATTCAACCACGCGAAATGGACCAGTCTGATATTGATCGCGTTATAAAAGACTTCGCTACATCAGCTAAAATGGCGATTGATGCTGGTTTTGATGGGGTTGAAATACACGGTGGTAATGGATACCTAATCGATCAGTTCTTACGTACCAACTCAAACAAACGCACAGATGAATATGGGGGTTCACGAGAGAATCGCACTCGATTCCTACTTGAAGTTATTGATGCTGTCATCGAATCAATTGGTGCAGATAAAGTGGGGGTTCGCCTAGCACCATTCGTCACATTCAAAGATATGGACTGCCCTGACATCGTTCCAACTATCATCGATGCCGCAAAAGAACTTCAAGCAAGAGATATCGCATATATGCATTTGTCTGAGGCTGACTGGGATGATGCCCCCGTGATACCTGAAAGCTTTCGCGTTGAGCTTCGTGAAGTCTTCACCAACACGATTATCGTTGCTGGTAGTTATACGAAAGAACGTGCTAATGACGTTATCGAGAAAGGGTATGCTGACTTGGTGGCTTTTGGTCGTCCGTTCGTATCAAACCCCGACTTAGTATCACGTTTAAAAAACAACAATGAACTGGCCGATTTAGATGGCGCTACGTTGTTTGGTGGTAACGAGCTTGGCTACATTGATTACCCAGCATTGGAAACACTTTAATTAGTGGCTTTGTTGATCCCTCAGGTTGTGAACCACTCTCCTATTCGGTTCGAGTTTAGTTAACATCATTACGTTTCGTTAAGGCTTATTAATAGCCTTAACGAATGAATATTAGGTAAAATAACAATGCGTTCAGATCATTTTCAAAATCGAATTAACGATATTAACATCTGTTTTTCGGAAGAAAACTTTGATGTTTTCGATTATAAAATTTTAATCACATTTGAAGTTTCAATTATTACTTTTTTATGTGTCTGGTTGTTTTTGCTTTAGTGAACTACCCAGCGACAGACAAATTACTTTCTTTACTAAGATACTCAGAACAAATGTGTCCAACCAATCACTGTTCTCGTAATTCAATACTAAAATAGTGACCGGCACGTCTTAAAACGCCCTGAGTTCTGTCTCAAGATTGTGGTTATTAGTGAACTAAGTTATTTAGCAAACATCATATAAGTCACATGAATTAACGTAGTTTAACCGCAGTACCATAGGCAAGAATTTCTGAAGCGCCCTGCATAATGGCACTGGTTGTAAACCTAAGGTTCACGATGGCATTAGCACCTTGCGATTGTGCATCGGCAATCGCACGGTTTAAGGCTTCTTCACGCGCTTCTGTAAGCATTTCAGTATAGCCGCGAATTTCACCACCAAAGATAGTTTTGAAACCTGCCATAATGTCTCGACCTACGTGCTTAGATTGCACAACATTGCCCGTAACGACACCCAGTGTTTCTGTAATTTCTCGTCCAATAATGTCTGACGTTGTAACACATAACATAATAATTTCCTTTTTAGTTATTCGAAAGTTTACAGGTGCATTACCATGACATAAACCAGTGTGCTCGTAAATTAGCCTAGCAGAGACAGTTATTTAATTTCTGCTAAAAATTCAACAAAACGTGCCCAAGATTTTTGATCGGCAGCTGCTTGATAGCGATCGGAACCTTCAACAGTAAAGCCGTGTGGCGCACCACTGTATACAATCATTTCACTGTCGACATTACTGGCTTCAAGGGCTGTAGAAAGATCGACAAAGTCAGCCATGGTTACAGAGGTATCGCCACCACCATGGAACACGAGTACCTTACCTGTTGTTTTCGCGTAATCAGTCCCTTCTGGTGTTTTTAATCCGCCATGGAAGGTGACATATGCTTTCATACCTGCGCCACTGCGAGCCATTTCAAGTACTGCTGCCCCGCCAAAACAATAGCCCATAGCAACGGTATTATCGGCCTTTGCGCCCAATGATGCAGCTTTCTCTAATGCACCATCAAGCAAGCCCAACATTTTTTCTTTATCTTGATATAAAGCGCCTGTTAGCTTTTTCTTTTCTTCTGTTTCTGTGGGGCGTACATCTTTACCAAAGAGATCAGCTGCAAACACCGCATAACCTTCATCAGTTAGCATACCTACGCGCTTTTTTTCATAGGCGGTAAGTCCATCCCAGTCATGAACCATTAAGATTAAAGGCGCACCTTTTTTGGGTGCCATATAAAAGCCTTCATATTCTTCGCCATTGACTTGATAGCTTACGGATTCTCCTTGTGCAGCAAGCACTGAAGTTGATACAAACAATGTTGATACAAACAGTATTGTTGCAAGCAGCTTCTTCATCTCATTATCCTTTCACTTATGGGCGACAAGTCGTTTTAGTGTAGTTCACGCGATAAAACCAGAGCTTCTACGTTGGCGTCATGACCTATAAAGTACATATACCACAACACGATTAACTATAATTTAAACACCGACAAACACCCGCAAATAATTACCAATAAAGAGGTAAAGAAAATACCATTTTGTAAATAGGAATATAAATAGTTATTAATGCCAAACTTCAACCATGGTATTTACACAAGGCTAAACACTTATAATTAATCTTAATGCTGAGCTTGATCAATAACGCTATCAATACAATACTTCAAACAATAAATATAATAATTAATAAGCTAGGTTACTGTGTTGTATAAATATATAATTATTACATTACTCGTATTGATGAACAGCCCATCGATGGCCTCATCAACGCTGCCCGTTATTGTACGAACACCTCAATACAACATCACCGCAGAACCCACTGAATTGCCTATTATTTTAAATAAAATTCACTCTTGGATTATTCATATCGATGACACAGCAGGGCAACCTGTTCAAGGGTTAGAGTTTCAAATAAAGGGAGGGATGCCCGCCCATCAGCATGGCTTACCAACGCAACCTGAGCTAATTAATGAACCGAAGCCAGGAGAATACATCATTGATGGCGTGAAATTTAATATGTATGGAACATGGCAAATCGAATTAATTAATTTAAACCCTAACTCACAATTCCATTACAAAATAGAATTTGATCTAGATCATGTTAACGCTAAATAAAGTAATGGTAATTATAAGCTCAGCTATAACAGTATTATTAATTTACTTTATAACCTATAACTCTGCGCCTGTAATAACAATTTGGACTCAGGAGGAATTAGCCATACTTCGCAGTTTGCGTCTTCCAAGTAAATGGAAAACAAGTGATCCTTCTAATAACTACTTGATTAAGCCGCAGGCAGCATTACTTGGTAAGTTACTCTTTTCTGATACTCAACTGAGCCGCTATCAGCAAATCGCCTGTGCAAGCTGCCACCAGCCAGAGCACTATTTTACCCTAGCAGCTAATAGTGATATCTCGTTAGATAAACAAGTACCAACATTGTTGGGTGTTGCTAGCTTCAACTGGTTTATGCTGGATGGCAGTGCTGATAGCCTATGGGCACAAGCATTAATACCACTAGAGAATCAGATTGAACACGGCGGCACTCGTACGCAATATGTGCAATACGTGTTAAATCGATACCCACAACTTTATCAGGCTGCTTTCGGTAGCCTCCCTGCCCTGCTTATGAATACCATTCTACCGGAACAGGCCTCTCCGACCAGCCAATACGTAGATGAACAAAAGAACTGGCAACGGCTAGGCACTCAAATTCAAACTGAAATCAACCGTGTTTACGCAAATATAGGCAAATCATTAGCCGCTTATCAAGCAACCTTGTGGCCTAGAGATACACGGTTCGATCGCTATATCGATCAAGTCACCGCTTCATCCAGACCGCCCGATATCAGCGGAAAGCCTTTATTAAGCGCCGACGAAATAGCAGGGCTTAAACTGTTTATCAGCGAACAAGGGCAATGTATTCGTTGCCATAACGGCGCACTCTTCTCGAATGGTGACTTTCACGTTACAACGGTTCCGATGCCTCACCTTTCCGCCCAGAAAGGGCGATTGGCGGGAGTAGAGTATGCTCTTAAAGACCCATTTAATTGCCTTGGTTACTATAGCGATAGTGAATCAGCACAATGTAAAGAGCTGATTTTTATCAAAAGATCCAGCAGTGAACTAAAGGGCGCTACAAAAGTACCGAGTTTGAGGAACATTGCCGATACCGCCCCTTATATGCATGCAGGACAATTCAGTACACTCACAGAAGTACTCCACTATTACAATCGAGCAGCCACGCCATTCGGGACACATTCAGATTTAGCACCGTTGAAATTATTACCTTACCAACTCAACCAGCTCGAAGTATTTCTTTTAACATTGTCAGAAGAAAACATCGACGAGCCAACAAGATAATCACAGGTTAGCCCTTTGGAAGAACAGATAATGAACAGAATACAACGAATACGCGCTAAACAATGGCTCTGCATCGTAGCTTCTTTTCCTGCGCTTTGTTTTAGTCAATTTAGCCATGCTCACGTGAGGTGGTTTATTGCAGATGGCACTAACCCAGAAACAAGCCTCCCTTTCGATACCATCTCTTTTGCTATTGTTATCACAACACTCAGCCTTTTTTTGTTTGCAACAATGATCACATACGCTCCCATACTGCCTAACAAACTAAAAGCAGGGCTAACTCAACCTATTGTCACACCGCACCCTTGGATATGGTACTTCTTGGTACTCGTCATTAATAGTTATCTTGCAGTTAACCTGTTGCTGGGGGAGTTTCTTGCTCCAAACCTCTACTTATCACCTCAACTTGCGTTGTATGGCGTTATCATTCAGGCGTCGGCAATCGTGCTAATGGCTGTATCGGTCAGCCTAACAGGCGTCGCGATTGCGCTAACATCACTCGCTCTATTCATTTTCTTTCCTTTTTTTATCGCGTTTGATTACCTCTTTGAATTCTTATTTGTTGGTCTGTCGCTTATCTTCATTGGCCCCAGCTTAAACAATAATGACTACCGCCTATGCAAGTATTGGAATCAAGACAAAGAACAATGGCGCAGAATCGCAGTCCATTTAGTCCGTATAGGGCTAGGGCTCCAATTACTAGAATTAGGTATCCACAATAAGTTAATGCTTCCAGGTATGGCATTGGCTTTCATCAACCAAAACGACTATTACAATTTCTTCCCGCTGCTTAGCCTCCCGCAAATTAGTAATCTGCATTTTGTTGTTTTTGTCGGTATCAGCGAAGTCATTCTTGGACTAATACTTATAGTCAACCTTGCCAACCGGATCATATACGGTCTGTTGCTGGCTATATTTATGACAACTTTTCTACTTTCAGGATTAGAAGAGCTTGTCGGTCACATGCCAATTATAACGATCCTCTTTATTTTGTTTCTCGAAGCTGGGAGACAAAAATCAACTTGATCAATAAAGAAGAATACCAATTCCATTAATTATCTCTATTTTTCAAACAGATGATGTGAAAATGCCAACAACTAAGTTGGCGTTTTCAATATTAAACAGGAGTGTAAAATCTCACATTGAGACAACATGATTAAAGCGGAGATATAGCGTTAATTACGCTACTTCTTGCATCTCGTTTTTATTAAACATCAACTCAAGTTTGGTGCCTTGTTCAAACAATCGCTCTGATGAACGGTTCAGCATGTCAACAATAATGCTTGGCGTTGGTACAACGTTTGGTTGTTGTGTTTCATCTTGAGAAAGCACAACCTGATAACGAATCACATTACCCAATAATTGATGGCTAACCACATTCGCTAATACCGGGGCTGAAATATGCTCACCATATTGACGACCCGCTTCACGTACATAGATAGATTCTGGTCTAATTGCGAGTTTTCCATTAATCGACATACCGAAAATATCGTGCACTTGTTTTGCACCCAGTAAATTGTAATTCCCCATAAAGCTGGCTACAAATTCACTCGCGGGCTGGGTATAGATTTCTTCCGCTGTGCCACTTTGTACAATCTCACCTTTATTCATCAAGAAGATACGGTCTGACATCGTTAAGGCTTCTTCTTGATCATGGGTAACAAAAATAGTGGTTAGGTTCATCTCTTTTTGAATAGTTCGGATTTGCTCACGTAAGTGCTTACGAATACGTGCATCCAATGCAGATAAAGGCTCATCCAATAGTAGAATTCTGGGTTTAACCACCAATGCGCGCGCTAAAGCAACACGCTGGCGTTGCCCGCCAGACAATTGATGAGGATAATATTGCTCACGCCCATTTAGCTCAACCAACTCAATCACTTTGCCTACTTGCTGTTTTAAATCAGCCGCTGACACTTTCTGCATTTTCAAGCCAAACGCAATATTGTCCCATACGGTCATATTGGGAAATAACGCATAGCTCTGAAACACCATACCGATGCCACGCGTTTGCGGCGCTGCATGGGTAATATCTTCACCTTTAACAATAATATTACCGTTATCAACATCATTCAGGCCGGCAATACAACGTAATAGTGTCGATTTACCACAACCACTCGGGCCAAGCAAAGTAACAAACTCACCCTGTTTAATCGTCAAGTTAATACCTTCAAACACAGTGTTTTGACCAAAGCATTTACTTAAATTTGAAACTTCAACGTAATTCATGGTTCAATTTTCCCTGTGTTCTAACGGCTAAAGCGCGTTGCTAACCACGTTAGAAATAACGTGAAAAAGAAATAAGACATCACCAACGCAGAGGTAAAGTGACCACTGGTTTGGCGCATGTTGTAGAGATAAACCTGTAAGGTTTCAAAGCGCGTTCCGACCAATATATTAGCGAAAACAAATTCCCCAAGTAGAAAAGAGAACGATAAAAACAACGACGCTAACAACCCTTTACGAATATTGGGCAACACTATCGAAACAAAGGCACGGGGTGTGCTAGCTCCCAGTAAATGAGCTGCATCCATCAAATCACGCAAATTGATCCCTTGCAGGCTGTTTGCTAGGGCGCGATACATAAACGGTAATGCAATGGTGAAATACGTACCAATTAACACCCATGGTGTACCCACGATCGGAATTGGACCATCAGCATAGAGCTGTAATAACCCCACCGAAGATACAACCGGTGGTACGGCAAATGGCAGTAATATCAGTAAATTCATCCAACTATCTAATCGTGGGAAATAATAAAACACCACAAAAATAGTCGGAATAATTAATGCGCAACTCACCGCTAACGAAATAAAGCAGAGCAATAATGAACGACCAAACGCTGCTAGAAATCGAGGGTCTTGCCACAGCTGTAGATACCAATCAAACGTAAAGCCATCAGGAGTAATGGTTGCGCCCCATCGTTGGGCTAGTGAATACACTAACGTCGCAATAACAGGAATGGCAAGTAGCGAAACTAAGCCATATACCACTGTTTTATGATAGGTCGTCGCACTCATTTTTAAATTAACGTTTTGCATGGTAGCTCCTTTTCAGCAACCATTGATTTATCGCTGTTACGAAGCCCAGAATGATCATCAGTAACACCGATAATGCCGCGGCTAAGTTAGGTTCAAGGAACAAATCACCCGATACTAAACTCGCGATACGAATTGTCACTAAGTTGTAATTACCCGTTGTTAACGCATAAGCACTGGCATACGCCCCCATCGCGTTAGCAATTAGAATAATCAACGTACCCAGTAATGCTGGCGATAAAACAGGTAAAGCGATGTGTAACCAATAGCGCCATTTATTCGCGCCCAATAACGCCGCCGCTTCTTCCCAATCATCACGCAGGGCATCAAAGGCGGGGTACAGCAACAACATGGCTAGAGGAATTTGGAAATAAATATAGATAAACGTTAAGCCCGTTTTAGAGTACAAATTGAAATCGTCTATCCAACCCCATTGCTTTAATAGCAAGGTAATGGCGCCGTTAAAACCAAGAATAATCACAAAAGCAAATGCCAGCGGCACCCCGCTGAAGTTGCTCGCCATATTCGTAAAGGCCACTACCCAATCTCGTATTTTACAATCCACCCGTCGTAACGATGCAACACCAATCGTCGCAATGGCTAGGCCCACCACGCTCGACCACATCGCAATCGACATGCTGTTACCAAAAGACTGCAATAAGAAATCAGACTCAAAAATTTCATGGTAGTGTTCAACCGACCACGATTCATCGTAAATAAAACTGTTAACGAATACCCATATCATTGGCGCAAGTTGGAAGAAGAAAAATACCACACAGAATGGCAGCAATAATAACGCCGGACGCCAGTGCTTATAGTGCGGTTTAACGCGTGGTGCCTCCTGAACAGTACTAACGGTTGCACCATTGCTTGGCTTCTTGATAGAAGAAGCCGTTGAGATTAATTCACTCATTTTGACCCTGCTAATAACATCTTACAGCTAGCTTTATCGTGATGTTCTATACCCAATAAATCACACACTAAACCACAAATTTCAGTCTGTTTCGGAGGCTCAATATTTTCGACAACATTACGGTGTGCAAACTGGCTTCCTATTACAAACATCGGTACTTCACGCTCTTCCGCTAATACTCCACCATGACTACGATCGTTATTCATACCATGATCGCTGGTTACAATAATTTGATAACCTTGATCTATCCATTGCGGAACAAAACGCGATAAATAAATGTCGGCATAACGCGCTGAATTACGATATTGCGATGAATCCAAACCAAACTTATGACCAGTATCATCAATGTTCATCGGGTGGATTAAGAGAAAGTTAGGATTGTACTGACGGCGCAAATACTCGGCGTCCAAAAACAAATGCTCGTCGGGGTAATGATCTGAATGGTAAAAACAGCCATGCTGAATATTCAACGTTTCATCATTTGTTACGCGGTCACGAATAGCATCATACGGTGCTCGGTTATACAGTTCACTCATCCAATGATAAGCCGCTGCCGCTGTAATTAATCCAGCATCTTTCGCTAAGCTAAAGACACTACTGTGATGAGATAAACGCACGACTTCGTTATTCACAATGCCGCTTTCAACAGGACGCTTACCCGTTAAAATACACTCATATAACGGGCGTGACATAGATGGCAGCTGTGCCTGTACTTTATACAACGTGGCTTGATGGGTTTCGATTAAACCGTTTAGGTAGCCCATACAATCATGAGCTACCTGATAGTTCAGTCCATCAAGCACAACAAGAATCACCTTATTGCGCATATCAACCTCTTACTGCATGTGAATTAGAACGTTTTCTTGCCATTGGCGTGGCAATTTACGGGCTGTTTTTTCCCAACGCTCAAAGTCTGAAATTGGCTTTGCATTAGCATATTGTTCGTTAGGCAATAACTTGGCTTTCACATCATCAGGCAAAGTGATTGATGAACGGATAGGACGCGCATAGCCACGTGCTAAGTTAATCTGTCCTTCATCACTCAGAATATATTCACGTGCCAACTTGGCAGCATTAGGGTTTTTCGCAAACTTATTGATGATCGTGGTGTAGCCCGAAATAACAGAGCCATCAGAAGGGATAACAACCGTAAAGCGAGAGCGGTCGATTTGGTCACGGTAGTTCAAGGCATTGAAATCCCACATTATACCCACTTCCACTTCACCTTTTTCAAGATTAGCGATACTTGGATCATTCAGTGATAAACGGCCTTGTTTTGCCAGCTCACCAAATAGCTGTAGGGCGGGTTTAATGTCTTGCTCATTACCACCTTTCGCAAAGGCTGCCGCTAATACTGCATTGTTTGCTTGCGCTGCAACACCCACATCACCCACGGTGACGCGATATTGCCCTTTCACCAAATCATCCCAGCTTTTAGGGGCATCTTTAACGAGGTTATTATTGATAATAAAAGCGATCGTGCCTGTATATGCAAGCATCCAATGGCCATCTTTATCTTTCGCCCAATCTGGAATGTCTGCCCAAGTAGTCGGTTTATAAGGTTGAGTTACCCCTTTCTTCACAGCTACTCGACCGAAGGCAAAGCCCACATCGCCAATATCTGCGGTCGCATTTTTTTTCTCGGCAGCGAACTTCGCAATTTCTTGTGCCGAGCTCATGTCTGTATCTTGGTGTTTCAAACCATAGGTAGATGCCATATCAGCCCACGTATCTTTCCAGTTTGCCCAGCCATCAGGCATACCGACACTATAAACTTGCCCTTCTTTTTGAGCCGCTTTAATTAATTGTTCAACATTGGGTTGAGCTTGTGCAGCCGTGCTTACTGTAAGAGCAGCAAAAGTAAGGCCAGCAATAAGTTGTTTCATTGGTTTCCATCCTCTGGACTAGGTCAGTTTTGTTGAGGTGGATATTAGAGGGCATTTATGACAGTGCTGATTCACACTGATGACAGTTATGAAAAGAAAATATGACGTTTAGATGACGGGACTCATATTCACAGATACCTTATGGGTAGCTTAGGTACAGATATAGATTGGAAGATTATTGATTGTGAATACGAGCATTGGCGGCACGATGCCGTGATGATTTGTATTGATAGTGCCAGTAATATCTAGCTTTACATAATTAACATTTACTTCAGTAAGCACAGTTGATAGCTAGTGGCTATCAACGCGCAAACATAAACTATGTCATCAATACTAAAGCTTACGCTAAAATCAGAAATGGAAAACCAATCCATAATACCGTTGCCATTGAAAACCAAATAATATACGTCACTTTAAACGACATGCTGAGCCTTACTATTGTTACTATCTATAGGAGTAGATTACGCGAGTAAACCAACAAGAAAAATTCAATAATGTTTAAAGAGACAATCATGAATATTGAATAAAAACAGTGGGAAATATGAAGAATTTACGCGGGAATGCATGATGGATAATTTGTCTATTTGAGACATTTTCACTCCTTCCATTGTAGAATGAAGTCATAATAGCTTGCACTTTATTTTTTACTGATTGCATATTGCACGCTGATATTTTAAAAGGCTAAAACCCATGACTCAAGCACAACATCCAATAATCAAAGTTTTCAAAATACTGCACATCATCGGATTAGTTCTATTTATTGCTGGCACGATAAGTCTTTTCATGACAGATATTGGGCAGAATGTTACAGGTATGGTCGTGATCAGTAGTTTGATTGGTTTAGGCTTAGTACTAATTTCCCCTTTTCCTATTGCTTTGGTTTTCCAGTGGGCAAATAACAATAAATAAAACACAAAAAACGAGCGGATAAGCACATCCGCTACATGACTATCGCGTGTATTAAATTCATATAACAACACATATCTCAATGTCTAAACAAAACGGTATAGATTGCTACCCCAACTCAAACGTCGTAATACCAAAGATTTTATTATTATCAATATTGGGTAACCCTTTTTGATACATTCTCATGGTGGCGAATACAACACTCATCTTTTCTTGCTCAGCTATTTTGACCGCTTCTTGATTAATTTCAGGTACATCGAGTAATACTGTTTCCCCTTCGATATCGACCTGAACCGCGTTTAATAACTGCTGGGCTACCTCGGCATTATCAGCAAATAAAGGACCAATTTTGTACCCTTCAAGGCAACGACGCCTGACAACATATCCCTTAATTTTACCGTCTGCAGTGTAGAACAATGATTTTGCCTGAGCTTGTGTAATCCAATGCGTTAAAAAGTTGTTTCTTGGTGCAGGGAAGCACTGACGGTCATAAACGAAAATCTGCTGTAAATCATCATTCGTAATAGGTTTGATATAGATAGGATTAAATAATTTTGCCGATGCCGTAAATTGATAACGGCGATTTTCATAAAAGGGAACATAACCTATCCGCTGATAAATCTTCACGTTTTCTAATACACCATCTATACCGATATTGCGGTCACCACAATATGCTAGGCGATGTTTTGTTAACGCTAATCCATAACCCTTGCCGCGATACTCTGGGGCGACAATATATAACCCACAGAAAGCAAATTGATCATCATAAATAACCGCACTGCCTACCGCGATGATTTGATCATCAAGCTCACCAACAAAAAAACCACTGGGATCAGCATGATAAAAGGTCGAAGCATCGTTAATCCCTGGGTTCCACCCTTCTTGTCCTGCCCAATTCACCGCTAGCGCGACCTCATCTGCTGTCATGGTTCGAATAATGAACTTCTTATGATTAAACTGATTATTAGCGGGCTTGTTATTAATAAATTGGTTATCAGCCATGTTTTCCCTCACGATTATGCAGAAGCGGTATCGCTATCATTAATAACTATATACCCAAGTTATCTGAAGGTGCAGGATTTAGAGTGACTCCCGAAGAGCAAGTTTGATTGGGAGCTATACGACATAACGAATCTTCAACGCAGAACCACTGTATCTAATTCGACTTTACCGTTAAAAACCATGACTCGCGTATATTCAGTAGAGAAAAATACACTCTTAAATTACGCCAGATGCGCATAATATTATTTGTATCTATCCAGCATAGAAAATTTTTCTACATATAGCCAAAAAATAGAATTTCTTTCTTAATAAACATTCATAAGCCTGCATCTTAGTAAGTTATTCCCCAGTGAAGCACGTATATTACCCGCGTATTTGCTGCAAGCCACAATATTAAACCACTATAAAAACAAGGCTATACGTCAGCGTAGCTGAAAATTAAAACGGATATTAACTATGAATAAGAAACACCTTCCACTGCTATTATTTTGCTCTGTATGCTTTATTTGGGGAACCACGTGGTTAGCTATGGAAGTCGCTGTCGATACCATTCCGCCCATTTTTGCAACGGGTTTACGTTTTCTAATTGCGTCACCAATTTTAGTTTTGCTATCAAAGCTCTTTAACCAGCCACTGCTCTTTCCGAAAGGAAAAAACAAATGGATTGCCATTGTGGCAGTGTTCTATTTCGCAATTCCTTTCACCTTAATGATTGCGGGGGAAATGTACATTTCATCAGGATTAGCTTCGATCATTTTCGCTAATATGCCCATTGCAGTGATGATCACATCCACCTTATTTTTAAGTCTACGTCTTGCCGCACACCAATTTATCGGGCTTTTTATCGCGGTGATTAGCCTCTTTATTATTCTGTCGAACGAGTTAGGGATCGGAGGTGATAATTTACTGATTGGCTCTGGGGCATTGGGACTCGCAGTTGCTATTCACGCTGTAATGTATGTGATGGTGCAGAAGCACTGTAAAGATATTCAAGTCATTACCTACAACGCATTACCCAGCTTCGTGGCTGCTATCTTGTTATTTATCACCTCATTAGCATTTGAAAATATAGACGTACAGGCTTTCTCTTCATCATCACTAATGGCAGTAGGCTATTTAGGTATCTTCGCCAGTGTGGGCGGTATTGTGGCGTACTTTAAACTTGGGCAGATTTCGACACCCTTTACGGCATCAATCTGTTTCCTCATTTTCCCGTTGGTTGCTTTAGCACTTTCTGCTGCGACATCTGGCACTGTTATTTCAGAACAATCGCTCTTAATGTTATTGCCTTTATTAAGCGGAATCTTACTGACTAAAGTACCGTTAAGTAAATTTAAAGCAGCCCGTAAGCTGATCACGAGTGCTTAATAGACCAATGTTCTGATAGAAATGCTCTGATACCACTGTATATCAGAGTATTCGAACAATTCGGTATCTTACATATGGCGACATTAATACCCATCGTAAATTTCCTTCTCGTAATCAAACAAGTCATCACTCATTTTGTAAAACATATCTGTCCCTATTTAGTTCAATAACCACTTATCAATAGACACCATAAAGTTAACAAATAACCATGACGTTAAATAATACTTAACCACCATTTAAATATTATAAGTTTTTCTTAAATACCAGAGTACCTTAGTATCCACTCCGTTCAGAAACTAAGGATATATCCATGAAGTATTTAAACGGATTACTTATAACGTTTGTTATGGGTGTCGTATCTTTCCAACTTGCAGATCTTCAATTCTGCAAAGACTACCAATTAAGCCCTCTCGTTATCTGTATCGTTCTTGGGATGATCATCGGTAATGTCTTCCAAAAATCAATCCCGCAGGGCAGTCAGGTTGGCATCAAATTCAGTCAACAGAAGCTTCTACGTCTTGGTATTATCCTTTATGGCTTCTTCATTACTTTTCAGCAGATTATAGCTGTCGGTATGACAGGCTTGATTGTTGATGTAATCATTATTGCCACAACCTTCATTGGCGGTTCGTGGCTAGGCATGAAAGTTCTTGGTCTAGATAAAGAAACAAGTATGTTAACTTCGGCTGGCTCTGCAATATGTGGCGCTGCAGCAATACTCGCTGCTGAACCCATAGTGAAGTCTAAGCCACACCAAACAGCGGTAGCAGTAGCAACAGTAGTAATTTTCGGAACGATTGCTATGTTCCTGTTCCCTGTGATTTACACAAGCTTTGGCATCGATGCTCAGGCGATGGGTATATTCACTGGCGCAACAATTCACGAAGTTGCTCAAGTTGTCGCTGCTGGTAACACTATGGGTCAAGATGTTGGAGTAACATCTGTAATCGTTAAGCTAACTCGCGTTATGTTGCTTGCGCCATTCTTAATTGGCTTAAGCGTATATCTATCCAAATCAGATAAAAACTCTGGCGAGGAAAAAGCTAAGATTACAATCCCTTGGTTTGCTGTGTTCTTTGTCGTGGTTGCAGGTATTAACTCTTTTGACCTAATACCACAAGAAGTAGTGTCTGTACTGACCAAAGCCTCTGTGTTCTTCCTTACTATGGCTATGGGTGCTTTAGGCATCGATACCAATATCGCAAAGATTCGTGGCGTAGGTATTAAACCAATCCTACTCGCGGCTATCTTGTTTGCTTGGCTTATCTTTGGTGGCTACGGTATTACCGTTGGCGTTCAAAGTATCTTTAACTAATTTGGAGTAAAAAACATGCACTATAAACACGTAATGTTAGCCGTTGGTTTGGATATGGACGCTAGCTCTTTAGTATACAAAGCAGAAGAAATAGCAGTATCGAATGGTGCGAAGTTAAGCATAATTCATGTAGACATGGATATTGCCAGCTTTTATGACGGTATTCTAAGTGTTGACTTAAGTGAGCATGAAGATGCAGCCCATCATAATTCAGTTGCCATGATGAAGAAGCTACTTGATGGCTTAAGTATCCCAATTCATAAGCACCTGCTTTATTCTGGCACCATAGAAGATGAGGTTTATCGTGGTGTGATTGAAAATAACGTTGACCTATTAGTAATGGGTCATCACAAATCAAACATGCTGACCCAAATGTTTTTATCTCCATCTGAACCATTAGTACGAGCAATGCCTTGTGACTTGTTACTACTAAAACTTTAATTCACGAGTTGCTGCCTCTTCCTGTCTTTTAATCGGCAGTCCTACTATCGGGGGCAGTGACTCACCACCGAGTTAGTTGCAATCTCTGAACACTTTTGCAGCAAACAGTAGCCGTCCATAAGGGCGGCTTCTTTAATTTCATCGGTAATACCAACCTAAATAAGTTGAGAACAAAAATGATGTTAGGTCAAGCAAAGCAAACTCACCCCCACACGATTAAAGAAATTGACGAACTTAAGTACGGATTAAAAATTAGTTATACCAATGACGGTTTCTTCATGGCTGAATCAGAGCGTGTATCGTTTACATCGAATCAAGCTAACGTCTATCTTTCTGAGGTCATTGATATAGAAACTCGCGCCAAAGCATTCGCAATTAAAGACACCAATGGAAGAATATCATTTGATATTACGCGTGGTGACTTCGGCACTATCCGAAATACATTAAACCTAAGAGTTGTTAGTCTAGAGCTATCATAAAGGGCAGATACATGATGATGGATGCAAAGCAAAGAACGTTAAAAGAAGATAGAGAAAGGCAGAAAGTATTAAAGCTACTTGCTGATACAAACAAAGCGATATATAACAAGAAATGGCAATCATGGCAGTGTCTACTAATACCGATATTATCAATTATGGGATGTTTAATGTTAGCCATAATATGGTCACTGATTTAATGAATAAAAGCGTAGGCTTCGTCAACAACCACGATGAACCTTTTCGGATAAATTAATAACCATGCAATCCCTTGCAACAAAACGAATACGACAGCCTCGCTAAAATATTTGATAAAACCGTCACAAACTTTCAGTGGCTATCAGTCATAATGAAGCGCTAATATCTCTACTACGAACCTCTGTGGTGTAGGAAAATGCAAAACAATAGGTCAATTAGCCTATTTGACGTAATCGGTATTTTACGTACCGAATGTTGAGGTGAACAGAAACAAACAGACCTCTCGGACATTCACTCGCATGATAACAGGGTGAATTTACGATGCGTTTAGAGTATGATTCAACAGTTTTTAAACACTTATTATGTGGCGTATATGCTTGAGCTACCTGTAGTAACAGCCAAAAATTATATAATCGAATGTATTATTAATAGAGTTTATGCTGACGGACTTTTTTTACCAAACCAGAAAGAGCTGTCTGGAATTATTGGGGTTAGTCTTTGTACTTTAAGAAATGCCCTTAAAATGCTAGAAGCTGAAGGGTGGATAAAAATAGAACACGGCAAGGGGACACTTGTTCTCCCCTTTATGTCATACGCTACCTTAATAACAGCAACATCTCGTATAGCGCATATGAAAGGTGATGAGTTAAGTAAAAAGATATATCAAGATGCATCGGATATAAAACTGCGCCTTGAGCAAAAAATAGACCATTGTAACCTTGTACATCAACTCTTCTTGAATGATTTAAAGAAAATAACATCGGCGCTTAATGTGGACTCTTAAAGGATGTATTAGAGACAGCATGTGAACTTGTTTTTTATTTAGTCGCTTGTCGAGTAGAAACAAAGCAGCACAACAAGAAATATAAACAGACTCATTAATGATTACTCATATAAATTGGGGTACTTTTCTGATAAATCTGCTTTTAAGATCTGAATAAATGCCTTTGCTGCAGGAGATAAACTGCAATTTTTTCGATATACCAACATAATTTTTCGTTGCATCTCTACACTAGATATATCAAAAGAAACTAACTTGCCATCAGCGACGTCCTCTTCAACAAGAAAGTTAGATACGATCGCGATACCCGCATTTAACATCACGGACTTCTTTACCGCTTCCATGCTACCCAAAACGATAGTGGTATTGAAATCAATTTTTGTATCACTCGCTCGCTCTAAATTTTGCAAAATAGAGCTCTTGCTATTGGATACCAGTAAATTGTTTTTTTGCAAATCCTTTAGACTGATTCTACCTTTGTCTTTCCATTTCGCTATACTACTGTGGGTGGGGGATACAACAACGGTGAGTTGATCTTTCAAAATAGGTTCAAAACACAATTTTTTATCATCAACGACATTCGGTTGAGAGATTAACCCCAGCTCAGCCTCTCCTTCAAAAGAGATCTCTTGCAGTACATCCTTCGCATATTTAATTCGAGATTCAATCAACACCCCCGGGTATTGAAGATGAAAATCTGCTAACACTTGCGGCAAAATATAGATGCCAGGTGTATTCGAACTACAAAGTAATAAACTGCCAGTAGAAAGGCCATTGATAGCCTCCAACTCAATTTTTGATTGATGGATCGCCGCAAGAGCAGATTGACAATAAGGTAAAATTCTTCTGCCCGGCTCCGTGAGTTCAATGCGACGTCCTACTCTGTCGAACAATTGAGCCTTGAAGTGATTCTCCAAATTTTTCAAACGTTGAGACATAGTCGCTTGGGTACAAAAACAAGCATCCGCCGCTTGAGTAAAGCTTCTTAATTTCGCAATGGTGACAAATGCTTCTAAATTTTCAATCTTCACTCTCTACTCCTTGAACCCAGAAAAAGGCAGCAACATTACGTTGTTACTGCCTTTAAAAGAACAACAATTATTCTTTAACCAAGAACTCTATTTTTCATTATTCGTATCGTTTTATCTTGGTCTAGGCACCTAATTTAGGTACGACACCAAGATAATCCATTTGAGTGAAAAAGAATTCCCGACCTGTCAAATTATTAAGTGCGCCATGGTTAAGGTATTTTTCGCCAAAACCATGCAATTCAGTTTTACGTACATCCGTACCAGCAAAAAAAGTAGGTACGGGATCTCCGGAATGGTCGCGACGAATACATGGCGTTGAATGATCGCTGGTATAACCTATGTAACAATTGTTGAGATCAATATGCTCCATAATAAAGCCAACCATCTGATCAAACTTTTCAGCCATTTCCACTTTTACATATGGTAAATCATCATGACCAGCAAGATCTGGGGCTTTTACATGCAGTACAACCCAATCATACCCTTGCTTTAGTTTTTCAACGGCCACTTTAGCCTTACCTAAAAAATCTGTATCAAAACCTGCGGTAAAGCTTGGCTGATGAAACGTATCCAAACCTGACATTCTGGCAATGCCGAGAACCGTTCGGTCTCCGGCAATACAAGCACCAGTAATACCGTATTTCTCCGTCACTTTTGGCGCTTGGATCTCTTTACCTATTCCACGTAACAAAATCATATTTGCTGGTGCTTGCTTATTTTGTCTCCGAGCACTGTTAACAGGATGCAGGCTTAAAATTGAGTAAAACTTCTCACTTAATTCATTAATTAACTGCGCAGTCACCTGAGCATCGATTGAATCATCCAATGGTGTTGAATGAACAACTTTGCAGCCCTCTTTCGCCGTACCAGGATCAGACGTAGTAACCTTTTCAGATAAGCCATCACCACGTAAAACCACTGCCACTCGATGTGCGCTGAGCGCTCTGGCAATCACTTGAGTACCGTTGGAAAGCCTTATTCCATCGACTGCTTCTGCAAGATCATGTGTCCCTACATTAATCCGCTCTGCGCGACGATCCAATACGATAAATTCATCATCAACGGTGGCGAAATTGCCACGAAATGCGATATCTCCCGGCAGCATGTCAATTTCAGCACCATAAGCTTCTATAGGGCCTCGGCCGGTATAGACTTCATATGGGTCATAACCAAAGATGGCTAAATGCCCGACATCCGTACCGACAGGAACCCCAGCTTGGACTGGATGAACATTACCAAACAGCCCTTGAGACGCTAAATAGGTCAGATGCGGAGTATGGGCGTATTCCAATGGTGTTTTGCCATCGAGTTGTGGATTTGGTAAATCCCCCATTCCATCAGCGATAAGCAGCAACGCTTGCTTTTTCATCATAACTCCTTAGCTCGCAGTGGCTTTTCTGCCGTAGGTTTGGCATCTAAATTCATGAGAACATCACGACGTTTCCAAAGTAGCGCTCCCGATAGAAATACCACCAAAGACCACAATGTCCACTTGATAGCTGAAGACGGTGAATAGGTACGGATCTTAAATTTAACGTCATCGCCTGGAGACACTTGCTTGCGGTTTACTTCAACCACTTTCCAATCGCCATCTCGTTTAATCTCATAGGTTTTTTTCTTTTTTGACCGCTCAGGCGTTACAACACCATACAACTCGGTTTTCTGAGGCACGCTAAGTTGACCGGAATATGTCTCAATCGTCACTGGCGAAGTGTTCATGAACGCATAAGAAATCCGTTTTACACCACCTGGCTGGCTATATTTTATTTTGGCTTTCTTTGTTTTATACACATCCTCAACGAATAATGTCTGTTGCAGTCTGACCTCGCTATTTGGTTCAGAAAACTGATAAGCCAGTACCTCTCGTCCATGAACACTCGTCACTTTAGGCCCTTTCGCCAATTTACCGCTCAATGCTGAGTACGCACTCACTGAACTGTCTTCGTAGCTTGGTAGGTAAAGCAACCCTTGATCATTGGTGACACCAGTAACCGTAACGTTGATTTCTCCGTCTCGATCTACAGGTTGTATATTTTCACTATAATGAAGGATCTCACCGAGTTCAGTCGCTTGAATGCTTGCAGCTACGAGAATGAGAGAACCTGCCGATAGATATTTGATTGTCTTTTTCATACTGTTTCCCTCCCAATTAAGCGGTAATGCCAAGATAAGCAAACCATGTAAATGACGCGCCGAACAAGATGCACCATTTAGCCATCAGAGTCAGAATGCCGTAGATCAATTGATCATTTACTGAGAAATAACCAGTACTGTAATAAACCAAGTTCGCTTTACTGTGCGGTGGCAAAGTAATGGTATCGGCAATGGTAAAGGCAGCAGGAAGAGCAAGCATTAGAGGTGATACACCAGCGGTTTCAGCCAAACCAATCAAGGTCGGGATAAGAATAATGGTTCGTACCGTTTTACTGGTAAATACAAAATGACTAAAACTGGATATCGCAATCACCACCCCATAGAGCATGCTGAAACTCATGTGTTGCACGCCAAGGCTAGAGAATAATCCACTCAACGCCCAAGTTGCGACGCCAGTATCACTCAGTGATACCCCGCAAGCGTAGGCTCCGGCAGCAAATATCATCAAGTTCCATGGGATTTTAGCTTCTTTCCACGTTAAGATTCCGATATAAGGCATGAAGAACATTGAAGCTGCAATAATTGCGACCATCACCAAACTAAATTGGAAACCAAAAATATCGAGATGCCACTTATCCGTTGCCCACAACGTAATGGTTAGTAAGAAAATACCCGCGGCTTTTTTCTCATCGAGTGACACTTTACCTAAATCATCATATTGCCTTTGGATTTTATTAATTTCATCACCACCCGCTTTACCGTCTACTTTTGGCCTAAACAGCATGAAGCCGATGAAGAAAGAAGCGACAAGCGTCAAAATGGCAATCGGCGCAGAAGCAATAAACCATTCACCCCAAGAGACTTCAGAGCCCGTATATTCTTTTAGTAAACCAATCGCTAAAATTTGTGGTGCGGTTGCCGTAACAATGGCACTAGTCGAGATGTTGTTGGCTTGTAGCCCTTGAATCGCAAGCAATTTACCGAGGTTCTTATTACCACTTTCAACGTTATACGCTTTGGCAATCAGCAATACGATTGGTAATAGCATGGCTGCACGAGCCGTGGTCGAAGGAATAATGAAGGCGATGGTAAAGTTAGCCGCCATTAAAGACATGAGAATTGACTGCCACGTTTTACCAAATCGCGTAATGATCGCGAGGGCAATACGTTTTGCCAGTCCACTTTTTTCCATACCAGAGGTAATAATAAACGCTGAAACCATCAGCCAAATTACACCGTAACCTAACGTGCCGAGCGCCTCTTTTTCTGCCCAACCACCTAACACCGATAACAGCGCAATGGCGAGCATTGATGTCGCATAGTTAGGTAGCGATTCACTGATCCAAAGGATCAAAGCAAAAAAGAATATCCCAAGAGACATCTTGCCTTCAAAAGTGATCCCATCAGGTGTTGGTATTGAATAGAACAACATAAGTACCACCATGGCCAAAGGTAGGCCGAGGTAATACATGATTTTTTCTGTTTTACTTTTGCTACTGAGATTTCTTGCAATGGCGATCATCTCTCAGTCTCCTTATTATTTGCTTCACATTGATTATTCTAGGCATACCGCCTAGTTATTATGGCGTTTCAATTCCCCAAACGCTTGACCAAAAGATTACAGATAAGGTAATCATCGGTTAAATCGAAAGCATTAATGCCAAGCATTGGATAAACCGATGAGATTAAATGATTAATTTTTTTTTGACCCGTAAGTTGCTATTTTAAAAAGGTTAACACCAAAAAGTAACCATAAATAAAGTACGTGTTATATGACTATTAATAAGATATGAAAGTGTGAAGTGAAACAATTTGAGTAAAACAAATCTGAATTTTCAGCCAAAACCCTTAGCTATTGACCAGATTAAACGCATAAGGAATGAACCATTGGTTAAGACTACAAATAAGTTAAGGAGGTATTAGGGAAGGCATGAGTAAATGACTTTAAACAATATTGGTAGATATTTTCTGTATAACATAATGACTACATTGGTTAAACTGAGCAAATGCCTGAAGCTTCTCTTCTAAAGCAGTAAGAAATATTTCTTTTTCCTTCACTGACGGTTCAATGAATAAGTGAATCACATTGAGTGTGTTGGTTTGTTTATCGACCTTACAATCCGCCCTCGCAACTAGCTTCCCATCCCACACAACCGGTAAGCAAAAATAACCGAACTGACGCTTGGCAGCAGGAACATAACATTCAAGAAGATATTTAAAGTTAAAAATAGATTGTGTTCGCTTTCGCTGAATAAGCAAGTTGTCGAATGGAGACAGAATGTGAACTTGTTTTTTATTTAGTCTCTTGTCGAGTAAAAATAAGGCATCACAGCAAGCAAAATAAACAGACTCATTAATGATTACTTTTTTGATATCGCCACTTTCAAGTAACATATTCAACGCTTGGCTAGCCAGCGTTTTAATATTTTTAAGTAGATAGGTAATTTCAGCTAGGTTGCCGAAGCCGTGAGCTCTTAAGTAACTCAACACTAAAAATTGCCCATACTCTTGCTCTGTAGGTATTGAGGTATCTACATCATTTGGTAATACTCGTTGCGTTAAGTCATAGACCTTATGAAAATTTTTACGCTCAGCGATCATGAGATCCCCCTGCATGAATAAAGTTTCTAAGGCTTGTTTAGTTGGTTTACTGCCCCACCCATTCGTTTTATGACTTTTAGAGACAAAGTCTTTCGCCATTAATGGGCCTTCACTCTCTATTCGCTTAAGAACATCTGCCATCAGTTTGTGATCTTTCTTATACCAATGACTTTGTTGACCCAATTTGAACGCCGTCTTACGAGGTAGGCTAAATCGATAATCCTTCATTGGCAGGTAAGAGGCAGCATGCGACCAATACTCAAATACTTTTTTGTCTGCAACGAGCTGATCAAGGTGAGCAACCTGATATCTGGGGTTTCGACTCCAAAGTGTATGGTGATGTGCGCGTTGAACGACTGATATGGTATCAATCTGCACATAACCTAAGCGCTCAAAAACGTTTAAGGTTTCTGAATACGCGCTACCTTTTAGCGACTTTGTTGAAATACATTGTGAAAGCAACACAAGCTTTCTCGCCTGAGGTAAAGAGAGTGCTCTCATATTGCATTTCCTCATGAGTTAGGATTGCCACTAATAACTCTTCAGCCGGATTACTCAGTAGTATAGATGCCATGGGTTGAAAGAAATGTGGCTTAAAACGCAAAGCAGCCAAAGTTATGCGTTACATTCGGCGATTGGCTTCAAATTGGTTTAGTGATTGCGGTTATCACATTAAGTGTTACGTAAAATACGTGCTATTTATTGCAGGCATTATGGCACACAGTAAATTTAAAGGCATTGTCAAAACTCGAGTGAATTTGGTGTAGAATTATATAGTCGTGAACTGCACAAAAGTTAGGTATGAATGAACAATAACCGAGAGATAATCGCGCTTCTACGCGAGCGTATTCCGTCGTTCGAATGCGTGCCAGGGTGCCACGATTGTTGCGGACCAGTAACGACGTCTTCGGAAGAAATGTCGCGCCTGCCAGTGAAAACGGACGCAGAACATGAAGCTGCATTAAATGAGTTTGATTGTGTACACCTAGGTCCTAAGGGTTGCACTGTGTACGGGGAACGACCATTGATCTGCCGATTGTTTGGCACAACACCGCGTATGCCCTGCCCAAATGGTTGTCGGCCAGAAGTGATGATTGACTTGAAAACCGAGCGTCAGATCCATCATTACATCAGGAACACACGACAAGTGTTGGTGTAGAACAGATAAGGATATGTGTCGCGAAGCCGACACATATCCGAAGTTTTGAACACAATATCTTTAGACTTTTTAATCTATTTATCAGGTGTAGATAAAAGTGGCCAGTGGTCAAAATAGATATGGTTTGCCTGCCAATCGACTTTTTCTTGGTTATCAACGAGTAGATATTTTGCAACTGTAAAGGCAAATTCAAAACTGACACCTAACCCTTTACCGCTAATAAACTGACCATCGACCACCACTTTTTGATCGAGAAACTGACCATCATCGAATTTCTTATCTAAACCTGCCCCTGTTGTATAATAGTGCAGCCCCAATAGTTGATGAGCTGCTAATACCTTGGCTCCGGATGAACACAAGGCACAGATATATTTATCTTCATTAATATGACGTTTGAGGAAATCAATTACCATAGGATTGGCTGACAGATTATCAGTACCTTTCGGTCCCCCAGGCATCATGACAGCGTCATATATCGTGTCGTAACAGTTTTTAAGAATATCATCAGCTGTAATACGTGTTTCAAAATAGGTATTCAACGCTGTCGTTTCCATACATGACAACACCGTTACTTTAATATCTAATCGACGCATAATATCGATAAATACTACAGCTTCACCTTCTTCGAATCCATCAGCTAATAAAACAGCAACATGCTTCTCTGTCATCTTTAAACTCCTAGGCATTCACTAACTTACACGTTTCACGAACATTGTTTGCAATGGTTTCCCAATCGTTATCACGAATAGCTGCCGTTGGTGCAATCCAAGTACCACCGCAGGCAATAACTTGAGGAATCGCAAGATACTCCATCAAGTTTGTTGGTTTCACGCCACCTGTTGGCATCAACTGAATATTGCCGTATGGACCTGTTAGTGACTTCAGCATATTGATCCCGCCTGACGCTTCTGCAGGGAAAAACTTTAGTGCAGTAACACCTAATTCCAACGCCTGCTCAACTTGGCTTGGGCTATTAACACCGGGAATAATTTTCACACCCTTTTCAAGGCAATATTTCACTGTTGTCGGGTTAAACCCAGGGCTTACAATAAAGTCAGCCCCCGCTTTCATCGCTAAATCAACCTGCGCAGGAGTCAGCACTGTACCTGCACATAAAATAAGATCAGGGAGTGCCTCACGGATCAGGCGAATAGATTCGGCAGCCGCTGCACTGCGAAAGGTAATTTCTGCCGCTGGTAAGCCATTGTCACTGAGTACCTGCGCCAGTTTTACTGCATCTTTAGCATCTTCAATCTGGATAACAGGCATTACTCGTAATGCTCTTAATGTTTCAATCCACTTTTCATTCATTATCTTAGTCACTCATTAGTTCCGTTATATACAGCGTCTGTTCAACTGGGATAATCGCCCCTTTATGTTGAATAACCTGTGCAGCAAGCTTATTCCCCCAATAACAGCACTCTGCCATCTCCATACCTGAGCACCATGCCGCTAAATAAGCAGCATTAAACGAGTCTCCTGCAGCTGTCGTATCAATGACTTGCATTACTTTGTTGCCACTCACTACACCTTGGTTACCAGCTTGAGACCACATGGCACCATCGCAGCCCAACTTAACGACAACTTGTTTTATACCAAGAGAGTGCAGACGGCGCGCTATCACCTGAGGCTCAGACAACTTGCGACCTAGCAGTAACTCTTCATCATCGGCTGTTACTAAAGCGATATCACTTAATTGATAAAGTTTACCTAACCATTCACAAGCATCAGTTGCATTACGCCATAAACGCGGGCGATAGTTAGAATCAACCGCAATTTTCACCCCGGAAGATTTAAGCTGTGCAAGTGTATTCAATAATTTTACTTTGCCGTGATCGGGTAAAATTGCCAAAGAAATACCAGAAAGATAAACCAAGTCGACTGATTTCAAACTACTGACAACATCATTGAAGCCTTCATGCTCGCACAAGTAACGAGCCGCTGAATCATCACGCCAATAATGAAAACTACGCTCACCATCATCGTCTATTTCAATGGCATACATACCCGGTAGTTTATCTGGGTTAACCAATGTCAGTGATGTATCAACACCTTCACTTTCCCATGCGGATAACATCATCTTGCTATAAGTATCAGCACCAACAGCTGTTACATAACTAGGTCTCAAAGATGGAAGTAGTCGCGACAGATAAACCGCGGTATTTAAGGTATCACCACCGAAATTCTGAGCTTGAGAGGCAAAAGGTTTGCCACTTAGTTCAATCATACATTCACCAATAATGGCGATCTTATTTTGCTTTACCGTTGGAGGGTTTGCCATCAAATTACTATCCGTAGTTGCTGTCTGTAACCGGTTCATATCGAAGAAAAGAAAATGACTATATCCGCTAACGATACGAGAATAATTAACATCTATAGTCAGGAGCAACAGGCACAGGGGGAGGTGCCTTATTTTCTTTTTCGCTAACGATTAAAGCTTGCCTTCACTACTGCAAACGCGAATTTTGTCCTGCACAACTTTCTTCATCGCTTCTTTGCCTGGTACGATGTAATGACGAGGATCATTAGCATTCGGGTTTTCGATAAAATACTGCTTCACAGCATCAGAGAAAGCGATTTTCAGTTCTGTCGCAACATTTACCTTCGTAATACCTAATTCGATACAGCGACGAACATCAGCATCTGGTACACCTGATGCGCCATGAAGTACTAGTGGCACGTCCGTTTTGCCACGAATAATACCCAGGCGGTCAAAGTCTAAACGAGGTTCTTTTTTGTACATGCCATGTGCCGTACCAATAGCAATCGCTAGTGAGTCAATACCTGTGCGATTAACAAACTCTAACGCGGCATCAGGATCGGTATACAGTGCATCTTTTGCGTCAACAATCAGATCATCTTCTTGTCCACCAAGACGACCCAGCTCTGCTTCAACAGAACAGTCCCAGCGATGGCAGAAGGAAACAACCTGCTTAACAAGCTCAATGTTGCCTTCAAAATTAAGATGTGAACCATCAATCATTGCAGACTTGATTCCTGCTTCTACCTTTCCGCAAATATCAGAAAAAGATTCATGGTGATCAAGATGTAAAGCAATCGGCATTTCATAACGTTTCGCCGCCTCTTTACAAATACCAACCAAGTAATCAGTACCTGCGTACGAAAAAGTACCAGGTGTACCAGCAAGGATAACTGGCGATGCCATTTCAGCAGCCGTTTCAACCACAACCTGAACAGTTTCTAGATTGTGAACATTGAACGCAGGAACAGCATAGCCACCAATCTGCGCTTTATGGAGCATTTCTCGGGAAGAAACCAAAAACATATAAAACCTCATCACCTTCGTTAGCTTTCGGTTTGATTATATTTGAAAGTGAAAACAAATAAAAAGATCAAGATCACACAAACACTTTCGAAGCGAAAGATTTTGAAATCAAAAGAAATGAAACATTTTCGATGTGTAACACGTAACCCCCTTGCGAAGAAGGTTGTTTTTGGGTCTTTCTGCTCGCCCTACTAGCCTTTCAAGTACCCTATCAGACCATGATTGCGGTTCTAAGCGGCGGGTTAGCGGTGATTGCTGCAAGATATAGTCACTATGAAAGATCACAACGACCTCTTTCGTTTTGAAAGTCCCAATCACGCTGGCTTCAATAGTAGGAATTTCAAATGAAAAATCGCCTTTTTCAACCTCAAGTAACGATTCTTCGGTCTGCCACAACCCTGAGCGCTGCCCACTAAATAACGCGATATTCAGAGCCCGCAATGACCAGAAACTGCTGGCTGGTCCACTGTAATTGTCAACTAATCGGGCATCATCAGAAAAAACACCTTGTGTTGGTGCTCCATGCTCTAAAGCGCCCTGACTAATGAAATATTCAAGGCTGGTACGAAAAGCACGCTTCGCTTCTCCTACCGAAAGGCTCGAAGTCTTTACATCAATCGCAGCCAATAATGGCGCGGAAGCCGCCAATCGGTAACACACACTACGACCAAAAAATGGTAGCCCTTCTGGGGTAAAAAAATAACGAAATTTATCAACGAAGGTGGTTAAACTATGACGGATAAACTCAGGATCAAAATCCGGATTGATCTGATCTAACCAATATAAAGAATAGAAAAAGCCCCAAGCATTGTAGTAATCATAGTTACCACGGGCTCCATCACGGAACCAACCGTCGCCAACATAAAATTCTTTTACTCGAGCATATTTATCATGAGCAATAGTATCTTCCCCAGTTAGATCTTTGATCACCAACTGGACGGTAAGTGGGAAAAGGTGCCAGTTATTATCAACGGTCTGGCAAGTATTCACTAGCTTAAACCATGTTGCCACCTGCTTTCGTTCAGCTAAGCTGAAGCTCTCCCAAACCCATTCTTTGCTCAGCCATAACGCAAGCGCCAGATCAGCACTTTCACAAATCCGCTGATCATAATCATGCAACTGGCCCCAATAACCTTTGTGCCCAGGGTCGGTACCAGCAAGAAATGCGGTTCGCAGTAACCCTGCAACATCAATCGCTTTATTATTCAACCCGTTGATCACCGACGTTGCCTGGCCATTGGCATGTAACCATGCAGCCAAAGTCGGTATTACTCGACTAACCCCTTCCATAGCATCCGTTCTTGCGGTTTGCTGACTTGGGCGGCCAGGGTAATAGGCATGGGTATAGTCCCATACTGCATAGTGTTCAAAAGCTTCGGCAATATAGCGTACCAACTGCTCACATTGCTCTTGTAAGCTATATGAAGTATGCCCTGTATCAGAGTCGAACACCTGACGAATAGTTTCATCATGCATACTATAGGCAGGCTTCTTATTATGTAGTCGAATTAGGTTCTCTTTGCACAGCTTGAGGTACATCGCAGCATCAGGATGTTCATAAGGTATAGTCGGGCGCAGTTTGGTACTTATTTCTTTTTGCATGATTATTTCACTCATTCACTAACACAAAAAAGGGGCCTCTAGCGAGGCCCTAATCATGGTTATTTAGCTGACTCTGTTAGAATTTCATATCGATCCTGTCCCCAAGCAATAGGGGCTGGTTTGTTCTTTATCCAGTCATAAAAAGCAGCTTTCAGCTCTTTCAGTTTCTCTGGATGTTTTTTCGCAAGGTTAATCGACTCAGCCGGATCTTGTGCATAGTTATATAACTCATACTCTCCTTTTCCATCATCGTAATAGTGCAATGACCAATTTTGATCCTTGATTGCCCACTCCCCTTTAGAGCGCTTTTCAGTGTACTTACTCGGGATAAACTCATTGGTTTCAAAAGTGATCCACTTCCAGTAGTTGCTCCAGAAATCGGCATTACTTGAGTCATAATGAAGCGCACGCGGACCTGCCCAGTATAGATACGGGTGTGGTTTTTGTTTTTCACCACTCAAAAGTGGCATGATATTTTTACCGTCAACTTTCATTTCAGATGGAATATCAATACCTGCGGCAGCCAAGGCTGTTGGAAGAATGTCCATTGCTGAAATCATGGTGTTATCAACATTGCCTTCTGGAAGTACACCTTTCCAATGCGCAATAAATGGAACATGGACACCACCACGATAACGCTGACCTTTGAACGCACGGTTCATACCGTTCATCGGCATCGGTGATTCATGCACGGCGCCATTGTCTGACAGGAAGAAAATCAGGGTATTTTCATACTCTCCCATGGCTTTCAGCTTATCGATAATCTTGCCAATCCCTTCATCTGACGCATTGACGTGGGCATAATATTTATCAACTTCTACATTACCGGTGTTGAAGCGTTCCATGAATTTAGCCGGTGCTGGCTGTTCAAGCGGAATGTGAGGCACGCTATAGGCTAAATTGATAAAAAACGGCTGATCTTTATCGTTAGCTTTTTCGATAAAATTAATGGTTTCGTTAGTAAGGTTATAAGTTAAATAACCCGGAGCTGGAGTATTCTGACCATTCTTAAAAACTGTCGGAGAGTTATACAGTGCCGCTCCAGAAACATAATAGCTATAGGAGTAATCAAAACCGCGCTCTTCCGGTCCGTATCCAGGCTCTGCAATCGAGATTTGGTTATCGTGATAATCTCGGCTTTGCTCATCTAACGGCTTAAATTCCTTACGTACTTTGGCATTATGATATTTACCAATGTTCGCCGTGGCATAGCCATTTTCATTCAGCAGTGCAGGGAGCAGTTTAATATCCAGCGGAATACCCAACTTGGCATCATCGTTACTATAGGTACCAAAGCTATGCGGAAAACGTCCGGTCATCATGCCTGCACGTGATGGTCCGCACACTGGCGTCGCCACATACGCATTGGTCATGCGTACACCTTCATTCGCCAACTCTGTAATATTGGGCATTGAACGCTTAGCGGCATCGTATAACTTATCGAAGTCACCATCGTAGCGCACTGGCACCGGACGTTCAGACAACTTTGCCTTATCAATCTTATCCATCGCAAAATCTAACTGCGCAGTACCCAAATCATCCATCACAATCAATAAAACGTTTGGTTGTTCAACTTTTTCTGTTGCCATAGAGGTAATAGGTGTTACCGCACACGCAGCAGCGACAAAACCAGCCAGTACCGTCTTCTTTGACGAGGACAGTTTCATGATGTACTCCTTTATTTTTTATAGGGTTATTTATTAGCCTGTAAGTTAGCTAAAATAGGCATAACATTGGCGGCAAGACCGCCTCGTTGAATTTCTTGCACCATCAAGTGCATCGCAGGTGCACTGTGGCTAAAAATTTGTTGGTAGGATTGGCATAAATAGTTTTGTTTGTGCTTTTCACCTTCGATGGTGGTGATGCGGTGCTTAGGGCAACCGCCAAAGCAAAGCGCCTGAAAATCACACTGCTGGCATCGCTGAGTTAACTTCGAGGATTTGGCGCTACCAAAACGCTGCTGTTGCTTACTAGTTGCCAGCTTGGCAATATTAGTCTGAGTAATATTTCCAAGCCGATTAGCCGGGTAAACGTAGTGATCACACGAATACAGATCACCATTAGCTTCAATCACCATGGCTTGACCACACTCTTTCGCCTGTACACATACTGAAGCCGGATACCCCATCCATGTCGCCAGCATGCTATCGAACATACGGACAAAAATACGCCCAACATCCTGCTTAACCCACTCGTTAAAAACTTCAGTCATAAATTGACCATAACCATGAGCAGGAACGGAAAAGTGGGTCAAGGTTGCATCGGTGGTTGGTGAGTAATGACCACGATTACTTTGCTGGCAATGCTGCTCAACTTCGACAATCGGAATAAACTGAAAGTGTTCAGAACCCAGGGCTTTTAATACCTGATAAGTCTCTTTGCCTTTATCCCAATTCTGATCATTGATAACGGTTAGAGTGTTGAACTGAACATTAAATTCTTTCAACAATGATATAGCATGCTTTACGCGCTCAAATGTCGGTTTGCCATTAACTGAAATACGGTACTTATCATGGACTTCAGGCGCCCCGTCGACAGACACCCCAATCAGAAAGTTATTATCTGCAAAAAATTGTGCCCATTGGCGGTTAATCGCTACAGCATTGGTCTGAAAACTATTCGTAATCGTCTTACCATCAGCATACTGCTGCTGGTATTTCACGGCCTTTCTATAAAAATCAAGGCCAGCAAGGGTTGGTTCACCACCTTGCCAAGCAAAATCAATCTCATCTGAAGTTTGAGAACGGATATAGTCACGTACATAACGTTTGAGCATTACATCAGACATGTTTTCTGACGCTTTCGAAGCTATTGCAGTTGCATCGCCAACAACACGACGATTATCTTTTTGCTCTGAATTTTTCATCATTTCTTCTTTTTCAAGATAGAAACAATAATCACATTTCAAATTACAGCGATAACTCGCTGGTTTCGCCATCATGTGAAAGCGTGCACGTTGTGACTGTCTCATCGCAATACCTACCGTTTACATCGAAGAACTTCGAAGATAATACGAAAGAAAACGAAAAACTAAAGCGACAAAAGTCACACTAATAGATAATTCAAAAGACAATGAAAGACACCAATCCATTTTTATGTTGTGAACATCAATAACGAAAGATAAAAACCAACAAAGCGAAAGTTAGAGCAATTTATTTGTTGTGATTTACATTCAACAAACCAAAAACAAAAGCATTCGTAAGTTAATATGTATTTACACTTGTGATTCAGATCAAAAAACAACCACAACACTTTCGCTAGCCTTTCGATAAAACAATACAACATAAAAGGATAGACAAGTGAAAGCGTGGAATAAACCAAGATATCTTGCCCTGAGTATTATTATTGCCCTTGCTGGCTGTGGAAGTGAAAATATACCCCCCCCCACAGAAAATGAAAACATTGATGGGAAGGGCGCACAACTTGAACCTGGTGGTTATATGTACTTCTTCGAAGAAGGATTGCCACAAGCGATTACGTCTTCGTCAACCAAACCTCTTGCAACTAGTAATGAGCATTACAAAGATGGCTCACATGCTCTGAAATGGGCATATAGCCCAAACAGTCAACTCACTTTTCACCAGCGCATTGATTTCACCAATAACGACAGTGACACCACCCCCTATACCTTCATGGCATGGGTCTATAATGAGCAAGCTTCTGATAAAAAGCTTACTTTTCAATTTGGCACAAAAGGCAAATCTCAATCTCAGTTTAGCTATTCTCTTAACTTCCAAGGCTGGCGTGGGATTTCAGTTCCCTATAGAGACATGGAAGGTACACCAACTGAAGGTATGAACCGCTTAACGATCTCTGCCCCTGATTCTTCTGGAACGCTGCTTTTTGACCAAGTAATGCTGGCTGTCCCTGTTGATAACCGCTGGCCAACACCTGACTACCACCAGCCTTTTGTCAACCCAACCGTCGTCGACATGGCAAGTAAAAATTGGACAGCATTGCTGATGTACGATCAAATGCTTAAAGCGGAAAATCCTAGCTTTAACTTCAGTGCCGTATTTAATGATACTCAGGGGGACACCGCACCTCTTTACCGTCAATTTGATCAACACCTTTCTGTTAATGAACAGCAAACCATCAGCCAAGAAAAAATCGATGCCAATCTAGAAAAATACACCCCATTCAATATTCGGTACAACGCTGATGACTCGGTAACAGGGGAACCCCTTGATCATCCCAAGCGCCATAACTTCTTAAAAGCTGGCATTGTCGGCGATGCAACCCTCGCCATGTTGACAGATACCATGTCAATCCGGACGTTAGGCAAAACAATGCTGGAAACGGCCAAGTTTCTTCGTTCTAATTCTCTTTCAGCAGCAAACCGTGATTCACTAGAAAAAGTATTCGTTGATGCAACTCGATACGCCCTCAATCAAGGTTGGGAAGGCGGCTCAGGTTTTCAAATCATCACACACGTTGGTTACCAAACCCGTGAGTACTTCGATGCGATGTTCGTTGCACGCCAAGTACTGGCAGACAACCAGCTAATTGAGCCTATTCAAAAATCTATGATGTGGTTCAATGCTACTGGTCGAGTTTATGAAGCCGACGATCAAATTAATTCATCCAACGTCGACATTCTTAACACCCAACTACAATGGATGGTCAAAAGCTTCCTGCTATTACCGGATCAAACAGAACGTGACATGATGCTTAAGCAGCTGCAATCTTGGCTCAGCAAAACTTTACTCGCTTCCGATGGATTAAGTGGTGGATTCAAACCAGATGGCAGCGTATTCCACCATTCACAGCACTACCCAGCCTACGGAAAAGATGCTTTTAATGGATTATCTGGAGCCGTCTTTGGCCTAAGCGGCAGTACATACCAACTATCACAGGCTGCTCATGAACGGATAAAAGATGTATTGCTTAAAATGAGGGTATACACAAAAGAAACCCATACCCCCATAGTGTTGAGTGGCCGTCATCCTGATGGCAAACAAAAAATCTCTGCAACACCGTTCAAGTGGTTAGCACTTTCTGGATCACCTGATAGTACGCAAGCTACAGATCCCGACTTGGCTGCTGCTTATGCAAATTTAGTTAAAAAAACCAGCTTTGAAGGGGTTACAGCGGAAGCTGAACCAACTGGTGTATGGGCAATGAACTATGCATCAATGGCAATAGCAAGAGGACAAAGTCCAACAAAACCAACCCAATCTTGGTTAGCCACAGCCCGAGGATTCAGTCGCTACTTAGTCGGCAATGAGACCTACCAAGCTAATAATTTGTATGGCCGCTACCTTCAATATGGTCAACTTGAAATAACACCCTCAGACTTATCGAAACAAGCCTTTAGCCACGATGGCTGGGACTGGAACCGATATCCAGGAACAACGACTATACACTTACCAAATAATGAATTGAAAACAGTACTTAACCAGCTTCCCGGAGCTGGTATAGAAGAAATGTTGCTGTCCACTGAAACTTATTCGGGTGCGAATACCTTAAATAATGACAGCGCTATGTTTGCGATGAAATTACACGGCCACAAAAAATATGGGCAGCAAAGCCTGCGCGCTAGGAAGTCGTATTTCATGTTTGATAACGCCGTTGTTGCCCTAGGTTCAGGGATCAAAAATGATGATAGCCAGCATGAAACCGAAACCACTCTGTTTCAATACAGTATCCCCAACCTTGAGCCGGTAGAAGTTAACGGTAATCCGATTAGCACCCTCGGCACCGATATGACCCTTACAACAGATTCAACATTCCTCGACCCAGCGGGTAACCGTTACTTTGTCAAAAACATTGCCGACGAACAGGTACGCTTTAGCTATCAGGCACAAAACTCCAATGACGAGGATGATGGCCAACCAACAACTGGCCAATTTGCTTCAGCGGTTATTGAGCATGGTAAAGCCCCTGTCGATGGTCGCTATGAATATGCTATCAATATCGAAGCGCAAGATACGATCAAGCCGAGTTACACCGTTCTTCAGCAAGACAACAAAGTGCATGCAGTTCGTAGCGAAAAGGGTGTAGAGGCCTACGCCTTCTTTGAGCCAGCAACGCTATCGAATACAAACTGGGTCATTGACTCGGATACACCGTCGCAAGTCATGCTAAAGATCAATGAAAGCGCAGATCAGCTTTCACTCAGTGTGGTTAATCCCGATCTAGCACTCTATGAAGGCCAAGATCCGGAACAGATCGACGCCAATGGTGAACAAGTGGAAGTCAGTATCTACAGCCGACCATGGCGTTTTGACCTCTCACAGCCGATGAATAATCAATTTACGATTAAAGGCGAGTGGAAGTTGGAAAGTAATAATTCACAAGTGACAACCAAGATTGAAAATGGCAATACCTTGGTGACAGTCATAACTATAGATGCCATACCGCAGAGGTTTAACCTAATTAAGGTGTGATCTAATTCGTAACTAAACATATATAAATCATCAAGGAGCCAATCAGAAGAGCGGCTCTTTTTATTTACCGAGAGTTATATACTTCCCTTATCGTACAAAGCCAAGCTTCTACTTACATCAAGGTAAGCTAATACTTTGCTTCTCCATGTTTTTTACGAATCTCAGCAAGATAAAATTTTTTAGTAAACTTTCAAAAAAAATGACAGCAATACATAAAAATGCTAAATAGTACCAACGGTTAAAATAATACTCCAGAAAACCCATACTCTAAGAATAAAATGCCAACAAGTGCATATCAATGAGAAATTATAATTTACTGGCTTAACCGTTATCAAACACACATCAGGAAATAACTTAATGAAATTAATATTGAAATTAATTGCCGGTATCATGGCAGGTATTTTACTCGGCTTTTTTGCCCCCGATGCAGTTATCCGCATACTGCTGACAGTAAAATCGCTCGGTGGCCAATTGATTGGCTTTACCATTCCCTTAATTATTCTTTTCTACATCACCAGCGGCATTGCCAGTTTGCCGAAAAACTCAGGTAGCCTATTAGGTAAAACTGTTGCGCTTTCTTACGGTTCAACCGTCATTGCTGGCAGTCTGGCGTTTATAGTCGCCAGCTCAGTGATAACAGGCTTACCAGCACCAGATCAAACTACAGCCGATGCAGGCGCTAAACTGACCAGCTTTATTAGTCTGGAAATCCCGCCAATGTTTGGGGTAATGACCGCGCTAGCAACCGCCTTCTTATTTGGGGTGGGGATCAGTATTACTAACAGTATCCGGCTTAAAGAGATTGCCGATGACGGCCGCAGTATCATTGACCTGCTGTTATCAAAAGTTATTATTCCGCTGCTCCCGTTCTATATCTCCGGCATCTTTGCCGAAATGGCAGCAGAAGGCACTGTATTTACGACTTTAAAAACCTTTGGTGTCGTCCTTGCGCTGGCCGTCTTTATGCATTGGGTTTGGATCACAATTCAATATACAATAACAGGCTTAGCGTTGGGCTTATCACCGATAAAACTAATCAAAAACATGCTGCCGGCGTATTTTACAGCCATTGGCACCATGTCTTCAGCTGCCACTATTCCTGTTACCTTGCGTCAAACTAGAAACAATGGCGTTGATGAGTCTATTGCCAATTTCACCATCCCGCTGTGCGCCACTATTCATCTGTCAGGGTCCACAATTACACTGGTTACCTGCTCCACGGCAGTGATAGCGCTAAGTCAGCATATTGCCCTGCCATCCTTGGTTGAGATGCTGCCTTTTATCATGATGTTAGGCATAACCATGATTGCAGCACCAGGAGCTCCGGGCGGCGGCGTGATGGCGGCACTAGGGCTAATGGCTTCTATGCTTGGCTTTGGGGAAGCTGAGTTGGCCCTGATGATTGCCCTATATATGGCGCAAGACAGCTTTGGTACTGCATGTAACATCACAGGTGACGGTGCTATCTCACTATGGGTAAACAAATTTGCTCAAAAGCAGCCAACATCTACCAATTCACCACAGCAAGCTGGCTAACAACATAAGATAAATAACGTTTTCCCAAGCTTTCGCTGTGCATCTATTATTATCAAGCCACCTGTCTAGGTGGCTTTTTCTTCCCAAGCTAACATTGTTAATCAAAACTACTTCACCAAATCCGTATCGACCACGAGTGCTTTTTTATCGCTATATAGTCGATATAGCGTCACAACATTCATGCTCGCACTACAGGCTTCAAGCAACGAACCGCCTATCGAACCCAAAGCGATATTATTTCCGAGCCATAGCAATGAGCCTGTCAACAAACCCAATCGAAGTTTTATTCCGTCAAGCATAAAGAGTGAGTAGGTACCCACACACATTCCCATAACGCCAAGAGCTTCACTCGGGCGCTGTATCGAAAAAAATCCTGCAATGCTAAACAACATAAAAACCATCATCACCCGTCTGGAACGGACTTTGATAGTGATCAAGTTACGAATCATTGACACCGTGGCACAAAAAGCTGAAGAAAAAGAATTCAGCAATAGAAAGTGAAGCGCATTTACTAGGCACAACCCCGCCATCCATAATTTCAGCTTGGTATCTTGCTTCTGATAAAAGGCAAACAGGCCAATCGTAAAACTAAAAAAACCAAATAGTTGCGCAATCAGATAAATATGTTGTTCTGACATGAATACCGCACTCTTTAGAATAAAAAAGCTGACCTTATCGAAATAAAATCAGCTTTTAATTTTGTCACGTTATGTAGCAGCCACCTTATTTTACTAAGTGAGCGACTTCAGTTGCGGCCAGCATAAATGCCCCTGCGCCATAATCGATATTATGTTCAAACTTCACATCGCGAGGATTAAAGGCGGGTAACTGTACCCAGCCAATCATGCCGTTGTCGTGAATACAGCCTTGTAATGCTTGCCAAGCTTTTTCAACAACAGGTAAATAAATGTCACGATCAAGCTGACCGTTATTAATTCCCCATGCTAAGCCATAACAGAATAACGAAGTTGCGCTGCTTTCTGAGGCTGGGAAACTTTCAGGATCAAGTAAGCTGGTACGCCAAAAACCATCTGCTTGCTGATACTGAATCACTTCACTAGCCAGATTATTAAACAGTTCAAGGTAACGGCTACGCTCGGAATAACCCTCGGGCATACGTGCCATCAAGCGCGGAACCGATGCTAGTACCCAACCAATACCACGGCTCCAAAATACTTTGTTGCCGTTAGTTTCACGAAGTTCACTACCTGAACCGTCTGGGATATAACGGTAATCGCGGTAAAACAAACCAGTTTCAGGATCAAGCAAGTGATCGACTGAATCCCAGTACGCGGTATTCATATACTCTAGATATTTCGCATCACCAGTTTGCTTTGACAGTGCGGCAAATGCAGGCGGTGCCATAAATAGTGAATCACACCACCACCAATCTTTACGCCCTAATTCAGGGCTATCGATCATAATATCCAGCGCTTTGATCGTTGGCTCTAGTGCCTCTAGCTGATCCACTACTGGGTATACATCAAGGTATGCCTGACAGCAGATATGATCATCTGCAAAGCGAGCATTGGGTCCCGCTCGGAAACCTGTATGCAAGGCATAGTTCATTACACCTTCAAGATATTCATTATCATCGGTTGCCAACCATGCCGCAGACGTACAAGACCAAAATACACCTCGCTCCCAGTCGGTATCTTTAATGAAACGGGTTTTGCCGCTTCGACGGATCACACTGCGAGTTTGGTTAGCCGCTTGATAACGATACACTCGCTTCATGGTATCGAGAATGTCTTGCTTCGTACCTAATGCCATTGTGTTCTCCTTAGCGTGCTAACCAACCACCATCAACGGCAATCGTATAACCGTTAATGTAATCACTTGCCGACGAGGCTAGAAATACTGCAGGGCCTTCAAGATCTGAAGGCAAACCCCAACGGTTAGCAGGAATACGCTCAAGAATTGCAGCATTACGCGCTTCATCGGCACGTAGTGCCTCTGTATTGTCGGTTGCCATGTATCCCGGTGCAATCGCATTAACGTTAATATTATGCTCTGCCAATTCAGTGGCGAGTGCTCGGGTCAAACCCATAACTGCAGATTTACTTGCAGTGTAAGAAGGAACACGGATACCACCTTGGAAAGAAAGCATTGATGCAATATTAATAATCTTGCCGCCGTTACCTTGTTTTACAAACTGCTTAGCAACCGATTGAGATAAGAAAAACAGGGTTTTCTGATTAATGTTAATCACGTCGTCCCAGTTTTCTTCAGAGAATTCGAGAATATCTTCACGGCGTATAATACCTGCGTTGTTGATCAGAATATCAACCTGTCCCATCACTTCTACCGCTTCAGCAACGATGGATTCAAGCTTATCTTGCGCCATTAGGTTGGCAGTAATGTAATGAAACTTACGACCCATCGCTTCAATCTGTGCCTGAGTTTCCGGTGCTGGCTGGTGCCCAATACCCACAATATTTGCGCCTGCTTTTGCCAACCCTAACGCCATACCCTGGCCAAGCCCTGTATTACAACCAGTTACGATGGCAACTTTTCCTGATAGATCAAATATATTCATTTTAAAATTCCTGATAGCTTTTTAATGCGGCACGGCACGTTCAGTAATGCAAGATGAATAGGCAACGTAGCCATACCGCTAGTAATAAATAAGGTGGGGATTATTTAAGATCACTCATCGCAACATGGTCCATATCATGGAACGTCTGGTTTTCACCGACCATACTCCAGATAAAGGTATATGCGGCAGTACCAACACCAGAATGAATTGACCAACTTGGGCTGATCACTGCTTGCTCATTTCGCATAACGATATGACGGGTTTCCTGCGGTTCACCCATATAATGAAAAACGATATTGTCATCTTTCATATTGAAGTAGAGATACACTTCCATACGGCGCTCATGAGTATGGCAAGGCATGGTATTCCATAGGCTACCTGGTGCTAGCTCGGTCAGACCCATTAGTAGCTGGCAGGTTGGCAACACGGCTGGGTGTAAGTACTTATTAATAGTACGTACGTTACAATTTTCTTGGCTGCCAAGTGTTTCTGGAGATGCATCTTCACGTGTGATTTTACGTGTTGGGTAAGTCATATGAGCAGGAGCACTATTTACATAGAAACGTGCTGGCTTTTCTGCTGAAACGCTTTCAAACTTAACTTCTTTCGTTCCCTTACCAACGTAAATCGCTTCACGGGTACCAATCTCAAACGTTTCGCCATCAACGATAACTAAACCTGGTTCACCGATATTAATTGCACCTAGTTCACGGCGCTCAAGGAAGTAATCAACACCAATCTCCTTACCACCTTCAAGCATCAGCGCTTCGGTTGTAGGCACTGCACCACCAACAATAATCCGATCGATGTGGCTGTAAGTCAGGTTGATTTGACCTGCCTGAAACATATCTTCAATCAGAAACTGTTCACGCAAACCAGCTGTATCAAGTTGCTTCGCATGCTCACTATGAATTGGTTGACGAATTTCCATTTTAAAACCTCTATCAATTTAATTTTCAAGACAAGACAACGATTATTTTATTACTCGGTGTGGTAAGCCCATTCACCGTTAATCAATGTGCCTTGCACTTGTAATGCTTCATTCATAACAGTAAGACTGGCTTCCATTCCTTTAGCGATACTGCCAAGGCGATGAGCAAGTCCCAGATAATTAGCAGGAACAAACGATGCCATTTGCACCGCTTCCCATTCAGGTACGTGGCTTTCAAACACCATGTTACGCAATGCCTGATCCAAGCTGCAGGTACTTCCTGCTAACGAACCGCATGGGCTACGAGCTTCACCATTAGCCACTGTGATTGTTTGTGCACCAAGCTGATATTCACCATCGCTTAATCCACCTGCTCGCATGCAATCAGTAATCAATGCAATCCCCTGATACCCTTTCATTCGGTAAGCAAGTTGCATCATGACGGGATTCACATGAATACCATCGGCAATGAGTTCCGCTAGCATGTCGTGGTATAAAACAGCACCACAACAACCGGGCTCTCGGTGGTGAAGCCCGCGCATACCATTAAACAAGTGCACACCGCAATCAGCACCACGACGGTGGGCTTCCGTTACTTGATCGAATGTTGCATCTGTATGAGCAACCGATACTTTAATTTGATGTTCAGTGAGCCAGCTAATGGCTTCCATCGCACCTTTAGCCTCGGGGGCTACTGCAGCACGAATCAATGAGTCTGATGCTGCTTCTTTTAATTGTTCTAACTCTTCAATCGTTGGTGACTTCAAAAAAGCAGGGGGATGAGAACCTCGATGTGGTTCTGTAAAATACGGTCCCTCTAAAAAGCTTCCCAACAGCTCTGCGCCATGGGTTTGTTTCTTCTCGATAAAAGTACGTACACCTGTTAACGCGTTTAAGATATCGTTCCAAGGCGCTGTTACCGTGGTACCAACCCAACCGACAACACCCGTTTGCGGTAAGGCATTAGCAATGTTTTGCAATGCTTCATCAGTCGCATCCATCACATCAGCCCCTTGGCGACCATGAATATGGATATCGATAAAGCCCGGTAACAATGATTGACCTTCAAGACGGATCACATCACAGTCTGTCGGTATAGTTGTAGTAACTGCTTCGATCTTGCCGTTAGCAATGACTACTGCCGTATCCGTCACGATTCCTTCAGGTGTAAATACTCGATCTGCAAGTAAGGCATAACGCATATTTATAGTCCGTCTTCACATTCAGCAACTGGTTCTGATTCCATCACCGCTTCTAATTCTTTACGCATGTCTTGCATACAAGAAGCACCAATTTCCAACAGTGTCTCAACTAACTCTTGTAAGCTAACGTCTTCGCGTTCGAATGCTGCATTGGCAATCATTGGTAAGTTTGCCCCTGCAATTAGTTCGATATTTGGCGTATCCATCATGATCGCCAGGGCGCGATTACACGGCGATCCCCCTGGAATATCAGTCAAAAACAGTACACCGTCACCAGAATCAGCCAACAATGCAGCCTGGCGAAGTTTGGCTTCCAATTCATCCGTCGACATAGATTCCACAAAATCAATGAATTCCATTTGCTTTTGTTCGCCCGCAATCGCCTTAACGGCTGACTGCATACCAGATGCGAAATGAATATGACCTGAAACAACAATACCAATCATCTAAAAATCCTTGATATGGGGGGAATAACTCCCCCCTGATATATCGAAATGTGATTACTTAAAGAATACCCAAGAAGTGGCCCACAACACCTGCAGCCAAGGTTGCGAAAATTAGAACCGGTGGCTTAGCCCAGAACCCTGTACCTTTAACCATTTTGAGCATAAAGAACACTAAGGCTAAGGGCAGTATGTTAGGCATGATCTTATCGAATAAGGCGGTTTGTAATTCAACCGTCGCCCCTCCCATCTCTAACGATGCGGTCGTCTGAACCCGTATAAAGGTGGCGGACAAGGCTCCGATAACAAAGATACCCATGATATTGGCGGCTTTCGCCAGCTTCTCGGTGGTATCACTCATGCTCACCATGGCAGCGGTACCCGCTTTATACCCCATGAACATCAAGCCAAAGTAGGCTAAGAAGTGAGCTGCTTGATACAGAAAGAAGAAAACAAACGGACCCGCAATAGACCCTTCAAGTGCAATTGATGCACCCAGTGCTAAGGTCAGTGGCATTAACGTCATGTGATCAAGGGCATCACCGATCCCGCCTGTTGGTCCCATACCTGCAACCTTCATAACATTCACTGTTGAAGGTTTTTCTTTGTTCTCTTCCATTGCTACTGCTGTACCCAGTAAGAAAGTGAACAATTTAGGGCTGGCATTAAAGAACTGCAGATGGTTTTTTAATGACTTGGCAAAATCACGCTTATTATCACCGTGAATTTTCTTCAGTGCTGGAATAATAGAATAAGCAAAACCACCAGCCTGCATACGTTCAAAGTTAAAGTTACCTTCCATAAATAGACCGCGTAATGCACACATCCACAGGTCTTTCTTCGAGATTACTTTGCGCTTTGTTGTATCTTCATATGCATCAACATCATCAACTAAGTTTTCAGACGTTTTGGTGTTTTTATCGGCTAGCGCGCCAGCTGTAATATCAGATGCCATCTTCGAATTCCTTATCTTGATTATTTGAATTACCGTTACCGCTAAAGAAGAAGTACAATGCCGCCGCTGATGCACCTAAAATTGCAACTGCCATAATTGGCAAATGTAGGTATGTTGTCATTACGAAACCAATGAAGAACACACCCGCCACTTCTTTTGACCACATGATTTTAAGTAGCATTGCAAAACCAATTGCTGGCACCATCTTCGCGCCAATGCCTAGCCCCTCAAGTAATACTTTCGGTGCATTTTCATCAATCCACGTTGCCGCGTGTTCGCCAAAGTACACAGTAATAAATGCCACAACAGAATAGAGAAGCGCTCGTAAGCCAAGTGTTGAAAGCAGGAGTCGGTCAATACCATCAGAGTCACCTTGCTCTGCGTATTTATCTGCCTTGCCCATCGTGAATGACGTAACAGCGAAGAAGCCAATTACAAGCATTTGCATCAGTACTGCGATAGGCATACCAACACCCATTGCAACTTCAGCTGTTTGCCCTGTCATCACAGCAAAAGCAACCGCAGCAATCGTACCCAAGGTTACATCAGGTGGCTGAGCACCAGCGTTCGGCACTAAGCCTAACCAAGCAAGTTCGAGTGTTGCACCGGCAATCAAACCGATTTGCATATCACCCATGATCAGACCAACAACTGGTCCGGTAATTAACGGACGGTGGATGTTCAATGCGACATCGTATTTATCGATACCACAGAAGAACGCCCATACCGCGACAAGCATCGCTTCAAAAAACATAATTTATTCCTTTACCTATGATTTACTGATTGGCTTTATGCGTTATCCATTGCAAGATCAAGCACATTAATCGGGTTTTGATCCGGTGTGTTCTGTACAGTACACGTCACGCCGCGCTCAACCATACGTTCAAATGCATCCAAATCTTTACTATCAACAGATACCGTTTTCGCTATCTGACGTTTACCTTCGTGGAAGTGCATGTTGCCGACATTACAGTGGGTAATTGGCACCCCACCTTCAACAAGACGTGCAACATCCGTTGGGTTGTTGCACAAAACAAAAATATTCTGTTTTGGCGATGCTTTATGGATCACATCAATTGTTTTCTGAATAGAAAAAAAGCGTACGGCATATTCACCACCGGCTGATGCTTTCATTCCTGCCTGCATAAAGGCGGCATTTGGCCCTTCTGCGGCATCATCATTAGCCACTAAAATAAGGTTTGCTTCGGTGTGTTTACCCCAAGTAATACGAATTTGACCGTGTAAAAGACGCTCATCAATACGAGTCCAAACAATATTAGGTGCTGTCATAAGAGTTCTACCTTTTCATCATTTTCTAATTATTAAGTTTATGAATAGTCACACCTTGAACAACGCGGTTTACTTCACCAGTTGGACAAGGGTTATCAGGTGTATTGCCTAACGCGATGGCGCGATGAAACGCATACGTTTGGGCGAAAATCATATAGGGAAATAACAATTCAACATCCGTTGCTGAATCCATATCTGGTACCAGATAGTAATCACCATTGGTCACTAACTCATCCTGCTGAGCCGTAATAGCAATCACTTTTTTAGCGGTATTATCACGTCGAAGTTCACTAAGAAGATCGAGGTCATATTGGCGGGTATAAGGGTTATTAGAGATGTACACGACAATCATTGTTTCATTATCAACAATAGATTTAGGTCCATGACGGAAGCCTAGCGGAGAATCAAAACATGCCACAACTTTACCAGCAGTTAACTCAAGCAATTTTAATGCTGATTCCTGAGCCAAGCCCTGCAAACCTCCACTTCCTAAGTAAATTACGCGCTGAATAGTATCTCCTGCAATACTACTGATATTGTTATTAATTTCTTTGACTAGCCCCTCAGAACACTTACAAAATCTTTCGATTTCTTTCGTGTAATCGTTACCAGATGTAACAACTGAAAAAGCGGCTAACATCATTGACGAAAAACTTGACGTCATCGCAAAGGATTTGTCATTTGTTTCTTCAGGCATTAACAATGCAAACGATTCATTATCATTGACAGCGTTTTTATATAATTGCCCTTCTCCATTACACGTCAGTACAAGGTGAAAACAATTTGTAAGGCACTGATTAGCCAGTTCTACTGCTGCTACACTTTCAGGGCTATTGCCTGAACGAGCAAATGACACTAATAACGTTGGTAGATCTTCCGCAAAAAACTGGGCTGGATTTGAGACTAAATCAGTAGAAGCAATGGCTTCGACTCGTAAACCTGTTTTCTTTGATAACGCTGGTGCTAATGCACTACCCGCAAAAGCCGATGTGCCCGCGCCAGTCAATACAATACGTAAATTAGGCTGCGCTAGTGCGTTGCTCATGAATGCATTAATTGCAGGTAGGCACTCTTGAATAATGGCATGTGTTTTACGCCAGCAAGATGGCTGCTGCTCAATCTCTTTTGCCGTCCAGAATGCATTAAGCCGTTCAAGTTCAAGCTCGGAATAACCAAGATATTGGTTCATGTACTACCTCTTAATCTTTATTTAGTTTGCATGCCTTCGCGTAACTGCGAAGTACCTGACGAATTTTTTCAAGAACCAATGTTTTTGGATCTGCGCTTATTTGTCCTTCACGCACAGCATGAAATTGCTCGGGAAGATATTGGCTCAATAATGGAAGGGGAATACCGGTACGCGTAAGGTTGTCGAACAACTTACCTTGTGCTGCATGGATATTTTGATCTGGCCAGTAGTAGCGAATACGGTCACTAAAGCTATAACAGCGAGCAAAACGCTGCTGTGACTCATTGCCCTGATAATATTTATTCCAATATTCAGGAGCGTCACACATTTGCTTCTCTATCTGTTCTTTCAGGTTTGAGCAGTGTGCTTTAGGCACTATTTCAGCTTCGATATCACACAGATTGAAGAGTGCTTCACGCATAGCAAAGGTGAGTGCTGGGCCGACTTTCAAAATGGCAAAATGATCATCAACCAGCGCTTTATACGCTTTATCGGTTTGATAGTCGGTTGAGTGTGCTTCAAAAATAAGGTGATCGTGATGATTAACCACGTTACTTAATGCTTGGGCTTTTTCTGAGCAATAATCGATAACACCTGTGTGATCAAATTCAACTCCAGGTTGTACGACAAGGCCTATAACCCGAGACCAGCAACTGGAAACACCGACTTTTTCAAATGCTTCTTTGTGGCTACGAATTGTTTCGTTTGCAGCCTCGGCTGACGTTACCTCAAGCTCAGCCAATTCTTCCGCGGCACCACCAGGTACAGGCACTTCGGTACCAATAACGTAAACCAGATCGCTGGCACCAAAGACATTAATCGCCGTATTTTCAGCAATATTAGCTAAACGGGCAGCACGCTCTGCGACAATCGCATCGGATAATGGGATTGGATCCCCTAAACAAGACATACTGCAATCGAGGTGAATTTTCTTAAAACCTGCCGCAACGTATGCAGTAATCAAAACATCTGCATTGTTCATTGCTTCTTCAGCAACAAGATGCTGCCAACGGTTAGGACCAAGGTGATCGCCACCAAGAATGAGGTTTTCTGTTGGAAAGTGAAGCGCTTCCGCTTGTTCTAAAACAAAATTACGAAAATCAACAGGTGTCATACCTGTATAACCACCAAATTGATCTACTTGGTTGGAGGTAGCTTCAATTAATAATAAAGAATCATCGCTCAACGCCTGAGTAAGCGCCGCTTCAATAACTAGCGGATGAGCAGAGCAGACAGAATAAATGCCATTTTTATCGCCTGCTTTATGGCGCTGAACGAGATTTAGAAGGGTGTTCATTTACTAACTCCATAGTCAACATCTAAGATGTGGCAATGGAGCTAGCGATTAATTTCCTTTTTCAACAATAATAACGTCAACTTTCATTTCACGAAGACCCTGTAAATAGTCTTCAGGAATATCAGAATCTGTTACCAAGATATCAATATTTCCAAACTCTCGAATCATGTGACAGCTACGTTTACCAAACTTGGTAGAATCGACAACTGCAATAACCTGTTCAGAAATTTCACACATCAAGCGATTGAGGCTTGCCTCTTGTTCGCTGTGTGTGGTGATACCTGCTCGCAAATCAAAACCGTCTACACCTAAAAATACCTTATCAAATCGGTAATTTTTTAAGCTGCTTTCAGCTTGCGAGCCAGAAAAAGAAAGTGCACCTTTACGAAGTACACCGCCAGACATCAAAACCTCAATTCCGGGTGCTGATGCCAACTCCATTGCTACATCTAGACCGTTGGTCATTACCACTACATCATCTAGTGCTTTCAAACTAGACGCGATTTCTCGCGTTGTAGTACCCGAATCCAGAATAACCGTGTCACCACTTTCAATCAGTTTCGCTGCCGCCTGACCAATAAGAGACTTAATACCGGCATTTTGACGGCGTTTCTCATGAACAGTCAGCTCTGCTATTACCCCAGAATTTGGAATTGCCGCACCGTGTGAACGAACCACATAGCCATTTTTTTCCAGAAAACTAAGGTCACTGCGAATGGTGACACTAGAGACATTAAATTGTGCAGCAAGATCCTCAACACGAGCTTTACCATCACGGTTAACCAGGCTAACGATTTCCATACGTCTTTCGACAGCACTTTTCACTTTACTTTGTCTCCTTACGAAACAAGCAAAATCTCTTTCGCTTGATTTCGAATACAGCTTACACCTAAAAACGAAAGCAACAATGCGTAAAATGAAAACTTTTGATCTCTTTCACATTCTTTCGCATTCTTACACTTACACTTGCGTACATTTACGCATTTGATGACATCATAACCTTCGAAAGACCCATTGCCAAACGTAAACACCGTTAATGCGGCATGCCTTTCACTTTTTAAGCGTACATCCTTTCATCTCCCTTTCGTAAAAAGCACTATTTTACTTTCGATTTCTTTTCTGTGATCGAATACACAGTCAATAAACTTTCGATAACTTACGATCCGCAATAAATCGGAAGTGCAAATGCGAAATTTAATAACTAAAACAATAAATGAAAGCATTTTGCTTTCACTTGTTTTTATCCAATACATCTCACGTTCAGGAGTTGAACATGTCGATCACCCGCCGAAGTTTGCTAAAAGGAATGGCTGCAACCAGTGCCGTTGCCGCTACAACGATGAGCTCTGGCTGTACTTCAGCCCAGCAAAACCCTACGGACTCCTCTTTATCGAATACTAAGATAAAGAAGCCTAACTTACTGATTGTTTTCCCAGACGAAATGCGTGCCCAGTCTTTGGGCTTTATGAATCAAGATCCTTCAGATACGCCGCATATCAACCGTTTTGCCAACCAGAGTGCTGTTCTTCACCAAGCCGTTTCCAACTTCCCACTATGTACTCCATTTAGAGGCATGCTGATGACAGGTCAATATCCATACCGTAATGGTATTCAGGGTAATAGCCACACAGCCATGCCCGGTAAGTTTGGCGGCAAAGACTTTGGTATTGAGCTAAAGAAAAATACTCGCACTTGGTCTGATGTACTAAAAGACCAAGGCTACAGCATGGGGTATATAGGGAAATGGCACCTTGATACGCCAGAGGCTCCTTTCATTCCGAGTTATAACAACCCGATGGAAGGCCGTTACTGGAATGATTGGACAGCTCCGGATCGTCGTCATGGTTTTGATTTTTGGTATGCCTACGGTACTTACGATAAACATTTAACACCCATGTATTGGACCAATGAGACACCGCGTGATCAGCCAATCAAAGTGAATCAGTGGAGCCCTGAGCATGAAGCCGATATAGCCATAAAATACCTGCGAAATGAAAACGGAAAATACCGTGATAGTAACAAACCGTTTACGCTGGTTGTTTCTATGAATCCTCCGCACTCTCCTTATGATGAAGTGCCGAAAAAATATCTCGACCGTTATCAGAATGACACTTCTGAAAGCCTTAATACCCGACCAAATGTTCAATGGGATAAAGACTATCAAGAAGGGTATGGGCCTGCGTACTTCAAAGAGTACATGGCAATGGTACACGGTGTAGATGCGCAATTTGGTCGGATTATTGATGAACTTGACCGACTTGGTCTGGAAGAAGACACCTTGGTGGTATTTTTCTCAGATCATGGCTGCTGTATGGGCTCTAACGGTAAGCCCACCAAGAATGTCCATTATGAAGAGGCAATGCGGATTCCAATGATGTTCCGCTGGCCCGGTAAAATTGTACCACGCCAAGATGATCTGCTCTTCTCTGCACCTGACATCTACCCAACCATTTTCGGTTTAATGGGAATGCCAGAACTAATCCCAGACACAGTGGAAGGCTTTAACTATGCCAACAGTGTCCATGGGCTAGAAGGCGACAACAGACCGACATCTCAAATGTATACGTTTATGCCTTACGGTGGTCAATCCTACGGTCGTCGTGGTGTGCGAACCGATCGCTACACCTTAATGGTTGACCGCAAAATAGGTAAGCCTCTTACTTTCGTTTTACACGACAACCAAAACGACCCATACCAGATGCAAAACATCGCACAACAGAATGAAAGCATCGTGGCTTCGTTGATCGAAGAAGAACTACTCCCTTGGTTAGAGCATACCGGTGATTCTTGGCGCCCAACAGAAGTGCCAGCATCAGCAGCAAATGCATACACCTAATTTATTGACACAATCCTAAACACAATTAGAAAGGTTATTATGAAAACGACACTTAAATTTATTGCCGCTTCTATGCTATTGGCAACAACCTCACATGCAGTGGCAAATGACTATAAAACGACCGTAGAGTATCGACACGAATATAAAGATGGAAATAACAAACATTCTGATCGCGTAAAAGCCTTCATCGATACAGGAAAGAATATCGGCTTCGAATTAGATGCTCGTTATAACAACGATGAAGAAGACAAAATGTATGATTCCATGTCGATGAATGGCTCTGAATTATCAATTTTCTATTACACAAAACTTAAACCTAACCTAACAGGTGTATTTGGTTCCTCATTAGATTTTAATCCTGATGGCTTGGTCTATGTACCTTACGCACGTTTAAATTATTCTTTTGATAATGGCTTCCGCATCCAAGGTCGATATAAGTGGAAACTATGGGATTACAGTCAAGAAGGCACTGATGGCAATAGCTATCACTCTAAAATTCAGCAGTTTGATACCTGGCTAGGTTACAAAACAGGAGATTGGGATTTCCAGTACGAATTTCAGTTCTGGAAGGAAATGGAAGGCAACGGCAAAGCTTTATTTGATAACGGCTCAACCGATTATTTGCATAATGTTCGCTTAATGTATGCTTTCAATATGAAAGATGGTGAAAAGTGGCGTCCATTTTTTGAACTAGGGCAAGTGAAATTAAACCGTACAACAGATGAGCGTCAGCTTCGTTATCGTGTTGGTATTAAATATACTTGGTAATAATACTTATTTATAAGAATAATAGCGCCTGCGAATACGCAGGCGTTTTTATATAAAAATACAATCAATAATTCAACTTTACTTCTCTGCTTTTTTCACTACAACCGATCTATCGATGGATCAATTAACAACTGTCTAATAATGACCCAATACAAATTTATTTATCTGTCACGAATATAAGTTTTACGCCATAGGCAGTTTTTCTTGCTGAAACCTCCTCTAGACAATGCTTTTTAAACGTCAAATTACAAACAAAAAAATGCTCTGATTATCAGAGCATTCTATCGATAGTGATGTACTGGAGTTATTTAGCGACGCCTCTGTTTTTGGGTCAATTCAACGGCACGTAATTGCGCCATTGCTTTCGCCAAATCCATCTGCGCTTGCGCAAAGTTGATATCGTGGCCCTGCTTATTAATATTCTCTTCTGCTGCACGTCGTGCTTCATTTGCACGAGCTTCATCAATATCTTTACCGTGCATAGCTGTATCAGCCAATACCGTCACTAATGAAGGTTGAACCTCAACAATACCGCCTGAAATGTAGAGAATTTCGTCATCCCCTTTCAAATCAGTTTGAAAATAAGCAACGCCAGGTTTAATACGACTCAGCAAAGGAGAGTGACCAGGGCGAATACCAAGTTCACCATCAAGACCCGAAATAGCCAAAGCATGTGCTTTACCACTAAATAACGGACCTTCTGCACTCACAATGTTGAGTTGGAATGTATTCTGAGTAACGCCGATAGCCATAAATCCTCCTCAAACTTACATAGTTTTCGCTTTTTCGATAACGTCTTCGATAGAGCCACAGTACAAGAATGCTTGTTCTGGAACGTCATCGTAATCGCCATTCAATAAGCCTTTAAAGCCATTCAATGTCTCTTTCAGTGATACAAAAATACCCGGTTGACCCGTGAATACTTCAGCAACATGGTAAGGTTGAGTCAGGAAACGTTCGACTTTACGTGCTCGGGCTACGGTCAATTTGTCTTCTTCAGACAATTCATCCATACCCAAGATAGCAATAATATCTTTCAGTTCTTTATAACGTTGCAGTACTGTTTGTACGCCACGAGCAACTTCATAGTGCTCAACACCAACAACCAATGGATCAAGCTGGCGTGAGGTTGAATCTAATGGGTCAATCGCAGGGTAAAGCCCTAGTGCAGCAATATTTCGCGACAGTACAACCGTTGCATCAAGGTGAGCAAACGTTGTAGCTGGTGATGGATCCGTCAAGTCATCCGCAGGTACATAAACGGCTTGAATCGAGGTGATCGATCCCTTGTGCGTAGATGTAATACGTTCTTGCAACACACCCATTTCTTCAGCCAATGTTGGCTGGTAACCTACCGCAGAGGGCATACGACCAAGCAGGGCTGATACTTCTGTTCCCGCAAGGGTATAACGGTAGATATTATCAATGAACAACAGTACATCACGGCCTTCATCACGGAAACGCTCTGCAATGGTTAAGCCTGTAAGTGCAACACGTAAACGGTTACCAGGGGGCTCGTTCATCTGGCCATAAACCATGGCAACTTTATCAAGTACACCAGCCTCTTTCATTTCGTAGTAGAAGTCGTTACCTTCACGTGTTCGTTCACCCACACCTGTAAATACAGACAGACCTGAGTGGGCTTTGGCGATGTTATTGATTAACTCCATCATGTTGACGGTTTTACCAACACCCGCACCACCAAACAAACCGATTTTACCGCCTTTAGCAAACGGACAAATCAAGTCGATAACTTTTACACCAGTTTCTAATAGTTCAGTGCTGTTTGCTTGCTCTTCATATGATGGTGGCTCGCGGTGAATTGGGTAAGAGGTTTTCTGACCAATTTCACCACACTCATCAATTGGGTGGCCTAATACGTTCATGATACGACCAAGGGTTTCTTCACCCACTGGCACAGTAATCGGTTCACCCGTATTCACTGCGGTTAAACCACGGCGCATACCATCTGAAGAGCCCATTGCGATACAACGAACGACTCCGCTACCAATTTGTTGCTGTACTTCAAGTACAAGAGAGCTGTTATCGCCATCAATGATGTTCAAAGCATCATAAACACGTGGCACACTATCTTGGTCAAATTCCACATCAACGACAGCGCCGATGACTTTGACAATTTTACCAGTACTCATTTGATATCCTCTGAATTCTGTTTAAACGGCTTGTGCACCGGCTACGATTTCACTTAGCTCTTGGGTAATAGCGCTTTGGCGGGCTTTGTTATAAACCAGCTGCAAATCGTTAATAATGTCGCCTGCATTATCTGTCGCCGATTTCATCGCGACCATTCGTGCGGCTTGTTCACAAGCGATACTTTCAACGGTGCCTTGATACACCTGAGATTCGATGTAACGCAGCATTAAAGCGTTGAGTATGTCTTTTGGATCAGGTTCGTAGATGTAATCCCAGCGACTATTTGCATCATTGGGTTTACTGTCTTGCGAATCATCTTTATCTGGATGAGGCAATAATTGCGTTACACGTGGGTTCTGTACCATAGTGTTAACGAACTCGTTGTATACCAAATACAAGCGATCAATTTTGCCATCATCAAAGTGCTCAAGCATGGCTGTAACAGCACCTAACAGATCTTCCAATTTAGGCTTGTCACCTAAACCTGATGTTTGTGCAATGACATTGCCAAAACGGTGGAAAAACGAAATAGCTTTTGAGCCAATTAATGTTAAATCAACTTCAACATTTTTCTCTTGCCATTGGCGCATGTCTGTTAATGCACGCTTAAACAGGTTGGTATTTAAGCCACCACATAAGCCTCGATCTGAGGATATGATGATGTATGCCACACGTTTTGCTTCACGCTCTTCAAGATAGGGATGCTTATACTCTAATGAGCCAGATGCAACGTGGCTGATCACCTTACGCATATTTTCAGCGTAAGGACGGGTTGCCGCCATGTTGTCTTGCACTTTCCGCATCTTACTTGCGGCAACCATTTCCATTGCACTGGTGATCTTTTGCGTATTTTGTACGCTCGCTATCTTGGTGCGAATTTCTTTTGCGTTTGCCATTTTTAGCTCCTATCAACATTCACGATGGGTTGATTTCAGCGAGATTTACCACGCTGTATTTACCCTGTTTCGAGTTACCACGACTGTGTCGCAGTGAATGTTTTCAGTAGCTTGTGTAGGCTTTGTTCAATATCGTCGTCGTATTGACCCGTCTGGTTGATGGTATCTAACAAGGTCGAATATTCGCTTTTCGCGTACGCCATTAATGCGGATTCAAATTCCCCAATACTGGCTAGTGGCACATCACCTAAATACCCTTTTTCAGCAGAGAAAATAGCGATCGCTTGTTCTGCAACAGACATTGGTGCGTACTGTTTTTGCTTCATCAACTCGGTCACTTTTTCACCGTGATCAAGTTGCTTACGTGTTGCTTCATCAAGATCTGATGAGAACTGAGCAAAAGCCGCAAGTTCACGATACTGAGCAAGTGCTGTACGAATACCACCCGACAGTTTCTTCACAATTTTCGTTTGCGCCGCACCACCTACACGAGATACCGAAATACCTGGGTCAACCGCTGGACGTAAACCCGAGTTAAATAAATGCGTTTGTAGGAAGATCTGTCCATCAGTAATCGAGATCACATTCGTCGGTACGAAAGCTGATACATCACCCGCTTGGGTTTCGATAATTGGTAGTGCAGTTAACGACCCTGTTTTGCCTTTTACTTCACCTTTAGTAAAGCGCTCAACATACGATACGTTTACACGAGATGCGCGTTCTAGCAGACGAGAGTGGAGGTAGAATACATCGCCAGGGAAAGCTTCACGACCCGGTGGTCGCTTAAGCAATAGTGAAATTTGACGGTAAGCAACCGCTTGTTTAGACAAATCATCATAAACAATCAGTGCATCTTCACCGCGGTCACGGAAATATTCACCCATGGTGCAACCAGAATAAGGTGCTAGATACTGTAGTGCAGCAGCTTCAGATGCAGTCGCAACCACCACAATGGTATTTTTTAATGCGTCGTGTTCTTCCAGTTTACGTACTACGTTAGCAATGGTTGATGCTTTCTGACCAATCGCGACGTAAACACATTTAATACCAGAATCTTTCTGGTTAATAATGGCGTCGATCGCCATAGCCGTTTTACCCGTTTGACGGTCACCGATAATCAGTTCACGTTGTCCACGACCAATTGGCACCATGGAATCAACCGCTTTATAACCCGTTTGAATAGGCTGATCGACTGATTGACGTTCAATAACACCAGGGGCAATAATTTCGACAGGTGAATAACCATCGTTTTCAATTGCGCCTTTACCATCAATAGCTTGACCTAGCGTATTAACAACACGACCCAGTAAACCTCGACCAACTGGTACTTCAAGAATACGTCCAGTCCCTTTTACTTTAAGACCTTCAGCAAGATCCGAGTACGGCCCCATTACCACAGCACCTACGGAATGACGCTCTAGGTTTAGCGCCAATGCGTAGCGATTACCTGGTAGTTCAATCATCTCGCCTTGCATAACATCAGCAAGACCATTAATACTAATAATACCGTCACTTACTGAGACGATAGTACCTTCGTTGCGAGCTTGGCTCGTCACATTAAAGGTTGCGATACGTTGTCTAATTAGATCGCTGATTTCATTTGAATTTAATTGCATATCTATTACCCGTTACGCTTGTAGACTACTTGCTAGTCGGTTCATCGAGCTCTTGAGAGTGCCATCAATAACCAGCTCTCCAGCTTTGATAAGCATGCCGCCAACAAGCGATTCATCTATCTGACAATCCAACTCAACACTGCGAGAAAGACGCTTTTCCAATGCTTTCACCAAATTAGCTTTTTGTTCTTCCGTTAATGGTTCAACAGATAACACTGTCGCTTCTATAGTGCGTTCAAAGTCCGCTTTCATTTCCATGAAAAGATTTAGAACGTCAGGAAGAACAATTAATCGGCCATTTTCTGCCATCACTCGAACAAAGTTCTGACCATGTTCATCAAGTAAGCCTTCACAGATATCTAAAAACATCAGCGTAAAAGCCTCGGCGTTTTTCGCGCCTTTGAAATCAATCTCTTTGATTTCCTGAAGAATCACGGGCTGATGAGCAACATCTGCAGCGGCCATTAACATGTATGCCCACTGGTCGAGCGACTTATTGGCTAAAGCAAAATCAAACGCGGCTTTGGCATAAGGTTGAGCTATCGTTTTTAGATCTGACATGGTGATCTCCCCGATTACATTTCCGTAATTAGCTTATTAACAAATTCACGGTTTGCAGCATTATCAAGGTTGCGTTTAATCAATTTTTCCGCGCTTTCGATAACCAGATCTGACATTTCTTGACGAAGTTCTTGCCTTAGGCGATTACGCTCACTTTCAAGCTCTGATTGACCTTGAGCAATGATTCGAGCTTTCTCGGTATCACCTTCTAGCTTGGCATCTTCAATAATTTGGCTACGGCGTTTATTGCCTTGTTCAACCAAATCACTTGCACTTTGTTTCGCTTCAACCATCAGTTGATCACCGTTGGCTTTTGCTAATTCAAGTTCTTTTGCCGCTAGATCCATCTGGCTAAGCCCTTCGGCTATTTCACGCTGACGTTCATCAATCAATGCGGTCAATGGTGGCCATACGTATTTCATACATAACCATACAAAAATCACGAAGGATATTGCTTGGCCAAGCATGGTTGCATTTAAATTCATACATCCTCACTCTTTAATTAATGCTTGGTAGCAACAGCGCTAAACATCAAGTACTTCGCGCTGTATCACCGCAGTAGTCATTTATTAAGCAACAGCGAAAATGATATATAGACCAATACCAACACCGATCATTGGAACCGCATCGACAAGGCCCATCATGATGAAGAACTGAGTTCGAAGCATTGGAGTAAGATCCGGTTGACGCGCTACACCTTCAAGGTATTTACCCGCCAAGTTACCAATACCACTTGCAGCACCTGCCGCACCTAAACCAATTAATAGTGCGCCAGCAACGTAAAGAACTGCACTTACGATATCCATGAATGACTCCAAATTTTTTATAAATTAAATTAACGATAAATAAGATAAATAGTGGCTAGAGATTGTTAATAGCTAAGACGCTAAATAACTAGTGCTCTTCTGTTGCCATAGCTAAGTAAACAATGGTTAGTACCATGAAGATGAAAGCTTGTAAGAACACAATCAGTATGTGGAACAAGGCCCAAGGTACACTCAATGCCCACTGCATCCACCAAGGCATTAATGCAATCAAGATGAATATCATTTCACCTGCGTACATGTTGCCGAATAGTCGTAAGCCGAGTGAAATTGGCTTTGAAATTAATGTAATTAATTCCAAAATGAAGTTCACTGGGTATAACAATGGATGTTCAAATGGCTGTGTTGTTAGCTCTTTAATAAACCCGATAATACCTTTGTTTTTCAAGGTATAACCAATAATTAATATAAAGACACCTAACGCCATTGATACAGGAACATTCACATCAGCTGATGGTAAATCTCTGAAATGCTCGACACCAAATAATCGGGTTAATGCAGGAACAAAATCGATAGGTAATAAATCGATACTGTTCATCAAAAAGACCCAGACAAAAATAGTAAGAGCTAATGGACCAATGAGCTTATCTTCAGTTTTAAATATTTCTTTAACTAGGTTATTTACAAAATCAAAAGTTATTTCAATAAAACATTGCAGGCGACCAGGAACACCTTTAGTCCCTCGGGTTGCAACATATCTAAATACACCAATGAAAAGTAAACCTACCATCCAAACCATGATCATGGAGTCAATATTAATACTCCAAAAACCTTTTCCTAATGTGAGGAAGGTTAGATGGTGCTCAATATATTCGTGAGCGGAACTGACATTATCCACCTTACGTCATCCTAAATTGAGGTTTATTAAGTATCGGGGTTAAAAAGCATCCTAAAAATGTCATGCCATAAGCAGATAACATTATTACATTACTCAATGCCATGAACCGGAAGGCTAAAATGAACATAACAACGGTGTACACAAGCTTGACCGTTCTAGTAACTCTTATTAACTCACTGATACTGCTATCTTTCTTTAGTTTTACTTTAAACGTTGCTGTTATCATTCCCATCATCGATGGAATAACAGCAATAGCCATACCTATCAACGCAGATTCGATACCCAATAGATCAGAAGACATTACGACATAGGGCAAATAAATTGCACCACATATAATTTGACTTATTAAGATCTGTTTTGCAGCTAATAATATATCACTACGACTGGAAGGAACTTCCATAGATTATCCCTCTTACATTAAACAGTATTTATATTTCACCACTCCTTAAAACAATACTTACCCAATCAAGAAAATAACGTCCATCCTTTACCACCATTACAATACATGTAATCACTTAAAATACTAATGGCATATTTAAATCAAAAGGAATCCCTATTTAAATAAACATCCAACGTTTTATTTAATTACAAAAGCTGCAATGTGTGTCACCTACACTTATAAAAAAGTTTTGGAATCATTAATATCGACGTGATCTTCATTAGAAACTTGATGGTTGAAATTTACATCATACAAACTGTGACCGCTATCATAAAAAATGCAACAATGATTTTCATTTTTGAGTGTTGCTTGTTTTTAAATAAAAGAGAAACATATAAAACAAGAGCATACGGTTATTAAGAACTTACTCCTATTCATAATAATACTTATTAATAAATATATTCACACATGCATTTACGAGTAAATAATTGCTATTTCATCGCATATCTACCATGTAATGAAACAGTATTCGTTAAAGTGATAATCATTGGCGGTTCAATTAAATGAAAAAAACAACCGAAATATTTATTCAAGAAGCGCATCATGTTCATAGCCAACTATACCGCTATGAAAATTTCATTTACCTGAATGCTAAAACAAAAAGCCTCATAACCTGCACACTACATGGTGATTTCGAACAACGCCCTGATGCACACCTTGCAGGCAGAGGTTGCCCTAAATGTGCAGGCAAAGAAAAGAAAACAAAAGATCAATTTGTTTTATCAGCCCAAAAGCTGCATGGTAATAAATATAATTATGCCCAGTTTGAATACCTAGGCGCACTGACTAAGGGGCTAATTTCGTGCCCTGTGCATGGTGATTTTGAACAGCGCCCGAATGCTCACCTTTCAGGTAAAGGGTGTCCTAAATGTTCGAAATCGTACCCAAAAAACCGCGAAGTGATCGTAAATGAAGCGATAAAGGTACATGCGGGTAAATACGATTATTCGAAATTTATTTATACCGGTGCGCTTTCTAAAGCCATTATTACCTGCCCCGAACATGGGGATTTTGAGCAACGCCCCGATGCCCATTTACGTGGTGTAGGTTGCCCGCTTTGCGCCAAAAAAGGCAAAAAAAAAACCAATGAACAGTTTACGCAGCAGGCTCAATGTATTCACGGCGAACGCTATGATTACAGCTTATTTGGCTATGTAAACGTACGGACAAAGGGCACAATTATTTGTTCACTACATGGTGAATTTGAGCAGCTTCCATCGAATCATCTTGCGGGTAATGGCTGCCCTCGATGTGCTGCATTAAGTAAGAAAAACCAGCAAATATCACCTAAAAAAGAGCCAGTAAAACAACAATATTTGATGTGTTAAAATCAATTACCATGAACAAAAACAGCCCCCTATTTCCATTTTAGTGAAAATAGGGGGCTGTTTTTGTTTAGCACTTGTATACCAAGCTAATTCAAGGCACTAAACTTAGAGTGACTTCTGCGTGAAAGCTGATTATTTAAATAGCTTACCAGTAATGGTATACCAGCCTCGATAAAGCAGTAACGCAAAAAGGATTAATGAGCACCCTATTATCTTCTCTGCTGGCATCTTCTCGCCATACCATAGAATGCTCAAAAACACCGTCCAGACCGGTTCTAAAACCATTATAATGGCAGCATTAGCCACACTCGTGTGTTTTTGCCCTGCTGTTTGTAATACATAACGGATACTTGTTGCAATCAATACGCTAGAGGCGAACCAGCCCCAAATTTCTAAATCAACCGTTTGTGGCCATTGCTCAAACATTAATGATGCAATCAGCCCCATCACACCTGTTACAAATAATTGAACACACGTCAGTAATAACGTGGGAATGCGCTGCGCGTATCGACTATTAAAATTAAACTGTAATGCCAATAATGCAGCTGCCAATAAAAACCACACTTGGCTTACTGATTGATGCCAACCACCGCCTGATAGCGATAGTAAAACCAGACCAACAATGGCAAAGGGTAACGAAATCCAAAAAGGACGATTTGGCTTTTGTTTAAATAACGGCCATGCTACTAACGGAACCAATAGCATAGAAAGGCTCATAATAAACGCCCCTTCGCCAAGGGTATCGCTGGCTGAAATCGCATAGATCCAAGTCAGTAATGCCGCCCCCAACAACATACCGACCAGTGACGATTGCGCGATGTCTTTCAGGCTCACTTGCTTAAATAAACGGTAACAAAAAGGAAGTATAAGCAATGAGGCCAGTACAAACCGTAAACCAATAAATCCAAAAGGCGGGAGGCCTTGAATGGTTTGCTTAGAGAAAATCCAACCCGCCGAAGCCAGTAATGTTGCACAAACTATCAATAAATCTGCGCGTCTGTGTTGTGTCATAACATACCTAAATAACAAAAAAGAGGATAAAAGAATGGTTGGATGGGAATGCCATTCCTACACATATTTCCCTTGAATTAAACACACTGAGGCTACTTTGAATCCTGCACCTAAGGTGACTTGGGTATATAAACTGATATACTTGCGTTAGATTCTTTCATTGGCAATAAACATGACTCAAACAAACAATCCTCTTCACGGCATCACTCTCGAAAAGCTATTAACTGAACTTGTCGAGCATTATGGTTGGGAAGAACTAGGCTATCGCATCAATATTCGCTGCTTTAACCAAGATCCAAGCATCAAATCTAGCCTAAAGTTTTTACGTAAAACGGAATGGGCAAGAACAAAAGTTGAAGAACTGTACGTACGCACGAAAAAATAAATATCGTTCGTAACTAGGGCGTGTTGAGGTTTCAGGTTCGGCCAGAGTATAAAACCTCGACATGCCCTAAAGTACAAGTATTCTATCCAATAGCCCTCATTGGATAGATATTATTCACACCTTATTCTTCGTTTTTTCATCGCTTTTTTATAGCAACACCTTCTAACAAACGATGATTAACCAGGTAGTACAACAACCCCTAAAGGTTCAAGTAATTGCTCTTGCTGCCAATCACAAATAGTTACCTTTGCAACACTCACTCGACGAATATCAAGCCCAGTAAGATCAACATGGCACAAGTTACATTCCGTCATATCGAATTGTCCCCATGCTTCTGGCGAAAACTCACCACGGCTTAAATCAGACCCTTTGAATGTAGCACCTAATAGGTTGGCACCATTCCATTTATTTTCAAATAACTCACACTTTTCTAAGCGTTGATTTTCAAAATTAGCATACGATAAATTACAACGAGAAATATAAGCAGAGCAAAAAAAGGTATTGTGAGTTATGTAATTCGCAAAGCTGGCCAACACAAAATCAGCCCCTTTTAACTGGCTATCTCTTAATTCAATACCAAAGCACTGAGCACCTCGAAACTGCGCCATGCTCAAATCACAATGCTTGAAACTAGCATCTTTTAATTTTGTATATTCAAACTGACAACCATCCACGTCGCCGCGCTCAATGAATTGGCATTCGATAAACGCGGCATCAGATAAATTTGCACGGTTAAAATTACAACGATAAAACAGACAATTTTCAAAATGAGCATCTTGAAGATCTTGCTCACTAAAATCGTGTTCGGTAAATGTTTTATTCGTAATATGCATGAATAGCCTTTTTGCTTAAATGAGTAATGCCATACTTAACAAGTAGATGGTCAAATATTTGTGCAGGAAAAATAGTGAATAACAAAACAATAATTGAAGTAACTAGGATCAGTTTACAAAATGTCTAACGTTGTTAGGTGATTAAAACTCGCGAAGATGATCTGCTACTTGTCGATACCCAATACCTCATTAACATACGTAGTGAATCATAAAAATGCAATAACCTTGTAGTTCCATACAAGAATGAAAATATGAATTAACTCATTTGCTTAACCGCAAAAAAATACGACTGTTTTATAAAAACAGCCGCATTAATGATATATCCAAGTTACCTCAAGATACTCGTTTCAGATAGAATTGTTAGCTTTCCGTATCTCTACAAATTTCAGCAATCATACGTAACCGACGTTCAGGTTGAGCAACAAATGGATTGGTCGTATCCCATGCGTACCCCGCTAAAATAGAACAAATCATCTGTTTGATTTTATGATCGGGATTTTCATGAAAAATCACATCTTGCAGCTCACCAGAATACCAACCTTCAACATAAACTCTAAAAGTATTAACACCTATCATTAATGCCTCGGCATACTCTTTGTGCCAATCCACCGATTCGCCATTAAATTGCCGAATCAATAAATCTGTCGCAATTTCGGATGATTTCATCGCAATGGTGACACCAGAAGAAAACACTGGATCTAAAAATTCACCCGCATTGCCTAACAGCGCAAATTTATCGCTGCATAAGGTTTTTACATTCGCAGAATAACCGCCAATTTCACCCGCAGGGTTGGGGAACTCTGCTTTGGCTAATAATTGACGAAATTTGGTATCTTCGCTCGCGAGCTGTTTAATTGCCGCTATATTATCTTCTGAATAATCAGCAAAAAATGCCGGCTCAGCAACGATGCCAAACGAACACGTTCCATTACTGAATGGAATTAACCAATACCACACATCTGGATTATCGGGATGAACCGATATTAAAATTTTATTGCGATCGTAATCGAGGTTTTCTAGTGCTGATGTATCAATATTGTCGACTACATGCGTGAATACCGCCCTTCGTGTTGGTAAACATGATGGTTCTTCTAATGCTAATAAACGTGGAAGCACCCGCCCAAAACCACTCGCATCCAATACGAAATCAACCTCTAATTCATAACTCTTATCGTGTTTATCATTTACAGTTAGTACTGAGTGCTTACCCGCAAGATCAATATTCATTAATGTATGTTGATAACGAATTTCAACACCTTGATCAACCGCTTCGTCGGCAAGCACTTTATCAAAGTTTGCCCGCTGTACTTGAAACGTAGTGCCTGCACCTTCGGTAAATTTGTCCGTAAAATTAAAACAGGTATATTTGCCATTACGATGAAAAGCCGCACCATCCTTAAATTGAAAATTGGCACGCTTTACCGCTGATAGCATATTCGCTTTTTCTATCACTTCCATACAGGCTGGTAGCAGGCTTTCACCAATTGAAAAACGTGGGAAAAGGCTTTTTTCAAGTACCACCACATCAATCCCTTTTTGGTGAAGTAATGCTGCGGCAACCGAGCCAGAAGGGCCTGCACCAATAATGGCAACTTGCGTACGCTGTTTTGAACTCAAACGGTAAATCCTCAAAAAAGGCAGTGAGCTTTAAATAAAGACCATTACGTTATACCCAAGTTACCTCAAGCTGATCGTTTCAGCATCTTGAGGTGACTAGGTATATAACAACCCATCTTTTCTTTTGCTCATAAATCATTGTAATTTCTATTATGAGAATTATACCAAACTATTTGCATTCTCTTCGTGATGAATCCCCTAGGGTACTAACATTTAATGAATGCAAGTTCTTTTGAATCATCACTCAAGATCATAAAAATAATGAGATGAGATTGGTATGATCCATTTTCTACTTTCTTCCGTACAAATAATAAAATCGGGGAGGTGGTAATGAAAAATATTATTGGTTTGATAGTTATCTTATTTTTTACTCAAGGATGTGCAAACACTGCCTTTTTCTCGCCATCTAAAGCACAAAACCTTAATCCAGATATACGCTGGATAGAGTCAGAGTCTGGTAATCGTATTGCCCATTTATGGATACCAGCAGAAGAGGGTATTCAGCATCGAGGTTTTATTGTGCACTTCCATGGCAATAGCGGGCATATGGAACAAACACAAGAAAAAGTCGATTGGCTCGCGAAATATGGATACGATGTGATGGTGTTTGACTATTCCGGTTTTGGTCATTCAACAGGCAGTGTTGGCGACAAATCTGCTTATTTAGACGCGATAAGTATCTTGAAGCATACAGAAAAATCACAAATAAATACGCAGCAACCCACCTTCATTATTGCGACATCTACTGGCGGTAATATTTTTTTGCGGGCACTAGCAGATAATCCAATAAACCTTAATGGCATCATAATTGATTCATCGTTTACAAGTTATGTTGATGAGGCCAAGTTTGTCTTAAATAAAGGGATGTTTGGCGAATTGTATTCATGGGTGGCACATATTGTAATGCGTGACAATTACTCAGCTAAAGAAATTGTAGCAACCTTACCTGAAATGCAATCACTCGTTATTCACTGTGAAGCAGACAATATTGTACCCATCGCGTCAGGTGAAGAAATTTATCAACAGCTACCTGGGAACAAAGATTTCTGGCGATTAGATTCTTGTAATCATGCTCGAGCTATGACAAACGCATTCCCTGATAATCAAAAGCGTATTGTAAATTGGTTAGAACAAGCGACTCCATTATTTGAAGCCACTGATTCAAGCACTGTCTCATTCCAAGTTGCGAATACCAACTTGCCAACCTTAAGTGAATAAAAAGGCTGAAAAAGCTCTGCCGATAATAATGACATGAACATTTTACAGCCTCTAGAATTAGCCCGCTTTTAGTTCTAATAAAGTATGACCAAGACCAATATCGTCAGTACGTGTCGCAACCACAAAGCCCGCCTCTTTTACAATTTCTAAAAAATCATCACTTCGATAAAAACGGCTGTTGCCATTCGCAAGGCATGTAAAATACAACGAAGTGGCATTTAAGCTGTATGCAGCGGCATCATAGCGTTGCGAATCCCAGAATAACTCAAGAATATAGACAGTCGCATCATCAGACATAGCAGCACGTACACGACGTAGAATACTGAGTATTTCCATTGGTGAAAAACAGTCTAAGAACTGGCTCATCCACCACACATCAGCACCCGTAGGTAGTGAATTAGAAGCATCCAACATGTTAGTTGGATAACCTTTTATACGTTCTGAAAAACCATTTTCATCCGCATTTTTTAATGCCATATCAATCTGCTGAGGCAAATCAATAATGGTCACTTCAACATCAGGGTTATGATTGCAGCATTGCAATGCCCACTTACCCGTATTGCCGCCAATATCAAATAATCGTTTGGGTTTACCCTCAAACACACGTTCGAGTAAAACAGGGAAAGAACGATCTGAATAAAAGTGATCGAAATTAAACCAACTCTCTTTCGCTTTTTCTGGCAACTGAGATAAACCTTCGTAGATGGTTGTCCAATCACCCAGCTCTTTCAAACCAGCAGGCGTCCCCTCTTCTATCGCTTCGGTCAAATGCATCATTGCGGCGTAACAAACATCCGCAGTGAAATCCATATTGGCACGAGTCATCCCATCATTCGCTAAGAAATAGCCTAGATTCGCCAAAACATAATTAGGTTTATCCCACGTAACAATATGCGCACTCAATGCCATATCAAGTAAGACCTTTACACCATATTCACTCACATTGGTTTTTGCTGCGATATCAACCGCATTGAGCCCTTGCTTACCCGCTTGATCTAATGCAGCAAGAATACCTAAATCACGTAGTGTTCTTGCGGTATGAAAAACGATAGGAGCAAAAGCCAATTTTTGAGCTTCTGTTTTTGCATCTAGTGCATTAAATGGGTCGTTTTGATATAAAGTCACAGACAAATCCAATATGAAAGCGAAAAGTAAAGTATGTATACCCAAGTTACCTCAAGATGAATCCAGCATCTTGAGGTAGCTTGGGTATAAGTTTTAATAACTTATCATAATGCCATGTTGTTCAGAGACAAAAATATGGCGCATTTCTGAATTCCACAACCAACATGTCATATTATAATCAACCAAATGAATATAATGTGACGTAGCTATTACGATATAAGCCCTTAAATGATTTTAATAATTAAAGCGCTAGCATAGCCAGTTTTTTCTTAATATCTACATCTAAATTATTTACCCAGCGGTTATAGTTACGGTGTATTTTACCGTCGCTATACTTGAGGTTTTCTGAACTAACATAGTTAATTGAGTAGGTTTTATTGCTGTATTCAACATCAATGACTGCATCATGAGATCGCGTAGAATATTCACCACGAATAGTTCCGGGTTTAGTTTCAGTCATTATCCAGCCACGGTTCATGCCAGATTCGATAATTGCTTGTTTTACTTGCGAAATTTGAAGGTTATAAGCAACTGGGGTATTCTCTACATTATGGATTGGTTGTACACGCCCACAACCTGAAACAGCCAATAACATTACGGCAATGGTCAGACCTTTAAATAGTTTCATTGTTTCTCCTTTTTCTTAATAAATGGGCACTTATGAGTGTTTTTGTATTGTAAATGAGTAAATAATCACAATAATGGATTCACACAAAGAACCACTAATGATGAAATCATAAATATTTCTGATAGAACTAACAAGTCAACGAGTATACAATACCAAAAATGAACAGTGTACATTTCAGTATAATTAATTTTATCGCGCTATCTCCGGGATTGTCGGATCTTAATGCGTGGCAAGAATGGGCTAGCAATCAAAAGCAGTGGCCAGAACCACTAACGCCTGTACCTCATCATTTGATACCGCCGATGATGCGTCGTCGAATGAGCTCTTTAAGTAAACTTGCCATGCAAACAGCACTCGCATTAACGGAAAACCATAAAATTGACTATATTGTTTTTGCCAGCCGCCACGGCGAACTCACAAGAACAGTCAAGTTGATGCAAGATATCTTAGTGGGTGAAGATGCCTCACCGATTGCATTCTCTCAGTCTGTACACAATACGGCTGCAGGTTTATACACGATAGCAACAAAGCAGGCGATTCCGGTTACCTCAATAGGTGCTTGCGAGAATACGCTTCACGCTGCTTTAATTGAAAGTGCTTCTTATCTAAGTGATAACCCTGAACATAAAGTGTTGGTGGTTGATTTCGATGAGCCTCTTCCTGAACCTTATCAAGAATTTGATTCTGCAGAGCTAAATACGCCTGCATACCATGGTTATGCCTTGGGTATGATTCTTTCGAGTGGAGATGGCTATCAGTTAGCTTGGGAAGCTGGGCTCAAAAATAAAAACGTACAAGAGTCAAAACAGCAATACCCACAAACACTGAATGTAATCGCTAACTTACTTAGCAGTAAACAAGAGTGGACGATTGCAGCACCCCGCACATTCTGGCATTGGAAGCGTTAGAACGATGGAATATCAGCCTCTTACAGTCAAACAGAACATCAACAAGTTGTGGCGAGTATTTGCTACTGGTTTGTGTTTTTCTATTTTTGGTTTAGGGGCGCTTTGTCTTACCTTTATCGTTTTTCCGATCATAGCAATATCGACTAACAATCAGCATCAACGCGAAATGCGTGTACAGTCGATTATTCAGCAGTCCTTTGCTTTTTTTTGTCGAACAATGCGTTTGTTCGGCGCTATAGATTACAAACTTGCTGGCGTAGAAACACTACAACAAGATCGTAATTGCTTAATTGTTGCCAATCACCCAAGTCTGATTGATTACGTTCTTATTGCCTCGTGCCTACCACAGTGCGATTGTTTAGTTAAAGCCAGCATTTGGCACAATCCGTTTATAAAAGGCATTGTAAAGGCAGCAGGATATATACCAAATCGAGATCCAGAAAGCTTAATTGAAGACTGTAATCAACGCTTAAAAAGTGGAAACGTATTACTCGTTTTTCCTGAAGGTACACGTACGACACCAAACAAAACATCTAAACTTCAACGTGGGGCTGCACAAATTGCAGTCAGAACAAAAGCAGACTTACGCGTCATCCATATTACAGTTACGCCCAGTTTTTTGACAAAAGAGAAGAAATGGTACCAGGTACCGGATACTAAACCCTTTTTTCACGTGGAAGTGAAAGGTAAGATACCCGTTACACCTTTTATCTGTGAGGCTGATTCAGCAACATCGGCAGCAAGACATGTTAACCATCATCTTGCTACGGTGCTTTTTCCACCTTCAGAATAACAATAAGCACTCAAATAGAATAAGTAGGCCACAAGTGGAACAATTACAGATCGAATTAAAAGAACTCATCATTGAAGCGCTTAACCTTGAAGATATCACGATTGATGATATTGAAACGGATGCACCTCTTTTTGGTGACGGTTTAGGGCTCGATTCAATTGATGCATTAGAACTTGGCTTAGCCATCAAGAAAAAATACAACATTATTATCGATGCAGACGATACCAATACACGCGAGCACTTTGCATCTGTTGCTAACCTTGCGGGTTATATTTCAAAGAACAAAGCCTAACTAAACATTATATCTAGCCATAAGTAATGCCAACATTTGTGGGCACAGAAAAAGCGTATACATTATGACAGAAGTAAATCGTAACGAAGTTTTCAACCAAGTACGTGATGCATTGGTTGAATTATTTGAGATTGATGTTGATGACATCAAACCTGAAGCACAACTTTATCAAGAGCTTGATTTAGACAGCATTGATGCCGTTGATCTTGTTGTTCACCTACAAAATTTAACGGGTAAGAAAATTAAACCTGACGAATTTAAAGCAGTTCGCACCGTTGATGACATTGTAGATGCTGTCGTTGAACTACTAAAGGCTGAATAATGCGCTGGCTGACAATACTGTCAGCAATTGCACTGTTAGCTTATCCATTAGCCGTATACTACGGGCTTAGTCGTTGGGGGCTCGGTGCCGTTGCTGGATTGCTAGTGGTGCTATTTTTGCTGCGGATCATTGCTGGTAATCAAACTCGCTTACCCGAACTAAAATACATTGCTTGGCTTAGTGGTGGCGCTGGTATCGTGCTGGCTTTACTTGGCAGCCTGTTTAAGCAGGAAGGATGGTTTACCTTCTATCCCGTTATCGTTAATACCTTAATGCTAGGTTTGTTCAGTGCCAGTTTATGGCAAAAGCAAACACTGATTGAACGCTTTGCGCGCTTACAAGAACCTGAATTACCAGCTAGTGGTATTCGTTATACCCGTACTGTAACCAAAGTTTGGTGTGTTTTTTTTATCATCAACGGTTCAATTGCATTAACAACATGCTTTATGACGTTAGAAGTCTGGACCCTGTACAACGGACTCATCAGCTACTTATTTGCCGGTAGCTTATTTATTGGTGAATGGTTTGTTCGTCAATGGGTTAAAAGAAAGCAGGAACAATAAAGCACCATGAAAGAAACAGAAGTCGTTATGACCTTAAAATCACTGACTAACTTGATGGTTCAACCTTGGCCTGATACGCAACCAGTAGTTATCGCTCCATTAAATTGCACTGATTCTGAAAATACGGCATCTAACCGTACAGCCCTCGGTAACGTATTATGGTCACAATTCCGCTCAGATGTAAATGTATTAACCCAGCAACTTACCGCCAGTAAACACCAACGTTGGGCTATTTGCTTTGACGATAGCTATTTTTTTGCGGTCGCCTTTATGGCTGCCGCACACGCTAATCGCCACATCATTTTACCAGGAAACTACCAGCCAGCAGCTTTAGCTGAACTAGCACCACACTTTGATGCCGTTTTACACGATGGCGTGGCCGATCTTAGTACCACAGACATCGAACTATTCACCATAGATGCAGCATCGCTCATTGCGATGAGTGACTCTCAAACAACAAATAGCCCCCCATTTACATCATTACTTCTTAATACTATTTGTTTAACGCTATTTACTTCAGGGTCAAACGGCACCCCTAAGGCAATAGACAAAACGCTTGCGTTACTCGATGCTGAAATTGAACAACTTGATGCGGTTTGGGGTGAAAAGCTTTCAAACTCAACCATTACCAGTACCGTATCGCATCAGCATATCTATGGCTTATTATTTCGTGTTTTATGGCCATTATGTTCTGGTCGTGCATTTGAACGCTTAAATGTTATTTACCCAGAACAAGTCATTGCACACGCAAACCAAGACACCACTCTAATTAGCAGCCCTGCGTTGTTAAAACGGCTCACTGAAGAACATATGTCTAAGCCGTATCGTGCAATTTTTTCTTCCGGTGGCCCACTGTCATTGGATGCTGCACAACACAGCCATAATCTGTTTGAACAACGCCCTTTTGAAGTCTTTGGCAGCACTGAAACTGGTGGAATTGGTTACCGACAACAACAAGATGCCACTACCCCTTGGTTACTATTTCCAGCGATTAATATGATGTTAAATGCTGAAGGCTGCTTACGTTTATTATCACCTTTTATCGACACTAACAATTGGTATCAAACCAGCGATCAGTGCGCATGCTTAAGTGAGCGTACCTTTATGCTAAAAGGGCGAGCCGATCGTATTGTAAAAATAGAAGAAAAACGTATTTCTTTAACCGAAGTAGAGCGTCGTTTATGCGAGCTAGATTGGATTGAAGAAGCGGCTGTATTGCCACTGGAAGAAACCAACCGCTTAATTCTGGCTGCCGTTATTACATTGTCTGAAAATGGTAAGAAAACCATTGATGAATTAGGCAAAGGAAAGTTTTGGCTAACATTACGCCAAGCCTTACGGCAGTCAGTAGAACCTGTTGGCGTGCCCCGCCGCTACCGAACTGTTGATGAAATCCCACTAAATAGCCAAGGTAAGCGTTTAGTACGAGACTTAGAACAATTGTTCATCGATTAAAATCAACACGATAGATAAGATCATCATGATAAAACGTAAGCCTACAATTATTGCTCAACGCATTTCAGACAATAGCGCCGTGCTCACGCTAAAAGCTGATGCTGATATATTGGACTTTCAAGGTCACTTTTCATCTCACCCTTTACTACCAGGTGTTACGCAAATCGACTGGGCTATGCATTATGGTCAAACATTACTTCATGCCAACCCTCTTTTTGCTGGGATGGAAGTGGTGAAGTTTCAAGAGCCTATTTTACCCGATAGTACCGTCGAATTATCGTTAACATGGTCAGATGAAAAACAGAAATTACATTTCGTTTATACATCAGATAAAGGCACCCACTCTTCTGGTCGTATTAAATTGGATGCCAAGTAATGACAACCTTCTATCCTTGTTTTCTGATACCTTGTTATAACCATGGTGAAACAGTACCTGCTGTTATTGACTCGCTTGAACCTTATGGCTTCCCTATTATCGTAGTTGACGATGGTAGCGAAGAAAGCACCAAAACCATCTTGTGTGAGCAATCAAAGCGTGACAACGTCACTGTTATCACGCTTTCAGAGAATCAAGGAAAAGGTAGTGCTGTTACCGCAGGGGTCTATCAAGCGTATAAGCAGTGTTTTAGCCATGCAATTCAAATAGACGCAGACGGGCAGCACAATTTAGACGCTTTACCCAAACTAGTTACAGAATCAAAAGCACATCTTACAGCGCTTATTTCTGGTCAGCCGGTATATGACGAATCGGTGCCTAAATCACGCTTATATGGTCGTTACGCTACTCATATTTGGGTATGGATTGAGACACTTTCTTTCACCATCAAAGACAGTATGTGCGGTTTTCGCTCTTACCCTATTGGTCGTACTATCAAAATATTAGAACGTAATAATATTGGTAAGCGCATGGATTTCGATACCGAAATAATGGTACGCATGTATTGGGACGATTGTGATATCCGCTTTATCGATACCAAGGTGATCTATCCTGAAGGCGGGATCTCTCACTTCGATGCATTGTGGGATAACGTAAAAATCAGTGCCATGCACACTCGTTTATTCTTTGGCATGTTACCGCGAATTCCTAAGCTATTAAAACGCAAACCCAGCCAGCAACAACACTGGTCATCGCATACTGAACGCGGCACGATCATTGGCATAAAAGCGTTGTTAGCTGTATATGCGTTATTGGGGCGTAGTGCATTTAATCTTTTATTAAAAGCAGTTATGGCGTATTACTACCTGACGGGCAAAGCTGCACGTAAGGCATCAGAAGAATACCTTGATCAGCTTAAAAAACACGCCCAACAGCAAAATATAGCATTACCCGCAAAGCTCAGCAGCTATAACCATTTATTGTCTTTTGGCCATACCATGCTTGATAAACTATCCGCATGGCGCGGCGACTTTTCTGAGAAAAACCTGACCATACATGGTCAAGAGCATTTTGACAGCATTGTCGAGCAACAGCGTGGCGTGGTAATTGTCGGCTCCCATTTGGGTAATTTAGAACTTTGCCGAGCACTAAGCCGTCGCCATAAACATATAAAAATTAACGCGTTAGTTTTTACCGAACATGCTGAACGTTTTAATGCCGTTATGAAGGCTGTTAACCCAAATTCTGATCTCAATCTTATTCAAGTCAGCACGCTTGGACCGGACACTGCTATTTTACTGCAACAAAAAATTGAACAAGGGGAATGGATTGTCATTGTTGGCGATCGTACCTCTGCCACCAAAGAACAACGTGTTGTCTGGGCTGATTTTCTTGGCCAACCAGCACCATTTCCTCAAGGTCCATTCATGTTGGCTGCCGTGCTAAAAGCACCGGTTTACCTCTTATTTGGACTTAGGGATGATAATCAAAAGACACCGCACTTTGATGTCTACTTTGAACCTTTTAGCGAACAAATCAAACTACCCAGAGGTCAACGTGAAGAAGCCCTTACTCAGGTGGTCAATCAATATGCAAATCGTTTAGAACACTACACGATGAAAGCACCACTACAATGGTACAACTTCTTTAATTTCTGGCAGTTAAGTGGAAAAGATAATGACAAATAATACTCAGCAACCTATTACATTTGGCGCAGAACGTCTCACCATCGAAGATGTTATGTCTATCGCCAATGGCGCTGCAGCCGCCATGAACAGTACCCCTGAATACACCGCGAAGATCGATCGTAGCGTTGCATTTCTAGAGCGCCTTTTGAAAGAAGAAGGGGTTATTTATGGTGTAACAACAGGCTATGGTGATTCATGCACTGTCGCGATTCCACCCAACCTTGTTGATGAGTTACCACTTCACTTAACCCGTTTTCACGGCTGTGGCTTAGGTGAAAATCTTGACCACCAGCAAGCCCGTGCAGTATTAGCGACGCGTTTGTGTTCTTTGTCTCAAGGCTTTTCTGGCGTGAGCCACGATTTGCTCAATCAGCTTGTAACGTTAATTAACCACGATATTTCACCTCGTATTCCTCAGGAAGGTTCTGTCGGCGCAAGTGGCGATTTAACCCCGCTATCGTATGTTGCTGCGGTATTAATTGGCGAGCGAGAGGTTATCTACAAAGGTGAGATTCGACCAACAGCAGACGTATTTGCCGAATTAGGTATTACACCGATCAAGCTAAAGCCTAAAGAAGGCCTAGCCTTGATGAACGGTACCTCAGTGATGACAGCATTAGCTTGTATCGCTTACAAACGTGCCGAATACCTTGCTCAGTTAGCAACCCGTATTACTGCGATGGTGTCTTTAGGCATGCATGGTAATGACTTCCATTTTGATGAAGCATTATTTGCTGTAAAACCGCACCTTGGCCAGCAGGAAATTGCAAGCTGGTTGCGTTCAGATCTTCAAGCGGATACACCACCACGCAACAGTGATCGCCTACAAGATCGTTATTCTCTGCGCTGTGCTCCACACGTGATCGGTGTATTGCAAGATACCCTACCGTGGCTACGCCAGATGATCGAAAATGAACTTAATAGCGCCAACGATAATCCAATTATCGATGGTGAAAACGAGCGAGTTCTACACGGTGGTCACTTCTATGGCGGTCATATCGCGATGGCAATGGACACCTTAAAAACCGCCGTTGCTAATATTGCCGATCTTCTGGATCGTCAAATGGCGCAGTTGATGGATTACAAGTTCAATAATGGACTACCGTTTAACCTAACTGGTGCAGAAGGCGAACGTAAACCAATTAATCACGGCTTTAAAGCAGTACAAATTGGTATTTCCGCATGGACAGCCGAAGCATTAAAAAACACCATGCCAGCCAGTGTGTTCTCACGTTCTACTGAATGTCATAACCAAGACAAAGTCAGCATGGGCACCATTTCCTCTCGTGACTGTTTACGTGTTTTGCAATTAACCGAGCAAGTGACAGCGGCTTCACTATTAGCGGCAACGCAAGCGCTAGAGATCCGCAAGCGCCATAATGAGCTCGACGAGAACCACTTTAGCCCTGCGCTGAAATCCATGACGGAAGCTGTGCTTAATGATTTCGAATTTGTTATTGAAGATCGCCCACTAGAAGGGGAGCTACGTCATTTCATCGAGATGATTCAACAGCAGCATTGGGATCTTTACTGATCCTCACCATCAGCGATGCATGATCAAACACGGAGCTTTTTTAAATGACAGAACAACACCGTATTCTAGATGCCGACATCATTATGGTGACATCTTTCCAAGATGCCGATCCCATGGGTGTGGTTTATCACGGTAACTACTTCCGATATTTTGAAGAAGCTCGCCGTATTTTGATGGAAAAAATTGCCTACAGCTACCACGACATGATGGCTTCTGGTTACATGTGGCCGATCATTGATACGCGGGTTAAGTACGTTAAGCCTATCCCGTTTAATCATCAAATCCGTATTACTGCAACGTTGACTGAATGGGAAAACCGCCTGCGGGTTGATTACGTTATTTACGATGCAGAATCAGGGGTACGTATGACCAAAGCACATACCATGCAAGTTGCAGTTGGTATTGAAGATGGTGAGATGTGTTTTGTTTCGCCTAAAGCATTCACCGATAAAGTGGAGACATGGCATGCCAGCACGGAATAATATCGCGAGTGGCGACATTCGCACTCCACGAACAACAGCTAAGCGTTTATTACACAACGTCACTCTTGGGTTAAGCCTATGTGCAGGGCTTATCAGTTTTTCATCAAACGCAATTACATTACCTGATCTGCAAGAGAAATTATCGAATCAGCCGATTGTTCGTGGCGACTTTGAACAAACTCGAAAAATGGAAATGTTCAATGCACCGTTAACCTCGCAAGGGCAATTTCTATTAGCAGAAAAGCAAGGGTTGCTGTGGCAGCAAACTACCCCTTTTCCCGTTGCCTTAGTGTTAACCAAAGACAAGTTAAGCCAGCAATTTGGCGATCAAGACGCACAGGTGGTTTCTGCAAGTGAGAACCCGATGGTGTTCTATTTTAGCCACGTATTCCTGTCATTATTTAAAGGCGATACTAGCCAATTAACTGAACAGTTTAAGCTTGCCTTAAGCCAACAGCCTAATAAAGAAGAAGAGTGGCAGTTAGTGCTTACGCCTAAAGCAGCTCCTTTAAATGCTGTCTTTAAGACAATCACGATCAATGGCGATACGTTCATTAACCATTTAACGTTAACCGAAATTCGTGGCGATGTGACTGACATTACATTTTCCAACCAACGTACAGCCCCTGCTGAACTGACTGTAGAAGAACAACGTGCCTTCCAATTCTAAACTTGCCTTTGCTTGGTTATTCATCACTCTAGTTTTTATTGGTGCCTTAGGGTATCAATTGACCGTGCGTAGCCAGTCACCAATAGAAACCAATATTCTGGCATTGCTACCGGAAAATCGGCAAGATCCTATCGCACAAGAGGCCTTTGATCAGGTCGCGAATAGCATGAGCGATAAAGTTATCTTTCTGATCGGAGGCCAAGATAAACAAGTGTTATTAGCGGCTTCTGAGCAATTATCAACAGAACTAGCAACGGTGGGGCTATTCAGCAAAGTCACAGGTAGAATCAGTCAGAACGTACAACAAGCTTGGGGTGAGTTATATTTCCCTAAACGCTTTCAACTACTGACGTCAGAACAACAAACACGCTTGCAACATACCCCTGAGCTGCAAAATCAGCAGGTTCTTCAAGCGCTTTATAACCCATTTTCAGGGGTAACAGGCAATGAACTGCGCAGTGATCCGTTTCTGCTCTTTCGTGATTTTCTTTCTCAGCTAACGAAGCAATCAGGCAACTTTCAATTAACTGATGGCTTTTTAACAACGGATTATCAAGGCAAAGATTACATATTAATTACTGCCGATTTATCAGATTCAGCCTATAGCTTAAGCCTTCAACGCCAGTTGCCTGCACTCACCACGTTAGAAAATAATATTCGTCAGCAATATAATGTCGACGTACTGCACACAGGGGTGATCTTCTATGCGGCACACGGCACTGAAAGTGCTAAGAGTGAAATAAGTACCATAGGGCTAGGCTCGCTGCTTGGCGTTATCGTCTTACTATTGGCGGTATATCGCAGCGCTTTACCTATCGCTCTTGCCTTGCTGTCTATTAGCTGTGGGTTACTGTCAGCATTTGTATTAACCGTCGCTATTTTCGGTAAAGTCCATCTGTTCAGCTTGGTATTCGGTGCCAGTTTAATTGGCGTATCTATCGATTACGCATTCCATTTCCTTACAGACCGTTTAGCGGCAGGCAATAAATGGAATGCACAACAAGGTTTACATCATATTTTTGCAGCTATCACTTTGGGGCTTATTACCAGTTTAATTGGCTACCTTGGTATGCTTATCGCACCTTTCCCTGGCTTGCAGCAATTATCTTTATTCTCTGCCATTGGCTTAACCGCGGCTTACGCGACAGTCGTATGCTGGTATCCGATTTTAGCGCGTAAACCTAGCCAACAGCGCGGTACTTTGCCCTTCATGCACACAATGACAGCATGGTTAGATTTATGGCAAAAACCGATTATTCGTGTTGCTTTCCCTTCGATCATATTGCTCGCAGCCTTGGCTGGTGTTTATCATGCCGATTACAATGATGATATTCGCCAACTACAGGCACTACCGTCTGATTTGAAACAACAAGAAGCAACGATTAAAGCCATCACCGGCGTAAGCAGTAGCCAGCAAATGTTGTTAGTAAAAGCAGCCGACGAACAAGATCTGCTAAACCAATTACAGCAAGTGGCACAGCAGCTTGATACGTACCAACAGCAAGGTGCATTGGGTGGATACCAAAGCATTAGCCAGTACCTGCCGTCTGAAAATACTCAACGCGATAATTTCGCCTTAGTAAAACAGCTTTATCAGCAGCAAGGCGATGCATTAACACAGCAGTTAAAACTCAATGCACCTGTAGCATTTGAACAAACATTTACTCCTCTAACCATTGATGATTTTCTGGCGTCCCCCGTTGCTGACCCATTGCGCTTCATGTGGCTGGGTAAGTTACAAGGCATACAATCTGCCATCATTATGTTGAGCGATGTACACCAACCCAAGATTATTCAACAGTTCGCAAGTCAGCAGCCTAATATAAGCTACCTTGATAAAGCGGATGAGATCTCCCTGCTATTTGGTGAATACCGAGTACGAGTGACAGAATTACTGATTGGTGCAACATTGGTAATTTGGGCATTGCTTGCTTGGCGCTATGGCATGAAGAAGGGCGTTTTGCTTATTTTACCGCCTGTTATTGCTGGCTGTGTAGGCATAGCCGTCACAACAATTACTGGTGTACCGTTAAACTTATTTAACTTGCTCGCGCTAATATTAATTTTGGGGATTGGGATAGATTACACCCTATTCTTTGCTGAGCAGGATCATGCTATTGATGATAACGCTGAAGGCAACTCGGAATCAGTTTCGACCCAAAGTACATTTCTGGCAATCAGCCTATCAGCAGCAACGACACTATTATCATTTGGCTTATTGGCCTTGAGTGCGACCCAAGCGATACACAGTTTTGGCATTACCGTGCTTACCGGCATTATCGTGGCGTGGTTACTCGCCCCTTTGTCTATGTCAGTTCAATCCATGTCGGTTCACGATAAACAGACTAATAATACTCGACACAATGAGGCGAATGAATAATGTTCCCCATAACCCAGCGATCAATAATGCAGAAAATGCCACTCAAGCCATTCGCGTTAGCCATGTTGGTATTCACCTTCAGCGGTTGTGCGATGAAGCCTGAACAACAAGCCAATCAAGTTAGTATTGCACCCGATACCTTGGTCACATTACCGACAGCAGCCCAATTAGGGCATTCATTAACCGCAAGCCAATTGATCACCGCTCAGTGGGCAGAACAAACCCACCAGCTACCCGTGCAACTGCAAGTCGATAGTCAGAAGTTGGCACTGGCTGGCTTTTCATCGTGGGGATCTCGTATTCTGAGCTTAACCTATGAAAACCAGACGATTGAAGCCAGTGTCTTACCAGGATTAGGGGATACGCTGCCCAAGCCTGAGCAAGTATTGTTTAACTTAATGCTGACTCTATGGCCGTTAGATGCATGGCATAAGCCACTAGAAGATGTGGGATGGCAGCTAATAGAAACGGCACAACACCGCCAGCTCATTGATGATAACGGTATTGTTGTCGCTGATATTAACTATCAGTCACCACAGCACCTTGATGGTGATATTACCTTTATCAACCATCAATTTGGCTACACAATTACCATTAAAACGTTAGATTACAACCAATAATAATAAGAAAGGCGATGACAATTAATATGCTGAACACCACAAAAAGAGAAAGAAAAATAACGCCTGTATTTATTCATGGCTGTGGGTTCCATTCTGCGCTAGGCAAAAATGCAGAAGAAATACATTCACGCCTGCAGCAAGGGACTTCACCCGATATGCTGCCAGTAAAAGGCTGGTTGAATGATGGTTCTGACACGGTTGTAGGTAAAATACGCGAATCCCTACCCACTGTGCCAGCACGCTACCAGCAGCAAGATACTTTCAATAATCGCCTTGCACTATCAGCCTTGCAGCAAATTACTGCACCGATTGAGCATGCGATTAATCAATATGGCAAAGATCGTCTCGCTGTAATCATCGGCACCAGCACCTCGGGTATTTCAGATGGCGAGAAAGCCTTAAGCCAACAGATGGATAACGGCACTTTTCCTGCTGATTATCATTACTACCAACAAGAAATTGGTAATCCCGCTGACTTTGTTGCTGATTATTTCGGGCTAGAAGGGCCAACCTATACCATTTCAACGGCTTGTTCTTCAAGCGGTAGAGTTTTTCTTTCAGCCAAACGATTATTAAAAATGGGCACTGTTGATGCTGTTATCGTCGGTGGGGTCGATTCTCTTTGTCAGCTAACCTTAAATGGTTTCCACGGTTTAGACGCACTTTCAAACACCTTATGTAACCCTTTTAGCAAAAACCGTGATGGCATTAATATTGGTGAAGCGGCCGCATTCATGTTGTTAGCCTTAACGCCAGAGTCTGACGAAAAACAAGCCAAACAGCAGATCGCTTTGTTAGGTGTTGGTGATAGCTCTGACGCCCACCACATCTCGGCGCCACACCCAGAAGGCAATGGTGCAGAAGAAGCAATGCGCAAAGCACTGGATGATGCAGGGCTAGACCCAGAAAACATTGGCTACATCAATGCCCACGGTACAGCAACCCCGTTAAATGACGAGATGGAAGCGAAGGCAATTCATCGTGTCTTTGGTACAAAAACACCAGTAAGCTCAACAAAACCTTTTACTGGCCATACTTTAGGGGCAGCCAGTGCTGTTGAAGCCGCTATTTGTTGGCACATATTGCATTACAGCATTGATCTTCCAGTACAAATCAATGATGGTGAAATAGCAGACAGCCTTGCCCCCATTTCGTTAGTTGAACCGAATACGAAGCTTGTTCAGCCCGCGATTTTAAGTAATTCATTTGCCTTTGGTGGCAATAACATTAGCCTGATATTTGGGTACACACATGACTAATATTCCACATCTGCATCAACTTATTCCTCATGACACACCTATGGTGTTGGTTGATGAGCTCATCGACGTAGGTGAAGAACATGTTCATTGCCAGGTGAATGTCAACGAAAACTGCATTTTTTTCGATCCTGAAACCCGCAGCATTTCTGGGCATGTCGGCATTGAGTTCATGGCTCAATCTGTGGCAGGTTGGGCGGGGTACCATGCTTGGAAACAAGGCAAACCTTCACCCATTGGTTTTTTACTCGGTTGTCGCCGCTACCAAGCAGAATGCAGTGCCTTTAATGAAGGCGATTTACTCGATATTTATGCTGAACGCCTAATGGAAAATAATGGAATGGCCGTTTTCATCTGCCGCATTGAACACCAAGGGGCATTATTAGCCACGAGCCAATTAAATGCATTTGTACCATCACCAGAACAATTAGATCAAATGATTGGTCACTCTCAAGAAAATAGGAATCTTTCATGACCCGACAGGTATTAGTAACAGGCGCGAGCAAAGGTATTGGGCGTGCTGTTGCTACACAGCTTGCTAAAGACGGCTTTACTGTCGCAGTACATTACATGAGCGACAAGTCTGGCGCAGAAGCAACATTAAGTGATATTCAGCACGCTGGCGGTTCGGGTCGTATCATTCAATTTGATATCAGTGATCGTGCTCAATGCCGTGAACAACTTGAAGCCGACATTGCTGAGTATGGTGCCTACTATGGTGTAGTCAGTAACGCAGGTATTACCCGCGATACCGCATTCCCAGCGATGACAGAAGAAGAGTGGGACGGTGTTATTCATACCAATCTCGACAGCTTTTATAACGTACTTCACCCTTGCGTTATGCCAATGGTACAGAAACGCAAAGGTGGCCGTATTATTACATTAGCGTCTGTTTCTGGCATTATAGGTAACCGTGGCCAAACCAACTACAGCGCAGCAAAAGCAGGCGTCATTGGTGCAACCAAATCGTTAGCACTCGAGCTTGCTAAACGAAAAATTACGGTTAACTGCGTCGCACCCGGCTTAATCGATACAGGTATGGTTGATGAACATGTTAAAGAACATGCCTTGCCACAAGTACCATTACGTCGCATGGGCGAACCTGAAGAAGTCGCGGGTCTTGTTAGCTACTTGATGTCTGATATCGCGGCGTATGTAACCCGCCAAGTAATTTCGGTAAATGGAGGACTAATATGATCCGTCGTGTTGTTGTAACAGGCATGTCTGGCGTAACTGCTTTAGGAAATGACTGGAAGGCCATCGAGCCTAAATTGCGTGCTTGTGAGAATGCGACCCAGTATATGGTCGATTATGAACAATATGATGGCTTAAATACAAAACTTGCCGCGCCTATTAATGACTTTTCACTGCCTAAGCATTATACCCGTAAAAAAATTCGCTCTATGGGTCGGGTATCCAAACTCTCAACCTTAGCGACAGAGAATGCACTAATACAAAGCGGGTTACTCGATAACGACGTACTGACTAACGGTGAAACCGGCATTGCTTACGGCTCATCGACTGGTAGTACCCCCGCTATTGGTGCCTTTGGTGTAATGCTAAATGAAAAGAGCACCAGAGCCATCACCGCAACAACCTATGTGCAAATGATGCCCCATACAACCGCGGTTAACGTCGGTTTATTCTTTGGTTTTCGTGGTCGTGTTATTCCAACCAGTAGCGCATGCACATCTGGCAGCCAGGCCATCGGTTATGCCTATGAAGCGATTAAACACGGTTACCAAACCGTCATGATTGCAGGCGGCGCTGAAGAGTTATGCCCAACAGAGTCGGCGGTTTTTGATACTTTGTTCGCGACTAGCCTCCAGAATGATGCACCTAAAACGACCCCTCGCCCCTATGATACCGATCGCGATGGTTTAGTGATTGGTGAAGGTGCAGGTACCTTGGTACTAGAAGAATACGAACACGCTATTGCACGTGGTGCCAAAATTTATGCAGAACTGGTTGGCTTCGCCAGTAACTGCGATGCGGCTCATGTTACTCAGCCACAACAAGAAACCATGCAACTTTGTATGGAAATGGCGTTAAAAAATGCGAATTTGTCACCAGAATCTATCGACTACGTTTCTGCACATGGCACGGCGACAGAAAAGGGTGATATTGCAGAAAGTAATGCAACAGCCAACATCTTCGGCGATAAAGCACCGATTAGCTCGCTAAAAAGCTATTTTGGCCATACTCTTGGTGCCTGTGGTGCCATTGAAGCATGGCTGAGTTTAGAAATGATGCACACGGGCTGGTTTAGCCCAACATTGAACCTTGATAACGTCGATGAACGTTGTGGTGCATTAGATTATATTCGCGGTGAAGGCCGCAATATTAATTGCCAATATATTATGAGCAATAATTTTGCATTCGGCGGTATCAATACATCATTGATTTTCAAACGCTGGCAAGAATAGAATTAAAAAATAGAACGTAGTGCTAGAAATTGAAGAGCGGGTCTTAGGGCACGCTCTTCAACTAATAGCAGGAGTTCAATCTTGAGCAAATCTGCCAATCACACGTATCAGAATCCAGCAGTCTAGGTCACTTTCTAAGTCGTATTCCCTCACTGTGGGTCCAAACCTCTGCATCAAAACACTCAGGCTGGCAATTCTGGTTACTTTGATAATCATATTTCAACGATAAACTTTAGAGTTAAAACTCTATTTACCGTCAAATATTGGACGAACATCACAATTCCCACAGGCGAAATATGAAACCATACAAATTATCTTCTACACGTTAGTTTCTATAAATTCTTTTATATAAATATTTTCCCTATTCTGCTTGTCAGATTAGGGCTTTTTTTTGCTCTACTTGAAGTTTACTCCCACAAAACTCATCGAGATGTAAAAATGTTCCCAACATGGACCTTGATAACATCGATGAACGTTGTGACGCATTGGGCTATATTCGCGGTGAAGGGGACAATAGGGTTTAACGTGATGGTAAGGATCCACATGCGTGAATCCTTTCGTCAATAAGAACCAATTAAAAATTAATTAGAAACAACATCCAGTTTAAATGCCGTCACTTCATGCACTAATTCAGCCATACGTTGTTGAACAATATCCATTTCAGCATGAATACTAACAATCGTTTGATTCGTGCTTTGCGCCATTTCTAATAAATTATCAACATCGGAATCAACAGTGTTTGTTGTTTGCGATTGTTGCTCTGACGCGGTAGCGATACTGGTGTTGAATTCTGCAATGTCATTTACAGTACCAATCAACGCTTCCATTAGTGTTTTCGTTTCTGACACAACACTTTGAGTTTCATAACTCGCTTCACGACTTTGCTGCATGTTCACAAATGACACTTTGGCATTCTCACCGATACCATCAAGTAAATGTCGAATATCTTCTGTTGATTGTTTACTACGCTGCGCCAAAGTTCGTACTTCATCAGCGACTACAGCAAAACCACGACCTTGCTCACCTGCTCGGGCAGCTTCAATTGCAGCATTCAAAGCAAGTAAGTTCGTCTGCTCAGAAATTGCATTAATCGTATCAAGGATCTGCGATACATTAACCATCTGCTTTTCTAGCCCTTCAATGCACTCATAAGTTTGATTAACACTATCAAGCAAGCGTGTGGTGGTAACAAAAGATTGTTCCCCCTGATCATAACAAGCCATCGCGTTGGTTTTCACCAAATCAGTGCTCGTTTGTGCTTCACCTGTAATGCCTGCAACTTGATCACTCGTTTGCGCCATTTCAGTCATCGCAGCGGCAATACTGTCACAACGTTGGTGGGTCTGCTCACTCACCGTACGAGCGGTATCAACTAACGCGACCATAGCCACCATTTCTTGTTGAGTCTGGCTCGCAACACGAAGTGACTTTGCTAATGTGTCACTCAAACTAATAGCAAGACCATCAAAATGACGAGCTATTTCCCCTATTTCATCAGATTGGTCATCAGATTGGTCATCAGATAAACGTACGGTGAGATCTTTATTTCTAGCCATAATATCTAGCTTTTGCGTAAAGCCAGATACACGACGACGCAGCTTTATCACTGACTGCATAGTTAGTAAGATCAAAGGCAAGATCACCAAAACACTTAAGCTGATATACAGTAATCGAACAAAGCTCGCATTGTCTCGATTAGCTTGAGCTTTTAATAAAATATCAGCAGTCAAACTATCGCGTAACCCTTTAACTAAACCAATTCGTTGAGTGGCTAAATCAAACCATACAGAAGCTGTCGGGCCTTGAATGGATAACAACGTATTTTTCTGAGATAAATACTGTTGTTGAATTGTCATCACTTGCTGCCAAGTATTGGTTTGCGCTGTTTCACTAATACGACGTTTAGCATCACCTTCCAATAACATGTTAGCTTGACGTAAAGCGTAACGCTCGGCATCAATATAGCTACTGACTTGGGCATATTGGTCTAACGAAGAACGCTTACCTGCAAAAGCACCGTTTAATGCCCCCCTAGCTTTACCTGCTTGCTCTTTAACGACAAGCAAAGACAGCAACCCTTGCAGTTCTTGTTTTAAATCACGGTTGCTAATTTGTGTTAGCAACATAGATAGGTTATCGAGCGATAAAGTATTCACATTTGAATAATAAGCAAAAGGTGAATCAACAATGGCTAAACGATCCACTTGCGTACGAATATTTTGACGACTATCTAATTCATTCTGTACAGCACGCAACAAATCACGCACTAAAACCATATCAAGGCTTTCTGGTTTAAATTCAACTAAATTACGGTAAGCCTGATCAGCAACGTTACGCTGATTATTCAATCTATCACGCTGCGTACCTTGCCCTTTCGCAGCGATAACCCCCGCAGTTAAACCACGCTCAACCGCAAATTGATGAGCAACTTCATCGTAAAGATTAAACAGCTCAATAGTTTCACTTGATACCTCTGCATTAACAAGTTGCTTATTTGCAGCATCAATTTGCATTCCAATAAAGAATAATAAAAAAGAAGTTGGGATGATAAAAACTAATAATATTGTCGTTCGAATTGTAATCGAGCGAAATGGGTTAGGCATGATTAACCTTAGTGATAATGTCTATTACAACTGCATAATTTATCAAATGATGCCGCATAAAAATACAATACCCCACAGGTATTTAAAGCAATCGTGACCCAGCGCAATAAGGGTCAATTTCTTGACTTTTAACGTCACTATTCAGTCTTAATATTACAGTTAGCACCATAATTAAACACTCCCTAAGTGGTATTTACAGAAGGATAATTAAACACTTATGAATAAAAACTCATACTGGGAATGTGGCATATAAAGACCGGCCCGAGATTATTAACCGCCTCTAACGATAACCTGATTAAGATAAACTGACTGTTAGAGGCAATGGTTATATACCCAAGCCATAGTTACCCACTGTTTTTGTGGATAAGAACTTTTAAGCCTTTAAAAACATACAGATAACTATTTCAATGATAATAACTATAATATTTATCAAAATTAAATTGAAATAATGTAATCTCTCGCGAGATTTGGCAAATGAAACCGCCAGATAGTTAGCGCACAGCTTCCATTAACATTGGGAACAATACCTGCCAGCTAAAGACTATGATTGCCACTATCACAACTGTCCACACTAAACGTTCAATCCAACTCTTGCGGCTATAGTAGTTAAATGGGTCTGGCTCACCGCACTGTGGGCAGCTATTGGCTCGTTTCGAAATTAGTTTTTCGCAAGTTGGACAGGCAAAAAGTGGCATATGACTTTACTCCTTCCGTTACAATCACAATCTAAAGGTAGTGTAAAAATAATACGTTATTAGCAACAGTTAATAAGTATATTCAATAATATCAAGATCTACCTGCTTTGCTTTATGCTACTCATGAACTGTCTTAAAACGTACAACACATTTCGGGGCAAAGATGAGTCAGCCAAGAGTTTAACATCTGTACGGTTCACGGTTTAACGATGATATCCGACAAACAACAGTCACTTTTGATTGAAATTTAAACAGGTTATTTTTGGTTTTTCTTGGTTTTCTGAATTAGAGTGAACCTCTCCGGTGCTAGACTTAAGGTAAGCATATAATAACTAACTGGAAGAAAAGTAATGAGCTATAAGCACATATTAGTGGCTGTTGATTTATCTCAATCCAGCCAGATAGTGATTGATAAAGCGATCTCATTAGCTAAAGGCGCTAATTGCAAACTTTCATTTGTTTTTGTGGATGTTGATAAGGTGGTTTTGGCACAAAAAGAAAAACTGACATTACAGAAAGAGTTACAAACACTGGCGGATCAGAGTGATTATCCGATTACAGACACCTTAGTCGTCATAGGCGATCTTCATATAAAACTATCAGGAATAGTTAAAGAAATGGATATCGATTTAGTTGTTTGCGGCCACCATCATACATTTTTGAGTCGTCTATTCTCATCTGTACCCAAATTGGCAAATGCCGTTGAGACCGACTTATTAGTTGTTTATCTTGACCAATGATGGCAATGATTTACGGATACCCATAAAAACAGTGCATGAACATTGCATTCTAAGGTGATTTAATAGTTAGCACCTGCCATTAAATCAGCCCTTCTTCTCGGGCCTGATCTAGTACAGCCTCATCTGCATCTGCCATCACCACTTCCCAGAGTTCACCGATCTGATCGGCCTCTTCGCCACTGGTCAGCTTCTCCAACTTGTCGAGATGGCGCAGTGATTCAATGGTTAGATGCTCTTTAAACAGGGCTTGGGCTTGGTTTAAATGGTTCATCATCTGTCCTTTTTGGTTAACTCGCAGTAGTAACCGCTTCGTTAATGATGGTAGTGCTTTCACCTGCGGCGAAATAGAAAGCTTGCCCACTTTATAGTAGACCTGATAGCCCATTTCATGCGCCCAAATCGTCACAATTCTGACTGATAAATTAAATTAATTCTCTGCCGCCGCGGAAAATGACCAATATCGCGGGAGGCAAGGTGCAGTAAGTGTCATCATCAAAGGCTAACTCACGCTTGCCTTCATGGGTACGCTCTAGGAAATTCAGATACGTCAGTCACCATCACGGCAATGGCTTCAACGCAGAAGGCTAATAATGGACAGTTTATCGAAACCAAAAGATAAGCCGCACCATTGCAGTGCGGCTTTGTTCGATTTACTTACCTTCGTCTACCTACTCAGCACACGCAAGGTTTTTTACTGTATATCGTCTTTCTGTCTTCGCCACTCATTACGATGAGTATGCCGTATTCGATGCTATAAGTAGCTTTATCGAACTAGTCTATATTGGCGAAGTAAAACAAATTTTCGGTGTATCTACCAAATTGTTAACACTGAAGTTGTCGACTTAGTGCTTTTCGCATTACACATTTACTTACTTTTTTACTTGTTACTTTGCTTCTTTTACTTATTACTTTTGTTGCTTTGTTGCTTTGTTGCTTTGTTGCTTTGTATCACAAGGTACCTGATGTAATCATCAAACACCCCCTGAAACCTGCATTCTGAGTAAGACGAGTACCGCTCATATCCTCCGAGAAGCTAAACCATTTAAACACTCAATACAGGTCACAACTTAAATATGGTCAAGGATTGCGAATTAAGCAAATTATTTTTCTATATCTATAGAGACAACTGCAAAATTTCATTTATCCAAAGATTTACACTGACTTTCACCGCTAAAACGACGATAAAATGTTGATTAGAAATGCCACTTTTAAGCATCGATTAAACAATACAATGTTATTTTAGTGTAACCTTTGTAACGGGTTCTCTAGCGCCAAATTTGAGTGCATTCTTAACCCCACGAAAATGAATCGAAATCAGAAGGATTGTGATATAGATGTCGACGATAGGCGTTGTTTTACGACAAGTTCCTACAGCCCAAGCCGCATTAGCATTGGCTTTTACAGGGTTAGGATTAGCATGGTCACTTTTTTTACCCAGTAGTGGCGATATTATTCGCGGAATATGTGCTCTTATTGGCGCCTGTCTATTAATACCTGTGGTACTCAAATATATCTTCAATCCGCAATTATTTATTGTCGATTTAAAACACCCGCTTTATGGCAGTTTAATGGCACCGATGTCGATGACTATGCTGGTTTTATCAGATTATTGGTCTTCTATGCATGTAGTGAGTGCCCGCTTACTTTGGTACCCAGCCTTACTGCTTCACTTTACTATGATGATACTTTTTTTTAGCTTTCAGCTACGTAAATTCCGCTTAATCAATCTCTACCCTAGTTGGTTTTTATACCCTGTCGGTGCTATCAGTGGCACGTTAGCAGGCGCTCAACTAGGACACTCCGATTTAGCCGTTACCATGACGCACTTCTGTATCGCTGTATATTTTATCATGCTACCTGTTATGCTATATCGCTTGTGCTTTGCAGGTAGAATGCCTCGACCAGCAAGGCCGACATTGGCCATTATGGCCGCTCCCGTCAACCTTTCTTTAACCGCTTATTTACTGAATGTTGCTGAACCCGACCCTATATTAGTGGGCGCATTAGCAGGCATAGGTATCACCATGACTATTCTGGTGTATTTGTGTTATTTCGATCTTTTAAAACATCGGTTTCAACCATCATTAGCGGCTGTTACTTTTCCTTCGGTAATCAGTGCGGTATCGATCGACCGTTTAACCGACTGGCTAGTAATTGATCATCCACACTGGGCTTGGTTAGAACGATTAGGCATATTTGAAATTACCGTCGCAACTGGGTTAGTCTTGTGGGTAGGGTGGCATTATATTTTTTATTACTGGCCAAAAAAAAAGCCCGTAATTAGCTTATCAACTAAGTAACGGCTATCAATCAGCATTCTCTTTATAACTTAGCAATATTGGTCAGGAACTTCATTCTCACAATACGGATACTTACTGCCATTCAAAAGCAGATTTACAGATACATTGTGAATGTAAAAAGGTCATACAGTGCAGATAGACGAAAGTTACCAAAGAAGAATCAATAAGGTGTGTGACTATATATACGCACACCTAGACGACGAGTTAACCGTTGAGGACCTCAGTAAAGTCGCGCACTTCTCTAAGTATCACTTTCACCGCCAGTTCACGCACTATATGGGTATTGGTGTATTCAAATTTATTCAACAGCTAAGGCTTAAGCGCGCTTCTTATCAGCTTTTTTTCCATCGAGACACGCGCATAATCGATATCGCTCTTGATGCTAATTTTGAGTACCCAGAATCTTTTTCACGTGCATTCAAAAAAGTATTTAATCAATCGCCTTCTGAATTTCGCCACCAATCTAACTGGTTACAATGGCATCAAAAATATCATTATCGAGAGATAAAATTGGAGAAGAATATGAATGTTGAAATTAAACACTTCGATAAAACAAAAATAGCCGTCATGGAGCACCAAGCAGCTCCTGAACTCGTCAACGAATCTGTCGGCCGATTCATTGAATGGCGCAAAACCACGGGGCTATCGCCCATTCTAACCTGCCGATCTTTTGGTATCATTTATAACGACCCAAAAGTAACAGCACCAGAAGATTTTCGGTTTGATATTTGTGGCGAAGTCAAAACAGCGATTAAAGACAATACGTTTGGCATTGTAAATAAAACACTTTCAGCAGGTCGATGTGCTGTTATTAGGCATCATGGCTCTCATAATGGCTTAGATGCGAAAATTCATTACCTTTATGGTCAATGGTTACCAGAAAGCGGTGAAGAATTACGCGATGATCCCTGTTTCTTTCACTATATGAATTTCTTTCCTGAAGTGTCTGAGCATGAGTTAATCACTGATATTTACCTACCATTGAAATAAATGAGTGAAGCTGACTTATCTTGAACGCTGGCTTTATACCCAAGTCACTCGCTTAACGACATCGATATCAAAACGGCTTGTGGCATCAGAGCCGTTTTCTTTAAACAGTCAGTGAAGGCGTCCGCATTTCCCCTCTTTAATAATACTTTCATGTGTATAGATTACCTTTCTTAAATATAAAATTGATTAAATGTATATTTAAAATACCTCTTTATGGGGTTAGTATCGTAGTCACAACTAACAAAAATGAAAATGATGATGGCTATTTCTCGTCGTACCTTATTAAAAACCTCTATTGCCACAGCTGTTGCCGCAGCGGGTGGTTTAGCGATCTTTCCTGCATCGAAAATTTTTGCTGACGATGATGTTGATGTGATTCCACACGCAAGTCACTGGGGGCCTTTTAACGCGATAGTTAAAGACGGTATTTTAATTGGTGTTCAGCCCCGTAAAGAACTGGATGCGATGCCAACTGAAATGTTGACCGAAGGCCTTCTGAGCCGTGTCTATGATAAAACTCGGGTGAAATATCCCATGGTAAGACAATCTTACCTTGCCGATCCGAAAGGTGACAATAAGCCGCATTTACGCGGGACAGAACCTTTTGTACGAGTCAGCTGGGAAACGGCTTTATCTCTTGTGGCCGATAGCATTCAAACCACAGCCAAAGAGTTTGGAAATCAGGCTATTTTTAGTAGCTCTTATGGGGGTTGGTCTCATGCAGGTTTAATGCGACCTCAAGTATTGCAGGGGCGTTTCTTTAATTTAATCGGTGGGCAGAGTACAACAACGGGTGATTACTCTGGTGGCGCATCTCAAGTTATCTTGCCTCATGTTATTGGTGATATGGAAGTCTACTCACCACAAACAGCATGGCCTGTTATTGAAAAGCATACCGAAGTCTTTGTACTCATCGGTTGTGACCCTTGGAAAAATAACCGCATTGAATTTCGCGTCGCAGATCATCAAATGTACCCTCGCTGGAAACAGTTTGCAGAGAAAGGCATTGAATTTATTTCGATCAACCCACAGCGCACCCGTACCGATGATGAGCTGGATGCTGACTGGGTAAAAATAGTACCTAATACCGATACCGCCCTATTTCTTGCCATGGCGCAATATGCCTATGAAAAAGAACTGTATGACCCAACGTATTTAGCGCGCTATACCGTGGGTGCCGATAAATATATTGACCATCTGATGGGCAAAAATGATGGGGTTGTGAAGTCACCACAATGGGCAGAGAAAATCACTGGTATTTCTGCTGAAAAGATCAAAGAAATGGCAGTGCTATTCGCAAACAAAAAAACACAGTTTGCCGCAGGTTGGTCACTTCAACGGGCTGATCATGGTGAAATGGTTCACTGGGCGATCATTAATTTTGCAGCTATGTTGGGTAAAATAGGCAAGCCCGGAGAAGGGGTTGGTTTTAGCTGGCACTATGGCAACGGCGGTATGCCTCAATCAGGTAAAGCATTGCCTGTTGGTTTATCACAGGGCAAAAATCCGGTAGATAAAGTTTGCCCTGCATCGCGTATCTCTGAAATGTTAAATAACCCAGGTAAACGCTTTACCCGTGACGGCATCGAATATACCTACCCTGACATTAAAGTCATCTATAACGCAGGCAATAATCTCTTATCACATCAACAAAATACCAATGAGTTGATTGCTGCATTAAACCAAAAGGTCGATACCTTTATTTGCCAAGATCCATGGTGGTGTGCTTCTTCCCGCTATGCTGACATCGTACTGCCTGCAACGAGTTCACTAGAACGTGATGACCTCTCCTCTGGCGGCACATACAGTAACGATAAAATCTATGCGATGCGCCAAGTAATCCAACCTTACGGTGAAAGCTTGGGTGACTTTGAGATTTTCCGCCGTCTCTCAAAAATGTTTGGTGTCGAAGAACAATTTACCGATGGTTTAGCCTTCAATGATATTTTAAAACGTGCTTATAAAGCCTCATCAGCAACCTTGCCATTTGAAGACTTTTGGCAACAAGGTGTCGCGCACCTCCCTATCGCTGAATCTGCCAATGACTGGGTAAGGCATGGGGATTTCTATCAAGATCCTGAACAATTTCCACTTCATACCACATCAGGAAAAATTGAGCTTTTCTGCCAAGACATTGCTGATTTTGAAGTGAAAGATTGCCCACCCATGCCAACCTTCATTGAACCATTTGAATACCTTGGTAATGCAAAAACCAATGCCGTGCATGTTGTCAGCCCTCATCCGTATATGCGTTTACACTCGCAAATGGCAAATGCAGATGTACGTAAACGCGAAGATGTACAAGGAAGACAGTACGTACTGATCAATGATCAAGATGCAGAAAAACATGGGATCCGTTCTGGTCAGCTAGTAGAGATCTTTAATGATCGAGGACGACTTATTGCAGGCGCAAAAGTGTCTAAAAAGATCATGCCAGGGGTGATCAGCCTCGAAGAAGGCGCGTGGTTACAATTTGACAGTCAGGGACGTTGTAACAGCGGGGCGATTAATGTTTTAACCTCTAGTAATGCTTCCAGTGAGTTGAGTCAAGCCAACAGTGCAAATACCTGTTTAGCGTATATTCAACGCTGTCGAGACTCAGAATCATCAAACTTGGCGTTTGAACCACCACAAATATTAGCCATAGACAACGGCACTAATATTGCCAAGCTGAATATCACCCTAGCTGTCGATCAAATAAAGCTAAATGATGTTAAGCAAAGTGCTGGGGAGAAGCTTTTTTATCAACGTTGCACCATGTGTCATTCAGCAAAAGATCCCCGTCAATACACCAAAGTACAATGGCAAGGCATTACCAAAAGTATGTTCCCTCGGGCAGGATTAAACCCCGCAGAGAGAAAGCAAGTAATGGACTTTCTTGAGAAAAACGCAAAAGACAGCAAAGATGGATCTAAAGTAAGTACAGCCTCTAACTTCTAATACCAAGAGAGAGACAGAAAGGCTCTGAACATACCCTCAGAGCCGTTTTTTCAAAATCAGACAACGAGTCATCTTGGGCGATATAATATCAGGTTAAGAGAACACGTAATTACATGCTTACATTTTTTGACATATTGTAGCCCGAGATTGTAAACCCAACGGCTTGATACAGCGCGAGTGCTCGTTGGTTATGGTAAGCAATGAAATAGCCGCAGTAAGCGGGATACTCATCCACACGCATTTCTCGAAGGTTAACCACGTAAAAATCCTTTTGGGTTGTCAATAAATGCATAGGCATAACGATAACTTGCGTAATATTGATTATCGTACTCCATTAAGCCAATTTATACCCAGTTTGCTTGAAGTAACTGCTGGACAGAGCAATTTCGTTCAATACTTACATCATCGTCCCCTTTAGGCTGATAGCTACCAGATTAAATTCGGAGCCATTATGCAATCAGTTTTACTCTCGATGTCAGTCTTTGCTTTTGTTGGTGCGGTATCACCGGGTCCCGTCAATATCATCGCCGCCAGTGCTGGGGCACAATTTGGGTATCAAAAAGCCGTATTTCATGTTCTTGGCGCTACATTCGCTTATACCTTTATCGTATTACTTTGTGGGCTTGGGCTAGAACAAGCATTGATAATCCTACCTGAAATGACAGGGTGGCTTACATTATTTGGCGGGTTATTTTTACTCTATATGGCGTTTAAAATTGCGACTTCCGTTGGTATTGAAAATGCCGAACACTTAAAAAGTGCGGCTCATCCTACTTTTTTTGAAGGGGTCTTATCTCAAGGGCTAAACCCAAAAGCATGGCTGGTCGCGATGTCTGGCGTAAGCTTATTTGTATTGAAGCACTCACCCACTATGCTGTACTTAGTCATCTTTTGCGCCATCTCCTTTGTGGTATGCTTTTTAGGTGTTTCTGCATGGGCAGCAGCAGGGAATTACATTGGGCGTTATTTATCCACCACAAAACGACAAGTCACTTTTAATATTGTGATGGGATTACTTTTAGGTGGGACAGTGGTGCACATGTTTTGGGGATATTAAGGAAGTAGCAATGAAGCCAGACGACACCGTTTTTCTAATACAATGCGAAACCTTGCCTTTTGTGGAGATCCGCAAAGCCTCAAAGTCAGCCGCTTGTTACCAAGCGCATTCTCATGATGAATTTTCGCTTGGTGTCATCGACCGCGGCTCTGCCAATTATAAGAACTTAAATAAAAGAAACCGTATCGAGGCAACAAACACTGTCACCATAAACCCAGGTGATATTCATTGCTGTAACCCCGACGCTGATGATTGGTCTTATCGAATGTTATTTATTGATACACATTGGATCGGGACTCTTCAATCTGAAATGCTCAATAATTATAATATCGATTACCTCCCCTTTTCAAACCGCTATGAAATAGATCCTAACCTATACCGCGAATTTAATGTCCTGTTCGATACTTTAATGAATGAACCCAACCCTCTACTATCAGAAAGTATCTTCATTCAGTATTTAGCCCGATATTTTGGGCAAAATAAGATCGCTTTCCCAAAGACTGAAAAACAGGCCTCACCCGATATAAAGCGAGTTCATGAGAAATTACTTGACCAACTAGAGAGTAATCACACGTTAAGTGATTTAGCAAAAGAAGCAGGTCTAAGCCGTTACCATCTCATTCGACAGTTTAATACGATTTATGGCATGCCACCCCATGCGTTGCAATTGGATGAGCGAATAAAGAAATCAAAGGTATTGCTCAAAGCAGGCAACACCTTAACAGATGCATCAGGACAACTAGGTTTTGCCGACCAAGCACACTTTCAACGTCATTTTAAAAAGCGTACAGCCATTACACCCAAGCAGTATCAGTCGTTTTTTGTTTAAGGTGGAAGAAATGAGAGCAGAGGAGATCATAACTCAGCACTCCAGTTTGCGACAAAACCTCATAGCCTCGCGGTATGTTATGGAGTGAAATGGTTCATTACATTAAAGCTATGGTAATCAGATTCTATTTTGTGATTAATGTAGGTGTTTCATGTATTACAAATCATCGCTTAATCTAATTAATAGCCAAATTGTTATTTTTTACTTTATGAAAGACTGCCTCTTTCTGTTGGTTTTTGAGTTTGCTTTTGTTGGGTTATTTATACTTTGGTTAATAAATAGTGAGCCAATAGTGTGTGTTTAGTTATCAGCCATGATCATGAAAAATATTCTGTGATCAAATATAGATTATGATGATGCTGTTTCCGCATAACAGAATTGATTTAGGCATTTCAAACACAATCGAAAGCTAAGTAGAGTCTTTATAAATTCACAGGTCGAATGATTATTGTAAATAACAAAATTGGTTTTATTATGATGGTTTAACTTATTAACCTATCTAAATCATATGGTATGGAGACCATATAAATATCCATTAATAACAATTAGATATTAAAACTCCGCCATAAGGAAAACAAGAAATACTAGAATTGTTTGTGGGTTTTGACTGCTTAGAATTTAATAAACATTCAACTTGTTAGAGTGTTTTCTTATTTGTTAACAAGATGCGGAGGTCAGTAATTCAACTGCTCGATGAGTTTTCACAAAGAAATGCTTTCTAAAAAAGGCTGAACCGAACAATTTTTATCAGAGTTAACAAACTAGCAGACGTGGTTTGTTATCTGAGGCCTGTCTACCCGTAATTAATTTGCAATTCAGTTCAACACTGATGTCGCAATATAAATATAAAAAAATTGAGGGATTTATTATGCTGTTACTGGAAATTATTTTATTGTTGGGCTGTATCATACTTGCCGCCCGTTTGGGTGGTATAGGTGTCGGATTGGCTGGTGGTGTAGGGATGGTAATTGCTGTCTATATAATGGGCCTATCTCCCGGAACAATACCTGTTTCTGTTATTTTGATCATCATGTCGGTCATTCTTGCTTTATCCGTAATGCAGCAAGCTGGCGGTATGGGGTACATGGTTAAATGCGCAGAGAAAATGTTGCGCAATAACCCTAAATATATCAATATCCTCGCGCCTGCTACGACCTTTATATTAACAACCCTTGCAGGCACTGGCTATACCGCCATGTCTGTTTTAAACGTCATTCAACAGGTTGCCAAAGAGAATGGGGTTCGCCCAAGCCAACCGTTAAGCTCGGCTGTTGTCGCGTCACAAATCGCGATTACTGCCTCGCCTATATCTGGTGCAACAGCTGCTATGTATGTTGTGGTAGAGCAGATGGGCGTAAACTTTTTTGATGCCCTCTGTGTGATCTTTCCTGCGGCACTAGTTGGCTCTGCGGTTGCGGCCTTTGTTGCCAGCAAGCAGGGTGTGGAGCTGGCTGAAGACCCTATCTATCAAGAGCGCGTGAAAAAAGGCCTAGTTAACTTTAGTTCCGATGAAGAAAAAGATGCAGAGCCGACCCCAGAAGCCAAACGTTCGGTGATGTTATTCCTAGCTGGTGTTATCTTCATTGTCTGCATGCTGATGTTTAAATCAGTGATTGGCCACACATTAGGCTCTAAAGATATTATTGTCATTACAATGCTATTTATTTCATTCTTGATGGCGATGACATGTAAGGTGCAATTATCAGAAATTAAGCATGCCCCAATCTTCAGGGATGGTGCTGAATCTTTGATTGTTATTCTCGGTATTGTGTGGCTAAGTTCTACCATCATTGGTGCCCATATTGGTGAAATTAAAGATCTTGCGGGCAGTGTATTAAACGAGTATCCGGCATTACTTGCAGTCGTCTTTTTCGCTACCAGTGCCCTGCTGTTTAGTCAGGGGGCTACCAGCGCATTATTAGTGCCAATTGCGGCTACCTTAGGTGTCGATGCCGGTACTATCTTGGCTAGCTTTGTTGCTGTTAGTGCGTTGTATATGACTAACATCTACCCAACCACGGCTTTCGCTATTGCGACTGATGACACTGGGTCATTCTTAAGTAAGAGGTGGAATGGCTCGCTGATCATCAACCACCCATTCTTCCTACCGGGTTCGTTGGGAATTGTAAGCGCTGTACCTGTGGGCTTCTTCCTTTCAAGTATCTTTATTTAATCACTACCCCTGCTGTGGTATGAGAAAAGGTCAGGTGAGTGCTTCCCTGACCTTTTTTGTATTCAGGGCGTATACCGATTTATTTGACCTGCATTAATGTTCCTTGCAAAGCCCACAACTCAAACGCCAGAAAATCATACCTCAACCGCATTCTTCTTTCGTAAATCACAAACAAAGATGCAACCTATTTTATATGTGCATATTCTCATCCTGGAATATTGCCCACAGGCAACCCGAGTGTGTACAACATTTTCAAGTCACGCAATCTTTGTGTTAACGCCACATAGTTTCAACACCATGTTGTAAGGACACAAAACCGATACCTATTGTTAATAGTATAAATTGCCAGGAGGCAAACATGATAAAGGAACTTAGAATCACAATTGCTCTATTGTTTATTTCTCTTAGCACCACAGTCCTTGCGACACAAACAGAACTTCCTGCACTGAATGCTCTTTCCAACGAAACCTCCATATCAGGGTTATCCTCCGGTGCTTTTATGGCTGCTCAATTCCATGTCGCCTACTCTAAAGATCTGGTTGGTGCAGGTATAGTAGCAGGAGGCCCATGGAACTGTGCCGGCAACAATCCATTCAGCAACCCGTTTATTACGCCAATTCTGAGCGCAACAACGACCTGTATGAATCCCTGTAAAGGCAGCATTGTCGGCTGCCCGTCAATGATGTACCCAAACAGTGGTTTTTTGGTCGATCTTGCGAAACAAACAGCCGATTCCGGCAAAATTGATGCCGTAGACAATCTGAAGAATGACAAGGTATATATCTTCTCTGGAGCAAGTGATGAAACCGTCGTGACAGGCGTTGTAGATACCACCGCCGAGTTTTACCAGAAACTAGGAGTGAGTGACGATCACCTACTGTACAACAACCGAATTGACGCAGGCCATGCCTTTATCACCACAGATCAAAACGACACCCAGTGCGACAAAACTCAAGAACCGTATATCAATGATTGCGATATTCCGCAGGCCCAGCGTATTCTCGAACACATATACGGAGCCCAGAACCCTGCGGCCAAGGAATTAAGCGGCGAACTCATTGAGTTTAATCAGAGTGCCTTTTTTGACAGCCCACTCACGAGCATGAACGAAACCGCGTTTGTGTATATACCCGAAAATTGCCGTACAAAGCAATGTAACGTTCATGTCTCCGTACATGGCTGTGAACAAGGCGTCTCCGTAATAGGGACAACATATGTAAAAGAAACGGGTTATTTAGAAGCCGCAGATACCAACAGCACGATTGTGCTCTTCCCTCAAGTTAAAAAATCAACGCTAAACCCTATCAATCCCAAAGGATGTTGGGATTTCTGGGGTTATAGTACCAACAATCTTCCACCGTATAATTACTACAGTAAAGATGCGCCGCAGATGGTAGCGATTAATAAAATGATTGCTCGCCTGATCAGTAAACCACTGCATCTCACACAAAAATAAACAGCGCTGATGCCATGCTATCTAACGGTCTCCGTCACTGTCTCGAGAATCATGAACCACTCGAGCTAGGCGAATACCTTAAAGGCATAGTGAAATAAGCGTCTAATTAGTCCATACCCAGAAAATAAAAAAACGGCCCTGAGCATACACTCAGAGCCGTTTTCCCGTTCCGTAATCCCTGCGTTCCAAACAGGGCTTTGCCAAGTTCATAGGCAACTTGGCAATACCAACCTTTAAAAGGTTGGCAAAATCTATTAAGCGTGTAAAAGCGCCATAGATTCTTTAGCAATTACCCACTCTTCATTGGTTGGAATAACCATTGCGAGAGGTGTATTTGCCTGCGTGATAACACCGTCTTTCCCAAAACGTGCATCAGCATTTGCTGCTTCATCTTCACGGTAGCCAAAGATCTTAAGAGACTTAAGAATTTGACTACGGATAGGTAATGAATTCTCACCAATTCCACCCGTAAAGATGATGCCATCTAATTCATCTAATGCCACCATGTAAGAGGCAATGTATTTTGCTACACGGTAAGTGAAGATTTCAAATGCTAGTGTTGCACCAACATGACCTTCTTCCATCGCTTCGATAACACCACGACAGTCACTTGTTAAGCCAGATACACCTAAGAAGCCAGAGTTAGAATTTAGCTCTTTAAATACTTGCTCTGGAGACCAACCTTTTTTCAGCAAGAATTCAATAATGCCTGGATCCAAATCACCACAACGTGTGCCCATCATTAAGCCAGATAACGGTGTAAAGCCCATGCTTGTATCAACACTTTGACCGTCTTTAATTGCACAAACTGATGCGCCATTGCCAAGGTGTACTGAAATAAAGCTGCTTTTTTCAATCGGCTTATTAATAACTTTCGCGGCTTCGCGGCTCACAAAGTAGTGGCTTGTGCCGTGGAAACCGTAACGACGAATCCCGTAGTCATCATATAGTTTGCTTGAAATTGCACCAGTATATGCTTTTGCAGGCATTGTTTGGTGAAATGCAGTATCAAACACTGCATATTGAGATAATGCAGGAAAAGCAGCAATAGCAGCTCGCATACCTACAACGTGCGCAGGGTTATGCAGCGGTGCTAGATCGCTAAGATTCTCAATTTCCTGTAAGACAGTTTCATCAATTTTGACAGTTTGAGTAAACTTCTCACCACCGTGTACAACACGGTGACCGATAGCAACGATATCTTGTTTAATACCTTGCTCTTCAAGTAAAGCAACAATACGGTCAATTGCTTGCTTATGGTGGTTGCCATTATCGCTTAGTTGAAACTCATGTTTCTTACCGTCGATTTTCCAGCTAACGTTTGCGTCAGCAAGACCAAAACACTCACCAATACCATTTAAGGTTGCTTCGCCACTAACCGTATCGATTAATGCAAATTTAAGTGAAGAACTACCAGAATTGATTACAAGAACTAAAGAATTGCTCATGGTTATCTCATCAGAAAAAAGGTAAACAGGACAAAATGCTGTCCAAACACACGTCAATCAAACTTTGCAACGAAAAATGTGCCGTTCAGCATTATCTTCGTTTTATTTATATAATCACATCATACTCAATTTTTTTTGAAAGTCTCAACTTTTGTTTTAATTCGAGGCTAAAAATTTAAGCGGTACTGGTTTAGATCAATTTTTATCGGGTAAATGACGATTATCCGAACAAAATGCCAGCAAACATTCAACTTTAGTTGAGTAAAAGAAGCTAAGGATCTTCCTTGCTTCAACTATTTTTAATATTGAATGCGATAAATATTCACCTTTAATGCAAGAAAAGGGTGATTTCACGCATTGCACACTCTGGTTGTTCAAAAATGAAGGTACTCTAAGTCTTATTTGAACGTGGTATATAAAAGGAGGTAGGACGAAAAGGTGACATGGCAACCACCACTTTAGGCAAGTAATATAATAGGTATATTTCTCTATAATTTTTCATCTTGTTTTTGAAACCACTCTCTTAAAAAAACCATTAAGTGATGAATTCGAGGGTTCACCTGCACATCTCGATGACAAACTAGCCACCATGCAATATTAGGCAATGGGATATCTTCGAACATTTCAATCAAGCCAGCCGTTTTCTTCGCAACTTCTGCAATCGTAACAGCAACACCAGCTTGTGCTTGAATCAAATTAAGTTGCATTTGGTAACTATCAGTACGAAAGGTAAATTGATTTTTGGTTAGATTACGCCCCGATTTTTCAGCCTCGTTAATATACATATTGCTGTTATCAAATCCTATAACGCTATGCGGTGCACGATAAATGTCATCTGGTGTTTTAGGATAACCAACATCATCGATATAGGATTCATGAGCAAAAAAACCCAATGATCTGCTCATTAAATACGTGACGACAAGATCGGGTTGTTCCGGCTTTTGCTGGCATATCGAAATATCTGCATCGCGTTTATTTAAATTCACTTTGTCATTCGACACAATCAACTCAACATTGATTAAAGGGTGCATTCGGTGAAATGCCGCTAAAGCATCAGGTAAAAAATGAAAACCAAATAACTCACTCACTGCTAAACGTACATTGCCCGATTCTTCAATTGAGCTACCGTTAACCTGACGAGAAAAACGCTCTGCTCCTAGCGCTGTATCTTTAGCTGACTCTAGCAATTGTCGACCGACTGGTGTCAGCTTTAAACCGCTTGTTGAACGTTCAAATAAATGTAATCCAGTACGCTCTTCAAGCGCCAGAATTTGACGACTTACCGTCGGTTGAGACATTCCCACTACTTGCGCAGCAGCAGACATACTTCCATGTTCAGCCACTGCTAGAAATATCCGAATACTGTCCCATTCCATGCTATTCATATTCGTATATCCACCATACTTTATTGTAGGTTTACTATATCGTTAATCCACGACAGCCTGCTTAATTAAATAGATGAGGTAACTCGCATAGATGAGGATATTGAATGAAAAATGCATTAGTCGAACGCACTCATACTGATTTAGACTTTCTTTATGATCTCGTCGAAGATGGTGATGCTATTTTTATTCATCAACCAGAGACCGATACTAATCAACGTGACAACCTTCTTTTTCCGTTAGAACAAATCATTCAAGCCAAGCTGGTGTAAGGGCACTAGATATGATTAATAATCGACTTTTTATTCACATTGTGAAATAATTGTTTGCATTTTTAATTTCATTTTCCCATGTGACATTAATTACTTAAAATAAATGTATAAAAATTAGTGAGTATAAATTTTGTGGCATTTTAACCCCACAGCTTACCATCAGTTAATCCATGTGGTAACAGGAAAAGTAAAACGTATAAAATCTACAGAGTCAGACACTCTGTATTTACTGATAAGTAATGAGGGTCACTATGTCACAAAAAAATTAATCATGCATGAGGTATGGGGGGGGCGGCCCGTATCGGAAAATAACATTACTCAATCAATCTCCCAACTTCGATTTTTATTAGGAGATAGTGGAAAAGAGCAAAAAATAATAAAAACCAAACCTCGTGAAGGGTACATGCTACTACCTGGTAATGTTATTTTAATTCAATCAATTACCTCAACATTTGATATTGAAGAAAAAAACGGCCATACCATTATTAACATAGAAAAAAACACCAACATGCTCTTACTTAATGAGAGCATTGAAAGCATTAAATTTTTCTACAGAAAATATGTAAACAATAAAATCAAGAATTTATTTTTCATTATTTTTTTAATTATTGCCACGGTTAATTTTTATAACATATACAACCTTTTTTATCAGAAGAAAGATCTGGTTGATTTGTCAATTATAATAAAAAAGGAATATAACACCCACTTTCATTTAGATAGAGGAAGTGCAAGTGAAAAACTGTACCTTTATTTGAAAGATGATATCCCCGACACTATTAGTCATATATTTATATTTAATAATCCTGATAGATTTTATCTTTCGTGTATTTATTATAACAAGACTTACAATCAAGATAAGGCATATAACATCTCGTTTACTGATGATTATCCGTTTGAATTAATACTAGGAAAGATACGTGAAGCATGTAATTAAAATAATCCTATATATTTATATTTTGCTTTCTCTGTTCTGTTTTCTAACTCTAGTGATAGTAAATTTTTCAAACCGTCCTGAAGTAATAAAACAGTATGGTTCTCCCGCTTTTTATTCAGAAAAAGAGCTCTTTCTTAATGGTGATAGTAATGCATACAAAGAGCTTAATTCAATCATTACGGATTTGTGGGGATTCTCCACAGTACAAGCCTCAATTAGCACTAAGGGAGAAGTGAAGCTTTACAACAATACATATTCGATTAAATTTTTAGGTAATGACGTAATCTCCTCTCTGACTCTCACTAATAATAATTACGACTCGATGATAGAGAAGGATATTTTTAAGGTTAATCAACGATCTTTTCCACGTTATGAATTTATCAAAATTGCCTATGAAGACGAAAATTTCATTTGTACAACAAGTTTGAATTTACATACAGTCACATGTCGAACAATAGTACGGTGATAATGTTTTCACCATAAGATTCAGGAATCATCTTACAAATTGTACACAATCTACAGCTGATGTACTCAAGCTTGAGTAACATATAAGTGCCGACGTTTTCTTTACGATCTGAAAAACCTCGTCTCGTGGATATACATTTAAATGGGCTTCTGAGAGATCTGCCCCCAAACTAGACCGTTTCTTTTGATTGCCTGCGCTCATCGATACTGAAAACAAGTTACTGCTTAAAAAATGGATCGAATACGATTGGTTATATGCCTTATCATCAGAGTTTGAAGATAAAACAGTCGATTTCATGCTGTGTATTCCCCAGAATAAACGAAGGATAGAGTGCACTTCACGATAACGGTTGACACTATTTTTACCATAGGCAACTCCTTCACTAAAAACTATCGGGTTCGTACGGTTATTAATTACTTTACTCACAAATAACTCATTTGAACCTAACAAGTACACCGCTCCACACAATGCTCCTAAGCAGTACAATACTAGTGTGTATTTAGCGACATTGTTCATTAATGATGTTCCGCATATCAAGGAAAGAATAATCCATAGAAAAAGAGAGGTTTTTAACGGATTGTTCGTTGAGTTTTACGCAACGGTAAATACACGATACATAGAACTGACCAGGGTTCTTTGAAATAAATAGATCGGTAATATGCTGGTTTAACTTGCTAACAACCTGTTTATACAATATTTCACTACCACCATGGTTATCGTAATGATACGTTGTACCACCGACGTCTGTTATATTCCACGTGTTTGGCTCTAGTGACCATCGCTGAATCATAACATTCCCTAAACGGTAATAGAAAAAAGAAGCAAACAGTAAAATAATTAAGATAAAAAAAACATTCATTCTGCGCCACCAATTTAATTGGTATAAAAAATGAATGTTTTGAATTATTTTGGCCTCAGTCTTATTATCATCTTCTGTTTTAACGTGAACTTTCACCTCATTCTGACTTAATGAAGTGCTCGTTTTCGACTTTGTTGTTTTTTCATAATCATCAGAAAAAACAACATGCCCCTCAATTAGCATATAGCCCTTCCGAGGTAGTGTTTTTATTATTTTTTGCTCTTTCCCACTATCCCCGAGTGTTAATCGTAGTTGTGCTATTGCTTGCGTTAAACTTGCATCTGAAACGATCCTATCTTCCCAAGCATTATTATTTAGTACGTCTTTACTGACTAATTGACCTTGGTGCTTAACCAATAGTTTTAAAATTTGACAATCTGTCGATTTAATACGTTTATAAACATTAAGCTTTGAGTTATGGAGCTGTTCACGTTGATGAGGATGAAATATCCACATAATTTTCTCTATATGTTATGGCTTTTCATTATATGTAACTATTTGAAAGAATCATACACAAACCAACAATAAAACACTAATCAATAATCAATAATTACAATTGATATGCGCTCGAACACCTATTAAGTGCTGTTTTAACAGGCAAACTTGAGCACTTATGTCCATAAATAATGACATTTATCATATGAAGATTTAATTCATGGGATGAAAAAAAGCGCTTTTTTATGATACTAGTCACAAAAAAACACACTTTAGAGTTATAACTCTTCTCTATATTAATGATTATATTGGTATTTTAAAATTATGAAAAGTTAATTATTAAAAGCGATGATATTTCAATATATTAGCTCCAAAGCAAATAACACATGTTGGTTTATTACTAGCGTAACACTAAGTATTTAAATGAATTATATTTCTTATAAAAACGCATCAATAGCAATAACAGGTGTGCCGGTTAATATTGGCGAACAGGCTCGACAGTTTTCATTAACAAGCGTTCACTTTTCACCGGTTACACTTGAGCACTTTGAAGGAAATAAGCTGATTATTTATACATTTCCTAGCGTGGACTCAACTCTTTGTGCCAACACTATTCGAGAGTTCAACTTATGGGCAATGAGGTTTAAATATATAACAGACATTACCGTACTGTGTGTATCAATCGATACTCCTTTTGCACTTATTAGATTTATTGAATCCGAAGGGTTAGATTATATTAAATTTGCATCATGCTACCATTCACCAATCTTTATGCATGATTACAACACCTTAATTTCCGACTCTATTTTCACTGGTTTTTCAGCACGTGCTGTTATTTGTATTAATGAAAAAAATAAGATTCAACATCATGAACTTATTAGTCACCTATTTGATGAGCCTGATTATAGTGCTGCGTTCAAATCATTAATAAAGTAATACGTTAATTAAATTCGAAAGTAGGATTTCTTATTCTGCTAACAACAATAAGAGTTATAATCAATGAAAAAAACAACCTTATCTGCTTTAATAGCTTGCTTTTTATCAACAGCAACGCTTGCAGCCAATCAATTCAGTACTGTCACCGATTCTGCACCATTAGGCATCGGTAATACCGTCACACTTGAAACAGCCCCATTACAACTGACTGGTCACGCGGTTAAACTTGGCGATATGATGCCGAGCATTATGCTTAAACAAAATGACCTTAGTGATTTCGATACAACAGCACCATCAAAGAACATACGCATCTACAACATCATTGCTTCTGTCGATACCCCTGTATGTGATGAGCAACTGCACGAACTAAGCGACTACCTGAATGCTAACAATACTTCAGGTATTGATTTCTTAGCTGTCAGTGCTGACACACCATTTGCACAATCTCGCTTTGCCAAAGCTGCCGAGATCAACAAGCAAATTACTTTCTTATCAGATGCCGTATCGCATAGCTTCGGTCAAAAAACAGGTACACAAATTGCTGGTATAGGCTTATTGACCCGCACCATCATTGTTGTAGATAAAAATAACATCATCCGTCATATCCAACGTGTACCTGAGTTGACTACAACACCTGATTTAACAAAAGCGATTACAATTGCAAAACAATACATCTAATCACCCATTATTATAAAAAAGAGATCATAAAATGACTACAGTCACTTTCACAGGAAATTCCGTACCGCTCACAGGTCAATTACCAGAAATCAATGAGAATGCACCATCATTCTCTCTGTGTGGTAACGACTTAACAGATATAACACTCAACCAATTTTTTGGGAAAAAAGTTATTTTAAATATATTCCCAAGTATTGATACGCCAGTTTGTGCAAACAGTGTCATTAAATTTAATGAATTAGCAACAGAGCATACCGATATTGTAATTCTAGGCATTTCTGCAGACTTACCATTCGCAACCAGTCGATTCAATGAGCAGAATAATATTGAACACGTAATGATGGCAAGCTGCTTTCGCTCAAACGAATTTGCGAAAGATTATGGCGTATGTATTGGTGAAGGGCCGTTGTCTGGTTTAACCGCACGTGCCGTGATTGTTCTCAATGAAATAGGGCAAGTGCTATACACCGAACTTGTCAGTGAGATCACTGATGCACCCAATTACGACGCAGCATTAAGCGTGCTGTAATAGCGAAAAGAATGCTGCCATCCCTAGATGGCAGCATCACTGCCTTCACTAAAACCAAGATCTCAAATGAGTAATTACATCTCTTGCTACCACTGTTTTCGATATCAAAAAAGTACTCAAATCTAAGTATGCTTGAACAGCGACTGACACACCGTCATCAAATGAAATTTATATCTCAACATTATCATTTAAGGTCTTACTAAGAATGAAACAGAAAATTATCACCATGACCCTATTTCTCATTTTAGTTTTATCTCTTTCTTTCAGCCTTATTTGGTTAACAAAAACGATAAGTAACAACTTTGATAGTAATAATGTCGACATCATGTTATTTGATAAAAAAGTTTTATTTAAGTGTCATATTATCTGTTAGCAACACCACCACACTGAAATATAAAATAAAGAAGCTAAATATATGGCAAGACCGTAGCGGCTAAATCAGGGCTAACAAATCTATTTTTATCAAGGTTGGGGGTAATTTCGCCGCCAGCTTGAGTCTGAAATGAAAAATCGGTCTTTATCGTGAGGTTAACCCGCTTAATGCTAGCCGTTAGTACGTTTACTGTGATTCAGATAGAAAAAGATAACCGCAAAACTCAAGGTTTGTCTTGCGGTCATTCCGGAGCATCTGTGAAATGAACCGCATTAGCGGTCAGTAGCTGAAATTTGGTGATAAAGTTATATTTTAAGACTCAACCACCATCGTATCTCCTATTAATCTTACCCTTAGAGTACTGCCATCCAACAGTGTAAGAACATATTGACGCTCATACTCCATACTCATACCATTAACTTCAAAATCATCATTAACAACATCAAAACCAACAACTTTGCAAAGTTTTTTACCATCATTATAAAATATTGCTGCTTTTTCGATGTTGTTAACAGTTAATAACATCGAACAAATTAAATCCACTGAATCAAATGTAAATACAACCACTTTTCTTTCTCATAAAAAAAGACACCATATAATGACAAGATGATGTCTAGCTTAAAGTTTACACTATGCAACAAGAACATTACGCACAATGATATTATTTATATCCGTAATTATATCAAGACCATCATAATTAAATGTTAATTCACAAAATTTAAATTCACACTGCAACATTTTTAGAATGCCTTGAGATAACATCGCCTTATCTTGGTCGTTAAAGAATTTACCTTTTATAAAATAGCATTTCACATATAATTTTAATTCATCAATATGGTCACCTTCTTGCCCTGTGATTTCTTGATACTCTTCTATTTTATCGAACACAACTTTCATATTAATTTCACTGACTACTATTACTTATATTTAAAAGAAAAACGTAACATTGCTCTTTCTGCTTGTTCGTCAAAGAGACACTGGCTGTCATTAACCAAGCAGTATCATGATGTTCACCATAACAAACTATTTATACACGGGTTTCATCATCTGCTTGAATTTCACTGCTGATAATGACACCAACGTTTCCTTTCTCAACCGATCTTAATGCCCCCAAGCGCAACCAAATCTAGAGCTAATAACAACACGATCATATTCATGCCTAGTCACGACATAATTCTATGACTTATTCAATTTCGCGATTGAGGACTTCAAGGCAACAACGAAATTCCTTTGTTTTGCGAAGTGCTCCAATAAACACTGTCGGCTGAGATCGGTAAGCTTCCATTAAGGTAAAATCTAAGTGTTCATCATTAAAATCTTCATACATATACACTGCAATCAAACACGCTTTAATATTGTCATCATGTAAATTGAGTTCATAAAATTTTGCGGATGAAATTAGTTTTGTTAATCGTTCTTTATTCATAATAAGAGGCATAGTCATTACTTGTAATATTTTGTTCGGTCAACTGCTTCACCTAATGTGAACAGTATTTCTTTAAAAATGTTTGTTGTTTTCAAAGTTGCAATAATCAACGGTGTTTGCTCTTGATACACCTGGTTTAACACCTTTTTTCGACAACCATCTATATCTGAAAAATTACTGACAACAACAGACACACTAGATTTGGTTTTATCTTTCGTAATATCCAAACCTAACTCTTCAGCAAGGCTAAGTACTTCTCTGATTTTGCCTTTTAATTCGTAATGAACAAGGCAAGATTTAACATTTTCCTCATCAAATTTAATACCAATGTTCTTGAGATCTTCTACTTTTGAAATAATATTTTTCATTTTACTCTACCGTCAAAAAGCCTTGGGAGATTCCCAGAGCAAAAAATTATGTCTGTTTATATGCTTGCCATTTATTCTTCATCAATTAAAACAGATAAACACTTTAGTTTTTAATCATTTTTTATGAACTATAAAAAACGATGAAAAACAAAAAGATAAAAAAGAGTAATAACTCTATTTTTAATTGATTTACGATATATTTCACGCTTAGAAATTAAAGCTAAAATAACCTCTATTGCTTGATTCCAAGATCCTACTGCAATTCGTCTTTTATTCCTTCTCTACAAGCAGAGTTTGACGACTTATCGTCGGTTGAGACATTCCCACAACTTGCGCAGCAGCAGACATACTTCCATGTTCAGCCACTGCTAGAAATATCCGAATACTGCCTCATTCCATGCTATTCATATTCGTATATCCACCATACTTTATTGTAGGTTTACTATATCGTTAATCCACGACAGACTGCTTAATTAAATAGATGAGGTAACTCACATAGATGAGGATATTGAATGAAAAATGCATTAGTCTTTGGTGTCTGTGAGGAAATGGGTAAGCACCTTTGCCAAGCATTAATAGAACAACATTGGGAGGTTATGGGGGTAATCAAGGAAAACGAAACTAATGCGCCAGTTCTTGGTAATTTAACATTGGTCGAACTCACTCATACTGATTTAGACTTTCTTTATGATCTAGTCGAAGATGTTGATGCTATTTTTATTCATCAACCAGAGACCGATACTAATCAACGCGACAACCTTATCTTTCCGTTAGAACAAATCATTCAATTAGCTGAGTTTTTTAACCTCCAATTAATCATCACAACAAACAAATACCACATTAAACAAAATCAACTTCCCTCGTTTGCTTTTTGGCATCAAAAAAAGCCCATTAAAATTGCACTACCACATAAACTGCACAACAGGCTATACCATGCAAGCCAATCTGGTGTAAGGGTGTTAGTTATGGGCTGTGGACATACACTCGGTTTTACGCGTAGAAAGTGTTACCTAGGCATGCTAGTAAAAGAAACTGAGCATCAACTTCTTTTGCAATCACCTAGCGAAAAAGCCATGAAACATCATTGGACCTATTTGCCCGACCTCGCTAAAAATTTGGTCCACATAGTTACCCATCAACAGCATGAGTTTAACACTTTCGATACGCTCTATTATTCAGGGCATACCGCGAGCATTAATGATATCGCACGCTGCCTAGCGTTAAGCAGTGGAAAGCCAGTAATCGTTACTCCTTTACATTGGACAATAATGGAATTTATCGCCTTATTTTCCCCCTTATTTAGGGGGTTTTTAAAGGCACGGACATTATGGCAACAAGGAGGGATGTGTCCTCATAACACCTTCCCGCAAATCAATAATAGTGAAATAACACACACTCCATTGGAATTAGCACTTCAAAAATGTTGGGAACAACGGCACTAGCCGCCATTATAAGCGTAAAGAAGAAGCTGAATCCCTACAGACGCAATAACGCCAAACGCTACGATTTCAGCATCTTAGTTTGCAGTTTTAACGTGTGGGTTAGAGTGACTTACATCAGGTTCGCTGTCTACAATGTTGGGTTGTAACGCGCGTAATCAATAGCGTTCGAGCTAAACCAGATGTTCTCGTAGGTATAAGCTTAAACAAATAGATAAACGCCATATTCACTCCGTCAGATCCTGCTAATAAACGTCTCATGTATAAAAGGCAAAGTTGTGGTCGCCTCTCAATCATAAAGCGTTGTTATGTCGAAAGAAAAAGTAAAAGTAAAAATCAGAGATCACCAATCCGAAATGGCGCTGTTTACTCGCCGCGCCATTACTGCTTTCCTATTTATGCTTGTCGGTGTAGGTGTGTTGCTTACCAACCTCTACCATTTACAAGTTAAAAACCATAGCCAATATCAAGCGCGTTCCAATAATAACCGTATCAAAGTCATTCCTGTTGAGCCAAACCGTGGTCGTATCTACGATCGTAACGGGGTGTTATTGGCGCAGAATACGCCAGTCTATTCCCTCGAATTAGTGCCAGAGAAAGTGCACGACATGGACGCGACCTTAGCGTCGTTAAAAAGCTTATTAGGCTTGAACGAGAGCGACATTGCTCAATTCCAAAAAGCCATACACCGAACGTTGCGCACCCGCCCGGTTACTTTAATTGAACAGATGAGTGAAGTACAAGTTGCCGAGTTTTCGGTGAATCAATTTCACTATGATGGAGTCTATGTCGATGCTTACCTTGAACGCTATTACCCGTACAGTGCGAACCTTACACATGTATTGGGATACGTCGGTAAAATTAATGACCATGATATTCGCCGTCTAAAAGAAGAAGAGAAGTACACCAATTACAAAGCAACACGCACCATCGGTAAGTTAGGAATTGAACGCTATTACGAAGACACGTTACACGGTCAATCGGGTTACGAGAAAGTCGAAATTGATAGTCGCGGCCGCGTAGTACGAACACTCGATTATGTCGCGCCTATTTCGGGTCAAGATATCAAATTAAATATAGATATAGGCTTGCAGTTATACGCGAACAAACAACTAACCATCAAAAAAGAAAACCCGATCACACACAAGATGGAAGATTATCACCGTCGAGGCTCAATCGTAGTGTTAGACCCACGTGATAATTCGGTATTGGCGATGGTGTCTAGCCCAAGTTACGACCCGAATTTGTTTGTGCATGGCATATCATCGAAGCGCTACAATGCATTGCTGAATGACCCTGATCACCCATTATTGAACCGAACGACATTGGGCGTGTATCCACCGGGATCGACAGTAAAACCACAGATTGCCGTAGCTGCGTTAAGTGAAGGGGTAATTTCGCCAAACACCACACGCAATTTTCCTGGTTGGTGGCGTATTCCTCATTCGAAAAGCCGAAAATTCCGCGATGATGTACGTTGGGGGCACGGTGAAGTGAATGTCGTAAAAGCGATCGAACAATCTGTCGATACCTTCTTCTACCAAGTAGCGTATGACATGGGGATCGACCGTTTATCAATATGGATGAAAAAATTCGGTTATGGTGAACCGTCAGGCATTGATATCAACGAAGAAAGTACAGCCAATATGCCAACCCGAGAATGGAAGCATGCTCATTACCACCAAGCCTGGTATCAAGGCGATACCATTCCGGTTGGTATCGGCCAAGGCTATTGGACAGCGTCACCGATGCAGATTGCGAAAGCGACTGCTGTGGTCGCAGATGAAGGCGTGGTACATCGCCCACATTTGTTAAAAGCTGTAATGGAAGGTGGGCAATTTGAACCTGTGCTGTTCAAAGATTACCCACGTATCAGTGAAGCGAAAAAGCAGAATTGGGATTTAGCGAAAGAAGGCATGCACCGCGTAATAGTTTCGGGAACTGCACGTAAGCTGTTTAAAAACTTAGCATATGAAGCGGGTGGTAAAACTGGTACCAGTCAGGTATTTGGTTTGGCAAAAGGCCAGAAATACAACTCGAAAGAGGTGGCAGAACATCTTCGTGACCATGCTCTGTTTACAGGTTTTGCGCCATTGAACCATCCGAAGGTATTAGTGGCTATTGTGCTAGAAAATGCTGGCTGGGGTAAATATGCGGCACCAATTGCGCGTAATATTATGGACTATGCTCTGGTGAAGCCGACCATTAATTTAGATGCGGATCCGTCAAATTTACCGCCCGATCAACTGATGACACACGATGGGATACATGTGAATGTACACAACAAAACGCAAACAGCATTACCCAAGAAAGAGCTGGCGCATCACAAAGTAAAAGTACTCGACAGCGAGCAGGTGAAGCACAGTTAATATGTGCTGATTGCAATACGTGAAATAAATCGTAATACGTGAAATAAACAGCAGGCAATTCAAAATAGGGCCATGGTATTGTTCCAATCAACCGTACCATGCCCTATACCCAAGTGACTTCAAGATGCTCGTTTCAGTAAGAACCTTGAGGTAGCTTAGTATATTATTCCCACATCTATTCATCAGTGCTTTTTAACATATCCTGAAACTGAAGGAACCGCCGATATAAACCATCAATGTCAGAGCTGCACATCAAATCCATATTGGCTTGCAGCACTTCAATCGGCCAATCCCACCACTTAATTTCAAGCAGCATTTCAATTTGTGGCTCAGTAAAACGAGATTTCACTGCATTACCGGGATTACCAACAACGATGGTGTATGGTTCAACATCTTTCGTCACCACAGCCCGTGCACCAATAACGGCACCATCACCAATTGTTACGCCAGGCATAATGACACATTCACTGCCTATCCAGACATCATTGCCAATAATGGTATCACCAGCAAGCTCGAAGCCAGATTTGACTTTATCGCCAAAGACTTCGTAATCAAAAGGAAAAGACGATACCCACTCGTGCCGATGCCCTTGATTACCAGCCAGCATAAACGTTGCACCAGATGCAATAGAACAATATTTACCGATGATCAGTTTATCAACATCACCGAACACCCCCGATTCCCATACAGTCTGGCTAGAGCTATCTCCGAGTAAGTAACGTACACATTGATCTTCAAAGTGCTTATCGTGGTAGTAACCAGAATAATACGTGAAGTCACCCACTTCGATATTGGGATTGGTAACATGCTTGTTTATTTCGTAGCCACCAATCCATGTGGAAAAGATGGTAGAAGATGATTTTGAAGACATAGAAACACCCTAATTGTTCGCAGCCCCCTTATTGCATTTTGACTAGAACCTTATCTATGCACTTTTTTATTGGCACTTTCTGATAAGAACAACTCTATGTTCATAACACAATAAAACGACGACACTGCCTTTATCTGCTTTTGTTAAAAAGTATAGTATGTTACTCGCAACGACAATATCTCACATTGATATAAATCGTCGATAATTCTTTATATTGAAACGAATATTTTAATTGCTCAACATCGCAAACTTTCCGATTAAAATGGTTAAAGATAACAAAATACTTATATACATCTTGTAGAAACTTTATTGCTGTATTAACAGTATATAGGAGACGAAATTAGGAGCCGTTAGCATGAAAAAGGAAAGGCCTATTCAGTGTGTTATTTTTGATTGCGATGGCACATTAGTTGATAGTGAAAAGCTATGTAATCAAGCATTAGTCAATATTTTTGCCAAGTTTGGTGTAACACTCGACCTTGACGATTGTATGCGTCATTTCCAAGGTGGAAAGATGGCTGATATTCTAACTGAAACCTGCAAACGAGCTGGGTTAACGATTTCTCTCGATGTACTTGAACCGATATATCGTCAAGAATGTAATCAGCTATTTGAAAAGGGCTTACAACCCATACAAGGTGTACCCGAGTTATTAGCCACCCTGACGAACAATAATTATGAGATGTGTATCGCGTCAAATGCTCCTGTTCATAAAATTGAGCACATATTGGGTTTAACAGGCTTACTGCCATATTTTGATGGGAAGCTATTTAGTGCCTTCGAAGCAAACAGTTGGAAACCTGAACCTGATTTACTCCATCTTGCGGCAATGAATATGGGCATCCCACTGCATCAATGTATTTTCGTTGACGATACGATAACCGGCGTAATGGCTGGCATTAACGCAGATATTCGCACTTTCCATTTTCTCGCAACCCCAGAATCAGAACAAATTGAACATCCCAATGTTACACAGCTCAACGCAATGCCACAGTTATTAGAATACATTTAAGCGTAGCGTCCATCAGGGGAAAAGCTGAATGACTAAACCAAAAGGCTCGAAGAATGAGCCTCTTGATCATATGAACGTTATTCAAATAGCACACGCTTTATAACCGTACCTTGCTACTTAGAAGCTGCTTTCTCTTCAGTTTTATTCGCTAACGAATCCCAAGATGATGCCCAATTTTGCTGCTGGTATTGGCTCGTCGCTGTCTCATTTTTTTCCGCTACTTGCCCGCTCGTTGTTACTGCAACACTCTTTGTTACCACAGCACTAGTTGTTACATTAGCATTAGCATTAGCATTAGCATTAGCATTAGATTTTACTGATTCAGCTGCAAACATGGGAATAATCGGAATATCAGTAACAATCTCTTTCGTTGGTTCAGTTTCCGGTAACACATTACCTGACACAGTACAGCCCGATATTATTTGATTCAGCTCTTCATCTGTTGGTTGATAACCATCTCGCCCGTAAACCTGATCAAGAAGGTGAATCAAAGAATGTGACGCAACAGGTTGTTCGCGTAAAGCTTTATATATTGACTTAGCAACGTTCTGGATATTCAAAATCGACTCGATACCAATATGTTGCACCACTTCATCGCGGCTTTGTTTTGCATCTTTATACCCCGATGCATAAGCAATCGAAAACCATATATAGGCTACCGCAGCATCATTCGCGTTTGACCCTAAATGCATTTGAGCAGCTAGATATTGCGCTTCACTATTGCCTTGTTCCGCAGCTCGCTCTAACCAATAAATAGCATAGATCCGATTTTTTTCGATCCCAATGCCACTTTGATAACAGTAAGCCGTTTTAATAAATCCTTTAATATCATTGTTTTTTGCTGCTCGTAGACGCCAAATAAATGCACTGTGCGGTTCTTTTAGCGAATTAGACTCAGCAACGTACCAATCCCCTAAAAATAGCTGCGCGGGAACATATTCCATCTCGGCAGATACAATGATCTTTTCAATACCCGATCCAATATCAGGCTCAACACCACTTCCTTGAATGAGAATTTTTCCCAACGTAAACAAAGCCTCTTCATCTTTGCGTTTTGCTTTTACCACCGCCTCCCAGTACAAAGATTTAGCTTCACCATCCGGATCATCAATATCAGCACGGCTCAATCGTGCCATTGCATTTTGGCCAATATCATTATCTAAAACGGCAGCTTTGTTATACCAATTAAGCGCTTCACGAATATTGGTCAATTCATATTCTTTACCGAGCGAAAGCTGACTGAGTATATGGCCCGTCTGGGCTTTAAACATTTTTTCTTCTCGCTCTGCGATCTTCGCTTTTTCTAAAACTAATCGGTATCTTTCATCTTTCAATGCTTGTTGCTTAGCTTGCTCTTCTTTCTTTTTTACCACAAAGGAATACCTGACCACTCCCCAAATTAGTGGCACTACAAGTAATCCTAACCACATAATAAAATCTGGCATACATCCTCAAACAAAAAAGTAACTCACCACTTATAGCGGCATGGCTTCCTAATTCTGAAGCACAAAATACTGAATTTAATGCGTGACTCTTCTGTAAGAAGAAAAGAGTGAAAAAACCTACCGAATAATCTTTCATTTCGCTTATAACAATAAGAGGCATATTGATGTGAGATCTTATAAGACAATAACTTATCTGTTTTTTTCAGAATAAAAGATCATTTAGAACTACAATCTATGCAACTGTGATGTTAGTGTTAACTTATTAATAAATTACGTTAACAATCAAGACTCACAACGTTACAACTTATGCTTACCGGCGTTACATTGCAAATAGAGACTTTAAGGAGCACGGATGTTTCTCGACTATTTCGCATTAGGGTTACTTTTCTTTGTTGCTATCGTCATTTTTTATGGCGTCATCGCAATACACGATATCCCTTATGAAATTTCTAAAAAACGTAATCACCCTCACCAAGATGCTATCCACTATGCAGGATGGGTAAGCTTGTTCACATTACACGCTATATGGCCTTTCTTATGGATTTGGTCCACATTATGGCGAGAAGATCGTGGCTGGGGTTTTACTAAAATTCAAAACGAGCAAAGTGAACTTCACCATGAAATAGGGCAATTAACCGAACAAGTCGAAAAATTGACTGAAAAAGTGGCTCAGCTTGAAGTAGCACAAGCGAAAAGACCACCAGCTCAAGCAGCACAACAAGGGGAGGATATCTAATGGATTTACTACTTATTCTTACCTATACCGCATTATGTATTGCTGTATTTAAAATATTTAAAATCCCATTAAACAAGTGGACTGTACCGACAGCGGTATTAGGTGGCATTGCATTAGTTGGCACACTGATTCTATTGATGAACTATAACCATCCTCATACGGCACTTGGCGGTCAATATTATATTACAACGCCTATTGTTCCAGGTGTTCGAGGTGAAGTTATTGAAGTACCTGTAACAGCTAATGTGCTACTGAAAAAAGGGGAGGTATTATTCAAACTAGACCCAACGCCTTTTCAAGCAGAAGTGAATTTACAACAAGCCTCGCTAGCCGAAGCAAAACAATTGGTGTTAGGGCTAGAGGCTTCATATAAAGCTGCTCAAGCAACAACATTTAAAGCCAAAGCCGAACGTGATCGTACGTTACAGCAATTCAAACGTTATGAAAAAGGCTATAAAAAAGGTGCATTTACTCAATCAGATGTTGATAACCGTCGCCAATTCTACTTAAGTGCAGAAGCGTCATTAGAAGCAGCAAAAGCTGAAGAGCGCCGTGCAAAACTGGCTTTTGAATCAGAAATAATGGGAGATAACACCAAGGTTGCCCAAATTCGTGCACTATTAACCAAAGCACAATTCAACCTTCAGGAAACCGTTGTAACAGCGCCAACAGATGGTTACGTTACACAGCTTACCTTACGTCCCGGTATGATGGCTGTGCCTGTACCATTACGCCCTGTAATGACTTTTCTTCACCAAGAAGAAGAGTTTTATGTCGGCGCTTTTCGTCAAAACTCACTACTACGCTTAGAAAAGGGATTTAAAGCTGATTTCATTTTCAAAGCATTACCAGGTAAAACATTCCAAGGTGAAGTAATCGGTGTTCTTCCTGCAATAGGGGAAAGCCAAATTCAAGCACAAGGTACGTTAGTCGGTACTGACGCTCTACGTCATCAAGGACGTCCATTGGTAACATTGCGTATTACCGATGATATTTCACAATATAATCTACCACGTGGTACGAGTGTTGAAATTGCGGTTTATTCCGATAGCTTTGAGCATGTCTCTATTATGCGTAAAGTCCTTATTCGGATGAAGAGTTGGCAGAATTACCTTTACCTTGATCATTGATCCGTCATTGATGTTCAACAGCAAATTAAAAAGCCCATCAACTCGTTGTTATAAGTTAATGGGCTTTCTTTTATGCTAATTTAAAGTCTAAAGCCAACACCTAGAACAACGGCGTTATTTTCAACTTCACCCATATCTCGATACTCATAACCAAGGGTTAAATCAATTAATGGGATTAATGTTAAAACAAAACCTGCCCCGCCAGTAAATCCCCAGCCATCATCTTTAAAACTCGCATTTGAAATATCAACATCGTAATAACTCGTACCAGCTTTAGCGTAAAGGCTACCAATTAATAACGGTAAATCACCACGAAGCGTGATTGGTACAGCAGTATAATCAATGTCATTTTTAAATGATGAAATATCATCATCCACATCTGCACTACCTTGAACGATACCGACATTCACACTAAAAATATCATTAATATGGTAAGTGCCATCAATACCATATTCATACCCAGTATCACTGTTACCTTTATAGTCAACGCGTGATGCACCCGCACTTGCACCAACAGAAATCCCTAGTATATCGGCACTAGCAGGTAGGCAAGTCAATACGAGCGTAGCAGCAAGCAATAATTTCTTCATTACAACGTTCCTTCGTTTAGCTATCAATATGAAATAAAAGGGGCTTTTTCCTATCTATAACTTTTAGCCCATATTGATTAACTAAGCCAACTTACATCCTGTGTTTCGTGCTCAACCTTTGATTATTTTGCCAATATCAGCAGTAAGAATTTATCGTCTAAGATCTAATAAAATATTGCGAAGGTGATGTATATGTATAACGCATTAAATGTACGTCTGAGGCTAAACAGATTATTTATTGTTTTTTCTATTCTCGCCATAATTCTGATTACTGTAAGTTGTGATGATAAACACCAGCATGCCGACAATATTTCCTCAGCCGATACTATCTATTTGAATGGTAATATTTTAACCATGGCAATCCCTGAAACAGCAGAAGCACTCGCAATTACAGATGGAAGAATCATTGCTGTAGGTAATGTAGAGACAATCAATTTTTACCGTAATGCTAACACTACTGTCATCGATTTAAAGGGGAAAACCCTGCTACCTGGCTTTATTGATGCTCACAGCCACTTCACAACCGTCCTTAAAATTAATAATTGGGCAAATATTTCAGCTCCCCCTGTTGGCATAATCGAAAACTTTATAGATTTGCTTGCAGCATTGCTTAAACACAAAGAACAACACGCGATCAAAAAAGGGGAATGGATCATCGCTTATGGTTACGATCCCACCGCATTAGAAGAGTTATACGACATAACGATCAATGAACTTGATCCTGTTTTTCCCGAGAATCCAGTCATGATCATGCATGTATCAAACCATGGTGCAGTGCTGAACTCACTCGCGCTTGAAGCTTTCAACATTAATGAACAAACACCCACTCCTTATGGCGGTATTATTAGCCGGATTAAAGGCACAAACGAACCCGCAGGTTTAGTAATGGAGGCTGCTTTTCTCCCTATTTATCGAACGCTGTCTAAACCTGATGAACAAGCTTTATTGGATTCTCTATTTCGAGCCCAAATGGAATACGCAAAATATGGCTACACTACGATTGTTGATAGCTCAACGTTACAAGAAGAGTTTGAATTACTACAACAAGCAGCGGTGAATAAACAACTCTTCCTCGATGTTATTTCACTGCCTTTATTTACCGATATAAAAAGCATTCTAGACAAAAATAGCGTTGAACCCGCGCAATACTCCGATCATTTAAAACTCGGGGGAATGAAGCTTATCATGGATGGCTCGCCACAAAGCAAAGGGGCCTGGTTTACCCAACCGTATTTAACCGGAAATGCTGACCCAGATAATCTGGATAACACGAATTCCGCTTGGCGTAGTGAGCCAATCATGCCTTACAGTAAATTCAAACAATATTATCAATATAGTGTTGAACAGGGTTTACCCGTATACACCTCTGCGAATGGTGACGCTGCAATCGACACTGTCATTCAAGTTAACTATGAACTTAAAATCAATCACAAACAAAACCAACGTCATGTTGTGGTCAATTCACAATTCATGCGCCCTTCTCACTTTGATCAGTTTAAAAAGCTTGGGCTTATCCCTAGTTTTTTTAGCAACAATGCTTTTTTCTGGGGTGATGCACAGGTAAATAGTTTAGGTAAAGAACGGGCTTTTACCTCCAATCCTATGCAGTCAGCTTTAAAACAAGAATTGCGGTTCACTAACCATACCGATTTCTCGGTGACCCCTTTAAACCCTTTATTTATGGTATGGACGGCAGTCAACCGACTGTCTCGGGGTGGCACTATTATTGGTACCGATGAACGAATATCACCGGTTCAAGCTTTGAAAGCGATCACCATCAATGCGGCTTACCAGTTTTTTGAGGAATCAGAAAAAGGATCATTAGAAGCAGGCAAAGTCGCAGACCTTGTCATACTCGATAAAAATCCACTCACTGTCGCTGCTGGCGAGATAGATACCATTCAGGTTGTCGAAACAATCAAGGCGGGTAAAACAATTTACCCTCAAGCCCAACTTTTACCAGAGCAATCAAAATAGTCATTTTTATTCCTTATTTATCTATCCATACACAAGACAGATAATGATCTGCTACAAATATCCAATGAAAACCATTACAAGATCACATTATTCATATTTTGTATTCATATTGTTCACCACACATAACATCAAAACAAAAATCATTTAAATTCAATAGGTAACAACTAATATTTACATCATTAATAATTTATTCAGCACCAATAAATCGAGCTTTAGCAAACGATTCCCCTCTCATTTTCAACAGGTTTGGTTATCAAGGTGCTATTTTTGTTAGTGAAGAAATGAAAATGTGATCATGATCTCGAGACAAGAAAGAGCAGTTCCATAAACTAGCCACACAACAAGCGGTAAGCTTTACCAATTTAAATTGGCATTGATTAAAGGCGCCTTCCGATAAAAATCGGACCAATAGAGCAGCCTATTTACCGTTACTTTTTTATGTAGATATGTAACACACAGAGGGTAAACACATGAGCGAGATCATGCTTGCTATTTTTGCTGGCTTTATTGTCGGCGCATTCTTTACTGCGGTTAAACTGCCGTTACCGGCACCACCCGTACTGTCTGGCATTATGGGAATCGTAGGTGTTTACCTTGGTGGTGTTGCCTACCAAACAGTTATTGAACGCTTTTTCTCGTAAGTATTAACTTACAGACGCATCTATTCTAATCAAATTTCTAGGACCTAATTATGGCTACTCCACATATTAATGCTGAACTTGGTGATTTTGCAGAAACAGTCTTAATGCCAGGTGATCCGCTTCGCGCAAAATTCATCGCTGAGAATTTCTTGGAAGATGTAAAACAAGTGTGTGACGTACGTAGCATGCTAGGTTTTACTGGCACTTACAAAGGTAAGCGCGTTTCAGTAATGGGTCACGGTATGGGTATCCCTTCATGTTCTATTTACGTTCATGAACTTATCAAAGATTTTGGTGTGAAAAACATCATTCGTGTTGGTAGCTGTGGCGCCGTACACGACGACGTTAAATTAATGGACGTTATCATTGGTATGGGTGCATCAACTGACTCTAAAGTGAACCGTATTCGTTTTAATGACCACGATTTCGCTGCAATCGCTGATTTCCACTTACTAGAAACATCTGTACAGCAAGCACGCCTACAGAACGTGAATGTACGTGTAGGTAACATTTTCTCTGCCGATTTATTCTACAGCCCAGAAGAAGGCCTTTTCGATAAGATGGAAAAGCTAGGCATGCTAGGTATAGATATGGAAGCGGCTGGTATTTATGGTGTTGCCGCTGAACTGGGTGCTAAAGCACTGACTATTCTAACCGTATCTGATCACATTAAACGTGGTGAGAAACTAAGCTCTGAAGATCGCCAAAAATCGTTTGGTGAAATGATGAATGTGGCACTAGAAACAGCAGTAAACATCTAAGCTACATAACTTCAGGCGTAAAAATAAGATATTGCGGTTAGGGTTTTCCCCGATTCTCTGGCCGCCCTTCTGCCAACGCAGAATTAATATCAATGACATTGATTACAATCGCAATGTCATCGCTATTAACAAAAAAAACAGAAATACGAAAAAGGGAAAAGTTAGTGTCACAAGGAGGTTGTTATTGAGCATTATCGCAGCTCAATTTTTTGTAAAATGTGGCGTCTTACACAATTTGAATTGGGAAAACAATCATGTCGATTCTTTCTCAGCGATTAATACAAAATAACAACTAACTTGCACAACGCTAATTCCGTACTGGACAGAAGGTTTACTGCCTTTTGTCCAGTGCCCTTCTCCCCCAATCTTATTGCTCCAGCACAAGGATAGGGTTAGGCTGTCATGATGAAAACACTTCACTCAAACACTGACAATACTTTACTGCCTCTAGCGCATGAATCTTTGCAGCTTAATCATTGCAAAACCGTCAGTTGCAAAAATTTCGGTTCTAAAGATGAACAGCACTATGTTATGCAACGTACCAACCCTAATCGTCCTACATTAATATGTCGTGAGTGTGGTGCTTTTCCACCAGTATTAAATAATCATGATGTAGTCGCTGAAGTCACTCGCCTAAAAGTCGCGCAAAGTAGTGGGTTACCCGCCTGCTGCAATCCCGACTGCGATAACCTTGGTTTACCCGTTCTGACACATCGTCACCTTTACCATGCTTTTGGTTACAGTGGTGATCGACAGCGTTACCGCTGTAAATGTTGTCAAACAACCTTCGTTGATCGCTGGTCTGGCTTTAATGGCAAACACCTTGTGCAACAGAAGTTACTCGCAATGCTTTTCACTGGCTATTCGGTCCGTGATATTTGCCGCCGTTTGAGCATGAACCCAAAATCGTTCTACGATCAGCTTTCACACATTGCCAGCCGTTGCCGTCGTCAACTCTCGATGTTTGATGCTCGCTTGTTTAAACATGCACAAACACTCAGCTTAGCGACAGACATGAAGCCATTACAGCCTAATAGTGATAATGGTGTGTTATGGATTGCAACCGGTGAAGCCACATCAGGCTACATCGTCGGGCAGCATGTTAATTATCACCAAAGTGATGTCCAAAATCCGAGCGAAAGTCACGACCCATATAAAAATGATACCCGCTTTATGGCAGCTCCTGCGCCTAAATTGGTAGAAGTACCATCATCACACCCTCAAGGTATTTTAGCGCGCGTTGATGCGATGTATCGTGAAGTATTAGATCGTACCAATATGGAAGATCCACTCAGTAATATTGCACGGTTTAATTACCCTTCAAAAGGGTGCTTAATCCGCCCACAATATACAGTCTATGCGCATTATCTACACTTATCACAAATGCTTGAATATAATGAATCTTTGGCAATATTTATGCCTCAAGAAACCTTATTGCGCTCTGCATGTGTCTCTGTTTTTATTGATCGGATTAAGAATAAAACCATTAACCCACTTTACGTCGTAGAAGATAATGGCTGGCAACGCGGTCAAGTAGCTGGGCGTGTTGATATCGTATTAATGGGATGGTGGCGTGATCGCTGGGCATTTACTCGTCATGGTGAAATAAACAAAGGGATTAGTCATTTAGGCGGTGACAAAGGTAACGAAGCTAAATGGCTAGAGCTGGCATCACACCGCAGTATTAGCGAATATCAAAAACGGTTCCATGATCAGTTTTCGCAATTAGTGAATGAACCGCGTCGTAAGCTTCGCCCTGCAGGTTTGCTACCTTTATTGGATATTTATCGAGCATGGCATAACCTTTGCCATCAAGATCGTTCAGGCCTAACGCCAGCTCAACAAGTTGGACTCACGCCAGCCCCATTAACACTAGAACAGTTACTTAATTAATTCTTTTAACGATACGTAACCTTAACACCTCTGTTAATAAGGCGGCATATACTTAAGGCCGCCTTACATCCGCTTTTCTTTCCCCTCCCGAGATACAATAATCAGCAGATAAGCATTGGTATGCTTCACATATTATTGAGATATAGATAAAGTTGTTAGTAAGCGAGTCGATACTAAATGTATAAATATTGTTAATATCGGTATTCCATTGTTATAGGTACTGTTATTCGTGCCGTTATGGTTAGCTTGTACTCACTACGTGCCTTCGCTCGATATCGAAATGGATTTCATAAAAAGAGATGTTATGCGGTTAATTCCAAACAAAATTAAACCTATTTTATTAGCCAGCATGTTAGCTGTTGGTATTATTCCAGCCTTCTTATACAGCTGGATCAGCAGTGAGAAACTGTCGACTGTGGCATTGGGGCAAATAGCAAAAGGGATCAGTAGCCGCACCAACATTGCAGCCAAAAACATCGATGATATTATCGCTAATCGATTATTAAGCTTAAAGGTATTGTCCAGTTCACCAATATTCGAGCAAGATGCACCTATAGCGTCATATCCTGCATCAGACAGCCAAGGGTTTATCAGTCACTACCTGACCAAGCTCACTGAGGTTGATCAAGCTTTTAATGCCATTCACCTTGTTGAGAAAAAAGGAGATGACTTTTTTATTAGCCGTTCCTCCCGTTCTTTAGAAACCGTTACTCTTCATAACGAACTACGCAAATTCGGCCTAATAAACATTGAGTCTGCCATTAAACAAATGGCAGCGACAGGCGATAATGTTTTCATTTCGGTGCCACAAGATCTCATTTCTGTACCTTGCTTGCTACTCATTACGAAAGTGAACAATGATTCAGATACAGCCGCGAGCGAAGACCGTTACCTCGTCGTTGAATACCTTTTAAGTGAGATTAATGAAAGTCTAACCTACTTTTCCGACAACATCGCCAGTGCTGAATATGTTTTAATCATCAACAATGATGGTAATACGATTCTTTCTGGTAGAAATCAAGGACGGTCACTACAAGTATTCAACGACTTTAAACAGAATTATAGTGCGGGTGCATTTAGTGAGAACAATATGCAATATGGTGTTTCTCATTACACCAATCGTTATGGCGATGAATTACTTACGACAGTTTCTCCCCTTAATACCCTCAACAATAACAATAAATCACAGTGGTCGTTGGTTACTATTACACCGCAACATGTCGCAACCCAAGCTATCGATTACCTTTACCGGTATTTCATGCTGGCGCTATTGTTTACCGCTTGTATTGTCATGGTTTTGTCGATTGTACTTACAAAGCGAATCACCGTACCGCTAGCAAAACTCACACGTTTTGCGGCACAATTTAAGCTTGGTAACTACACCAGTCAGCATACCCTTAAAGGTCCACATGAATTTCAAGTACTGCAAGAAGCACTGAATCAAGGCGCGACAAAAATTGCGTATGATACACAGCGATTGAACCAAGCATTAGAAAAAGCAGAAGCCGCTGATCGCGCGAAATCCACCTTCTTGGCCAACCTCTCGCATGAAATTCGTACCCCAATGAATGGGATGCTAGGGCTATCACAGTTACTGTTAAAAACAGACCTAACGCAAGAACAAAGACATCACCTTCTGACGTTGCTCGATTCAGGTAAGCACATGATGTCGATACTCAACGACATTTTGGATTTCTCTAAAATTGAACAAGGACAGTTCAAACTTAATAAAGCCAATTTCTGTATTACAGATTTAGTTGGCACAATTGAAAGCACTTACTATTCGCTGGCAAAAGAGAAAGGTCTCGATTTCTCCATTCAATGTCACTTTGACTCTAACAGTTGGTTTTTTGCTGATAAATCTCGTATTCGCCAAATACTGTTTAATGTGATTAACAATGCTATTAAGTTTACTGATAAAGGTGAAGTAAGGGTGTTGTTAAACCAAGAGCAATGCGACAACCCTAAAGAAAGAAAACTCATTATTACCGCTCAAGATACGGGAATTGGTATTGCTGAAGATCGTATGCAGCAAATTTTTGACCCATTTTCACAAGCAGAAATATCAACCAGTCGTCGGTTTGGTGGCACAGGGTTAGGTTTAAGTATTGTTAAGCAGCTGGTAAACCTAATGAATGGTGATATTCAGTTAGAAAGTACATATGGTAAAGGCTCAACGTTTACCATTACCTTAGTGGTCGAACAAGGCTACTATAAACAAGAAAAACAACAGAATATTGAATTTGATCGCTGTGCTTTTATTGGTTTAAAAGTACTTATTGTTGAAGATAATAATTTGAATGTTCTCATCATCGAGTCATTCCTTAAACAATATGGCTTTAATACACACGCGGTAGAAAATGGTGCGGAAGCACTCAAAATACTCGAACACGAATATTTTGATGTGATCTTAATGGATAATCACATGCCAGTAATGGATGGCATTGAAGCCACTAAACGTATTCGTGCTCTTAATTCCGCTATTTGCCAAATACCCATATTTGCATGTACTGCCGATGTATTTGAAGAAACCCAAAAAAACATGCTCAATGCAGGGGCAGATTGCGTTATCACCAAACCACTTGATGAACGTAAATTGCAAGATGCATTACAACGATTCAAAAGCAAGATTACGGCAATGGCCTCACTAAGAGCTGAGCCAGAAGACATTACGCCGACAATGCCCGCGAAAGCATCTAGTTCGCTATTGATGAATAACAATATTGAAGAAGCAGAGATCGTTACAACCGAACACGATATTGAGCCAGTCAGTGAACAAAGCAACGCCGATCATTCATTTGAATCATTCGATATTCCCCTCAATCCAACGCAATTTAAGCACATCGAGTTGAGCACTTTGCTAGACATGATGGACGACGACCATAACATTGTTGTTCAATTTCTAATGATGTTTACACAAGAGCACGCTAATGATGTCAGTAAATTTGAACAAGCACTGAAACAGTCTGACTTTGATGCGGCAGTATTAATTAGCCACTCATTAAAAGGAGCATCAGGCAGCATAGGTGCATTTAAGGTTAGTCAAGCCGCTCAAACCGTCGAAAAGAAAGTCAAAATAAAAGCATTGCCGACAGAAAACGAAATCGCATTACTCTCGAAGGAACTGCAGTGCGTAATAAAAGAAATTCACCAACAAATAACAGTTACGGCAATATAAATCTGCAATTAAAAACCACCATAATAGCGTATGGATCGACTTATCATTTGGTCCATACGCTTGATAACTTATCTACCATCACTCCTATGATATCTCATAATCAACAGTAATTGCTCACCACCAACGAACATCCGCTCACCGTGCGGATCACTTGTTCATTCATTTACTACGCTAAACAAACAGTGAAACCGTCCATTCAAACAGCGAATTCAGTATGAAACAGGACATGGCTGAAAAAAAATGAGATCTAAACACGCTTTAATGCAGTTGATAATTGACAAATTCCTGCAAAAAGACAATTATCGACACATCAATTGTTCTTGGCCAATCCATTTGCTCACCATGTATGTTTTTGGTTTGCAGGAATTACGTTAAGAACTCGTGAATATACTTTTGCTAGCTCCAATTTAAGCTAGCATTGAGACAAGCCCAAATACGTTGAAGGTCGAGACATATGAGCACTAAACTGGAACAATTGCGCGCACTAACCACTGTTGTTGCTGACACTGGCGATATCGAAGCAATCAGTAAATATCAGCCTGAAGATGCTACGACAAACCCATCGTTGATTCTTAAAGCAGCTCAGATTGCTGAATATGCTCCTCTTATCGACGCTTCTATTGCTTACGCTAAAGCACAAAGCAATGACAAAACTCAGCAAGTTGCAGATACCTGCGACATGCTTGCCGTTAACATCGGTAAAGAAATCCTAAAAGTTGTACCTGGTCGTATTTCAACAGAAGTTGATGCACGCCTTTCTTATGATACAGAAGGCAGTGTAATTAAAGCACGTCAGCTTATTAAAATGTATAACGATGCTGGCATCACTAACGACCGTATCCTTATTAAGTTAGCGTCGACTTGGGAAGGCATTCGCGCCGCTGAAATCCTAGAAAAAGAAGGCATTAACTGTAACCTAACACTTCTATTCTCTTTCGCTCAGGCACGTGCTTGTGCTGAAGCGGGTGTATTCTTAATTTCTCCTTTCGTTGGTCGCATCATGGACTGGTATAAAGCGAAAGAAGGTCGTGACTTTGAACCATCTGAAGATCCTGGCGTAGTTTCTGTTACAAGCATTTACGACTACTACAAAGCGTATGGCTACAAAACAGTTGTTATGGGCGCGAGCTTCCGTAACATCGGCGAAATTCTTGAGCTTGCTGGTTGTGATCGTCTAACTATCAGCCCTAACCTACTTCAAGAACTTGAAGAAGCAACGGGTGAAGTGGTTGAGAAGCTGATTGACACCAATGGCACTAAAGAACGCCCAGCAGCAATGACGCACGCTGAATTCCTATGGGAACATAACCAAGACCCAATGGCTGTTGAAAAACTGGCTGACGGTATCCGTAACTTTGCGGTTGACCAAGGTAAGCTTGAAGTTATGATCGCAGAGCGTCTATAAGACTTTATTGTATTTCAGAAAGCGGCCTTCCAGCCGCTTTCTTACTTTTGAATTGTTTAAATTTTTTGGTGAAATAAATATGGAACATAACGGTCTTTCTCGCAAAGTGCTGGCAAATGCAATCCGTGCCCTAAGCATGGACGGTGTTCAACAAGCTAACTCTGGTCACCCTGGTGCGCCAATGGGTATGGCAGATATTGCTGAAGTACTGTGGCGCAGCCACATGAACCACAACCCACAAAACCCACTATGGGCTGATCGCGATCGCTTCGTACTTTCTAATGGTCACGGTTCAATGTTGATTTACTCACTATTGCACCTAACGGGTTACGACCTGTCGATTAGCGACCTGAAAAACTTCCGCCAACTTCACTCTAAAACACCGGGTCACCCTGAATACGGTTACGCACCAGGTATTGAAACAACAACAGGTCCACTAGGCCAAGGTATTACTAACGCGGTAGGTATGGCGATTGCTGAAAAAGCAATGGCAGACCAATTCAACCGTGACGGTCACGATGTTGTTGATCACCATACTTACACCTTCTTAGGTGATGGCTGCATGATGGAAGGTATTTCTCATGAAGCATGTTCTCTAGCGGGGACGCTGGGTCTTGGTAAGCTGGTTGCTTTCTGGGATGACAACGGTATCTCTATCGATGGTGAAGTAGAAGGTTGGTTCACTGACGATACACCTAAGCGTTTTGAAGCGTACGGCTGGCATGTTATTCCTGCGGTTGATGGTC